>Ga0255338_1000291_pt1 | contig 192656 bp, 175 predicted proteins | sample MeOH1_35cm_T4_19_FD_203715 | JGI IMG/M metagenome (GOLD analysis project Ga0255338, IMG submission 203715) | Sandy soil microbial communities from University of British Columbia, Vancouver, Canada - MeOH1_35cm_T4_195 | ecosystem: Engineered > Artificial ecosystem > Sand microcosm >... | reverse complement strand
AACGGCACGCCGGTCTACCTGCGCGACGTGGCGCAGGTGACCATCGGCCACGAGGTGCGGCAGGGCGCGCTGGTCAAGAACGGCCAGACCGAGGCCGTGGGCGGCATCGTGATGATGATGCGCGGCGGCAACGCCAAGGAAGTGGTGAGCCGCGTGAAGGCCCGCGTGGCCGAGATCAACGACCGCGGCATGCTGCCCGGCAAGCTGCAGATCGTGCCGTACTACGACCGTAGCGAACTGGTGGATGCCGCGCTGTGGACCGTGACCAAGGTGCTGCTGGAAGGCGTGGTGCTGGTGGTGATCGTGCTGTTCCTGTTCCTTGGGGACGTGCGCTCGTCGGTGATCGTGCTGGCCACGCTGGTGCTCACGCCACTGATGACCTTCATCGTGATGAACAAGGTGGGGCTGTCGGCCAACCTGATGTCGCTGGGGGGGCTGGCCATCGCCATCGGCCTGATGGTGGATGGGTCCGTGGTGGTGGTGGAGAACGCGTTCGAGCGGCTGGGCCACGCCGAGAAATCGGGGCTGACCCGGACCGAGATCCTCGTCAAGGCGGTGCAGGAGGTGGCCACGCCGGTGATTGTGGGGGTGGGCATCATCATCCTGGTGTTCCTGCCGCTGATGACGCTGTCCGGCATGGAAGGCAAGATGTTCGCGCCGCTGGCGTTCACCATCTCGATTGCGCTGGCGATCTCGCTGTTCCTGTCGCTGACGCTGTCGCCGGTGCTGTCCGCCTACCTGCTCAAGGGCGGCGCCGAGCATGACACGAAGATCATCGCGTTCATGAAGCGCAATTACCTGCGCCTGCTGCACTGGGCGCTGCAGAACAGCAAGACCACCGTGCTGTCGGCGGTGGGGCTGTTCGTTGCGACGATCCTGATCGTGCCGCTGCTGGGTACCTCGTTCATCCCCGAGATGAAGGAGGGCTCCATCGTGCCCGCCATCGACCGCGTGCCGAACATCTCGCTCGAGGAGTCGATCAAGCTCGAGAAGATGGCCAACAAGCTGGTGCTGGAGGTGCCGGGGGTGAAGTCCGTGGTGTCCGGTGTGGGCCGGGGCGAGAGCCCGGCCGACCCGCAGGGCCAGAACGAGTCCACCCCCATCGCCAGCCTGAAGCCGCGCGACGAGTGGCCGGACGGCTGGACCCAGGACGACATCGCCAACGCCATCCGCGAGAAGCTCAAGGCCATTCCGGGCGTGCAGATCGTGATGGCGCAGCCGATCTCGGACCGCGTGGACGAGATGGTCAGCGGCGTGCGTTCCGACGTGGCGGTGAAGATCTTCGGCGACGACCTCGACAAGCTGCGCGAGCTGGCCGGCGAGATCGCGCGGGTGGCGGGCGGCATCCAGGGCTCGCAGGACGTGCGCATCGAGCGGATCTCGGGCCAGCAATACCTGTCGATCGAGATCGACCGGCAGGCGATTGCGCGCTACGGGCTGAACGTGTCGGACATCCACGACATCATCGAGATTGCCATCGGCGGCAAGCGCGCCACGGACATCTTCGAGGGCGAGCGCCGCTTCGCGGCGGCGGTGCGCCTGCCCGAGGACTTCCGTGACAACGTGCAGGCCATCCGCCAGTTGCTGGTGCCGGCGCCGGACGGCGTGCAGGTGCCGCTGGAGTCCGTGGCCAAGATCGAGGTCAGCGACGGCCCCGCGCAGATCAGCCGCGAGATGGCCAAGCGCCGCGTGGTGGTGATGATCAACGTGAAGGATCGCGACCTGGGCGGCTTCGTGGCCGAACTCCAGAGCGCGGCCGAAAGCAAGGTCAAGCTGCCCGAGGGCTACTACTTCGAGTGGGGCGGCCAGTTCCAGAACATGGAGCGCGCCATGGGCCACCTGAAGATCATCGTGCCGATCACCATCGCCGCGATCTTCTTCCTGCTGTTCCTGCTGTTCAACTCGCTGCGCTTTGCCACGCTGATCATCACGGTGCTGCCGTTCGCGTCGATCGGCGGGATCATCGGGCTGTTCGTCACGGGCGAGTACCTGTCCGTGCCGGCGTCGGTGGGCTTTATTGCGCTGTGGGGCATGGCGGTGCTGAACGGGGTGGTGCTGGTGTCGTACATCCGCACGCTGCGCGAGTCGGGCATGTCGCTGCGCAACGCGGTGGTGCGTGGCGCCACGCAGCGTTTCCGCCCGGTGATGATGACCGCGACCATCGCCATGCTGGGCCTGGTGCCGTTCCTGTTCTCGAGCGGGCCCGGTTCCGAGGTGCAGCGCCCGCTGGCGGTGGTGGTGATTGGCGGGCTGATCACCTCGACGCTGCTGACGCTGGTGATGGTGCCGGTGCTGTACCGCTGGTTCGACGACAGCAAGCCGGAGGCGCGCGACATGTCGGTGTGACGTTGGCCCGGACGTTGGCCCGGACGTTGACCCGTACCGTCGCAGTACAATGACAGCCGGCCGGCACGCTACGCGTGTCGGCCGTTTTTCGTTTTTCGGAGAGATCCCATGACTTTGCCGGTTTCACGGCAGGGGCGCCGCCTGCTGGTGGCGCTGGCTGCCGCCACGCTCCCGACGTTCGCCTTCGCTGCCGAGACGGCCGATCCTGCTGATCGGCCTTCCGCGCAGGCGCCCGTCAATATCGAACTGGGCCAGCGCGGCGGACGCCCCGAGGCGCCCGAGGCGCCGGTGGCCTGCATGGAGGCCGTCAAGGCCAAACTGCCGAACCCGGAGCGCTTCCGCTGGGTGCGCGGCACCACGCGGCGCGTGGCGGAGGACTTCTACAGCGTGGTCGGCAACGTCGAGTTCGTGAACCAGGCCGGCGAGGCGCGCAAGGGCGATGTCCAGTGCGATGTCATGCGCGCGCCCGGCAACCAGTTCATCGTGCCGAAGATACGGCTGCCCCAGTAGATACAAGGGTTTGCGAGCCGCCAGGATGACAATGCTGTCATCCTGGCGGCTTTTTCATTGGAGGGCCTTTACACGCACGGGCCCATCTCCTAAGCTATTGTGTACGCTGTACACAACGAGCGCAGCGACATCATCGACAGATCCAGGGATCAACAGGAGACCGTTGCAATGCAGACTGAAACGACCAACGAACACCGCTGGCTGCAGAAGCTGGTGGGCAAATGGATGGCTGAAGGCGAGGCAGTGATGGGGCCGGACACCCCGCCGCAGAAGTGGAAGATTCCCGAGCAGGTAGGCGCCGTGGGCGACCTCTGGGTGCAGGGCCGCTCCGAAGGCGAGATGCCCGGCTGCGGGCACGCCGTCACCGTGATGACGCTGGGCTATGACCCCACCCGCAAGCACTTCGTGGGCACCTTCATCGGGTCGATGATGACCCACATGTGGATCTACGAGGGCGACCTCGAGGCCGATGGCCGCACGCTGACCCTGCGCGCCGATGGCCCCACCTTCACGCCGGAAGGCAAGCTGGTACCGGGCAAGACCTCGAAATTCCGCGACGTGATCGCCTTCCAGGACGACGACAACCGCACGCTGACCTCATTCATGCAGGGCGATGACGGCGAGTGGATGCAGATCATGCAGGCGCGCTATCGCCGGGAAAAGTAGGCATTTCCTCAATCCATGTACTCCTGAAGGGCGGCGTGGAAGCATGGCCATGTCACGCGCCATGCGCCTCCGTGACGACCTTTCGTGGCCAACGCCAACTTCAGGAGTCCATCAATGGCTAACTCTCAAACCGCGGTCTCCGACAAGGAAGACATTCCGGCAAGTCTGGAGGCGCGCAAGGCCTTCCAGCCAGACCTGTACGTCACCCGCCAACAATTCCTGGCGCTCAAGCAGCGTGTCGATGCCTTGACGCTCGAAGACAAGGACAAAGGGGCCAAGTACTTCCGTGCCAACAGCACCGGACCCGATAGCCAGGCCACCGGTCAGGAGGCGGTGGCGATCGGGCCGTCCGCCATTGCCGGGGGCGCGGGCAGTGTCGCGATCGGCGAGGGCGTCTCCTATCCCACTTCAGGCCGGGGCGTGGTGATCGGCTCCCTGGCGTATGTCGGCACAGGAGAGCCCAACGACGGGGTGGTGGTGCTGGGCTGCGACGCCAACGCCTCTGGCGAGCGTGCGGTGGCGATTGGCGGCGGCGCCAGTGCAACGTTTACCGACAACGTCGCCATCGGGGGTGGTGCCATTGCATATTTTTCCGGCGCGTCCGTCGCAGTGGGGGGCGCGGCCTACACAGCCGGAGAGCAATGCGTGGCTGTGGGGTACGGTGCGCGTGCCGAAGGGTCCTGGGGGGTGGCGCTCGGTGGCGGCGCGCAGGTGACTGGCGACGCATCGGTCGGTATCGGGCAAAGTCTGCGCGTCACGAATCGCTGGGCAACGGTCGTCGGATCGGGCGCCAAGGTGGAATTCGACGGCGGCGTGGCGATCGGTGCCTATGCCGTGTGCGACCGCGAGGATTCGGTGTCCGTCGGCAACGTGGCGATGGGCCGCTACATCGCCCACGTTCTGCCTGGCAGGCACGATGACGAGGTCGTGACCGTAGGCCAGTTAAAGGACGCGGGGCTGCTGGTGAACGCGGATGGCGGCCTGGAGAATACGGTCGTGGCGTTCAGCGACACGGGCAGAGGCAAGGTCGCGTTGCCGTCCACACAGGTAAGCGGGTTGCGTCAGGGTGAGGTGAGTGCGCGGAGCACGGACGCCGTCACGGGCAGCCAGCTGTTCCGGGTGATCCGGCGGCAGGACGATCTCGAGGCCCGCATCGCGGCGCTGGAGCGCGGGGCGCGCCGGGCGTAGCGCTGGCCTTCAGACGCGGTCCAGCTCGTCGCTGTTCCACCAGGCGTCGAGCAGGGGCTGGAAGCGGTTGTCGGGCGCGGGCGGCACGCGCGTACTCTTGCGCGCGGGCGGCAGTTCGCGTCCCGTCAGCTGGTAATAGACTGCCGCGGGCAGGGTGCCCGGGCCGTAGGGCACATGGTCGATCACGCTCATCTGCCGCGCGGCCTTCAACGCCCGGGTGGTCTCCTCGGCGGACAGGCCGCTGGCGTCAGCCAGCGCGTCGCGGCGCAGCGGACCCTCGCGCTGCAAACCGGCGATCAGCAGATGCACACATTGACGCGTATTCCGTTTCATAGGGGCGCATTTTTCCGCACCTGCACCGCGCTGCACAATCCGGATTGACATTTGTTTGCAATCCGTTGCGTCGTTTCGTGGCAGTTGCCCCACTGTAGTGGGAGATGTGGGGCCTTTGGCAGCACTTTTTGGCGAATGGGGCGGCGCGCGTTCCACTTCGGCCATACCCCTCTTGCGCCGGCGCCGATACTGTATAAACATACAGTAATCGTCAATCTTCCGATGGCGCACGCCCGCCGCGTGTGCCGGATTCATCACCATGACTGCGCCCCCGCACATCCTGCCTGCCGTGGAGGATGGTGCGTCCCTACTTCCTTCTCCGCCCGAGTCGGCGCCCGTGCCCGTGCCCGATCATCGGGCCTCGGTGGCCGAACTCGAGCATCGCTACCCCGGCCTCTGGCGCGCCGGGCAACTGGGCCATGCCGGCCGGCTGCCCGTGTGCCCGAGCGGCTATGACGCGCTGGCGCAGGAGCTGCCCGGCGGGGGCTGGCCGGCGGGCGCGGTCACCGAGCTGCTGCTTGCCCACGATGGCGTGGGCGAACTGCGCCTGCTGATGCCGGCGCTGCGCACGCTGGCTGCGGCGGGGCGGCGCGTGGCGTTCGTCAATCCGCCTTATCTGCCGAATGCCGCCGGGCTGGCGGCGGGGCTGGCCGGCCTGCCCGCGCGCCAGCTGTACTGGGTGCGGCCGCCGGCCGCCACGCCGCCGGCCTCGCGCCGCACGGACATGCTCTGGGCGGCCGAGCAGATGCTGCGCAGCCAGGCGTTCGGCGCGGTGCTGGTGTGGCTCGGCACCGCGCGGCCCGAGGCGCTGCGCCGGCTCCAGGTGCTGGCCCAGGCCGGCGATACCGTGGTCTGGGTGCTGCGGCCGCTGCGCGTGCTCCAGGAATCGTCGCCGGCGGTGCTGCGGCTGGCGCTGTCGCCGTTGCCCGGCAACATGCTGTCGATTGCCTTCCACAAGCGCCGCGGCCCCGTGCGGGACGCGCCGCTGGTCCTGTCGCTGGGCGGCATGGCGCACGTGCCCGCGCGCGTCGCTGCTCCCACCGCTCCCGTCACCCCAGTTACCCCCACCGCGCCTGCCGTGGTGCCCCCTCATCATGCTGCCGACGTTCTGGATCGCGGTGCATCTGCCGCGCCTGCCGCTGGACGCGCTGCAACCGAGCTGGCCTGAGGCCGCCGGTGCGCCCTCCGTCCCCGCCTCCGCCTCCGCCTCCGGCACGCTACAGGCGCTGCCCGTGGCGGTGATGGCGCACGAGCGCGTGGTGCTGGCCAACGGGCCGGCCGTGGCCCTCGGTGTGGCGTACGGCATGCGGCGCGGCGGCGTGCAGGCGCTGTCGGCGGAGGTCGTGCAGCTGGAGCGCAATCTCCCGGCCGAAGCCGCGTTGATGACCGACGTGGCGCTGACGCTGCTCCACTTCACGCCGGCCGTGACGATCGACCCGGATGCCGAATCGGCCACCGTGATGCTCGACGTCACCGCCAGCCTGCGCCTGTTCGGCGGGCACCGCGCGCTGTGCCGGGCCATCCGCGCGCGGGTGAGGCAGCTCGGCACGTTCGCGCAACTGGGCTGCGGCACCACGGCGCAGGGCGCGGCATGGCTTGCCCGGCAGCCGCTGCGCCGTACGCGGCGCGGCATTGTGCGGCCCGCGCGCCGCGCCATCCAGCCTGCCCGCATGACGCGTCTGCTCGATGCCCTGCCCGTGGCGTGCCTGCAGACGCTGGCCGATCCGGGCTGGCTCGAGGGCGTGGGCTGCCGCACGCTGGGGCAGGTGAGGCAGTTGCCGCGCGCGGGGCTGTCGCGCCGCATCGGCACGGCACTGCTGGCGCGGCTCGATCAGGCTTACGATCAGGCGCCGGCCGGGTTTGCATGGTTCGAGGCGCCGCCCGCCTTCGCGCAGCGGATGGAGCTGCCGGGGCGCATCGAAGCGGCAGAAGGGGTGCTGGCCGGCGCGCAGCGGCTGCTGCTGGCGCTGTCCGGCTGGCTGGCGGCGCAGCAGGCTGGCGTCACGCGCTGCGTGCTGGTGCTCGAACACGAACGCTACCGGCTGGGCGAGGACATGGACAGCACGCTGGTGCCGCTGGGTCTGGCGCAGCCCAGCCGGGACCCGGTGCATCTGTCGAAGCTGCTGCGCGAGAAGCTCGACAAGGTGCGCTTCCACGCGCCCGTGGGCGGCCTGGCGCTGCGCGTGGAGGCGATGGAAACCTGCCTGCCGCAGAGCGATTCGCTGTTCCCGGAGCCCGGCGCGGCGCCGGCCGAACTGGGCCGGCTGCTCGATACGCTGATGGCCCGCCTGGGCCGCGACAACGTGCTGCAGCCGCGCCCGCTGGCCGACCATCGCCCCGAATGCGCCAACCAGTGGGGCCCGGTGGACGAGCCGCCGCCCCGCCCGCCCGCCACCGGCACGCTGCCGCCCGAGCGGCCGCTGTGGCTGCTGGAGGCGCCCCGGCCGCTGCGCGTGCAGCGGCACCGGCCGGTCTACGAAGGCCCGCTGGTCATGCTCACCCGCCCCGAGCGCATCGAAGCCGGCTGGTGGGACGGCGGGCTGGCCACGCGTGACTATTTCATCGCCGAACGGGCGGACGGGCTGCGCTGCTGGGTCTATCGCGAGCGCCCCGGCCATCCCACCCGCAGCGGGCAGGAAGAGGGCGGCGAATACCGCTGGTTCCTGCACGGGCTGTTTGCCTGAGTTCACCTGAGTTTTTGACGTTTTCCCTATGCTGTCGTCGCTTCCCGGCCTCTCCTCGCTGCTGCCCTCGCTGCCCGATTACGCGGAGCTGCACTGCGTATCGAACTTCACGTTCCTCACTGGCGCCTCGCATCCGCAGGAACTGATCGCGCGCGCGTTCCAGCTCGGCTACAGCGGGCTGGCGCTGACCGACGAGTGCTCGGTGGCGGGCACGGCGCGCGCGCATCACGCCATCAAGGTGCTGCGCGAGGAGATGTGGGAGGCCGTGGCGCGCAGCGCCCGCCGGCTGGCGGCGGGGCAGGCGGACGGCGAGTTCGACGAGGCCGAAGGGGTCCATGTCTTCACCCCCGACGGGATGGGCGGGATGGATGAGATGGACGACATGGAGGAGGACGACCCCGACGCCCTGCCGCCCCTCGACGATGACCCCCACGACCCCGATGCCGCTGCGCACCGCCACCGCGTGCTGGAGGCGCGCGCCGCCGCTGCCGATGCGTTCAACGTGATCCTCGGCAGCCGCTTCACGCTGACCGCCTCCCCTGGGCAGCCCCCCGAGCCCTATGCCATGCCCATGCCGCCGCCGCGCCTGCTGCTGCTGGCGCAGAACCGCGAGGGCTTCGGCAATCTCTGCGAGTTCATCACGCTGGGCCGCACGCGGGCCGAGAAGGGCAGCTATCTGCTGTATCCGTCCGACCTCGCCAGCCCCGAGCCGGATCAGGCGCACCTGCGCGGCATGCCCGATTGCCTCGCCATCCTGCTGCCCGACTACTGCGCCGATCCCGATGTGCTGCGCGCGCAGGCGCTGTGGTGCCGGGAGACCTTCGGCGCGCGCGTGTGGATCGCACTGGAACTGCTGCAGGGCCATGCCGAGGCGCTGCACCGCACCCGGCTCCAGGCCGTGTCGGCGGAAACTGGCGTGCCGCTGGTGGCGGCCGGCGCCGTGACCATGCACGTGCGCTCGCGCAAGCCGCTGGCCGATGTGCTGACCGCCATCCGGCTCGGCCAGCCGCTGCCCGCCTGCGGCATGGCGCTGGCGCCCAATGCCGAGGCGCACCTGCGCATGCGGCAGGTGGTGTCGCGGCTCTATCCGCGCGAGGCGCTGGCGCAGACGCTGAAGATCGCCGAGCAGTGCCGGTTCTCGCTGGACACGCTGCGCTACGAATACCCCGAGGAACTGGTGCCCGAGGGCGAGACGCCGATCAGCTACCTGCGCAAGGAGGTGGAGCGGGGCAGGCTGGAGCGCTTTCCGCACGGCATGGAGCCCGAGTGGGAGGCGCAGCTTGAGGGCGAACTCGAACTGATCGAGGAAAAGCACTACGAGCCGTTCTTCCTGACCGTGCATGACATCGTGCGCTTCGCGCGCCAGCGCGGCATCCTGTGCCAGGGCCGGGGCTCGGCCGCCAACTCGCTGGTCTGCTACTGCCTGCATATCACCGAGGTGAGCCCGGAGCAGGCCAACCTGCTGTTCGGCCGCTTCCTCTCGCGCGAGCGCGACGAGCCGCCCGACATCGACGTCGATTTCGAGCACCAGCGGCGCGAGGAAGTGATCCAGTACATCTACGAGAAGTACGGCCGGCATCGCGCCGCGCTGGCCGCATCGCTGATTACCTACCGCTCCCGCAGCGCGCTGCGGGATGTGGGGCGCGCGCTCGGCATCGACCCGAGCGTGGTGGAGCAGGTGGTCAAGGGCCAGGCGTGGTGGGACGGCGGCACGGCGTTCCTGGAGCGCATCACGCGCTACGGCCTGGACCCCGACTCCCCGGCCGTGCGGCAATGGGCGAGCCTGACCGAGCAGCTGCGCGGCTTTCCGCGCCATCTGTCGCAGCACGTGGGCGGCTTCGTGATCGCGCGGCACAAGCTGTCGCGGCTGGTGCCGATCGAGAACGCGGCCATGGCCGACCGCAGCGTGATCCAGTGGGACAAGGACGACCTTGAATCGCTGGGGCTGCTCAAGGTGGATGTGCTCGCCCTCGGCATGCTCACGGCCATCCGGCGCGCGCTGGCGATGATCCCGAACCCCGAGCCCGAGCGGGCCGGGCTGCCGTGCCGCATGGAAGACCTGCCCGAGACCGACGACGAGACCTACGAGATGATCTGCCAGGCGGATACCGTGGGCGTGTTCCAGATCGAGTCGCGCGCGCAGCAGTCGATGCTGCCGCGCCTGCAGCCGCGCCAGTACTACGACCTCGTGGTGGAGGTGGCCATCGTGCGGCCCGGGCCGATCCAGGGCGGCATGGTGCACCCCTACCTCCAGCGGCGCGAGGCGTTGCGCCGCACCGGCAAGCTGCCGACCTACTTCAACGACGTGATCCGCCGCGTGCTGGGCCGCACGCTGGGCGTGCCGATCTTCCAGGAACAGGTGATGCAGCTGGCCATCGACGCAGCCGGCTTCACGCCGGGGCAGGCAGACCAGCTGCGCCGCTCGATGGCGGCGTGGCGGCGGCGCGGCGACCTCAAGAAGCATCAGGACGCGCTGGTGCGCGCGCTGACCTCGCGCGGCTATCCCGAATCCTTCGCGCTGGCCATCTGCAAGCAGATCGAGGGGTTTGGCGAATACGGCTTCCCGGAGAGCCACGCGGCGAGCTTCGCGAAGCTGGTCTATGTGAGCGCGTGGCTCAAGTGCCATCATCCGGACGCCTTCCTGTGCGGCCTGCTGAACAGCCACCCGATGGGCTTCTATTCGCCGTCGCAGCTGGTGCAGGACGCGCGCCGGCATGGCGTGGTGACGCAGCCCGTGGACGTGACCGTGAGCGGCTGGGAGAGCGCGCTGGAGGCCCGGCGCCCCGGCCAGCGCTACCGCGACGTGCGGCTGGGCCTGGGCCGCGTGCGCGGCATGCGCGAGGACGCCGCGCTGCGCATCGAGGCGGCGCGGGCCGAGCGGCCGTTCGACAGCGTGGAAGACCTGGCGCGGCGCGCGGGGCTGGACAAGCACGACATCGACGTCCTGGCCGCTGCCGACGCACTGGTGTCACTGGCCGGCCACCGGCGCCAGGCGCGCTGGCTGGCGCGCGGCGCGGCGGTGCAGTCCGTACACCGCGACCTGCTGCACGAGGCGCCCCCGGCCGAAGCCGAGCTGCTGCTGCCCGAGCCCAAGATCGGCGAAGACGTGGCCGCCGACTACGCCAGCCTGGGGCTCTCCCTGAAATGCCACCCGCTGACCCTGCTGCGCCGCCGCCTGACGGCGCTCAAGTTCCTCACCGCGCAGCAGCTATCACGGCTGGGCAACGGCCGCCGCGTGCGCGCGTGCGGCATCGTCACGGTGCGCCAGCGCCCCTCGACGGCCAATGGCACCATCTTCACCTCCATCGAGGACGAAACCGGGCCGATCAACGTGATCATCTGGCCTGACCTGGTGGAGCGGCAGCGCAAGGAGGTGCTGGGGGCCAGGCTGCTCGGGGTGATCGGCACCTGGCAAAGACAGGGCGAGGTCAGGCACCTGGTGGCGCAGGAACTGGTTGATCTGAGCCCGCTGCTGGGCAGGCTGATGGCGGAGAGCCGGGATTTTCATTGAGGGAGGGGGGCGAGCATCGTATCCGTCGCCCGTAGCACCTACACTTAGGCAACCGCGTGGCGATTGGCCGGCACGATCCGGCATGCCGCGCGGGCGGTTTTCGGCCTTCCCTACCCCCAACGAGGAGATGCGTCATGGCAACATCGCCCAATCCGTTTACCGATTTCACCAAGTTGCTCGAACAGTACAAGCTGCCCGGCGTCGACATGACGGCGGTGATCGAAGCGCGGCGCAAGGATATCGAGGCCATTACGGAGGCCAACAAGATTGCCTACGAAGGCATGCAGGCGCTGGTCCAGAAGCAGGCCGAGATCCTGAGCCAGAGCATGCAGGAGATTCAGGCTGCGGCCCAGAAGCTGGCCGCAGGCGGTGATCCCGCTGCGGCCATGGCCCGGCAGGGCGAATTCGTGCAGCAAGGCCTGCAGGCGGCGTTCAACAACATGCGCGAACTGGCGGAAATGGCGCAGAAATCGCAAGCCGAAGCGCTGGCCGTGATGACCCAGCGCGCGGAGCAGAACATCGAAGAGGCCAAGCGCCTGATGAAAATGCCCGGCAAGTAGGCGATGGGTGGCGACGATCCGGGTCCGGCCGGCGGCGCCCCATCAGGCCCGCGCCGGCAGCCGGGGCGTAAACCGCTGGTGCTGGATCTCGCCACCCTTGCCCACCAGGATCGTGGCCTCGGGGATTTCCTCCCAGACGCCCTGCACGTCGATCAGGGGCTCGGATAGCACGAGAAAGGCGTCGTCGCCGGCGGCGATGATGCGGGGGTCTTCCGGATAGAGCGCCCGCAACTGCCGGAACGATGTGCTGTGGAACAGCGAGCGCGACGCGCCTTCGCTGGAATAGCGCACGGCCACGATCTGCTGGCCGTCCGTGACGCAGACGGTCATGTTCAGCGGATGTTCCACATCGTGGCGATGCGCCACTTCCTCGATCAGGCCGGCCATCTGCTCCAGCGCGCCGCGCGGGTCGCGCTCCAGCCCGAACGTCAGCGCCAGGAAGAACATCACCTCGGAGTCGGTCGAGCCCTCGATCCAGCGGAACAGATGCGGCGCCACCGCCATCATCAGGTCGCGCCGCACCAGCGGAAAGTCGCGGATCAGCCCGTTGTGGACGAACAGCCAGCGGCCGAAGCGGAACGGGTGACAGTTGGTTTCCTGGGTGGGCGTGCCGGTGGCCGCCCGGATATGGGCGACGAACAGCGGCGCCCGCACCGCGCGGGCGGCCTCGCGCAGGTTGGTGTCGCTCCATGCCGGGTGCAGGCCGCGATAGCGGAACGGCAGTTCCGAGTGCCGCCCGTACCAGCCCACGCCGAAGCCGTCGCCGTTCGTCGTGGTGTGACCCAGCCGGGAGTTCAGGCTCTGGTCGATCAGGGAGTGCTCGGGCTGGAACAGCACAGCCTCGAGCGGGACGGAACGGCCGGAATAGGCCAGCCAGCGGCACATGGGGGCATCTCCTGGGTGGGGGCTCTCCACTTCAGGATAGCAACTACACGCGTGTTGTGACGGATGCGACCGATGGTTGATCGACAGTTGCCATGCTGCTATGCAGCAATCCGGGCGGCATCCGTGGCTGCATCGGCGTCCTGCTTCCAGGCAATGTCCTTCACCGTCTTCAGCGTGTCGTCGAAAACCACGGTGGCAACCTGTTTCGACATGATGCTGTCAATGTTCACTCACTCGCTCCGTTCTGCTTGAGGTCTGTAGGCGTGGCCGCAGCGCAGGAAGCCCGCTCTGCGGCCATACCGCCAGATATCGGCAGGGTGGGGCGAAATCTGTAGCCTTGACCTTGACCTTGACCTTGACCTTGACCTTACAGCTCCAGCACCAGCTTCCCGCCCGCCACCGCCCGCGAGCAGCAGGCCATCATCCGGTGGTTCGCCTCGCGTTCGCCGCGCGTGAGCACCACGTCGCGGTGGTCCACCTGGCCCGCCAGGACGCGCACCTCGCAGGAGCCGCACAGGCCTTCCTCGCAATCGCTCTGCACGTCGATGTTGGCGCAGCGCAGCGCGGTCAGCAGCGTCTGGTGGGCGGGCACCTCCACCGTCAGGCCGGAATCCTTGAGTTCGACGGTGAACGCCTGTTCCCGCGACGGATCGAGCGTGCCGAGCGCCGAGACGAAGTGCTCCACGCGCAGCGCATCCTCCGGCCACGCGGTGCAGTGGTCTTCCAGCGCCGCGATCATGCGCGCCGGGCCGCAGGCGTAGATCTGCGTTTGCGGGTCGGGTGTGCCGAGCAGCGCGGCGAAGTCGGCGCGCTGGCCTTCGTCGCCCGCATGGACGTGCAGCCGGTGGCCATGCAGCGCGGCCAGTTCCTCGCGCAGGGCCATGCTGGCGCGCGATCTGCCGCAGTAGTGGAACGTATAGTCGATGCCCAATTCGCGCGCCCGTCGCGCCATCGCGCTGACCGGCGTCACGCCAATGCCGCCGGCGATGAAGATCGCCTTGCGGCAGCCTTCGTCGAGCCGGAAATGGTTGCGCGGGCCACGGATGCGGAGCCGGTCTCCGGCGCGCAGCACGTCATGCACCCAGGCCGAGCCGCCCCGGCTGTCAGCCTCGCGCAGCACGGCGATCTCGAAGGCGCCTGCGTCGGCCGGATCGCCGCATAGCGAATACTGGCGCGAGATCCCGGTCTGGCCGCATTCCACGTCGATGTGGGCGCCCGGCGCCCAGCGCGGCAGCGCCTTGCCATCGGGCGCTACCAGCCGCAGCCGCACCACGTTGTCCGCCACCGGGTCGATGCGCTCCACCACCACGGTGCGGGCGATGGCGTGTCCGGTGGGCTCGCCAATCCGCACGGCGTCACGCCAGACCAGCACCGACGGATCGGCGCGCTCGGGATTGCGCGCCGGGTCCCATTCGACCCAGAGATGCTCCGGGCCCCGGAACGAGGTGTTCGGCACGTAGGTGAATGACTGCTCGGCCAGCCGCAGATGGGGCAGCCGGCGCGTCAGTTCCTCCAGGAAGACCTGCATCTCCATGCGCGCGAGGTTCTTGCCCATGCACTGGTGCGAGCCGTAGCCGAAGGTCAGCTGGTCACTGGCATTGTCCCGGCGGATGTCGAACAGGTCCGCATCGGCGAAATGCCGTTCGTCATGATTGGCGGACGAGGTGACGATCAGCAGCTTGCTGCCGGCCGGCAGGGCGATGCCGCCGACCTGCGCATCCCGCGTGACCAGCCGCCGCCACGCCGCCACCGAGCCGTTGTGGCGCAGGCATTCCTCCACCGCGTTGGGGATCAGCGCCGGGTCCGCGCAGATCTCGCGCCAGGTATCGGGATGCTGGAGCAGCAGCTTGATCGCGTTGGCGGACGCATTGGCCGTGGTCTCGTGCGCCGCCACGATGCCCGCCATCATCATCGAATGGAGATAGGAGTCGGTGACCACCTCGGGCAGCTCGCGCTGCTTGCGCAGGCCGTACTGCATCCAGCCGGGCGCGTCCGGGTTCTCGCGCATCTTGTCGAGGATCTTGCCGGCCAGCTGCCAGAAATTGCCCACCGCGTGCGCCACGGCCACCTGCTCCTCGGGCTTGGGGCGGCCCCAGGTGTTCACCGTATGGGCGATCGAATACTGGCGCAGCCGGTCCATGTCCTCTTCGGGCACGCCGAGGAAGTGCAGCGCCACGGTCAGCGGCACTTCCCAGAGCATCTGGTCGACCAGGTCGGCGCGCCCGCTGTCGATGAATCGATCGACATATTCGCGCGTCAGCTGGCGCACCATCGGCTCATGGTGCGCCAGTTCGGCCGGCGTGAACGGTTCCATCAGCGCGCGGCGGCGCGGCATGTGGGCCGGCTCGTCCTCGTTGACCAGCGTACGGTTCATCGCATAGCCATAGGAGGCCAGCACCGCGTTGGCCTCGTCGCCCGTGGGCGTGATTTTCTCCAGGGCGATGGACGGGCTGAAGGTCAGGTTGTCGCGGAAGATCGCCTTGATGTCGTCATAGCGCGTGACCACCCAGTAGCCCAGCTTCGGGCTGTAGAAGACCGGCTCCTGCTCGCGCGACCAGCGCACGTAGTCGGGCGGGTCCTGCTGGTAGCCGTCCTCGAACGGATCGAACGTGGCCGCGTGGGCGCTTACCGGGCAGCCGTTGGGCGCCCGCAGCGCGGTGTGGTCGATGGGACAACCGCCCGGACGGGCGGCGGCGGACGAGGAGGAGGACGAGGAGGACGAGGAGGAAGAAGGCGTGGCGGATGACGACATACAGCGAACCTCAGTTATCGAGCGTGATCTTCAGGTCGTGGATCAGCTTGGTCCAGCGCGCGATCTCGCTGCGCAGCAGGTCGCTGTATTGCGCGGGGGTGTTGCCTACCGGCTCCACGCCAAAATCGACCAGCTTCTTGTGGATGGCCGGCTCCTTGATGGCCGCCACCACCTGCTTGTTCAGCGTGGCGATCACCTCGGGCGGCGTGGCCGCCGGCACCACCATGCCGACCAGCGCCGCGGCTTCCACGTTCCGGTAGCCGAGCTCGGCGAAGGTTGGCACGTCCGGCAGCTGGGGCAGGCGCGTGGCGTTGGCCACCGCCAGCGGGCGCACCTTGCCGCCCTTGATGAAGCCGGCGCCGGCGGCGTAGTCGACCATCATCGCGGGAATCTGGCCTGCCGCCACGTCGGACAGCGCGGGCGCCGCACCGCGATACGGCGCATGGGTCATGGTCAACTGGGCTTCCACCTTGAGCAGTTCCATGGCCAGGTGGTGCGGGCTGCCGGCCCCGGCAGACCCGTAGTTCACGCCGCCCGGCGCGGCCTTCACCTGGGCGATGAACTCCTGCGCGCTCTTGGCGGTGGTGCCCGGCCCAACCACCAGGATCATCGGAAAGCGGCCCAGCAGCGTCACCGGCGCGAGATCCTTGGCCGGGTTGTACGAGAGCGTCTTGTAGAGCGCGGGGTTGAAGACCAGCGTGCCGTTGTCCGCCGAGAGCACCGTGTAGCCATCGGCCGCCGCGCGTGCCGTCTCCGATGCGCCAATCGCCGTGTTGCCGCCCGGCTTGTTGTCCACCACCACGGGCTGGCCCAGCTTGGCGGAGAGCCCCTGCCCGATGGTGCGGGCGAGGAAGTCCGAGCCGCCGCCGGCCGGGTAGGGCACGATCCAGCGGATTGGCTTGCTGGGGTAGGCGTCGGCGGCGTGGGCCGAAGGGGCGGCGAAGGAAAAGGCAAGGGAAAAGACGAAGGGAAGGGATGCCGCGATGAGGCCGGCAGCGCGATGGCGGGGCATGGGTGCTTGTCTCCTTGGTATTTGGCCGGATAGTATTCGGCCTTGTTTTGCGTAAATCATATACGCAATGCGTAATCGTTGAATTGGGGGTTAACCCAACGCCATGCCAGCCATACCCGACATTCCCAGTAGTCCAGAGCAGGAAGCCCGCCCGCGCGAGCGCCGCCAGCGCGTGCAGGCCGCCGAGACCGGCATGGCCGTGCTCAAGGGGCTGGCGCGCCTGGGCGGCCGCGCCAGCCTGACGGCCATCGCGGCGCATATCGACGAAAGCCCGGCCAAGGTGCATCGCTATCTGGCGAGCCTGATCGAGGAGGGGCTGGTGGCGCAGGAGAGCGGCACGCAGCAGTACCACCTGGGGCTGGAGGCGCTCCAGATCGGGCTGGCCGCAATGCGGCAGGCAGACCCGATCCGGCTGGCCGAGGCGTCGCTGATCCGGCTGCGCGAGCGGCTGGAGATCACCTGCTTTATCGCCGTGATGGGCAACAAGGGGCCGACCATCGTCCGCTTCGAGGAACCGGGCCTGCCCGTGACCGTGAACGTGCGGGTGGGATCGGTGATGCCGCTGCTGTGGTCGGCCACGGGCCGCGTGTTCCTGGGTTTGCTCGACGACCAGCGCGTGCAGGCGCTGGCGGAGGCGGAACTGCAGGCGGCCACGCCGGAGCAGCGCGCGCTGCTCGACGCCCGGGACCCGCTCGGCCCGCTGCGCGCGGCGGTGCGGGCCGACGGCTGCGCGGCCGTGCGCGATACCAACCTGAAGGGGATCAGCGCCGTGGCGGCGCCGGTGCGGGACTACACGGGGCGGGTCTGTGCGGTGCTGACCGCGCTGGGCGCCACGGGCGGCTTCGACCCATCGATCGACGGGCCGATTGGCCGTGCGGTGCGCGAGGAAGCGGCGGCGGTGAGCACCCTGCTGGGCTTCACCGCCTGATTCCTGCGCCCGCGGAGGGGCTTACTCGGGACGCTTGGGGATGTTCACCGCGCGCTGCACGGCGGGGCGGGCCAGGAAGGCGTCGAGCACGCGGCGCACTTCGGTGAAGTCGTCGAACCCGACGAGGCTGCCGGCCTCATAGAAACCCACCAGATTGCGCACCCACGGGAAGGTGGTCATGTCGGCAATCGTGTAGTCATCGCCCATGATCCACTGCCGGCCCTTGAGCCGCTCATTAAGCACGCCCAGCAGCCGGCGCGACTCCGCCACGTAGCGGTCGCGCGGGCGCTTGTCCTCGTACTCCTTGCCGGCGAACTTGTGGAAGAAGCCGATCTGGCCAAACATCGGCCCGATGCCGCCCATCTGGAACATGACCCACTGAATCGTCTCGTAGCGGGCCGCCGGGTCCGTGGACATGAACTTGCCGGTCTTCTCGGCGAGATAAATCAGGATCGCCCCCGACTCGAACAGCGCCAGCGGCTTGCCGCCCGGCCCATTCGGATCCAGGATCGCCGGGATCTTGTTGTTCGGGTTCAGCGACAGGAACTCGGGCGTCATCTGGTCATCCTTGTCGAAGCGCACCAGGTGCGGCTCGTAGGGCAGGCCCAGCTCCTCCAGCATCAGCGAAACCTTGATGCCGTTGGGGGTATTCAGCGAATACAACTGCAGGCGCTCGGGGTGCTGCGCCGGCCATTTGCGGGTGATCGGGAAGGCGGACAAATCTGCTGCGGCCATGCACGGGCTCCTGTTGGCATCTTGGGATGATCCGCGATGGTAAACCGGATGGCGGAATGCTGCCGGGGCGACTCCCGCCCACCCCACAAACAAAACAGGCCGCGATAGCGGCCCGTCCCGTTACATATGCATCACAAGCGAGGAAGCCTCACCCCTTCAACACTTCCCCAATCGCACTCGCCACCACGCCCACATTGCGCTCGTTCAGCCCGGCCACGCACATGCGGCCCGAGCGGAGGATGTACACGCCGTGCTCGGCCTTCAGGCGTTCGACCTGATCGGCCGAGAGGCCGGTGTACGTGAACATGCCGCGCTGGGTGATGTAGCGCGAGAGCGCTTCGCCGCTGACATGGTCGCGCAGTTTGTCGTGGATGGCCTGGCGCATGTGGGCGATGCGCTTGCACATGGCCGCCAGCTCCTGCTCCCAGCTGGCGCGCAGGGCGGGCGTGGTCAGCACGCGGGCCACCACGCGGGCGCCGTGGGTGGGCGGGTTGCTGTAGTTGGCGCGCACGGCGCCGGTCAGCTGGCCCAGCACGCGGCTGGCTTCGTCGGCGCTCTGGCAGATCACGCTCAGGCCGCCGCAGCGCTCGCCATACAGCGAGAAGTTCTTCGAGAACGAGTTGGCCACCAGTGCCGGCACGTTCTGGCGGGCCAGTTCGCGCACGGCGAAGGCGTCGTCGTCGAGCCCCGCGCCAAAGCCCTGGTAGGCCATGTCCACGAAGGGCAGCAGCTTGCGCGCCTTGAGCACCGCGAAGACCTGGCGCCACTGGTCCTGGTTCAGGTCCACACCGGTCGGGTTGTGGCAGCAGGCGTGCAGCAGCACGATGCCACCTTGCGGAATGGCTTCGATGGCCGCCAGCATGGCGTCGAACTGCAGGCCGCCCGTGGCGGGGTCGTAGTACGGGTACGAATTCACCTGGAAGCCGGCGCGCTCGAAGACCACGCGGTGGTTCTCCCAGCTCGGGTCGCTGATCCACATCTGCGCGGTGGGGAAGTAGCGCTTCAGGAAGTCGGCACCCACGCGCAGCGCGCCGGAGCCGCCCAGCGTCTGCAGCGTGGCGATGCGGCCTTCGGCGCGGGCGGCGCAGTCTTCGCCAAACACCAGCGCCTGCACGGCCTGGCGGTAGCCGGGAATGCCAGCCATCGGCAGGTAGGGGCGCGGGCCCATGTCCGCGAGCAGCGCGGCTTCGGCTTCGGCCACGGCCTGCATCACCGGCAGGCGGCCTTCGCCGTCGAAATAGATGCCGATGCTCAGGTTGACCTTGTTGGTACGCGGGTCCTGCTGGAAGTCCTCGTTGAGCGAGAGGATCGGGTCGCCCGGAAAGGCTTCGATATGTTCGAACATGGGAAGGCTCTGGCTGTGTTTCAGGGGGCGGTGACTCATTGCGCCTGCACGCTCGGGGCGCGCAGCGCGGCGGCGGCGTTCTTTTGCCGGAGGCGATAGCTTACGCCAAGTACGCCAAGCCATACCGGAATGAGATACACCGAGAGTCGCAGGCCGGGTGTCAGATACATCACATAGAGGATGCCTGCCAGGAACGCGAGGGTCAGGTAGTTGGTCAGCGGATAGCCCAGGCTCTGGAAGCGCGTGGTCTGGCCGGCCAGGCGCTTGTCGCGGCGGAACTTCAGGTGGATCAGGCTGATCATGGCCCAGTTGATGATCAGGGCCGACACCACCAGGCCCATCAGCAGCTCGAAGGCTTCGCCCGGCATGAAGTAGTTGATCAGCACGCAGGCGCCGGTGGCCAGCGCGGACACGCCCAGCGCGGCCAGCGGAATGCCACGGCGGTTCACCTTCATCAGCGCCTTGGGCGCGTTGCCCTGCTGCGCCAGCCCCAGCAGCATGCGGCTGTTGCAGTAGACGCCGCTGTTGTAGACGGACAGCGCCGCCGTCAGCACCACCAGGTTCAGCACATGGGCCACCGCCGCGCTATCCAGCGCGTGGAAGATCAGCACGAACGGGCTGCCGCCAGTGACCACCTTCTCCCACGGATACAGCGACAGCAGCACCGCCAGCGCGCCGACGTAGAAGATCAGGATGCGGTAGATCACCTGGTTGGTGGCCTTGGGAATGCTTTTCTCGGGGTTGTCTGCCTCGGCGGCGGTAATGCCCACCAGCTCCAGGCCGCCGAACGAGAACATGATCACGGCCATCGCCATCACCAGGCCGCCCAGGCCGTTCGGGAAGAAACCGCCGTGCTGCCACAGGTTGGCCACGGAGGCCTCCGGGCCCGCGCCGCCGGACATCAGCAGGTAGCCGCCAAAGCCGATCATGCCGATGATGGCCGCCACCTTGATGATGGAGAACCAGAACTCCATCTCGCCGAACGACTTCACGCTGGACAGGTTGATCACGTTGATCAGCACGAAGAACGCCAGCGCGGAGATCCACGTGGGCAGTTCCGGCCACCAGTACTGCACGTAGATGCCCACGGCCGACAGTTCGGCCATGCTCACCAGGATGTAGAGCACCCAGTAGTTCCAGCCGGACATGAAGCCGGCGAAGTGGCCGCAGTATTTATTGGCGAAGTAGCTGAAGGAGCCGGCGACGGGCTCGTCCACCACCATCTCGCCCAGCTGGCGCATGATGAAAAACGCGACGATGCCGGCCAGCGCGTAGCCGAGCAGCACGGCCGGGCCGGCCATCTTGATGGTCTGGGCAATGCCCAGGAAGAGCCCGGTGCCGATGGCGCCGCCAAGGGCAATCAGCTGGATGTGACGATTCTTCAGGCCACGCTGAAGCGTGCCGTCCTGTTGGGGGGCGTGCATGGAGTTGTGTCCTCTACTTATCTGGCCATCCTCGTGGAATGGCGATCACGTCTCTTTGGGGGCGGACGCTATGAAAATACCGCCGGCGCGGGTAGCTCCGGCGGCAGGGAGGGGTCAGGCGTCCCGGGAGGACGCCTGACCAGGTGAAGCGGGGAAAAACGGGGGAAGGGTCAGACCTTGAGCGTGCCGCGCTCGATCTGGTCGCGCTCGAGCGATTCGAACAGCGCCTTGAAGTTGCCTTCGCCGAAGCCTTCGTCGCCGGAACGCTGGATGTATTCGAAGAACACCGGGCCCAGCGCGGCCTTCGAGAAGATCTGGAGCAGCAGGCGGGGCTTGCCGCCCTCGGTGGTGCCGTCCAGCAGGATGCCGCGCGCCTTGAGCTGGTCCACCGGCTGGCCGTGGCCCGGCAGGCGGTTGGCCAGCGCGTCGTAGTAATAGTCGTTCGGCGCCGTCATCAGCTCCACGCCGGCCAGCTGCAGGTTGTCGATGACCTCGATCAGGTTGTCCGTCAGGAAGGCGATGTGCTGGATGCCCTCGCCATTGAACGCCATCAGGAATTCCTCGATCTGGCCGCTGCCCTTGGACGACTCCTCGTTCAGCGGAATGCGGATCTTGCCGTCCGGCGCCGTCATCGCCTTCGAGGTCAGGCCGGTGTACTCGCCCTGGATGTCGAAGTAGCGGATTTCGCGGAAGTTGAACAGGCGTTCGTAGAAGTTCGCCCAGTAGGCCATGCGGCCACGGTAGACGTTGTGCGTCAGGTGATCGATCAGGCGCAGGCCGTGGCCCACCGGGCGGCGGTCCACGCCGTCCAGGAATTCGAAGTCGATGTCATAGATCGACTTGCCGTCCTCGAAGCGGTCGATCAGGTACAGCGGCGCACCGCCGATGCCCTTGATCGCGGGCAGGCGCAGCTCCATCGGGCCCGTGGCGATCTCGATCGGCTGGGCGCCCAGCATCAGCGCGCGGTTGTACGCCTTGTGGGAGTCCTTCACGCGGAAGGCCATGCCGCAGGCGCTCGGGCCGTGCTCGGCGGCGAAATAGGCGGCCTCGCTGTGCGGCTCGTTGTTGATGATGAAATTGATGTCGCCCTGGCGGTACAGCAGCACATCCTTGGAGCGGTGGCGGGCCACCAGCGAGAAGCCCATCTTTTCGAACAGGGGTTCCAGAACGTTCGGCGTCGGCGAGGCGAATTCGACGAACTCGAAGCCCATCAGCTGCATCGGGTTTTCAAAGAGATCGGCCATGGTGTGCTCTACAAGGAAGTGGGGGCAAGGGAGTCCAGCGGGGGGCTGGAAATCGGATTTCAGCGACTTTCAAAGCCGTCCGAACTGGAATCGAGTGTATAACCCGCGCCGGTAAATAGGATTTCGTTCGGGACGCAGGGAAACCCTGAAATGTGAGATAAGATTTCGCAAAATCGCGCTTTGAGGAAACGGAAATGCAGAATACCGAGCTAGACCGCACGGATCGCCGCTTGCTGGGGGTGCTGCAGGAGAACGGACGGGCCAGCAATCTGGAGCTGGCGGAGGCCATCAGCCTGTCGCCGGCGCAGACGCTGCGGCGTCACCGCCGCCTGGAGGAGAGCGGCATCATCAAGCGCTATGAGGCGCGGCTGGACAGCACCGCGCTGGGCTTCGGCGTCACCGCCTTTATCCATGTGACGATGGAGCGCGGCCATATCCGCGACCTGTCCAAGTTCAAGGGGCTGGTGGCGGAACTCGCCCAGATCCAGGAGTGCTTCTCCGTCACCGGCGATATCGACTACGTGCTGAAGGTGGTGGCCAAGGATCTGAAGTCGCTCTCGGACTTCCTGCTGGACACGCTGATGCGCATTCCCGGCGTGAGCGGGGTCAAGTCCAGCGTCTGCCTGGACGAGATCAAATGCACCAGCGCGATGCCGCTGGAGGCTTGATTCGTGTGATTAGTGCGTCACTGACGCGCCGTCGATCTGCGCCATCGCCTCGGCAATCGCCTGCGCGTCGTCGGGGCGCACCAGCCGGGCCACTTCCTGGCCATCGCGCAGGAACACCAGCGTCGGCCACAGCTTCACGCGGAACGAGCGGCCAAGCGGCCGGCCGCTGCCGTCCTCCACCTTGATATGCCGGATGGCCGGATGCTTGCCGAACGCGGTCTCGATCAGCGGCTGGGCGCGCATGCAGAACCCGCACCACGGTGCCCCGAACTCCAGCAGCGTGGCGCCCTGCAGCGCGTCGATTTCCGCGCGGGTGGGCTCGGTGGCGGCAAAGGCCTTGGTCATGCTCATTCTTGGGTCTCCGTCGTGGCTTACCCCTTCGGGGCAAGTAAGGGCAAGCGAGAACCGCGCCAGAAGCGCTGCCGTCATTCTGCCAGTGGCTGCGCCAGCGCGTGCGGCGTGCCGACACCGGTTTTTGCCATCGGCGCGACAGATTTACGCGCCGGGGTGTCGATTACCCACCACGCGGGCAGCAGCGCCTGCACCTCGGGCCGCCCGAAGCGGTCATCGATCAGCCACACCACGCCCCGGTCTTCGCGCGTGCGGATGACCCGCCCGGCGGCCTGCACCACCTTGCGCAGCCCCGGATACAGATAGGCATAGGCGTAGCCGTCGCCAAACGCGGCCGCCATGCGCTCGCGCAACTGCTCGTTCACATCATTCACCTGCGGCAGCCCCAGCGTGGCCACGAAGGCGCCGATCAGGCGGTCGCCGGGCAGGTCCACCCCTTCCGAGAACACCCCGCCCAGCACCGCAAAGCCGATGCCGCGCCCGCCCGGCGCGAACTGGCCGAGGAACGCGGCCTGCCCCGCCTCGTCCATGCCGCGCGCCTGGGCCCAGGTGGGGAGGCCCGGATGCTGCGCGGCCAGCAGATCGGCGGCCTGGCGCAGGTAGTCGTGGCTGCTGAAGAAGGCGAGGTAGTTGCCGGGCCGCCGCGCGTACTGGTCGGCCATCAACTGCACGATGGCCGGCAGCGAGCGCTGGCGCTGGGTATAGCGCGTGGAAATATGGCGGGCGATATGCACGTCGAGCTGGTCCGCGTGGAAGGGCGAGGGCACCTCCACCCAGACGGCGCTGGCGGGCAGGCCGAGCATGTCGGTGTAGTAGTCCGCCGGCTGGAGCGTGGCCGAGAACAGCGTGGTGGCGTGCGCACCGGCAAAGCGCGGGCGCAGGAACGGCGCGGGCAGCAGGTTGCGCACGCAAAGCTGGGCCTGCACGCCGCCGCGCAGGCCGGGCGCGCGTGTGACCTCGAACAGGGAGTGCTGGCCGCCATGGTCGGGCAGTTGTTCGGTCAGGCGCAGGAAGTGCAGGGCGTCGAAGTAGAAACGCTCCAGCGTGGCGTCCTGCTGGCGGGGATGGGCGCTCAGGTGTTCAAGGATCGCGCCGCAGAGCTGGGTCAGCGCCTCCACCAGCGCGGCGGGGGCGGTCGTGTGGGTTTCGAAGGGCGTATCGCTGGCTCGCGCCAGCGCCTGCCATGCCCGATGGAGGCGGTTCACCGGCCGCGACAGCGCCTTGGGCGCGGCCAGCCGCACGCCCCGGAAGGCCACGGGGTCGAGCATGGCCGTGTACATGGCGCGGCCGCGCTCCACCAGATTGTGGGCCTCGTCCACCAGCACGCTGGCGCGCCAGCCGTTCAGCACGGTCAGCGCGTACAGCATGGCACTGCGGTCGAAGTAGTAGTTGTAGTCGGCCACTACCAGATCGCTCCAGCGGATCATCTCCTGCGCAAGATAGTAGGGGCAGACGTTGTGCTGGCGGGCGATTCCGCGCATGGCGTCCCGGTCGAGCAGCGGCACGGCGGCGGCGGCTTCCCGGGCGGCGGGCAGGCGGTCGTAAAAGCCTTGCGCGAGGGGGCAGGATTCGCCGTGGCAGGCCAGTTCGGGGTGTTCGCACGCCTTGTCGCGGGCGGTCAGCTCCAGCACGCGCAGGGGCAATGGGTCGCAACCCCGGTCGCCTTCCCCCCGAAGCTGTGCCGCGGCCTGCAAGGCCACCGCGCGGCCTGTGGTGCGTGCGGAGAGGAAGAACAGCTTGTCCAGGCGCTGCCCCGGCATCGACTTCAGCGCCGGAAACACCGTCCCGATCGACTTGCCGATGCCCGTGGGCGCCTGCGCCAGCAGCGTGCGCGCCGCCACGTTGGCCTTGTAGACCGACTCCGCCAGCACGCGCTGGCCGGGCCGGAAATCGCCATGCGGGAAGGTCAGCGCCACCAGCCCGGCATCGCGCGCCTGACGGTGGGCGATCTCGCGCTCGGCCCATTGCAGGAAGCGCCGGCAACTGGCCTCGAAGAAGGCGCGCAGGGCGGCGGCGTCGTGGCGCTCCTGCTCCACGCGTTCGCGCTGGCTCAGGATGTCGAAATAGACCACGGCGATGTCGATCCCGGCCAGCCCGCGCGCCTGGCACAGCAGCCAGCCGTAGACCTTGGCCTGCGCCCAGTGCAGTGCCCGGTGGTTGGCGGGCACCTCGACCCCTTCGCCGCGCACGGTCTTGATTTCCTCGAGCCGGTTGGCGGCGGGGTCGTAGCCATCGGCGCGGCCCCGCACGTGCAGTCCTTCGAACATGCCGGAGAGGGATACCTCCGCTTCATAGCCCGGCCCGCGCCGGCTCGTGACCACGCCGTGGCCCGCTACGCCTTCCTGTGCGGTGGGCGAGGGCGTGAAGCGCAGGTCGAGATCTCCCGCCTTGGCCGTGAACTCGCACAGCGCCCGCACGGCAACCGTGTAGCGTGGTAGCGCAGGCGATTCGGGGATTTCCGGGGTGGATGTGGCGGACAAGGCGCGGCAGGCGGGGGCGACGAAATAACTGTATAAATATACAGTCTTTGCGGCGAAAGGAAAGCACGCGACGCTGTCAACGCCTAACGGAGCCATCCCCCAAAGGCTGCGCGGGCGCTCGGATGTGACGGGGTTGCACCCGCAGATACTCATTGGCCGCCGCCATGACACATGGGAAAGCACCCCAAAGGTTGTATCGGTGTCGAAGCTTTGGGGTGTATTTCAGGTATATCTGGCTATTTTCAATGGCGCACACATTCAGTGCGTGGCGGCATAAGTTGTCGCCATTGACCAAGGCGCGAAGTTGGCAGCGACGGTCCCTGTAGCCATCGCAGCGAGCGAGCCATCCACTCCGATCGTGTACTGCGAAACACTGTTGCCGCCGCTGTTCACCACATAGACGAACTTGCCGGTCGGATCGATCGACACCGAAATGGGCACGGTTCCGGATGCGACGGTCGCTGTCGCCATTGCCGTGAGCGAACCGTCCGTCCCGATTGTGTACTGGGAAACATTGTCACCGCCGCTGTTCGCCACGTAGACATACTTGCCGGTCGGATCGATCAACACTGAAATCGGCCCGAATCCAGAAGCGACGGTGGGTGTAGCCATCGGCGTGAGCGAGCCATCGGCTCCGATTGTGTACTGCGAAACGCTTGCGCTGCCGTTGTTCGCTACATAGGCATACTTGCCGGTCGGATCTACCATTACTGACTCTGGATTGGCGCCCGTGGCGACGACCGGTGTAGCCATCGGCGTGAGCGAACCATCGGCTCCGATTGTGTACTGCGACACACTGCTGCCACCGTTGTTCGTCACATAGGCATACTTCCCCGTCCGATCGATCGTCATCGAAAAGGGAGAGGATCCCGTTACGACAGTCGACATAGCCATCGGCGTAAGGGAACCATTCGCCCCGATCGTGTACTGCGAAACGTCATTGCCGCTGGAATTCACCACATAGACATACTTGCCGGTCGGATCCACGGCCCCCGCCCCGGGCCAAAGCCCCGCAGCAACAGACGCCGTGGCCATTGGCGTGAGCGAACCATCCGCTCCGATCGTGTACTGCGAAACGGTATCGTCGAGGCTGTTCGCAATATAGGCATACTTGCCCGTCGGATCAACCAGGACTGCCTGCGAACCGAAAAATCCCGTGCCGACGCTGGCCGTAGCCATCGGCGCGAGGGAGCCATTATTTTCGATTGAATACTGCGAAACGTCATTGCTGTTTCGATTCACCACATAGGCATAAGCGATGCGTTTGCATGCAACGCTAACTGTCGCAACATCGGCTGCCGACACGGTGCCGGCAGCACCGGTCACCGTGCAGTTCTGTCCCATCGGTTGTGCCCCGACAGTCACGCTGTAGGCACTGCCGGACACGAGCTTCGCAGGAAATGCAAAACTTCCTTCGGCCGTGACAGTTAGCGCGTCTCGGCCATTGGTCAATTGCAGTTGGGTGCCGCTGACCAAGCCGGAAACAGTACCGCCAACCTGATAAGTGGTAGTGCCACTGGAAGGAATGTTTGCGTCAGGGACGCTTGAGTCAGGCACGCTTGAGCTGCTGCCATCACCACAGGCAGTAATGGCAGCGGCGATAAAGAAACCGCCAACCGTTATTTTTGCTGCAACCCAGAACCGATTTCTACCGTACGTCATTTTCTTGTTCCGTTAAGTAAATTCTTCAACTCATTTGAGTTCGGTCCGCATCGAAACTCTCATTGCGGCTGGACGACTCCTCGCGTAGATCAACTGCCGGATCATTTTAATGTGGTACGCGTTTCTTAATCTGCAATACAAAATACGTGACACCAAGTCGTTTCCCGTTAACGGCATGGAATTCGATTTTATTGAGTAACTCGAAGCCCCCCGGTCGGGTCGAGGCCGATAACATGAGCCAGTCGACCAACCTCGGAAGCCAAAAGAATCTCTACGCGCGTGCACGGCAACACGGGGGGCTATGGCCCCGTATGCGGTTGTTACAATGCCGGGCAAGTTACCCGGCCTGGGAAACAGTGTTGCTGCCAGGGTTGACCACATAGGCATACGCACGCGTCAGCGTTGGCCACGGGCCGGGTTCCGTCATCGTGGATCCGTCTGGCAAGCCACCCTCGTAGCCGGCAGCACAGATCTCCTCGAACAGCCGGATGAAAGGAAAGCACGCGACGCTAGCGAAACTTGCCGAATCTTGCTGAAACTTGCCGATGGTGTTGCCAGCCTCGCACAGGGAGAGCCGATGTCCAGATTCAAGATCGCCACCTTCAATATCAATGGCATCCGTACCCGCCTGCCGGCGCTGCTGGATTGGCTGGCGCGCGAGGCGCCCGACGTGGCCTGCCTCCAGGAACTGAAGACCATCGACACGGCGTTTCCGATCGACGAGATTCGCGCCGCCGGCTACGGCGCCATCTGGCACGGGCAGAAGGCGTGGAACGGCGTGGCCATCCTCGCCCGGGGCACGGACCCGATCGAGGCGCGCCGCGGCCTGCCGGGCGCCGAGGATGACACCCAGAGCCGGTACCTCGAAGCCGCCGTCAACGGCGTGCTGGTGGCCTGCCTCTATCTGCCGAACGGCAACCCGCAGCCGGGGCCTAAGTTCGACTACAAGCTGGCATGGTTCGAGCGCCTGATCCGTCACGCGCAGGGTTTGGTTGATAGCGGCCACCCGGTGGTGCTGGCCGGCGACTTCAACGTGGTGCCGACCGACGAGGACATCTACAACCCGCGTTCATGGCTCAAGGACGCCCTGCTGCAACCGGAGAGCCGGGAATGCTATCGCCGGTTGCTGGCGCAGGGTTGGACCGACGCGCTGCGCACGCGCTACCCGGACGCGCGCATCTACACGTTCTGGGACTACTTCCGCCAGCACTGGCAGACCAATTCGGGGTTGCGCATCGACCATCTGCTGCTGAATGCCGAACTGGCGCCGCGCCTGGTCGATGCGGGCGTGGACAAATGGGTGCGGGGGGAGGCGCGGGCGAGCGACCACGCGCCGGCGTGGATCGAACTGGATCTGGGGGAGGGCGCGGCGAAGAAGGCCGCAGCCAAGAAGACCCCGGCTAAAAAGGCCCCGGCCAAACGACCCCGGCTAAAACGACAAAGGCGCCCGCCGCAAAGCGACGGGCGCCACGCGCCTGATTCCGGAGGTTGGACGTTACACCGTCACGGCCTCTTCAGCCTTGGCCGTCACCGGGTCTGCCACGGCGCCGAGCAGCATGTCCGCCGCGGCATCCAGCCGGTCACTCGACCCCGACATGCGCGCCGTGATCATGCCGTTCTGGATCGCGCCATACAGCACCTTGGCGAAGGCCGGCGGCGGCACCGGGTAGGGCTGGCCGCGCTCGGCTTCGGCGCGGCGTAGCAGCTCGGCAATCCACGCCTCGTGCATGCGGAAGTGATCCTGCAGCAGCGCGCCAATCGCCGGCGGCAGCATCATCACCTCGGCGGACAGCATGCCGACCAGGCACACCTGCCCGTTGTCCGCGCCGCCACGCAGCGGCTCAATATAGCGCCGGGCCTGCTCGGCCAGCGGCAATGTCGTGTCGATGGCCCCGATCCGTGCCGTGGCGGTTTCGCGGTAGCACCGCACCACCTCCAGCACCAGGTCGTCCTTCGACGGAAAGTAGTAATGGATGCTAGACGTCTTGACGCCAACCAGCTCCGCCAGATCGCGGTAGCTGAAACCGTTGTAGCCCCGGCGCCGAATCAGCACTGACGCGTGTTCCAGCAATTGCTCGCGTACGGGTTGCGTTTTCATGGCGACTGTCTCCTTGTGGGAGACCCTCCGGTTCATGCCGCTGCCGATCAGATCAGATCAGATCAGATCAGATCAGATCAGATCAGATCAGATCAGATCAGATCAGATCAGATCAGATCGACAGCGACTGCGCGACGACAGAAAGTAGTGATCCGCTGGCAATGCAGAGCACTACCCATCCGCCCAGGATCAGGGCGCTGTCACGCAAACTCATGATCAAACTCCTTGTTCGGGGAAGGCCGTGCGCCCGGTATCGTTACCGGGCGCGTGGCGCTGCACTACCGTGCGATCAGGCCAGCGCGCCGTCGGTGTACACGTCGATGGTGCGCGACGGTTCGCTCGAGACACCGGTGCGGTCCAGGCCGGCCACGATGCGGGCGCCGTCCGTGTACGGGTCGAACTTGCCGGTGCGGGCGCCGTCGGTGAAGGCATCCACCGTGCGGGCCGGGCTGGCCGAGACACCCTTGGTATCCAGGCCGGCAACGGTGCGGGCACCGTCGGTGTACGGGTCGGTCTTGCCGACGCGGGCGCCGTCGGTGAACGGGCTGCGTTGGTCATTCACGCGGGCACCGTCGACAAACGGGTTGCGGGGTTCGTTCACACCGCTGGCACGGGCGCCATCGGTGAAGGGGCTGCGCTGGTCGTTGACGCGATAGCTGTAGCCGTAGACTTCGCCGGTGCTGTTGCCGGGGGCTGCCTGGGCGGCGCCAGTCACGAAAGCGGCGGCGAGGGCGGCGGCGGAGAGGATGGTCTTGGCGTTCATGGTGGTGCTCCTTGTCTTTGGTTGACCGGGCGATCTCGGTTAGAGGTGGATCGCGGGGCCGATGTCTTGCTGCGTTGTGACAGGCTTTCCTGCTTTGCTATCTACTGGTAGGTAGAGGGGCGGAGCTAAAAAAAAGACCGTCGTCCGGTACTCATTCACAACATGTACTGCGTGGACTTGAACTGCATCGCGGGGCTGGTTTCTGTTTGCCGGGTGGTGCAGCGCCGTCCATGAGCAGAATATTATCTACTACTAGATAGATAAGCAAGGACTTTTTAAAGAAATTTCGATTGCGGAATGGCCAGGCCCCCGCAGCGTCACACATGTCTACCTGGTATATCGCTGATTTATAAAGAAAAACGGCGTCGATCCCCATGTGGACCGACGCCGTCTGGCGACCTTGCGAGCCCTCGGATCAGCGCTTGCCGACCGTAAAAGCGATCTCGCCGAGGCCGTCCACGCCACCCGTGACCACGTCGCCCGGGTTCAGCGCGCCCACGCCAGCGGGCGTACCGGTGAAGATCACGTCACCCGGGGCCAACGTCATGCTTTCCGAGATATAGGCGATCACATCGGCCACGGGCCAGATCAGTTCGTCGAGGTCGCCTTGCTGGCGGGGCTCGCCGTTGACCTTGAGCCAGATCGCGCCCTTGGCCGGATGGCCGACCGCGGACACCGGATGCAGCGGGCCGCAGGGGCCGGAAGCGTCGAACGCCTTCGACCAGTCCCACGGGCGGCTCATCTTCTTGGCCACGTCCTGCAGGTCGCGGCGCGTGAGGTCAACGCCGACCGCATAGCCCCACACCAGATCCAGCGCCTGCGCCGGGGTGACGTTGGCGCCACCCTTGCCGATGGCCACCACGAGTTCGATCTCATGGTGCAGGTTCTCGGTCAGCGGGGGATAGGACACGGTGCCTTCGGCCGGCACCACGGCGTCAGCCGGCTTGGTGAAGAAGAACGGCGGCTCGCGGTCCGGGTCCTTGCCCATCTCGCGGGCGTGCGCGGCGTAGTTGCGGCCGACGCAGAACACGCGACGGATCGGGAAGCGGGCCTGGCTGCCGGCCACGGCCACGCTGGCCTGCGGGGCCGGCTGGATAACGAATTCGGTCATGTCTCGCTCTGCTCTTATGGATCTGGGTTTGATGGGGGTGACTTGGCGATTACTTGGCGATTACTTGGCGATTACTTGGCGATTACTTGGCGAACACCTGGCTCAGGTCGCCGAACGCCTTGAACTCGAGCGCGTTGCCCGACGGGTCCAGGAAGAACATGGTGGCCTGCTCGCCCACCTGGCCCTTGAAGCGCACGTGCGGCTCGATCACGAACTTGGTCTTGGCGGCGCGCAGCTTGTCGGCCAGCGCTTCCCACTTGTCCATCGGCAGGATGGCGCCGAAGTGGCGCACCGGTACATCGTCGCCATCGACCGCGCTGGTGGCGCGATGGCCACATTCGTCCGGCGAGAGATGCGCCACCACCTGATGGCCGTAGAAGTCGAAATCGACCCAGGCGTCGGAGCTGCGGCCTTCCGGGCAGCCCAGCAGGTCGCCATAGAACTGGCGTGCGGCGGCAAGGTCGTGCACCGGGAAGGCAAGGTGGAACAGGGGCATGGCGCTCATGGCAATCCTTTCGTGGGCAGGGATGTTTTGACGTGTCGTTGATTGTAATCAGCAGAACTCGTAATATGAAACGAATGATTTCTGGTCTGAGTATCAGAGATTTCGATATACCCCTGCCTGTGCGCCCACGCCCGTGATCCGCTACTTCCGCACCTTCCTGATGGCCGCCGAGACGGCGTCGTTTTCCGCCGCCGGGGCGCGGCTCGGCCTGACACAGTCGGCGGTGAGCACGCAGATCCGCCGGCTGGAGGAGGATCTCGGCTACGCGCTGTTCGACCGCTCGGGCAAGTCCGTCACACTGAGCGAGGAGGGGCGGCAACTGCTGCCAGACGCCACGCGCTTCGTGGCGCTCTATGAGTCGATGAAGGGCAGCGCCCAGGCGCGGCCGGACACGGCGCCGCTGGATCTGGGCGCGGTCTCCACGGTGCAGTCGACGCTGCTGCCCAAGGCGATGCAGCGCTTTCGCATCGCCTACCCGGACACCCACGTCAACATCGTGCCGGGCATGTCCACGCAGTTGCTGACCCAGGTGGATGCGCGCGAGCTGGACATCGCCGTGCTGGTGAAGCCCCGGCTGGGCATTCCGCCCGAACTGAAATGGGTGCCGCTGCTGCACGAGCGCTTTGTGGCGATTGCGCCGGCAGGCGCCCCGGCGGACCTGAAGACGCTGCTCGCCACCGTGCCGTTCATCCGCTACAACCGGCATTCCACGGGCGGGCAACTGGTGGACCGCTACCTCAAGCGGCACCGGCTGTGGGTGCGCGAAGGCATGGAGCTGGACGAGCCGGCCGTGATCCTGCAGATGGTGGGCGAGGGGCTCGGCTGCGCCATCATCCCTGCCGATCTGGTGCCGTTGCGGCAGACGCCGAACATCGAGGAAGTGCCGATGCCCGGCCCGCCGCTGTTCCGCGAGATCGGCGTGCTGGTGCGGCAGTCGGCGCTCAAGCGCGCCCCGGCGGCGGCGCTGATCGAGGCGTTCGTGGCCGTCGCGCCGCCTACCGGGGCTGGCGAGCCTGGCGAGGCTGGCGAGTCTGGGGTTACGCCTGCGCTGCCGCCTGAGGCGGCGTAGCGGCCGGTGCCTTGCGGCGCACCGCCAGCGCCATCAGCGCGGCGACCAGGCAGGCCGCGCCCGCCACGTACAGCGCCGGCGAATAGGTCAGCAGCAGCGTGCGCGAGAGCCCCGCGCCGAACGCCGCCGTGGCCGCGCCGATCTGGTGGGCGGCGAAGATCCAGCCGAACACCATCGCCGCGCGCTCGCGGCCAAACGTGGTGGCGGCCAGCTTCACCGTCGGCGGTACCGTGGCAATCCAGTCCAGGCCGTAGAACATCGCGAAGATGGACAGGCCGTAGAGCGTGAACTCCGAATGCGGCAGCCAGAACAGCGAGAGGCCGCGCAGCGCGTAGTACCAGAACAGCAGCTTGCGGCTGTCGTACCGGTCCGAAAGCCAGCCAGACAGGATGGTGCCAACGAAGTCGAACGCGCCCATCATCGCCAGCGCGGAGGCGGCCGGCACCGCCGACATGCCGAAGTCCGCGCACAGGGCGATGAAGTGCGTCTGGATCAGGCCGTTGGTGGACAGTCCGCAGATAAAGAACGTGCCGGCCAGCAGCCAGAAGGTTTGCGTGCGCGCGGCGTCGCGCAGCACGACGAAGGGGCCACGCAGCGTGAGCGGGGCGGGCGGGCCGGACGGCGCCGGCGCGGTGCCGGGCAGTTCGCCGAACGCGGGCAGGCCAACGTCGCCGGGCCGGTTGCGCATCAGCGCGAAGACAAATACCGCCAGCGCGGCGCAGGCCACGAGCACGGGCAGCACCGCCGTGCGCCATCCCATGTGCTCGATCAGCCATGCGGCAACCGGCAGGAAGGCGAGTTGGCCGGTGGCCGAACTCGCCGTGAGGATGCCCACCACCAGCCCGCGCCGCGCGGTGAACCAGCGGTTGGCCACCACGGCGGCCAGCACCAGCGCGGTCATGCCCGAGCCGACGCCCAGCATCAGCCCCCAGGCGACGAACAACTGCCACAACTCCGTGGCCACCGTGGCCAGCGCCATGCCGCCCGCGATCAGCGCGAGCGCCGCACAGACCACATTCCGCACGCCGAAGCGTTCCATCAGGATGGCCGAGAACGGCGCCATCAGGCCGAACAGCGCGAAGCGGAAGGCGAGGATCGATGAGATCTGATCGGTGTTCCAGCCCATCTCCTGCGTCAGCGGTTTCAGGAACGCGCCGGGCAGGCCGAGCGCGGCGGAAGTGGTCAGCATCACGCAGAAGGTGACGGCGGCAATGATCCACGCATAGTGGATGCCGCGCCGGTCCAGCCGGCTGGAAAGGGCTTGCGCAAACATGGGGGTCTGGTTGTTGTGGTGAGTGAGATGTGGAGAAAGGGTGTCTGCGGGTGTCTGCGGGTGTCTGCGGGTGTCCGTGGGTGTCCGTGGGTGTCCGTGGGTGTCCGCGTCTGCCTCAGCCGGCGGGAGAAGGTTCGGGCGCAGCCTCGGCAGCGTCCTCGCCCAGCAACCACGCACGCGTGGTATCGAGAATCGCCTCGGAGAGCGGGTCGCCGGCCGTGGCGCGGGCCAGCATCAGCGCGCCCGCCATGGCCGACACCTCCACCAGCGCCTGCTGGCGGGCTTCGGCTTCGGGCAGGTCGGCTGGGGCGGTCGAGAGCCATTTGTCGATCAGCGCCGAGAGCCCTTCGCGGTACACCGGGCGCACCGGCTTGTCGGCGTCCTCGCGCGCCACATCGGCCGCCAGCGCAGAGGCCGCGCAGCCTTCGGCGGCGTGGTCGCGGTGCGCGGGGGTGAGATAGGCCGCCACCAGCGCGCGCCGCGCGGTCTGGCGGTCACCGCCGGCGCCGGCGATGCGCCGGTCCCAGCGCTGGTCGCCTTCCTCGAAGGCGCGCCGGCAGGCCACCGCCACGAGGTCGTCCTTCGACGCGAAATGGCCGTAGAAGCCACCGTGGGTCAGCCCGGCATTTGCCATGATTTCTGCCACACTGACTGCATGCGGCCCCCGTTCGCGGATCAGCTTTGCCGATGCGGCTTCGATGGCCGCCTTGTGTTGGCTGGCCACTGCTCGTGATGCGCGCGCCATTTGACGCCTCCCTCTGGAAACCTGACTGAAACTTGCCTTGACCGCAGTTTAGATGACGTCCATACTTTATTCAATAGATGCTGGTCATCATTTAAAAAGGCCAGCATGGTTGTTGTCATGTCGTCCCATCGATCCAAGGAGATTCCTGCTATGTCCAAACTGTTCGACCTGTCCGGCCGCGTCGCGGTGATTACCGGTTCCACCAAAGGCATGGGGCTGGAGATGGCCCGCGCGCTGGGCCAGCAAGGCGCCCGCGTGGTGGTCTCGGGCCGCGATAGCGCGGTGTCCGAGCGCGTGGCGGCCACATTGAAGGCCGAAGGCATCGATGCCACCGGCATCGCCTGCGATATCGCCGACCTCGTCAGCGTGCGCGCCTTCGCCGACAAGGTGCTCGCCACCTTCGGCCGCGTGGATGCCCTCCTGCTCAACGCCGCCGCCAGCGGCGTGGTCGGCCCGATGCTGGAGCAGGGCGAGAAGGAATTCGACGACGTGATGGCCGGCAACGTGCGCGGCAATTTTGTGCTGGTTAATGCACTCGCGCCGCAGATGATCGAGCGCCGCGATGGCTCGATCGTCTTCATGTCAAGCATTGCCGGCCGCCGCGGCTCGGCCTTCCTGCCGCTGTACAGCGTCTCCAAGGGCGCGATCGATGCCGTGATGCGCAACTTCGCGCTGACGCTGGCGCCGCACAACATCAACGTGAACAGCATCAACCCGGGCCCGGTGCGCACCGATTTTTCGCGCGACGCGCTGTGGGGCGATCCCGAACGCGAAAAGGCCCTGAGCGGCGCCATCCCGATGCGGCGCATCGCCGAAGCCAGTGACGTCGCCGGCCTGGCCGTGCTGCTCGCCTCGCCGGCGGGCCGCTACATCACGGGTCAGGTGATCGGGCTGGACGGCGGCGCCACCGCCTGATGTTTCGCCCCGCCGCCGTGCTTCGCGCACCGTGCGCGTGCGGCGGCGGCACCGTGTTTGTGCAGTGCGAAAAATAGCCGGGAAAGTGGCTTCATTCCTTCGAATCGAGACCGATACAGCGTGAAATCAGTTCTCGATAACAAGGAGCACCGTGGCCGCTTTCCTCACCCCCGCAATGCACCTGATGGCGCGTCTGACGATCACGCGCAAGCTGGTGCTGCTGACCATCCTGTTCCTGATTCCGCTCTGCGGCGCGCTGGTTGCCGTGCTGAACCAGTCGGTGCAGTCGATCCGCGCCACGCAGGATGAATTGCGCGGCCTGACGCTGGTTGGCCGCGCGCTCGACTTCATGCGCGAGACGCAGGTGCGCCGGGGCGCCGCCAACGGGCTGCTGCTCGGCAATGCCACCTTCCGGCCGACCTTCGACGCCGCCAACGGCAAGGCCGATGGGCATCTCAGCGCACTTCGCGCCGAGGCGGCAAGCGTGACGGCGTTCGACGTGAAGCCGGACGCGGCCAAGCTCGACGAAGCCTGGGCGCAGATCCGCAAGCTCGGGCTGGAAACCCCCGCCGCGCCGCTGTTCGAGCGCCACACCGCGCTGGTCAAGCAGACGCGGCTGTTCATTGGCGATGTGGCCGATCGCTCCTCGCTGGCGCTCGACCCGGACGCCGGCTCCTATTACCTGATCAACCTGATGGTTGGCCCGATGCCGAAGCTGGCCGAACTGAGCGCGCTGGCGCGTGGCCGGGGCGCCGGCATCATCGCGCAGGGCGGCTATTCCGATGCGGCCCAGCAGGCGGACCTTGCCGCGCTGGCCGAGCAGATCCAGGACGGACTGGAAGCCGTGCGGCGCGACATCGCCCGTGCCGAGCACGGTGCGCCGGCCTTCAAGGCCCGCATGGAAGCCGCCACCGCCAGGCTGGCCGCGATGGACAACTTCTATCGCACGCTCAAGGTGAGCATGCTGGGCTCCAGCGGCATCACGATCGATGCCAAGTCGTATTTTTCCGAAGGTACGGCGGCAATCGAGGCGGTGTCGGCCCTCAACCAGGAGTTCGCCGCGCTGACGGGCGAGATGCTCGCCCAGCGCATGGCGGCCGAGCAGCGCCAACTGGTGCTGCTGGCCGTCATCGCGCTGGTCACCGTGGGCGGCGCGCTCTACCTGTTTGCCGGTTTCAGTCAGGGCATGCGCCGTGACGTGCAGGACGTGGCGACGCTGGTGGCGCGCATCAACGCCGGCGACCTTACCGTGCGCATCGACGCCCACGGCCGGGACGAGCTGAGCGGCGTAAAAAGGCACCTGATGTCGATGGTGGAAACGTGGCGCGGCATCATCGGCGAGACCAAGGACGGCGCGCAGAACGTGCTGGTGGCGGCGGGGCAGATCGCGCAGGGCAATGCCGATTTGTCTCAGCGCACGGAGGAGCAGGCGTCGTCGCTGGAGCAGACCGCGGCGAGCATGGAGGAGCTGACCGCCATCGTCCAGCAGAACGCGGGCAACGCCAACGAGGCCAGCACGCTGGCTGCGGAGGCGTCGGCGATTGCGGTGGCGGGCGGGGAATCGGTGTCGCGCGTGCGCGAGACCATGGGCGAGATCGAGGCCGATTCGAAGCGGATTGTCGAGATCATCGCCGTGATCGACAGTATTGCCTTCCAGACCAATATCCTGGCGCTGAACGCCGCTGTCGAGGCGGCGCGTGCGGGGGAACTGGGCCGGGGCTTCGCGGTGGTGGCCAGCGAGGTGCGCACGCTGGCCCAGCGCGCCGGCCATTCGGCCAAGGAGATCCGCGCGCTGATCTCGCAGTCGACCAGCCGGGTGACGGCAGGCACGGCGCTGGCCGGGGAGGCCGCCGCGACCATGGAGAACATCGTCACGGCCGTGCAGCGCGTGACGACGATGATGGACGAGATCAGCCGCGCCTCCCACGAGCAGAGCGGCGGCATCACGCAGGTGAACCAGGCGGTGACGCAGATGGATCAGGTCACGCAGCAGAACGCTGCGCTGGTCGAGGAAGCCGCCGCAGCGGCCGAGGCGCTGCAGGAACAGGCGCTGCGCATGGAGCAGAGCGTCAGCGTGTTCCGGCTGGCGGCTTGAACTAGGAAAATTACGGGGACGTCGGCGCGCGCAGCAACGGATAGGGGTTGATCGCCCCGGCTCCGGTGTATACGCCGTAGTGCAGGTGCGGCGGCGTGCCGCGCGCGTTGCCGGTATTGCCGACGTAGCCGAGCACGGCGCCGGGTGCCACGCGGTTGCCGATGCTCACATCGGCATAGTCGTCCAGATGGGCGTAGTAATGCATCTGGCGACCCGGCCCGAGCACCCAGACCACCTTCCCGCCCAGGCTGTTGGTGCCCACGCGCGAGACGATGCCCTCCGTGGCGGCCAGCACCGGGGTGCCGCGCGCGGCAAAGATGTCGATGCCTTCGTGCTTGCGCCCGCCGGAGCGCGCCCCGTGCCAGGTGTCTCGCAGCCCGCGCTGGGCCACACCCTGCACCGGCATCGCCAGCGCGGTGGGCGCCGGCATCGACGCCAGCCGTACCGCGTAGAGCGCACTATCTATATAGGGTTTGACGTAGGGCCAGCCCAGTGCGCCCGCCAGCAGCAGCGCGGCCAGCCACAGCCAGCCGGCGTAGGAGCGGGGCTGGCGTTCGGGTTGGCGTTGGGGCTGGGGTCGGGGCGGGTCGGCCGGGCGCGTCACCATGGGCGGCTCCGGCCGGTGGCGATGGCATTACCAGCCGTTGGAGCCGGCACTGGTACCTTCGCCGGCACGCGCTTCGCGCTTCTCGACGCGGATGTTGTTCTCGACTTCGGTAACGCCGAAGGTGTTGTCGGCGATGTCCTCGATGGCATATTTCTGGCTCCGCTGGTGGACGGTGCCGGATAGCGTGACCTTGCCCTTGTCCACGTCGACGCTGACTTCGCCCACATCCACGCCGCTGGTAAAGGTCAGCCGTTCGCAGATCTGGTCGCGGATGCGCTCGTCGGTGCGGGTGTAGCCGCGCGGCACGTTGCGCTTGTCGATGTCATCGTCGTCGAGGCCGAAGAAGTTGCTGACGGCTTCGCCGATCCGGTGGCCGAGATTGTAGAGCGCGCCGTGCTCCTCGCCTTGATCGCGGTCATCGTCGTCGTCCGCCCTGCGCCGTGACGGGCGGTAGCCGAGTTCCTCGTCATAGCCGCTGGCGCCAAGGTAATTGCGCCCGTATGACTGGGCGGGCGGCTGGCGGCCGGCGTAGGCGCCGGACGGACGGGATTCGCCCCATTCGTCGCGGGGCTCGGTCCAGTAGCGCGTGTCGCTGCGCAGGTCGTTGAAATAGGCGTCATGCCCGGACCCGCCGGCCTGCCAGGGTTCACGCTGCTGGGCGCGGCGCAGCCATTGCTGGTCGGCGCTGCCAAAGCCCTGCTGGCCGCGTTCGCCCTGATGACCTTGTTGCTGGCGTTGACCCCGACCCTGACCCCGACCCTGACCCCGACCCTGACCCCGACCCTGACCCCGACCCTGACCCTGATCCTGTTCCCATCCGCGCTCGCCGCCGTAGCCGCGTGCCTCTTGATAGCCTTGATAACCCCGGTAGCCCTGCGGGCCGCCGTAGTCCCCATAGTCCCCATAGTCGCCAAACTCGCTGGCCTGGCGGCGGCTGCGGTACGCCTGCTGGCGGCGCTGGGCGTCTTCTTCGGGCGAGTCGCTGCTGGCATAGCCGCCGTTGAGCCCGTAGCGCAGGTTGCTGCCCTGCCATTGGCCGCTGTCGCGGTAGGCGCCGGCATAGCCGCTGCGGGGCGGGCTGCCGTCGCTGGTTTGTCCCGGGATCAGGCGCTGGCGTCGGCGCGCATCGTCCCATTCATCGCTGGCGGACTCGGGCTGCCAATCCTGCTCGCGCGCACGCAGTCCAGTGTCGTCGCTCCATGGATCGTAAGCGTCGTCGTCGCGGACATTTTCAACGGCCCGCCAGGTCTGCCCCCGGCGATAACGCTCGGTGTAGTGGTCGCCCATTGCTGATCTCCTGAAGTTGCGGGTGTGCCATCACTGGCAATCCAGAAGAGGGGCAAGATTCGTACCGCGCCGGCCGGGCCTTGTCAGGGCTGGCCTTGCGGGAGTTGGTGCGGGGGACGCCCATGCAAGCCTTGCGCGGGCGCGTGTAAAGACTGCTCGGTGGGCATCGTGCGCGGGTTAATGGGCCGTCACACGGCGCAGCGAGCCCGGCGGGTGGGCCAGGACGGCGGCGGGGATCCTCGGTGCGGAGGGCGTGGCCGGCGCGGCGGGTGCGGGATCCGTCCGCTCGGCACGGGGCGGGCGCACCGGGGCGATGCCCTCGACGGCGCCCAGCGCCTGACCGTTCTCGTAGCCGGTGGACACCGCTTCGAGATAGCCGGGCGAGAACTTCTGCTCAGGCGTGACCGCCGGGGCCAGTGCGGGCTGCGCATACACCGCCGTGTGGGCGCAGAGCGCCAGCACGCGGAGCAGCAGGATGCCGCCACGCATGCGGTAGAGCACGGCGAGGGGCGTAAGCGGCGAAAGAGGACGGGGCTGGTGGAGGGGCGCGGCGTCCGTGGGGCGCAACTGTGGCGGGATCTTCATGATGGTTCTCCAAAGGAGCTTTCGCTCCGGCTGAAAGGGCACTCAGAACGAGCATCGCGGCGCCGCGCTCGTCCTTCCTTTTCGCAGAGAACATGCCACCATCATTTCGGCCCCGGGCGGGCAGGCCGGACCACTTTCACGCGGAAAACAGGGGGTTTCGGACCAACACGTGGTGAGGAACGGTTGGCGCCATGCCAACATCGGCCGATCAGATCCAGACGTCGTTTTGCGCGGTGCGCTCGCCCACGGCCTCGCCCGTATTGCGCACGCCACGCGGCTCGATCAGCAGCATGCGCACCTCGCCATCGGCAAACGGCTTGTGCTCGATGCCGCGCGGCACCACGTACATCTCGCCGGCGCGCAGGTCGACGTGGCCGTCACGGAAGTCGATGCGCAGGTGGCCGTCCAGCACGATGAAGGTCTCGTCAGTCTCGGCGTGGCTGTGCCAGACAAAGTCCCCTTCGATGCGGACGATCTTGAACTGGTAGTCGTTCATCTCGGCAATCACGCGCGGCTGCCAGTGGTCCGAGAACAGGGCGAGCTTCTCGGCGAAGTTGATGGCGCGGTAGGGAGTGGGGGTGGGAGTGGGGGAGGGGGTGGGGGTGGGGGTGGGGGACATGGGGCGCTCCTTCGGATGGGATGAAGGCCCGAGTCTGCGCCGCCGGCGGGCGGGCCGTCTTGTACGATCGTGCAGCTACGGCGTGCGCCCCAGCGTGCGCAGCCAGCGCGCCGGCGTGATGCCGAAGGTGCGCGCGAAATGCCGCGTCATGTGGGCCTGATCGGTGAAACCGGCCCACGCGGCGGCATCGGCCAGGGTCTGGCCAGCCACGATCAGCCGGCGGGCCATGTCGAGCCGGCGCATGGTCAGGTAGCGGTACGGGCTGGTGCCGAACAGCGCACGGAAATCGCGCGACAGGCGCCAGCGGTCACGGCCGGTGGCGGCTTCGAGTTCGTCCAGCGTGACGATGCGCGCCACGTTGTCGATCAGAAAGGTCCGGGCCATCTCGGCGGCGCGGTAGTCCAGCGCCTGCCGGCGCCCCGGCGTGGGTCCGCCCGCAACAGCGGCCAGCGCGTGGGCCACGTCGTAGATGGCGTCGTCTTCCTCGAGCGGGTCGATCGGGCGGTCCATCGCGCGCAGCAGCGTCTCGGTGGCGGCGAACAGCCGGGGGTCGTCCGATCGGCCGCCCGGGATAAACGGCAGCGGCTGGCCGCCCAGCGCGCGCTGCACGTGCGCGGGCTCCACGTAGATCATCCGGTACTGGAAGCCGGCCTCGGTGCCGGCCTGGCCGTCGTGCGGCTCGTCGGGGTGCAGGACAATGGTGCCGCCCGGCAGGCTGTTGCAGACGCCGCGCCGGTAGGAAAAGCGCTGCACGCCGGCCAGCGTGCGGCCAATCGCATAGGTGTCATGGCGATGCATGTCGTAGCCGTGGCCGCCGATGAACGCCTCGATGCGCTCCATGCGCTGGGCGGACGCATCGCGCCGCATCCAGTCGCGCCGGCCCGGCAGCACGCCATCAACCATGCGTGTGGCCGGGATGGCCGTGGGTGTGGCTCGGCGCCGCGTGCGTGTGGATGTGGTCCGCCTCCGGTGGCGGGGAAAGGTCGGCGCTGCAGCTGGGCGACGACTCGTCGTGGCTGTGCGGCTCCAGCGCGCCCGGCACGCGGCGGCTCTTCAGGCCATCGGCACGCAGCCAGGCCACGGTGGCCTCGGCGGCGCGGTCGATCAGCTCGCCGCAGCGCGTGTAGTCATAGGGCGAGACATCGAGCGGGCACAGCGGCGGCACCACGGCAATATGCGCGTGGTCGGCCCAGCGTTCCAGGTCATGCACCAGTTGCCGCGCCACCAGCAGGGACAGCGCATTGAGCGCATGCTCCACGGCGCCACGCGGCGGGCGGCGCTCGGCGCAGGCGAAGCCGGCCGGCAGCACCACGATGCGCGTGGCACCCAGCCGCACGGCCGTGGAGACAGGCGTGTTGTTGGCCACGCCGCCATCGATCAGCGCCCGGCCTTCCACGTGCACCGGCGGAAACACGCCCGGAATGGCCGCGCTGGCCAGCACCGCATCGACGATATTGCCCGAGGACAGCACCACTTCGTCGCCGGAATGCATGTCGGTGGCCACGACATAGAGTGGCAGGCTGGCATGTTCAAGCCGCGATTCGCCGAAGTGGCGTGAAAGTAACTTCTGGAGGCCGAACGATTCCACCAGATGCCCGCGCCGTCCGCCCAGCATGCCGAGCATGCTGCGCCAGGACCAGGGCAGCACCTCGGCCCGGCGAATGCCGCGCCAGAGGCTCTCCAGCTTGGCCGTGCCTTCCTCGTGCGGATGGCAGGCGAAATACGCGCCGTTGATGGCGCCGGCCGATGCGCCGATCACCATGTCCGGCGCCATGCCCCACTTCACCAGTTCCCGCAACATGCCGACCTCGATGGCACCGAGGCTGCCTCCACCGGCAAAGACGAATGCTGTTTTTTCCATAGCTGGGCCCGCGGGGAGCCATCCTCCCCGGATTCTCGATCTGTTCGTGGCGACAGCATAGGCCACTTCCGGGCGGGAGCGAAAGAGTCTGTGGATGTAGGGTCTGTTGGGGCCAATTGTGCAATTAACCGCCAAGAATTTGGCGCGACTTCAGGGGCGGGCGGGCAGGGGATGGGGGGAAACGACGCAAAAAAGGCACGATGCGAAAGACGCACGATGCGAAAACGGCACGCGAAGCACGCACGCAAAAAAGGCGCCGACAGCGATGTCGCGCTGTCGGCGCCCCGCGGCAGTCCAACCTGGCGCGCTAGCGAAGCAATGTCCCGATCAGAAGCCGGGAGCCGGCGTTTCCGGGATCTGGTTGCGCAGGCTCAGGTTCATCACGTTCCAGCCGCGGATAGCGGCGATGGTATAGGACAGCTCGGCGATTTCCTGCTCGCTGAACTGTTCGCGCAGGGCTGGCCAGGCGGCGTCGGTCAGGTCCTGGTGCGGCAGCGCGTTGACGGCCTCGGCCCAGCCCAGCGCGGCGCGCTCGCGGGCGTTGAAGAACGAGGCGGGCGCCTCACGCCAGCCGGCGATGGCGTTCACGTGGCGCGGGTCCAGGCCCTGCTTGATCAGGTCGCGCCAGTGCATGTCCACGCAGACGCCGCACTGGTTGATCTGCGAGACGCGCAGCTGCACGATTTCCACCAGACGCGGGCCCAGCGAGCTTTGCTTGACCGAACCCGACAGCGCGATCATGGCCTTCAGGTTGGCCGGGGCGAGCTGGAAGAAGTTAATACGCGATGCACTCATGATGGTTCCTCACGGTAGTTCAAGGGAGTTGGCGTGCGCCCTTTGCGCCTGCCTTTCCCTGTAAGACGTACCGCGCGCCCGGCTTGTGACAGCTTTCCCAAAAAATTTCAGAAAAATCCGATTGAGCCGATTGAACCCTCAGTTCATCCATTCCCGGAAGGTGAGGAAGAGCATGGCCGCGTTCATGGCGATGATGATGCCCACCGTCAGCGACGCCAGGATCACCACGCTGCGCGGGTTGGCGTAGGCGCCCATGCGGGCGCGGCTGCTGGTGAGGCGCACCAGCGGAATCGCCGCGAACGGCAGTTGCAGGCTCAGCACCACCTGGCTGGCGATCAGCAGCTGCGCCACGCCTTTGTCGGCGTACAGCCATGCCACGATCAGCGCCGGCACGATGGCCACGCCGCGCGTGAGCAGCCGGCGCGCCCACGGCGCCAGCCGCGTGCGGATAAAGCCCTCCATGACCACCTGGCCGGCCAGCGTGGCGGTCACCGCCGAGCTCTGGCCCGAGGCCAGCAGCGCCACGGCGAAGATCACGCTGGCCCAGGCGGCGCCGGTCAGCGGGGAGAGCAGGTGGAAGGCCTGCTGGATCTCGGCCACCTCCGCGTGGCCGCTGCGGTGGAACACGCCGGCCGCCGTGACCAGGATCGCACTATTAATAAAGAAGGCGATGGCGAGGGCCACCAGCGTGTCGACGGCGGTGTAGCGCAGCGCCCGTTGCAGCGCCGGCGGGCTGTCCTCCACGGCGCGCGTCTTGACCGCCGCCGAGTGGAGGTAGAGGTTGTGCGGCATCACCGTGGCGCCGATGATGCCCGTGGCGATGACCACGGCGTTGGCATCGGTGAGCGAACGCGGCGAGGGCAGCAGCCCCCAGCCCACGTCCGACCACGACGGCTCGGCGATGATCAGCATCGCCACGAAGCACAGCAGCACGATGGTGATCATGCTGATGACGAAGGCTTCCAGCCGCCGGAAGCCGCGCTGTTGCAGGACCAGCACCAGCAGCACATCCAGCACGGTCAGCGCCACGCCGGCCAGCAGCGGGATGTTGAACAGCAGGTTGAGGGCGATGGCCGTGCCGATGACTTCGGCCAGGTCGGTGGCGCAGATCGCCAGTTCGGCCAGGATCCATTGCGACCAGGCCGACCAGCGCGAGGCGCCGTGCCGGCACGCCTGCGCCAGGTCCATGCCGGTGACCAGCCCGAGCCGGCTGGCCAGCACCTGGAGCAGCATCGCCATGAGGCTGGACATCGCCACGACCCAGAGCAGGGAGTAGCCGTAGGCGGACCCGCCCGCGAGGTCGGTGGCCCAGTTGCCGGGGTCCATATAGCCCACGGCCACGAGGTAGGCGGGGCCAAGGAAGCGGACGAACTCGCGCCACCTGGCGGTGGGCGGGCTAGGGATGACGGCCGACACGTGCCCATCCTACGAGGTGATGACCGCGCATGGCGCTCCCGTTCAAGTTGTGTGTGGCTCGGATGTCTCGAACTACCAAGGCAGCCAATTTAGCCGAATTCGTCGATCGATGCGCTGAGGGCACATGACCGGTACGGTCATCGGGGCGCCAGCGTTGGCCGGGCGTCAGCGGTGCTGCGCCACGGGCCTGGCGCGCGCCGCCTGGGCCCGCAGGCAGCGCAGCAGTTCCTCTGCGTAAGGCAGCACGACGAGCAGGCCGAGCGCGGCGAACAGACCCATGAGGTAGAGCGGCGGCAGGGGATCGCGCTTCGGGGTCAGGGTGAGGCTGGGGGGCTCTGCGGCGGCGCCGAACAGCGCCAGGAACTGGTCCCAGTGGGCCGCGGCCAGCATGGCCACGGCCGTGACCGGCAGCATCTCCAGCAGGCTGTGCACGTGCTGCTCGTTCGGCGGCACCGTGCGCCGGCTCACCGCGTAGCGCACGTCGAACCAGGCGGTGACCGCGTGGACCACCACGCCCGCGATCATGATGGCGAACAGCAGCGCGTTCACCTCGAAGAACAGCACCAGCAGGACCGGGACGCCCACCTGGACCATCATCAGGCTGTGCATGACCGATTCCCGGACGCCCGCGTTGATCTCGATGCGCTGGCGCCGATGGAACCACCAGTCGCCCAGCCCCGCGAGGATCCAGAGCGGGATCAGGCCGTACATCAGGATCAGGCGAACCGGTTCTTGCATGGCGTCTCCAGCGGTGGCGGGAACTCACGCCACCTTCCGAAGCACGCTGCAAGTGCCGTTCCATGCCGAAATGAGCCCGTGGGAGGCCCGTGGGAGGCCCGTGGGAGGCAGCCGGCAGCCGGGCGGGATGTAAAAACCGCCCGGTGGTGCAGAAACGTCAGGCCGCCAGCGGCGTGGCTTCGATTGGCGCGATGGCCGCCGCCCGGGGCGCCGGCAGCATCGTACCGTGCTCGCGGTAATTGATATGCCACGCAAACGCCTCTTCCAGCAGGTGCGGGGTCTGGCCGCCGCGCGTCTGGGCCCGGCGGAAATAGTCGAGCAGGCCGTCGCGGTAGGCCGGGTCGGCGCAGTTGCGGATCACCTGGAGCGCCCGCTCGCGTGGCGCCAGCCCGCGCAGGTCGGCCAGGCCGTGCTCGGTGACGAGGATGTCCACGTCGTGCTCGCTGTTATCCACGTGGGAGACCATCGGCACGATGCTGGAAATCCGCCCGTCCTTGGCCACGGACTTGGTCACGAAGACCGACAGGTAGGCATTGCGCGCGAAGTCCCCCGAGCCGCCGATGCCGTTCATCATGTGCGTGCCGCCCACGTGGGTCGAGTTGACGTTGCCGTAGATGTCGCACTCGAGCGCGGTGTTGATGGTGATCAACCCCAGCCGGCGCAGCACTTCGGGATGGTTACTGATTTCCTGCGGCCGCAGCACCAGGCGGGATTTGTAGCGCTCGATCTCGTCCAGCACACGGCGGTAGACCGGCCCGGACAGCGTCATCGACGACGCCGAGGCGAAGCGCAGCTTGCCGGCGTCGATCAGCGAGATGGTGCTGTCCTGCAAGACCTCCGAGTACATCGTCAGGTCGTGAAATGGCGAATCTACGAGCCCGTGCAGCACCGCATTGGCAATCGTGCCGATGCCGGCCTGCAAAGGCTGGAGCGAGGGCGAGAGCCGCCCGGCGCGCACCTCGCGCTCGAACAGTGCATTGAGATGGCCGGCGATCAGGCGCGTCTCGCCGTCTGGCGGCAGCGCGTTGGACGGGCTGTCGTCGCGCGCGGTGAGCACGATGGCCGCAATACGCGACGGATCGACGGGGATATAGGGCAGGCCGATGCGCTGCTCGACGGCAATCAGCGGAATCGGCTGGCGGTAGGGGCGCTGCACCGGGAAGGCGATGTCGTGCAGCCCTTCCAGCGCGGCCGGCATATTGGTGTTGATCTCGACGATGACCTGCTTGGCCATCATCGCGAAACTCGCCGAATTGCCAACCGAGGTGGTCGGCACGATGCCGCCGGTCTCGGTGATGGCGGCGGCCTCGATCACGGCAATGTCCACCGGCGCAAGCTGGCCGCTGCGCAGCTGCTCCACGGTCTCGCCCAGATGCTGGTCGATGAACATCACCTCGCCGTCGTTGATCTTGCGGCGCAGGGTGGCGTCGGACTGGAACGGCAGGCGGCGCGCCAGCACGTTGCTTTCGGCCAGGATCTTGTCGATATCGTTGCCGAGCGAGGCACCCGTGATCAGGGTGATCTGGAGCGGGTCGGCGGCGGCGCGGCGCGCCAGGGCGAAGGGCACGGCCTTGCAGTCGCCGGCGCGGGTGAAGCCGCTCATGCCGACCGTCATGCCGTCCTGGATCAGCGCGGCGGCCGCGTCGGCCGACATGATCCGGTCCTGCAGGGCGGCCAGGCGAATGCGATCACGGTACATCTCGTCTCCTTGCTTGTGGGCTTTCTGAAGCCTGTGGGGGCTTTTTGGGGCTTTGGGGGGCGTTGTCGGAGCCAGTGTAGCGAGCGCTGAATATTCTCACCATGATTTAAATCGCTGGAAACCAGTCGGTTTTTTCATGGATGACGGCGCCGTGCAAGGCGCCGTGCGCCGGGCAAATCGGCAAGCAACGGTGGCCATCGCTTCCTAAAATCTTCATGTGTGTTTCGTGGCCACGCCGGCTACTATCTCAGTCGAGTACGCAGTCGAGTCCTGTCCTACCTAGACCGAAATAGAGGGGAGTCGCATGGAGATGACGCAGGGAGCTTCGCAGCCCGAAGCCAGTCCGGACCCGGTTGCCGATCAGGTCGCCAATCAGGCCGCGCATGAGCCGGTGGTAGGGCTGGAGGCGCCGTTCTCGGTGCTCGAGACCCGCAAGCACCAGATGTTTCCGACCCTGACGCCGGCCGAGATCGACCGTGTGCGGCGGTTTGGCACGGTGGCGTCGTTCAAGGCCGGCGAGACGCTGTTCTGCATCGGCGACCCCGCCCCGGGCATGCATCTGATCCTGACCGGCAAGCTCCAGATCATCCAGCGCGACGGGCTTGGCAACCGTTTTCCGATCACCGATGAGGGCCCGGGCCAGTTCCTGGCCGAGGTGGGCCAGCTCTCCGGCAAGCCGGCGCTGGTGGATGCGGTGGCGCTGGAGGACTCCACCGCGCTGGTGGTGCCGCCCGAACGGCTGCGCGCGCTGCTGGTGGCCGAGGCGGATCTGGGCGAGCGCATCATGCGCGCGCTGATCCTGCGCCGGGTAGGGCTGATCGAGCGCGGCGGCGGCCCGGTGCTGGTCGGCAAGGGCACCCAGCCGCTGCTGCTGGCGCTGCAGGCCTTCCTGCGCCGCAATGGCTATCCGCACAAGGTGGTCGATATCGATACCGACCCCGACGCCATGGCGCTGCTCGACGTCAGCAACGCGCCCGCGAGCGATTTCCCGATGGTGATCTGCCCCGACGGCGGCATACTGCGCGCGCCGGACGAGGGCCAGCTCGCCTCGTGCCTCGGTTTGGTGCCTGAATTTACGCCGGACCATGTCTATGACGTAGTGGTGGTCGGCGCCGGCCCTGCCGGGCTGGCGACGGCGGTCTATGCCGCGTCCGAAGGGCTGTCCGTGGCCGTGATCGACTGCCGCTCCCCGGGCGGGCAGGCCGGCGCGAGCGCGCGGATCGAGAACTACCTGGGCTTTCCCACCGGCATCTCGGGCCAGGCGCTGGCCGGGCGCGCCTTCGTCCAGGCGCTCAAGTTCGGCGCCCACGTGGCCATTCCGCTCGAGGTGAGCGCGCTCCATTGCGGCGAGCACCCGATCCGGATCGAACTGACCGATGGCCGGATGGTGCCCACGCGCACCGTGGTGATTGCCAGCGGCGCCCAGTACCGGCGCGCGGAGATCGAATCGCTGGACCAGTACGAGGGCCGGGGCGTCTACTACTGGGCGTCGCCGGTAGAGGCCAAGCTCTGCAAGGACGAGCACGCGATGCTGGTGGGCGGCGGCAACTCGGCGGGGCAGGCGGCGGTGTACCTGGCCTCCCACGCGGCGGAGGTGCATATGCTGGTGCGCGGCGAGGGGCTCGAGGCCACCATGTCGCGCTACCTGATCGACCGCCTGAAGGGCCTGCCGAACGTATTCCTGCACACGCACGCGCAGATCACGGCGATGGAGGGCGATGGCTGGCTTTCCACGGTGCGCTACAAGGAGCGCTCCTGTGGCCCGGACTGCATCACCCGGCCGATGCGCCACGTGTTCCTGTTTATCGGCGCCGCGCCGAACACGGAATGGCTGCGGTCCTGCAACGTCACCACGGACCCCAAGGGTTTCGTGCTGACCGGCTATGAAGCCCACCAGTCCTGCACCGAGCGCGCCGACTACACGCTGGAGACCAGCGTGCCGGGCGTGTTCGCAATCGGGGACGTGCGCTCGGGCTCGACCAAGCGCGTGGCCGCCGCGGTAGGCGAGGGCGCTGCGGTCGTGGCGCAGATCCATCGCTATCTGGCGGGCATGCAGGCCGGCCAGACCGTGCAGGCGGTGGCCTAGGCGGCGCGCGGGGCATCCGGCGTGCCACGGGTCACGCGCATGATGTAGTGCGCGTCGGCGGTGGCCTGTGCCTGCTGGTCCACGGCGCCCGGCTGTTCTCCCTGAGCGCGTGCGCAAGCGCGCCAGCGCCTCCGGCCGCCCCGGTGATTACCCGCATCCCGGGACCCTTGTCCCACGGAATCCCCCCGCATAGACCCTGACGAATCCCTCAAACCGGGACACCCGCCTCATGTTCCCGCGGACCCTGCTGCCCACAATCGGCCCCTCGAACAAGGAGCGGTGTGGCTCAGGCGATCCCCCCACTGGTCCTGCATCCTGAGCCGTGATCGCCTTCCTGTTGTAGTTGGAGTTTGCGATGTACACGAATCTTGCCAAGACCCTCTTGACCGCTTCCTCGCTGGCCATCGGCCTGTGCAACCTGGCTTACGCCGGGCTGGGGAGCGATCGTTCCAATCCTTCGATTTCCACCGCAGCCTCGGCGCAGGCCAGCATGTCCGCCTGCAAGGGCGGCAAGTTCGATCCGTACCAGGACGGCCTGCGCATCGGCAAGCCGGATCCCTACACCGATGGCGCCCGGATGGATCAGCGTGACCCGTACAGCGACGGCGCGCGGCTGGGCGCTGCCGGTGGCGGATGTCTGCTGCGCAACGCCTGACCGCGGAAAATGCGCCGGGCACGGTATGCACCACGTCTGGCTTTCCGCACTTTGCGGGGCCAGCTGGCCGTGGTTTTGCCTGCACGCTGGGGATCGTTGACTAAGATTAGTCAATCGCCCGTTCCAAGCGGACGTGGTGAGCTATCGCCCCGGCGCTCCGCACCGGCCGTACCCTGTCCCGCGCGCGATCCCACCATGCCGATGCTGAAGCAGCAGATACGCCTTTGCACCAGCCGTGACCGGGTGCGACTGGCGTATGCCATCACGGGCAGCGGACCGCCGCTCGTGAAGGCCGCCAACTGGATGAGCCACCTCGAATTCGACGTGGGGAGTCCGGTCTGGAGCCACATGCTGTGCGCGCTGTCGGAGAACCACACGCTCGTGCGCTACGACGAACGTGGCTGTGGCCTCTCTGACCGCCACGTGGATGACCTGTCCTTCGAGGCGTGGCTGCGTGATCTCGAAACCATCGTGGACGCCACCGGCGTCGATCATTTCCCGTTGCTGGGCATTTCCCAGGGCGCGTCGATCGCCGTGGCGTACGCCGTGGCGCATCCCGAGCGGGTGAGCCACCTCGTGCTGCACGGTGGCTACGCCAGGGGGCGCCTCAAGCGCAACCTGGGTGCCGAGATGCGCGAGGAAGCCGAGCTGATGGCGCGGCTGGCGGAACTGGGCTGGGGGCAGGAGAACCCGGCCTTCCGCCAGTTCTTCACCACGCAGTTCATCCCGGGCGGCACGGCGGAGCAGCACCGCTGGTTCAACGAGCTGGAGCGCGTGTCCACCTCGCCCGGCAACGCGGCGCGCTTCATGCGCATCTTCAACGACATCGACGTGGTGGAACTGCTGCCGCTGGTGACCTGCCCCACGCTGGTGCTCCACGCCGTGCGCGATGCGCGCGTGCCGTTCGACGAAGGCCGGCTGATTGCCAGCATGATCCCGAACGCGCGCTTCGTTCCATTGGAGAGCGGCAACCACCTGCTGCTGGAGGCGGAGCCGGCGTGGGACCGCTGGCTGGAGGAAGTACGCGCCTTCCTGCCCGCGCCGGTGCCGGTGGACGACCCGGCGTTCCACACCCTGACCCGGCGCGAGCGCGACATCGTCGTGCTGATCGCGCAGGGCCGCGACAACGCACAGATCGCCGCCTACCTTGGGCTGTGCGAGAAAACCGTGCGCAACCACATCACGAGCATCTTCTCGAAGCTCGAGGTGGAAAACCGCTCGCAGGCCATCGTGCTCGCGCGCGAGGCCGGTTTCGACCGGTCGCGCGCGTAAGCCGGCGGACCTGCCGGGCGATTCAATCAGGAGACCCCCATCATGACGACTACCCCCGACGCTGCCGCGTCTTCGGCCAATTCGCCGGCCACTACGCCCGACCTTGCCGCCCTGAAGGGCCGCCAGCAGGTGGCCTGGGCCAGCGGCGACTATGCCGTGATCGGCACCACGCTCCAGATCGTGGGCGAGCAACTGGCCGAAGCCTGCGACCTGCGCTGCGACGAGCGCGTGCTCGACGTGGCCGCCGGCAACGGCAACGCCACGCTGGCGGCGGCGCGCCGTGGCTGCATCGTGACCTCCACCGACTACGTGGGCGCGCTGCTGGAGCGCGGCGCCGAGCGCGCCCGCGCCGAGCGGCTCGACGTGACCTTCCAGCAGGCCGATGCCGAAGCGCTGCCCTTTGACGATGCAAGCTTCGACGCCGTGCTCTCCACCTTCGGCGTGATGTTCGCCCCGGACCAACCCAAGTGCGCCGCCGAGATGGCGCGCGTGACCCGGCCCGGCGGCCGCATCGGGCTGGCGAACTGGACCCCGCAGGGCTTCGTCGGCCAGATGTTCAAGACGCTGGGCGCCTACGTGCCGCCGCCGGCGGGCGTGTCGCCGCCGTCGAAATGGGGCGTGGAGGAGCACCTGAAGGCGCTGTTCGCGCCGCATGGGGTGGATGTCCACGTCACGCCGCGCCAGTTCAACTTCCGCTATCGCTCGGCGGCGCACTTCATCGAGGTCTTCCGCACCTGGTACGGCCCGGTCCACAAGGCGTTCGCCTCGCTGCCGGCCGACAAGGCCAGCGCACTGGAAGCCGATCTGACCACGCTGCTGAACAGCCTGAACCGCGCCGGCAAGGATTCCATGGTGGTGCCGAGCGAGTACCTGGAGGTGGTGGCGACGAAGCGGTAGGGGATAGCCCACTTCCCCAGAATCTCCTTGACATACAGATCTGTCTACTCCACGATAGTAGACAGATCTGTCTCATTCCGGCGCTAGCCAACCCATCCTCAAGGAGCTTCGATGTCGACCCAAGCCGAATCCCGTCCGCCGTTTCCGCCTTTTACCCGTGAGAGTGCCGCCCAGAAGGTCCGCGGCGCCGAGGATGGCTGGAACAGCCGTGATCCTGCACGCGTGGCGCTGGCCTATACCGTCGACAGCCAATGGCGCAATCGGGCGGAGTTCGTCACGGGACGTGCCGCGATCGAGGCCTTCCTGTCGCGCAAGTGGCAGAAGGAACTCGATTACCGGCTGATCAAGGAGTTGTGGGCGCACGATGGCAACCGCATTGCGGTGCGCTTTGCGTACGAGTGGCATGACGACTCGGGTAACTGGTACCGGTCGTATGGCAACGAAAACTGGGAATTCGACGAGAACGGTCTGATGCAGCGGCGCTTCGCCTGCATCAACGATGCCCCGATGCGCGAGGCGGACCGCAAGTTCTTCTGGCCGCTGGGCCGCCGCCCGGATGACCACCCCAGCCTGAGCGACCTGGGGCTGTAAGCAGGTAAAAGCCGACATGCGCGGGGGCGCCTTTGCAGCCCCCGCCGCGCATGCCGGCGCCGGCCTTACTGCATGGTGTCCAGATTGCCGATGCGGACCAGCATCTCGGTGAACATCTGCATGTCGAGGTTCAGGTCGGCCACTTCCTTGTATTCCTTGGCGTTGTGCGCGGTGTACTTCTTGCCGGGCATGGCCGGGCCGAAGTTGATCGCGTTCGGCATCAGCTTGGCCGTGGTGCTGCCGGCCGTGGGCACCGGCTTGGCCTCAAGCCCCGTGGTGTCGCCATAGATATTCAGCAGCGTGGAAAGCCATGCGCCTTTGGGGTCACGCGCCATCCAGTTGCCCTGGTCGTGCTGGATCTCCACCGCGGTCTGCGTGGCGCTGGCCCAGGTGTTGATCCTGGTCGCCACCCGGGCGCGCAGTTCGTCCGGCGTGGCGCCGCGCGGCATGCGCACGTTGGCGGTGACTTCGAGCTTGCCGTTGCGCTCGCGGATCAGCGTGGGCGACATCGTCAGCGGGCCCATGAAGTCGTCCCGATAGCCCACTTCCATCTTCTCGCCCAGATAGCCCGTGCCGTACAGGTCGCCCAGGTAGCGAATGGCGCGCGCGTACTGGTTGTCCGCGAACGGCACGCCGGCGCCCTGCAGGAACAGCGCCAGGCGCGGCACCGGGTTCACACCTTCCTCGGGGCGGGAGCCATGGGCCGACGAGCCGGTCACCTTGACGTCCACGCCGCCGGCACCCGGCGTCACGTCGATCGAGAACTTGCCTTGCGCGGCGTGCTGGGCGATGAACGGCTCGCGCGCCTTCTCCAGCGCGGCGGTCACGGCGGCCGGATCGCCGCCCGTGATGCGCGCCGTGGCGGTCTGCGGAATCGCGTTGGCGGAGGCCGCGCCGGCCATCGCCACGATGGCGGGGGCCTTGCCGTCCGTCGGCTGGTCCGCGAAGCGCACCGTCAGCGCGCCGGACCCTTTCTCGGCCACCACCGCCGGGTACTTGCTGTCCAGCACGATGTTGTACGCCGGCAGCGTGGTGTGCGCCTGGTAGTACTTCATGCCGTCGCCGCCGGTTTCCTCGGTGGTCTCGATCATCAGCCGGATCGTGCGGGCCAGCGGCACGCCGCTCTCGCGCACGGTCTTCATTGCGTACAGCGCCGCCGCGATGGAACCCTTGTCGTCGATGGTGCCGCGCCCGTACAGGTAGTCGCCCACGCGGGTCACCTTGAACGGGTCGAGCTTCGTGCCGTCGTCGAGCACCCATTCGTCGGCCACCACGGGCACCACGTCGGCGTGCGTGAGGATGCCGAAGGTGTCCGCGCCAGTGCCGGGCAGGGTCACCTCGAACACGCGGTTATCCACGTTGCGGTAGGTCAGGCCGAAGTCCCGCGCCATGCGCTCCACCACCTTGCCGAACGCGATGATGGCCGGGTTCTCGTGCTGCGGCACCTTTTCGTCGCGCACGGTGCGGATCGCCACCATCTCGGTGATGCTCTCCAGCACGGCGGTCTGGTTGTGGAGCCGGTTATAGACGCCGAGCAGCCGGCCGATATTGACGAGATCGTCGCCCTTGAGCGGCTTCTTCGCCCGGTAGGCCCGCACGGCCGGCGCCAGCTTCGGCTCGGCCTTCACGGCGGCGGCGAGGAAGGCGTTGAAGCTGGCCGGCGGCTTGGCCGACTGGCTGGCCACCAGGCGGTCCAGCGCGGGTTTGGCCAGCGTCTCGGCCAGCGCCGCGCCGGGGACGGAAATGGCCAGCAGCGGGACGAGCAGGGCGGCCAGCAAGGCGCCCCGCAGGGGGGAGGTCGGCACGGCAGGCAGGCGGTTCATCGATGTCTCTCGTAGCGGTCTTGTGATGGATGCGCATGATAGCAGCGCCTCCATCGTCACAGATGGCCTGGATCGCCCCGCATCGGCCCCGCCAGGGGCTCAGGCGGCGTCGTGCCGGCCCATGATGCGGGTGCCGAGTGCCATGCCCCAGCGCACCAGTTGGGCGCCGGCGGGCAGCTGGGTGCGCTCCCACAGGGACAGCGCGGCGTCGATGCCACCGCGATTGGCGTGCAGCGCGCGGCCCAGCGCCACCGCATTGCCGGCCGCCTTGCCGGCACCGGCGCCGGTGTGGGGCCGCGCGACGAAGGCTGCGTCGCCGGTCAGCACCACGCGGCCAAACACCATGCGCGGCGCCTCGTAGTCGTGAATCAGCTGCAGGAAGGGGTCGGGCGTGCCGGTGACCAGCGTGGCAAGGTCCGGCGCGAGGTCGCGCCGCGCGGCGTGACGCAGGCCATCGATCTCGCCGTCGCGCATGACGCCCGGCGGGAGCGAATGGAGGTGCTGATGCCCCACGCGATCCCGCAGCGCCGCGTCGCGCGCCGGGCCGCCCGGCAATGGTCGATACCAGACCCAGTTCTGCCGGCGCTGGCCGGGCGCGGTCTCGCCGTTCTCGCCGGGGATCAGGTAGGTCAGCAACTGGTGGCCGTGCCCTTCCTCGAAGGCGAAGGTGTTGTGCAGGAGCTGGCGCGTGGCGTCTGGCAGGGCGGACTCGGGCAGCACGCCGCGCCAGGCCGCGTAGCCGGCGTAGGCCGGCGCGGCGCCGGGCAGCAGTTGCGCGCGCACGGTGGAGAGCGGCCCGTCCGCCGCCACAAGCAGGTCGGCGGTTTCCGTGCGGCCGGAGGCGAAGCAGGCGGTCACGCGCGCGCCATGCTGGCGCAGCGCCAGGAAGGTCTCGCCCGCATGCACGGCGCGGGGGCCGAGCGCGTGCCGCATGTGACCGTACAGCCCGTTCCAGGCGATCTGCGTCTGCGGCATGTAGACGCGGCGCACGTCGCCACTGCGCGTGACGAAGATGCGGCCGCCCGACGGCACGCCGAAGTCCTCGGGCAACGGCGCGCCGGCAAAGGCGAGCGCGTCGGCCACATCGGGCTGCAGGACGAGGCCGCCGCCGCGGCTGTCGAGCGCCTGGGGCGAGCGTTCGAACACATCCACGTGCCAGCCGATGGCGCGCAGGCAGAGCGCCGTGAACAGGCCGCCGAGGGAGCCGCCGATGATCACGGCGCGAGGGGTGGAGGTCGGATGCATGGTCGTCAGGGAAGTGGAGGTGTCTTCGCATCGTAGGGGCGGGCCCGGATGCCGCCAATCGGCCACAGGTTTGCCGCGCGTGACACGAAGGTATAGGCGCCCGCCCTCCCGGCGTTCCAATCGGCAAAAAACCGGCGGACGCGCCATCCCCGCGGCATCGGCGTGCCAACAATTCGCTCCAAGGGATGTCCTGCCCTCGTCCTCAAGGAGTTGTCATGAGTATCCGGTCGCATTCATCATCGGGACGGCCGCTTGCCGCCGCGTGCGCCGTCGCCTGCGCGATGGCGGGCCTTGCCGCCGTTGTCGGGCACTGGTGGATCGAAGGGCGCCATTTCGAGACCACCGATGACGCCCACGTGGCCGCCAGGATTGCCGATGTCGCGCCGCGCGCTGCCGGCGCCGTTGTGGCGATCGGCACCCTCGACCCGCGGCGCGCGCCGCCGGACGCGGTGTGGGTCGATGCGCGGTTCAAGAAGAGCCAGCTTGCGCGGCTGCGCACCGGCCAGCCGGTGACGCTGTACGCAGACGCGTATGGCGCGCGGGTGCGCTACCACGGCACGGTGGCAGGGTTCCCGGCACGCAGCGGTGCGGCGCTCTCGCCGCTGCCCGCCCACAGTGCCATCTGCCGGTGGATCAAGCCGCCGCAGCGGTTGCCGGTGCACATCGCGCTGAACCGGGCCGAACTCGCCGCCCATCCGCTGCGTGTGGGGTTGTCGATGCACGTGACGGTAGACGTGCGCGCGCGGGGCGCGCCGGACCCGATGGAGCCGAGCCAGCGGCCGCTAGCGTAGCCAGCGCTGCCAGACGGCGACGGCAGCGATGCCCAGGCAGACGACGGCGACCACCGCCAGCATGTTGGCCGATGCCACCAGCACCGCCTGCTGGTCGATCAGTTGCGACAGCGTGGCCAGCGCGGCGGCATCGGGCGGGGTGGCCAGCCCGTAGGGTGTGACGCGGGCGATGAGGTGCGTCCGCGCCACGGCCTCGCCCGCCTGGAGCCACTGGCCGGCCAGCCCGGTGCCGGCCATCAGCGCCACCTGCCGGAGGATGTTCTTGAACTGGTAGGCGTGCGGGAAGTCCTCGAGCGGGGTGTCCATGAAGGTGAGCTTGGCCACGAGGATCAGCGTGAACGGCAACGCCACGCTTTGCAGCAGCAGCACGGGCAGGATGGCCGACACCGGGAGCCCGTCCGTGAGGCGGGTGGCCAGCAGCCAAGCCGCCGCCGCCGTCATGCCGTAGCCGAGTGCGAGGTAGCGCCGCGCGCCGGGCAGGCGCGCCCCCAACAGCACGAACGCCACGCCGGCCACCAGACCGCCGAGCGCCGACAGGGTCAGGACCATGCCGGTGGTCTCGAACGTGAAGCCGAGGCCAAGCTGCATCACGTTGGAGACCGTAAAGGTCCAGAGTCCGCTCAGGCAGGCAAAGATCGAGTAATAGGCCAGCCCGGTGAAGTAGCGGCGGCCGTTCAGGCGGCGCGGACTGAGCCAGGCGTCCGGCGCGCGGCGCAGCCGGATGAACGCGAACACGACGATGGCCAGACCGGCCAGCGGTGCGGCGGCCACGCGCAGCGAGTCGCCGGTGGCATAGAGCCGCAGCGAGGCCAGGCCATGCACCAGCACGAGCGCGCCGGCGCCAATCAGCAGGACGGTGAGCCAGTCCATGCTGGCTACGTCGTCGAGGTCCGGCGTGCGTGGCGGGCGGGCACGGTGCGGGTAGACGCAGAACACGAACAGGGCCGTCAGCGCGGCCAGCAGCGCCTGCACGAGGAAGATCATGCGCCAGCCGGTGTCGAGCATCAGCGTGGCGGTCAGCCAGGGCGCCAGCGCCGGCAGGCCGGTCGTGCCGATCACGAAGCCGATCAGCAGGCGCGGGCGCTCCGCCGGCGTGGCGATCAGCTGGATCAGCACGCGGGATGCCGAGAACAATCCGCCGGCGCCCAGCCCCTGCACCGCCAGCGCTGCGGACAGCTCCGCGACATTGGACGACGCGGCGCCCAGCAGGCAGCCGACGAAGGCGATGGCGAGGCCGAGCAGCGTGTAGCCGCGATAGCTGAGATCGTCGGCAATGCGCCGGGTCAGCAGGTTGGCGACGATGGCCGCGCCGGCATAGGCGGTCAGGCACCAGAGGAAGTCATCGGGCGTGGCGTAGATGCCGGCGCGGATGTGGAGTGTCCCGGTGGCGAGCATCGACGTGGCGACGAAGTCCACGCCCGTTGCGCAGCCCAGCGCCAGGCCCAGCCACTGTACGCGCGCCCGGGACAGCTCGGGCAGCGCCTGCAGCGGTGCCGCGTCAGCCGGCATGCGGGTCGAGGCGCGTGGCCAGAGGCCTGGCGCGCAGCGTGAAGGGAAGGGCGATTCGGGACATGCATTGTTCCGGGGATCAGGCCGGCATCCGGCAGGTCTCCAGCTTAGGCGTGTCCCGCCGCCGGCACACTCGTCCCCGCGCATGGCCGCCCCCGTGCCACGGTCGCAAACAACTATCCCTGCGTATAGGGTCTGGCGCATCGGGTCTGGCGCATCGGGGCTGCGTTCGGGGCTGCGTTCGGGGAGGGCACCCGGGGCGCGTATGCGCTCACCCGCCCAGTGGCCAGCATAGCGGCAGCGTGAACGAAAACGCGGTGCCGTGCGGCGCGCGCGCCGTGGCCTGGAGCCGGCCCCGGTGTGCCTCGACGATGGAGCGGCAGATCGCCAGCCCCATGCCCATGCCGTTCTTCTTGGTGGTGTAGAACGGCTCGAACACATGGTCGATGTCGCCGTCGCCGAGGCCCGCGCCGGTGTCCGCCACGCTGATCTCCAGCATGTCTTCCGCGGCGATGCGCGTGCCCATGGTCAGCACGCGGGTGCGGTTGGTGACGTCGCCCATCGCCTCCACGGCGTTGACCACAAGGTTCAGCAGCACCTGCTGCAACTGCACGCCGTCGCCAAAGACGCGGAAGGCATCGGCGTGCAGCGCCAGTTGCACGGACACCTGCCGGCGCTCGATCTCGCTGCGCGAAATGGCGAGGATATGGCGGATGGCCTCGTGCATGTCCACCTCGCCCAGCACCGGCGCGGCGTTGCGCGTGAGCCCCTGCAGGCTGCGGATCATGTCCCCGGCGCGCTGCCCCTCGCTGGCAATGGCCTCGAGGCCCTCGCGCGCGTACTCGATCTCGGGCTTGCTGCGCGCGAGCCAGCGCAGGCTGGCGCCCGCGTTCGAGACGATCGACATCAACGGCTGGTTGATCTCGTGGGCGATGGAGGCCGTGAGCTGGCCCACCGTGGTGGCGCGCGCCACGCGCGCGAGGTCGGCCTGGGCGTTGCGCAGCGCGTCGTCGGCGCTGCGGCGCGTGGTCACGTCCGTGACGGTGCCCACGTACTCCAGCGTCTCCCCGTCCGTCACCAGCGGCTTGCCGATACCTTCGACATAACGGACCGCGCCGTCGCTACGCACAATGCGGTACTCGAGGTGGATCGGCGCCTGGTTGGCTACCGACTGGTTGATGGTGTGCAGCGCGTTCGCGCGGTCGTCGGGATGCATCCGCGCGCCGAAATCCTCCAGCGCGAAGTGCGCGCGCGCCATATCCAGCTCGAAGATGCGGCGCATCTCGTCGGAGCACGAGATGGCCTGCTGGCGCAGGTCCCAGCGCCAGCTGCCCGTATGGCTGACGCTTTCGCCCATGGTCAGCGAGGCCTGGCTCGCACGGAGGGCGCGTTCCACCTGCTGCCGGCGGTCATTCTCGGCCAGGAGGTCTTCGTAGAGCCGTGCGGTGCGCAGCGAAATGGCGGCCTGCGAGGCGATCAGTTCGAGCACCTCGGTCTGCTCGGGCGTGAAGCCGTCGCCCAGCAGGCGGTTCTCCAGATACAGCACGCCGATCAGCGTGTTGTGGCGCGACATCGGGATGCAGATTGCCGCGCACCGCGCGTGGGCCGCGAAATATGGATCGAGCCCGAACGGGTTGGCGCCGGCCGCATGGCCCACCATGACCGGCTGGCCGGTGCGGATCACGGTGTGGAACATCGACATCGGCAGGTCATCGGCGGTTGGGGCGGCCTGCGCCAACTGCACGCGGATACCGGCGGGCGAGGTCTGGGCGCGCGCCTCGATGACCGGCGCCTTGCCCTGGAGGCGGATCAGCAGCCCCCGCTGCGCGGCGGCATATTCGAGCGTGATGGTCATCAGCGTGTCCACCAGCTTGTCGAGGCGAATCTCGTCGGTCAGCGCGCGCGAGGCGCGGATCACGCTTTCCACGTCGCGGATACGCTTGCCGTTGGCGAGCACGTGGGCCGGGCCCCGCGCCGCGTCGAACAGCTCGGGGTAGGTGACCGCCATCTGGCGGGCCTTGCCGGTTGCGCCCCATTGCCGATAGCGGTCATGCGCCGCCCGCAGGTGACCCCGTGCGGCGGTGGTGAGGCCCGCCGCCATGCAGTAGTGGCCGGCGCGTTCGTGGGCCAGCGCGGCGATGTGCGCGAAGCCGTGTGCGGTGGCGTGGGCAATGGCCTGCTCGTAGCGCTTCATCGCGCCGAGCCCGTCACCGTCGAGCCGCACCAGTTCCGCTTCCACGAGCAGCGCCTTGTCGGTGAAGGTGAGCGGATTGGCGTCGGCCCAGCGGCGCAGTCTGCGGGCGTCCGCTTCCAGCGTGGCGCGTGCTGTCGCGTCCGGCGTGCCGGCAGCCAGCGTCAGCGCCCGATAGAGATGGAAGTCCACCTGATGGATATGGCCCGGCGCGGACCACGCGAGCGCGCCGGCCGTCTCCAGGCTCGCGGCGGCTTCGGCGTGCCTGCCAGCCAGATATTGCAGCGTGGCGCGATAGAGCCAGTACCAGAATTCCAGGGTGGACATGCGCTCCCGCGCCGGCGTGCGGGCGAGGTCGTGGCCGTCGAGCGTGGAGGGGGCGGCGGCGTCGAGCGGGAATGCCGTCTCGCGCAGCCCGTCGACAAAACGCTGTTGCAGCAGCAGGATGGCCTCCACGTCGTGGAAGCCGGTCTGCCGCACGAAGTCGAGTCCGCTGGCGATTTCGGCGGAAACCTCGTCCAGCGTGTCGCCGCGTGCGAGCCGGTTGGCCACCAGATGGCAGCAGACGAAGCAGGCCGTGGTCATGTCGCCGTTGGCGACGCCGGCCGCAAAGCCCGCCCGGGCGCAGTCGGTCGAGTAGCCCAGCGGCTGCGTCCACACGCTGAGCTGGTCGAGCGGCAGCAGCGTGCGGGCTTCATAGGCGGCGTAGCCATGCCGCGTGACCAGTTCCCGCGCCATCGCGCCGTAGCGGAAGCCGTCCTCGTAGGCCGCGTAGCGATGGCAGACCAGCACACCGAGCCAGCCCAGCGCGGCGGTGGAGGGGCCGCTGATGCCATGCGCGAGCGTCAGCCAGATCATCTCGCACAGTTCCAGGAAGGCCAGGTGCTCGTCGACGAAACTGGCGGGCACGGATAGCGCAGCCAGCAGCGCCATGGCCGCCATGACATCGGGGTCCGACATCTGGGGAAGGTGCGCCAGCGCCTTGAGTCCGTGGGCGTCCAGCCGCGCCTCGATGGCGCGGTAGGCGGCGTCGGCATCCGCGGCCGAGGGGTGCGCGGACAGCGAAATGCCGAACATGCGCAGTCCGCGGATGGCCGTTTCCACCGCCAGCGCGTTCTCCGAGCGCCGGGTATGGAGTTCCGTCTTGAGCCGGTAGACCTCGGCAAGTTGGCGCGGGGGCGCGTTTGCCTCGAGCAGGGTTTCGGCCAGGGTCAGCGCCTCGGGCAGCCTGCCTTGCTGGAACAGGCACGCGCAGCGCTCGCGCAGCAACGCGAATTCCACCTCGCCGGCGCCGGCATGCCCGTGCACACGCGCGGTGCGCACGAAGGCCAGGCCCGCGGTGACGGCGTCCAGCGCGGCCGGATAGGCGATGGCGCGCCGCGCGCGCGTGGCGGCGGCGAGGCACAGGCGGGCAGACTGGACGGCTTCGTCGGGGTCGGTGATCAGCTCCACCACCTGCGCCAGCAGTTCGGTGGCGCGGAACAGGGTGTCGTCGCGCAGGGCGCCTTCCGTGGTGTCGGGGGCGTCCCGCAGCAGCCGGCCCACGCGCAGGTGCACGCGGTCGCGCTCCTCGGGCGTCAGCAGCGCGTGCGCGGCCTCCTGCACGCGGTCGTGCGAGAACACGTAGCCGGGCTCCTGCAGGCCGATGGCGTCCGCAGCGCGCGCCGGGGCCAAAAGGGCGTGCAGCGCGCGCTCTTCCACCTCGAACGCGGCACAGATCAGCGCCACCTCCGACTGCCGGCCCAGGCACGCCATGCCGCCCAGCAGCTGGCGCGTGCGCGGCGGCAGCCGCTCCAGGCGCTGGAGCACCATGTCGGCGACGTTGTCCGTGTAGGCGTGCCGTGCGATGTGCTGGAAATCGTACTGCCAGCTGCCGTCGTCGGGCGAGTAGGTGACAAGCCGGTCATCGACCATGGTCTTGATGAACTGGCCGACGAAGAACGGGTTGCCGAGCGTCTTCGCGTGGACCAGCCCCGCCAGCGGCTGCAGGTCGCGCCGGCGGGCGCGCAGCGTTTCGGCCAGCAGCGTGCCCACGGCCTCCACGTCGAGCGGTTGCAGCGCCAGGTGGCGGTCCTGGGGTCTGCCTTCCGGGCGAGCCAGCGAATCGTCCAACGCATCGTCCAGCGCATCGTCCAACCCGCGCGTGCTGCCCACGATCAGCAGCGGCAGCGGCGTGGTGCAGTCCAGCAGGCGCGCAAGCAGTTGCCGGGAAGAAGGGTCGAGCCACTGGAAGTCCTCGATCACCAATACCAGCGGGCGCTCCGGCAGCCCGAAGGTGCCGACGAGGTTGCGCATCGCCAGATCGAAATGCACGGCGGTATCGGCGCTGTCTCCCCGTGCCGGGGCGGGCAACGGGCCGGTCAGCGCCGCGAGCGCGGGCGCGATGCTCACGGCGGTGCGCGCATACGGGCCCAGGCCGTGGCTGACGCGCGCCTGCCAGTGGCGCACGCGCTCTTCGGGCTGGCCGAGGATATCGATGACCAGCCCGTGGAAGGCCTCCGCGATGGCGGCGTAGGGGGCCTCGTTCCGGAACTGGTCGGCCTTGCCCACGGCGCAGCAGACCTGCTGCTGGCGCAGGGGGTCGACAAAGGCCCGCATCAGGGCAGATTTGCCGATGCCGGACGGCCCGCGCACGGTCACCAGTGCGTGCTGGCCCGTGAGGGCCACGTGCGCGTAGGCTTCGGCGAGTTCGCGCAGCTCGGCGTCGCGGGCAAGGAGCCGCTCCGGCAACTCGAGTTCGGCGGGCTGGTCGCGGCGGCCCAGTTCGAAGACGTCGATCCGGCCGAGCGTGCTCCATGCGGCCCGGCAGCGCCGGATATCCGCCTCCAGCCCCGCCGCGGACTGGTAGCGCCGGCTGGGGCGCTTGTCGAGCAGCTTCATGATCAGCAGCGACAGCGCTTCCGGCACGCCGGCGGCCAGCCGGTGCGGTGGCAGGGGTTCGCTGGCCACATGGGCGTGGATCCACTCGTTGGGGTCGGCCGGATCACGCGCGGCGAACGGCAGCTGGCCGGTGGCCAGGCGGTACAGCACGACGCCAAGGGAATACAGGTCGCTGCGCGCGTCCAGCCCGTTGCGGGTGCGTCCGGTGTGTTCGGGCGACATATAGGCCAGGCCCTCGCCGCCGGCCAGGGTGTGCGGCGGCAGGGCGTCGGCGATGTCCCACTGTTGTGCGGTGGCCAGGCCGAAGCGCGTGAGACGGCACCGGCCTTCCGCGTCGGCGAAGAGGGCCGACGGCATGATCGCCTTGTGGATCAGCCCGGCCTCATGCGCGGCGCGCAGGGCCTGGCTGGCACTTTCGGCCAGGGGGAGCAGCCGGATAACCGGCAGGGGCGCGGGCGGCAGGCTCGCCAGCGGCACCGCGTCTGTGTCGTCGTACACCAATGCCACGCCGCCCCGGTGCTGCACGCAGGCGCGCGGCATCATCGCCCAGGCCGGGCGCAGCTTGGCGGCGAGGCTGAATTCATTGTGGAGCCGGCGTGCCGCCTCGCCCTCGGTCAGCACCGACGCCGCGTGCGCCACCAGCAGGGTGCGGCCGTCCTCGACATGATGGCCGCGTGAGAGCGCGACGATGCCGTTGTGGCAGAGCGGCGTGAGGGCGAATTCGTCCAGCGATGCAAGGGTGGCCGGGCTTGGGTCGTAGGGCGTCATCGTGAGGCGTCTATTGCCGGCCGCCGCACCGGTGGGCCGGTGCGGATAGTGGGGCGGGGGTGGGGGCGTTGCGCCGCGCTAGGTGCCTGGGTCTGCCGGGGCGGGGGCCAGCGCGCGCTCGATGCACGCAATGATAGCCGTGTCGAGGAAAGGCTTGCGCAGGAAACATGCCGCGCCGGCGGCCATGGCGCGGGCTTCGTGACCGGGCTGCGCGAACGCGGTCATGAAGATCACGGGCATGTGCAGGCCGCGTGCGCGCAGGGCCTCGCACAGCGCGAATCCGTTCATCACGGGCATCTGTATGTCGGTTACCAGGCAGGAAACCGTATCGAGGGTGGCCGATTGCAGGAGTTCCTCGCCGCTGGCGTATAGCACCACGGCGAGGTCGAACGAGCGCACGAGCCGTCCCAGGGCGTGTCGGACCGACGCGTCGTCATCGACGATGGCGATCACCGGGGTGGCAGTCACACGGGATTCCTTGAGTAGTCCGGAGCGATGACGGGGCCACTTCGGGCTCCCATCGCTTGCGCACAGCATACTGCCAGGCGGGCGCGCCCCATATCATACGGTGGTATTGTCAGCGCCCGTCCCACACGGCGGCCGCGCCGCATGGCGCTGGCGGGGTGACACCTGGGTATGGCTTGCGGCGGCTCAGAAGTAGTGGCGCATGCCCAGGGCAAAGGTCTGCGGATCGGCCCCCGCGCTGACGCCAAGCTCGTTGATGGCGAAGTCGTAGACGGCGTTGGGGTGGTTGTTGATGCGGCTGTACCACGCGAACAGCGCCGTGCGCTTGGAGAGCGGATAGTCGTAGCCCACCGTCACCTGCGTGGCGCCCGTGCCAGAGCCGCTGCGGAAGAAACCGATGGTGTCCGTGGACGCGCCCGTGCCATTGGCGGCATAGGCGAAGCCGATCCGCACGCTGCCGGGGCCGAGCTGCTGCACCAGCGAGGCGTAGTAGCCGTTGCGCTGGAGGTCGCCGGTATCCGTGCGGTAGTGCAGGTGCTCGTAGATGGCGGAGACGCGCGTGCCGGCGAAGAGCTGGTAGGCCACGCCGACCTTGATGGCGTCGTCGTTGCGGCCGGCGGCCTGGTAGTGCTGGTGCACCTCGTAGGCCAGGGTGGCGTTCAGCGGGCCGCGCTCGTAGACCGCCGCCGCCGAGTACAGCGCCGGATTGCGCGCCACGGTGGTCTTCTCCTCCGGCAGCCCCCAGCCCAGCCACACGCTCACGCCGCCGAACTGCGGCGAGCGGTATTGCACGATGTTCTTCTGGCGCCGATCGAATGAACTGGTGTCCTGCACGTTGTCCGACGAGGACGTGGAGCCGTTGCCGATCAGCGCCATGTAGCCGGCGGTGGTCGGATAGTACGGGTCGTAGGCCGCCGTCGACTCGGTATAGGGCGTTTGCCAGTGCCCCATGAACAACAGGCCGTAGTCGCCCTGGAGGCCGATACGCGAGTTGCGGCTGGCGATCTGGCCCTGGCCGGTATCGAGTGACAGGTTGCTCTCGATCTGCCACAGCGCCTTGAGGCTGCCGCCGAGACCTTCCTCGCCGCGCAGGCCGAACACGGAGCGGTAGTTGGTCTGCCGTACCACGCTGCCCAGGGCGGTGCCGTCGGTGGCCGTGCTGGCGCGGCTATATTCGATGGCCGTGTTGAGGCGGCCGTAGATGGTCACGGTACTCTGCGCGGCGGCCGGTCCGCCGGCCAGGCACAGTCCCAACCCCAACCCCAGCGCGGCGACGCGCGGCGATACAAGACGTCGGTACGGCATGGGGTCAGCGCTGGCTCTCGTTGGGGTTGGCGGCCTCGGCCTTGTTGGCGGCGGTCAGCGTGCTGGGCGGCGCGCCGGTAATCTTCGGCACGCATTCGCTGTGGAACCACGCAGCGGTGACCGGCTCGCCGGCCAGCATGCGCTTGATCGGCGGCACGACCTGCTCGCCAATCAGCATGCCCAGCAGGCCGATCAGCGCCACCACGGGCGGCGCCGGGGAGCGCACCTGCATCAGTGCATAGATGATGCCGACGAGAATGCCGGCGCCCAGGGAGACGAGATAGAGCTTCATGATGGTCGCGATATGAATGGGAGGGTCAGGCAGCCGGCTTGCCCGGGGGCAGGCCAACGCCCAGCAGGTGGCGCACGCGTGGCGGCGTGGCGCCGGTGTGGTAGCGCGTGACATCGCGCTGGAGGTCGGCATCGGCGTGGGCCACGCGCTCGTGCTGGCGCAGGTGTTCTGCCCAGGATTCGACCAGGAACCATTCGGTCAGCAGCTCGGGGTCGGCCGGGTCTTCCATCACGCCCCAGTTGAACGCGCCGTCCCGCAGGCGCTCGTCGGAGAGCTTGTGCACGGCGCGCAGGAAGGCATCACGGTCCGCGGCGGTGACGCAGTATTCGATCAGGATCATGACCGGGCCACGGTCATGAGCGACCTCGCCCGCCATCTCCGGCTGGGGCCAGTGCCGTGCCGGGACGAGGTCTTCCTCGCCCTGCGGCAGGCGCAGGCGGTGCAGCAGCAGCGCGGCCACGACCAGCCCGGCTGCCGCGATCAGCAGCGCGCGCGGCGTGCCGGTCTCTTGCGCCACGAAGCCCCACAGCAGGCTGCCACCGGCCATCGCCCCGTTGAACACCATCTGGTAGACCGCCAGCGCACGCCCACGCACCCAGTTCGGCAGAATCGCCTGCGCCACGCCGCCGAGCGTGGTCAGCGCCGAGATCCACGCCGCGCCGAGCAGCAACAGCAGCGGCAGGGCGATCCAGACCGGCGGTGCGAAGGACAGCACCGCCATGACCCCCGCCGTGACGAGCGCGGAGAGCAGCACCATCCCATCGGCATCGAGCCGGCGTTGCAGCCGGGGCATGATCAGCGCGCCAAGGATGGCGCCCAGGCCCACGCCGCCCAGCAGCACGCCGTAGAGGCTGGCGCCCCCGTGCAGCAGTTGCTTGGCGACCAACGGCAACAGCGCCCAGATGCTGCTGCCGAACGCGAAGTGGACGGCGGCGCGCGCCAGCACCACGTGCAGCTGGCTGTGGGCGCGCGTGAAGCGCAGGCCGGCGCGGAAGGCGCCGAAGAAATGCTCGCGCAGTGGGTCGGAGGGGCGCTCGGGGCGCTTCCACCAGATCAGCGCGGCAATCACGAACAGGTAGCTGAGCAGGTCCAGCCCGTAGGTGGTGGCCGCGCCGAACGCGGCCAGCAGCAGGCCGCCGGCGGCGGGGCCGATGGCACGCGCGATGTTCACGCCGAGCGCGTTGAGCGCCACGGCGCGCTTCAGCTCCTGCATCGGCACCAGTTCCGGCACGATGGACTGCCATGTTGGCCCCATCATGGCCGCGCCGATGCCGCCGGCAAAGGCCATGGCGATCAGGATCTCGATGGTCAGAGCCTGGTTCCAGGCGAGCAGCATCAGCGTGCCGCTGACCATCGCCATGCCGAACTGGATGACGATCAGGAAGCGGCGCCGGTCAAGGATATCGGACAGCACGCCGGCCGGAATGGCCAGCAGGAACACCGGCAGCGTGGCGGCGGCCTGGATCGTGGCGACGGCAGCGGGGGATGAAGACAGGTCCGTGGCCAGCCAGGCGCTGGCCACGTCGCGCATGAAGCTGCCGATGTTGCCGAGAATGGTGGCCGCCCAAAGCACGGCGAACGTGCTCTGGGCGAGCGGGGCGAAGGTGCCACCGGCAGGGCTGGCGGCGGCAGGGGAGGAGCGGGAATCGGCCATGGAATCAGTGTCTGCGGAGGTCTTCCCACGCCACGAGCACGAAGGCCCCGGCCAGGCCCAGATGCTCGAAGAAGGCGTTGGCGAGCATGAAACGGGCCTCGGGCGGCGCGCTCCAGAAACGGTTGGCCATGAAGGTGGCGGCGATCGTGAACACGGCCAGCGCCAGCGCGCCAAGCCAGCGCCAGCGGCCGAGCAGGATCAGCGCGGCAGCGCCCAGCTCCAGCACGATCGTGGCGACGGCCATCGGCACGGCCGGCGTGAGGCCGAAGTGCTCCATCTCGGCCACCGCGCCGGGAAAGTCGAACAGCTTGACGAGGCCGCCCTGAATATAGGCGCCGCAAAGCAGCAGTAGGGCGACCCAGCGCACCCAGCGCGGCAGGACGCCCGAGCCGGCCGTGGCCGATCTCATCGAGGAAGTGGTATCAGCCATGGCCGGTCTCCGGTCAGCAATCAAGGAACAGGGGCATCAGAACGCCCAGCACGAGCAGCCCAGCGCGCCCCAGAACGAGCTTTCGTCAGCGGTCGGCACGCTCGACGTCCACGCCTTGGCGTGCGCGTGGCCGTGCACACCGCAGGAACTGGCGCAGCCGCAGGCGGTGGCCAGCGCGAGGGCCTTGGCCTGCGGGCGGGGCTGGTACTGGCTGCCGTGGCGGGCCGGCGACCAGTCCGGCATGGCCGGCGGAATCTCGGGCGACAGCTTGTTGAACTCGTTGTCGCCGTAGACCACCTTGCCGCCCAGGATCGTCATCACCGAGGTGATGTCCTGGATGTCGTCGCCCGGCACACTGAAGTAATCCTGCGACAGCACGGCCAGGTCGGCCAGCTGGCCCACCTTGATCTGGCCCTTCTTGCCGACTTCCGACGAGAACCACGTGTTGGCCTCGGTCCAGAGGCGCAGCGCGGTTTCGCGGTCGAGCAGGTTGGCTTGCGGGTACATCGCCATGCCGCCCACGGTCTTGCCCGTGGTCAGCCAGTACAGCGACACCCATGGGTTGTAGGAGGCCACGCGCGTGGCATCGGTGCCGGCGCCCACCTTGACGCCACGCTCCAGCATCCGCTTGATCGGCGGCGTGGCCTCGGCAGCCTTGGCGCCGTAGCGCTCGACGAAGTACTCGCCCTGGTAGGCCATGCGGTGCTGCACGGCGATACCGCCGCCCAATGCCGCGATGCGGTCGATATTGCGGTCGGTGATGGTCTCGGCGTGGTCGAAGAACCAGTTCAGGCCATCGAACGGGATGTCCTTGGCCACCTTCTCGTAGACATCCAGCGCGCGCGTGATGGTCTCGTTGTAGGTGGCGTGCAGGCGCCACGGCCAGCGCTTCTCGGCCAGCAGGCGGATCACGGGCTCGAGGTCGCCTTCCATCGACGGGGGCATGTCGGGCCGTTCCACGCGGAAGTCCTCGAAGTCTGCCGCAGTGTAGACCAGCATCTCGCCGGCGCCGTTGTGGCGGTAGAGGTCATCGCCCTGGCCCGGCTTGACGGTCGAGGTCCAGGTCTTGAAGTCGCTCAGTTCTTCCTTGGGCTTCTGCGTGAACAGGTTGTAAGCCAGCCGCACGGTGAGCTGGCCTTCCTTGTGCAGGTCCTCGATGATGTTGTAGTCATCGGGGTAGTTCTGGTAGCCGCCGCCAGCATCGATCACGCCGGTCACGCCAAGCCGGTTCACTTCGCGCATGAAATGGCGCGTGGAGTTCTTCTGGTACTCGGGCGGCAGCTTCGGGCCCTTGGCCAGCGTGGCGTAGAGGATGGTGGCGTTGGGCTTGGCCAGCAGCAGGCCGGTAGGATTGCCGGCCTTGTCGCGGATGATCTCGCCGCCCGGAGGATTCGGCGTGTCCTTGTTGTAGCCCACCGCGCGCAGCGCCGCGCCGTTGAGGATGGCGCGGTCGTACAGGTGGAGGATGAAGACCGGAGTGTCCGGCGCCGCGGCGTTCAGTTCCTCGATGGTGGGCAGGCGCTTTTCGACGAACTGGTGCTCGGTGAAGCCGCCCACCACGCGCACCCATTGCGGAGCCGGCGTGCGGGCCACCTGGTCCTTGAGCATGCGCATGGCGTCCGCCAGCGAGCGCACGCCGTCCCAGCGCAGTTCCATGTTGTAGTTCAGGCCGCCCCGGATGATGTGCATGTGGCTGTCGATCAGCCCGGGAATGGCCCGCCGGCCGTTCAGGTCGACGATCTTCGTCTGCGTGCCGGCCAGTTTCATGATGTCCTGGCGCGCGCCCACGCCGATGAAGCGGCCATTCTGGATGGCGACGGCATCGGCCTGGGGGTTGGCGCGGTCAAGCGTGGCGAACTTGCCGTTGACCAGGATGAGGTCTGGCGTGGCGGATGTCATGGCGAAGAGCTCCGAAGAAGCCGCCGCACCGAGTGCGGCAGCCGAGGCAATGAAATGCCGGCGGGTAACTGACATGGTGCGGCTCGGATCAGGTGTTCAGGAAGGCGAGCAGATCGGCGTTGATCTGGTCGGCGTGGGTCACGCACATGCCGTGCGGCGCGCCGGGGTAGACCTTCAGCGTGGCGTTCTTCACGATCTTGGCGGACAGCTTGCCGGCGTTGTCGATCGGCACGATCTGGTCGTCGTCGCCGTGCATGACGAGTGTCGGCACGTCGATCTTCTTCAGGTCGTTGGTGTAGTCGACTTCCGAGAATTCCTTGATGCACGCGTACTGGCCCAGGATGCCGCCGGCCATGCCCTGCGCCCAGAAGGCGTCGATGGTGCCTTGCGAAACCTTGGCGCCCGGACGGTTGAAGCCGAAGAACGGCACGGCCAGGTCCTTGTAGAACTGGGAGCGGTTGTCGGTCACGCCCTTGCGGATGCCATCGAAGACTTCCATCGGCAGGCCGTTGGGGTTGTTGGCGGTCTTGACCATGATAGGCGGCACGGCGCCGATCAGCACGGCCTTGGCGACGCGCCTGGTGCCGTGGCGGCCGATATAGTGCGTGACTTCGCCGCCACCGGTGGAGTGGCCGACCAGCGTGGCGCCCTTGATGTCGAGTGCGTCGAGCAGCGCGGCGAGGTCGTCGGCGTAGGTGTCCATGTTGTTGCCCTGCGCCGGCTGGCCCGAGCGGCCATGGCCGCGACGGTCATGGGCAATCACGCGGAAGCCCTTCTGCACCAGGAACAGCATCTGCGCGTCCCAGGCGTCCGCGTTGAGCGGCCAGCCGTGCGAGAACACGACCGGGCGGCCCGAGCCCCAGTCCTTGTAGAAAATCTGCGTGCCGTCCTTGGTGGTGATGGTGCTCATGGTGTTGCCTCCTGCGGGGTGATGGGTAGCGCCGGCCTGCGGCTTGCCGGCGGCATTGGCCTGGGTGGTGGCGGACAGCGCGGCGACGGCGGCCACGCCGACGGTGCCGGCGCCCGAGACGAGCAGCTTGCGACGCGAGGAGTTGAGCGCTTCGATTTGTTCTTGAGGTTGCATGTTCGGTCTGGCGAGGAATGTGAAGAGTGCGGCGGGTGATCGCCCCGCTCCCGCAGGCGGCAGCGGGGCGGCACACATCAGCGTGCGGCCACCGGCGCCACGGACTCGTGCGGCGTGGCGGTGCGCTGGGCGGCCTTGTGGACCATGGTGTAGGCGTAGTCCACACCCATGCCGTAGGCGCCCGAGTGCTCCTTGACCAGCTTCATCACCGCGTCATAGGTGTCACGGTGGGCCCAGTCGCGCTGCCACTCCAGCAGCACCTGCTGCCAGGTCACCGGCACCACGCCGGCCTGCACCATGCGCTGCATGGCGTAGTCATGGGCTTCCTTCGAGGTGCCGCCCGAGGCATCGGCGACCATGTAGATCTCGTAGTCGCCTTCCAGCATGGCGCACAGCGCGAAGGTGGTGTTGCAGACTTCGGTCCAGAGGCCGGCCACGACCACCTTCTTGCGGCCGTTGGCGGCCAGGGCGTCGCGTACCTTCTGGTCGTCCCAGGAGTTCATCGACGTGCGCTCCAGCGTCTTCTGGTTCGGGAACACGTCCAGCACCTCCGGGTACGTGAAGCCCGAGAACGACTCGCTTTCCACCGTGGTGATGGTGGTCGGCACATTGAAGATCCTGGCGGCCTTGGCCAGGCCCACGACGTTGTTCTTCAGCGCCTGGCGGTCCATCGACTGGACGCCGAAGGCCATCTGCGGCTGGTGGTCGATGATGATGAGCTGGCTGTTTTGCGGGGTCAGGACTTCGAGCTTCGGATTGGACATGATGGTGCTCCAGGAAAACATTGGCGGGTGATGGGGGCATACTTGGGTAGCAGCCCGTCGAGAGGCTAAGCGCCCGCCCCGCCGGCGGCTACTGTTCGATCGTATTAGTTGCTCGCACGATCGGGTGGCTAGCTGTCGGCGCGGGGCGGCATGGCGCCCGCCACGCGCGGCCAGTCGTGTTTTCGGATGACATGGTGGCGGCTGCGCCGCGTCTGGCCAACTAACCCGATGGTATGAATGGCATGTGCCCACGGACTATGTTGAAATGCGCGGTGCCGCGTCCGCTGCGGCCGCCGGGGCGTATGGTTGCCCTCGATATAATCCGCAACAGACACCCGGGACCACCCCCGCGGACAGGGAGAGAAGACGTGACATCGAAGAGCCTGGAGCCCGCTGACGACAGCACGCACGACGACGCACTGGTGCTGATCGTCGACGATGACGCGATGCTGCGCAGCGGCCTGGGCAACCTGTTCCGCTCGGTGGGCATGCGGGTGGCGCTGTTCGCCTCGGCCGCCGAACTGCTCGACTACGCCATGCCGGACGTGCCGAGCTGCCTGGTGCTCGATGTGCGGCTGCGCGGGCCGAGCGGGCTCGACCTCCAGACCCGGCTGGCCCAGATGGGCGTCAACATCCCCATCATCTTCATGACCGGCTACGGCGACATTGCGATGACCGTGGCGGCGATGAAGGCCGGCGCCGAGGACTTCCTGGCCAAGCCGATCCGCGACCAGGACCTGCTCGACGCGGTGTCCGCCGCGCTCGACAAAGACCGGATTCGGCGCCTGGGGATGCGGCAGGTGGAGGCGTTGCGCGCCAACTACGAGGCGCTGACGCCGCGCGAGACCGAGGTCATGACGCTGGCCGTGTCCGGGCTGCTCAACAAGCAGATTGCGAGCGAGATCGGCATCAGCGAGGTAACGGTCAAGATTCATCGCGGGCAGGCCATGCGCAAGATGCGTGCGCGTACGTTCGCCGATCTCGTCCTGATGGCGCAGCAGCTCGGCATCTGCAGGCAGCGCCTCTGAAAGGCAACCTCTGAAAGGGGGGCGGCTAGCCCGGTCCGTGCGTGGCCGGATGTGGCTGCATGCGCAAGGCCGCCCGGAACAGCGGGCGCGGGGTCACCGTGAACGTGGACGCCGCCGCGGCCTGGGCCACCCGGGCCAGGATGCCCGACATCAGGCGCTTCTGCTGCGCGAGCGCCTCAGGCCGAACATGGTTCGTGACGTGCAAAGCCATAGATTCCTTCCTTCTCCCCTGTCCTGCCTGGTTCGGGCCGCGTTACGCAGCGGAAGCGCGCGTTGCCGCCGGCGCGCGCGAACTGTCGGATCACACGCTCGCACAGGAAATCCATCTTGCGGGTCTGCGACACGCAGACGTACTGCTGCACCGCCGGGTGGGCGTCCACATGGTGGCGCATCGCCCACAGCAGGGCCTCCGAGAACTGCCAGACCATGTGCGGGCAGGGCAGGCGCCAGAAGTCCGGCAGGAACATCGTGCCGTGGTCGGCCTCCACGCGCACCACCGTGACGAACCGGGTCACCTCGCCCGCTGCGGGGTCGGCCATGTCCTCGGGCACCTCCGCGAAGAACATCACATAGCGCAGGTCGGCAAAGCCGATGCCGATGACCTCCAGGCCATCCTCCACGCGTATCGTTTCCGTCACGTGAATGTCGCCGCGGCCGCCTTGCGGCGGCTGCGGGGGAAACACGCGCGTGACCAGTCCGGGGCAAATGTAGTCGTACATCGGGCAACGAAAATTGCATCACAAAAGGCGGCATACCCCGCCTTTTTCAAGCCCGGATGCTAACCGCCGTGCTGCACGGCGGGCCGCTTCTTTACAACATTTCACGGGCGGCGCCAGCGGTCAGAACGCCGTCTGATAGGAAAAAGCAATCGGATAACGCCGAATGATAATAGATTGTTTCAATCGGACAGGTAGGAACGATGAATTGTACAAATCACATCTCAATCTTCAGAATCCACCCCATCGCTACAACACGTGGCGCCCAACCCAACCCAGAGGAGTCTTACCGATGCTGCAATCCCGCGAAGGCCAACGCGTTCCCCAAGTCACCTTCCGTGTGCGTGAGAACAATGAATGGAAGAACGTGACCACGGCCGAACTGTTCGACGGCAAGACCGTCGTGGTCTTCTCGCTGCCCGGCGCTTTCACGCCGACCTGCTCGTCCACCCACCTGCCGCGCTACAACGAACTGGCGCCGGTGTTCGCCAAGCAGGGCGTGGACGCCATCCTGTGCGTGTCCGTGAACGATACCTTCGTGATGAACGAGTGGTCGAAGGACCAGGAGTCCCAGAACATCACCATGATTCCCGACGGCAACGGTGAATTCACCGACGGCATGGGCATGCTGGTGGACAAGGCCGACCTGGGCTTTGGCAAGCGCAGCTGGCGCTATTCGATGCTGGTCAAGGACGGCGTGGTGACCAAGATGTTTATCGAGCCGGAAGAGCCGGGCGACCCGTTCAAGGTCTCGGACGCCGACACGATGCTGAACCACATCGCCCCGAACGCGAAGAGCCCCGACCAGGTCGTGGTGTTCTCGAAGATCGGCTGCTCGCACTGTGCCAAGGCCAAGCAACTGCTGTCGGACAACGGTTTCGAGTACATCGACGTGCCGCTGGAAAACAAGGTGCGTGGCAAGGTGCTGGGCGCAGTGTCCGGCAGCATGACGGCCCCGCAGGTGTTCATCAACGGCAATCTGATCGGCGGCGCTGAAGCGCTCGAGCAGTACCTGTCGCGCTAAGCGCATCCCTCCCGCGTCCTCCCCTGGCCCGGTTTCCCGCCGGTGTCCAGGGGGACATTTCCCGAAGCAGGACAGTCGTCGGATCCGATGACATCGGGCGCCCAGCCTGGCGCCGGTGTCATGCCGTCCGCTGATTGAGAAAAAGCCAGCAAACCGCTCATTACCAGGAATCGCATCATGAAGACGACCATCCAGACCGACGTAGCCGTGATTGGCGCAGGCACCGCTGGCCTCGCCGCCTACCGTGCCGCCATCGCGGCCGGCAAGCGCGCCGTGATCATCGAGGGCGGGGCCTACGGCACCACCTGCGCCCGCGTGGGATGCATGCCGTCGAAGCTGCTGATCGCCGCCGCCGAGGCCGCCCACGAGGCGCGCCACACCGGCGCGTTCGGCGTGCATGTGGATGGCCCGGTGCGCGTCGATGGCCGCGAGGTCATGGCCCGCGTCCGTAGCGAGCGCGACCGCTTCGTCGGCTTCGTGGTGCGCGGCACGGAGAGCATTCCGACAGCGCATCGCCTGATCGGCCATGCGCGCTTCATCGACAACACCGTGCTGGAGATCGACGACCACACCACGGTGCGCGCCAGCCGCGTGGTGATTGCCACGGGCTCGCGTCCGGCCGTGCCGCCGTCATTCCAGGTGTTTGGCAACCGGCTGATCGTCAATGACGATGTGTTCGCCTGGGACGACCTGCCCGCCAGCGTGGCGGTGTTCGGCCCCGGCGTGATCGGGCTCGAACTGGGCCAGGCGCTGTCCCGGCTGGGCGTGCGGGTGCGCGTGTTTGGCGTGGGCGGCGCGGTCGGCCCGTTCACCGATCCGGCGATCCGCGCCTATGCCGCGCAGGCGTTCAACCAGGAATTCTCGTTGCAGCCCGACGCCCGCGTGACCGACATGCGCCGTGAGGGCGACGAAGCGGTGATCACGTTCGAGGACGCCGACGGCCAGCGCGTGACCGAGCGCTTCGCCTACGTGCTGGCGGCCACGGGACGCCGCCCGAATGTCGATAACCTGGCGATCGAGAACGCCGGGCTGGCGCTCGACGCACGCGGCGTGCCGGTCTTCGACCCGCTCACGCTCCAGTGCGGCACCGCGCCGGTGTTCATCGCCGGCGATGCCAACAACGTGCTCCCGCTACTGCACGAGGCCGCCGACGAAGGCAAGGCCGCCGGCGACAACGCCGCGCGCTGGCCCGACGTGCGCCCGCTGGCACGCCGCGCCATGCTGGCCGTGGTGTTCTCCGATCCGCAACTGGCCATCGTCGGCAACAGCTACGCCAGCCTGGAGCCGGGCAGCTTCGTCACGGGCGAGGTCAGCTTCGAGGATCAGGGCCGCAGTCGCGTGATGCTGAAGAACAAGGGCCTGATGCACGTCTATGCGGACATCGCCACGGGCCGCTTCCTTGGTGCCGAGTGGATGGGCCCGCGTGCAGAGAACATCGCCCACCTGTTGGCGTGGTCCTGCCAGCAAGGCCTGACCATCGCCCAGATGCTGGCCATGCCGTTCTACCACCCGGTGGTGGAAGAGGGCCTGCGCACCGCGCTGCGCGACGCGGAAGCCAAGCTGGCAGATGCGACAAAAAAGTGATGAATAAGTAGCAGCAGGACTGACCAGAGTCTGGTTGGGAGGGCCGGCAGCGGTGACGCTGTCGGCCCTTTTTTCGTTCCGGAATTGGGTCCTGGGCAGGGTGTGAAACCGTTTTCGGGACGTTGTCCATCAGACAATGTGGCAGCAGGTTGAAATTTATCGGCTGTGGTACTATTTTTATCGAAATCGTTTTCGATTCATTTTCGAAACTCTCAACAGGAGTCAGACCATGAGCTTTCGTACAGTCAATCCGGCCACGGGCGAATTCGTGAAGGAATTTCCGCTGCAAACCGATGCGCAAGTCTTCGCGGCGCTGGACACCGCGGAAAAGCGCTATCGCGAGGACTGGAAGTTCCGTTCCGTGGCCGAGCGGGCCCGCATCGTGGGCCGGGCGGCCCAGATCCTGCGCGAGAAGCGCGATGAATACGCGAAGTATCCGACCCTGGAAATGGGCAAAGTGGTCCGCTTTGGCTATATGGAGATCGATCTTGTCGCGGACATCCTGGATTACTACGCCGAGCATGGCGAACGGCTGCTCGCGGCGCAGGCATTGCCCGGCGAGCCCGGCGCCACGGTGGTGGCCGAGCCCATCGGCGTGATCCTGGCGATTGAGCCCTGGAATTTCCCTTACTACCAGCTGGTGCGCGTGGCCGCGCCGCAATTGATCGCCGGCAACGTGGTGTTGATGAAGCATGCCGAGAACGTGCCGCAGTGCGCGCTCGCCTTCGCGCGGCTGTTCGAGGAAGCCGGCGCGCCGGAGGGTGTGTACACGAACCTGTTTTGCAGCATCGACCAGATCGCCAGCCTGATCGACGATTTCCGCGTGCGCGGCGTGGCGCTTACCGGCAGCGAGCGGGCGGGCACGTCCGTGGGCGAGCGTGCCGGACGCAATCTCAAGAAGGTGATCCTGGAGCTGGGCGGCAGCGATCCGGCGCTGATCCTGGAGGGCGCGCCGCTCGATCACGCGGTGGAACAGTGCGTGATGGGCCGCACGTTCAACTCGGGGCAGGGCTGCGTCAATATCAAGCGCGTGATCGTGGTGGGCAAGACTCGGGGCGCCCAGATGCTGGCGGCGCTGAAGGAGCGGTTTGCCGCCATCAAGGTGGGCGACCCCACGGACGAGACCACGTTGCTCGGCCCCCTCGTCAGCGAACGCGCGCTGGAAGGGCTGCTCAAGCAGATCGAGGACGCCAAGGCTGCCGGCGCGACGATCGTCTACGGTGGCAAGCGGGTGGACCGCCCCGGCTTCTACCTCGAGCCGACCATCATCACTGACATCGCCGAAGACAATCCGCTGTATCAACAGGAAGCCTTCGGCCCCGTGCTGTCCTTCTATGTGGTGGATAGCGAGGAAGCGGCTATCGCCCTGGCCAACGACTCCAAGTACGGCCTGGGCGCCTTTGTCTTCGACGCCGATATCGAGCATGCGAAGCAGGTGGCGTCCCGCATCGAGTCGGGCATGGTCTACATCAACTCGTGCTTCGTCGACTCCCCGGGCCTGCCGTTCGGTGGCGTCAAGAACTCGGGCTTTGGCCGTGAACTGTCCGAACAGGGCATTGGCGAGTTCCTCAACCGCAAGCTGATCCGCATCGCCGACGCCGCCGGGAGCCAATGATGCGAACCATGCGCGCGGTGCAGGTGGCGCAGGCAGGCGGCCCGCTGGAGCTGGTGGATCGCGAGATCCCGGAGCCGCCCGCGGGGCATGTGCGGATCAAGGTGCAGGCCTGTGGCATCTGTCACAGCGACTCGCATACGCTGGATGGCTCGTGGCCGGGGATCCAGTATCCGCGTGTGCCGGGCCATGAGATTGCGGGCGTGATCGACGAGATCGGCGCTGGCGTGCAAGGCTGGCAGCCCGGGCAGCGGGTGGGCGTGGGCTGGCACGGTGGCCACTGCGGGCACTGTGACAACTGCCGGCATGGCGACTTCGTGCGCTGTGACAACCTGCGCGTGCCTGGCATCAGCTACGACGGTGGATATGCGGAGTACATGGTGGCGCCGCAGGAGGCGCTCGCCCGCATGCCGGACGCGCTTGCGGACGTCGATGCCGCGCCGCTGCTCTGCGCGGGCCTGACTACCTTCAACGCGCTGCGCCACAGCGGTGCGCGCGCCGGGGACGTGGTGGCCATCCTGGGCGTGGGCGGCCTCGGCCATATCGGCGTGCAGTTCGCGCGGCAGATGGGCTTCGTCACCGTAGCCATCGCGCTGGGGCAGGACAAGGCGACGCTGGTGTGCGACCTCGGCGCGCATCACTACATCGACGCCGCCACGCAGGATGTTGCCGAAGCGCTGCAGGCGCTCGGTGGCGCGCGCGTGATCCTGGCGACCGCGAACAGCGGCAAGGCGATGAGCGGCGCGCTCGGCGGGCTGGGCATGAACGGCAGGATGGTCATGCTCGGCTGGACCGAGGAGCCCATCGCCGTCTCGGCCACGCAGTTCATCATGCGCCGCAATGCCGTGGAAGGCTGGCCATCGGGCACGGCCGCGCAATCGCAGGAGACGCTGGCCTTCAGCGCGCTGTCCGGCGTGCGGCCGATGATCGAGCAGTACCCGCTGTCCCGCGCGGCGGAAGCCTACGAACGCATGAAGAGCGGAAAGGCCCGCTTCAAGATCGTGCTGACGCCAGACCCGTCACACTGATCCAACCTATCAACAGGGAATCCCAATCATGAAGGAAAGACAAGGCGGCTGCCTGTGCGGAGCCGTGCGTTACGTGATGAAGGGCGAGCCGGAGACGGCGGCCATCTGCCATTGCCGGCACTGCCAGAAACAGAGCGCCAGCCTGTTCTCGTTCAACCTCTTCGTGAAGGAGGCCAACTTCACGCAGCACGGCGAGACCAGGGTGTTCGAGGACCGGGGCGACAGCGGGCATCCCTCGTATCGCCATTTCTGCGGTAGTTGCGGGTCGCCCATCCTCACCCGGGTGTCGACGATGCCCGGCGTGGTGCTGGTGAAGGCAGGCACGCTGGACAGCCTGGCCGGCATCCAGCCGCCCGGCCTTGAGATCTATACCGATCGCGCGCCGTACTGGCTCGCGCCGGTGGACGGCACGCAGCGCTTCGCGCTCAGCCCCTGAGCGCTGGCGCATCCCCCCTAAACCGGAGCGGCACACATGGTAAGACTGGATATCAACGGCCGGCAGCACACGATCGATGCGCCGCCCGACATGCCCCTGCTGTGGGCGATTCGTGACCTCGTCGGCCTGACGGGCACCAAGTTCGGCTGCGGCATCGCCCAGTGCGGCGCGTGCACCGTCCACCTCGATGGCGTGGCGGTGCGGGCCTGCGTGATGCCGGTCTCGGCCGTTGGCGAGCGCAAGATCACCACGATCGAGGGCGTTAGCGCGACGCCGGCCGGCCAGCGCGTGCAGGCCGCGTGGCGCGCGCTCGATGTCGTGCAGTGCGGCTACTGCCAGTCGGGCCAGGTGATGTCGGCGGCGGCGCTGATCGCCAGCAATCCGAAGCCGAGCGACGCCGATATCGATGCCGCGATGGCAGGCAATATCTGCCGCTGCGGCACGTACAACCGCATCCGCGCCGCCGTCAGGCAGGCCGCGAAGGAAGCCTGACATGCATGGCGATGCACAGGAGACGGACGTCTCGCGCCGAGGCTTCCTCAAGTTCGCCGCGATGGTCGGCGCTGCCGGCGGCGGTGGCCTGCTGTTCGGCTTCAGCGTGCCGGCGCGCAGCCAGGGCGAAGGGCGCCGGTCGGTCATCGGCGGGGATGGCGTGGAGACGCCGCAGCCGGGCGTGTTCGCGCCCAACGCGTTCATCCAGATCGCGCGCAGCGGGCAGGTCACGCTGATCATGCCGAAGGTGGAGATGGGGCAGGGCGTCTATACGTCGATTCCCATGCTGTTGGCGGAGGAGCTGGAAGTGCCGCTGGAGCGCATCACGCTCGTCCATGCGCCGCCCGATGGCAAGCTGTTCAACGACCCGCTGCTGGGCGAGCAACTGACCGGCGCCTCGACCTCGATCCGCTACGCGTGGGAGCCGATGCGCAAGGCCGGCGCCAGCGCGCGGACGCTACTCGTCACGGCTGCCGCGCGGCGCTGGAAGGTCGATCCATCGACCTGTATCGCGCAGGCGGGCCGGGTAACGCATCCGCCCAGCCGCCGCAGCATCGGCTATGGCGAGCTGGTAGACGACGCGGCGAAGCTGCCGCCGCCGCAGGACGTCCGGCTCAAGGCGCCGAAGGATTTCCGGCTGATCGGCACGCGGGTGAAGCGGCTCGACTCCCCGGAGAAGGTCGACGGCACCGCCATGTTCGGCCTGGACGTGCGGCTGCCGGGCATGGTCTATGCGGCGATTGCCACGTGCCCGGTGTTCGGCGGCACGCTGGCCAGCGTCGATGACACGCACGCCCGCAAGATGCCCGGGGTGCAGCAGGTGGTCCGCTTCGACAACGGTGTGGCCGTGATCGGCGCCCACACCTGGGCGGCAAAGCGCGGGCTGCAGGCGCTGGTGATTCGCTGGAACGAAGGGCCGGGCGCCAAGGTATCGACGGAGACGATCGTCGCCGACCTCGTCAAGGCCTCGCGCCGCAGCGGCGCCGTGGCGCGCCGGGAAGGCGATGTCGACAAGGCATTCGCCAAGGCCCGCACGCGCATCGATGCGGTCTTCCAGCAGCCGTTCCTCGCGCACGCGACCATGGAGCCGGTGAACTGCACCGTGCATGTGCGCCCGGATGGCTGCGAAGTCTGGACCGGCACGCAGGTGCCCGGGCGCGTGGTCGATGCGGCCGCCAGGGTCACCGGACTGCCGCCCGGCAAGATCACCGTGCACAACTACCTGCTCGGCGGCGGCTTCGGCCGGCGGCTGGAAATCGACATGGTCACGCAGGCCGTGAAGATCGCCCGGCAACTGCGCGTGCCGGTGAAGGTGGTGTGGACGCGCGAGGAGGATATCCAGCACGACATGTACCGCCCGTACTACTACGACCGGATTTCCGCCGGGCTGGACGATAGCGGCAAGCCGCTGGCCTGGCAGCACCGCATTGTCGGCTCCTCGATCATGGCCCGCTACGCGCCGGCCGCGATGATGCCGAATGGCGTCGATCCCGATGCCGTGGCGGTGGCGGCGGAATTGCCCTACGACCTGCCCAACCAGCTGGTTGACTACGTGCGCCAGGAGCCGCGGGACGTGCCAACGGCCTTCTGGCGCGGCGTCGGGCCCACGCGCGGCGCCTTTGTGGTCGAGAGCTTTATCGACATGCTGGCGCAAGCCGCCAAGGTGGACCCGGTGGCGTACCGGCGGGATCTGCTGCGCAAGTCCCCGCGCGCGTTGTATGTGCTGAACGAGGCGGTGCGGGCCTCCGGATGGAAGCCGGGCGTGTCCCAGGGCAATGGCCGGGGCAGCGGCGTCTCCGTGATGCATGCGTTCGACAGCTTTTTCGCGATGGTCGTCGATGTGACCGTGCAGAACGGCGAGGTGCGCGTGAACCGCGTCACCTGCGTGGTCGACTGCGGCATGGCGGTCAACCCGGACACGATCGAGGCGCAGATGCAGGGCGGCATCATCTTTGGCCTGACGGCGGCGCTCTACAGCCAGATCACGATCCGGGCGGGCCGCGTCGAGCAGAGCAACTTCAACGACTACCGGATGCTGCGCATCAACGAGACACCGGAGATCGACGTCCATATCGTCAAGAGCAGCGAGGCGCCGGGCGGCATCGGCGAGCCGGGAACGTCCGCGCTCCAGCCCGCGCTGGCCAACGCCATCCACGCGGCCACGGGCCGGCGGCTGCACACCCTGCCGGTGGGCGATCAACTGAAGGCGCGCACGTGAGCACAGAAACGATGAACAAGCTGAAATCCACGGGTGCGCTGCTCGGCACCGCGCTGCTGGCGTTCGGGGCGGCGCCCGCACAGGCCGCCACGGCGGTGGACCAGGCGCTGGTCGCGCGCGGCGAGTATCTGGCCAGGCTCGGCGACTGCGTGGCCTGCCACTCGGCGCCGGGCGGCAAGCCCTTCGCGGGCGGGCTGCCGATGACGACGCCGCTGGGCCGCATCTACACCACCAATATCACGCCCGATCCGGCCACCGGCATCGGCGGCTATACGCAGGCGGCGTTCAACCGTGCCATGCGCGAAGGCGTGGCGAAGGACGGCCACAACCTGTATCCGGCCATGCCGTATCCGTCCTACGCCAAGGTCAACGATGCCGACCTGACCGCGCTCTACGCGTATTTCATGCATGGTGTGCCGGCGGTGCGGCAGGCCAACCGGGCGTCCGACATCCGCTGGCCGATGAATATGCGCTGGCCGCTCAAGCTCTGGAACCTCGTCTTCCTCGAAAAGGCCGTCTATAAGGAAAAGCCCGGCCAGGGCGCCGCGTGGAACCGCGGCGCCTATCTGGTGCAGGGGCTGGGGCATTGCGGCTCCTGCCACACGCCGCGTGGCGTCGGCTTCCAGGAGAAGGCGCTGGACGAGGGCGGCAAGGCGTTCCTTGCCGGCGCGCTGCTCGATGGCTGGTACGCCTCGAACCTGACCGGCGAGCACAACGTGGGGCTGGGGCGCTGGAGCGCAGCCGATATCGCGGGGTTCCTGAAGGATGGGGCAAACCGGCACGCGACGGCGTTTGGGCCGATGTCCGAGGTCATCCACAACAGCACGCAGGCGATGACCGATGGCGATCTCGCGGCGATGGCCGCCTACCTGAAGTCGCTCCCGGCACAGGGTGGCAACGGCGCTCCGCCTTACGCGTACGACGCCCGGACGACCACGGTGGCCTTGCAGCGCCCGGCTGGCAACGCCGGCGCGCGGCTATACGCCACGTACTGCATGCAGTGCCACGGCGCGGACGGGCGCGGCGTTGCGCCCCTGCTCGCGCCGCTGGCTGGCAATCCGAACGTGCTGGAGCGCGATGCGTCGTCGCTGATCAACGTGACGCTGCACGGCACGCCGGACCTCGTGATCCGCGGCATTCCGGCGCCGTATCCGATGCCGAAGTACGCCGCCATCCTGAGCGACCGCGACGTCGCCGAGGTGCTGACCTTCATCCGCGCCAGCTGGAACAACAGCGCCCCGGCCGTCAGCCCGGACGCCGTGGAGAAGCTCCGGCGCGAGTGACCCTGCGCCGGTGCTTCACCGGCCGGCGTCAGCTTCCGATATAGGCGGCCGGTCGCCGCTCGACGAATGCCGTGGCGCCCTCGCGGGCGTCGCGGCTGCGCAGCAGCAGCCGCTGCAAGGCCGATTCCTCGAACAGCCCGGCCTCCAGCGTGAGGTCATGGCTGGCGAGCACGGCGCGCCGCGCGGCGATGACGGCCAGCGGACCATTTCCGGCAATCTGGCGCGCGATCTTGAGCGCGGCTGCCTCCAGTCCCGCCTTCGGCACCAGTTCGGTCACCAGCCCGTGGTTCAGGGCGAAGCTGGCATCGAAGGTGTCGCCGGTCAGGATCATCCGCATGGCTACACCCATCCCCGCCACCTTTGCCAGCCGCTGGGTGCCACCACCGCCGGGAAGAATCCCCAGCCGGACCTCCGGCAAAGCGAAAGTCGATTCGGGCGTGGCGAGGCGGATGTCGCAGGCCAGCGCCAGTTCCAGCCCGCCGGCCACACAGATGCCGTCGATAGCGGCGATGGTCGGCTTGGACACGTCGCCGGCGCCGGTCAGGCCGCCAAAGCTGATGATCGACGTGGGCGCGTCGCTCTCGGCGAGATCGCGCCGATAGGCGAGATAGTCGCCAATATCGGCCCCGGTGCAGAAGGCGCGGCCGCCCCGGGCGGAGAGCACGGCGACCTTTAGCTGCGGGTCGTCGTTGAAACGCTGCCAGGCGCCGGCCAGTGCGCGGTCGTGCTCGACGTCGAGCGCGTTGTGGCGTTCCGGGCGGTCGATGACGATGTGGGCGATGGCGTGGTCGATGATCTGAAAGTCGATGGACATGGATTCAAAGGGTTCCGTTCCGGTTGTTGGGGGGGCTCAGCGCATGGCGTTGGGCAGGCGTCTCGCGGCAGATCGCTCCAGCCATTCGAACGCCCCGTTCACCGCCACGCCGATCAGGCCGACGGTGAGCAGCAGGGCAAAGACGCCGGGGGCATCGAAGTCCCGCTGGGCGGTGAGCAGCAGGCGGCCGATGCCCGGTCGCGTGGCCAGCATCTCGACCAGCAGGGCGACGATGATCGCCAGCGGCGCCGCCACGCGCAGTCCGGCAATCACGCCGGGCAGGATGCACGGCACGTAGATGTTCCGCACCCGGCTCCAGGGCGAGAGCCTGAGCGTGTGGCCCGTGCTGATCAGTGTGGGATGGATCGATCGCGTCGCCTGCAGCACGTTGAGCATCACCGGCCAGACCGTGGCCAACGCGACTACCGTGATATCCAGCCCGGTGCCGGCGCCGATCAGCAGCATGGCCACCGGGACGATGGTCGGCGGCGGGATCGAGCGCAGGAATTCGAGCGTGGGCGCCACGGTGTCGGAGACGGCACGGCGCGCGCCCAGCGTGGCGCCCATCACCGTGCCGGCCATGCCGGCGACCAGCGTGGAAAGCAGCACGGTTTTCAGCGTGGCGAGGACCGCCAGTTGCAGGTCGCCCGCCGCCAGCATGACGGCCGCCTGCGTGAGCCACGTCTGCGGGGGCGGCGCCACCGGCGAGGCAGGGTCGCCCAGCGCCCCCCAGACGCCGAGCAGGGCGATGGGCGTGGCAAGGCTGAGCAGCCCACGGGACATCTTGTTCATGAGCACAGTCCTTTCAGTTGCCCTGGGCCAGTCCAGGAAACAGATGCTTGACGGCGAAGTCCAGCGCGCAGTTCGCGCAGACGCCGAGGATGCCAATGGCGAAGAGATAGGCAAATGTCTCGCTGGCGCGCATGGCCTCCTGGGCGCTGACCAGCCCCCATCCCAGTCCAGCTGGGTTGCCAACCATCTCGGCGACCACGCTGACCACCAGGCATAGGCTGAAGCTGAGCTTGGCGCCCACGAGGATCTGGCGGAACGCAGCGGGCGTGATCACGCAGCGCAGCGCATGCCAGCGGCGCAGGTGAAGCGTGCTGACCACCTCGAGGATGCGCGGATGCAGCCGTTCGATGCCGGACCGGCTGGCCAGGATCAGCGGCCACACGCTGGCGAACACCGTGACGGTGATCTCGGTCTGCCAGGAGAAGCCGAACACGAGGATGGCGAGCGGAATCAGCGCCACGGCCGGCAGGGGCCGCAATAGCTCGATAAAGAGCGACAGGGCGACGCGCAGCCGCTCGGCGCTGCCGAGCGCCATGCCGAGCGGGATGCCGATCAGCAGGCAGATCACCCAGCTGGCGATGGCCGCGGCAAAGGTATGCAGCGCATCGGCCGGCAGCCGGCCACTGACCAGCGTCTCTAGCAGGGTCTGGCCGATCTCCACGGGCGAGGGCAGGATGCTGGGCCCCTCCTGGGCCGTGGCCGCGAGTTGCCAGGCCACGAGGAGGGCCGCCGGGAGCAGCCATTGGCGCGTTTGCGGGAGGCGGGGCGTCATCGGGCCGCTCCGTGCAGGCGCTCCAGCAGCTCATGACGCGCGTGGAGGTACTCGGGCATCTCCTTGGTCGAAATCTGGTCGCGCGTGGCGGGCAGGGCAGGGCGCAGCTCCGAGGCAATCCGCCCCGGCGAGCCGGCGAGCAGGATGACGCGATCCCCCAGATACACCGCCTCGTCCACATCGTGTGTGATGAAGACGATGGTGGCGCCAGTGCTGGCCTGAATGTGCCGGAGCTGGTCCTGCAGCTTGGCCTTGGTCATGGCGTCCAGCGCCCCGAACGGCTCGTCCATCAGCAGCACCTTGGGCTGCAGCGCCAGTGCGCGGGCGATTTGCAGTCGCTGCTGCATGCCGCCGGACAGCTTGGCAGGATACTCCCGGGCCGCCTGCTGCAGGCCGACCATGGCCAGCGCGGCGTCGATACGGTCGTCCAGTGCCGCGCCGGAGACCTGCTCCTCGATGCCTAGCGCCACGTTGCCACGCACCGTCCGCCACGGCAGCAGCGCGTTGCCGTAGTCCTGGAACACCGTCACCACACCCGCCGGCGGGCCGCTGAAGGCGGCACCTTCATAGAAGACGGCGCCGCCGGTCGGCGCACAGAACCCGCCGAGCGCGCGCAGCAGGGTGGTCTTGCCCGTGCCGGAGCCGCCCACCATGCAGAGGAACTCGCCCCGGCCGATATTCAGGTCGATGCCCTGGAGAATCGTCTTCTCCCCACTTGCCGACGTCAGTCTGACTTCCGCCTGCTCACAGCAAAATACCGATGCGTTCATAGGTCGTGAACTAGTTGAGGCTGGCGCCGATGGCGCTTGCTTTCTCGTTGATGGCGCCGACGGCGACGGCGGTCTGGATCCAGGTGTCGATCTCGGCATCGCCGAGGCGGGTGGTGTAGGCCGGCAGATGGACCGAGGCTGCCACCGCATCGGGCAGGCGGGTCCACTTGGCCAGCACCGCGCGTGACGCCTGGTCGTTCTTCTGGATGTACTGGATGGCGTCGTTGAGCGCGGCGCGCCAGGCCGCCACGGCGCCCCGGTTGTCACGGGCCCACTGGCCGCTCGCCATCCAGCAGGTCAGGATCACCGGGTCGGCCACGCCGAGCATGGGGTTGCCGAGGGTACGCACGCCCACCTTCATCGACGCCGAGGCGTAGGGTTCGACGATCTCCGCCGCCGCCACGCGCCCCGCCGCCAGCTGGTCGCCCATATTGGCGAAAGCCATCTCCTGGAAGCGGACGGCCTTGGGGTCCACGCCGCGCTGCCGCAGCGCATTGAGCGTGGCGATGTGGATCACCCCGTTGAGCGAGGGCGTGGCCACGACCTGCCCCTTGAGGTCGGCCAGGTCCCGGATCGGGCTGTCGGCGCGGGTCACCAGCCGCATCTGCTGGTTGGCCGTCAGCTCCTGCGTATTGCCCGCGATGCCCACGACATCGAGCTTCCGCAGCCGCGCCTTGATGATGTCGATGGGCGTGCACCCGGAGACCTCGAACTGCCGGCCCAGCGCGCCGACCACGGTGGAGACGTTCTGGACGGTGGTGATGTCCACGTCCAGCCCGTGCGCCTCGAACATGCCCTTGTCCTTGGCAATCCACAGCGGCAGCCATGCCGCCGAGACCACGGACGCCACGCGCACCTTGGTTCTGGCCGGGGTTTGCGCCATCGCGGTGGGCGGTTGGGCGAATGCCAGCCAGGTCAGCAGGAAAACCAGCAGCCGGAAGCGTGTCGTCATCGAAGTCTCCTTGTATCCTTGTAGGGTTAGTCAAACATTAGTATCTTTGTATAAAGATACTTTACGCAAAGATAGCAAGCGCCCGAGACAATTTCTTATATGGATAAACACGATTTGATAGACACATTCGATGAAGAGTGGGCGCGCGTGCGGCCTGATCTCGTCACGGACCACGTGCTGGTGCTGGGCCGCATCCTGCGGATTCGCGATCTGGCGATGAGGGCGTCCGAGCGGTGGCTGGCGCCTCACGGCATCACCTGGGACATGTTCGACATGATTGCCACGCTGCGGCGCACCGGGCCGCCCTATGCGCTGAACCCCAGCGCGCTGTCCCGGGCGCTGCTGCTGTCATCCGGCGCCATGACCCTGCGGATCGACCGGGTGGAAAAGCGCGGGCTGGTGAGGCGGGAGCCCGATCCCAGCGACCGGCGCGGCACGCTGGTGGTGCTGACCGAGCAGGGGCTGGAACTGGCAGACGCCGTGCTCACCGCGCATTTCAAGGAAGCCAACCAGTTGCTGGATTGCCTGTCCCCTACGGAGCGCTCTTCGGTGGCCAGGAGCCTGCGCAAGATCCTGCTGCAACTGGAAGACCCTGCCGGCAACGCGCCCGGCAACTAGGGCTAGCCAGTGCGGCAGGAAAACATCACATCGAAAACGTTATCGATTCTATTCCCCCGTATTTTCCCTGATAACGCATAGATCGATATTGACTCCCCAGGGTGCTGGGCCTACTGTACCGAAAACGTTTTCGAAACAGCGGGACCGGGCTAGCGGGATATGTTTAGGCTTGCGGGTTCGATCCAGCACCCTGGGGATGACCATGAAACGCTTGAAGCTCTTCTTTTCGATCCTGACCGTGTGCTGCGCGGGCAGTGCCGGTGCACAGACGGCCGATTGGCCGCACAAGCCGGTCAGGCTGGTGGTGCCTTACGCGGCAGGCGGGCCGGTCGACAATCTGGCGCGTGCATTGTCAGTGCAGCTGGCCACCATCTGGGGCCAGCCGGTGGTGGTAGACAACCGGCCGGGCGGCAACGAGGTCATCGGCGCCACGGCGGTGGCCAAGTCGCCGGGCGATGGCTACACGCTGCTGCTGGCCACCGATGCCGCCGCTACCCTGAACCTGTATGTGTTCAAGAAGCTCCCGTACGACCCGATCAAGGAACTGTCGCCGATTACGCGGGTGGCCATGGCCAATATGGCGATCGCCGTGTCGCCGTCGCTGCCGGTAACCGACCTGCGCAGCTTCGTGACCTATGTGAAGGCCCATCCCGGCCAGGTGAGCTACGGCTCGGCGGGCATCGGCAATACCACTCACCTCGCGCTGGCGTGGTTCGCCAAGGAGAACGGGCTGGAAATGGTCCACGTGCCATACAAGGGGCTCGCGCCGGCCTTGCAGGACGTGATGGGCGGCACCATCCAGGTGACGATTGGCGCGGGCTCCGTGGTCGGCCCGTTCGCGCTGGGCGGCAAGGTCAAGGCGTTGGGCATCAACGGGGCCAAGCGGGCTTCGATCCTGCCGAGTGTGCCGACGTTTGCCGAGGCCGGGTATCCGAAGCTCGACGCCAGCTTCCCGTTCAGCCTGCTGGCCCCGGGTGGCACACCGGAGGCGTTGCGCCAGAAGATCTATACCGACGTGAAGAAGGTGGTCATGAACCCGCAATTCCGCAGTGACAATCTCGAGAAGTACGCGCTGGACCCCGTGCTGGACTCGCCCCAGGAATACGCCAAGGCGCTGGTCAAGGATCGGGCGCTGGCCGTGGAGAAGGTCAAGGCCTCGGGCGCCCAGCTGGACTAAGCTACGCGCCCTGCCTGCCAGGACGGCGGCGGATGCTTCCCTGTCAGGGGCGTCCGCCGCCGGATGCATTTCTGCTTCAATCACACCACTGCCCCATGGAAGACGACGTCTATTTCTATCGCCCGGATGCCGGCCACGGCCTGCCCCATGACCCGTTCAAGGCGATTGTCGCGCCGCGCATCATCGGCTGGATTTCGAGCCTCACCGCCGCCGGCACCCCCAACCTCGCGCCGTACAGCTTCTGCGCGGCAATGTGTTCCGATCCGTACATCATTGCGTTCTCCAGCGAGGGCTACAAGGACAGCGTGCGCAATATCGAGGCGACGCGCGAGTTCGCGTGGAACTTCGTCAGCCGCGAACTGGCCGAGAAGATGAACGCCACGTCCGAGCCGGTGGACCCCCACGTCGACGAATTCCGCCTCTGTGGCGTGGCGCCGGCGCCCGGGCGTGCCATCCGCGCGCCGCACGTGGCGGCGTCTCCGGCCGTGCTGGAATGCAAGCTGCTGGATGTGCGCGAGATCAAGGACCTGAACGGCGACGGCACCGACCACTGGCTGGTGCTGGGCCAGGTGGCCGGCGTGCATATCCGCCGCGCGTATCTGCGCGATGGCCTGTTCGACACCTTCCTGGCCGACCCGGTGCTGCGCGCCGGCTACCGGGCGGACTACATGCACAGCGGCAAGCGGCTGGAATTGTATCGGCCTTATTGAACGATCGTGGCCGATGCCGGCCCCGGCAGAGAAAAGCCCCCGCAACTCCTGGAGTGGCGGGGGCTTTGACTTTGGATGCGCGGACAGGGCTAGCGGCGCCGCCTGAGTTGCTCAAGATGCCGGGCGTGGCGATGGCGCACCGTCCAGATCAGCGCGCGCAGCACGGTGGCGCCGGAAGCCTTGACGGCCTCGGTGCAGCGCTCCAGGTCGGCTTCGGCCGGAAAGACGCGCAGCTCCGCCGCGCTGCCCAGCGCCACGGCCATCTCCGAGATCGACCGGGCGGCAATGGCGTTGCGCAGCAGGTTTTCCAGCCGCTGCTGTACCGCATGATCGCGGTCGTCCGCGCCCCGGGCGCCGTGCCGGACGTCCTTCACGCAGGCGCGGATGCGATGCAGCAGTTCGCTGGTGGAGAGCGAATCGCCGGCATGCACGGCTGGGGCCCGGGTCACGCGCCTGTCCCTGTGGTCAGGCTTCGTCAGCGGGACGCAGATGCGCGCTGGCCTCGTGCTCGATGCGCAGGTAGAGCGTTTCCGCCATCGGCTGGCGCATTTCCTCGAGGATGTGGCCGACCAGTCCGACCGAGCGCGCGGCCACGGCGAGGCCCCGGCAGATCTTCCAAGAAATGCCCATCTCCGAGGCCACCGCGGCCATCGCGCCGGTGACGTTGACCGGGAGGGGCCGCTTGGCCTGCTGCGTCGCCTGCTCGCCCAGCGCCACCATCAGCCTGATGTACGGGCCATCGAAGCCGGTTTCCTGGGCGACCTTGAACAGCGCCGGCGCGCGCGGGTCAATGGGCTTGTGGAAGGGGTGGCCGATGCCCGGGAGGATCTCCTTGCGGCTGCGGTACCCCGCCACGATGTCGGCGGCCAGCGCGTTCATGTCGACGTCATCGCCCACTTCCTGGCCTGGGAGCGACTCCTGCAGCAGGCGCGCGGCGTTGTCCAGCGAGCCGACGAACACCGAGCCCAGCCCCAGCAGGCCGGCGGCCACGGCGGCCTGCACCGCCTCCGGCGCGCCGCAGTAGGTCATGCGGGTGGCCAGCGAGGACGGCGTGATGCCGTGCTCCACCAGGATCACCATCATCGCGTTGAACATGCGCAGCTCGTTGTCGTCCGCCGGCAGCCGGCCGAAGATCTGCAGGAAGGCCATCTGGCCGAAGTCCAGCTTGCCGACGATCTCGTCGCACAGGTCGAGGCCATGGATTACCACGCGTTTCGGCGTGGCCCAGGCGATGTCCGATTTGATTTCCTTGAGTTTCATGGCGTCTTCCTTGTGTGGTCTTGGGGGTTCGGTGCGGTTTGAAGATGTTGCCGGGCGAGATCGCGCAGGACGTGCTTGAGAATCTTGACGCCGTTGGGGCCGTCCACCTGCGGGAAGGCGTCCAGCGCCACGATGCGCCGGGGCAGCTTGAACCCCGCGATGCCGCGCTTGCAGAACTCCAGCAGTGCCGCTTCGCTCACGTCTGCCTGATAGGCGGCCTGATGGGCGCGGATGAACGCCACCGCGACGTCGCCTTCCCCCTCCTGGTGAACGCCCACCACCTGCGCCGCCGCCACTGCCGGGTGCGTGACGAGGAATTCCTCGATCTCGGCCGGGTCCACGAGGTAGCCGCGCAGGCGCAGCGTGTCCTTGAGGCGCGACAGGTACTGGAACGCGCGGCCCTGCGCCCGGGCGAGGTCACCTGTGCGCAGCCAGCCATCGGAGGTAAAGGCGTCCGCCGTGGCGGTCGGGTTGTTGAGGTAGCCGGCCGTTACGTTGTAGCCGCGCAGCTGCAATTCGCCCTGTTCGCCTTCGGGGACGACTTCGCCGGTCGCGGGATCGACGATGCGGAACGAAATCACGGGCGCAACCGGGTGGCCCCCGGCCAGCCGGCGTTCGTCGCCAGTCGCGTTGGTATCGCGCAGCGCGGCCAGCGCGAAACATTCGGACATCCCGTAGATGGCGGTGAGCGGCACCTGCCAGTCGGCCCACGCCTTGTCGGTGATGCGGCTGCCCAGTCCCGCGAACTCGGCGAAGCCGCCCCGGCGCCAGTTTCGGAAGCTGTGGCCGGGCACGCCGAGGACCATGTCGAGCATGGCGTCGGAGCCGTAGAAGTGGGTCACTGCATGGCGTTCCATGGCCTCGGCCGCGGCCTGTGCCTTGAACACGGGCAGGAACACGCAGGCCGCGCCTGCTGCCAGCGAGGAGATCGCCAGGACGAAGCCCATCACGCCGTAGAGGGGCAGGGCGCAGAGGGTGGCGTCGCCGGGCCGCATGTCCGTGGCCGCCGCCACGTTCAGCACGTGCGTGACGATGCCGGCCTGCGTGTGCACGGCCAGCTTGGGTTTGCCGGTGGTGCCCGAGGTGCTGAAGGTGCACCACGGGTCCAGCCCCTCGCCGAGGCTTGCCGCGCGCGCGGGATAGGCGTCCCACATGAACTCGCCGGTCACCGGCACGTTGACCACATGCTCCAGCGCGCCGACGGCGTGCTGGATGGCCGAGGCGGCTTCCATATAGTCGAAATCCAGGAAGCGGGTGGGCACCACCAACATCCGTGCCTGTGCCGTATTCACCACATGGAGCGCTTCGGCCGTTTTCAGCCGGGTGCTGACGGGCACCACCAGCACGCCCAGCTGTGCCGCGCCAAACAACAACTGCAGCCAGACGGCGCCATCGGGAATCCAGACGGCAAGCCTGTCGCCCCGGCGCAGGCCCCGCTCCCACAGGAAGCTGGCAGCGCGCTGGGACGCCTGCTGGAGTTCGCCCCGGGTAACGGGTTGGCCTGCCTGATAGAAGGCGGGCAGGTGCGGATCATGGGCGGTCAGGATTTGCTGATACATGAATCCGTCCCTCACTGCGCCAGCGCGGCGCGAGCAATCTGCAGGCGCTGCATCTCGGAGGTGCCTTCGCCAATGCGGAATGCCCGCGCGTCGCGGTAGAAGCGCTCGACCGGCAGCTCGCACATATAGCCCATGCCGCCGAAGATCTGGAGCACACGGTCGGACACCCGGCAGCCCATTTCGCTGGCGAACAGCTTGGCGCGGGAAGCGGCAATGCGCGCCGCCGGGTCGCCGGCTTCGATCAGTTCCGCCGCGCGGCCAATCAGCAGGCGCGCCGCTTCGATATCGACATCGTTGTCGGCGAGCATGAACTGGATGCCCTGGTGCTGGCCGATGGCGTTGCCGAACGCCTTGCGCTCGTTGGCGTATTCGCAAGCCATGGCCTGGCCCCGCGCGGCCAGGCCGAGCGAGCGGCTGGCGGAGAGCAGGCGGTCCTGGTTGATCGACTGCATCATGCCGAGGAAGCCGGCGTTGGGCGCGCCGAGCACGTCCTCGTCCGGGACGAAGCAGTCCTCGAGCGTGAAGCCGTTGAGGTGGTAGCCGCGCCAGCCCATCTTCTTGTAGCGCGTCATGCCGACCACGCCGGGGTTGCCCTGCCGGACGATAAAGGTGCCGAAGCGGTCCTTCAGCGAGGCGGCCGGGTTGGTCACCGCCAGGACGATGATGTAGTCCGCGGTTTCGGCATGGGAAATGAAGTGCTTGCTGCCGGTGAGCGTCCAGCCGCCCGGCACCTTGACCGCGCGGGTCTTCAGGCCGCCCAGGTCGGAGCCTGCGTTCGGCTCGGTCAGGGCGTAGGTGATGGTTTTCTTGCCGGACAGGACATCGGGCAGGAAGCCGGCGCGCTGCGCGGCGTTGGCCTGCGTGAGCTGCAGCGGCAGGTGGCCGAAGACTTCGCTCAGCGGCACCGATGTATAGGTCAGCTCCTCCAGCACCACGACCTTGGCGGCGGCGGAGAGGCCGGGGCCGCCGATGGATTCGGGCAGGTTGAAGCCGTATAGGCCCAGCCCCGCCACCTCGGCGCGCAGCTGCGCCAGCAGGTCCAGTTCGACGTCGTCGTCGGTCTCGATCTGCTGTTCGAGCGGTACCAGACGCTGGCGGACAAAGCGCCTGGCGGTCTCGCGGATCATGGAAAGCTCGGTGTCTTGGGAAGTGTCGTGCATGGTGTGCTCCTCGCCGGGGTTTTATCGGGCCATCGAAAACGTTTTCGAAAGAGTAGTGTTTGAACCAGGGGAAGTCAAGCAGGTGGGGCAAGGTCCTGCGGAAAACGGTTTCGGTCCAGATAGGCGCAGCCCGGCGCGGTGAGGGATAATGTTGTCCAAAGCACCTCAGGAATCCCAAGTGGACATCAAGGAATTTGCCGCCCATCTGAAGCTGTCGGTCAGCACGGTCTCCAAGGCGATGAACGGCCGGGCGGACGTCAGCCGTGACACGCGCGAACGCGTGCTGAAGGCCGCGGCGGAACTCGGATTCAGCCCGGACCCGGCTGGCCGGCGCCTGCGCCGCCAGTCGTCGGACACGATTGGCTTTGTGATCTCGGCGCCGCAGACGCAGTTCGCGCATCCGTTCTTCCTGAACATGCTGTCGGGGATCGACGAAGCGCTGGATGGCACCAACTACCAGGTGATCATCGCGTCCGGCCGCACCGTGGAAACGGAAATCGACGTTTTCAAGCGGCTGGTGGAGAAGCAGCGCGTGGATGCGCTGCTGTTCGGCCGTACGCGCCGGCACGATGAACGGATCGAATATCTGCTGGAACGGGACATCCCGTTCGTGGCCTTTGGCCGCAGCGAGAGCTCGCAGGACTTTCCGTTTGTCGATATCGACGCAACCGTGGTGGGCCGGGATGGCTGCGGGCGCTTTATCGCGTTGGGTCACCGCCGGATTGCGCTGGTGCACCCGCCCGAGTACCTGATGTTCAGCTACTGCCAGCGGCTTGGCTATGAAGAGGCGCTGCGCGCGGCCGGCATTCCGCTCGACCCGGCACTGTGCGTGGAGGAAGCCATGACAGAGGAGGGCGGGCTGCGCGCTGCACGTGCGCTGCTGGCGCTGCCCAATCCGCCCACGGCTTTTGTCTGCGGGCAGGACATGGTGGCAGTGGGCGTGATGCGGGCGATTGCCGAGGCCGGCAAGGTCGTGGGCCAGGACGTTGGCGTGATCGGCGGCGACGACCATCCCGTGGCGCGGCTCGTGACGCCGCCCCTCACGACCTTCACCGCCGAAACCAATCGCGTCGGCAAGCGCCTGGTGGAAATGCTGCTCGCCCGGCTAGACGGCGCGGACCCCAGGACCTTGCAGGAAGTCTGGCGGCCCGAGCTGATCCTCCGTTCGTCTGACGGCCCGCCCAGACCCCGCTAATCCCCTTCGATGATCGACCCGGCGCAAGCTTTGCCTTGTGCCGTGCCGCTCTGCATGCTATCTTTTACGAAAACGTTTTCGAACAAACCGGAACCGTATGGAGGGACAGGATGACGAGGTTGGAAAGTGCGGAAAGCGCCAGTTTTTCGACGCGTTTAAGGCTGCGCAACGGCGACACGGACCAGTTCCGGCACGTCAATAACGCGGCGATCGCCACCTGTTTCGAGGAAGCGCGGATGGCGATCTTCCAGCAGGCCGATCTGGCGCCCTGCATGGCAGGCAAGACCGTCGTGGTGGCGCACCTGGCCATCGATTTCCTCAGCGAGGTGTTCTACCCGGGTGAAATCGAAGTCAGAACCACGCCCGTGGCGGCCCGGAATACCTCGTTCGAACTGATGCAGGGGCTTTATATGGGCGACACCCTCTGCGCACGGGCCAAGGCGATCTGCGTGCTGATGGATGCCGCGCAAGCCCGGCCCACGCCGCTCCCTGATGCCTTCCGCGACCGCTTAACCCTCAGACCTTGCGCGTGACCATGAAAACCTTCACTACCTTGATTCTCGACGTCCGGGATGACATCGCCGTCATCACGCTGAATGACGTGCAGCGGCGCAATGCGCTGTCCCGGCGGATGGTCGGCGACATGTTCGACGCCATCGAGTCCAGCCAGGCGCAGGGCGCCCGGGCGCTGGTGATTGCCGCCAATGGGCCGACGTTCTGCGCCGGCGCCAATATCGATGACCTGCGCGATGGCTGGATGGAGCAGGCCGACCCCCGGACCGACCCCGCCTTGCTGTTCCGCCGGCTGGCGGAAGAGAAGCGGATCGTCGTGGCGGCGGTGCAGGGGCCGGCCGTGGGCGGCGGCTTCGAGCTGACGCTGGCCTGCGATCTGGTCATCGCGGAAGAGGGGGCGTGGTTCGCGCTGCCCGAGGTGACCCGGGGCGTCATCCCCAATACCGGGCTGGCGCTGCTCCAGCACATCGTCGGTACCCGGCAGGCACTCGAACTTGTACTCACCGGGAAGCGATTGCCGGCGCCCGAGGCGCTGCAACGTGGGCTGGTAAATGAAGTGGCGGAGAAGGGCGCGTCGCTGGGCCGGGCCTTCGAGCTGGCGAAATCCATCGTCGCCAACGCCCCGCCGGGCGCGCTGGCGGCGGCAAAGGGCCACCTCCACGCCCATGCCGGCTATGACTGGGGCCGGGTGGTCCGCTCTGTGTCCGACGTGCCGCGTGCCGAATGGCAGGAAGGGCTGGATGCCTTCACCGAGAAACGCGCGACGGATTTCGACCGCCTCTGGCAGGCCAGCCAAAGGGGGCAACAGGCATGATCGAGTACATCAACCATGCCAGCGCGCCGTTGCCGCGCGGCCATTATTCCCAGGCGGTCAAGGCGAATGGCTTGATATTCGTGTCGGGCCAGCTCCCGATTATGTTGGGCGATGACCTGAAAATCCCGGCCGGCCTCGACGCCCAGGTCAGGCAGGTGTTCGACAACCTGAAAGCCATCCTGCTGGCCTCGGGCAGTTCGATGCAGAACCTGGTCAACGTGCAGATATTCATCGCCGATATCGCCAACTGGCCCCGGGTGAATGAACTCTATGCCCAGATCCTCGGTGACGGCCCGGCGCCGGCGCGCACGGTGGTCCCGTGCCCGACCATCCACTATGGCGCGGAACTGGAAGTCAATGCGATAGCCGTGGCCTAGACGGCGCCGCAGCGCCCCATCAGCAAATGGTGCTCCGCTTAGGAGCTTTTCTGGCCATCCTGTTTTCCGGGATGGCTTTTTTTTGCATTTTTCCCGCTGGTGGGCGGCATGCGTCACAGCGCAACACTTTTCATGCCGATTATCGATAGTTGTTAATTCGATGAAAGAAAAATTGACTTCCGTAAGACCGCGAAGTGGAGAAGGATCAGGCACGAAACCAGATTTCAGGGAGCCTGCCATGAGACGCATTGCGGTATCGAGCCTGCTTGCCGTTTCGCTCTGGGGCTGTAGCCACGCGCCATCGACGCCTCCGGCGGCTCCTGCGCCCCCCAGCGCTTCCAAATCGAACGCGGCGCCGCCCCCGGCCCCGGCTGCGTCTTCGTCCGCGCCCCCAGCGGCCAATGCCGTGGACCCGGCTGTGGTGCAGGCGCTGCAGAACATGGGCAAGTACCTCCAGACGCTGCGCACGTTCGAGGCGCAGGTCGACCTTTCCGGCGAACGCGTGCTCCAGGATGGCCAGAAGCTGCTCCACATGGCTACGGCCAAGGTGGACGTGCAACGCCCGAACATGCTGCGCGCCGAAATGCGCAGCGCACGGTCTGCGCGCGACCTGATCTACGACGGCAAGACGGTGGTGCTCTACCTGCCCGAGCAGAAGTACTACTCGAAGGCGCCGTTCACCGACAACCTGGATGAGCTGGGGAACCGGCTGCAGGAGCGGTACGGCATCGAACTGCCGGTGGCGGACCTGTTCCTCTGGGGCACGCCCCAGGCACCGCTCGGGAATATGACCTCCGCGATGAATGCCGGCCAGGACGTCGTGGATGGCGAGGTCTGCGACCACTATGCCTTCCGCCAGGACAATGTCGACTGGCAGATCTGGATCGCCACCGGCGCGCGGCCCCTGCCGCGCAAGCTGGTCATCACCAATCGTGCCGATGAGGCACGCCCGCAATCGGTCTCGCTGATCCGGTGGCGCGTCAATCCGGGCTTCAATGCATCCCGCTTCACGTTCACGCCGCCCAAGAATGCCACCGAGGCGAAGTTCGTTCCGCTGAAGTCTCAGTAAAGGAGCTGCATCATGCACCACGCTATTGGGAAGGGCTTCTTGCTGTCGATGGCCGTGATCTTCCTCGCCGCAGCCACGGCGTGGGCCCCTGTGGCGGACGCGCGTCCCGCTGGCGGAGGCGGGCACGCGGGCGGCAATCGTGCCGCGGCGGCGCCGGCGCGGGGCGGCGGCGGTGGCGCGCAGCACGTCAACAACCAGCATGTGGATGCGCGCGCCAACAACGTGCGCAGCAACAGTGTCAACAGCGTCAATACCAACCGCAACGTGAACGTCAATTCGAACCGCAACGTGAACGTGAACGTGGAGGGCGGCGGCGGGTGCTGCCACAACGGTTGGGACAATGACTATCACCCCGTGGCGACGGCTGCGGCGGTGACCGCCACCGTTGCGGTGACCTCCGCTGTGATCGGCTCCATGGTCCGCACTGTGCCGCCCGGGTGTGCGCCGGTCAATTACGGCGGCATGGTGTACCAGCAGTGCGGCACCACCTGGTATCAACCGCAGGGCTCGCAATACGTGGTGGTGAATCCACCTTACTGACGGGCATGGTACGAGGGCCAGCGAGGGGTGGCCTTCCTGTTTCCCAAGTCGGGAGGGCAGTGCGCCTAGCGCCAGGCGTAGGCGATGCCGGCGCCGTAGGTCACCTGGTTGCGCGTGCCGCGCTGCGTGACGATGGGGCTGTCGGCGGCGCTGCCGGTGATGCGCTGGTAATAGACCATGGCGCCCGCATGCCAGTGCTTGTCGATCCGATAGATCGCCCCGAGCCAGCCCGTGCCCTGTTGCAGGCCGCTGCCGGGCGTGTAGACGGGCAGGCCGCTGGCGGCGCTGTCTTCGGCAGTGACGCCGAAGTAGGTCCGGTTGAAGCTGCCGCTTACCCACGTCAGGCCCATGCCGAGCCCGAGCATCATTCGGGTGTGCACGGGCACCCAGAAGGTACCCGTGGCCGACACACGGGCCCCGCCATACACGATGCCCGCGTTGGTCAGCACATTGATCCCGCCGCGCAGGCGGTACGGAATGCCGCCGCTATGGATGTACTCGTAGCTGATAAAGCCGCCGGCTTCCACGGTGGTGTCGATCTCGTGGATCCTGGCGACGACGGCGTCGTCGACATTGTTCCGCCCCAGGCGGAGCGAGACGGCCGGGCCGTACTGGAAGCCGGTCAGGCTGCCGAAGTTGAACTGGGCGTAGGGGCCATACCATTCCAGCAGCCGGCCGCTTTCCGAGGTGTAGCGCAGGCCCGGCAGCACGCCGATCATGCGTTCGTTGCCGCCCGCGTACTGGGTGGTGGAGCCCACGCCAACGCCAAACATGTTCGGGATCGTGCTGGGCAGGTCGAAGGGAGAGGCCATCGCCGTGGAGGCGGCGCCGGCCAGCAGCACGCCAAGGAACCGGCTCGGCGCAGGCTTCCGGCGGTAGGGCGGTCGCGCGCTCATCGTAAGAGTCTCCTTGCGGCGAACCCGCGCAGGCACGCGGGACTGGCCATCTGCGGATTGTGCAAGCGCCCGGCCGGCAAGAGAAGTCAGTCTTTTCGGGCGGCCCGTTAAATGAAATCGACGCCTTCCCGCCGCTGGTTTGTGTCGATGTGTGTGTCGATTGGCCTGGCAGGTGCGGCCCCGCCCGGGCAGGCGGACGAGCCGGTGGAAGCCGTGGAGGGCGCGGCGAGCGCGGAGGAAAAGCAGGGCTGGATCGACAGGATACTCACCAAGCTCGGCGCATCGGACGCCGTGGACGTGAGCCAGGGCATCGACTGGGGCGTGCTGCCGGGACCGTTCTATAACCCGGAAACGGGCTTCGGCATCGGCGCGGCGGCAATCGGCCTCTACAAGCCGGCCAACGCCGCGCAGGAGACGCAACTGTCCACACTGTCGATTCGCGGCTTCGGCACCGTCAAGGGCGCCTACGGCATCTCGATCGAGAACAACACGTTCTTTGCCGACGACAGCTACCGCTTTCTCATCGAGGCGGATCTCATCAACATGCCCACTGCCTACTGGGGCATCGGCTACGGCAGCGCCATCGACAGTGCCAACAAGGAGGCGTACACGCGCAAGGAGGTGGTGCTCCAGCCGAAGATCATGATGCGGGTACGCCCCAACGTCTACGTAGGGGCGGGGTGGAGCTTGCAGTACGACGATGCGGTGAAGCTGGAGCGCGGTGCCGACAGCAAGCTGGCAACCGATCCCCACGGCCCACGCGTGCTCAGCTCCGGGGTCAGCGCGCATTTCTCGTACGACACGCGCGACTTCATCCCCAATCCTTACCGGGGCGAATCGCTGCTGGCCAACGTCACCGTCTACCGCCGCGGACTTGGCAGCGATACCAATATGGAGAACGTGGAACTCACGTTCAACAAGTACTTCCGCATGCGCGAGCGCGATGTGCTGGCCTTCGACGCCTACGCCAACATGAACTGGGGCGATGTGCCGTGGGACATGATGGCGACCCTCGGCAACAACAAGCGGATGCGCGGCTACTTCTCGGGTCAGTTCCGGGACAAGGTCATGGCCGGGGTGCAGGCCGAGTACCGCTGGCACATCGCCGGGCGGCAGGGCATGGTCTTCTGGCTCGGCACCGGGGCGGTCAGTCCCAATGTGGGGGCGCTGTTCCGGGGGCACTGGCTGCCGAACGGCGGTATCGGCTACCGCTTCGAGTTCAAGCCCCGGGTCAACGTTCGCTTCGATGCCGGGGTGGGGCGCAATACGAAAGGCGTGTATTTCCAGATCAACGAGGCGTTCTGACATCGGGCACGTTCATCGCTCACATCCCGTACACGACTGATCGGGCGGCGGGAGGCCCTGCTTCCTGCCTTTCTTATAGGGTTTACCCCAGTAAGAACGTGTCCGTGACGCAACAAAATTACTGATTCGTATTACGGTGTGTTGCAATCCCCACATACAATGCCGTTACAATCTACACGTTTACTTACAAAGCTAAGTATTCGAGGCATTGCAAAAAAAATAAATATGTTCGGGGTGGGGTTGCCATGCGTGTTTCCGTTTCTTTGGTGTTCGTGACAGTTTTGAGCCTGGCGGGATGCGCCGGGCAGACGGCGGAAGGGCAGTTGTCCCGCTCGCCAACGGTGCGCGTGTGCAACGGCAATGCCTGCGCCGAGCAGGACCGACGCCTGACCACATTCCAGGGCGCGCCCGTCGATATCGAGGCCGAGCGCCGCATGCAGGCCCTGACCGAAGTGGCGGAACGCAATCCCAACGCGGCCTATGACTTGGGCCTGCGCCTGCTGCGCGGCGACGGCGTGGAGCGCAACAGCTATCAAGCCCTCGAGTGGATGCGCAAGGCCGGCGACAACGGCCACGTGCAGGCCCAGCTGGCGCTTGGGCGAATTTATCTGATGGGCTTTGAGGAAATGGGCGCGGACCCGGCGGAAGCCGAGGCCTGGCTGACCCGTGCCGCCTCCAAGGGCAGCAAGGAAGCCCGCGACCTGATCCCGCAAGCTCAGGCCGCCAAGAAGGACGAACAGAGTCTGTACCAGGTACGCGAGGCGTATCGCAAGTCTTGGTACGCGTGGTACAGCAGCTACCCGTATTACTGGGTCTGGGGCCCTTCCGGCTGGTATCTGCGCTAAGCCCGCCCCCTCCTCCTCTTTCCATCACTTCCAACAACAGGCGATTTCATGCCCAAGAAGACTTCTTTGCGCTTGGCCGCACTGGCCGCGTCCCTGGTTCTGGCTGGCTGTGCCATGCCGGGCGCCGGCGGTAGCATCTCCACTGGCACGGCACCGACGGCCGCCACCGGCGCCGCGGGCGGCGCAAGCAGCGTGAATGCCAATCCGTCGCTGGAGCGCTGCGACGCGCCCCTGGGCACGCTCGCCGTGGATGATGGCCGTGGCAAGGAGTGGTACGCAAGCTTCGGCGCCACGACCAAGATCACGACTATCGAGCCGCTGATCCGCCTGGCCGTGCAGCAGTCGAACTGCTTCGTGATTACGTCTGTCGGCAACAATCGCACCGAGAGCAAGCTGTCGTCGATCACCGACAAGCAGCGCAATTCGGGCGAGTTCCGGGCTGGTTCGAAGCAGCAGAAGGGCCAGCGCGTGGCCGCCGACTTCTACATGGAGCCGGCCATCATCATCGACAACGACGCCACGGGCCAGCTGGCTGCCGGTGTGGGCAGCCTGTTTGGCGCCGCCGGCGCACTGGTTGGCGGTGCCATGCAAAGCAAGGCATCGGTCGTGACGCTGACGATGTTCGACATCCGCTCGGGCGTGCAGCTGTCCATCTCCGAAGGCAACGCCACGGCCACCAACTTTGGTGCCGCCATGGGCGCCTTTGGCGGCGGTGCGGCTGGCGGGCTTGGCGGCTTCTCCCGCACGCCGGAAGGCAAGGCCACGGTTGCAGCGTTCATGGACGCCTACAACAACATGGTGGTCTCGCTGCGCAACTACAAGGCGCAGGAAGTGAAGGGCGGACTGGGACGCGGCGGCCGCCTGAAGGTCGGCTCTTAATCGTCTTGGCAGTGCCCCCGGCCACCGCGCAACGCGGTGGCTGATCAGGCGGGAGACGGGCACACTAGTCCGTCAATCTCCCGCCGCCTGTGCCGCCTTCGCCGCCTTCGCCGCCTTCGCCGCCTTTCGCGCAAGGCGACACGAATCCCTCCTCCCGTCCGTTCCCGTGCCAGTATCCGGATCGCCCGATCAAGCTCGTGGTGGGATTCCCGCCGGGCGGTACGCCGGACGCGATCGTGCAGCGCCCGTCCAAGGCTGTGTCGGAAGGGCTGCGCAATGCCGATCTGCAGCGCGTAGTGCGGCAGGATGGCGCCCGGGAGGCCGCGTTGGTGAACGGCACGGCGTCACATATGCTGGATTTCGACGATGCACACTTGCAGTCCCGCGTGCATCCGTCCGTGCCGCTGTGGCCGGCGATTCTCGCGCAGGCCGAAGGGGGCCGGCATCACGGCATCACGGCATCGATGCAGCAGGTCCGTCGCCTGGGGTACGCCATCAATCGGGGCGAATGGCGCCCGGGCGTGAACGGACTGGCCGCGCCCATTTTCGATGGAACGGGCGCGGTCATTGCGGCGGTTGGTATTTCCGGACCGGACACACGGCTGCGGCCCACGCGTTTGCGCGATTTGGCCGCAGCCGTGTGCGAGGCAGCCGAGCAGCTATCCACAGGGCTCGGCGAATTCGGCCCGCATGCCTCGCTGCTGCGCGTGACCAACCACTGGGGCGGGCTGCGCTAGGGCCTGGACATGCCTGCATCGTCAAGCGCCGTCGAAGAACGCATTGCGGGGCCGGTCAATGCGCGGGATTGCCGATGCAGCGGCCATCGTTGCCATCGGCTTCTGTGCCGGCGTGGGCGAGGCGGTGGTTGTGCCGGCTGCTACGCGTGCCTCGGCGGCCTGGAGTTTGGCCGGATACGTGCTGCCGACGCGGAACGGATCGTATCCGGCCTTTTCCACCTGCACCAGATCCTGCCGGACTTCAGCGCGGGTTTCCGGCTGGATGGCCGGCGTGCCTTGCTGCGCAGCCACCTTGGCCTCCGCCGCCTGGATATCGGCGGGATAGTTGTTGGTGTTGCCGAACGGGTTGTAACCGGCTTTCTCTACACGGATGAGGTCCGCGCGCACTTCCGCGCGGGTAACCGGGCCCGGAGTGCTTTGTGCAAAGGCCAGCGCGGGCAGGGCGACAAGGGCCAGGCCGGTGAGTCGTACAAGTGTTTTCATGATGTGCTCCTTGCGAACTAACGGGTGGATCCGGATGGATCCACGACGCTTCTCAGCGTCTGATGCCAGCATGCGCGTGTACGGCCGGCGCGATTTTCGGGTTCGCATGGATTTCTTGCGCGATCACGATGCAGGAGACTGGTGGGCGGTTGCAGCGCAGCGCGATCCACTTTAGGCGCGCGGAGGCATCGGCAAGCGCACGATCAAGCGCTTTCAAGGGGGAATCATGACGGATTGCGATCAAGTGTTTGCGGGCACGATCCCGAGGTTCTACGACACGTTCATGGTTCCGTTGATCTTCGAGACCTATGCCGCCGATCTGGCCGCGCTGGTTGCGGCCGCCCCGCCCGGCGCGGTGCTGGAGACGGCAGCCGGCAGCGGCGTGGTCACGCGCGCGCTTGCGCCCAAGCTGGGCGCCGGCGCGCGCTATGTGGTGACCGACCTCAACCAGCCCATGCTCGACTATGCCGCCAGCCGGCAAGGGCCCGACAGCCGCATCGAATGGAAGCAGGCGGACGCGCTCAACCTTCCGTTCGAGGCGGCGTCATTCGACGCTGTCTGTTGCCAGTTCGGCGCGATGTTCTTTCCCGATCGGGTCGCCGGCTATGCCGAGGCGCGTCGCGTGCTGAGGCCGGGCGGGCGTTTCATCTTCAATGTCTGGGATCGCATCGAAGAGAATGTCTTTGCCAATGACGTTACCGAAGCCGTTGCCACGGTGTTCCCGCACGACCCGCCGAGATTCCTCGCGCGTACGCCGCATGGCTATCACGATGTCGCGCTGATCCGGGAGGAGTTGGCCCGCGCCGGGTTCGCCGGCGTCCAGATCGAGACCCGCGAGAAGCTGAGCCGCGCGAACTCGGCGCGCGACGTCGCCGCCGCCTATTGCCTGGGCACGCCGCTACGGAACGAGATAGAGGTGCGGGACGCCAGCCTGCTGCAACACGCTACGGACCGGGCGGCCGAGGCGATTGCCAGCCGCCATGGCGACGGTCCCGTGGCCGGGAAGATCCAGGCCCATGTAATCGTGGCGGCAGGCTAGCTGTCGCCCGGCAAGGATCAGGGCTACAACTGGTTCGGCGGGTCCTGAAGGCAAGGCATTCGCGACGCTCCGGACTGCACGGGCACCGTGAACTGGATGAGGGCGCCGCGCGGTGCGTGCTCGCTGGCCCATAGCCGGCCGCCGTGCGCGTCGATGATCGACTGGCAGATGGACAACCCCATGCCCAGGCCAGAGGGCTTGGTGGTATAGAAGGGCGCAAATATGCCGGCAGGGTTCAGGCTGCCGAAGCCCGGGCCGGAATCCCGCACGGTAACGAGGACGCAGCCTTCGGCCGTATAGCCCGTGGCAATCAGCAGATGCCGTTCGGCCTCGCTGACGCCAAGCATGGCCTCGATCGCATTGACGATCAGGTTGAGCAGCACCTGCTGCAACGCCACGCGCTCGCCCTCGATGGCGGGCAGGTCGCGCGCAAGCTGCATCTCCACCCGGGCGTGGCTCTGCCTCGCTTCGCCGCCGGTGAGCGCGACCACCTCGCGGATGGCGGCGTTGATGTCCACCCGTTCCTTGCCGGGCGGCGCCTTCCTGATCATTTGCCGAATCCGGCCGAGCACATCCGCCGCGCGATTGGCATCCTTGACGATGCGCTCCAGCGCGAGCCGGACTTCGTCGAGGTCGGGGCGCGGCAGGTTGAGCCAGCGCGTCGCGGCCTGGGCGTTGGTCACGGTCGCGGCAATCGGTTGATTCACTTCATGCGCGATGGAGGCTGCGAGCTGCCCCATGGTGGCCACGCGGTTGGCGTGCGCCAGTTCCGTCTGCACCTCGCGATAGCGCCGTTCGCTCTCGCGCACCCTGTCTTCGGCCTGCTTCTGCTCGGTCAGGTCCAGCACGAAGGCGACGCCATCCCGCCCGCCGGGTTCGAACGTCGCCAGGCCGACGATGACCGGTACCCGGCTGCCGTCCTTGCAGAGGTACTCCGTCTCCAGCGGCGGCACGCGCCCCGTCAGGATCAGCGCTGCCGCGGCTCGATCGGTGTCCTGTTGCATGTCCGGCGGCGTCAGGTCCCGCCAGCGGAAGTGGCCCGAGACCAGATCCGTCCGCGCGTATCCCACCATGTGAAGAAACGCGTCGTTGGCTTCCAGGATCTCTCCATCGTCGCGCCAGACGGCGATGCCGATGATATTGGCCTCCACAAGCCGCCGGATCCTGGCCTCGCGCTCGGCAACGTCGCGATACAGGCGCGCGTTCTCCAGCGAGATCGCGGCCTGTGAGGCCACCAGCCGCAATACCGCAATGCGTGACGGACTGAATACCCGTGCCGCCAGATTGTTCTCGAGGTAGAGCGCGCCCGTGAGCTTGGCCTGGGTCATCAGCGGCACGCAGAGGATGGAGCGGGCGCGATGCTGGCGGATGTACGGGTCGGCGGCATAGGGCGGTTCGGCCGCAGCGTCGTCCAGAAAGAGGGGCTCCCGCGTGCGCATCACGTGGTTGAGCACGGACGCCGGCAGGATCGCCGCGCTGACCGGCACATCGTGCGGATGCAGGCGGGTCGCGTCGCTGGTGGCTTCCGCGGCAATCCGCTGTGCGCCGCCGTCTGACAGGATCAACAGGCCGCGTTCCGCCCCGGCCTGTTCGATGGCGGTGCGCAGGATCATGTCGATCAGCTTTTCCAGCACGATCTCGCCCGAGGCGGCCTGCGTCACCTTGATCACGGTGGCGAGGTCCAGCTGGTCGACCGGTGTGGCCATCGTGTTCGTCGCGCCGGGCGTGGCGGCCTCCGCGCGCAGGTACGGATGCTGTGCCTCGAGCTGGCGGGCCTTCCCATCCGCCCCCCAACGCAGGTAGCCGTAGTGGGCGTCCCGCAGATACGCCCGCGCGATCTTCTCAAAGCCGCGCGCCGCGTAGAAACGGGCCGCGAGTTCGTTCGCCAGGGCTTCGATGTTGAGGAAGCCGTCGTCGCGCGCCACGCGGATGGCCTCCTCGTAGCGGTGTTCCGCATCGATGTCGCGGCCTTCGACGCGGGCGATCTCGGCGGCCACGAGCGCGGCGTGGCAGGCGAAGTTCTGGGGGCAGAGATCCGCCCAGACCCGCAGTTCACGATGATGGTCGGCCAGGATGTGCAGATGCGGCGGTCGGTCGCCGGCCGGGAGCGTGCCGCAGAGGTCAGCCCGGGCCAGCGCGCCGTAGAGGTAGTACTCGGCTTCCTCGAGGAACGCGTGCGAGCTCCAGAGCCGCGCCTTGGCATGGGCAGCGGCCTCCATCGCCGCTGCGCAGTCGCCGGCAAGATAGCGCGCCTGGAGTTTCCGGATCCAGTACCAGCAGGCGAAGACCGGAGACGCTGTCGATAAGCGCTGTTCGATGCGGCTTTCGTTGAAGTGTTCGCCATCGAGGCAGCCGAAGGTCGGGGTGATGCCGCGCAGCATGTGGATCAGCGCCAGCTGGGTCTCGCTGAAGCCGATGGCAATGCCGAAGCGCACCTGTCGGGCATACGCCAGGCCGCGTTCGGCTTCGCTCTGTAGCGCGGGCAGGGGCTCACCGGCAAAAAGCAGGTCCGACAGCAGGTTGTTGCGCGTGAATGCGCCGGACGGAATATCGCCGACGCGGTTCGCCGCGTCGAACGCACGCTGCAGTTGCTCGCCGCACGTGCGCACCGGTTGCGACCAGCGTGCAACAAACACGGAGAACGACAGGTAGGTGCGCGCTTCATAGCGCTTGAGGCCGCGTCGCTCGACGAGCTGGCAGCCGAGTTCCCCGAACCGGAATCCCGCCTGATAGTCTCCGAAAATCCGCCCGGTCACCCTGGCGAAGTTGGTATAGGCCACGCACGACGCATCGGTATTGCCGTGCTCGAGGCTGAGGCTGATCGCCTTGCAGATCGTCAGCCAGGCCAGGTTGCCATCCTCGCGGGCCGTATGCAGGGCGGGCGAGGAAAGCTTGGCCAGCGCCTGGATCGTGGCGAGGGCGACCGGGTCTTCCATTGGTGGAAGATCGATCAGGGTCTCGATTGGCCGGTCACCGAGCAGCGACCAGATGCGCGCGTATTCGTGACGTACCGCGATCTCGTCCGGCTGGGGCGACCATTCGATGCCCACCTGACGGAGCAGGGCGAGGCAATCCGCGACCGCGCGGTCGCCCTGGCCGAGAATCAGGTACAGATCCATCTGCCAGCAGGCGATCTCCAGACGTTCGACCACGTTCACGGCGCGCTCGGCCAACGTCATGAAGCGCGTTTCGGCGGCGGTCAGCTGGCCGATCAGGAATTCACACTGGGCCCGGTTCGATTCCAGCGCAAACATCAGGTCATAGTGGTGTTGCCAACCGCCGTCCTGCAGCAGGCTGGCGCCGGCGCCGAGATACGCCACCGCGGAGGCATAGGCGGTGGACGCCTTGGCGCGCTGGCCTGCGAGCAGGTTGAATTCGGCCAGCTGCTCGCGTTCGGCGCACGCCGTGATCAGTGCGGCGCCGCGATTGAGGTGGCCGACGATTTCGAAGATTGCCTCGTCGCGTTGCGCCGGCGGCGTGCGGGCGGCCAACAGCCGGCCGATCCGCAAATGCGCCTCGCTGCGCAGGGCCTCGGGAATCAGCGTGTAGGCGGCTTCATGCACGCGGTCGTGCACGAACGCATAGGTGGTTTCCTGCCGGATCACCAGTTCCTGGCGAATCGCCTCCCACAGTACTGTGTGGATCTGCACCTCGGGCATGCCGAGCACCGCCGCCAGCGTCGTGATCTCGGCAGCGTTGCCGAGGCAGGATAGCTGCTGCAGCGCCTGCTGCGTCGGCGCCGGCAGCTTGGCCAGCTTGCCGACCAACAGGGCCACGACGTTGTCGGTGTAGCCCTTGGCGTGGATGCGCGCCGGGTCCCAGCGCCATTGCCGCGTGGCGTGGTCCGGGGTGAGCAGGTCTTCGTCGACCAGCGCGTGCAGGAACCGGATCACGAAGAACGGATTGCCGGCGGTCTTTTCATGCACCAGTTGTGCCAGGGGCTCGATCCGTGCCGGCTCCCCATGCAGCGCCTCCGCGAGCAGCTGACTGATATGCGCGCTGGCAAGCGGCGCCAGCTGGATGTCATCGACGCGCGCGCCCGCGTTGCGGATGGCCTGCAGCTTGCCCGTCAGCGGATGGGCGGCACCGACCTCGTTGTCGCGGTACGCACCCACCAGCAGCAGGTAGCGCAGGTCCGCGTGCGTCAGCAGGTCTTCGATCAGGTCCAGTGTGGCGGCGTCCAGCCATTGCAGATCGTCCAGAAACAACGCGAGCGGGTGTTCCGGGCGGGCGAATGCGCCGAGAAACGCGCGGAATACCAGCAGGAAGCGGCGTTGCGCCTGCTGCGGCTCAAGCTCGGGTACCGGAGGCGGCTCGCCGATGATGAGCTTCAGCTCGGGAATGAGATCGGTCATCAGCCCCGCATTCGGCCCCAGCGCTGCCAGCAGGGCGCTGCGCCAGCGCTCCAGCTCCGCATCGGACTTGCCGAGCAGCATCCGCACCAGGCCCTGGAAGGCCTGCACCAGCGTGGCGTACGGAATATCGCGCTTGTACTGGTCGAACTTGCCAGATGCAAACAGCGCGCGCGGCGGCACCAGCGCCCGGTGCAACTCGTTGACGACGGAGGATTTGCCGATGCCGGAGTAGCCGGACACCAGCACCAGTTCCGGCGTGCCGGTGCCGACTACCCGGTTGAACGCGTCGATCAGGGTGCGCACTTCGTGCTCGCGCCCGTACAGCTTCTCGGGAATCAGCAGGCGGTCGTGCGTGCCGTGCGCGTCGAGCGGGAAGTCCTCGATGCGGCGCTGGCGCTCCCAGTCTTCCAGGCAGCGGCGCAGGTCGTGCTCCAGCCCGACGGCGGTCTGGTAGCGCTCCTCGGCCGTCTTGGCGAGCAGCTTCATGACGATGCGCGAAATCGTCGCCGGTACGGTTTCCTGCCGCGCGCGCGGCGACACCGGCATCTTGGCGATGTGGCAGTGTATCCACTCCATCGGGTCCGTGGCGGTGAACGGCAGCGCGCCGGTCAGCATCTGGTAGAGCGTGACGCCGAACGCGTAGAGGTCGCTGCGCGAATCGATCGACCGGTTCATCCGCCCGGTCTGCTCGGGTGCCATGTAGGCCAGCGTGCCGGCGATGGTCTCGGGCGGCTTGGGCGCCTGGCGCTCGCGCGGCAGGCGCGAGGCCAGGCCGAAGCCGGTGAGCCGTGCCTGCCCGTCGGCGCAGTTCACGACGATATGGGTCGGCTTCAGGTCCTTGTGAAGCAGCCCGCGCTGGTGGAGCCCGCATAGCGCGCTGGCGATGTGCACTGCGTGGCGCAGGAATGCCCCGATCTCCATCGGCGCGCCAAGCAGGCGCGAGAGCGGCTCGCCACCCGGATCCTCGAGCACCAGCACAGTCTGGCCGGCCTCTCGCACCAGTTCCAGCGGCCGGATTGCCCAGGCGCTGTCCAGTTCGTCCTTCAGGCGATATTCGTGGCCAAGGCGGTCCAGGCTGGCCGGCGATGGCTGTTCCGCAGCGGGCCGTGCCAGCAGGAAATCGCCGCCGGCCTCGTCCGGGCGCCGTCCTCGATAGAAGACACGCTCGCCGTCGTCCCACAAGATCTGCAGTCCGTTACCCATTACCCCGAAGCATCATGTAGCGCATTCCTGCGGACGCAGGTATCGCGTGAAGATACGCCGACGCCGCTGCGGCACCATTGGGGAATAGTATGATTATGTGACTATTAGTCCATATTTGCGATGCGACATCCATGCCCTGGTCCTTCAGCCTGTGGCATACCTGCCCGACCCAGCGCACTGGCTTTGCACCTGAAGGGTGCGCTCGCTGATCGCCTGGCATACCGAAAATCGCTTCCTATAATCATCTGGCTCTTCACGCGCGAGAGCCGCCAAGGGGTGGCGCCACGACAGGTGCGAGCGCCACCCGGCATCCTGCCTGGCCCGTACCGGGAATGGCTTCGAGGATCAGGCATCGACTCAGGGTGCAACGATGACGCAGCAATTCCACATCACGCGCGTGACACCAGCCTACTGGCGTGTCACGGTCGACCATCCGCCATTCAATATCTATGGTCCGGAATCCATGCCGCAGCTGAACCAGGTCATGACCGAGCTCGAAAGCGCTGCGGACCTGAAGGTGGTGGTGTTCGATAGTGCCGTGCCGGGCTTCTTCCTGACCCACTACGATTTCGTGCCGCCGCTCGAGGTCACCACCCGCATGGCGCCCGGGCCGACCGGCATGCCACCGTTGCCCGACATGCTGGTCCGCCTGAGCCGGGCCCCGGTGGTGTCCATCGCGTCGATCCGCGGCCGTGCCACGGGCGTGGGCAGCGAACTGGCGCTGGCCTGCGACATGCGGTTTGCCAGCCGGGAGAAGGCGGTGCTCTCGCAGTTCGAGATTGGCGCGGGTTTTGTGCCCGGAGGCGGGCCCATGGCGCGCCTGCCACGGCTGATGGGGCGGGGGCGGGCGCTGGAGGTGCTGCTCAGTGGCGCCGATATCGACGGCGCGCTGGCCGAGCAATACGGCTACGTGAATCGCGCGCTGCCAGATGCCGAACTGGATGCCTTCGTCGATGGACTGGCGCGGCGCATAGCGTCGTTCGACAAGACCTCCATCTCCGAAATCAAGCATCTGGTCGATGTGGCCAGCCTGCCGCCGGATGAGGACATCGCAGCGGAGTGGGATCGATTCATCGCCTCCGTCCAGCGGCCCGCCGCCCAGCGGAATATCGGCCGGCTCATGGAGCTGGGGCTACAGGAAGCGCCCGATGTCGAAATTCATCTCGCCAGATACACCGGCCAGGTGAACCAGCCGGCCGACAGGTAGACCCCCACTTTCGCTCAACGGAGAAACATGATGAAGATCCTGATGGTCCTGACCTCGCATGACCAACTCGGCAATACCGGCCGCAAGACGGGTTTCTGGCTTGAAGAGCTGGCCGCACCGTATTACGCCTTCAAGGATGCGGGCGCTGACATCGTCCTGGCCTCGCCCAAGGGTGGCCAGCCGCCACTGGACCCCAAGAGCAACGAGCCGGATTTCCAGACGGAACTCACGCATCGGTTCGAGGCCGACGCGGCCGCCAAGGCGCAGCTTGCCGCCACCGTGCGGCTGGATTCCGTCTCGCAGGCGGATTTCGACACGGTGTTCTATCCGGGCGGCCATGGCCCGATGTGGGATCTGGCCGAAGACAAGCACTCGATCGCGCTGATCGAGTCGTTCATTGCCGCCGGCAAGCCCGTGGCACTGGTCTGCCATGCGCCGGGCGTGCTGCGGCATGTGGTGACGTCCGACGGCAAGCCGCTGGTGCAGGGCAAGAAGGTCACGGGCTTCACCAACACCGAGGAAGCCGCCGTGGGGCTGACGCAGGTGGTGCCGTTCCTGGTGGAGGACGAACTGAAAGCCAAGGGCGGCCTCTATTCCAAGGGGGATGACTGGGCACCCTACGTGGTCGAGGATGGCCTGCTCATCACGGGCCAGAACCCGGCGTCCTCGGCGGCAGGGGCAGCGGCCTTGTTGAAGCGGCTGGCATGAGGTAACGCCCGCCGCCAGGGCGCGCCGATGACGTGATCGGGTGTTCAGCCCTCGATGCGGCGCGCCCAGGCGAGTTCGACGAACACCGCGCACAGCGCTTCCATGCCCGCCTGGTCCGCTTCGTCGAAGCGGGCTTCGCGGGGGCTGTCGACGTCCCACACGCCAATCAGCGTGCCATCGGGTGCAAACAGCGGCACCACGATTTCCGAGCGCGAGGCCGCATCGCAGGCTATATGACCGGGGAAGGCGTGGACATCGCGCACCAGTTGCGTGGCGCGCGTCTGCGCCGCCGTGCCGCAGACACCGCGCCCGATGGCGATGCGTACGCAGGCCGGCTTGCCCTGGAAGGGGCCCACCACCAGTTCGGTGCCATCGTAGAAATAGAAACCGGCCCAGTTCAGGTCGGCCAGCGAGTGGTAGACCAGCGCCGAGAAATTCGCGGCATTGGCGATCAGGTCGCGCTCATCGGCAAGAAGCCCGCGCGCCATGTCCACCAGCGTGGCGTACTGGTCAGACTTCGGGGCGGCGCAGAGATCGTCGGAAAGCTGGAACATCGTGAAGGGGCCGGAGGTGTTGCGGAAGGGCCGATGATATACCGGCCGGCTGCCGCCTTCAGGCGCTCGACTCAAGCCCCCGGGACCGGCGCCCCCCGCAACGCCAGATTCAACTGGTCCACCATCTCCGCCCAGTCGGCGTCCTCCATGTACTCGTCGCGCAGCAGCGTTGCCTGCGCGGGTGTCCAGAACGGTGCCTCCCAGAGTTCGAGGTCGTCGGCGAGCGGGGAATGCGTGGTGATGAAGGCGCGGATATCGGCCTCTTCGGCGGGCAGGCCGAGCTGTGCGAACAGGTCGGAGAAATGGTGGAAGGACAGGTCCATCGCGTGCTCCTGAAGGTTGGCCGGCAGGGGAATGGCCGATTGATTCTCTCTCGCCAGCGGGGGGGCCGCAATCCTCCCGGCGCCTACACGCGCTTTGTGATGCGGCGGTCTCCCCGAGCGCTGTTCCGGTTACCGTAAGGATTGGACCAGTACCTTAATTGATGCCTGCCGCCCGCCGCCGTATTGTGGGATCACAACCAGATCAGCGGCGCGCCGGGCGGAAGTGTTCCGGACGCGACCCCATCCACCCGGAGACAACTCGTGACCGCCAGCCCCCGCCAGCGTTTGCCTTAGCGGCGAATCCCCCCGGCAGTCCTGCCGATGCCATTCCCATGCCTTCCCTACCAAGCGGGGTGCGCCGATGCATGCCTGCCGCGATGGAGCCGCTATGTCGCAACATTTGATTGCCATCTCAGTCCTGGGACTGATGTTCGTCGTCGCCACGGTCCTGCCGGTCAACATGGGGGCGCTCGCCTTCGTCGGCGCGTTCCTGGTGGGCACCTGGGTGGCCGCCATGCCGGCCAAGACCATCCTCGCCGGCTTTCCGGCCGACCTGTTCCTGACGCTGGTTGGCATTACCTACCTGTTCGCCGTGGCGCAGAACAACGGCACCATCGACTGGCTGGTGCGGCTGGCGGTGCGTGCCGTGGGCGGCCGGATCGCGGCGATTCCGTGGATCATGTTCCTGATCGCGGCGTTGCTGACCTCGGTTGGCGCGGTCAGTCCCGCAGCCGTGGCGATCATCGCGCCGATTGCGCTGGGCTTTGCCGCGCGCTATGGCATCAACCCGCTGCTGATGGGGCTGATGGTGATCCATGGCGCGCAGGGCGGCGGCTTCTCGCCGATCAGCATCTACGGCGGCATCACCAACAAGATCGTGCAGAAGGCCGGGCTGCCGCTGAGCGAGATGGCGACGGCCTTCGCCAGCTTCGGCGTGAACCTCGCCGTGGCGGCGGGGCTGTTCGTGGCCTTTGGCGGCCTGCGGCTGATGCGCCAGTCGGCAACATCGACCCAGCCCGCGGCAGCACCCCAGGCGGCCGGCGGCGCGCTGGCCATGCCGCATCCCTTCGGCGCCTGCACGGTGGCGGCACAGGGCGCGCAGATCTATGGCGATGCCGAGGCCGAGGCGGGCACGGAGGAGCACAAGACCATGACGCGCGACCGGGGATCGATGCTGGAGGGGGGCAGCGATGCCGCCGGCAGCGCGGCCAGCAGCCCCGAGACCCCGGCCGGCCTCTACCAGTACCTGACGGTGGCTGGTCTGGTGGCGCTGGCCGTGCTGACGCTCTATTTCAAGCTCGATATCGGTTTCGTCTCCCTGACCATCGCGCTGGCGCTCACGCTGATCGCCCCGGAGCTGCAGAAGCGGGCGCTGGGCCAGGTCTCCTGGCCCGAGATCATGCTGATCGTCGGCGTCAGCACCTTCGTTGGCGTGATGGACAAGATGGGCACGATCGACTTCGTCGGCCACAGCGTGGCGAACCTGACCTCGCCGCTGATGGCTGCGCTGCTGCTGTGCTTTGTGGGCGCGGTGGTATCGGCGTTCGCGTCGTCCACGGCCGTGCTGGGGTCGCTGATCCCGCTCGCGGTGCCGTTCCTGCAGCAGGGCTCGGATGTCAGCGCGATCGGCTTTATCGCCGCGATGGCCGTGTCGTCGACCATCGTCGATGTGAGCCCGTTCTCGACCAACGGCGCGCTCGTGCTGGCCAACGCGCAGGGCGTGGACCGGCAGGCCTTCTTCCGCAAGCTGATGGTCTATGGCGCGCTGATCACGATCATCGCGCCGGTGGTGCTGTGGTTCGCCTTCGTGGTGCTGTGAGGGGTGGCAGGGGTTTGGGTAATCGGCAGGTTGTAGACAGGTCTGTCTTCTATAATGGTGGCCATCCGCACCTGACTTCCGCACCTGACCTCCGCACCGCCATGGCCACTCCCTCCGCCCGCGACCGCATTCTCGACACCGCCGCACGGCTGTTCTACCGCGACGGCTATCGCGCCACCGGCATCGACAAGATCATTGCCGAGTCCGGCGTGGCGAAAATGTCGCTATACCGGCACTTTGCTTCGAAGAACGACCTGATCTCGGCCTTCCTGGCCCGCCGGCATGACAACTGGATGGCGTGGTTCGAGGCCGCCGTGCGGCGCCGGCTGAAGGAACGGCCGAACCTCGATGTGCTGGCCGATGCCCTGGCGGAGTGGTTCCAGTCGGACGACTACCGGGGCTGCGCCTTCATCAACGTGGTGGCCGAGGCGGGTGGTGGCGCCGGGGATGACCCCCGGCTGGCCGGGCACGCGGTGGAACACAAGAAATCGCTCGCCGAATTCGTGGCGAACGTGGCCCGCGAGCTGAGGCTGCGTGACCCCGAGGCCGTGGCGGAGGAAGCCATGGTCTGCATCGAGGGGATGATCGTGCGCTACCAGATGGTGCCGGACGTGGCATCGATCGACGCCGGCCGCCGCCTGCTGGCGCGGCTGCACGCCGCCGGGTAGGGCAGCTAGCCCGGCGCCTCGTGCGCAACGCCGGTCATTCCCCGCGCTGCCGCATCACCCATTCCACCGCCCGCAGCAGGTACGGCGACACGTCGCCGGCGCGGTAGCTCATGATCACGGGCGAGACGAAGCCGGCGGCGTCCACCGGCACGTAGCGCACATCGTCCCGATGCAGCCGCTGCACGGACGACGGCACCAGCGTGATGCCGATGCCCGCCGCCACCAGCCCCAGCGCCGTCTGCAACTCGTTGGCTTCCTGCACGACGTGGGGTTGCAGCCCCTGCGCGCGGAACAGCGACAGCACGTGGTCCGCGTAGCTGGGGCGGGGGCGGGCGGGGTAGAGGATCAGCGGATGGCGGGCCAGCGCGTCCGCCGTCAGCGGCGTGGCCGGCACGGCGGTGCTGGCGGGCAGCGCCGCCACAAGCGCCTCCGCCCTGACCACGCGCTGCGCGATGGCCGGATCGTTGAGTGCCAGCCGGCCGAAGCCGAGGTCGATGCGGCCAGACTTGAGCGCCTCCAGCTGCTGCACCGTGATCATCTCGGTCAGGCCCACCTCGATCTGGCTGGCGTCGTCGCGCAGCACGCGGATCAGCTCGGGCAGCACGCCGTAGAGCACAGAAGGCACGAAGCCGATGCCGAACCAGCGCTTCTCGTTACGGCCGATGCGCCGCGTACCCTCCAGTGTTTCTTCCAGCCGCTGGGTCAGCTGGAGCGACTGTTCGAGCAGGAAGCGGCCGGCCTCGGTCAGCTTCAGGCCACGGCCCACGCGATCGAACAGCGCCACGCCCACCTCCTCCTCGAACTGGCGGATCTGGCGCGACAGCGGCGGCTGGGCCATGTGCAGCAGGGATGCCGCCCGCGTCACATTGAGTTCCTGCGCGACGGTCTGGAAATAGCGCAGGTGCCGGAGTTCCATGGCGCCTCCTTGGTAGGGTCGATGCATACCCACAGGGTATCAATCGAGACATCATCGGTCTTGGACGCCAGTAAAGTCAAGGCGTATGCTCGATTGCAACTGATACCAAGCATCGAGAAAGTATGACTACGACGATTACCGGCATCGAGGCCATCCTGGTCGATCTCCCGACCATCCGGGCCCACCAACTGGCCATGGCGACCATGCAGCAGCAGACGCTGGTGATCGTGCGGCTGCGCTGCAGCGACGGCGTGGAGGGCATCGGCGAGGCCACTACCATTGGCGGGCTGTCCTATGGGGAAGAAAGCCCCGAAGGCATCAAGCTGACCATCGACACCTACCTGGGCCCGGCGCTGATCGGCCAGGACGCCACCAACGTCCACGGCGCGATGGCGCGGCTGAACAAGGTGGCGCGCGGCAACCGCTTCGCCAAGAGCGCGCTGGAAACCGCGCTGCTCGACGGGCAGGGCAAGCGCCTGAACGTGCCGCTGGCCACGCTGCTCGGGGGTGCCGTGCGCGACACGCTGCCGGTGCTCTGGACCCTGGCCAGCGGCGACACCGCCCGCGACATCGAGGAAGCCGAGCGCCTGCTGGCCGAGCGCCGCCACAACACGTTCAAGCTCAAGATCGGCCGCCGCGCGGTGCGTGACGACGTGGCGCACGTCTCCGCCATCAAGCGCGCGCTGGGCGACCGCGCCCGCGTGACCGTCGACGTGAATCAGGCGTGGAACGAGGCCGACGCGGCCACCGGCATCGCCATGCTGGAGGCGGCCGGCATCGACCTGATCGAGCAGCCCACCCCGCGCGAGCACCGCACGGCGCTGGCGCGGCTGGCGGCCCGCTTCGTGGTGCCGATCATGGCCGACGAAGCCGTGACCGGCCCGGAAGACGCGATGGAACTGGCACGGCTGGGCGCCGCCGACGTGTTCGCGCTCAAGATCGCCAAGTCCGGCGGCATCTTCGGCATGCTGCGCACGGCGGCCGTGGGCGACGCGGCCGGCATCGCGCTCTATGGCGGCACGATGCTGGAAGGCAGCGTCGGCACCATCGCCGCCGCGCATGGCTTCTGCACGCTGCCGCAGCTGGCCTGGGGCACCGAGCTGTTCGGCCCGCTGCTGCTCAAGGACGACATCGTGGCCGAGCGGCCCACCTACCGCGACTTCGCGCTGCACCTGCCCACCGGCCCGGGCCTGGGGCTGGCGCTGGATGAGGACAAGCTCGCGCACTATCGCCGGGTTGCCTGAGCGGCGCCCGCATCATCGACATATACAAGAAGGAATGGAGACTATGAAATCCCTGAACCGGTCATTGCTGTCGGCCCTGCTGGCCGCCGCCGCCCTGGCGGCGGGCACCGCCCACGCCGCCTATCCCGACCATCCCATCCGCTGGATCGTGCCGTTCCCGGCCGGCGGCGCGATGGACAACATCGCCCGCACGCTGGGCGAGGATATGTCGAAGACGCTCGGCCAGGCCGTGGTGGTGGAAAACCGCCCCGGCGCGGGCGGCAATATCGGCGCGGAACTGGTGGCACGTGCGCCGGCCGACGGCTACACGCTGTTGATCGTGGCCAACGGCATGGCGGTCAATCCGGCGCTGTACGGCAAGCTTGGCTACGACCCGATCAAGGATTTCGCGCCGGTCTCGCTGCTGGCCGTGGTGCCGAACGTGCTGGTTGCCAACAAGGCGAAGACGCCGGCCAGGACCGTGGCGGAGGTGATCGCCAGCGCCAAGGCGCGGCCGGGCAAGTACACCTACGCGTCGGCTGGCAATGGCACATCGATCCATCTGGCGGGGGAACTGTTCACGTCGATGGCGCAGGTGGACCTGCTCCATATCCCGTACAAGGGATCGGGCCCGGCCATGACCGACCTGCTCGGCGGGCAGGTGGATTACATGTTCGACAGCATCACTTCGGCCAAGCCTCAGATCGACAGCGGCAAGCTGACGCCCATCGCCGTGACCACCGCCAGGCGTTCCTCGGCGCTGCCCAACGTGCCGACGCTGGCCGAGGCGGGGCTGCCGGGCTACGAGCTGTCGCCGTGGTTCGCTGCCTTCGTGCCGGCCAGGACGCCCCAGCCGGTCATCGACGCGCTGAACAAGGCCATGCTGGAGGCACTGAAGAAGCCCGCCGTGCAGCAGCGGCTGGCGGGCATCGGCGCGGAGCCCATCGGCAGCACGCCGGCGGCGCTGCGCGACCACCTGGCGAAGGAAACCACCAAGTGGGGTGCCCTGATCAAGGAAAAGGGCATTCGCGCCGATTGAGGGCTGCGGCGCGCGCCCGTCAGGGCACGATGGTGAGGAACAGGTAGGCGGCGAAGATCACAAGGTGCACCACGCCCTGCAGGATCGTGGTGCGGCCCGAGCCGAGCGTCAGCGATGCGACGATCATCGTCAGGAACAGCAGCACCATCTCCTTGGGGCCCAGCCCCAGTTCGAGCGGGCGGCCCAGGCCGATGAAGACCACCGCCACGGTGGGAATGGTCAGGCCGATACTGGCCAGCGCCGAACCCAGCGCCAGGTTCATGCTGGTCTGGAGGCGGTCCAGCCGCGCGGCGCGCAGCGCGGCGAGCCCCTCGGGCAGCAGCACCAGCGCCGCGATCACCACGCCCACCACGGCGGGCGGCAGGCCCGCGGCGGCCACCGCCGCCTCCACGGACGGCGACAGCATCTTCGCCAGCCCCACCACGGCCACCAGGCACACCACCAGCAGCACGCCACTGGCCGCGGCCACGCGCCCCGGCGGCGGTTCCGCGTGCACGTTTTCGTCGCTGCTCTCCACCAGGAAGTAGTCGCGATGCCGCACCGTCTGCACGAACACGAAGCTGCCGTACAGCACGAGCGACATCAGCCCCGAGAACGCCAGTTGCGACGAGGTCAACATCGGCCCCGGCGTGGAGCTCGTGAAATTGGGCAGCACCATGGTCAGCACCAGCAGCGCCACCAGCACGGCCATCGCGGCCTTGGCGCCGGGCGCCTGGAATTCCTGCTCCCGGTGGTGCAGGCCGCCCACGAACAGGCACATGCCGACGATGCCGTTGCAGATGATCATCACGGCGGCGAACACGGTGTCTCGGGCCAGTCCGGCCTTCTCCGGCCCGGCGGACAGCATGACCGAGACGATCAGCGCCACCTCGATCACCGTCACCGCAATCGCCAGCACCAGCGTGCCGAACGGCTCGCCCACCTTGTGGGCCACCACCTCGGCATGGTGCACCGCGGAAAACACCGCGCCGGCCAGCGCGGCAGCCATGATCGCAACAAGCCAGCCCTGGCCCGGCAGCATCAGCCCGAGGCCAAACGCGGCCCACGCGGCCAGCGGCGACCAGATGGTCCATGCGGGCAGTTTGTTCGATGTAGCCATCCTGGTTCCTTTTTCTTCTGCTGCCGCGCAAGTGGCGACTAACGGGGCATTGTGCAGCAGAAGGCCGCCCGGCGATAGGTTCTCGGCGGCGCGGGGAAGTTCCGGAGGGCGGCGGATTCAGTCTGGCATGAGCGGCCGGGTGGGCGGCTCCGCGCGGGCGAGGCGGTCGGCGTCGGCATCGCGCAGGCCGGGATGATGACGCGAGATCCAGCGCGCGGCGACGATGAGGGCGATGAGGAAAGCGAGAACGTACCCGACGAAAGAGACGGCGACATACATGGTCTGACCCCTTATAGGAACGGCTCTTGTGGCCGGTGCAGGGCAGTATGGGGAACAAGGGCTGCGCCCGACACCCTCTGTCGGAGGGGCGTTCCGGTCACCCAATTGGGGGCTGCGCCGCGCCCGGGCGCCTGAGTCAGAACAACGATCCGGACTCGGGCGCGGGCGGTTCGGGAGCCGATTCGGGTGCCGCTTTCCCAGCCGCTGGTGGCATCGGCGCCGGCGCTCCGGCCATGCGCTCGGCCGGATAGAGCCGCAGGAACGTCCGGGCGACTTCCGGATCGCGGCAGCGCAGCCAGTCATCCCAATCGGCTTCGGGCACGATCACCACCGAACGCTTCTCGGTGCCGGGCCGGTGCATGCGCGACAGCAGCGGATGGGCATCGGCATTGACGGTGAGCATGGTGAAAGACAGCGTGTCGTCCGGCCACGCGCGCCAGAGGCCGGCGATGCCGAAGCCCGGTGCATCCGGCAGCCAGAGCTTCCAGCGCACGGGCTTGCCGGGCCGCTCGGGCGTGCCGGCCTCGGGATAGGCGTATTCGTAGAACGCGCTGGCCGGAATCAGGGCCAGCTGGCCGGCCTTCCAGAATCTGGCGAAGGACTTGAGCGTGCCCACGGTCTCCGTACGCGCATTCGCAGTCGGGAAATAGCGGGTGCCGGCCGGAATCCGGCGCTTCGGCACCATGCTGAACGAGGCCAGCGCACAGGCGCGCCCGGCATCGGAGCCGGTGACGATGGGTGCGAGGGTGTCCGGCCACGCCTCGTCCGCCCACAGCCGGGCCGGCGGCTCGACACCGAAGATGTCACGCAGGACTTGCCGCTGGATGGGGGCGTAGTTGACGCACATCGATCGCTCCTGGGAGGGGGAGAGGCGTGCGGACATGCTGGCAGCCGCCGCAGTCCTACGCCCCCCGCTTCGGCAGCTTCGCCGCAATGCCCATGATGGCCGCCACGCCGTCGTCTCCCATCATGGCCGTGGCGGCCGCTTGCGCCTGCGCCCACGCGGGCGCGGCCTCCTTCAGCATCGATTTGCCGGCGCGGGTCACGGAGAGCGGCCGCGATCGGCCATCGGCGGCCTCCGCCACGTCCTCCGCAATCCACCCTTCCGCGAGTAGCGGCTGCAGGTTGCGCGTCAGTGTGGAACGGTCGTGATGATTGCGCCGTCCGAGATCGGCGCGGCTGATCGGGCCGAGTTCATGCACGAGCACCAGCAGCGTGAACTGCGTGGCGTTGATGCCGAACGGGCGCAACGCCTGATCGTAGGCAGCGGTCAGGACGCGCGAGATCTGCCGGGCACGGGTCATCACGCAGTGCTGGAAAATTTCGGCGCCCGGGTTACCGGCCGCGGAACGCTTAGCGGGTCGAATGTCTCACGGGAAGCGATGAAGGTCCGCCAGCGTACCGCACTCAGTGCCGATGTGCTGGCGGCGCGGCCGTGGCGGCCGAAGACCGCGTATCGGGGACCGTCACGGTCACCACTTCCGTCGCCAGGATCCTGTGCGTGGGATCCGCCAGTTCGAGCCGCACCCTGTGCGGCCCCGGCGGCAGCCCCACCACGATGATGGGGTCCTCGCTGGTGTGCGCCCAGGTGGCCGGGCCATCGTCAACGGTCACATGCAGATGGCCGACCCGTGGCGAAACCTGGGTGGCCGCTTTGCCGAACACCGGGATCACCCGGAAGTTCTCGGTGCGGAACTGGACGATCACGACGCCCCGCGCGAGCGGCTCCGGCAATGCCGGGTAGGCCACAACCCGGGGCGCCGGCTCCGCTTCGAGCGGCAGGACGGCCGGTGGACGGCTCGTGTCCGGAGCCGTTTGTGCGGCGGCCGTCATCTGCACTGCCGCGAGCGCTGCGGCGGCGAATACGTGGGTAAGAGCTCTCATGTGTGACTCCTAAGATTTGGGAACAACCCGAGGGCGCCGATGATGCCTTGACGGAATAGTAGGCGGGCGGCCTTTTTGTACGCGCATGTATCTGCAGGGCAGAGGGATACACAGCCATACCGTCTGACCGTCTCACGACAACAGACTCGATACATCCCATCACTCTAATGCTGCATATGCAACAGATTGCGCGGCCCGGCCGGCGCAGGAGGAAACGAGATGAAAGCGAAATCAGCAACCCGTCGTTCGGCGCTGTCGGTGGCCACTGCCATCAGTGTCTCCACGGCGCTCTTGGGCGGCGCAGGAGCCGCAGGCGCCGCAGGCGCAGCGACCGGCGAGCCCATTGCAGAAGTGAGTCATGTGGATGTCGATGCCGGGTTGCATTTGCGGCGGATGGTGGTCCGGCCGGCGGCGCCGCGAGGTACCGTGCTGTTCCTGCATGGCTTTCCCGAAACCATGCTCGCCTGGAAAGAGATTTCCAGGACGCTCGGCCAGGAATACGAAGTCCATGCGTTCGACTGGCCGGGCTATGGCGGTTCTTCACGTCCGCCTGTCGAGCGCTTTGCCTATGCGCCGCGCGACTACGCCACGGTACTGACGCGCTACATCGACACAGCAGGCCTCGACAGCAGCAACCTGGTGATCTATGCCACCGACATCGCGGCCTTGCCGGCGTTGCTGGCGGCCATCGACCGGCCAGGTATCGCCCGGACCATCATCGTCGGAGACTTCGCACCGTTCAACCGGCCGCAATACATGCAGGAACGCCTGCAGGCGTTAAAGGAACCCGCATCGGCCGAAGCCGTGCGTGGTGCCTTCAATGCCTCGCGCGACGAGATTCTGCAGAACGCGTTCACACGTGGATTGCCGGAGGGCGCGCGCTATGCGCTGGATGCGGAGTACCGGACCGATCTTGCACGCGGCTGGCAGAACGGGGCGTTGACGTCGGCCGACGCGTTCGCGCACTACTACGCGCACTTCACGCGGGACCAGAATGCGTTCGAGGCGCTGCTGCCGAGCCTGAAGACCCCGGTACGTGTTGTGTGGGGCGAACAGGACATCTACATCAGCAAGGAAATGGGCGCCGAGTTCGCGCGCAGGACCGGAGCGCCGTTGCGCCTGCTGCCCGCCACGGGCCATTACCCGCACCTGCAGCGTCCGCACGAGACGGTCGACGAGGTTCGTGCGGCGTTCCGTTGAGTTACCCGGCGCGGCCCGTGTCGCCACCACGGGCCGCCGCCTTCCATACGTGGCGAACACTCCTACCATCCCAGACATTCATGACGCAAGCCATCGATACCGTGATCTACACCGGCAAGACCCGCACGACGGGCGGCCGGAACGGCAGTTCCCGCAGTTCGGACAACCGTCTCGCCATTGACCTTTCTGGCCCCGGCAGCAACGGTCCCGGCACGAATCCTGAGCAGTTGCTTGGCGCCGGCTGGTCCGCCTGCTTCCTCGGCGCGATCGGCAAGGCGGCACAGGCCGCGGACGTCACGCTGCCTGCAGACGCCGCGGTTGAAGCGGAAATCGACCTTTGTCGCGCTGGCGAGGCGTTCCTGCTGGCTGCCCGGCTCAACGTGTCCCTGCCCGGGATCGATCCCGACCTCGCCCGCTCGCTTGCCGCACGGGCGCATCAGATCTGTCCGTATTCAAAGGCCACGCGCGGCAACATCGACGTGACGATCGCGGTCGTCTGACGCGCACGGCCAGGCGGGGGCCCGAGCGCCGTTACACCGCACCCTCGGGCCCCCGCCGGAAGCTGATGGCCAGCCGGTTGAAGGCATTCATGAGGCCGATCGCGATGGTCAGGTCGGCGAGTTCCTTTTCCTCAAAGACCGCGGCGGCAGCCTCGAAGGCGTCGTCGGGCACATGGGTGTCGGCGACGCGCGTCACCGATTCGGCCCAGGCCAGGGCGGCCTTTTCGCGGTCGGAGAACAGGTTGCCCGCCTCGTGCCAGACCTGGACCAGCGCAAGCTTCTGCACGTCCACGCCCTTGCGCGTCAGTTCGCGTGTATGCATGTCCAGGCAGTAGGCGCAGCCGTTGATCTGGCTGATGCGCAGGTAGGTCAGCTCCACCAGCGCGGGTTCGAGCCCGGACTGCGTGATGTAGCCGTAGACACCGCCGAGCGCCTTGACGCCGGCTGGGGAAGTTTTCGTGTAGTCGATGCGCATGCTCAGTCCTTCTTGTCGTGGGTACCAAGGTTGGTGGTGAGTTCGGTGTCCGTGGCATCCGCCACGAAGACCGCCAGCAGTTTGGCGGGCTTGGTCTTGCTGGCATTCCGGCTGACCGGATGGGTCGAGCCAGGGTCTTCGTGGAAGCTCTCGCCCGCCTTGTAGACGCGCTCGGGGCCGTCGTTAACCTTGCTGACGATGCTGCCCGAGACCACATAGGCATAGATGAACGCAGACCCGGCATGCCGGTGCGGGTGCGAAGCGCCGCCCGGCGCGTAGTTCACCTCCACGGCGACCAGCGACTTGCCCGGCAGGTTCGGAATGGCGCGCGAAAAGTTCGGTGTGACGGTCTCGCCAGTGCCGTGCGCCATCGCGCCGCCGGCAAGCATCATGCCGGCCGCCGCCAGGAGCGGTGCCAGCATCCGGGGGAAAACAACTTTCATCTCAACCTCCATGTTCAGGGCCGGAGCCGGTCAGGCCACCGGGTAGGGTGGGCCAGATGCCTGGCTGGCGGCGTTCGTGCCATCGGCGTGTTGCGCACCCAGCAGCACACCCCGCGCACAGGGGGGTGCCAGGCCACCATCGGCTGCCGCCCATGTGGTGATGCCGGTCGCCAATACTGCAATGGCGCCAAGGGCGCCCACCCAACCAAACTGCCTCATGATCGACTCCAATTCATTACTACGACTAATATAGTCGGAGATAACGATAGTCGATTCGCGGTCTCCCTGCAAGCAGCGGATGGATTGGCGTAAACCCCATCCATGAAATTTCTTGCACGCTTTAACTACGACTCATACAATCGTAGTTAAGCTGTGTCGAGAGACGCGGCCTGTAAATCGAGGCGGCGCCGCCGCTGGTCAGGGCAGTACAGATCAATTCAGGAGCAGTAGAGATGTCCCAACGCATTCTTGTCATTGGCGCCGGCTTTGCCGGCATGTGGAGCGCCCTTGCTTCGGCCCGTCTGCTCGACGAGGCCGCGCGCACCGATGTGGAAATCGTGCTGGTCGCGCCGGAGCCGGCGCTGCACGTGCGCCCCCGGCTCTACGAGCAGAACCCGCTGAAGATGAAGGCGCCGCTGTTGGAGATCTTCGCCGCCACCGGTGTGCGGTTCGTGCAGGGCATCGTCGAACGCATTGACGTGGCAGCCCGTGAAGTGGCGGTGAAGGGCGTGGGCGCCGATACCTCGCGCCAGACGCTCGGCTATGACCGCCTGGTGCTGGCCGCCGGCAGCCGGCTGTTCCGTCCGGCGATCGACGGACTCGAAGCGCATGCCTTCAACGTCGACCAGGTGGCCGATGCCTCGCGGCTGGAGGCGCATTTGCACGGGCTGGCCGGCCGCCCCGACAGCGTGGCGCGCAATACCGTGGTGATAGCTGGCGCTGGGTTCACCGGCATCGAGACCGCGGCCGAGATGCCGGCGCGGCTGCGCGAGGTGCTCGGTGCCGATACCGCAGTGCGCGTCATCCTGGTGGAGCGCAATGGCGAGATCGGTCCGGACCTGGGCCAGGGGCCGCGCCCGGTGATTACCGAGGCGCTGACCCAACTCGGCGTGACGTGGAAGCTGGGCTCCGGTGTGGCGTCGGTGGACGCCGAAGGCGTCACCCTGGAAAGCGGCGAGCGCATCGACGCCCAGACCGTGATCTGGACCGCAGGCGCCCGTGCGAGCGCGCTGACTGACCAGATCCCCGCGCAGCGCGACAACTTCGGCCGGCTGCATGTGGACCGCAACCTGAAGGTCGATGGTGTGGAGCATGTCTACGCCACCGGCGATGTGGCCCGTGCCGCGACCGATGACGAGGGTAACGTCACGATGATGTCGTGCCAGCACGCGATGAACCTGGGGCGGTCTGCCGGGCACAACGTGGCCGCCGACCTGCTGGGCCAGCCGCCGATCCCGTACAGCCAGCCGAAGTACGTGACCTGTCTGGATCTGGGGCCGTGGGGGGCGGTCTACACCGAGGGCTGGGACCGCCAGGTGAAGCTGTCGGGCGCCGAGGCCAAGGCGCTGAAGACAAAGATCAACACCGAATGGATTTACCCGCCGAGCGCGAACCGGGCCGAGGCGCTGGCGTCGGCCGATCCGCGCCGCATCGTCGTGGCCTGATCGGGCTCGGGAAAGAAGAAGGGCGATCCGCCAGGATCGCCCTTTCTCTATCTGGCGCTGCGCCGGTTGGCCGCGCGGTCGGTCAGCCACTCCACAACCTGACCGCCGTACGCGGCGGGCAGTTTCTCCACGGTGCGCTCGGCAATGTCGGCCAGCGTGTGATTCTTGAGCTCGGCGCGCATTGCCTTCTCGGCGGACTGCATGACCGCGTGGATGGTGCACACGCCGCGCGTTGCCCAGGCCGGCGGGCAGCCCTCGAATACGGCACTGCGCTCGCGGATCTCCCGGCACTCGAACAGCGGCTTGTCGCCGTCGATGGCGACAATCACGTCATAGACCGAGATGCGCGAAGGCGGACGCGCCAGCCGGAAACCGCCCTTGATGCCCTCGGTGGCCACCACGATTTCGGCCTTCGCGAGCTTGGTGAACAGCTTGGCCAGGAACTCGGTGGGGACGCCCTGCAGTTCGGCCAGATCGCGCACACTGGCTTCTTCCACGGCCATGTTGGAGCGCGACAGATAGAGCAGGCAGTGCAGCCCGTACTCGACACCCGTGCTGATATGGGACATTTTTAACTAGGACTCAATAGATCGTAGTTGCAAGCCTACACCAGCGCCGGCGCGACAGCAAGGCTAGGCAGAGACCTTGAAAACCCGAAGTGCCTGTTCGAATACAGTACCAGCCCGGCGCTCCTCGGCCCCTTCGCTTGAGAAAAAGTCAATCGACGCGTCCGGATTTCTCGTTTGTCGTGGCTTCACCGGCGTACCACTATCCAGCCAACGACCAACGACAAGGAGACCAGCATGACGACGCAATCCTTCCCCCTCTGGCGCCCCGGCAGCCCCCAGACAGCGCCGACGCTGATGGCGTCCCGCGACACGCGTACCGGCGAGTGGGTGTTCCCGGCCGTGGCCGACCATTCGCCGCTCGCACCGCACCATGCACCCGTGGCGGTGACCGGCCCCGGCACCGTCTACAGCTTTACCGTGATCCATCCCGCGCCGAAGACCGGCCAGCCGCCGTACGCGCTGGGCTATGTGGACTTCGCCGGCCCGGTGCGCATCTTCGGCCGCCTGCTCGGCAAGGACCGGCCCGCCATTGGCGACCGTTACCGGCCCGAGCCGGACGACACCTACGGCTACGTATTCCACGCCACCCAGGACTGAGCGGAGCGATTCATGCAAGACATCTATATTGCCGGCGGCGCGATGACGCCGTTCGGCCGACACCCGGGCGTGCTGGCCCCCGAACTGGCCCAACAGGCCATCCTCAAGGCCGTGGACGACGCAGGCGTCTCGCTGCAGGACATCGAAGCTGTCTACTGCGCCAACGTGCTCGGCGGCATGATCCTGGGCCAGTTGATCGTGCGCGATCTCGGCCTGCGCGGCATTCCCGTCTACAACGTCGAGAACGCCTGCGCGAGCGGCGCCACCGGCGTGCATCTGGCGCGCCACGCGCTGCTGGCCCAGCAGTATGAGACGGTGCTGGTCTTCGGCATCGAGCAACTCACCGCGCTCGGCGGCGGTACCATCCCGCTGCAACGCAATGATTACAAGACAGAGTGCTACGCGAACGCCGGCATGGTGCTGCCTGCGGTCTACGCGATGCGCGGCACGCGTTTCCTGCACGAGCGCGATGCCACGCCTGAAGACCTGGCCGCCGTCGCCGTGAAGAACCGCTACCACGGCACGCTGAACGAGTTCGCCCAGCAGCGTACGGCGGTCACGGCCGAGGAAGTGCTGGCCTCGCGCATGATCGCGGACCCGCTCACGCTGCTGCAGTGCTGCCCCTCGCAGGTCGACGGCGCCGCGGCGGTGGTGCTGAGCACGCGCCGTCCGGCGCAGGCCAAGGCCAGGGCAGTGCGGGTGCTGTCGTCGGTGGTGGTCTCCGGCATGCGCGAGCAGGCCGACGACGACATCCTCGACGCCGAAATCACCGCCCGCGCCGCACGGCAGGCGTACGACCAGGCCGGACTCGGCCCGGCGGACGTCAACGTGGTGGAACTGCACGACGCCTTCACCATCGCCGAGCTGCTCTACTACGAGGCGCTGGGCCTCGCGCCCCCTGGCGAGGCCGTGCCGCTGCTGCGCTCGGGCGCCACGCGGCTGGGCGGACGGGTGCCGGTGAACCCCAGTGGCGGCCTGCTCGCCAAGGGCCATCCGCTCGGCGCCACCGGCATCGCGCAAATGGTGGAAGTGATGTGGCACCTGCAGGGGCGTGCCGGCAGCCGGCAGGTGGAAGGGGCCCGGATCGGCCTGACCCAATGCACCGGCGGCGGCATCGCCGGCGTGGATCACGCCGCCTCGTCGGTGCATGTGCTGGGAGTTTGAGATGAATGCGAACACTTCCGAAACCGGGCGGGTCACCGTCGTCACCGGCGCCGCACGCGGCATTGGCCTCGGCATCGCCACGCGGCTGGCCGAATCGGGCATGACCGTGGCGCTGTTCGACCGCGATGCCACGGCGCTGGCCGACGCGGTGGGCGGGCTGGTCCACGCCGGCCACCGCGCCATGGGCGTGACCGTGGACCTGACCGATGGCGACGCCGTCAACGCGGCCTTCGCCCATGTCTCGGCCACCATGGGCCCCGTCGATGGCCTGGTCAACAACGCCGGCGCCGTACGCGACATGCGCTTCCTCAAGATGACGGACGACGACTGGGACCTCGTCATCAACACCAACCTGCGCTCCCAGTTCCTGTGCTGCCGGGCCGCGCTGCCCGGCATGGTCGAGCGGGGCTACGGCCGCATCGTCAATATTTCGTCGCGGGCGTGGCTTGGCGGCTTCGGGCAGGCCAATTACTCGGCGGCGAAGGGCGGCGTGGTCAGCCTGACGCGCTCGCTGGCCATCGAGTTCGCCGGCAAGGGCGTGACGGTGAACGCGGTGGCGCCGGGCATCGTCGACACGCCGCTGTTCCGCAACTTCGCGCCGGACGTGCAGGCGAAGCTCCAGAAGTCGGTGCCGGTGCAGCGGATTGGCACGGCGGCCGATATCGCCAATGCCGTGCACTTCTTCCTGGCCCCGGAGGCGTCCTACGTTACCGGCCAGACGCTCTACGTGTGCGGCGGGCGCAGCCTGTCGTCGCCCAGCGTGTAGGAGGGGGCGTCATGACTGTCCACCTCACCCTTGACGGCGCCGTGGCCGTGCTGACCCTCGACCGCCCCGAGGCGCTCAACGCGCTCGACGTGACCGCGCTGCGCACCCTGCGCGCCCACCTGACCGAGATCCGGGACCGCGACGATATCCGCGTAGCCGTGCTCACCGGCGCCGGCACGCGCGCCTTCTGCGCGGGCGCAGACCTCAAGGGCACGCGCACCTCGCCGGCCAGCTACGCGGAAGCGCTGTTCCAGGCGCCGGACCCCGCCGCCGACCTCGGCCTCTATATCCGCCTGATGGACCTGTCCGGACTGGCGCTGTGGAAGCCGCTGATCGCGGCGGTCAACGGGCACTGCCTCGGCGCGGGGCTGGAAATGGCCTTGCAGTGCGATATGCGGATTGCATCGGAAAACGCCACCTTCGGCCTGCCCGAGGCGGCGGTCGGATCGATTCCGGCGGTCTCCGGCCTCCACCGGCTGCTCAAGGCGGTGCCCGCCGCCCATGCGATGCAGATGGTGCTGACCGGCGAGCGCATCGATGCCGCCGAGGCGCACCGCATCGGCCTCGTGAGCGAGACCGTGCCGGCTGCAATGCTGGCCGAGCGGGCGCTCACGCTGGCGCACCGCGTGGCCCGCAACGCCCCGCTGGCGGTGCAGGCCGCCAAGAAGCTGTCGCGCCAGACCGCGCACCTTGGCGAAGCCGACGCGCAGGCGCTGACCGAACTCTACTGGGGCGTGCTGCGCGACACGGCGGACCGCACCGAAGGGCGGCAGGCATTCGCCGAGAAGCGGCCGCCAAGTTTCACGGGCCGCTGAGGGCGGCCCACCCCATCCATAATGACACTCAGGAGACAACCATGACCACACGATTCCGCATCTTCCGCATCGCCCGGATGCTGCTGGGGCTGGCCTGCGCGCTCGGCGCCACCGCCCCGGCCAGCGCCCAGCCGGCGTTCCCCACCAAGCCCGTCACGCTGATCGTGCCGTTCGCGCCCGGCGGCGGCAACGACATCCTGGCGCGGCTGATTGCGCCGCAGATGAGCAAGCAGCTCGGCCAGCCGGTGGTGATCGAGAACCGGCCCGGCGCAGGCGGCAACCTCGGTGCCGATCTGGTCGCCCATGCCCCGGCCGATGGCTACACGCTGGTCATCGCCTCCAGCCAGATCACGATGAACCCCTACCTGGGCATGAAGGTGCCGTTCCAGATCGAGCGCGATTTCGAACCTGTGGGGCTGATCGGCTCGGTGCCGCTGATGCTGGTGGCCAATCCCGACCAGCCCTACAGGACGCTCGCCGAGTTCATGGCCTACAGCAAGGCCCATCCCGGCAAGATCAGCTACAGCAGCCCCGGGCCCGGCACGCCGCAGCATCTGGCCGGCGAGGTCTTCGCGCGCATGAACAAGACCGAGCTGCTCCACGTGCCGTATCGCGGCACCGGGCCGTCCATCACGGACCTGATGGGCGGGCAGGTGCAGGTCTCGTTCGCCACGTTCGCATCGGCCATCCAGTACGTGCGGACCGGCAAGCTGCGCGCGCTCGGCATTGCGGGCAAGCGCCGCACGCCGCTGATGCCGGACCTGCCATCGTTCGACGAGGCGGGCCTGAAGGGCTACGACGCCGAACTCTGGTACAGCCTGCTCGCCCCGGCCAAGACGCCGCGTCCGGTGGTGGACAAGCTGAACGCCGCACTGCTGACCGCGTTGAAGGCGCCCGAGGTGGTGGAGCAGTTCCACAAGCAGGGCTTCGAGGCCAAGGGCTCCACGCCCGACGAACTCCGGGCCTATATCGTCCGCGAGCTGGCGCGCTGGCAACGCGTGATCCGCGACAACGACATCAAGGTGGCGATGTGAACCCGGATCTGGACAACCCGCTGCTCGAATTCCTCGGCGTGCAGCTCGAGCGCGTCGGCCCCGGCGCCTGCACCTTCGCGCTCGATATCGAGCCGCGCCACCTGAACCGGCAGGGCTCGCTGCAGGGCGGCGTCAGCGCCACGCTGCTGGACGCCGCCTGCGGCTACGCCGGGCTGCATCAGGAAGAAGGCACCCACGGCAGCGCGCTCGGCAACGCCGTGACGCTGATGCTGACGATCAGCTACCTCGGCAAGGTCAGCACGGGCCGCGTGCGTGCCGTGGCTACCGTCACTCATGCGGGCCGCAGCATCTACTTTTCGTCGGCCGAGCTGCTCACCGCTGCCGGCGAGCGCATCGCCACCGCGCAGGGCACCTTCAAGCGGTCCCGCGCGAACCGGGAGGCATGACCATGCTCCGTCAAGCTCTGGAAGGACTGACCGTCGTCGATTTCACGCAGATCGGCGCCGGCCCGACGGCCACCATGCTGATGGCCGACATGGGGGCCCGCGTGATCAAGGTGGAGCCTCCGGGCGGCGAAATGGGGCGCGGGCTTGGCCCGGGCTGGATCGGCGCGGACAGCGCGCTGTTCCACGGGTTCAACCGCAACAAGCTCGGCGTGTCGATCGATCTCAAGCGGCCCGAGGGTTTCGACGTGGCGCGCCGGCTGGTGGCTACCGCCGATATCGTGGTGGAGAGCATGCGGCCCGGCGTGATGGCGCGGCTGGGGCTGGGCCACGCCGATCTCGCACAGGAGCACCCCGCGCTGATCTACTGCTCGATCTCGGCCTACGGGCAGGAAGGCCCCTACGCGGACCGTGCCGGCGTGGACGGCATCATCCAGGCGGACTCGGGCCTGATGAGCCTGATCGGTGTGGAGGGCGGCGAGCCGTGCAAGGTGCAGGCGCCGGTGGTGGACGTGATGACGGGCTACGTCGCCGTGGTCGGCATCCTCGCCCGGCTGGCGCAGCGGGCGCGCGACGGGCGCGGCGGGCATCTCGACGTGAGCCTGTTCAACGCCGCGCTGGCCTTGCAGCAGTCATCGCTGGCGAGCTATCTGGCCGATGGCGACCTGCCGGTGCGGGCGGGCAGTGCCGCGCCTTACTCGGCGCCGAACCAGGCCTTCCGCACGGCGGACGGCTGGATCATGGTGGCGGCCTATATGCCCGACCGCTGGCGCCGGCTGTGCGAGACGCTCGGACTCGCCGCGCTGGCCGACGACCCGCGCTTCGCCACCTCGCCGCTGCGCGTGGCCAACCGCGCGGCGATGGTGGAGGCGCTGACGGCGGTTTTCGTCACGCGCGGCACCGATGCGTGGCTGGCGGCGCTGCAGGCCGTCGACATTCTCTGCGCCCGCGTGGCCACCTATGAGAATGTGGCACAGCATCCGCAGGTGGCGGCCAACCAGATGTTCGCCGATATCTCCCACGCCGCGCTCGGCACGATCCGCATGCCGGGGTTCCCGATCGACAGTGCCGTCAGCAATGCCGCGCCGATGCAGCCCGCGCCAGCCTGCGGCGAGCATACGCGCGCCGTGCTGCGCGACCTCGGCTATGCGGATAGCGATATCGCGGCGTTGGACGCAAGCCGGGCCATCCACTGCGCCTAGCCCGCTGCCGTGCCCTGGAACTGCGCCAGCAGCCACGCGCGGAAGGTGGCCATGCTGGTGCTTTCGGCGCGGTCCGCCGGCGTGAGCAGGTAGTAGGTGAAGTCGCCCATGTCGACGGCCTGCCGGAACGGTGCCACGAGCTTGCCGCTGGTCAGGTCGTCTTCCACCAGGAAGCGCTGTGCGATGGCGAAGCCTTGTCCTTCGAGCGCCGCCATGTAGGCCATCGCCGAACTCTGGTAGGTCATGCCGCTGCGCGCATCGACGAGCTTGTCCGCGCCGGTGGAGGCGAGCCAGAAGCCCCAGTCCTCGGGCCGGGCGATCGAATGCAGCAGCACCTGGCGTTGCAGGTCGGCGGGCTTGCGCACCTGCTTCGCCAGCGCGGGGCTGCACACGGGCAGGAGGATGTTCGGCACCAGCCGATAGGCGTTGGCGCCGCTCCACTTGCCGTCGCCGAGGCGGATGGCGCCGTCGATGTCCTCGCGCCGGAAGTCCACCTCGTCGAGCGAGGCGGTGAGCAGCACCTCGATGCCGGCATTGGCCGCGTGGAAGCTGGACAGCCGTGGAATCAGCCAGCGCATCGCGAACGTCGTGTAGGCGCGCACCTTCAGTTGCGTGCGGCGGGTGCGCCGGGTCAGGCGGACAGTGGCTTCGCGCAGGCCGTCCATCGCCTTGGTGACCGCGCGGTAGTAGTCCTCGCCGGCACGCGTGAGCGTGATCTGCCGATGGCCGCGCACCAGTAGCTGGATGCCAAGCGCATCTTCGAGCGTGCGGATCTGCCGGCTGACCGCGCCGGGCGTGACGTGCAGTTCCGTGGCGGCGATGGTGATACTGAGCCGGCGCGCGACGGCTTCGAAGGCGCGCACGGCGTTGAGCGGGGGCAGGCGGTCCATGTCAGGGGGAACGGCGACACGTTTGAGAATTTCTCAATCATACGTCGTGGCTACTCGTGCTGCTTGTAAAAGAGGCGCACGCCAGATCTTGAAAAACGGAAGCGCTTGTTCGAATACTGTAAAGGCTGCAAACACCCACACTGTCTCGTCTGGTTTCCCAGGCCTGCTGCTTGCTAATGTCTGGACAATTTCTCCAGATGACTATCCTGCAATGTTCGTCGTGAACTTGCGCCGCTCGCGTTCAAGGAGAACGGGAAATGGAAGACTCTTGTCAGCAGAATGGTGGCCGTGCCGGCACCAGCGGCGTGCAACCCCCGAACATGCCGGACATCTCGCGACGACGCTTCCTGCAATCGGTCGGCGTCAGCGCATCGGGGGTCGGAGTGGCAGGAAGTGTGTATGCCGCGGGCGAAGCCACCGTGCCTGCGGCGTCCGCCGCGCCGCAGGCCAGCGCCGGCCACGCGGTGAAATTCAAGGTCAACGGCACGCTCCAGTCGCTTACGGTGGCGTCCAATGCCGTGCTGCTGGACGTATTGCGCGATCAACTGCACCTCACCGGCACCAAAAAGGGGTGCGACCATGGCCAATGCGGGGCGTGCACGCTGCACGTGAATGGCGTGGCGGTCAACGCCTGCCTGTCGCTCGCGGTGATGCATGACGGTGACGAGATCACCACCATCGAAGGGTTGGCCCGCGACGGAACACTGCACCCGGTGCAGCAGGCTTTCTGGGACCACGACGCCTACCAGTGCGGCTACTGCACCGCCGGCCAGATGATGAGCGCCGTGGGTGTGCTTGGCGACAAGCGCATCCCGGCCGATGACGCGGCCGTGCGCGAGGCGATGAGCGGCAACATCTGCCGCTGCGGGGCCTACCGGAACATCGTCGCGGCCATCCAGGACGCGCGCGGCAAGATCAAGGGGGCCTAGCCATGCGAACCTTCGAATATGCCCGGGCGGCGGACGTGGAGCAGGCCATCGCACTGCACGCGCGCACGCCCGAGACCGCCTACCTGGCCGGCGGCACCACCCTGCTGGACCTGATGAAGCTGGACGTGATGCACCCGCCGCGCGTGGTGGACATCCACAAGCTTGGCCTCAACCAGGTCGAGGTGGCCGGCGACGGCCGGGTGCGGATTGGCGCGATGGTCAGCAACACCGAACTGGCGCGCCATCCGCACATCGTCAAGCACCACCCGGCGCTGTCGCAGGCGCTGCTTTCCGGCGCCAGCACCCAGCTGCGCAACAAGGCCACCACGGCCGGCAATGTGATGCAGCGGGTGCGCTGCGGCTACTTCCGCGATGGTGTATCGCCGTGCAACAAGCGGGTGCCGGGATCGGGCTGCCCGGCCATCGACGGGCTGAACCGCAACGTGCACGCAGTGCTGGGCGGCAGCAACCAGTGCATCGCCGCGCATCCGTCAGACATGTGCGTGGCGATGGTTGCCATCGGCGCCACCATTCACGTGCAGGGGCCCAAGGGCCGGCGTGACATCCCGTTCGCGGATTTCCACCTGCTGCCCGGTGAAACGCCGTGGAAGGAGCACGCGCTGGAAGCCGACGAGATGATCACGCACATCACGCTTGATGCGCCGCTGCCGAACAGCCGGTCCGCCTACCTGAAGCTGCGCGACCGGGGCTCCTACCAGTTCGCGCTGGCGTCGAGCGCGGTGGTGGTGGTGCTGGACGGCCGCACCGTGCGGGACGTGCGCATCGCGCTCGGCGGGGTCACCACCAAGCCGTGGCGGGCTGCCAACGCGGAGGCGGTACTGCGCGGCAAGCCGGTAACGGACGCGCTGATCCGCGAGACCGCCGCCGCCGCCATGGCGGGCGCGCAGTCGTACGGCCAGAACGGCTTCAAGCTGCTGCTCGGCCAGCAGGCGGTGTCGCGCAACCTGTCGCGGCTCGTCGCCTGAGCGGCTGCCCCGATCCAGCCCCCGGTCCAGCGGACCTTCACTCGACAACGGGAGTCCAGCGTGAACAAGAATGCCATCGGCGCGTCGCCGCGCCGTATCGACGGACGTCTCAAGGTCACCGGCGCCGCGCTGTACACGGCGGACCGCAACCTCCCCGGCATGCTGCATGCCTATGGCGTATTCAGCACGATTGCGAGCGGCCGCGTCACGGCCATCGACACCGCGGCCGCGCGGCGCGTGCCGGGCGTCGTCAACGTCCTGCACCATGACAATTTCCTGCGGCTCTACCGCGCGCCCAAGGCGCCGATCTCGCCAGCCACGATCCTGACCGCCGGCATCACGGACGAGCACCGCCTGCCGTTCGAGGACGCGAAGGTGCACTACGCCGGGCAGTTCGTCGCGCTGGTCGTGGCGGATACCTACGAACATGCGCGCGAGGCAGCCCAGTTGGTCAAGGTGACGTATGCCCCGGCCAAGGCACTTGCCAATCTGGAGCAGGGCATGGCGGCCGGCAAGCTGCAGGACGGCGGGCGCGGTCATTCGCGTGGCGAGCCGGCGCGGGACTTCGACGCCGCGCCGGTCCGCGTAGATGCCATGTACCACACGCCGGTGGAGACCCACAACCCGATGGAGATGCACGCCACGGTGGCTTGGTGGGAGGGCGGTGACCTGCACCTCTACGAGGCCTCGCAGGGCGTGCTGGTTCACCGCAACACGCTGGCGCAGATCTTCGGACTTACGCCGGAGAGCGTGAGCGTGGACGCCCCGTTCATCGGCTCGGGCTTTGGCGCCAAGCTGTTCCTGTGGCCGCACTCGGTGGCCGCCTGCGCGGCGGCGAAGATGACCGGGCGCCCGGTGAAGCTGGTGGTGCCTCGCGCGCAGATGTTCACGACCACGGGGCAGCGGCCGGAGACGAAGCAGCACATCCGGCTGTCGGCGGGCGCCGACGGCAAGATCACGTCGATCCGGCATGAGTCGATCAACACCACGTCGTTCATCGAGCAGTACGTGGAAAACTGCGGCGGCATGACGTCGAGCCTGTACACGTGCCCGAGCGTGCTGGTCACGCACCACACCATCGACGTGCACCGGGGCGCGCCCACCTCCATGCGCGCGCCCGGCGCCGCGCCGGGCCTGTTCGCGCTGGAATCCGCCATCGACGAACTGGCGCTGGCGTGCCAGAAGGACCCGGTGCAGTTCCGCCTCGATAACATCTCCACGCGCGATGAAAGCACCAACCTGCCGTGGTCCAGCAATCACCTGCGCGAGGCCATCGAGCAGGGCGCCCGCAAGTTTGGCTGGGCCAGGCGCGACCCGCGCATTGGCGCGATGCGCGTGGGCGACGAGATTGCCGGCTATGGCGTGGCCGTCTGCAACTGGGATGCCTGGCGCACGCCAGCCGAAGCGCGGGTGCAGTTGCGCAGCGACGGCATGGCATCGGTGATCTGCTCGATCCAGGACATTGGCACCGGCACCTACACGATTGCGGCGCAGACGGTGAGCGAGCTGACCGGCCTGCCGTTCGAGAAGATCGAGGTCAAGCTCGGCGATTCCTCGTTCCCGGCGGCTCCCGTCTCGGGCGGCTCGTGGGCCACTGCCAGCGTCCTGCCGGCTATTGCGGAGGCCACGCGCAACGCCATCGGCCAGTTGCGCACGTTCGCCACGCAGGAGGGCGCGCCGTTCGCCGGGGCGAAGCCCGAATCGCTTCGCTTCGAGAATGGCCGCCTGACTGATGGGAAGCGCACCGTAGACTACCCGGCCGTGCTGACCGCGCAGCGCTTTGCCAGCGCCGAGGGCCATGCCCGCACCGGCGGCACGCCCACGGACAAGATGTCGTTCATGTCGTTCGGCGCGCATTTCGTAGAGGTGCGCTGGGACCCCGGCATCTCGCGCCTGCGCGTGGCGCGCGTGGTCAGCGCCATCGACGTAGGCCGCGTCATCAATCCCCTCACGGCGCGCAACCAGGTGGAAGGCGCCATCGTCATGGGCGTGGGCATGGCGCTCTTCGAGGCCACCGAGTACGACGAGCGCAACGGCATTCCGGGCAACAACAACTACGCCGAGTACGTGATGCCGGTGCACGCAGACCAGCCCGACATCGACGTCATCCTGCTCGACTACCCCGACCTGGCCTTCAATGAGTTCGGCGCGCGCGGCATCGGGGAGATCGGCATTACCGGCTTTGCGGCGGCCGTGGCCAACGCGGTCTACCACGCCACGGGCAAGCGTATCCGTGACCTGCCCATCACCATGGAGAAGCTGATGGACGCGCCCGGCCGGGCCGCCGCCTAGCCGGTGGCCTATATATATAGCGATGGCTGGCCGAGCGCGGGAGCGGGAGGGGGGGATGGTCGACAATCCGGTTCCGGAGGATGATCCCGGCGTGCGCGAACATCCGCGCTACGCGCAGATGTTCCCCGTGCTGACCGAGGAGGACATCCAGCGCGTGCGCCGCTTCGGGCGCTTGTCGCACTTTGCCACCGGTGAGTACCTCTATCGGGCCGGTAGCCTGTGCCCGGGCATGTTCCTGCTGCTGTCCGGCAAGGTGCGGATCGTCGGGCGCGACGGGCTGGGCCATGAGCGCGTCCTCCACACCTACACCCAGCGCGGCGAGTTCACCTCGGACGTGACGCAGCTGTCGAACAAGCCGGCCGTGGTGGATGCGCGCGTGATCGATGACGTGGAGGCCGTGCTGGTGCGCCCCGACGAACTCAGCGCGATGATGATCAGCGAGGCCGACGTCGGCGAGACCATCATGCGCGCGCTGATCCTGCGCCGCATGCTGGTGATCGAGCGCGGCCACGGCGTGGTGCTGGTCGGCGCGCCGGACAACGGGCGGCTGCTCGCGCTGCAGAACTTCCTGCGGCGCAACGGCTTCCCCAACACCACGCTCGACGCGGCGATGGACCCCGAGGCCGTCGCGCTGCTCGAACGCCTGACGCCGCTGCCGGACGATTTCCCGCTCGTGGTCTGCCCGGACGGCACCGTGCTGCGTAATCCGGACGAAGGCCACCTGGCCTCGTGCCTGGGCCTGATTCCCGAGTTCGATCCGACCCACGTCTACGACGTGGCAGTGGTCGGCGCTGGCCCGGCCGGGCTGGCCACAGCAGTTTACGCCGCGTCCGAAGGGCTGTCCGTGGCCGTGCTCGACTGCCGGGGGCCGGGCGGGCAGGCCGGCACCAGCGCGCGCATCGAGAACTACCTCGGCTTTCCCACGGGCATCACCGGGCAGTCTCTGGCCAGCCGCGCCTTCGCCCAGGCGCAGAAGTTCGGCGCCCATATCGGCATTCCATGTGAAGTGAGGGCCCTGTATTGCGACCGGCGTCCGCTGTTCGTGGAGCTGGCCGATGGGCGCCGCATTGCCGCGCGCACCGTGGTGATTGCCAGCGGCGCCGAATACCGGCGGCCGGACGTGACCGGCCTCGAACGCTTCGAGTCGTCCGGCATCTACTACTGGGCCACGCCGATCGAGGCGCGCCTGTGCCGCAAGGAGCCTGTGCTGCTGGTGGGCGGCGGCAATTCCGCCGGGCAGGCGGCGGTGTTCCTGGCCGCGCATGCCGAGCATGTCCACCTGTTTATCCGGGGCACCAGCCTTGAGCACAGCATGTCGCGCTACCTGACCGAGCGGATTGCCGTGCTGCCCAACGTGACCGTGCACACCCGCGTGGACCTGCGCGCGCTGGAGGGCGGGGCCCGTCTCGAACGGGTGTATTACCGGGGCGCGGGCGGCGTGGAGGGCTGCATGACCACGCATCACCTGTTCGTCTTCATCGGCGCGGCGCCGAATACCGCGTGGCTGGCCACCTGCGGGGTGGTGCGCGACGAGAAAGGCTTTGTGCTGACCGGGGCCGATGTGCCCGATGCCGCGCCGCACGTGCCGTCCCTGCAAACCAGCCTGGAAGGGGTGTTCGCCATCGGCGACGTGCGCTCGGGGTCGATCAAGCGTGTGGCGTCCGCCGTGGGCGAGGGCGCCGCCGTGGTCGCGCAGATTCACGCCGTGCTGGCCGGCATGCGCGGCACCTGCCAGCCCGGCGCGGGCTGAGCCCTTTCCGCCCCAGAGGCGCCGGCATCACTCCGCCAACGCGCTCCCATCGGAATGCCTACAATAGCTGGACGGACAGGCCGCGCGGGCTGATGCGCGGCCAGTCGCTGCCACGCGTGCTCGCAGGCAGGGGCACGCGCCACTCATCTCCACGAAACATGGAGAAACATCATGCAGCAGAGTAGCGAAGCGGTGCTGACGCAGGCGCGAGCCGCGTTGGCGCATGTGCCGTATCAGGGCCATCACCTTCATCCCACCATTCACCTGCGGCTTTCCGACGGCGCGCTGATCCTCGAGGGCGAGGTGGCGGACATCGTCGACAAGACGCGCGCCGCCGCACATCTGCGGCGCGTGGACGGCGTGACCATGGTCATTGACCACCTGCGCATTGCCGATGGCGGCGCGCCGGTGGGTGACGGCGAACTGCGCGATGCCGTGTGCCAGCGACTGCTTACCGCGATCGATTTCCGCAACTGCAAAATCTGCGCGAAGGTAAAGGGCCAGGACGAGGCACGCCGCGAGGCCGTGGGCGAGCGCAGCGGCTGGATCGAGGTGGCCGCCGTCAATGGCGTGGTCACGCTGACCGGCAATGTGATCAGCCTCTCCCACATGCGGCTGGCTGGCGTGCTGGCATGGTGGTCGCGCGGCTGCCGCTGCGTGGTGAACGAACTGGTGGTGGCGCCGGCCGAGGCGGATAGCGATGAGGAAATCACCGAGGCGCTGCAACTGGTGCTGGAAACCGATCCGTTCGTCGATGCGGGCCGCATCGCGGTGCGCACCGCGCAGCGTGTGGTAACGCTCGACGGCTATGCCACGAGCGAAGGCGCGCGCAAGCAGGTAGAGCGGGATGCCTGGTATGTGTACGGCGTAGAGGACGTCGTCAACCGTATCTCGCTGAGCAGTTAAATCACCTCCTGAGGGGCATGGCGTTGGCGGGAATGGCGCGTGGATTGGCGGGATTGACTCTCCCCGGCCGCGCGCGCAGGCGCTAGGATCGGTTTTTGTCGCCAACCGTCCACACAGGAATCCTCATGCCCCGTTCCGTTCGTCATCGTCGCGCAGCGCTGCCCGCTGCGCTCTCCATCGCATTGTCATTGGCCTGGGGCGGCACCGCGCTGGCCGCCGGGTCGGACGCGGTCCTGCTGCAGGCGGCACAGGCCGCGCAGCCGGGCGTGGTGCAGTCGCTCAAGGAGATGGTGTCGATCGAGTCGGGCAGCCATGACATCGACGGGCTGAACCGCATGGCCGCCTACACCGAGAAGCGCCTCAAGGCGCTGGGTGCCAGCGTGGAGCGCGTGCCGGCGGCGCAGGGCCACGGCCCGATCGTCAAGGGCACGCTGGAGGGCACGGGGCGGGGCCGCATCCTGCTGATCGCCCACATGGACACGGTCTATCCGCATAACACGCTGGCCTCGCAGCCGATCCGCGAGGAGGGCAACAAGCTCTACGGGCCGGGTATCGCGGACGACAAGGGCGGCATCGCGGTCATCCTGCATTCGCTGGAGATCATGAAGGCGCAGGGCTGGAAGGACTTCGCACGGGTGACCGTGCTGTTCAACGCCGACGAGGAAATCGGTTCGCTCGGCTCCGGCGCCGCCATTGCCGCGTTGGGGGCGCAGCACGATGTGGTGCTGTCCTGCGAGCCCAATCCGGCCAAGGCCGTGGCCAAGACGGAGTCGCTGCTGCTTGGCGCCGCCGGCACGGCCTCCGCGACGATGGCTGTCCAGGGCCGCGCCGCGCACGCCGGCGCGGCGCCGGAGCTGGGCCGCAATGCCCTGATGGAACTGGCCTACCAGTTGCAGCAGACGCGCGATGTGGCGAAGTCCGTGCCGGGCTCGCAACTGAACTGGACCAATGCCAAGGCCGGCGATGCGCGCAACCAGATTCCCGCATCGGCCAGCGCCTTCGGCGACGTGCGCGTGACGGCTGCCGGTGCCGCCCAGAAGCTGCAGGCGGCGCTGCAGGAGAAGGTCAACGCGGGCCATCTGGTGCCCGATACGCAGACCACCATCACGATGGAGGAGGGCCGCCCGCCCTTCGTGGTCAATGCGCGCGGCCGGGAGCTGGCGGCGCAGGCCCAGAAGATCTATGCGGAACTGGACGGCCGGCAACTGGCGCTGTTTCCCGGCACGGGCGGGGCCACCGATGCCGGCTTCGCGGGCCAGTCGGGCAAGGCCGCCGTGGTGGAGAGCTTTGGCCTGTCCGGCTTTGGCTATCACGCGCGTGACGAGTACATCGAACTCGATTCCATCGTCCCGCGCCTCTACCTGATGACGCGCATGCTTCAGGAGAGCGGGCGCTGAGCAGATTGAGCGGATTGGGCCACCTGCTTGGCGATGGCGTCGGCAAGGCGCGTGGCGTCGTTGTAGACGCTGTCGTGCTGCAGTTCACTGACGCCATGCGCCGCGCCACCGGCGGCGGCTGACATGGCCACATGGCCGGCCACCGCGCCCACGCCGGCGGTTTCCGCCACGCCGGGCATGTGGCCGCTATCCGCGCTGGCGTGGAAGTCCTGCAAGGGCATCGCCGGGCCCCTGGCGGGCTGGTAGACCAGTTCGACCGACGCGCCCACATTGCTCTTGCCCGCGCCCAGGCCCACCAGCATGCGGCGGCGCTGGTTGCCTTCATCGATCTTGTCGAACTGGCCGGTAACGACCAGCGCATTCGCGCCCGCCGGGACCGGGCCATCCAGGCGCACCACGTTGAGCCCCTTGGCGCGCAGCTGCCGCACGATTTCATCGCTCACCTGGTCACGGGCCTCGCGCGCATCGCGCACGGCCTTACCGGCCTGGCTGTCGGTGCCGGCCATCGTCATGACCTTTTGCATCAGGCGGCTGTCCACCTTGACCTGATCGGGATTGGCATTGAAGGTCTGCACGTAGATGATGTCCGCGTTGCCGGGGAGGGCGGCAACGTCTTGCGTCATGGTCGTAGCGGCGCTGGCGCAGCCGGCGGCAAGCAGCGTGGCGGCGGTCAGCGTGGCGAGTGTGAAGCGGCGGGCAACGAGGGAGAGTTGGGTGGTTTGCATGGCGAAATCCTGTATCGGTTGGGTTGGAGCGTGTCGGTGCATCGCTGGAACCCAGTATGGGAAAAACCGCCTACAGATGCCATGCAGCAAGTATGTCGAGAAATGTCAGGCCGCTGGCCGCAGCGGCAGCGCCACCACGGCTTCCAGGCCGCCGCCGTCACGTGGGCGGAATTGCAGCGAGCCGCCGTGCAGCCGCGCGATGCGCTCGACAATCGCCAGCCCCAGCCCGGTGCCGCCTGAATGGCCCCGCGCGTTGTCGCCGCGAGCGAAAGGTGCCTTGAGTTGTTCCAACTGCTGGGCGCCGATGCCGTCGCCCCGGTCGCACACTGCCACGTAGGCGGTTTCCGCATCGGCCCAGGTGCGCACAGCCAGCCCGGTGCGGCCGTAGACCACGGCGTTCTGCATCAGGTTCATCAGCAGCCGCATCAGGCTCACCGGGCGGTAGTCGAGCGGCGGCAGGTTGCCGATCGACAGCTCGAAGCTGTGCCCCAGCCCGGCGAAATCGGATGACAACTGCCGCACCAGCGCGTTGAGGTCACCCGGCTGGGGCGGCTCGCGCTCGCCGCTGCCGGCGTAGTCCATGAACTGCTGGAGGATGGTGTCGATCTGGTCGAGATAGCTTTCGGTGGCAGCGACGAAAGCGTCGTCGCTGCCGCGTGGCATCGCCATTGCCATGGCCAGGCGCAGCTTGGTCAGCGGCGTGCGGATGTCGTGCGAGATGCCCGCCAGCATCAGCGCGCGGGAGGCTTCGGCCTGGCGCAGGGTGTCGGTCATCTGGTTGAAGGCGGCGCTGACCTGCGCGATTTCCGTGGGGCCGTCCGTGGGCAGCGGTGCCGGCATCTCGCCGCCGCACACGTCGCGTGCGGCGCGGGCGAGGTCCTGCAACGGCCGGTTCAGGTGGCGCTGGATCAGGTAGCCGGTCAGCGCGGCCAGCATCGCCAGTGCGGTGGAGAGCGCCAGCGCGGCCAGGATGCCGCTGGCGCGGGCATCGGCGGTCATCGGCAGGGAAATCCACGCCGGGGTACCGGCCACGTGCACGCGGATCCACAGGCGCTCCTCGGCATCGGGGGCGCCGATCTGCCAGCGCACCGGCATGTCGGGCGGCAGGTCACGGCGCAGGGCGTGCAAGAAGACGTCGCGCTGGTAGGTGCGGAACAGGCGCAGCGGGCTGGCGGCACCGTCTGCGGGGGGCGCCGGAACCGGGTCTGCCGTCTGGGCGCCGAGCCGCGCGGTGACCGCCTGTGCTTCGGCGGGCGGCAGCGCGGCCAGTACGCTATCGAGCGTCTTCACATAGTCCGCAAAGATGATGGCCGCCCGCTCGATGCGCGGGCGCTGCATGTAGTGGAGCAGCACCGTGAGGGAGCAGGCCTGCGTGACAGCCACCAGCGCCACCAGCAGGGCGATATTGCGCGCCAGCAGCGACCGGGGCAGCCGCATCACGACGCCACGCCGGCCACCAGCATGTAGCCCACGCCCCACACCGTCTTGATGAAGCGGGGCTTGGATGGGTCTTCCTCGATGATCTGGCGCAGGCGCAGCACCTGTACGTCGATGCTGCGGTCCAGCGCGTCATGGTCCCGCCCCCGGGCGCGGGCGAGCAGGTTCTCCCGGCTCACGGGCCGGTTAGGCGAGGAGCCCAGCGCGTGCAGCAACAGCATCTGGGCTGAATGCACCTCCACGGGATCGCCACGCAGCCGCAGCGTCTGCTGGCCGACATCGAACTCGAATTCGCCGAAGCGCAGCGTCTGCGCGGTGACGGTGGGGTCGCCCGCCGCAATGCGCTGGCGGCGCAGCAGCGCGCGGATTCTGGCCACCAGTTCGTCCGGCACGAATGGCTTGGCGAGGTAGTCGTCCGCGCCGGTTTCCAGCCCCAGCACGCGGTCCATGGGATCGCCCTTGGCGGTCAGCATCAGCACGGGCAGCGTGATGCCGTCTGCACGCAGCCGCCGGCAGATGGTCAGGCCGTCCTCGGGTGCCATCATCAGGTCGAGCACGAGCAGGTCGTAGGGTTCGCGCTGGAGGTAGCGGTCGAGTTGCTTGCCATCGGCTACGGCGCGCACGCGGAAGCCCTGGCTGGTCAGGAAGCGCTGCAGCATGTTGCGCAACTCGGCCTCGTCGTCCAGCACGAGGATGCGGTTGACTACCTCCATGGCATGTCTCCGTGACCATCCGTCATGCGGGAACGATACCCGAAGTCATGCGTAGTGTGCGGGCACCCAGACACGTCCCACCCAATGTCCCGGCACCCACACAGCCGGGTGGGGCGGCGGCGCCACATAGACCGCACGCGGCGCGACATATTCGGCCTGGGGCGTGACATAGACCGGCGGCAGCGGCGGGGCGACATAGACGGGGCGCGGCGCCGGGGCGACATAGACAACGTGCGGCGGCGGCATGACGACGACGGCCCCAGCGCCATACCAGCCGGCGAAGGCGGGCGTGGCGGCGGTCACGGTGGCGACGATGAGGGCGGCGGTAGCGGTAGCGAAGCCGAGGCGTTTCATGGTGAGTCCCTTCCTGGTGAGGTGAGCCGACCGGTGTGCGGCGGCAACGGGACGAACTATAGGAGGGGGTGGGGCAGTCCGCGAGGCGCAAACCATGTCGCGGTGTTACACGGCGCGGCACCGGTCCGGGCATGACATCCGGCGACATATTTCCCGCATGGCGCGGCTGGCGGGCGGCACCTACATTTGGCTCACCGCGACGCACCATCCTGTTCCTGACAGTGCGTTCCCGATGCCCAACCGACTACCCCATGAGGCACGCCATGCTGACTCCCACCGCCAACCCCGAACTATCCGTCCAGCGGATCGCCCTCTACGCCACGGCGTTTATCGTCGCCGTCTCGCTCGTCGAAGCCGTGGTGCTCTGGCGCAAGCGCCGGAATTCGAAGGCCCCGTTCGACTGGCGGGAGGTCTGGCTGTCGCTGGCCGACCTGGCCGGCCGCAAGCTCTCGGTGTTGCTGCCGCTCTCGCTGGCCACGCCCGTGTTCGCCTTCGCCTGGGATCACCGCCTGTTCACGGTCACGCTCAACAGCGCGCTGATGGTGCTGCTGCTCTTCGTAGGGCAGGAGTTCTGCTACTACTGGTATCACCGCGCCTCGCACCGCGTGCGCTTCTTCTGGGCGACGCACGCGGTCCACCACTCGCCGAACCAGCTCACGCTGGCCTCGGCCTACCGGCTCGGCTGGACGGGCAAGCTCACCGGCACGGCGATCTTCTTTGCGCCGCTGGTCTGGCTCGGCGTGCGCCCGGAAGTGGTGCTGGCCACGCTGATGTTCAACCTGCTCTATCAGTTCTGGCTGCACAACACGTGGGTGCCGCGCCTGGGCTGGCTCGAATACGTGTTCAACACGCCGTCTGCGCACCGCGTGCACCATGCTTCGAATGTCGATTACCTCGATGCCAACTACGGTGGCGTGCTGATCGTGTTCGACCGCCTGTTCGGCACCTACGTGGCCGAGCGTGCCGAAGAGCCGTGCCGCTACGGGCTGGTCAAGCCGTCCCGCACGGTGAACCCGCTGATGAACCAGTTCGAGCACTGGATTGGCCTGTTCCGCGACATGGCGGCGGCGCCCAGCCTCGGCGCGGCCCTCGGCTACCTCACCATGCCCCCCGGCTGGCAGCCCGACGGCAAGGGCGAGACCACCGAGAACCTGCGTGCGCAGTCTCAGGGTCAGGCCCGCGCCTAGGCTTCCACCATGCCAAGGAACTGCTGCAGCTCCGGGGTCTTGGGACGGGCGAAGACCTCGTCCGGCGGCCCGATCTCGTGGACCTTGCCCTGGTGCATGAAGACCACGCGGTCGCACACCTCGCGGGCGAAGCGCATCTCATGCGTGACCATCAGCAGCGTCATCCCGTCAGCAGCCAGCCCGCGCATGACCTGGAGCACCTCGTTGACAAGTTCCGGGTCCAGCGCCGAGGTGATCTCGTCGCACAGCAGCGCGGCTGGCTGCATCGCCAGCGCCCGGGCAATCGCCACGCGCTGCTGCTGCCCGCCGGAAAGTTGATCCGGATAGGCGTCGAACTTGGCCGAGAGGCCCACGCGGGCCAGGTTCAGCTCTGCCAGCTCACGCGCCCGGGCTTCCGGCACACCCTTGACGATCATCGGCGACAACATCACGTTGCGCCCCGCGCTCAGGTGCGGAAACAGGTTGAACTGCTGGAAGATCATGCCCACCTTGAGCCGCAGCGCGCGCAGTTGCAGCTCGGTGTCGGCCAGATGGGCGCCGGCCACGGTGATGGCGCCGGCGTCGATGGACTCCAGCCCGTTGATGCAGCGGAGCAGCGTGCTCTTGCCCGAGCCGCTCTTGCCGATGATGGCGATGACCTCGCCCGGCTCCACCGACAGCGAAACCCCCTTCAGGACCTCGTTGCTGCCGAACGATTTGCGAACCTGGTCAATGGCGATGAGCGGCATGGAATTTCCTCTCCAGCATTTTGCTGGCTTGCGAAAGTGGCCAGCACAGCGCGAAGTACATCAGCGCCACGGCGGCATACACGGTGAATGGCTGGAAGCTGGCGTTGACGATCATCGTGCCGGCCTTGGACAGCTCGGTGAAACCGATGATCGAGGCCAGCGCGGTGCCCTTGATGACCTGCACGCCAAAGCCGACGGTAGGCGCCACGGCAATCCGCATGGCCTGCGGCAGGATCACGTGGCGCATCTGCTGCACGTAGCTCATGGCCAGGCTGCCGGATGCCTCCCACTGGCCGCGCGGAATCGCCTCCACGCAGCCGCGCCAGATCTCGGCCAGGAAGGCGGCGGTCCAGAGCGTCAGCGCCACGCCGGCGGCGAGCCACGCGGGCACATCCACGCCGAACAGCGCCAGGCCGAAGAAGGCCAGGAACAGCTGCATCAGCAGCGGCGTGCCCTGGAAGATCTCGATATAGGCCCAGGTGGCGCGGCGCAGGAAGGGTCGCTTGCTGGTGCGCATCAGCAGCACCAGCAGGCCCACCACGCCGCCGCCGACAAAGGCCACCAGCGACAGCAGGACGGTCCAGCGCGCCGCCAGCAGCAGGTTGCGCACGATGTCCCACAGCGTGAAGTCGATCATCGCGCCCTCCGCGCAAACAGCTGCCGGCCCACGCCGCGCAGCAGCTGGCGCAGCAGCAGCGCCAGCAACAGGTAGATCACGGTGCTCACCAGATAGACCTCGAAGGCGCGGAAGTTGCGGCCCTGGATGAAGTTGGCGGCGTAGGTCAGGTCCTGCGCGGCGATCTGCGAGCAGACCGCCGAGCCGAGCATGACGATCACGATCTGGCTCGACAGCGCCGGCCAGATCTTCTGCAGCGCCGGGCGCAGCACCACGTGGCGGAACACCTGCAGCGGCGACATCGCCAGGCTGGCGCCAGCCTCGAACTGGCCGCGCGGCGTGGCGGCCAGCCCGGCCCGGATGATCTCGGTGCCGTAGGCGCCCAGGTTGATCACCATCGCCAGCGAGGCGGCCACCATCTCGGGCAGTTGCACGCCCAGGCTGGGCAGGCCGAAGAAGATGAAGAAGAGCTGGATCAGGAACGGCGTGTTCCGGATCACCTCCACATAGGCGCTGACGATGGCGCGCAGCCATGCCGGCCCCTGCGTCCGGGCCCAGGCGCCAAAGATGGCCACCGCCACGCCCAGCACGCCGCCCGTGAGCGTGAGCTGTGCCGTGACGGCGATGCCCTTGAGCAGGACGTCGGTGTAATCGAGCACCGACAGGAAATCGAACTGATAGGCCATGGACGGGACCGGTTGCAGCGGGAGCGGAGCGGGGATCAGGCGGCGATCAGAGCTGCGCCGGCAGCGGACGCAGCAGCCACTTGATCGACAGCGAGTTCAGCGCGCCGTCTTTCTTGGCTTCGGCCAGGATGGCGTTCACCTTGGCCTGCAGCGCCGGCTCGTCCTTGTTCATGCCGATAAAGCACGGCGAGTTCTTGATCAGGAACTTGGTCTCGGGCGCCTTGGGCGCATGCTTGGCGATCAGCGCCGAGGCCACCACGTTGCCGGTGGCAATCAGCTGCACCTGGCCGGAGAGGAATGCGGAGATCGTCGCGTTGTTGTCCTCGTAGCGCTTGATGGTGGCGTTGGCCGGGGCGATCTTCGACAGCTCCAGGTCTTCCACCGCGCCGCGCGTGACGCCAACGGTCTTGCCGGCCAGGTCGGCGGCGCTCTTCACGGCCATGTCGGCCGGGCCGAACACGCCGTTATAGAACGGGGCATAGGCTTCGGAGAAGTCCAGCACCTTCTCGCGCTCGGGGTTCTTGCCCAGGCTGGAGATGATCAGGTCCACCTTGCGGGTCTGCAGGTAGGGCACGCGGTTGGTGCTGGATACCGGCACCAGTTGCAGCTTCACGCCCATCTTCTTGGCCATCAGCGCGGCCACGTCGATGTCCAGGCCCTGCGGTGCCATGTCGGCGCCAATCGAGCCGAACGGCGGGAAGTCCTGCGGCACCGCCACGCGCAGCACGCCGGCCTTGGTGATGTCCGCGAGCGTGTCGGCCTGCGCCGGACGGGGCAGGGCGGCCACGCAGACGCTGGCGCTGGCGAACAGGCCCAGCAGCAGCGCGCGGCGCGCCTTGGAGAACAGCGGGGTCGATGGAGTCGGGGTCATCGGTCAGTCCTTTTTCAAAGCGGGTGGGTTGGAGCGGGAGGAAGCGGAGATCGGGGGCGCCGGCGCGCGGCCGGAAACCGGCGCCAGGGCATGGCGCAGGCCGGCCAGCGGGTCCGCCGGCACGGCGTCCAGGCTGGCGTGGACTTCGCCGAGGTGGTCGGTCATCAACTGGGCGGCGCGTTCGCCGTCGCCGGCGGCCAGCGCGTTGACGATTTCCTCGTGCTGCGCGCAGGAGCGGCCCGCGTCGGCGGCGGACTGCTGGCGGCTGGCCACGAGCGTGGTGCGCGCGGTCAGGTCGCGCAGGGTATCCACGAGCAGGCCGTGGCCCAGCGTGGCGCACAGGCAGACATGGAAGTCGCCGAGCAGGAAGCTGCGCTCGCCGGCGTCGTTGCCGTCCAGCGCCGCCTTTTCGCGGGCGATATGCACCTTCAGCGTGTGGATGGCCGGCGCGCTGGGCGGCTGGGCCGCGCTGATCTCGCGCAGCAGGCCGGTCTCGATGATGCGGCGGGCGGCAAACGCGGCGCGGATATCGTCGGCGCCGGGTTCGATCAGGTACCAGCCGCGCCGGGCGCTTACGGTCACCATGCCGCGCGCGGCCAGCCGCATCAGCGCCTCGCGCACCAGCGTGCGGCTGACGCCGAACAGCGCGGCCAGTTCCTGCTCGCCCAGGCGCGAGCCCGGCAGCAGCTTTTGCGCGAGCATGGCCTCGGTGATGCGCTGGGCAATGTCGGCGGAGGGTTTGTCTTGGAGTTCGCTCACGGGGACCACTATTGCAAGTGGTATGCCAGCCTTGTATGCAAGACTTGTGGGCAAAATTGGGGCGCAAGCGGCCGGCTGGCCCCTGCCGAAGGCCGGGCCGGGCCCCATTGGGGTGCATACCCGGCCGCGCGTGGTGCACGCGGCCGGGCGATCTTTGATCGTTGGGGGAGGGCGGGTGGCCGCCCGGGCTTACGCCTTGAGCTTGCGGTCCGCCGGGGCTGGCAAGAACTGGCCGGTCCAGATGTCGGCCACGGTCAGGCCGGGCTTCATCCCGAACGCGCCGACGGTCTCGTCGATGGTGGCCTGCAGGCGCGCCTGGGTGGCGGCGCCCCAACCGTCGCGCAGCGTATCGGGCGTGCGCATCGAGCCGTCGACAATCAGCTTCAGCCGTTCGAATTCCAGCGTCTGGTCGGCCAGGGGCTCGCGCGCCTTGACGGCGGCGGCGCCGGCCTGCGGGTCCGCCATCGCCTCGATCCAGCCGCGCGTGGAGGCCTTGACGAAGGCTCTCATGGCGTCCGGGTGCTCGGCCATGCTCTTCGGGTTGGCGACCAGCCCGTTGCCGTACGACTTCATGCCGTAGTCGGAGAAGCGGAACACGCTGAGCTTCTCCGGGCCCATGCCGCGCGCCTTGAGGTTCAGCAGGCCGGTGAAGTAGAAGTAGGCCACGGCGTCGAAATCGCCCTTGACGAAGCGGGTGTCGCCGATGTCCGGCGTGGCGCTCTCCCATTTGACCGAGGACGGGTCGAAGCCCTGCGCCTTGGCGAACACCGGGAACAGCTTGCGCGAGGCGTTGAACGGCTGGCCGAGGATGGTCTTGGCCGCCAGATCGCCCGGCTTGCGGATCGGGCCATCCTTGCGCACGATCACCGCGTTGGGGTTCAGGTCGTACTGGATGGCCACCGCCTTGAGCGCGGCGGCCGGGTTGGCGGCGTTGAATTCGAGCATGGCCGCCAGATCCGCCGAGGCGCAGTCGTAGGCGCCGCCCGCCACGAGGCTGATGGCCGACGCCGAGCCGTTGCCGGTGTCGATCACCACGTCGAGCCCGGCGTCCTTGTAATAGCCGCGCTGCTGGGCCAGCAGGAAGCCGGCGCCGGACGCCTCGACCTTCCAGCCGAGGTTGAACTTGAACTTCTGCAGGCTGCCGGCGGCGCGCACGAAGGCGGGGGCGGCAATCAGCGACGACACAGCGGTGGCGGCGGTGGCGTGGAGAAAGGAACGGCGGCGCATGGGAAAGCTCTCCGGAAAATGGGTGTGGGAACACGCGGCGAGCAATTTCCGGGCGGCCCGACATGGCGTGGCGGGCCGCTGAACGCTTCTACTCTCCTGCCCCCGGTTCAGCAGGTTCCGTGCCACGGCCCCGGCGCCGGGCGGGCGGTGTGGCGCACCGCAATGCGTCACCCCATGCGCCATGGCGGCACATTGACGGCAAATTGGTGCCCCGGCTGGGCGAACATCGGCGCGATGGCTTGCAGGCGCCGCCCGATCCGTTTACCGTTTCGGCCCATGACGAAGACGACTGACAGGACGCCACGGGTTGCCGTGGTAGGCGCCGGCATTGTCGGCTGCTGTATCGCGCTGGCGCTGCGCAAGCGTGGCGCCGATGTGATGCTGATCGACCGGGACGGCCCCGCGCAGGGGTGCAGCTACGGCAATTCGGGCGCCATCAGCGTGAGTTCGGTGGCGCCACTGGCCATGCCGGGCGTGCTGGCCTCACTCCCCAAGATGCTGTTCGATCCGGAAAGCCCGCTCCATCTGCGGCTCGGCTACCTGCCCACGGCGGCGGCGTGGCTGACGCGCTTCGTGCTCTCGGCCGCGCCGGGGCGGGTGGCGCAGTCGGCAGCGGCGCTGGCCGCGCTCCATGCCAATGCGGGGGATCGCCACGAGGCGCTGGCGCGCGAAGTCGGCGTGCCCGAGCTGTTCATGCGGCGCGGCCATCTGCACCTGTACCCCGATGCCGCCGCGCTGGAGGCCGATGCGGCGGCGTGGCAACTGCGCGAGCGCTTCGGTTTCCGCTTCGAGCGGCTCGACCGCGCCGGCATCGAGGCCCTGGAGCCCGGCGTGGCGCCGCGCTACCAGGCGGGCGTCTATCTGGCCGACCACGCCACCATCCGCAACCCGGCACGCTACACGGAGGCGATTGCCGCGGCCTTCGCAGCGGGGGGCGGCCGGATCGTGCGCGACGATATTCGCGGGCTGCGCCGGCAGGGCGGGGAATGGCTGCTGAGCGGCGCGGAAGGCCGCCACACGGCAGACCACGTGGTGGTGGCGGCGGGGGCATGGTCGCGCCGGCTGCTGGACCCGCTGGGCGTGCGGCTGCTGCTGGAGAGCCAGCGCGGCTATCACGTGCAGTTCACCAACCGGCACGACGCCGTGTCGCGCACCGTGGTGCTGACCGACCGCAAGATCTTCGTCACGCCGATGGAGGGCGGCCTGCGCGTGGGCGGCACGGTGGAGATCGCCGGACTGGCGGCGCCGCCCGATCCGAAGCGCGCGGCCATCCTCGAACGTATTGCGCGGGAGACATTCAAGGGGCTCGAAGGCGCCCACGTCACCACCTGGATGGGCCACCGGCCCTGCATGCCGGACTCCGTGCCCGTGGTGGGGCCGGCCGACGGCCAGCCCGGCCTCTGGCTGGCGGTAGGCCACGGCCACCTCGGGCTGACCGACTCGGTCAATACGGCCGACCGGATCGCCGATGCATTGATGCATTAATACCTTGATACAGGGACGCCCTTGACCTCCGGCCGACCGGCGTCCTAAAAATTAGACAGTTCCGTTCCTCTCGAAGGGTTCCGTCGTGAAGATCTCGATACATCGCCGTGGTGTACGCGCTCTTTTCGTCGCGCACACACACCCGCTGGAAAACATCCCGCCCGCCATGCTCGCCTGGCTCGGCCCGCCCGAGCGGGTGGAGTCATGCGATTTCGATCCCCACACGCCGCTCACCGGCCTCAGCGCCACCGAGGTCTGGGGCGCGCTGCTGCGTGACGGCTACTGCGCGGTGGACGAATGTCGCATCCTGGCCGAGGCGCGACACCGGCCCCCGGCGTCGGCGCCCCGGCCATGGGACTAAGGGTTCAGGCGCTCAGGCTGACAGGTCCGGCATGCGCCCGAGCAGCTTGTCGAGCGTGACCGGATAGTCGCGCACGCGCACGCCGGTGGCGTTGAACACCGCGTTGGCGATGGCCGCCCCCACGCCGCAGATGCCCAGTTCGCCCACGCCCTTGGCCTTCATCGGCGACGACATCGGGTCGGTTTCGTCGAGGAACACCACCTCCTGCGGACCGATGTCCGCATGCACGGGCACCTCGTAGCCGGCCAGATCGTGGTTGATGAAGCAGCCGAGCCGCTTGTCCACGGCCAGCTCCTCCATCAGCGCCGCGCCCACGCCCATCGTCATGGCGCCAATCACCTGGCTGCGGGCGGACTTCGGGTTGAGGATGCGCCCGGCGGCGCAAACCGCCAGCATGCGGCGCACGCGGATCTCGCAGGTGTCCGCATCCACGCCCACTTCCACGAAATGGGCGCCGAAGGTGGATTGCTGGTAGCGGCGCGTGAGGTCGCCGAACTCGATGGTGTCTTCGGCCACGATGTCGCCGCGCGCGGCCACGCTGGCCAGCGGCACGGCGCGCCCGCCGGTGCTACCTCCGGTGCTACTTCCGGTGCTGCCCCCGGCGCGGACCCGGCCGTTCTCGAACACCGCCGTGGCGGCATCGAGGCCGGCCTGCGTGGCAATCGCCTCGCGCAGCTTCACGCACGCGGCGTAGACGCCGGCGGTGGAGCTGTTGCCACCCCACTGGCCGCCCGAGCCTGACGACACCGGGAAGGCCGAATCGCCCAGCCGCACGATGACCTTGTCGATCGGCAGGCCCAGCATTTCGGCGGCGGTCTGGGCGATGATGGTGTAGCTGCCCGTGCCGATGTCGGTCATGTCGGTTTCCACGGTGACCATGCCGCGCTTGTCCAGCCGCACGCGCGCGCCCGACTTGGCCACCTGGTTGTTGCGGAACGCCGCCGCCACGCCCATGCCCACCAGCCACTGCCCGTCGCGCACCGCGCCGGGGCGCGTGGCGCGGCCCTGCCAGCCGAAGCGCTCGGCGCCAATGCGCAGGCAATCGACCAGACGCCGCTGCGAGAACGGGCGCTCGGGCTTCTCCGGGTCCACCTGGGTGTCGTTGCGGACGCGGAATTCCACCGGATCGAGGCCGAGCTTGCCGGCCATCTCGTCCATGGCGATTTCCAGCGCCATCATGCCGGGCGCCTCGCCGGGCGCGCGCATGGCGTTGCCTTCCGGCAGGTCCAGCGCGGACAGGCGCAGCGCGGTCATGCGATGGGCGCCGGCGTAGAGCAGGCGGGTCTGCTGCACCGCGTTCTCGGGCTTCACGCCGTCGATGTCGCCGGACCAGCTTTCATGGCCGATGGCGGTCAGCCGGCCGTCACGCCCGGCGCCCAGCCGGATGCGCTGGATCGTGGCGGGCCGGTGCGGCGTGTTGTTGAAGATCAGCGGGCGCGTCAGGGCCACTTTCACGGGCCGGCGCACCGCCCGCGCGCCGAGGGCGGCGAGCACCGCATCGGCGCGCACGAACAGCTTGCCGCCGAAGCCACCGCCGATAAAGGGCGAGATCAGGCGCACGTTTTCCTTCGGCACGCCGAGCGTCTGGGCGAGGTCGCCCCGGCTCCAGTCGATCATCTGGTTGGACGTCCACACCGTGAGCTGGTCGCCGTTCCAGCTGGCCATCGACGCATGGGGCTCCATCATCGCGTGGGCCTGGTCGGGGGTGGAGTAGGTGGCGTCCAGCTGCACCGGGGCCGCCGCGAACGCGCCGGGGAAGTCCCCCCGGGCCGATTCGGGCACGCCGGACTTCGGGCGTGTGGCCCCATCGCGTGAGGCGGCGAGGTCGAAGCTGCCGCGCTCGCGTTCATAGCGCACCCGCACCAGCTGCGCTGCCGCGCGTGCCTGCTCGAAGGTCTCCGCCACGACCAGCGCGATGGCCTGGTGGTAGTGCTGTACCTCCGGGCCGCCCAGCAGCCGGGCGTTGTTGAAGCGGCCCTTGCCGAGCGTGCCGGCGTTGGCGGCGGTGACGATGGCCAGCACGCCCGGCGCGCGGTGGGCGGCGTCGGTGTCGATGGCGGCGATGCGGCCCTTGGCGATGCCGGCGCCCACCACGTAGCCATAGGCGGCGTTGCGGGCGGCGTCGTGCCATTCATAGGCATAGCGCGCCGTGCCGGTGGTCTTGAGCGGGCCGTCGATGCGGTTGAGCGGCTGGCCGACCACCTTGAGCTGGTCGATCGGATTGGTGGTGGCGGGCGTGTCGAATTTCATCGGAGCGTCCTTTTCCTGTTTTGTCCCGTGCCTAAGCCCTTGGACCTCAGGCCTTGGCCTGCAGCAGCACGGCGCCGAGCGTGCGCTCGGCCAGCGCCACCTTGAAGGTGTTCTCGGGGGTGGGCGTGGCGCCTTCCAGCAGACGCTGGGTAACGGCACGCGCGCCGCGCGGCAGCTCTGCCTCGGCGGCTTCCACGCGCCACGGCTTGTGCGCCACGCCGCCCAGCGCCACCCGGCCGGTGCCGTCGCGCTGGAGGATGGCCGCCACCGAGACCAGCGCGAACGCGTACGAGGCCCGGTCACGCACCTTGCGGTAGGCGTGTACGCCGCCGAGCGGGCGCGGCAGCGTGACAGCCGTAATCAGCTCGCCCGGCAGCAGCGCGGTCTCGATATGCGGCGTGTTGCCCGGCAGGCGATGGAAATCGGCAATCGGAATGGTGCGCGCGGTGCCGTTGGGCTGGACGGTCTCCACGGTGGCGTCGAGCAGGCGCATGGCCACGGCCATGTCGCTCGGATGGGTGGCGATGCACGCCTCGCTGACGCCAATCACCGCGTGCTGGCGGGTCACGCCGCCGATGGCGGAGCAGCCGCTGCCCGGCGCGCGCTTGTTGCACGGCAGGTTGGTATCGTAGAAGTAGGGGCAGCGCGTGCGTTGCAGCAGGTTGCCGGCCGTGGTGGCCTTGTTGCGCAACTGGCCCGAGGCGCCGGCCAGCAGCGCGCGGGACAGCACGCCGTAGTCGCGCCGCACGCGGGTATCGGCGGCCAGGTCGGTATTGCGCACCAGCGCGCCCACGCGCAGGCCGCCTTCGGCGGTGGGCTCGATCTTGTCGAGCCGCAGGCCGTTCACGTCGATCAGGTGCGTGGGGGACTCGATGCCGAGCTTCATCAGGTCGAGCAGGTTGGTGCCGCCCGCGATAAAGCGGCTGCCCGGCGTGCGCGCGGCGGCTGCGGCGGCCTCCGCCGGGGTCTTGGCGCGTTCGTAGCTGAAGGGATTCATGCCTGCCTCCCGGCCACTTCGCTCATGGCATCGGCGATGTTGGCGTAGGCGCCGCAGCGGCAGATATTGCCGCTCATGCGCTCGCGGAACTCCACCACGTTCATCTGCGGCCGCGCGTTGAGGTCGGCGCTGACATGGCTGGGAATGCCCTGGCGGATCTCGTCGAGCACGGCCACGGCGGAGCAGATCTGGCCCGGCGTGCAATAACCGCACTGGTATCCGTCATGCTTGACGAAGGCGGCCTGCATCGGATGCAGGCTGCTGGGCGTGCCCAGGCCCTCGATAGTGGTGACCTTGCCCCCATCGTGCATCACGGCCAGCGACAGACAGGCGTTGATGCGCCGCCCATCGGCCATCACCGTGCAGGCGCCGCACTGGCCGTGGTCGCAGCCCTTCTTGGTGCCGGTGAGGTGCAGGTGTTCGCGCAGGGCGTCCAGCAGCGTGGTGCGGGTGTCCAGCTTGAGCGTATGGCGGCGGCCATTGACGTCGAGCGTGACGCTGGCCACCACGGGCGGGCGGCTGGCGCCGGGGGAGGGGGTGTTTACATTAGCGGGGCTGTCTTGCGCCTGGGCGGCGGGCACGGCGACCGCCGTGGCCGAAGCCGCGCCCGCCTTGAGCAGGTCGCGCCGTGACATTCTGATGTCGCCGAAATCTTCCATGGGGGGCATCCTTGTTATGTGGACTTTCGGGCAAGGCAAACCGGAATGATAGGAGGCGTGGCGCACAAAGGGTAGCCGCAAGAATCTGCATACGCTTGTTAGCTGTGCTCATGAATCCAGGGGTCTTGGCGCCTGTCACAGCTCCGGCGGCAGCAGGCAGACCATGCTGCCGCAAGCGGCCTCGATGCGTTGCCGGAGGTAGCGGATCACGCCCGTGGCCCGTGCGGAAAGGGGCCATTCGGCGCGATGGATCCACCAGAGCGTGTCCACCACCGGCGGGCCGCATTCGGCCACCTTGACCGGCCGGGTGCGCTCCCACGCCTCGCGGGCGAAGCGCGGCACCACGGTGAAGCCCAGCCCCCGCGCCACCGGCTCGTGCAGCATGCCGATCTGGTTGCTGAAGCCGCGCCGGGGCAGGTGGAAGGCGCCCGGATTGCCGGGAAAGCGCCGGCTCAGCAGCCGGTTGGCCATCGCCTGGCCTTCGGCATGGTCGATGAAGCCGATGCGCACGAGGTCGTCCCAGCTATGGACTTCCTCGTCCGGCGGGATCACCAGCTCCAGCGGTTCTTCGATGAACGGCGTGGCGGTCAGGCGCGTGTCGTCCGGCTTGAGCGTGACGATGCCAAGTTCGTAGCGGTTGTGCAGCACCGCCTCCAGCACCTCGGTATCGGGCGCGAAGCGGTGCCTCACGGCGAGCCCGGGGTGTTCCTGCTGGAGGTCCAGCAGCATCGGGTAGATAAATAGCCCGATGCTGCCGGGCGTGATCAGCGCCACCTCGCCCTGCGTGGCATCGGCGTCGGAGAGCCGCGAGGCCAGCCGCTCATGCGCCTGGTTCACCTCGGCGCAGTATTCCAGCAACGCTGCACCCGCCGGGGTCAGTTCCAAGGCGCGGGGCCGGCGGATCAACAGTGATCCATACAGATCTTCCAGATGCCGCACATGTTGGCTGACGGCGGCCTGGGTCAGCCCCAGGCGGTCAGCCGTACGCGTGAAGTTGCCCAGTTCCGCCAGCGTTGCGAAGGATTTCAGCCATTGGGGGTTCACCATCACCGAATCACCATAACAAACTCTTATTGAGGCAATAATCGCCAGATAGTTTTCATTATAGCCACGCCCGCATACGATTGGCACCCTCGATAACACCCCCGGAGCCATCCGATGAGCGACGCCGCTTTGTTCACCCCTTTTACGCTGAAAGACGTCACGCTGCGCAACCGCATCGCCATTCCGCCGATGTGCCAGTACAGCGCCGTCGACGGTGTCACCAACGACTGGCATCTGGCGCACTACACCGGGCTGGCGCGCGGCGGTGCGGGCCTGGTGATCGTCGAGGCCACGGCGGTGTCGCCGGAAGGCCGTATCTCCCCGGGCTGCACCGGTCTCTGGAACGATGAGCAGATGGCCGGCATGGCGCGCATCGCCGCCGCCATCAAGGCCGGCGGTGCCGTGGCCGGCATCCAGATCGCCCACGCCGGCCGCAAGGCCAGCGCCAACCGGCCCTGGGAAGGCGACGACCATATCGCCGAGGACGATGCGCGCGGCTGGCCGACCATCGCCCCGTCCGCCGTGCCGTTCGGCGCCCATCTGCCCAAGGTGCCGAAGGCGATGACGTTGGACGACATCGCCCGTGTGCAGGCTGACTTCGTGGCCGCCGCCAAGCGCGCGCTGGAAGCCGGCTTCCAGTGGCTGGAGCTGCACTTCGCCCACGGGTATCTCGCCCAGAGCTTCTTCTCGCGCCACACCAACCAGCGTACCGACGGCTATGGCGGCGACGTGGCTGGCCGCAGCCGCTTCCTGCTGGAAACACTGGCCGCCGTGCGCGAAGTCTGGCCGAAGAACCTGCCGCTGACGGCGCGCTTTGGCGTGATCGAATATGACGGCGACGACGCTCGCACGCTTGAGGAATCGATCCAGTTGACCCGCGCGATGCGCGAGGGCGGGCTCGATATGCTCAACGTCAGCGTTGGCTTCACCATCCCGGACGTGCAGATTCCGTGGGGCCCGGCCTTCCTGGCCCCGGTGGCCGAGCGCGTGCGTCGCGAGGCCGGCCTGCCGGTGGCGGCTTCGTGGGGCATCGACAATCCGGCCATTGCCAACCAGGCCGTGGCCGATGGCCAGATCGACCTCGTCATGGTGGGCCGCGCGCTGCTGTCCAACCCGCACTGGCCGTACCAGGCGGCCATGGCGCTGAACGTGGAGCGCCCGTCGTGGGTGCTGCCGGCGCCGTACGCACACTGGCTCGAGCGCTACAAGGTGCAGCAGTAAGGCGGATCTCGGCGGCGCCGCTTGAAGCGCCGCCGATCGTCCCCATCTACGCGCCTTTGCCGCCCTCAACCCCATCGACGCATGTACAAGAAAGGCTCCGTCCTCGAACTTCAGTTTTCCCCGCAACGCCTGAACGATGGCGCTGGTGATCCGTTCTGGATCGACTTCACGCTGGAGGAGACCCAGGCGCTGATGGCGCGGCTCCAGGGTCATCTGGCCGATCTGGCCAGCGGCACGGCCGCGCCGCTGGTCTTCAGCCTCGATGACCCCGAAGCCAGCCAGGACGCCCCCGTCAGCGCCGAGAAGCCGGCGGCCCCCGAAGCGGAATTCAAGCAATGGGTGTGCATCATCTGCGGCTGGGTCTACGACGAAGCGGCCGGCTTGCCGGAGGACGGCATCGCGCCCGGCACGCGCTGGGAAGACATTCCGGACGACTGGCGCTGCCCCGAGTGCGACGTGGGCAAGGAAGACTTCGCGATGGTGGAGTTCTGAGCGGTCCGAGCTGATCGGTACCTGAAATGAAAAACAGGGCGGGAGTGCATCCCCGCCCTGTTTTTTTGGCCTTTCGCCCTGGGGCGGCGGCGCCTACCTCGGCACGCTGTACAGCAGCGTCGGCGCGGCCAGGATCGACACGGTTGCGGGCGTCAGCGGCGTCAAGGCCCCGGTCACGCCGATAACGTACTGGCGGATTTCGAGGCTGGCGGCGTTCGGCACATAAAGGAAGCGCCCGCTCGGATCGATCGTCGGCGCGCCGGGGAGGGCGCCCGCGGCAACGGTGGGCTGAGGCATTGCCACCAGCGTGCCATCGGCGGCGATCGTGTACTGCGAGATCTTGCCGGTTGCCGGGCTCGTGGCGTACAGGTAGCGGCCCGAAGGGTCGATGCTGAGGTGCTGGGGCGGCCCGTCGGTGGCAATGAGCGTGGCCGGCAGGGGCGTCACATTGCCTGCACCATCGACGCGATACTCCATGATTCGGTTATTGATGGGGTCCGCCACATATAGATAGCTATTGGAGGGATGCATCGCCAGCGCAGACGGCGCCACAGCCAGGGCTAGATGGCTGCTGGAGGTCAGCGAGCCATCCGGGGCGATCGCAAAGACGTCGAACCCCGGTGTGGCGGACGAGCTGGCAATCAGGTACTGGCCGTCGGGTGTGGCGACCATCGTATCGGGCCGGAAGGTCGTGCCGATCGGGGTCGTCGGGGTCGTCATGTTGCCGAGGACATCGAGAGTGGCGGTGCGGATGTTGAATACATCACTTCCCACGAAGAGGAACCGTCCGAGGGGGTCGCGCAACAGGCTGGTGGGCGTGCCGCCGTAGGCCCAGTTCCCCGCGCTGCTGATCCACGTGCCGTCCGCGGCCACGTCGAACTTGTACGTCCATCCGCTCGTCGTCGAAAAGTACAGCGTTCTCAAGCTGTCGTCATAGGCCATGGCGATCGGATCCCCGCTGTAGCCATAGGCATTGCCGGAAATGACCAGCTGGCCGTCCGACATCACGCTGTAGACGTCCGTCCGCGTGGCGGAGGCGGCCGGCATGTAGAGGGTGCCAATCGGCTGCGAGGTGCAGATCACTGCGATATTCGTGACGTTGGCGGCGGCCACCGTGCCGGAGCTGTTCACCACGGTACAGGTCTGCCCGAGTGGCAGGGTGTTGATGGTGACATTGAAGGTGCCGCCCGTCGGAAGGGCGGTCGGCATGGTGAATCCGCCGTTCGCAGAAATCGTGAGGAAGTCCGTGCCGTTGTTGGCCAGGGTGACCTGGCTCGACAGACCCGACACGGTGCCGCCCACACTGTATGTGGTCGTGGCGCAAACCACGTCCACCGAGGCAATGTCCGCGATGACCGCGCTGCCTTGGTGGCCATTCACGGTGCAGGTCTGGTCGGCCGGCTGAGCGGACACCGTCACGAGGTAGCTGCCGTTGTACGGCACGGGTGTCGGAAAGCTGAACGTGCCATTCGCGCTGAGGGTCAGGGCATCCGCGCCATTGTTGTGCAGGACGACCGATTGCCCGGCGGCCAGTCCGCTGACCTTGCCACTGACGGTGAAGCGGGTGGTGGCGCAGACCACGGCGATATTCGTGACCGCTGCGGTCACACCGGCCCCGGCGCCGCCTGCTACCGAGCAGACCTGTCCGGCCGGCTGCTGGGCGATGGTGACCGCGTAGCCGCCGTTGTGGGCCACGGGCGTGGCGAAGGTAAAGCTGCCGTCGGCGGTCAGCGTCAGCGCATCCAGCCCGTTGTTTTGCAGCACCAGTTGGCTGCCGGCGGTGAGGCCGGCGAGGGTGCCGCCGATGGCGTACGGGCCGGGGGTTGCCGGCACCGTGGGCGCCGGGGGCACTGCCGGTGCCTCGCTGGATTCGTCCGCCGCGCATCCGCCCAACAGCAGGGCGGTGAACAGCGCGAGGCATGGCAGAAAGGCGGCTTGTACGCGCGAAGGCCGCGCGGCGTGGCGCCTGCGCAGGAGATGGCTCATGATCGGACCCGTTTGTGATTATTGTTGATAAGTCAAGCCGCAGAAACGTAGCAAGAAAACCGGCATGAATCAAGACGGCGCAATTCAGTCGACGCTTGGTGCTGGACGCCGAAATGAAAAAACCCCTTGCACAGCAGTGCAAGGGGTTTGCCGGCCGGGCTGGCGGGGTCTACGCCGCCAGTTGCTGCGGCGCCACGCCGAAGTGCGGATGCCGGGAGAACAGGTCAGCCGCCCAGTTCACGAAGACCCGCACTTTCGCCGACAGGTGGCGGTTCTGCGGGTACATCGCCGAAATCGGCAATTCCTCGGTCTGCCAGTCACTCATGACCTCCACCAGCCGGCCGCTCTGGACGTAGGGCTCCGCCATCGCCCGGGAGATCTGGGCGATGCCGTGGCCTTCCAGCGCGCAGCCGATGTAGACGTCGGCGTCATTGGTGGAGATGGCCGAGGGCAGCAGGATCTCGCTGCTCTCGCCGTTGCGTGACAGCACCCACGGCATCTCGCGGCCGTGCCGGTTGGACAGGTAGTTGATGGCCTTGTGCTGCGCCAGCTCGGTCAGGTCGGCGGGTGTGCCAAAACGCCGCAGGTAGATCGGCGAGGCAAAGAACGCCAGTTTGACCTGGCCCAGGCGCCGCGCCACCATCGCCTCGTCCAGCGCGCCCACGCGCAGCACCACGTCCACGCCTTCCTGCAGCAGGTCGATCGGCTTGCCGTTAATGGTCAGCTCGAGCTTCAGTTCCGGGTAGGCATTGTAGAAATCGTGCAGGCTGGGAATCAGCACCATCCGGGCGAGGCCGGCCGTGGTGTCCACGCACAGCGTGCCGCGCGGCGAGTTGTTGTGGCGCGTGAGCGACTGCTCGGCTTCCTCCACGTCCGCGAGAATGCGCACGCAGCGTTCGTAATAGGCGGCGCCGTCCGTGGTCACGCTGATGCGCCGTGTGGTCCGGTGCAGCAGCTTGACGCCGAGATGGGTCTCCAGGTTCTGGATCAGGCGGGTGAGCGTGGCTTTGGGCAGGTCAAGGGACTCCGCCGCGCGCGCAAAACTGCCGACATCCACCACCCGAGTGAATGCCTGCATAGAGACAAGACGATCCATGATGTTGCTTCCGAAAGGGGTGAGACCGGGGGCTACGTTCCGAAGGATGGTGTCTGGCGGGAGTTGGGATCGCGCATGTCAAGTGCGTGCCCTGGGTTTGCTGCCGGCGGTCCGCCAGTGGCGGCCGGAGCGGGGATGGGTGGAGGTCTGGGGGCTCGGTGGCGGGCGCGGTTCCCCAACCGTGCGTGCACCGAAGGACCGGAGTGAATCACATTTCCGGTGTCCTTGCCAAGCGTGTGGTTTCACTTCTCGCAACACTCTGGCGATTATTCCACTCCAGAAACAGTGCGTTGGCAATCTCCAGCTTTATCCCAATCGGGTCAATCACCATAATTCGTTGCATCGCAACACAGTATCGACGGCCCGTGCCGGCGTCGTAACCACCATGTCAAAGACCGTGAATCCCATCACCCCCGCCGTGAAACCGGCTGCAGGCAAGGGAGAAGCGCGCGCTGAGCAATATATGGTGGCGAGCGGCGACCGCGAGATCAAGGTCTGCGTGGCCTATCCCGCCGGGTATGCACCGGCGGCGGGCAGCACCGAGCTGCTGCCGTGGCTGGTGTACCTGCACGCGGGCGGTTTCGTCGAAGGTGGGGTGGAAGCGGCACAGGCATTGGCGCGGGATCTGGCGAAGTCGGTTCCGGCCGTGGTGGTGACGCCGGCCTACTCGCTGGCGCCCGACCATCCGTTCCCGGCCGCCCCCGAGGATGCGGTGAATACGGCAGTCTGGGTGCTCAAGCACGCCAGGAAGCTGAAGGTGGACAAGCTGCGCTTCGCGCTGGTGGGCGAGGAAGCCGGCGGCAATCTGGCGATTGCGCTGGCGCAGATGTTGCGTGACCGCGGCTTGCCGCAGCCGGCCGGGCAATGGCTGATCCGCCCCGTGACAGACCCGTGCCTCCAGCATGCGTCGATGTGCACGACCGGGCAGGTGCCGATGGAGATGCTGCGCCGCCTGGCCTGCAATTATCGCGAATACCTGCCCACGCCGGCCGCCAGCGTGCACCCGTATGCGGCACCGGCCATGGCATCGCGCCTGGTGGGGCTGCCCTCCACGCTGGTGCAGGTGGCCGAGAAGGATGCATTGCGTGCCGAGGGCGAAGCCTTCGCGGCAAAACTCGTCAAGGCGGGCATTCCGGCCCGCACCCTGATCATGCCCGGCGCCTGTGGCGACGGGGTGGAAGAATCCCATGAGCAGTGCCAGGCATGGGTCAACGAAGGAGCGCGGTTCCTGCGCGAGTGTTTTGCGCAAACCGACGATACCTCATCACCGGCCGAACGCCGGCCCGGCGCTCAAGGAGCCTGAGCGTCCGGAGCAAGTTAGCCAGCGCCCTTTGAGGCTGGCAGCGGTAGTGGCATAGCCCCGTCCATCCAGGCGGGGACGAACCCTTGTTTCCCATTTTTCCGGGCCGTCCAGCCCGGCGGGCGGCGTTCGGCCTTTTGCTTTTCCAGTTGAAGAAAACCCGACGAACACGGAGTGAAGAAAAATGAATCATCAGTCTCGACGCACGCTGATCGCCATTGCCATCGTGGCAATCCTGGGCGCCGGCGTGGCTACCTCGGTTCTGCGTCCCTGGCACGGCGGGGAAGCACAGGCCAACCCGGCGCCGTCCGCGCCTGCGGTGGAAGTGGCGGCGGCAGTGGGGCAGACCATCACCGAATGGGATGAATTCTCGGGCCGCATCGAGGCCGTGGACCGCGTGGAGATCCGTCCGCGTGTCTCCGGCACCATCGACACGGTGCATTTCCGCGAAGGCTCCATCGTGAAGAAGGGCGATCCGCTGTTCACGATCGACCCGCGCCCGTATGCGGCCGAAGTGGCCCGTGCCGAAGCTGCCCTGAACGCGGCCCAGGTGCGTGCCAGCCACGCGCAGAGCGAGAAGGTACGCGCCCAGCGTCTGCTGGATGACAACGCCATCTCCAGGCGCGAGTTCGACGAGCGCATCAACACCGCCAGCGAGACCACCGCCGACGTGCGGGGCGCGCAGGCGGCGCTCGAAGTGGCGCGCCTGAACCTGAGCTACACGCGCATCGTTGCACCGGTCTCGGGCAAGGTGTCGCGTGCGGAAATCACGGTAGGCAACCTGGTGGCCGCGGGCGCGGCTTCGCCGCCGCTGACCACGGTGGTGTCGGTCTCGCCGGTGTACGCGAGCTTCGACGTGGACGAGCAGAGCTACCTGCGCTACACGGCGCCGGGCGCCGGCGGCGGCAAGAACGACCTGCCGGTGTTCGTCGGCCTGGCCAACGAGGACGACTACCCGCACAAGGGCAAGATCCACTCGGTGGACAACCGGCTGGATACGCGCAGCGGCACCATCCGCGTGCGCGCGGTGTTCGACAACGCCGATGGCCGCCTGCTGCCGGGTCTCTACGCCAAGGTCAAGCTCGGCGGCGGCACGCCGCACCCGGCGGTGCTGATCAACGACCGCGCCATCGGCACGGACCAGGGCAAGAAGTTCGTGCTGGTGGTGGACAAGGCCAACAAGCTGGTCTACCGCGAGGTGAACCTCGGGCCGTCGTTCGAAGGGCTGCGCGTGATCCGCAAGGGTCTGCAGCCGGGCGAGAACATCGTCGTGAACGGCCTGATGCGCGTGCGCCCGGGCGACACGGTGGCGCCCAAGCCGGTGGCCATGGCCTATCGCAGCGAACTGGAACCGCGCGGCACCACGCCGGACCGCAAGCAGGCTGCCGACGACAAGGCAGGCCAGGCCGACAAGCCTGCCGAAGCCGTGGCCAAGACCGTGAGCTGAGCACTACCCCGCAGCACGCACAGGTAGCTTAATTTTTTCTCCCTTGCAGCATATGGCGTCCGCCCCGGCGGACGGCCAGGGGGAGTGCTTTCGCCGAGACCAAGATGAATCTCTCGAAATTCTTTATCGATCGCCCGATTTTTGCGGGCGTGTTGTCGGTGCTGATCTTCCTGATCGGCGCCATCTCGATGTTCAAGCTACCAATCTCGGAATACCCCGAGGTGGTGCCGCCGTCAGTCGTGGTGCGCGCGCAGTTCCCGGGCGCCAACCCGAAGGTGATCGCCGAAACGGTGGCCACGCCGCTGGAAGAGCAGATCAATGGCGTCGAGGACATGCTCTACATGAACTCGCAGGCCAACAGCGACGGCAACCTCACGCTGACGGTGACCTTCAAGCTCGGCACGGACCCGGACAAGGCCCAGCAGCTGGTGCAGAACCGCGTCTCGCAAGCCGAGCCGCGCCTGCCCGAGGATGTACGCCGCCTGGGTATCACAACCGTCAAGAGCTCGCCCGACCTGACCATGGTGGTTCACCTGGTTTCGCCGAACGACCGCTACGACATGACGTACCTGCGCAACTACGCGCTGATCAACGTGAAGGACCGCCTCGCGCGGATCCAGGGCGTGGGCCAGGTGCAGATGTTCGGCTCGGGCGACTACTCGATGCGCGTGTGGCTGAACCCGGAGAAGATCGCCGAGCGCCATCTTGCGGCGTCCGACGTGGTCAAGGCCATCCGCGAGCAGAACGTGCAGGTGGCAGCCGGTGTGATCGGCCAGTCGCCGTCGCTGCCGGGCACCGACCTGCAGCTCTCGGTGAACGCGCAGGGCCGTCTGCAGACGGTGGAGGAGTTTGGTGACATCGTCGTCAAGTCCTCGCCCGACGGTGCGGTGACGTACCTGAAGGACATCGCCCGCATCGAACTCGGCGCATCGGAGTACGCACTGCGCTCGCTGCTGGACAACAAGTCCGCCGTGGCGCTGCCGATTTTCCAGTCGCCGGGCTCCAACGCCATCCAGATCTCGGATGACGTGCGCAAGACCATGGCCGAGCTCAAGGAGAACATGCCGGAGGGCGTGGACTTCAGCATCGTCTATGACCCGACACAGTTCGTGCGCCACAGTATCGAAGCCGTGGTTCACACCCTGTTCGAGGCCATCGCGCTGGTGGTGCTGGTGGTGATCCTGTTCCTGCAGACCTGGCGTGCGTCGATCATCCCGCTGCTGGCGGTGCCGGTGTCGATCGTCGGTACGTTCGGGCTGATGCATGCGTTTGGCTTCTCGATCAACGCGCTGTCGCTGTTCGGGCTCGTGCTGGCCATCGGTATCGTGGTGGATGATGCGATCGTGGTGGTGGAGAACGTCGAGCGGAACATCGAGGAAGGGCTTTCGCCGAAGGAGGCCACCTACAAGGCCATGCGCGAAGTGAGCGGCCCGATCATCGCCATCGCGCTGACCCTGATCGCCGTGTTCGTGCCGCTGGCCTTCATGACGGGCCTGACCGGCCAGTTCTACAAGCAGTTCGCGCTGACCATCTCGATCTCGACGATCATCTCGGCCTTCAACTCGCTGACGCTCTCGCCGGCGCTGTCGGCCCTGCTGCTGCGCGGCCATGATGCACCGAAGGATTGGCTCACGCGTGGCATGGACAAGGTCTTCGGCGGCTTCTTCAAGCGCTTCAACCGGTTCTTCCACCGCAGCTCCGATAACTATGGCCGCGGCGTGACCGGTGTGATCCGCCGCAAGGGTGCGGTGTTCGGCGTCTACGCCGTGATGCTGGTGGCCACGTGGGGCGTGTTCCAGATGGTGCCGAAGGGCTTCGTGCCGGCGCAGGACAAGCAGTACCTGGTGAGCTTTGCCAAGCTGCCGGACGGCGCCACGCTGGACCGTACAGAAGACGTGATCCGCCGCATGTCGGATATCGCCCTCAAGCATCCGGGCGTGGAATCGGCCGTGGCCTTCCCGGGCCTGTCGATCAACGGCTTCACCAACAGCCCGAGTGCCGGCATCGTGTTCGTCACGCTCGATCCGTTCGATCAACGCAAGAGCAAGGCGTTGTCCGGCGATGCCATCGCGGCGGATCTGAACAAGCAGTACGGTGCGATCCAGGACGCGTTTATTGCCGTGTTCCCGCCGCCGCCCGTGCAGGGCCTGGGCACCATCGGTGGTTTCAAGCTGATGATCGAGGACCGCGCCGCGCTGGGCTATGACGCGCTGTTCGATGCAACCAATGCGTTCATGGGCAAGGCACGCGCCACGCCGGAGCTGGCTGGCATCTTCAGCAACTACCAGGTGAATGTGCCGCAGCTCGACGTGCAGCTCGACCGCACCAAGGCCAAGCAGTTGGGCGTGCCGGTGACGGACGTGTTCGATACGCTGCAGACCTACCTCGGTTCGGCCTACGTGAACGACTTCAACAAGTTCGGCCGCACGTATCAGGTGAAGGTGCAGGCGGATGCGCAGTTCCGTGCCCGTGCCGAGGACATCCTGCAGCTGAAGACCCGCAACGTGAATGGCGACATGGTGCCGCTGTCCTCGCTGGTCCAGGTGAAGCAGGGCTTTGGCCCGGACAGCGTTGTGCGCTACAACGGCTTCACGGCTGCCGACATGAACGGCGGTCCGGCACCGGGCTTCTCGTCGGGCCAGGCCCAGGCTGCTGCCGAACGCATCGCTGCCGAGACGCTGCCGAAGGGCATCAAGTTCGAATGGACCGAGCTGACCTACCAGGACATCCTGGCCGGCAACGCCGGGGTGTGGATCTTCCCGCTGTGCGTGCTGCTGGTGTTCCTGGTGCTGGCTGCCCAGTACGAGAGCCTGACGCTGCCGCTGGCCGTGATCCTGATCGTGCCGATGAGCCTGCTGGCCGCCATGACCGGCGTGTGGCTGACGCGTGGAGACAACAACATCTTCACGCAGATCGGCTTCATCGTGCTGGTGGGGCTATCCGCGAAGAACGCGATCCTGATCGTCGAATTCGCCCGGGAACTGGAGCACCACGGCCGTACGGTGGTGCAGGCCGCGATCGAGGCGAGCCGCCTGCGTCTGCGCCCGATCCTGATGACGTCGTTCGCGTTCATCATGGGTGTGGTGCCGCTGGTGATCTCGACCGGCGCCGGCTCGGAAATGCGTCATGCGATGGGCGTGGCGGTGTTCGCTGGCATGCTCGGCGTGACGTTCTTCGGCCTGTTCCTGACGCCGGTGTTCTACGTGGCGCTGCGCCTGTGGGCGACCCGCGGCCAGCGCAGGGCGGTGGCGCAGGACGCCTCGGCCTCGCACGCGGTGGCATCGGCGGAATAAGCCAATCAGAGACATGAAAGCAAAAAGGGAACACATCATGATTGCGCAATTGACACGCACGCTGCCCCGCCTGGCCACACTGGCCGCCGCGCTGGTGCTGGCGGGCTGCTCGCTGGCGCCGACCTACAAGGTGCCCGAGACCGCCTCCGTACCTGCGTTCAAGGAAGCGGAAGCGGCGCAGGCCGAAGGCGCGCAGTGGAAGACCGCCACGCCGGCCGAGGGCCAGCATCGCGGTGACTGGTGGAAGGTGTTCGGCGATGCCGACCTGGACCGCCTGATCACGGCCGCCAACGGCAACAACCAGGACCTCGCCGCTGCCGCCGCCCGGCTGAAGCAGGCGCGGGCCTTCATGGGCGCCACCGAGGCCGACCTCTATCCGCAACTGAGTGTCGGGCTCGACCCGACGCGCACGCAGGCGTCCGCCGCCTCGCAGGGCCTGCCCGACGGGACCCGTGTGTCGCCGCAGACCGTGTACAAGGCGCGCGCCTTTGCCAGCTACGAGCTGGACCTGTTCGGCCGCGTGGCCAGCAGCGTGAACGCCGCGCGGGCCGACACCCAGGCCGCCGAGGACCTGTACCGTTCCGTGCAGCTTGCGCTGCAGGCCGACACCGCGCAGGCTTACTTCGCGCTGCGCACGCTGGATAGCGAACGCGAACTGCTGAACGCGACGATCAAGCTGCGCGAGGACGCACTCTCGCTGCTGAAGAAGCGCTACGACGCTGGCGAGACCACCGACCTCGATCCGGCCCGTGCCGAAGCCGAGCTGGGCACCGCGCGCGCGGACCTGGCCGGCATCGAGCGTCGCCGCGCCAACCAGGAGCATGCGCTGGCCGTGCTGACCGGCGTGCCGCCGGCGCAGTTCACGCTGGCCGCGCGGCCCTTCGATACGGCGCCGGTGGCGGTGCCGGCCGGCCTGCCGTCGGAGCTGCTGGAGCGCCGTCCCGACATCGCTGCCGCCGAGCGGCAGATGGCGGCCGCCAACGCGCGGATCGGCGTGGCGAAGGCCGCGTTCTTCCCGCGTATCTCGCTGACCGCGCTGTTCGGCTTCGAATCGGCGGATCTGTCGAACCTGTTCAAGTGGTCCTCGCGTACGTGGATGCTTGGGCCGCTGATCGGCACGACGGTCGCGCAGACGGTGTTCGACGGTGGCCGCAACAGTTCCAACCTGGCCGGCGCGCGCGCCGGCCATGAGGAAAGCGTGGCGTCGTACCGGCAGACGGTGCTGGTGGCCTTCCGCGAAGTGGAAGACAGCCTGGCCGACGTGCGCTGGCTGAGCCAGCAGGGCACGGCACTGGACGGCGCGCTGGCGGGCGCCCGGCGTGCGCAGCGCATCTCGCGCAGCCGCTACGATGCCGGCGCGGTGGATTACCTGACCGTGATCGACGCGGACCGCACGGTGCTCCAGTCGCAGCGCGAGGCCAATCAGGTTGCGGGCCTGCGTGCGGCGGCTACGGTGTCGCTGGTGCGCAGCCTCGGCGGCGGCTGGGGTCCGCTGCCGGAGTCGGTGGCGGCCAACGGCACCACGCAACCCGCGGCGCAGCAGACCGCGCAGCAGGTCATGCGGTAGCCCATGCAGTAAGCGGCGTAACAAGTCGTAAGCCCCCGCAGGGGCACGCTGGCGCGAGGTATCCGGAGCACTACACTGGATGCATCGCGCCAGTTTCTTTTTTTGCAGGCGCCATGGAAAGAGGAGGGCGCCATGCCATCGAGACTGCTTGTTGCCATGATGGCCGCCGCCCAGTTGTCGCTGGGCATGCTGTGGCCGCAATGGGTAGAAGCCCAGCCCTCGACCACGGGATCGATCGCGGTGGGCGGCTCGGCGCATGTCAAGGGGCCAGTCACGGTGCAGGGCACCCTGAGTGTGGACGGCAGCGTCTATGCGGCGGGCCCGATCACTGCCGCGTGGTTCTCCACCCCGGGGGGCGGTTATCCGCCGCCGCCGCCGCGCGGCCTGCTCAAGGTGTTCCATGGGCCGCTGACGGTACATGGCACGATGGTGGTGCACGGCGACCTGCATGTCGATGGGCCGCTCACGGTCACCGGCCCGCTCGAGGCCGGCGGCGGCATCGACGCCAGCGGGCCGATGGTGGAGCGGCAGGCGCGTTAAGCCCGCCGGGCGCTCCGTCGCGCCGCGAATGCTGCACAATGGCGGCTTCGTCGACTCCCGCTTCTCGCCATGGCAAAAGGGGCAGCAGCCAGCCCGCAACTGGGCCTCAAGAGCATTGCAATGTTTGAAGCCGCCAAGGGCGCGCTCGTCATCCTGGCCGGCATCGGACTCGTGGCGTTGCTGCACCGCGACGCCCAGGCGCTGGCCGAGGCGATCGTCAGCCGCTTCCACATCAACCCGGCGAGCCGGTATCCCACCATCTTCCTGTCGCTGCTGGCGCATCCCACTGACGGGCGCCTCTGGGCCATCGGCGGCTCGGCCGCGATGTACGCGCTGATGCGGTTCACGGAAGCCTACGGCCTCTGGCGCGGGCGCGCGTGGGGCAACTGGCTCGGCGTGTGGTCGGGCGGCATCTATATACCGGTGGAGGTGTACGAGGCCATCCGCCACCCCACCTGGATCCATGTGGGGCTGGCCGTGGCGAACGCGCTTGTGGTGGCCTATCTCGTGACCGGGCTCGCGCGGCACCGCGTGACGTGACGAGCGCGCGCCAAAATCTGCTAAGGTAGACAGCAAGCCGCTTCGCGGCGCATTGCTCACCGATCGGAAGGCTCCGATCCCACCCGAATACGAGACCATCATGATTCACGAAATCGCCCAGATCACGATCAAGCCCGGCATGGAGTCGCAGTTCGAAGCCGCCGTGGCGCAAGCCAAGCCGCTGTTCCTGCGGGCGCGCGGCTGCCATGGCATGAACCTGCAACGCTCGATCGAGCAGCCGTCGCAATACGCGCTGGTGGTGGCCTGGGAAACCGTGGAAGACCACATGGTCCACTTCCGCGAGTCCGATGACTTCCAGACGTGGCGCAAGCTCGTGGGCGACTGCTTTGCCGCGCCGCCCCAGGTGCATCACGTCAACACCGTGCTCTGACCCGGAGGTTGCGCATGGCGACACCCCAGGAGCGCCCACGGCATTTCTCGATGCTGCGCGACCTGCAGCTGGCCGACTTTTTTACACTGGCCAACGCGGCGTGCGGCATGGGATCGGTATTTTTTGCCATGTACTACGTGGGCGAGCCGGTGCTGACCCATTTCTATATCGCGGCGGCGCTGGCGCCGGCGGCGTTCATCTTCGATGTGCTCGACGGCCGCATCGCGCGCTGGCGCCACGCCCATTCGGCGCTGGGCCGCGAACTCGATTCGCTGTCCGACATCATCTCGTTCGGCGTGGGCCCGGCCACGCTGGCCTTCGCCGCCGGCATGCGCGGCGGCTGGGACCTCGCCGCGCTGATCTACTTCGTCTGCTGCGGCGTCAGCCGTCTGGCACGCTTCAACGTAACGGCCGAAACGCTGGCCGAGGGCACCGGCAAGGTCAAGTACTTCGAAGGCACCCCGATCCCCACCAGCGTGGTGCTGACCGGCATCCTGGCGTGGTGCGCCGCCGCCGGCCGCATCGGCGACGCGCTGCCAGCCGGCGCCTGGCTGATCGGCCCCGGCACCTTCCATCCCATGGCGCTGCTGTTCGTCCTCAGCGGCTCGCTGATGATCAGCAAGACGCTGCGAATTCCGAAGTTCTAGTCGTTCTCCACCTGTTGCCCGACGCCTGGGCGTCGGGCAACTTGCCTACCTACGCCGGCCGTGTACGGGGATTGAATCGGGGCCCGACTCTGGGTAGTCTGGCGGCTCGCAGACATCATCGCGATAAAAACAACCAGGAGATTCGGCGATGCAAGACAAGGCGATGCAAGGCATGTCCCGGGCCCGGCTGGAGCGGGTCGAGCAGTTTCTCGATGCCACCTACGTGGCAAGCGGCAAGCTGCCCGGCGCGCTGGTCCAGGTGTGGCGGCGCGGCGAAGTCGTGCTGAATTCGGTGCTGGGCATGGCCGACCGCGAGCGGCAGACGCCGCTGGCCGAGGATTCGATCTTCCGCATCTACTCTATGACGAAGCCGATCACCTCGGTGGCGATCATGATGCTGGTCGAGGAATGCAAGATCGCTCTCGACGATCCGGTCAGCAAGTACATCCCGTCGTGGGAGAACCTTGGCGTCTACGCGGGCGGCTATATGGAGAGCTTCCAGACCCGGCCGGCCAAGCGCCAGATGCTGGTGGTGGACCTGCTGCGCCATACGTCCGGCCTGACCTACGGCTTCCAGCAGAACAGCAATGTCGATGCCGCCTACCGCAAGCTGAAGATTGCCGACCGCACCACCGAAGGCACGACGCTGGACGACATGGTCGAGCAGTTGTCGAAGCTGCCGCTGGAGTTCTCGCCCGGTGAGGCGTGGAACTACTCGGTCTCCACGGACGTGCTCGGTTATCTGGTTGGCAAGGTCAGCGGCATGCCGTTCGAGACCTTCGTCAAGCAGCGCATTCTCGATCCGCTGGGCATGGTGGACACCGCGTTCCACGTGCCGGAAGACAAGATTTCGCGCTTCTGCGCCTGCTATGCCGTGGGCGTGCTGGGCTCGAAAGTGGTGTCCCAGGACCGCCCGACGCTGCAGGACGACCCCCGCACCAGCCCCTACCTGAAGCCGCCCACGCTGGTCTCCGGCGGCGGCGGGCTGGTCTCGACGGCGGCCGACTACCTGCGCTTCTCGCGCATGCTGCTGCAAGGCGGCGAACTCGATGGCGTGCGCCTGCTCGGCCCCAAGACGCTGGCGCTGATGACCGCCAACCACCTTCCGGGCGGGCAGGACATTCCACGCCTGTCGCGGTCGATGTTCAGCGAAGCCACCTACGATGGCGTGGGCTTCGGCCTCGGCTTCGCCACCACGGTCACCCCCGCGAGCACGCTGATGCCAGGCAGTGCCGGCGATTTCTTCTGGGGCGGCGCCGCCAGTACCTTCTTCTGGGTCGATCCCCAGGAAGACCTGATCGGCGTGTTCCTGACGCAGTTGCTGCCGTCGTCTGCATTCCCCGTGCGGCGTCAGTTGCGTACACTGGTCTACAGCGCCATCACCGAGCCCGGCCCGGCGGCTCGCGGCAGGGGCGCCTAAGCCACCGCAGCCCCCTAAGCCGCCCTAAGCCACCCTAAGGCGCCCTAAGCCACCCTAAGCCACCCCCGCGCGCAACTCGGCCCGCACCGAGTGCGCGCGCCGGTGCGCCCCGGGCGGCAGGCCGGTGTGCTTGCGCACCACGGACCGGAACGCCGACATGTCCTGATAGCCGCACTGCTCGGCAATCGCGGTCAGGCTCAGGGTGGTCACTTCCAGCAGATGGCAGGCGCGTTCCGCGCGCAGCTTGTGCAGGAACTGCAACGGCGACATCCCCACGGATTTCATGAAGTGCCGCAGCAGCGTGCGCTCGCTGGTGGCCGCCACGGCCGCCAGCCGCGTCAGGTCGTAGGGCTCGGCCAGATGTTGTTGCAGGTGCCGGCGGGCGCGTAGCACCACGCTTTCTCGGGGCGCGTCGCCAGCGCGGAGCCAGATCTTCAGCGCCGCGCCGCGCTCGGGCTGGTCCAGCAGGGTATTGCCGACGGTGCGCGCCAGCGCGTCGCCGGCCATGCGCGCCACGGCCCGCTGCATCAGGGCGTGGATCTGCTCCATCGCCCGCGCGCTGAGCAGGTTGCCGCTCTCCACAATGGCCTGATCCGCCGGCAGCCGCCGCGCCGGCTCCCCGGCACGCATCCAGTTGGCAATCAGCCACGGCACCGCCAGCCGCCACGGCTTGGGCAAGGTCAGGCCGACCAGCAGCGCCACCGCCGTGAACGGCGCCACCAGCAGCGCGCCGTTGGCCGCTGCCGCCGCAATGGCCGCGCGCTCGGCATCGATCTGGGACAGCAGCAGTTCCAGCCCGGCAATATGGTCGAACAGCGGCGGGCCGATCACCACCATGCTGTCGCTGTCGGCCTGCGCCAGGGCGTCCAGCCCGACTACCTCGGCCCGTATGACCTCGGCGGCGGCGCGCCAGCGTTCCGGCTCGGCCGCCGCGAGCCGCCACTGGAACGGCGTGGCGTGGCCGCGCCGCCGTGGCTGCATGGAGGCCAGCGTGTTCGCGATCATCAGCGTATCGGCGGCCACGGCCAGCGTGGAGACCGCCACGGCGGGATAGCAGAGCAGATAGACGACGGTCATCGGGGCGGGGGGGGGCGGGGGCGGCGCCGCATGGCGGCATTGCCACCAATTCTGGCGAGATTCCCCCTACCTGTCATGCCCCGATTTACCCGACCATTGCCCACGCGGCACCCAGAACAATCACAAGAATGGAGAGAGACAGATGAAGCATCGCATTGCGCGAGGCGCGACCACGCTCGCCACGCTGGCGTTGGCAGCCACCGCGCTGACCGGCTGCGCCACCGGCGGCGGATATGGCAGCGGATATGGCAGCGGATACGGCAGCGGATACGGCAGCGAGCAGGGCCTGAGCGCGGAGATCCGGCGCACGTCGTACGGCATTCCGCACATCCGTGCCAACGACTACGCCGGCGTGGCGTTCGGCATGGCCTACGCCTACGCGCAGGACAACGTCTGCCTGATGGCCGACCAGCTCGTCACGGTCAGCGGCGAACGCGCCGCCGTGTTCGGGCCGGACCAGACCACCGAGGTCTCGTTCAAGCGCCTGCGCAACGGCGACGCCGACGCCTTCTTCCGCGCGATTCTGGACGATGAGGCCCTGCAGGCCGGCATGGCCAAGCAGTCGCCTGAGGCGCGCGAACTGCTGCGCGGCTACATCGCCGGCTACAACCGCTATCTGCGCGACACCCCGCCAGCGCAGCGCCCCGCCGCGTGCCGCAATGCCGCGTGGGTGCGGCCCGTCACCGCGCTGGACATGGCGCGCCTGGCCGAGGAAAAGAGCATCCAGGCCAGCGCCGGCGCGCTCGCGGCCGGCATTCTGGCCGCCGCGCCGCCCGCCGCCGGCAAGGCTGCGGCGGCCTTGTCCGATAAGCTCGACGTGGCGGCGATCGATGTCGAGGCCGTCAACCGCGACCTCCAGCTGCTCGATCCGCCCATCGGCAGCAACGGCTGGGCCTTCGGCAAGGCCGCCACGGCCAACGGGCGCGGCCTGCTGCTCGGCAATCCGCACTTTCCGTGGACCACCACCAACCGCTTTTTCGAAGCCCACCTGACCGTCCCGGGCAAGCTGGACGTGATGGGCGCGTCGATTGCGTCCTTCCCCATCATCAGCATCGGCTTCAACAAGGACGTGGCGTGGACCCACACGGTGTCCACCGCGCGCCGTTTCACGCTGTTCGAACTGAAGCTGGCCGAAGGCGACCCGACCACCTACCTGATCGACGGCAAGCCGCACAAGATGACCACGAAGACGGTGCGCTACGACGTGCGCCAGCCTGACGGCACGCTGGCGGCGCGCACGCACACCTTCTATATGACCGAGTACGGCCCGGTGGTGGCGATGCCGGCCGCCGGCCTGCCGTGGACTGCCCAGCGCGCCTACACGCTGCGCGACGCCAACCGCAACAACATGCGCGCCATCGACACATGGCTGGACATTGCCCGCGCCGGCAATGTGGGCGACGTCCGCCAGGCCATCGGCAATCTCGGCATCCCCTGGGTCAATACGATCGCCACGGACCGCCATGGCCGCGCGCTGTTCGCCGATGTGTCGGTCACGCCGAACGTCTCGGCGACGATGCTCGGCCAGTGCGCGCCGGCCGGCGATGGCGCCGCGCTGGCGAAAAAGCTGCTTGTGGGTACCGGCATGGTGTTGCTGGATGGCTCGCGCGCCGCGTGCAACTGGACCGTGGACGCTGCCTCGCCGGTGCCGGGCCTCGTGCCGCCATCGGCCATGCCCGTGCTGGAGCGCGACGACTTCGTGGCCAACAGCAACGACAGCTCCTGGCTGACCAACCCGGCGCAGAAGCTGGAGGGCTTCTCGCCAGTGCTCGGGCCGCAGGGCGTGCCGCAGCGGCTGCGCACGCGGGTGGGCCTGATGGAGATCGGCAAGCGGCTTTCGGGCGTGGATGGCCTGCCCGGCAACCGCTTCGACGTGCCGAGCCTGCAGGCCGTGCTGTTCCGGGACCGCAACCTGGCGGCCGAAATCGTGCTGGACGACCTGCTGCGCGCCTGCGCCGGCAAGGCGGCCCAGGCCGATGCCGATCTGCGCGATGGCTGCGCGGCGCTGGGCAAGTGGGACCGCCGCAGCAATGTGGAGAGCCGGGCGGCGCCGCTGTTCCGCGAGTTCTGGATGCGCGCGCACACCATCCCCAACGTCTATGCCGTGGCGTTCAATGCGGCGGACCCGGTCAACACGCCGCGCGGCCTGCGCATGCAGGACGGCACGGTGGGGCCGGCGGTGTTCAAGGCGCTCAAGGATGCGGTCGGGGCCATGCACACGGCTGGATTTGCGCTTGATGCGCCACTTGGCGAGGTTCAGGCCGCGATTTCGCCGGCAGGCCGCATCGCGCTCCACGGCGGGGAGGAGTACGAGGGCGTGCTGAACAAGCTGACCAGCCAGCCGGTGTCGGCGCAGGGCCTGCACGTCTACTTCGGCACCAGCTACGTCCAGACCGTGGGGTTCGATGACCACGGCCCGGTAGCGCAGGCGCTGCTGGTCTATGGCCAGTCGGTCGACCCGAACTCGCCCCACGCCTGGGACCAGATGCGGGAGTTCTCGGCCAAACGCTGGATTTCCCTGCCGTTCACGGAACAGGCGATTGCGGCGGACCCGCAGTTCACCGTGGTGAAGCTGAGCCAATAAAGTCGGCACTGCATCACCCGTATCTGCCAACACCCCGCCCGGTTCACGCCGGGCGGCTTTTTTTGCGGCGGTGCCGCATCCGACCTTGCGTTTTGTATCGATCGCTCTATAATCCGTTCCATACCGACCGATACAAAACGGAATCCGTCATGGCAAGACCCCGGCAATTCGACGCGGCAGCCGCGCTGGCCGCCGCCCAGAACACCTTTCTGGACAAGGGCTACCAGGCCACGTCCACGCGTGAGCTGACGCAGGCCATGGGCCTGACCCAGCCCAGCCTCTACAACGCGTTTGGCGACAAGCGCTCGCTGTTCCTGCTGGCGCTGGATGACTACCTGAACAAGTCGCTCCGTGCCCGCATTGCGCGGGCGGAGGCAAACCATCCGCCGGCGCAGGCCATTGCCGCGTTCTTCGGCGAAAGTGTGGAGCGCGCGCTGGCTGACCCCCAGCATCGCGGCTGCATGCTGATCAATGCTTCGCTGGATGCCTCGTCCGACGACCCGGCGCTGCGCGAGGTGGTGGCCGAGGAACTGGACGATCTACGGGCGTTCTTCGAACGTTCCGTGCGCGCCGCACAGGCCGCCGGCACGCTGGATGCCGGCTTTGTCCCCGAGGACGTGGCCGCCAACCTGCTGGCCGTGCAGGTGGGCTTGCGCGTGCTGTCGCGCGTGATGCCCGAGCGCGCACTGCTGGAGGCGATGGTGCGGCAGGCGTTGTCCATGCTGAACCTGCCATCCATGCCCCCGCCATCGTGTTGATGCTGATCCGCTGAGGGCCCCCGGCCCGCCTCGCAATCCCCCCCTGATTTATCCGCCAACGGGCTGCCGGCGCAGCGCGGGGGCGGCGTTCGTCCCCAAGGAGTTCCGTCATGTCCCAAGATGCCGCCACGGCACCACCACCCACTGCGATCCGGTCCCCGGGCAATGCCGCTGGCACGGGCCGCGCGCTCGATGCCCGGGCCCTTTATGCCGCGCTGGCCGGTCTCTGCGCGAGCCTGGTCGCCATCGGCCTCGCACGCTTTGCCTATACGCCGCTGATTCCCCCGCTGATCGACGCGCACTGGTTTACGGCCGCCGATACGGTCACGCTCAGCGCCGCCAACTTCGCGGGCTACTTCGCCGGCGCGCTGTTTGGCCGGCCGATCGCGGCGCGGCTGTCCAACCGCCATGCGCTGCGCTGGCTGATGGTGGCCGCCACGGCGGCGTTCTTCGCCTGCGCGTTCCCGGTCTCGACGAGCTGGTACTTCGTCTGGCGCTTCCTGTCCGGGCTGTCCGGCGGCGCCATCATGGTGCTCGTGGCGACGGCCATCCTGCCCCATATCGCCCCGGCGCGGCGCGGTTTCGTCAGCGGCATGATCTTTCTCGGCCTGGGGCTGGGCATCGCGGCATCCGGCACGCTGGTGCCGGCACTGCTGACGCTGGGGCTGCGCGAGACGTGGCTCGGCCTTGGCGCGCTGGCGCTGGTGCTGACGGCGTTGAGCTGGTTCGGCTGGCCCGCCACCGATGCGCCGGCTGGCACGCCGACCCCGCCCGCCGGGCATCCCGAAATTGGTGCAGCGCTGCGCGCCGAGCGGCCCACGCTGCGGCTGCTGAGCCTGCAATACGCGGCCAACGCGCTGGGGCTCGTGCCGGCGATGGTGCTGCTGGTGGATTACGTGGCGCGCGGGCTGGGGCAGGGCCCCAACGTGGGCGCCGGCTACTGGGTGCTCTATGGTGTGGCCGCCATCGCCGGGCCGCTGGTCTCCGGCTTTTTGGGTGACCGCATGGGCTTCCGCAACGCCTACCGGCTGGCGCTGCTGCTCCAGGCCCTGGCCGTGGGGGCGCTGGCGCTGTGGGACGGCCCCGTGGTCATCGTGGCGGCCACCATCGTGCTCGGCGCGTTTACGCCCGGCGTGGTGCCGCTGATGCTGGGCCGCGTGCACGACACGCTGCCGCACGACCCCAGCGCCCAACGCGCGGCATGGAGCCGCGTGACCAGCGCCTTCGCGCTGTTCCAGGTGCTGGCCGGCTATGGCTACTCGTACCTGTTTGCGCACACCCACGAGAACTACGCGCTGATCTTCGCCTGCGGCGCGGTGGCCTTCATGATTGCGCTGGGGGCGGATCTGGTGCTGCGGGGACGGGTGCGATAAGGGTCGGCGGCGTTGTGCGGGCGTTGCGAGCAAGGTTTTCCGCTCGCCACTACAATCGCCAACATCGTGACACCCGCCTACGCCTGAAGGCCTCCGAAGGAACCTGTTCATGTCCCAACTTTTCACGCCCTACAAGATCGGTAATCTCGAACTTGCCAACCGCATCGCCATTGCGCCGATGTGCCAGTACTCGGCCGACGAGGGCTCGGCTACCGACTGGCACATGATTCACCTGGGCCACATGGCGCTCTCGGGTGCCGGGCTGCTGATCGTCGAGGCCACGGCGGTGTCGCCCGAGGGCCGCATCTCGCCGGACGACCTCGGCCTGTACAGCGATGCCAACGAGGCCGCGCTGGGCCGCGTGCTGGACGCGGTGCGCAAGTATTCCCCCATTGCGGTGAGCGTGCAGCTTGCGCACGCGGGCCGCAAGGCGTCGAGCCAGGCGCCCTGGGAGGGCGGTGCGCAGATCCGCCCGGACCAGCCGCGCGGCTGGCAGACCGTGGCGCCGTCGGCAGTGCCGCATGGCGCGGACGAAGTGCCGCCCCTGGCGCTGGACAAGGCCGGCATGCGCAAGATTCGTGACGATTTCGTCGCCGCAGCCAAGCGCGCCGCGCGGCTCGGCATCGACGGCATCGAGGTGCACGGCGCGCACGGCTACCTGCTGCACCAGTTCCTGTCGCCGCTGGCCAATCATCGCACCGACGAATACGGCGGCAGCCTGGAGAACCGCATGCGCTTTCCGCTGGAAGTGTTCGATGCCGTGCGCGAGGCGTTTCCCGCCGAGCGGCCCGTGTGGATGCGCGTCTCCGCCACGGACTGGGTGCCGAACGGCTGGGACATCGACGGCACGCTGGCGCTGTCCCACGCGCTCAAGGCGCGCGGGTGCGCGGCGGTGCATGTGAGCACGGGCGGCGTGTCCCCGCAGCAGGCCATCAAGCTCGGGCCGGGCTACCAGGTGCCTTACGCGCAGCGCGTGAAGGCCGAGGTGGGCCTGCCGACGCTGGCCGTGGGCCTGATCACGGAGCCCGAGCAGGCCGAGTCCATCGTCGCCAACAACGAGGCCGATGTCATCTCGATTGCGCGCGCCATGCTCTACGATCCGCGCTGGCCGTGGCACGCCGCCGCCAAGCTCGGCGCCAGCGTGGACGCCCCGAAGCAGTACTGGCGCTCCCAGCCGCGCGGGCTTGAAAAGCTGTTCCGCGACGCGCATTTCGGCCAGCGCTGAGTCCCTGACTTCCCCTTGTCCGGTCTTTCCCGGCGCGCCTGATCCATCTGATGCATCCGGCGCGCATTGCCAATCCATTCTCCGATTCCCGCTTGCCGCCTAACCTGCGCTGACGCTGGCGCACGGGGCGCCGCGCTGACGAACGTGCGGAGGCAGGGATCATGGCAGTGCTTTACGACATCAAGGTGGAGAGCGGGGCGTCGCAGTGGTATGGCGTGATCTCGGTCACGAATATCCGCTACGCCGATGGCAGCGCGGTCCGGGTCAACGACTTCCTCGGCATGGGGTTCCATTCCCCGGCATCGGTGCAGCCCACCGACTTCAATCCGCAGTTCTGGATGTGGACGCCGACCACGGCGGAGACCACGAATGACCAGATCGACAGCCAGACCTGGGACGTCACCGCCAAGCTCATTTTCGAGCTGGGCCACACCTTTGCCGCCCAGGACAAGATCAATATCGGCATCAATGGCGACCTGACCGGCCCCGGCGCGGCCGACTACCTGTCGTCTTTCGCGCTGGCCGCGGATACCCTGCCGGATACCAACGGCATCGTCAGCGTGCAGGCCAACTCGGCGCCCGATGAGCGCCTGTATTCGTCCGCCCAGACCCTGTACTTCACGCAGGGCACCCAAGTCCATGTGGAGACAGTGGCGCCGGGCACGACCACGCCGCTGGCGCTGCCGGCCGGCACGTATTCGATTACCGCCAGCCCGCTGTCGAACCACGCCGGCACGGTCGTGTCCACGGCCCACGTGCAGCCGTCGACCGTCACGGTCACGCCCGGCAGCAATGCGGTCATCATGGTGGTCTATGACCCGGCGAAGTACACCGCCGCGCTCGATGTGTCGATTGGCGATATTCCCGTGCTGGCCGACGAACTGCTCGACGTCACGGTGATTGCCCGCAACTCCATCGACACGCTCGCCGCATTCTCGAGTCCGCCGGGGCATCTCACGCAGCTGCGCGGGCTGCCGCTGGTTGGCGTGGTCGACATCAGCGTGGCGAGCATCGCGGTGAACAATGTTCGCCACACGTTCCCGTCCCAGCACCGTTCGCTCGATACCAAGCTCGAGTTCGTCGCGTTCACGGCCGCCGACATGCAGTCCACGGTGGTCAACACCACCGGCTTCGTCACGCTGCCGGTCGTCATCACCTCGGACGTGACCGTCAATGCGCCGCTGGACGTGCGCCTGGTGGCGCCGAACATGAGCTATCACCAGACCTTTCACCTCGTGGCGGGCACGCATAGCTACAACCTCGCCGTGCCCGTGCAGCCGCAGGCGTACACCGTGGAGGTGTCGGACTTCATCTACGACGGTGTGGTGTACAACACGCAGACGGCTGACTACCTCGTCGTGCTGTCCACGGGCAAGGCGCAGCTGCATATCGACGTCTCGCAGGGCGCCAACCTCAAGGTGCGCGGCTTCCCCGATTTCCTGAGCTTCGGCGGCTGCGCCGACCTGACGCCCGGCAATGCGGTGGACTTCGTCGCGGCGCGCGCGTCGTCGGTGTTCAAGTACGCGGGCTTCGACGGGGCCGGCGATCCCGGCCAGTACCTGACCGACGATGCGCAGACCACGCGCACCATCCTGCTGGCGCGCGATGTGGAGCAGCAGATTGGCGGCGGCCACCAGGTGCTGCCGGTGATGGTGTCCTATACCTGCAACCTGTCCCTCGGGGACACGCCCACGCAACTCGCCAACACGCAGGGCCTGGCCCACAGCTTCGGCAACCTCATCCTGTCGCTGAATTTGGCGAAGGAACACACGGATGTCGACCATCCGGTGCCGTGCGGCTTCGTCGTCAACCCGGACTTCCTCGGCGCCTGCCAGCAGGGCGGATTCGCGCCGGACTACGCCATGCCCGTGCGCGAGCCGCTGCGGCAGGCCCTGGCCCACTGGAAGGTCGTCGCCACGATTCCGCAGAACATCGAAGAGAACATCCGGGGCTACGTGGCGGCCGTGAACTGGCTGATCCGCACCGTGGCGCCGGCGGTCACCTTCGGCTGGCAGGTCAACCTGTGGGGGGTGGGGGCCTCCGAATGGATCTACTCGTCCGACGACTCCCCGAAGCGCAACGCGCGCGTTACCGCCGCCTATGTGCGGGCGCTGAAGGTCCACGAGGGCGCGTACGCACCGGACTTCCTCGCCGTGGACCGCTACGAGGCCGACGATTTCACGATCCGCGCCTATGCCAATGGCTATTGCTACTGGGTGCACGAGTGGAAGCGCTTCTTCGACTTCTGCGCCGAGCTGAGCCGCGATCTCAAGGTGCCGATCATGCCGTGGCAGGTGCCGGCCAGCCATGCGCCGCTGGTGACGGACCCGGTCAACGACGACTTCGACACGCAGAACTGGGGCACGGGCGGCACCTACATCCTCGGCGATCCGGCCATCGGCACCGATTACCACAACATCAACCCGAAGATCATCGCCCTGCAGTTCCCGGACGCCTTCCACTGGGCGATGGGCACGAGCGCCAAGGACATGTTCGAGCGTTCGGTGCCGTTCGACGTCAGCGCCCCGGCCTATGGCGACTTCCCGTATCGCGGCATCTTCACGCTGCTGCTGGGCGGCGGCGCCACCACGGGCATCATCTCGACGGTGGGCGATGACACGTCCTTCGTGCGCGACAAGCTGAACGCGTACATGGACCACCCGATCCCGTTCGGCAACGACCCGGCGTCGCTGGGCTCGCCCCGTCCGCAGCGCCGGGTGCGGCGGCGACGCGGATTGGTGCGGTGCGGCAGATAAGGCACGCGCCATAGGCGATGAGCCAGGCGCGGCACGAGCAGGGATTTCCATGATTGTCACGACCCGGTGAAGTGACGACCATGGGCCTCAATAGATTGCGTTGGGCAGTACCGCGGGCGCCCCGATTCGAGCCAGCCCGCCATCACAGAAGTAGTCGAAGAACGAACTCTGGGAGACATCCATGCAAGTCTATGACGGCCTTGTTTTTGCCTGCGCCATGATGCTGATCTGCGCCTACACGTATCTGGGCGTGCAGTCGCAGAGCCTGGCGCTCAAGTACGGCTCTCCGGCCATCGTCGGCGTGCTGACGATCGCTTACGCGCTGCTGCCGATGCGGATGGTCGGCTGACCCTCCGCATCGCCTCTTCCTCCGGTTCTGGCTGACGCTAGCGTAGCGACAGCCAGATCGCCTTTGGCTCCGTGAAGTTCTCGATGGCGGCGTCGCCGTGCTCGCGCCCCAGGCCCGAGTCGCCCGACCCGCCCCACGGCAGCCGCACGTCCGTATAGCCATAGGTGTTGATCCACACGGTGCCCGCGCGCAGTTCGCCGGCCACCTTGTGCACGCGCGCGATGTCCGCGCTCCACACCCCGGCGGCCAGACTGAACGCGGTGCCGTTGGCGATGCGCACCGCATCCGCCTCATCGTCGAACGGGATCACGCTGGCCACCGGGCCGAAGATTTCCTCCTGCGAGATCCGCATCTCGTGCTCGACGTTGGCGAACACGGTGGGCGCCACGTAGAAGCCGCGTTCGCCGATGCGTGCGCCGCCGGTAACCGCGCTCGCGCCTTCTTTCTTGCCGATCTCCACGTAGTCCAGCACGGTCTTCATCTGCGCGGCCGAAACTACCGGGCCCATGGTCGTGCCGGGTTCGGCCGGATCGCCCACGCGGATCGCGCGGGCGCGCTCGGCCATCCGTTCGACGACTTCGTCGTAGACCTGCCGCTGCGCCAGGATGCGCGAGCCCGCCGAGCAGACCTGCCCCGCGTTGAAGAAGATGCCGGAAGCCGCCGCGCGCGTGGCGGCGTCCAGGTCGGCATCGGCAAAAATCACATTGGCGGACTTGCCGCCCAGCTCCAGCGTCACGCGCTTGAAGTTGGCCGCCGCGCCCTGCATGATGCCGCGCCCCACGCCGGGCGAGCCCGTGAAGGTCACCTTGTCGACGCCCGGATGCGCCACCAGCGCGTTGCCCACCACGCTGCCCTTGCCCGTGACGATATTGAACACGCCCGGTGGCACGCCGGCCTCGAGCGCCAGTTCGGCCACGCGCAGCGCGGAAAGCGGGGTGATCTCGGCCGGCTTGACCACCAGCGTGCAGCCGCACGCCAGCGCCGGGGCAATCTTCCACATGCCGATCATCAGCGGGAAATTCCACGGCACGATGGCCGCCACCACGCCCACCGGCTCGCGCACGGTGTAGGTCAGCGCGTCGTTGCGGGCGGGAATCACCTGGCCGTTGATCTTGTCGCACCAGCCGGCGTAGTAGCGCACGGTGTCGATGGCGGCCGGCACGTCCTGGCGCCGCACACCGGCCAGCGGCTTGCCGGCGTCCTGGCTTTCCAGTTGCACCAGTTCCTCGGCATGGGCCTCCAGCAGGTCGGCGAAGCGGTAGAGAATGCGCCCGCGCTCGGCGGCACGCATGCCGTTCCAGACCTTCAGTGCGGCGCGTGCGGCCTGCACGGCGCGGTCCACATCGGCGGCATTGCCCTGCGCCACGCGGGCGATGGGTGCCTCGGTGGCGGGATTGATGTCAGTGGAGTATTCGCCACTTCCGGGCGGCACACGCTGGCCGTCGATCAGCAGATCATGGGTCGGCAGGTCGCCGGATGGGGACAAAGGCATGCAAGGCTCCTCGCTGCTGGGTCATTGTTGGGGATGACGTGCGCGTTGGCCGGACGAGCTGCGGTGCCGGGCCCGCTTCTGCCTTGCAGTGTGGTGGGGGTGCTGATCTAAGTCCAATTAATAGGACTGATTCATTCATGCTTTTAATGCATGAATAGGGGTGGCGCTTATTGTTCCGTCCGCGACCATTCACCCGGGTCGATTTCCACCCAGCGGGTGTCGCGCAGCAGCGCGCTGATGGCCGCGTGGAGCTCGCCTGGCACCACGGGTTTGTGGAGCAGGGCCGTGCCCCCGGCATGGGCATGCCGCAGGCGGTCGGCGGCGGTGTCGCCGGTGATGATGATGGCCGGTAGCGCGCGGCCCACGCGCTCGCGGATGGCCGCCATGGCTTCCTGCCCGGTGCGATGGCCGCGCAGGCGGTAATCGGCCAGGATCAGGTCCGGGGTGAAGGCGTCCAGCGTGGCCAGCGCCTCCTCCTCGCTCTCGGCGGTGCGGCAGTGGCAGTGCCAGACCGCCAGCAGCCCGGCCATGGCCTCACGGATGGCCGGATCGTCGTCGATCACCAGCACGCGCAGCCCATTCAACCGCATCGCGGCACGCGGATGGGCCACCTCCTCGGGCGCTGTCCAGGCCAGCGGTAGCCGCAGCCGGAACACCGACCCGCGCCCGGGCGCGGAGGCCAGCGTCACGCGCGTCTGCATCGTGCGCGCCAGCCCTTCGACGATGGCCAGCCCCAACCCCAGCCCCTTGCGCTGGTCGCGCTCAGGATTCCCGAGCTGGTGGAACTCGCGGAAGATGTCCCGGTGCTGCGCGGCCGGAATGCCGATGCCGGTGTCCCAGACCTCCACCGACACATGGAAGCGGCGTGTGCGGCAGGCCACCAGCACGCCGCCCGTGCGCGTGTAGCGGATGGCGTTGGCGATCAGGTTGCGCAGGATCAGCTCCACCAGCGTGGGGTCGCCGAACAGCGTGGCGGTGGTGTCGCGCGTGCGGTAGACCAGCCCGCGCGCATTGGCCTGCGGCGCGAACTCGTTCTCAAGCTTGTACAGCAGCGGTTGCAGGCGGAACGGGCGCGGCCGGGGCGTGATCACGCCCGCTTCCAGCTTGGAGAAATCGAGCAGCGTGTTCAGCATCTCCCGGGCCGCGCCGGACGAGGCTTCGATATGGGCCAGCAGCTGGCGCTGGTGCTCATCGAGCTGCGTGCGGCCCAGCGAGACCAGGAACAGCCCCAGCGCGTGCAGCGGCTGGCGCAGGTCGTGGCTGGCCGAGGCCAGGAACACCGACTTCGCCCGGTTGGCTTCCTCGGCCTCGCGCTGGGCGTGGCCGGCGCGCGCGGTCTGGTCGCGCAACTGCGAAATCAGTTCGACGTTCTCGAAGCGCAGCGTAATGGCATGGCGCGCCACGCGCGCGTAGTTGCGCGCGAAGATCATCAGCACCACCAGATAGAGCGGCGTGCCGAGGAACATCGGCAGGTAGGCGATATCGCCCGTGGCCAGGAAGACCATCCAGACCGGCACAATCGACGGGATGAAGAAGCCCACCGCCACCGGCAGGCAGGCGGAGAACACCGCCAGCGCCGCCGCGCTCATCCCGGCAATCAGCGACAGCACGCAGATCACCACGGCCGGGGAGCGGATATCGAGGTAGAGCCAGGCCACCAGCCCCCACAGGCTGCCGATCAGCACCAGCATTGCGGTCATGACGCGCGCGTAGCGGCCCGAGCCGGACTCGGTGAGCCGGTTCGGCACCGCCAGCCGGCCAAAATAGGCCGCCGCGCAGGCCACGGTCATGGCCGTGGCCCAGGGCAGGGCGCCGGGGTGCCCGCCGGTGATGGTCAGCCCGCTGGCCAGGATCAGCGCGGCCAGCGCGCAGCCCAGCATGGCGATGCCGAAACTCTGGTCGATCAGCTCCATCTGCGCCGTCAGCAGGCGCGGCTCGTCGTAGCGCGGGAGCAGGCCGAAGGAAGTCGATGTCATGCGAATGCCGGCGGGCAGTCAGCGTTGCGCCTGCACCAGCCCGCGGCGCTGGGCTTCGAGGATGGCTTCCACGCGGCTGACCACGCCCAGGTGGTCGAGAATGGCCGCCACATGCACGCGCACGGTGTTCTCGGACAGCCCGAGGTGATAGGCGATGACCTTGTTCGAGCGCCCCAGGTTGAGTTGCCCAAGCACCTCCAGCTGGCGCGGCGTGAGCTGGCTCGGCGCATAAGACGCGGCCTGCGGGGCGCCATTCAGCCCGTTCAGGCCATCGAGGCAGCCGCCGTTGCCTTCCGTGGCGAAGTGCGTGCCGCCGGCGAGGCAGCAGGCAATCGCGTCCTCGATCTCGCGCGCATCGGCAGACTTGGGCAGGAATCCGGCAATGTCCTTGCGCGCCTCGGCCGGAATGGCGTCCAGCCCGGAGGTGCCCGAGACGATCAGGAACCTGGCCACGGTAAAGTGACGTTTAAGTACCTTCACGCCCTCGATCCCGTTCAGCCCCGGCATCTGGATGTCCAGCAGGACGATGTCCACCGGCTTCTCACCGTGCTGCGCCACGGCCTCCATCACGGAACCGGCCTCGATGATCGTATCCACGCTCGGGCTGTCAGCGAGCAACAGCTTGAGCCCGGTGCGGAACAGGGTGTGGTCATCGATCAGCAGCAGGCGGGCACGGGGCATGGAGGGCAGGGGGCGGGGGAGGAAACGATTGGACTCGATTCCGGCCAGCTTGTCCATGCGGGGCGTTGCGCAGACGCCCGGCTAGTCCGGAAAGATTATTGGCACTCGCATGCTGGGGTGCGAGGATCGCCACGTGGACGAATTCCGCGACTTGTCCATACCACTTTGGATACCCACTCCCTCCCGGCAGTGGGTATTTTTTTGGGCTTTTGCTTGTCGACGGTGTGCGGGGCTGGGCTTAAGCCGGCAGCAGTCCCGCCGCGCGATAGCTTTCAAGCAACGCGTCGTAGAGCGTGATATCCGACCGGCTGCGCGCCATGAGTTGGGCGCCGGCAATCGCGGCGAAGATGGCGCGGGCCCGGCGCTCGGTCTCATCGGCATCCACAAGGGAAGCGGCAGACAGGGCTTTGCCGAGCCAGGCCACATTGACGTCGGCGAAACGCTGAACCTCGTCCTTCACCGGCTGGGGCAGGTCGTCGTACTCGGCGCCCATGAAGCTGCAAAGACAAATGCGGTTCTCGTTTTCCAGCGACTTGCGGAATGTATTGGGATATTGCCGCAGCCACGCCAGCGGGTCGTTCAGTTCCTTCCACATGGCCTCCAGCAGCGCCGCCGAGTCCTCCCAATAGCGCTTGGCCACCGCCGCGGCGAGATCCGCCTTGCTTGGGAAGTGGTGATAGATGCTGGCGGCCTTGATGCCGACGTCTTCAGCCAGGTCGCGGATGCTGAGCCCGCCATAGCCATGTGCCTGCGCGATTCTCGTGGCCGCAGCCAGGATCTTGTCAGCCGAGTTTGTGCCTGCGGGGTTCTTCACTGGTTTGCCTGGACGAGAATTTGATGTTGACGGAGCCGATTATAACTCCTAGAGTTCAGCCTAACAAACGTTAGGTAGGTGGCTGGGGCCACCTTGTTCATCTGTTCACATAGAGACACACGTCATGGACTCTGAAATCTTCTATCAAGACGCCGTCAAGCTTGCCCAACTGATCCGCCAGCGGGAATTTTCTCCTGTCGAAGTGGTTCAAGCACACCTTGACCGTATCGAGGCCGTCAATCCAAGGATCAATGCGGTGGTGACCATCGCGGACGGGGCAATGGAGGCCGCCCGGGCCGCCGAGGCCGCCGTCATGGCGGGCAAGGAATTGGGCCCGCTCCACGGCGTGCCGTTCACGGCGAAAGACTCGCTCGACACGGCGGGTGTTCCGACGCAGCGTGGCTCGCCCATCTTCGCGGGCCGCACCCCAGACGTCGATGCGACCAGCGTTGCGCGCCTGAAAGCGGCCGGTGGCATTCTGCTGGCGAAGACGAATCTTCCCGAGTTTTCCTACTGGATCGAAAGCGACAACCTGTTATCCGGTCGGTCGAACAATCCTTGGAATCTTGAGCGCACGCCAGGGGGCTCGAGCGGCGGCGAGTCGGCTGCCATCGCCGCGGGCATGTCTCCGCTAGGCCTGGGCACCGATCTGGCGATCTCCGTGCGCGGGCCGGCGGCACAAACGGGCATCACGTCGCTGAAGGCCACCCACGGGCGCATTCCGATGACGGGTATCTGGCCACGAGCGCCGCGTCGATTCTGGCACGTAGGGCCGATGGCGCGCAGTGTTCGCGACATCGCGCTTGCTTACTCGCTCTTGACGGGGCCCGATGGTGCGGATGCCTTCGCTTCGAGCACCGTGTCGTTTGATGCGGGCGTGGGCCGCTCGCCCGCCCGACCCGTTCGAGTGGGCTGGCTTGTGGAGCCCGGTTTCGGGCCAATCGATCCCGAGGTGGCCGCAACGGTGCAAGCTGCCGCAGAGGCGCTTGCGGGCGTCGGATGCATCGTGGAGCCGGTGCGCATTCCCGCGCTGGAGCGGGACTTTGCCCTCGACGTCTTCAATCGCCTCCACGTCATGGAGATGAAGCCCGCATTCCTGGAGGCTACCGCTGGCCGGCGCGACGATGAACTCTACGTGATGGCCCGGACGATGCTCGCCACACCCGACACGTCCATGAAGGACTACATCGAGGCCGAGCAGGCTGCGGAGCGGCTGCGCGACGGTTTCGCTGACTATTTCCAGCGGTTCGATGCGTTGCTCACGCCCGTGTTGCCGATTCCGGCGCACAAGCATGGCGTCTCGACATTCCTCATCAATGGCCAAACCGTCGACGCCACCTATCTGCAGGGAGCAACCGTGCCCCTGAACCTGACCGGCCTTCCGGGATTGTCAATTCGGTTCGGATCAAGCCACGACGGCATGCCGATCAACGTTCAATTGGTATCCAGTTGGCAGGCCGAGTCGACGATTCTTCATCTCGCCGGCCTGCTGGAAAGTGCGAGCCAATTCCACGGTCTTCGCCCAGCCCTCTGAACGAACGAGACGCCGCTCGGATGCCGACGTCCCACGTGGCGCACTGAGCGTGTTGCAGGCTCAGCCTGTGGCATCCTCGAGCGCCGCCTGGTATTGGCCCAGGCAGGCCATGCCGTTCAGGCGGGAGCGTTGCAACAGGGCCCGTTGTGCGAGTGCCGCGTTGCCTGCCTCGCCTCTCCACGCCAGCAGCGCCGGTTCCTGCAAGGCGCGCCCGTACGAAAACGACAGCCGCCAGGGCAGCGGGGCGAGTCGGTTCATCGCATCGAGATTGGCGGTGGCTTCGGAGGGTGTCTGGCCGCCGGACAGGAAGAAAACGCCCGGCACCGCCGCCGGCACCGTGCGCCTGAGCACCTGCACGGTATGCATGGCGACTTCGGCCGCTGCAGTACGCCCGCACGCCTTGCCGGGCAGCACCATGCTCGGTTTCAGCAGCATGTGCTCGAGCACCACCGCGTGCCGGTGCAAGGCGTGGAAGACTTCGTGCAGCACGGCCTCGGACACCTCGGCGCAACGCGCCATGGTGTGCGCGCCGTCCATCAGCACCTCGGGCTCGACGATCGGCACCACGCCCGCTTCCTGGCAGATCGCGGCATAGCGCGCCAGCACGTCCGCGTTCGCTGCGATGGCGAGCCGGCCGGGCAGTGTGTCCGAGACGTTGTACACCGCGCGCCACTTAGCGAAGCGCGCGCCCTGCTGGCGATAGCCTGCGAGCCGCTTCGCCAGCCCATCGAGGCCCTCGGTGATCTCGTCCCCGGGTGCGTGGGCGAGCGCCAGCTTGCCCTTGTCCACCTTGATGCCGGGCACGATGCCCTGGCGCGCCGCCATCTCCGGTAACGGTGTGCCATCGTCGGCGCGCTGCCCCAGCGTTTCCTCGTACAGGATCACGCCACTGATGAACTCGCCGAGCCCCGGCGTGGACAAGAGCAGGCTGCGCCACGCGCGGCGCGTCTCCTCGCTCGATGGGACACCGATGTGCTCGAACCGCTTGGCGATCGTTGGCCCGCTTTCGTCGGCAGCCAGAAGGCCTTTGCCGGCCTGAACCAGCGCATCCATGGTGCGTTGCAATTCGCTTTTTGTATCCATGATGTGCTCCGGGACGCGTGGCATGAGCCCCCACGGCATGGGGTTGTGCTCTTCAGGCGCCTATAAATGTAGGAGACGGCCACGTGTTTGTGAACGATTCACGGAATCCATCTGGCCGGTGGTTGCCGTCAACGGTCAGTCGCCAGAAGCGCCATGTCCTTCCTCACACTGGTCTTCAATGGACGAGCCCGGTTCGCCATGAGGCGTGTTCACATTCTTTTGGCGACTTTGGGGTTGGCTGCCTGCGTGTCTACTGGCGTCGATGTGAAGCAGGAACAGTTGTCGCACTTCATGATCGGCTTCTCCACGCTCGACGACATTACCGGGCAGCTCGGAAATCCGACCTGGCGGGCATCCCTAAGCAGCGGCTCGACGGTCCTGATCTATTCGTTTGCCAGCTCCAGGCCACATCCCGAGAGCTTTCTGCCGTTCATTGGCCCTCTGTTCTCAGGCGGCGAGATTCGGTCGGTGATGGTCCTTTTCGAATTCGACCAAAACGGCGTCCTCCGGAGTCACGGGAGGACGACATCCAGTAGTGTTTCAGGATGGAGCGTGCTGCCGCCCGGGACCCTGCCGTAGGGAAATACCGGGCAGGGGCACAAGAGTGCGTCGCCAGAATGCGTACTGCGGCGCACACCTCCTGCCAGCCAAGATTCAAAGGTCGGCACGGCAGTTTTTGTGCGGGGGCTGGTCGATTGATTCGGCAGCGGGGCGGTTGAAAAGCGCGGCCCCACGGCGAAACCAGTCCGTAGTAACGGGCCGCTACCGACCCATAGCGGCCTGCCGGGTTTCTCCGAATCGGACAATCAGACTGCCTCGTTGAAGAGTCGTTTGTGAGGTGTGGGGAACCATCTTCCTTGTCGCCGCGCTCAAGAACGAGTGTAAGCACAGC
>Ga0255338_1000290_pt1 | contig 193319 bp, 168 predicted proteins | sample MeOH1_35cm_T4_19_FD_203715 | JGI IMG/M metagenome (GOLD analysis project Ga0255338, IMG submission 203715) | Sandy soil microbial communities from University of British Columbia, Vancouver, Canada - MeOH1_35cm_T4_195 | ecosystem: Engineered > Artificial ecosystem > Sand microcosm >... | reverse complement strand
CGCCGCGCATCATCATCACGATGCCGCCCACGGCCTCGGTCTGGCCGTTCTTGACCAGCGCGCCCTGCCGCACCTCGTGGCCGATGGTCACCTGCGCCACGTCGCGCAGGTAGACCGGCGTGCCGTTGACCTCCTTCAGCACGATGCTGCCGATGTCGTCCACGCCCTTGGCCAGGCCCACGCCGCGAATCAGGTACTGCTCGGCATAGTGCGGCAGCACGCCACCGCCCGAGTTGGCGTTGTTGCGCGCCAGCGCCTGGTAGACCTGCTGGATGTTGACCCCGTAGTGGCGCATCCGCTCCGGGTTGACCAGTGCCTGGTACTGCCGCACGTAGCCGCCCTGCGAGTTGATTTCCGCCACGCCGGGAATCGAGCGCAGCAGCGGCCGCACCACCCAGTCCTGGGCGATACGGCGCTCGGACAGCTCCTCCTGCGTCAGTTCGCGGTTGCCATCGTCGGCGCGGTCCAGCGTGTACTGGTAGACCTCGCCCAGGCCCGTGGAAACGGGGCCGAGCACCGGCGTCACGTCCGCCGGCATGCGCCCGCCCACCTCGATCAGCCGCTCCATTACCAGCTGGCGCGCGAAGTAGACGTCGGTCTTCTCCGTGAACACCAGCGTGATCAGCGACAGGCCCGCCTTGTTCAGCGAGCGCATTTCCTCGAGGCCGGGCAGGCCGGTCATCGACATTTCGATGGGCACCGTGACAAAGCGCTCCACCTCCTCGGGCGAACGGCCGGTGGCTTCGGTAGCGATCTGCACCTGGACGTTGGTCACGTCCGGGAACGCATCGACCGAGAGCTTGCCGGCGGCGCGCAGGCCGAAGAAGAACAGCACCACGGCAATCACGCACACCACCAGCCGCTGCTTGATCGCGGCTTCAACTAGGGATGTCATCATGGCCGCTTACCCCTGTTCCAGGCGCTTGCGTTCATTGTCCAGATGGAACGCGCCCTCCACGACCACGCGGTCGCCCGGCTTGATGCCGCCCTGCACCACGCGCATGCCGTCGCTCTCGGCGCCGAGCTTGACCTTGGTGATGCGGTACTGGCCCGGGGAGGTTTCCACGTAGACCTGCTCGTCGTTGCCATCGCGCACCACGGCGGACTCCGGCACCACCAGCTGGTCCACCGGCTTGCCGGCAATCAGCATGCTGGCCAGCATGGCTGGCTTCAGGCGCCCTTCCTTGTTCTCGAGTTCCGTGCGGACCAGCACGGTGCGCGACTGCGGGTTCACGGTGCGGCCGACGTAGATCAGCTTGCCCGTGATGCGGCCGGCGCCGTTGGCCACCGACGGCACCTCGATATCCACGCTCTGGCCCTCGGCCACCTGGGCGGCCTGCTGCTCGGGCACTTCGGCCACGACCCACACGCGCGACAGGTCGGCCACGGTGTAGAGCGCGTCGGCGGGCTGCACCACCTGGCCCTGGGCCACGTTGCGCTCCACCACGGTGCCCTGGATGCTGGAGTAGACCGGCGAGTACGAGTCGATGCTGCCGTTCTTGGCCAGCGTGGCAATCGAGGCCACGGACATGCCGAGCACGCGCAGCTGATCACGATAGGCGCGCATTTCGGCGGCGGCAATCGCGTATTCGCTCTCGCGGCGTTGCAGTTCGGCACGGCCAATCACGTCGGCGGCAAACAGCTGGCGCGCGCGCTCGGCATTGCGCGCCTGCAGCGCGCTCTGCGCCTCGGCCTTCAGGAAAGCCATCTGGGCGGCGCCCAGCTCGCTGCTGTGCAGGCGGGCCAGCACCTGGCCGGCCTTGACCTCCTGGCCGAGGATGCCGTACAGGTCGGTCACCCGGCCAGTCACGCTGGCGCCGATGCGGGACACGCGCTGTTCGTCGAAATCGATGCGGCCGGACACGCGCAGCATCTCGCTGAACGGGGACGTGGCGACGGGCGCCACCTTCAGCGTTTTCTGGAGGTTCTCTTCGGGCTTGACGATGCCGGGCGGCAGCTTGGGCGCCTCGGCGGTCGGCTCGGGTTTATCGGAGCAGCCGGCCACGGCCATCAGCATGACCGCGGCGGCGGTCAGGGAAAGCAGGCCACGTGGACGATAGGGATGATGGGGGCGCATGATCAGTTCGGAGTCGGCGGATTCGGGGAGTCGGACATCGACGGCGCACCGGGGGCACCGGGTGCGACACCGGCGGCGGTGCCGGGGGCAGTCGACATAAGCTTTTCAATCTGGATGGCGGCAACCTGGAGTTCGTACTGCGCGGCGATCAGTTCGCTGCGGGCATTGCGCAGCACACGCTGCGCGTCCAGGTAGTCGAGAATGCCCCGCTCGCCGAAGCGGTAGGCGGCCTCGGCCACGCCCAGCGCGGACTCGGCCTCGCGCACGATGCCGGACTCCAGCGCCGTGACCTGCGCCTGGGTGATCTCGTACTGGCGGTAGGCGGTTTCCAGTTCCTGGTTCAGCTCGAACTCGCGCGCCTCCAGCGCGGTGCGGGCCTGGGTGGCCTGCGCCGCCGCCTCGCCCACCGGGCCGCTGCGGCGGTCCCACAGCGGAATCGTCATCACCAGGCCGATCTGCGACACGTTGTTGTCGGGCTGGCGGTCCGTGCTGGCGCGCACGGCCACTTCCGGCCAGCGCAGCGAGCGCTGGTAGTCCACGCCCAGCCGGGCGCGCTCCAGTTCCATGCGGCGCTGGGCCAGTTCGGCGTTGCCGGCCTGCATGGTGTCACGCAGCACGGGCAGCATCGGCACGTCCGGGGCGTTGCCCAGCGTGCCGGTCAGGCGGAAGTTCGGCGGCAGCGCGCCGCCCACCTGCTGGCGCAGCGCGGTCTTGGCCTGCTCGACGCGCAGCTCCGTGGTCTGGAGCGTCTTCTGGGCAGCCAGCAGTTCGGTTTCGGCCTTGATCAGCTCGTAGCGCGGCGCTTCGCCCACGTCCACGCGCACCTTGGCGCGGGAATGGATCTGGCGCATCAGGGCCAGGTCTTCCTGCGCGGCGGCCAGCTCGGTCTCGCGGCGCAGCACCTGGTAGTACGTGGTCTTCACGCGGGCGGAGAGGTCGCTGCGGAACGCCTGGCGCACGGCCTGCGACGCTTCCAGCCCGCGGCCGGCCATCTCCTGGCGCAGGCTGCGCTGCTGCGGATAGTCGAACTTCTGGACGAAGGCGTAGGACGGCGCGTTGCCGCTGGCGACACCGGCCTCCTTGCCGTGAAGTCGGCCATACATCACTTCTACCTGCGGGTTCGGATAGGCCCGCGCGGTGCTGATGGCGGCGGAGGCCGCATCGACATTGGCCTGCGCGGCCTCCACGCCCTTGTTGGTGGACTGGGCCAGCGAGAGCAAATAAGGCAGGTCGAAACTGTCGGCGGCGGCCATCGTGGCCGGTGAGGCGGCGCGCGGCAACGTCACAGGACCGGACGGCGCGGCAGGCTTGGTGGTAGCGGGCTGCGCCACCTTGGGTGCGGCGGCGGCGGCGCCGGGCACAGGCTGCGCGGCCATTGCCGGCGCCGCTACCAGCGATAGCGACGCGACCCAGGTCAGCGTTTTATGGATAGTCATGTCGGAATCAATCGAGCGATACAACTGCCCGACGCCACCACGATGGCCAGGCGTGTCCTCGGCTGCGGCTGGGCTGCGGGAGGACTGCAAGGCATCACGCCGTGACGGCTCGGGTCACGGACGCTTGGGGGCGCTCAGGGGCAATGGACGGGACGACGCACGGCTGGTTAAGAGTAGTCGCTCAACGCCATGGCGGCAGAGGCGACAGAGACGACAACGTCAGAGACAGCGCGCGAGGGGGCCCGGAAGATCAGGCGAGGAGATTGGGCGGCCGGAACAGGCCGTCCGGTTGGGACGCGGAGCGTCCCGGCAGGATGGGCGCCACGTCGTCGATCGACTGGGCCAGTTTCATGTCGGGGAGATCGAACAGCGCGCTGGATTCCTCGATTTCATCGAGCAGATCCAGCGGATCCAGCAGGTCGGCCGACCAGATATTGCAGTAGCCCGGCGGCGGCGCGTTGTCGAACAGCGCCTCGGTCTCCAGCGCGGCATCGCCGGGCAGGACGATCTGGGCGAGGTCGTCACCGGTGGCCAGCATCGCGTCGTAGTCCGGCATGGCCGCCTCCACCTTCGGCGTGGACGCGAGCGCACCCGCCGCTGCCGTAAAGGACAGCGCGGACAGCCACAGGGCAGTCAGCAGAAAGAGGATGAAGCGTCTCAAAACGGGGGCGCGATGAGGGTTGGGGCGTTAGGACGTTTGGGGCACAAACCGGGACGGCGCCGGGTTCTTGCAGAACCTGCACCAGCGCCGGGGTTGCTGCGGTACAGCATTGTAACCGAACGCAACAATTGACAGGTCAGGTGGGGTAGTAGTTCCCCTAGGAATGACGTCCCCCTGCGCGCGGCCATCCGCCGCGACGGTGCTACGATCGCCGCTTTGGAACCCGCAGCGCGCCCACGCCCGCACGCGTCGCTATCGTCACATGCATCGAATTTCCCGTAGATCCCTGATCCGGCTGACCATTTTCCTGAGCTTCGCCACTGCCACCCTGGCCACCCATGCCGAAGGCATCGACCTGGACTGCGACCCCGCACTGGCCGCCACCGCCCTGCCCGCCCACCGCCTGATCTACGACCACGCGCTGCTCTCCATGGGCTACCGCCGGATCTTCGCGGACCAGCAGCGGCTGCTGCGCGAGCAGAGGATTACTGACGCGGAGGTTGTGGCCTTCCGCAAGCAGCGCGATGCGTGCACGTCCCTGGAGTGCCTGGATACGGTGTTTTCGGGGTGGAAGCAGAAGGCCGGCGCGGTCAGGGGGCGCAAGCCGTGATGCTGGCCTTGACCGGCTCAGAAGTGCGTCCGCAGATGCCGGACGAGCGCGAGGTGATGGCCGCCCTGCAGCCAGAACTCATGGGATACCGCCAGGGCAATCAGCCATGAAGCCGCAACGACGAGAAGGTCGCACCGCCCGCTCTTCCACCAGTTCAGCGAATGGCGCCCCGCGATCCACGGTACGCCCAGCGGGTTCGGCCAGTCGGCCAGCAAGTGCATGACGCCACCGCAGGCGAAGCCGAATGCGGGTGCAGCCCAGGGATGGGTGCCCAGCGCGTGGTAGGCCCATAGCATCAGGCCAATCCACGCGATGCCCCAATGCGTCCAGGTGCGATGGGTAATCCACAGGCGCCGCGACCTCGACCACCATGCCACTTCCATCCAGTCTGGCGCGGTGCTGCCCAGCACCGCCGCCACAAACCCCACAATGCTGGCCCATCCCCACCCTTCGCCGCCGCCCTTCGCGATGACCACTGCAGCGATGACGGCCGCCGCCCATCCGGTGGCGTGGTGAGCTTTGCTTGAGGCCATGAGACTGCGCGTGTACGCCGGTGATCCATGAGGGGGCGCAATCTTGGCAGATGTGCGCGAGAAACACCAGCGCTGGATCGACCACGTCGTGGGGGGGCGGGGCGCGCCTCTATGAAACCTGTGCCGTGGCCGCCTTCTCCCAACGCCACAACGTCGCGCGGCTCACCCCCAGCCGCTGCGCCGCCTGCTGACGATTGCCGCCACACTCGGCCAGCACTTCCAGCACGCGCGCGCGGGGTGCGGTCGATGGCGGCGACGCAAGCTCCGGTTGTGGCGGCGCCATGATGCTGGCCGCCCCGAACAGTTCCGGGCAGTCGTGATGCAGTTCGTCGAACGCAATGCGCGCCAGATCCTCCCATTGCGAGAAGAACACCGCCATCCGCTCGCAGATATTCTCCAGCTCACGGATATTGCCCGGCCAGGCATGGGCCTGCAGCCTTGGCAGCAGGCGCGCGACCAGGGCCGGTGCGTCGAGGCGCGAGTCCAGCCGGTCCAGCGAGCGCCGCAGCAGGAACGTGGCGAGCAAGGCGATGTCCTCGCGGCGCTCGCGCAGCGGTGGCAACGCCAGTTGCAGCGTGTTGATGCGGTAGTAGAGATCCTGACGGAACTGCCTGGATGCGATCAACTGCGGCAGCGGCTGATGCGTCGCCGCGATAATCCGCACGTCGACCGGAATCGGTATGGCACCGCCCAGACGCAGGATCTCGCGCTCCTGCAGCACGCGCAGCAGCCGCGTCTGCAGCGAGACCGGCATGTCGCCAATCTCGTCAAGAAACAGCGTGCCGGTATGGGCCGATTCGAACAGCCCGCGCTTGCCCCCACGGCGCGATCCGGTGAAGGCGCCCTCGTCGTAGCCGAACAGCTCGCTTTCCAGCAGCGCCTCCGGAAAGGCCGCACAGTTGATGGCGACGAACGGCTTGGCGGCGCGCTTGCTCTCGTTATGAATCGCCTGTGCAAACTGCTCCTTGCCCACCCCACTCTCGCCGGATAGCAGCACCGTGAGATCCGTTCTGGCATAGCGCCGCGCCGTTGCGCAGGCGCGTTCGAAGGCCGGGCTGGCGCCGATCAGGTTGTCGAAGCGGTTGCGCGCATTGCGCGGATGCCGGCGCTGCTGGCTGCGCAGGCTGGCATCCGCATCCTGGATATTGCGCGCGTCATACAGCGTAATGGCCGCACCCACCGTATCGCCATGCTCGCGGATCGGGGTGCGATTGGCGATCCAGTCACGCTGCGCGAAGCGAAACACGCTGCCCCGCTCCTGCATGCCGCTGGCCAGCGTGGCTTGCAGCGACAGCGCCGGCTCGATGTCTTCCAGATGCTGGCCGATCATTCTCGCCTTGACGCGGCCCAGCAGCATTTCCATCGGCGGGTTGACGGCAATCACGCGATTGTCGCGGTCGACGGCCAGCACGGCCTCCTGCAGATTGTGCAGTACCCCGTTGAGCTGGTCATATCGGCCCGCTTCCAGGCGGGCCACACGCGCCAGTTCGATGGCGTCTTCAATCCCCTGGCGCACCGCATTGATCGAATAGGCCAGGCGCCCCTGGATGCCGTACTGCTCCGCCAGTTCCATGACGATGCTGGAACCCACCACCACCTCATAGCCATCACGCACGAGCCGCTCGAAGCACTGCCGCGCCTCGTCCGGGGTGCGGTACGCGTACTGCGCCACCTCGATATTGAGCAACTCGCGGACGGCATCCAGCTCGGGAATGCATTCGCCGTACATCACCACGCCTACCCGGTTCGAAATATGCCGTGCCTGCAGGAGCGCCACCAGGATGTCGAAGCCACTGAGCTTGATGGTGGCCACGGGTGCATCGAGCGCGTTGCGCAGGATCGTGGCGTTTGCCCCTGCGCTGACGAAGACGTCGGCCGACCCATCGCGCAGGCGATCGTGCGCGGCGTCCAGTGCGGCCTCGAACGAGCCATTGACCACCTCGATCGTCGCGCGGTCGGCGAACTCGTCCAGCACCGTCATGGCGAAGCGGCTCAGGTGCTTGTAGCTGATAAAGCAGAGACGCGGCAGGCTGCCGCGTTCGGGGGAGGTGCTGCGCATGGGTCTCCTCGTCGGCCGCCTCCAGGCGCTGCGGCGCCTCTCGTGTACGTTGCACGCGTGTTTCACGGCGGTTTCATGAAATGTCTCATGAGTGTTTCATGAAACGTGCGCCACGTCACCCCTCCCTCCTCATTCCATTAAAAATCAGTCATTTAGCAACTCCCCCATGCATTGGCATACCGATTGCACTGAACAATCAATACGAACACGGAGGAAGCAATGCAGGCGCTCGGACACATCACCGTACTTGACCTGACCCATATGCTCTCGGGCCCGTACGGCACCATGCTGCTGGCCGACCTGGGCGCACGCACGATCAAGGTGGAGCCCCCTGGCACCGGGGAAGGCACGCGCAAACTGCTTGCGGAGAGCGAGGACTACGCCCGCGACGGCATGGGCGCGTACTTCCTCACCCTGAACCGCAACAAGGAAAGCGTGTGCGTGGACCTGAAGTCCGAGGCAGGCCGGGCGGTGTTTCTGGATCTGGTGCGCCATGCCGACGTGGTCTTCGACAATTTCAGCGCCGGCGTGACGGAGCGCCTGGGTATCGATTACGCATCGCTCTCCAAGGTCAATTCGCGCATCATCACCTGCTCCGTCACCGGCTTCGGCCAGACCGGGCCAGACCGGCAGCAGCCCGCGTTCGACCAGGTGGTGCAGGCCATGGGTGGCGGCATGTCCATCACCGGCATGTCGGATGGCCCGCCGGTACGCAGCGGCATTCCCGTGGGTGACCTGGGCGGCGGTGTGTTCGGCGCCATCGGCGTGCTGGCGGCGCTGGCGGCGCGCGAACAGACCGGGGTGGGCCAGCACGTGGACATCTCCATGCTGGACGCCCAGATCTCGCTGCTGAACTACATGGCGACGATGCACCTGATGTCCGGCCTGGTGCCCGAACGCATCGGTAACAGCCATTTCGTGCACGTGCCGTACAACACCTATCCGACCCGCGACGGCCACATCATCATTGCCTGCATCGGCGACGCGTTCTTCGAACGCTTCCTCAGCGTGATCGACCATCCCGCACTGCGCGCACCCGAGTACCTGAAGCAGCCGGGCCGCTATGCCGACAAGGCGCGGATCGACGCCATCATCGCCAACGAACTGCGCGCCGAGTCGTCGGCCTACTGGCTGGCCCGTTTGCGGCAGGCTCGCATTCCGTGCGGCCCCGTCAACGATTTCGCGCACGCCTTGCGCGAGCCGCAGGTGGAGGCACGCGACATGATTGTCGAGGTGCCACTGAAGACCGGCGAGACCGTGCGGATGCCCGGCAATCCGGTGAAGCTTTCCGGGGTGACCACGCCGGCCTATACCTGTCCGCCCGCGCTGGGCGAGCACACGGCCACGGTGCTGCGTGACACGCTGGGCTATGACGACGCACAGATTGCGCGGCTGCGCGAAGCTGGGGCCGTAGCATGAGCGACGCACAACGCCATGCCACGCCGGACATCGTCATCACGGACGTTGCACCGCGCGACGGGCTGCAGAACCAGGCCGTCGCCATTTCCACCGATGCCAAGGTAGAACTGATCCGCCTGCTGGCGCGTGCCGGCGTACGCAGCGTCGAGGCCACCAGCTTCGTCTCGCCGAAGGCCGTGCCGCAGATGGCCGACGCGGCGGACGTGGTCCAGCGCGCTGCGGCACAGTGCCCGGACCTGCGGCTCTCCACGCTGGTGCCGAATCTCAAGGGGCTGGAACGGGCGCACAGCGCCGGGGCCACCGAGATCGCGGTGGTGCTCTCCGCCACCGAGACGATGAACCAGCGCAACATCAATATGGGGCTGGACGCCGCCACCGATGTCAGCGAACAGACGCTGGTGCGGGCGCGCGAACTCGGCCTGCGCACGCGTGCCTATGTGGCGGTTGCGTTCGATTGCCCGTTCGAAGGGCCGGTCGACCTCGATACGGTGTTGCGTCTGGCCTGCCGCATGCGGGACGCCGGCGCGGAAGAAATCGTGATCGCCGACACCATCGGCGCTGCAGCGCCCGCCGCCGTCAAATCGCGCATGGCTGCGCTGGCACAAGCACTCGACCCCGGCACGCTGGCCGTGCATCTGCATGACACGCGCGGCCTGGGCGTCGCCAATGCATGGGCCGCGTTGGAAGCCGGCGTGCGCCGCTTCGACGCCAGCGTGGGCGGCATTGGCGGCTGTCCGTTTGCCCCGGGCGCCGCAGGCAACCTGGCCACCGAAGACCTGGTGCTGATGGCCGAGCAATGCGGCCTGCGTACCGGGATTTCGCTCGATGGACTGCTCGACGCGGTGACATTCGCCGAATCGCTGCTGGATCGCCCCCTTGGCGGCCGCTCCATTGCATGGCTGCGGCGCCAGCAGAACCCTCGCGGCAAAAGCTGCACGTAAGGCCGGCACGGATGCCGCCGAGCATCCGGTCACACAAGACCCATAAAGGAAGGAGACACCCGATGAAGAACACTCGCTGGATTCGAGGCGTGCTGGGCGCCATGGCCTGCGCCGCCGCGCTGGCTTCTGGCCACGCGGCTGCGAAGTGGCCGGAAAAGACCGTCACGCTGGTGGTGCCCTATGCGCCCGGTGGCGGCACCGATATCGTCAGCCGCCTGGTCGCGCAGAAGCTGTCCGAGCGTTGGGGGCAGTCGGTAGTGGTGGACAACCGGCCCGGCGCCAACGGCGTGATCGGCTCCAGCCACGTTCACAAGTCCGCCCCGGACGGCTACACGCTGCTGATGGTGGTGGGCTCGCACGCGATCAATCCTGTGCTGATGAAAAGCCTGCCTTACGACACGGTGCGTGGCTTCTCCCCGATCACGCGCCTCGCCATCTCGCCGATGGTGCTGGTGGTATCGAAGTCCAACCCTGCGAAATCCCTGACCGACCTCGTCAGTGCCGCCCGTAGCCAGCCGCTTGGCATCGGCTACTCAGAAGGCCAGACGCGACTGACCGGCGAACTGCTGCGCCAGGCGGGCAATCTCAAGACCATTCCGGTGTCGTACAAGGGCGGCGCACAGATCATGGTCGATGTGATCGGCGGCCATGTGGGCGCCGGATTCACCAGCGTGCTGACGGCATTGCCCCACGTGCAAAGCGGCAATCTGCGCGTGATTGGCGTGGCGGCGGATCAGCGCATGTCGCTCTTCCCCGATGCGATGACGTTCAAGGAAGCCGGACTCGATGGCGTGGAATCGCTGAACTGGTATGGCCTGTTCGGGCCGGCGGGCATGTCGCCGGCCATCGTGGAGCAGATCCATCACGACCTGCAGCAGGTCACGCAGGACCCGGCGCTCGCCAAGCAGATGAAAGACCAGGGGGCTACCATCGTCCTGACCCCACCGACGGAGTTTCGCGCCTTCCTCGACAAGGAAACGCGGAAATGGGCCGACGTGGCCAAACGCGGTGGCATCCAGCCCGAATAGGAAATCCCCATGGATCTTGAACTGACTGACAAGCGCGTGCTGATCACCGGCGGCAGCCGCGGCATTGGCCTCGCCTGCGCCCGCGCGTTCCTGCGTGAAGGTGCCAAGGTGGCGATCATCGGACGTAGCGAGGCCAATCTCGCCGCCGCGCGGACCGCACTGGTGGCCGATGCGCCGGGCGCCGATCCGTTCACGGTTGCGGCTGACCTGAGCGACGCGGCGCAGGCCGCGCACGCCGTTGACGCCGCAGCCACCGCATTGGGCGGCATCGACATCCTGGTCACGTCCGCCGGTGGCGCGCGCCGCACCCCGCCTGCGGAGCTGACGCCCCAGTCGTGGCGCGAGGCGATGGACGCGAAATACTTCAGCTACATGCACGTCATCGACCCGGTCATCAAGCGCATGGCCCAGGCTGGGCACGGCGCCATCGTCAACGTCGTCGGCATGGGCGGCAAGGTAGCGAGCCCGACCCATTTGCCCGGCGGCGCCGCCAATGCCGCCCTGATGCTGGCAACGGCGGGGCTGGCCAGCGCGTACGGCCGGTTCGGGGTGCGGGTGAACGCCCTCAACCCATCAGCCACGCGCACCGAGCGGCTTCAACAGGGCCTGGAAGCCGAAGCGAAACTGGCTGGCACAACCGTCGAGGAGGCCCTCGGCAAAGCCAACGAACGCACCGGGCTCGGGCGGCTTGCCGCGCCCGAAGAGATCGCCGATGCCGTGCTGTTTTTCGCGTCGGCACGCGCGTCCTACATTTCGGGGGCGATCCTGTCGATCGACGGCGCCACCACGCCCATCGTCGTCTGATGTCGCCCGATGTCGTCTGATGTCGTCTGATTGCACCGAAGCCGTACCCGTCGTTCCGCAGTACCAGATTGCAGATAACAGGCGAATAACGCCGAACTCACTGTTGCAGCAGGAGGAGACCCTATGCACCGCCGTACCCTCGTCAAGGCGCTATGCGCCGTTGCCGTCACCGTCGCCACGCCGGCCATATCCGGCACCAGCGCCTTCGCGCAAGACTACCCGTCGCGCCCGATCCGGCTGATCGTGCCGTTCGCGCCGGGCGGCGTTTCGGATACCAGCGCCCGTGTGATTGCGGACAGGCTGGGCCAGCGCCTTGGCCAGCAGATCGTGGTCGACAACAAGCCCGGTGCCTCGGGAAATATCGGCAGCGCGATGGTGGCCCAGTCGGCGCCCGATGGCTACACGCTGCTGCTCGGGTTCGACGGCACCATCGTCATCAATCCGCATGTCTTTCCCAAGGTGCCATTCGACCCGGTCAAGGACTTCGTGCCCGTCGGAAAGATTGGCGATGCGGCGCTGATCCTGATTACCCACCCGTCCGTCCCGGCGAAGAACCTGAAGGAACTCGTCGCGTATTCGCAGACCCGGCCCGAAGGGTTGTCATATGGCAGCGCCGGCACCGGCAGCACGCCGCACCTGGCCGGGGAGCTGCTCAAGGCCCGCACCGGCCTGAAGATGACGCACATCCCCTACAAGGGCGGCGGCCAGGCGATGGGGGATCTGGTGGGCGGCACGCTGCCGGTGCTGTACACGGCCGTGGCCGGCGCGCAGCAATACGTGAAAACCGGCAAGGCCACGGCGATTGCAGTTTCCGGCGCGAGCCGCGTATCGACGCTGCCGGATGTGCCGACGCTGGAGGAATCAGGCGCCCCAGGTCTGGTCAGCGACTCGTGGGTGGGATTGCTGGCCCCCGCCAAGACGCCAAAGGAGATCGTCGACCGGCTGTCGAAGGAGTTGAATGTCGTGGTCAACCAGCCCGAGACGCGCGAACGGCTCGCCACGCTGGGCATCGATCCGGTCGGCAATTCATCGGAGGCGTTTGGCAAGCAGATCCAGGCGGACCTGAAGAAGTACGGCGAGGTCGTCAAGACCGCCAACATCAAGGTCGAGTGAGACGCGGCGCGGCTAGCGGAACCGGAACATCCCTTGCCAGAACGTCTCGAACGCACTGACGGGTTTTTCCGCTTCCGCTGGGGCGGCCCCGGGTGACGGGGCGACCCCGGCTTTGTCCACCGCCCTGCGCGACTCATGCAGCGCCCAGACGCTGTCGGCAATGCGTCCGGCAAGGTCCGCCTCACAATCCCGGCCCAGCAGCACACCGAACAGGACGTCGCGGGTGTGCCCATCGTCGGCAAAGCGCATGGCGATGGCGACCATCTTCTCGTAGTGCTCCTGCGCCGCACGCCTGGCCGCTTCCTGTGCCTCGCGCGCCTCGGCTTCCTCGGCCGCTTGCTCGGCTTCCCAGCGGCGCATTTCGCGTTCGAAGACGTCGTCGTAGACCTGCCGCTGCTCGGCATCGGACAGGATCGAATAGGCATCGCGAATCTGCTGGAAGGCCGCATGCGCCTCGGCTTCGCGACCGGGGTTGCGGTCCGGATGCCACTTCATCGCCGCGCGGCGATAGGCGAGCTTGATCTCGTCGAGGGTGGCATCGGACTGTACGCCAAGCGTCGCGTAGAGCGTATTCATGGGGAGCGGGGCAGGGCGAAAAACGGAGGTGTCCATCCTAGCATGCCGCACTGCATCAAATCTCGCCGCCGGCCCCCGCCAGTTCCTTGCGCATCCGCATGGCAGCCCCGATTCGCTTGAATGGGTCGGGCGGAATCCAGTTGGGCTGGCTGTTGGCGAGGATGAAGTCGAGCGCGGGACTTTGCATGCCGGCCATGAACTCCGCCATGTAATGGCCCAGGTAAGTGCCTTTGGCCACACCCACACCGTTGCAGCCCACCACGCTGTAGACGCCCTCCGCTTCCTGCCGGAAGATCGAATGATGATTTCGCGTCACGCTGATCATGCCACCCCAGGTGTGTGCGAATGGCTTGGTCGCCAGTGCCGGGAAACGCGCCTCAAATGACAGCCGGTGCTGGTGCATGGCCTGGCGCAGGTCGGCGTCAGACGCAAGCAGCGCGGGACGGTAGTGGAATGTGTTGCGCACGAAGAGCCGCTGATCCGGGGTGTAGCGGACGGTAGTGCCGGCAGGATGCGCGGATGTGGTGCCCCAGGGCGCCACATCATCGAACAGGCCCATCTCATCGGGCGTCAGCGGCTCGCTCAGGCTGGCGTAGGTGAAGACGGTGGCCAGGCGGTTACGCACCTTGCCGAAGGTCTCGCTGAAGCTGCCCACCGTCAGCACAAGCTTGTCCGCCCGCACGGTGCCACCGGCGAATTCCAGCACATGCGGAGGGCCGTCATGGCATGCCGTCACCGGACTGCCTGTAAACAGCGTGACCGATTCAGGAAGGCTTGCCGCCAGGCCGCGCACCAGCGATGCCGGATTCACCAGCACGTTGCCGGGTGTGTAGACGGCGGCCTGATAGTACGCCGTGCCCAGCCGCCGCGACAGCGCGGCGCCTTCTACCAACTCGTAGTCAAAGCCGGCCCGCTTCAGGCCTTGCGCGAAGCGTTCCAGCGCGTCCATGTGCCGCGCTTCATGGGCGGCCATGTACTTGCCGGCGTCCTGCCATGCGCAATCGATGCCATGGCGATCCTTGAGGCTGCGCAGCCGCTCGATGGCGAACAGGTTCAGCGTGTGGAGCTTGCGGTTCGATTCGACGTCCGCCTCGCCCCCATCCACGTTGTGCGGCACATCGATGATGAAGCCAGCGTTCCGGCCCGATGCACCCTGCCCCACTTCCAGCGCATCCACCAGCGCAATGCGCGCTTGCGGATGCAGTTCGGCCAGGCGCCGTGCCAGCGCCACGCCGGTAAAGCCGGCGCCCACCACGGCGTAATGGAAATGATGATGTCCGCGCAGCCGCTGGCCGATGGCCGCGTGACGGGAAGGCGATGTTTCGAACCAGCCGAGCTGGCCGTCGATGGCGGGAAGTTTGCGAATCTGGGGCATGGCGTCGATCTGCGCGTGAGGCGCGAACGGCATTGTAAGGCGTTGGCGCGGCAAGGGGCCCAGACCCTGAGTTGGCGGCGCTGCGGAGCTGGTCTCCGCCAAAGTCGAGGGAAGATAAAAAAACGCCACGATCCCTGCGGACCGCGGCGTGTCAATTGCCGATCAGGCGGCACCCACTATGCCGCCCTTCGCGCCTGCATCAGGCGCCGATCGGCTTGCCTTGGTTGTGCCGGATGACGACCGTGGATGAGCGTGCCGGGAGGCTGGCGCTCGGCCATTTGTCGTTCGGATGCTGGATGTTCACGAAGAACGTCGTCAGATCCGGCGTGTATGCGAGACCGGTGATTTCGCAGCCGTGCGGGCCGACCAGGAAGCGCTTCACCTCGCGCGTGACCTGGTCCACGTAGTGCATCGAATTGGCACCGAAGATGTCGGTGGTGCTGGTGCCCGTGCCCGCATCGGTCTGCACCCACAGGCGGCCCTTCGGGTCCACGCGGATGCCGTCGGGGCTCGAGAACGTGTCGCCCACCATGTTGCCCTTCAGGTTCGCCGCCGCGATGGACGGGTCGCCGGCCAGCAGCAGGATTTCCCACGTGAACTTGACCGCCAGCGGCGAATCGCCGGTTTCCTTCCAGCGGACGATATGGCCGTGGGAGTTGGTCACGCGCGGGTTGGCCGCGTCCGTCACCTGACGGCCGCCGTTGTTGGTCAGCGTGCAGTAGACGGTCTTGTCCAGGCCCACCGTGATCCACTCCGGGCGGTCCATCAGCGTGCCACCGGCCACGCGGGCGGCGGCCTTGGTGTTGATCAGCACGTCGGCCTGGGTGTTGAAGTCGATGGCTACCGGCGCCGGCGGCACGACCGACTGCGTGAAGTTGCCCGGGTCCGAGGCGCCCGCCACGAGGCCGTTCTTGCCCTGGGTCAGTTCGACCCAGTCGCCCGATCCGTCGGCGTTGAACTTGGCCACGTACAGCGTGCCGTTGTCGAGCAGGCTGGCGTTGTTCAGGCGGTTGGTCGCGTCGAAGGCGGCGCTGGGGATGAACTTGTAGATGCAGCCCGGCGTGCCATCGTCGCCCATGTAGAACGCCACGCGATTGCTCGAATCGGTCATGAACGCGGTGTTCTCATGGTCGAAGCGGCCCATGGCGGTGCGCTTGACCGGCATGCCCGAGATCTGCTGGAGGGGGTCGATCTCCACCACCCAGCCGTAGCCTTCGTCGGCTTGCGTCGGGTCCAGGTAGTTGTCGGTGGTTTCCTCGCAGGTCAGGTAGGTGCCCCACGGCGTATGGCCGCTGGAGCAGTTGTTCAGCGTGCCAACCACGGTGCCGCCCACCACGCTGGCGGCCGGGCCCGAGACGCGATACAGCGAGTTGCCGGTGTAGCGCTTGTTGTACGTCGAGTTTTTCTTGACCTGCCAGGCATTGGCGACGAATTCGACCTCGATCACCGACACGCCAACCGACGACAGCGCCAGCCGCTTCTGCTCGGGCGTGGCGGTGCCGGCGTTGTAGGAGCCCGAGAACAGGATGGCGCTGTCCATGGCCTCGTGGTTCATCACGAGCAGGCCGCCCTTCTGCGGGTCCGTGCCCGGGATCTCGAAGTAGTGCATGCCGTCGTGGTTGCCGCCGGCCTGGCGTTCGGTTTCCGCCGACGACTGGAACGCGCCCGTGTAGCCCACCGAGCCCGCTTCCACCGGGTCGCCCGCCGAGAACAGCACGGTATACGAATAGTTGGTCGGCAGCGTCACGGTGTCAGCGGTCACCTTGTCGGCCACCGGCGTGAAATTGATGCTGTAGTCCAGCGGCTGCACCGGGGTCGGCGTGGGGGCCGCGCCGGGTCCCGGGGCCGGTGCCGGCGCCGGAGCGGGATCATCATCGCCACCACAGGCCGCCAGCAGGCTGCCGCCGCCGAAGGCCGACAGCAGCGACAGGCCCAGACCGCCACGCAGTACCTTGCGGCGCTCGGGGTTGGCGGCGACGATTTCCTCCAGCGTCTGGCCCGGAACGGTGACCGAGCCCTGGGCTTCACGGCGCGGCGCGCGGAACTTATCGGTGATGTACGACATGAGTAGAGACCTCCAGTTGTATGGGAAACCACCGGGCTTCTGATGTCCCGGAGGCGACTTGCCGGCCCAGATACTAGCGATCACAAATGACGGTTTCGTTACATCATGTCTGCACAGCGATGCATTCCCGGCAAATGAGGTTGAGAGACATTTCAGCGGCGATGATCGCAGCCCTTTTTTGCATTTTTGCGACGCTCCGCCAGCGCCCGGCGGTAGTCCAAGTGATGGTTATTGCGCTTTCAACACCTTGTCACAGTCCGTTCATAGGATGGCGTCCGGCCTGAACGATTAGAGGTCGTTCCCACTGCGGCGACATGGCGAGCCTTGCCATCCGGTTGCCGACCCACACAAAAAAGGACGAGAAAATGTTGGACAAACTCAATGCATCGCGCCGCAAGGCCCTGAAACTCCTCGCCGGCGCGCCGATGCTGCCGCTGGGCCTGGGTTCCGTTTCCCTGCTGGCCGGTTGTGGCGGCGACAGCGACGCTGCCACGCCGGGCACGCCCGCCACGCCGGGCGCCACCCCCGCGACGTTCGCCTCCGCCGAATTCACGGGCATGGCCGCGCCGACGCTGGCCGACCCGGCCGCGATGTCCACCACCACGGTGGGCTCGTCGCTCAAGGTGACCATGAGCGACGGTACCAGCCAGACCTACAAGCTGGCCTACCAGCCGTTCTTCATCACCGGCGACGAAGTGTCCGACGGCAACGGCGGCAAGATCCTGGCCGGCGGCTACGTCGACATCAACAACCAGCCGATCATCGACCGCTCGGTGGCCGGCAAGGAACGCCAGTTCTTCTCCGACTCGCCGGATGGCACGTCGCTGCTGAAGATCGACGGCGCCAAGGTGGCCGGCGTCACCGGCAACACCGTGTTCGCCGTGGTCCAGTTCGAATACAACACGGCCGACCAGGCCGGCGTCTCCACCTACGGCTGCCTGCCGTCGCCGATCGCCGTCCTCACGCTCGACCAGAACCCGACCACCGGCAAACTGACGCTGGTCAAGTACCACAACGTCGATACCTCCAGCGCCAACGGCCTGTGGATCACCTGCGGCGCGAGCCTGTCGCCGTGGAACACCCACCTCTCCAGCGAAGAGTACGAGCCGGATCCGTGGACCGCGGACGCCGCCCTGCTCACGCAGTACACCGCCTATGCCACCAACCTGTACGGCAACGCGAGCATTCCGCTGAACCACTATCTGTACGGCCATCTGCCGGAAGTCACGGTGAACGCGGACGGCACGGGCTCGATCAAGAAGCACTACTGCCTGGGCCGCATCTCGCACGAACTCGTGCAGGTAATGCCGGACAACCGCACCGTGCTGATGGGCGATGACGCCACCAACAGCGCCATGTTCATGTTCATCGCCGACAAGGAGAAGGACCTGTCCGCCGGCACGCTGTACGTGGCGAAGGTGGGTTCGGGCTTCTCGGTCGATCCGGCTGCCGCCGGCGCCGCGCTGACCTGGATCAAGCTCGGCCACGCCACCAGCGCCGAAGTGGAAGCGATGGCCAAGTCCCACCGTCCGCAGGACATCATGGACGTGAAGTGGGCAGACCCGGTGGACACCAGCTACACCAAGATTTTCGCGAACGGCATTGCCCAGTGGGTCAAGGTCGTACCGGGCAAGGAGCGCGTGGCCGCGTTCCTGGAAACCCACCGCTACGCCTACCTGGCCGGCGGCAGCATGGGCTTCACCAAGATGGAAGGCACCACTGTCAACATCAAGGACAAGATCGCCTACTCCGCCCTGCAAAACGTTCAGGACTCGATGGTGCTGAACAACGCCAAGGGCTGGAACGCCGCCAGCAACATCAGCTTGCCGGCCGCGCTGAAGGCTGGCGTGGTGATGCAGCACAACCTGACCGGTGGCCAGACCGACACCAGCGGCGCTGCCATCCGCAGCGAATGGGTGCCGGTGCACACCAAGGCGCTGATCGCCGGCAAGGACATCGCCGCTGACGCGCTGGGCAACACGGCAGATCCGGAAACGATTGGCAACCCGGACAACCTGAAGTTCTCGGAAAAGCTGCGCACGCTGTTCATCGGCGAAGACAGCGGCCAGCACGCCAACAACTTCCTGTGGGCGTACAACATCGATACGAAGAAGCTGAGCCGCCTGATGTCGGTACCGGCTGGCGGCGAATCGACGGGCCTGCACGCCGTGGACGAACTCAACGGCTGGACCTACATCATGAGCAACTTCCAGCACGCGGGCGAATTCATCGGCACCATGCCCGCCGGCGTGAAGACCACGCTCGATCCGCTGGTGCGCGCCAACTACAAGGACAAGTTCGGCTCCGCCGTCGGTTACCTGACCGCGGATGCCACCAGCGTCAAGCTGGGTTGATGTCCTGAAGTACCCGGGCCATCCGCACTGCCGGGTGGCCCGGTCATGTGGCAAAAATCCCACGCCCCACGGGCACCACCCAGTCTCATTCCCGATCAACGCCCGCAATTCACGCGGAACGGGAATATGTCATCTTTAGCCTATTGAAGTCCTGAATAAGGGCGGATAAGGTTCGGCGAATAATATTTTCCACGGTGATATATGTTATTCGCGACATATATTGCACGCCCCAATCTGGAAATCCAAATGAGTCTTTTCGAAACGGGACGCAGCACGTCTTTGTTTGCCCTCGATGCCGGACCGCCCAGGTCCGTTGCACACGCACGTCCAGTGTGCGCCGCCCCCGTTTCCACCGCGTAGTAACTAGTCGGACTGCCCCGGGGCCACAAACCCTCTCAAAGCCCGGGGGCACCGACATAGCTGGGGGTAATTCGTCCAGGGCGTGACGGGGTCAACCGCGCTGCCGCCAGAGCAGCCGGGCGCGCCAGGCCAGTGGGGACGAACTACCCGGTATTCCCATGTCCCGGAGAATGTTCAAAATGAGCAGCGTGATCAACGATGGTGGCAGCCCGTCCTACGGGCGAGCGCCGTTCTTTTCCAAGGAAGCGACCTACGCCAAACCGGGATTTTCCCGTTGGATGGTCCCGCCCGCCGCGTTGGCGGTGCACCTCTGCATTGGCCAGGCCTATGCTTTCTCGGTATTCAATGCCCCCCTGTCCAGGGTAATCGGTATTACCGAATCCGCACCTGACGACTGGAAACTGACCACGCTGGGTTGGATTTTCTCGCTGGCCATTTTCTTCCTCGGCATTTCAGCCGCCTTCGCCGGCAAATGGCTGGAACGCGTGGGCCCGCGCAAGACCATGTTCACGGCGGCCTGCTGCTTTGGCGGCGGTTTCCTGATCTCCGCGCTCGGGGTCTATACGCACCAGATCGTGCTGCTCTACCTCGGCTATGGCGTGCTCGGCGGGATTGGGCTGGGCCTCGGCTATGTCTCGCCGGTCTCCACACTGATCCGCTGGTTCCCGGACCGCCGCGGCATGGCCACCGGCATGGCCATCATGGGCTTCGGCGGCGGCGCCATGATCGCCGCGCCGCTGTCCGTGGCGCTGATGAACACCTTCAAGAGCGCCACCTCGGTCGGCGTGACCCAGACCTTCCTGGTCATGGGCGTGGGCTACTTCATCTCGATGACCATCGGCTCGCTGGCGATCCGCGTCCCGCCGCCCGGCTGGAAGCCCGCCGGCTGGACCCCGCCGGTCACCACCAACAAGATGATCACGCGTAACCACGTGCACATCGACCAGGCTCTGAAGACGCCCCAGTTCTACCTGCTGTGGGTGGTGCTGTTCCTGAACGTGACCGCCGGCATCGGCGTGCTCGGCCAGGCCTCGCTGATGATCCAGGAAAGCTTCAAGGGCTCGGTCACGCCGGCCGCCGCCGCGGGCTTCGTGGGGCTGCTGTCGCTGTTCAACATGGGCGGCCGCTTCTTCTGGGCCTCGTCGTCGGACTGGATCGGCCGCAAGAACACCTACTTCGTGTTCTTCGCGCTGGGCGCCGTGCTGTACTGGCTGGTGCCGCAACTGGGTGGCGCCGGCAGCATCGCGCTGTTCGTGCTGGCCTACTGCGTGATCATGTCGATGTACGGCGGCGGCTTTGCCACCATCCCGGCCTACCTGGCCGACATGTTCGGCACGGCCTACGTGGGCGGTATCCATGGCCGTCTGCTGACCGCCTGGGCCGCCGCCGGCATTGCCGGCCCGGTGCTGGTGAACTACATCCGCGAATACCAGGTGGCGCACGGCGTAACCGGTGGCGCGGCGTACACCATGACGCTGCACATCATGGCTGGCCTGCTGGTCATCGGCTTCCTGGCCAACCTGCTGGTCTCGCGCGTCAGCGACAAGCACCACATGAGCGACGCCGAAGTAGCCGGCATGGCCGGTGTGGCGGGCGGCGCGCACTAAGCACCTAGAACGGAGTCATCCATGGAAAACCAATCTCTTGACGCGCAACCGACCAACACCGGTCTGCTGGCGGTGTTCTGGCTCTATGTGCTGGTGCCGCTGGTCTGGGGGGTGTCCAACACCATTACCCAGGCGCTGAAGCTGTTCCAGTAACACCGGACAGCCAATGAGGCAGTGACGCAGTGAGGCAGTGACGAAAGGGCCGCGGCAACCGCGGCCCTTTTCATTTCCTCCTACACTTGTCGGGTTGCCCCGCGCGGGGCCCCTTCCCCCCTCGCCCCTTCCCACCCAGTTGAATGGAGTCGCCATGAAGATCGATCTATCGGGCAAGACCGCCCTCGTCACGGGTTCCACGGCCGGCATCGGCTTTGCCACGGCCAAGGGGCTTGCCGAGGCCGGCGCACGCGTTATCGTCAACGGCCGCAGCAGCGCCAGCGTGGAGCAGGCGCTGGCCAAGCTGAAAGCCGCCGTGCCAGACGCCCAGGCGGTAGGCTTTGCCGGCGACCTGGTCGATGCGGCGGTGTGCGACAAGCTGGTCGGCACCCATCCCGACATCGACATCCTCGTGAACAACCTTGGCATCTTCCAGCCGCAGGACTTCTTCGACATCCCCGACAGCGAGTGGACGCGCTTCTTCGAGGTCAACGTGCTGACCGGCGTACGGCTCTCGCGCGCCTACGCCAAGGGCATGGCCGCCCGGAAATGGGGCCGGATCGTGTTCATCGCGTCGGAATCCGGCATCAATATCCCGGTGGAAATGATCCACTACGGGGTCACCAAGACCGCCCAGCTGGCCGTCTCGCGCGGGCTGGCCAAGCAGTTGGCGGGGACCGGCGTGACGGTCAATGCGGTGCTGCCGGGACCGACGCTGTCCGAAGGGGTGGAGGCAATGCTCAAGGACGAGATTGCCAAGAGCGGCAAGAGCGCCGAGGAAGTGGCGGCTGACTTCGTCAAGGCGCACCGCAGTTCGTCGCTGATCCAGCGCGCGGCCACGGTGGAGGAAGTGGCCAATATGGTCGTCTATGCGTGCTCGAAGCAGGCATCGGCCACCACCGGCGCGGCGCTGCGGGTGGATGGCGGCGTGGTCGATACGATCATCTGAACAGCCAGCCGGCTCAGCCGCCCGCGCCCAGCAACGCCACCGCACGCGCCAGCACCGGCGACGGGTTCTCCGGATGCCAGATTGCCGAGTACTGCGCGTGCGCCGGCGCCCCGGTGAGCGGCTTGAGCACCACACCGGGCACCGCCGCCGTGCCCAGCGTGCGCGGCACCAGTGCCACGCCCCGGCCCAGCGCCACCAGGCTGATGACGGACAGCAGGTGCTTGGCGTAGTGGCGGAAGTTCGGGCTGAAGCCGCCGGCCAGGCAGGTGGCCGCCGTCAGGTCGAAATACCCCGGCGCGCTCTCCCGCGGAATCACGATGAACGGCTCGTCGGCCAGCGCCGCCACATCGATCTTCGCGCGGCCCGCCAGCCGGTGCGTGGCAGGCAGCGCCGCCGCCAGCGGCACGCTGGCCACAAGGTGCGCCGCCATCTCGCCCACCCCCATCGGCACCTGCGCGAAGCCCAGGTCGATGCGGTCCTTGCGCAGCGCCTCCACCTGCTCTGACGAGCCCATTTCCTCCCAAACCGTCTCCACACCCGCCAGCTCCCGATGCAGCCGGGCGAACAGCGTCTCGATGCCGATATAGACCACCGCTGCCACGAAGCCAATCCGCAGCGTGCCAGTCTCGCCCTGCTGTGCGCGCCGCACCACCTGCAAGGCCACCTCGGCCTGGTTCAGGATGCGCCGCGCCTCCTGCACCAGCGCCGCGCCGGCCGGCGTCAGCCGCACACTGCGCTTGTTGCGGTCGAACAGCATGACGCCGAGTTGTTCCTCGAGCTGCTGGATGTGCTTGGTCAGCGGCGGCTGCGAGATGCGCAGCCGCTCCGCCGCGCGGCCGAAATGCAACTCCTCCGCCAGCGCCATGAACATGCGCAGGTCCCGAATCTCCATCGTCGCTTTCATGCTTCCGCCCCCTTGCGTGCGCCGCCAGACGGCAGCGCCAGTCATTCTATTTTGGAATCAGTCTCTTCCCAAAAATATATTGGACGCATCCAAACGCCATTCGCACAATGGCCGGATTCCAAGACAACAACCCTAAGATTCCGGAGACAGGCGCATGCCACGCATCCCCACCCCGGCGCTGGACGCCATGACCCCTGCCCAGCGCGCCGTGCACGACACCATTGCCGGCGGCCCGCGCGGCGGCGTGCGCGGGCCGCTGGCGGTCTGGCTGCAACGCCCCCAGCTGGCCGCCACCGCCCAGGCGCTGGGTCAGTACTGCCGCTACGACTCCTCCCTGCCACCGCGCCTGTCCGAGCTGGCCATCCTCTGCATGGCCCGCGCCTGGCGCGCCGAGTACGAGTGGTACGCCCACAAGCCGCTGGCGCTGAAGGCCGGCGTGCAGCCCGAGGTGGTCGAGGCCATCCGCACCGGCCGCACCCCGGCCTTCGCCAACGAGGACGAGGCCGTGGTCCACGCCGTGATGCAGAGCCTCGACCAGACCCGCCGCATTCCCGACACGCTCTACAAGCACGCCATCGACGTGCTCGGCCAGGACGGCGTGGTGGACCTCGTCGGCCTCGCCGGCTACTACACGCTGATCTCGATGACCATCAACGCGTTCGAGGTGGTGCCGCCGGCAGGCACGCCCAACGAACTCGATCCGCTCTGAACAGGAAATCCGCAACATGTCATCCAATTCGCCCAAGAGGCTCGAAGGAAAAGTTGTCATCGTGACCGGCGCGGGCTGCGTCGGCCCGGGCTGGGGCAACGGCCGCGCCGTTGCCAGCAACTGGTACGGGATGATGGGGCCGGCCGGCACGCCGCCTGACGTGGTGAAGCGCGTGAACGAGGCCCTGCGCCGCACGCTCGACCACCCCGGCGTGCGCACCAACCTCGAACAACTGGGCCTGGTCCCCGCCCCGGGCAGCGCCGCCGAGTTCACCACGCTGATCCGCAACGACACCGCCAAGTGGGGCCGCGTGGTCAAGGAACACAACATCCACGGAGAATGACATGGGCACGATGACGCTGTACTGGTCGCCCCGCTCGCCGTTCGTGCGGCGCGTGATGGTGACCGCGCACGAACTGGGCATCGCCGACCGCATCCGCTGCACGGACGCGGTGGTGGCCATGACTGGCTGCAACGCGGACGTGATGCGCATGAACCCGCTCAACAAGATCCCGACGCTGGTGCTTGAGGACGGCAGCGTGCTGTCGGAATCGACACTGATCTGCGAGTACCTTGCCGCTGGCTCCGCGCTGGTGCCGGGCGAGCGCGCCGCCCGCCTGCGCGCGCTGCGCTGGCACGGGATGGGCCATGGCCTGACCGATCTGCTGGTGCTGTGGCGCAACGAGCGGCTGCGGCCGGCGGCGCAGCAGTCGGCGCCCATCCTCGACGCCTGGGCCGCCAAGCTGGCGGCCACGCTGTCGGTACTCGATGCCGAAGCGGCCACCTTGCGCGCCTCAGCCGTGTCGCTCGGGCATGTCGCCATCGGCTGCGCGCTGGGCTATCTGGACTTCCGCTTTAAGGAACTCGACTGGCGCGCGCAGGCGCCGGCGCTGGCGCAGTGGTTCGCGACGTTCGACCAGCGCCTGTCGATGCGGGAGACCATGCCGTCGGCGTAGCGACGTCAGGCCGCGTCGGTACTCCAAGACCGGATCAGATCGACCGTGCCGGCATCCGCCGCGCAGGCCGCCTCGCCAATCTCCCGGCCCCAGTAGCGCTCCGAGCCATCGGCCAGCCGCCACGCGTGCAGGCGCCGCGTGAACAGTTGCAGGTCGTATTCCCCGGTGACGCCCATTGCGCCGTGTACGGCATGGGCGCTGCCAGTGACCGGAGTCACCGCCTCGCAGGCATTGAGCTTGCCCACCGCCGCGCGCATGCGGTCCGGCCAGGCGTCGTCGGACGCGCACGCGATCTGCGCCGCCACGCGCGCCGCCGCCACCTGCTCGGCCATCACACTGACTTGATGCTGGATCGCCTGAAACTTGCCGATGGGCCGGCCAAACTGCGCGCGGTCGTTGGCGTACTGCAAGGTCATGTCGAACACGCGGGCCATCGCACCGGCCATCTGGGCGGCGTGCAGGCAGGCGCCCAGCGTACGCAGCAGCCCCGGCGCCAGCGGAAAGGCGGCGGACGGGGACCGGCCGATGGAGACCGTCAGGTCGCCGTGCACGCCGGTATCTGCCAGATCCGCGGCTGCGCGGGCAACCAGCGCCCCCTGGCCGCCGTCCTGCACGAGGAACCACGCGGCGGCGGCTCCGCACGGCGCATGGGTGCGCGGCGCGGCGTCGAACGTCGCCAGCGCAATCGGGCCCTCCGGTATGTCGATGCCGGCCTGATGCAGCACCGCCCGCGCGAACATCGTCTGGGCCAGCGGCAGCGGCATTGCGTGCCAGCCCATCGCAAATAGCAGCGGGGCGACCTCCGCCAGCGAAAGCCCCGCGCCACCGGCATCCTCGGGCAGCAGGCAGTCCGCAAAGCCGCTGTCGCGCAGCACGCTCCACAGCGGCGCCGCACCCTGCCCGGCTTCCACGGCGCGCACATGCGCCGGCGTGCAGTGGTCGCGCAGCAGGGCTGTCAGCGCGTCGGAATAGGCGTTATCCATCTCGAAACTCCTTCAGCGCAGGCCAAGGCCGCGCGCAATCATGCCGCGCAGGATCTCGCGGGTACCGCCCCGCAGCGAATAGGTCGGCGAAGTCTGGCTGACGTAAGCCGCCGTGCGATACAGCGCCGTGTCGGCGGCCAGCTCCGGTTCATCCCCGAGCGCCGCTTCCGCCAGCGCGCCCACGGACTGCTCCAGTTCGGTGCCGAGATCCTTGACCAGCGCGGCCTCCACCAGCGGGCTTTCCCCGGCGGCGAGCCGCGCCGTTACCGCCAGCGACATCGCGCGCAGCGTGGCCAGCCTGCCGACCAGCCGGCCAACGGTGACCGTGTCGCGCCGAATCGACGGCAGGCGGCGCAGCGCGGCAATCCATGCGTCGAGCAGCACCACGCTCGAATAAAGCCGCTCCGGGCCGCTGCGCTCGAACGCCAGTTCCGCGTTGACCTGCTCCCAGCCCGCGCCCTCCTGCCCCACCAGCGCATCGGGCGGCAGGGTCACATCGTCGAAGCTCACCTCCGAGAAATGCGCGTCACCAGCCAGGTCGTGGATCGGCCGGATCGTCACGCCCGGCGCGGCAAGGTCCACGATGACCTGCGACAGGCCCTTCTGGCGGTCACCCGCCTCGCCGGAGGTGCGCACCAGCGCCAGCATGTACTGGCAGCGGTCGGCGTTGGTCGTCCAGATCTTGCGGCCATTCAGCCTCCAGCCGCCTTCGGGCAGCGGTACGGCGCGCGTGCTGACGCTGGCCAGGTCGGAGCCGGCGTTCGGCTCGCTCATGCCGATGCAGAAGAACGCCTCGCCCCGGCAGATGCGCGGCAGGTAGAAGTCGCGCTGGGCGTCGTTACCGTAGCGCAGGATCAGCGGCCCGCTCTGCCGGTCCGCGATCCAGTGCGCGGAGACCGGCGCGCCGCAGGCCAGCAACTCCTCCACGAGCACGAAGCGCGAGAAGGCGTCGAGCCCGGCGCCGCCGTGGGCCGCGGGCAGCGTGATGCCCACCCAGCCGCGCCGCGCCAGCGCGCGGCTGAAGCTGGCGTCGAAGCCCATCCACGAGCGCGCGCGCACATCGGGCGGCAGCGCCGGCAGATGTTCGGCGAGGAAGGCCTTGACCTCGGCACGGAAGGCCGCCGCCTGTGGCGGCAGCGCCGTGAGCTGGAAGGTTGCAAACAGCGCACTCACATCGACACTCCTGTTTCAATCCAGCGTGACGCCGGAATCCTTGACCACCTTGCGCCAGCGTTCCAGCTCCTGGGCCACGTACTTGCCGTAGGCCTCCGGGCTGGTCCCGCGCGGCTCGGCGCCCTGCGCAGCCAGGCTGGCGCGTACCTCGGGCGCGGCCAGCGCCTTCAGCGTGGCGGCATTGAGCTTCCTGACGATCTCGGGCGGCGTCTTGGCCGGCACCATCATCCCCTGCCAGGCGCCTACCTCGAAGCCGGGCATCACGGTCTCGGCCACGGTCGGCACGTCAGGCAATTGGGAACTGCGCGTGAGGCTGGTCACCGCCAGCGCCTTCATGCGCTTGTCGCGGATGAACGGCAGCGACGAGTTGATGGTGTCCGTCATGAACTGCACCTGCCCGCCGGCGAGGTCGGTCAGGGCCGGCGCGCTGCCCTTGTAGGGTGCATGTACAGCGTCCAGCCCGTTGGCCTGCAGGAACAGGAAGGCGGCCAGATGCGTGACGTTGCCATTGCCGGCCGACCCGTAGGTCATCTTGCCGGGGTTGGCCTTGAGCCAGCTGACGAACTCGGCCACGGTGTTCGCGGGCACCTTCGCGTTCACCTCCAGCACCAGCGGCACCATGGCGGTCATCGCCACCGGCGCGAAGTCACGCTTCACGTCGTAGGGCAGCTTCTTGTACAGCGCGGGGCTCAGCGCGATGGACGAGGTGTTGTACAGCACCGTGTAGCCGTCGGCAGTCGCCTTGGCCACCATCTCGCCGCCGATATTGCCGTTGGCGCCGGGGCGGTTGTCCACCACCACCTGCTGGCCGAGGTCTTCCGACATCTTCTTGGCAATCACGCGCGAGACGAGGTCGGTCGGCCCCCCCGGCGGGAACGGCACCACGAGCTTGATCGGATGATCGGGAAATTCCGCTGCGTGCGCCGGCATGGCGGCCGGCGCGCAGACCAGCGCGGCTACGGCGCAGAGGCGTCGCAGCGTACGGTGATGCCTGGCATTTTTGCTCTGAACTGGCATGTTGTCTCCTCCTGTAAATGCGTGGGGCCGCCGCCAGCGGGCTACCTGCCTGCCAGCAGGCGGCGCGCGGTGTAGGTCATCACCAGCTCGTTGCGCTGGTTGAAGACCTCGATGCTCGAATCCACCACCGCGCGGCCGCTCTTCGACGTCGGGCGGATGCCGGTCACGGTCACAGTGGCGCGGATCGTGTCGCCCACCACCACCGGGCCGTGGATCTTCTGCGTCAGCTCCAGCATCGCCAGCCCGGTACCCTGGATCATGGTCTGCAGGATGAAGCCTTCGATCAGCGCGTAGGTCAGCGCGGCCGGGACCGGGCGGCCCTGAATCGCACCGCCCTCGTAGCCGGCCTCGATGAAGATGGCCTCCAGCATGCCGGTGGTGGAGATGAAGTTGACCAGATCGGTCTCCGTCACCGTGCGGCGGAAGGTCTCGAAAACCTGCCCGACCTCGATGTCCTGCCAGTAGTAGCCCTGCCCGAGGCGTTGGGGCTGCGCTTGGGTCATGTTCGTCTCCTTGTGGATCTTGTCTGGAATGGGGTGTCAGCGCGGCTTGGCCGCGAACGCCGCGCCATCGCGCGTCAGGGCGTCGATGTCCTTGGCGTCCAGCCCCGCGTCACCGAGCACGGCGCGCGTGTGTTCGCCGAGCCGGGGCGGCAGCGCCGCACGGGCGCGTTCACCGTCGAAGCGCACCGGCGCGCCCGGAAAGCGCAGCGTGCCCATCGACGGATCGCTGACCTGCTCGAAGAAGCCGGTGGCCTGCAAATGCGGGTCGTCGATCAGTTCGTCGAGGTCGTTCACGCGCGCCACGGGAATCTGCAGGCCCTCGCAGATCTCGAGCCAGTCGTCCGTGGAGCGCTCCCGCACCAGTTCGCCGGTGATTTCGTAGAGCGTTTCGATATGGCGCGTGCGCGCCGCGATGTCAGTGAAGCGCGCGTCGGCGGCCAGGTCGTCACGCCCCGCGCTGCGGAAGAAGTCACGCCAGTGCGCGTCGGTGTACGGCATCATGCAGACGTAGCCGTCGGCGGTCTGGTAGGGCCGGCGCAGCGGCGCCAGCACGCGCGGATAGCCGGCGGTGCCGCGCGGCGGCTCGAAATGCTGGCCGTAGAGATGCTCGACCATATTGAAGGCCACCATCGACTCGAACATCGGCACTTCCACCATCGACCCCTTGCCACCCTGCCGCGCGCGCCCGGTAAGCGCCGCCGAGATCGACAGCGCCGCCACCAGCCCGCTGGTCTTGTCCGCCGCAATGGTCGGGAAGTAGCGCACCGTGCCGGTCTGCGCGGCCATCAGCGCGGCATTGCCGGACAGGCCCTGGATGATGTCGTCGTACGCGGGGCGCCCGCCATAGGGGCCCTCCTCCGCAAAGCCCAGCAGGCTCACGTAGACCAGTTGCGGATGCCGCGCCATCACGCTGGCGGGGTCCAGGTCGAGCTTGGCCAGCTTCTGCGGCCGCATGCTGTGCATGAACACGTCAGCCGTGGCCAGCAGCCGGTGCAGCGCGGCCTGCGCGGCCGGCAGCTTCAGGTTCAGCACCACGCTCTTCTTGCTGCGGTTTACGCCCAGGAAGATGGCCGACATGCCGTCTTCGGTGGCGGGGCCGGTGCGACGCGTGGAATCCCCCTCGGGCGGCTCCACCTTGATGACCTCGGCGCCCAGGTCGGCCAGCCACTGGCTGGCGTACGGGCCCATCACGACCGTGGACAGGTCTACCACGCGAATGCCAGACAGCGGCAGCATGGGCGTCTCCTTATATCTTTTGGCTTTGAGCGACGAGGTTACCGCCGGCGGCACCTTTCCGTCTAATATTAGTTTTTTAGGAACCGATATCGATTGGATATCACCATGGACCTGCGTCAACTCCAGCAATTCGTCGTGCTCGCCGAGACCGGCAACTTCCACCGGGCGGCCGAGCGCCTGCATATGGCGCAGCCGCCGCTATCGATCTCCATCCGCAAGCTGGAGGCGGATCTGGGCACGCCGCTGTTCGTGCGCACCACGCGCGGGGTGCGCCTCACCCAGGCCGGGGAGGCGGCGCTGGCCGACGCCCGGCGTGCGCTGTTTCACGCCGAACAGGCCCGCGCGGCTGCGCTCTCCGCCGCACATGGCGAGCGTGGCGCGCTGCGCGTGGGCTTTATCGGCTCGGCCACCTACGCGCTGCTGCCCCGGCTGATTCCGGCTTTCCGCGCGGCGCATCCCGGCATCGAGCTGATCCTGCATGAGTCGACGTCGGCCTCGATCCTGGACCGGCTCGAACGTGGCCAGGTGGATGCTGGCCTCGTACGCTTCCCGATCCTGAGCGCCGGACCGTTCACGCTGACGCCGCTGGAGGAAGACACCTTCGTGGCCGCCGTGCCGGCCGACAGCCGCTTCGCCGCGCAGGAGTCCATCGCGCTCAAGGCACTGGCCGACGAGCCCTTCATCATGCATCCCAGCGCCGAGGTGCCCAACCAGCAGGCCGTGGCGATGCTGCTGTGCCAGCAGGCCGGCTTTGTGCCGCGCGTAACGCAGGAGGCGGTGCAGGTGCAGACCATGGTCAGTCTGGTGGAAAGCGGACTTGGCGTGGCGCTGGTGCCCGGCGTGACGGCGCGCTACACCAATCGGCGCGTGCGCTTCCTGCGGCTGTCGAGCCCCCGGCCCACCGCGCGCATCGGCATTGCGCTGGCCACGCGCGAGGGTGCCGATGACCGCCACGTGCAGCACTTCACCACCGTGGCGCGCGGCATGATGCAGGACGGCTGAGGCCGTTCCGCAGCGCAGCACCGGTCATACAGGCCGTGCATGGCCGTAATGAAACTTGCGCCATGGGTGTCCGGTTCACGTTGTGGACCGTGGCCGCCGCCCCTTACAGTCTGGCTTGCATCCCACGTCGTCAACCTCGGGAATCCAGCCAGTGAAGAAGCTTCTGATTGCAAATCGCGGCGAGATTGCGCTGCGTGTCCAGCGGGCGGCCCAGGATCTTGGCATCGCCACGGTGGCCGTCCACGCCGCCGACGACACCCAGTGCCGCCACCGCATGCTGGCCGACGAATCGGTGGCGCTGCCCGGTTGCGGCCCGGCGGCCTATCTCGATATCGACGCGATGCTCGACGCCGCGCGCGCCAGCGGCGCCGATGCGATCCACCCCGGCTACGGCTTCCTGAGCGAGCGCGCCGACTTTGCGCAGGCATGTGCGGATGCGGGCATCCTCTTCGTCGGCCCTACGCCCGAGCAGCTCGGGCTGTTCGGCGACAAGGGACGCGCGCTGGCGCTGGCGGCGCAGTGCGACGTGCCGGTCATGCCGGCCACGCCGGGCGGGGCCACCCTCGACGCCATCACCGCGTTCTTCCACGCCCAGCACGGCAACGGGATCGTGCTGAAGGCCGTGGGCGGCGGTGGTGGGCGCGGCATGCGCATCGTGCGGGAGGCGCAGGGGCTCGCGGAAGCCTACGCGCGCTGCCGTTCCGAGGCGCGCAGCGCCTTCGGCGTGGACCAGATCTACGCGGAACGGCTGGTGGAACGCGCGCGCCACATCGAAGTACAGATCGTTGGCGATGGGCGCGACGTGGTGGCGCTGGGCGAGCGCGACTGCACGCTGCAGCGGCGCTTCCAGAAGCTGGTCGAGATCGCGCCGAGCCCGGTACTCACGGCGGGCCTGCGCGAGCGTATCCTCCATGCCGCCACGGTGATGGCGCGCGAGGTGGGCTACCGCAGCCTTGGGACGTTCGAGTTCCTCGTGGAGACCACGGAGGCCGGCGAGCCGCGCGGCTTCGTCTTTATCGAAGCCAACCCGCGTCTCCAGGTGGAGCACACGATCACCGAGCAGGTGACCGGCGTGGATCTGGTGGCGACGCAGCTTGCCCTTGCCCAGGGGCGCTCGCTGCGCGAGGCGGGGCTCGACCCGCAGGCGCCGCCGGCACCGCGCGGCTTTGCCATCCAGCTGCGGATCAATGCCGAGGCCACCGACGCCCAGGGTTTCGCGCGGCCCGCGCAGGGCCGGCTCGAGCGCTTCGATCCGCCCAGCGGCCCGGACGTGCGCGTGGATACCCACGGCTATACCGGCTATGCCCCGCCGCCCGGCTATGACTCGCTGCTGGCCAAGCTCATCGTCACCGCCGCCGCGCCGCGCTTCGACGACGCGGTACGGCGTCTGCGCCGCGCGCTGGCCGAGTTCCGCATCGACGGCGTGCCGACCAATATCAACTTGTTGCGGGCGCTGGTCGCGCGCGAGGACTTCGCCACGCAGCACGTGCATACGCGCCATTTCGAGGCGATCCTGCCGGAACTGCTGGAGCACGCGAAACGCATCGCTGCCACGGCTGCCACCCGCGATGCCACGAGCGGCCAGCCTGCCGGCGTACCGGCCAGTGCGCTGGCAGCGGGCAGCGAAGCAGCGCCCGGCGAAGGCCTCATCGCCATCCGCGCGCCGATGAACGGGCGCGTGGTCGAGATGCGCGTCAACGAGGACGCCATCGTGCAGCCGGGCCAGACCGTGGCCATCCTCGACGCCATGAAGATGGAGCACACCATCGTCGCCGAAGCCGCCGGCCGCGTGATCGACGTGCGCCTTGGGGCCGGCGCCCAGACCACCGAGAACCAGATCCTGCTGGTGCTGGAGCCGATGGAAACCACCGGGGCGCAGCAGCACCGCACGGCAGGCGCCGATCCGCGCGCGGTGCGGCCAGACCTGCAACGCGTGTTCGACCGCGACGCCTACCTCGCCGACACCGCCCGCCCTGACGCCGTGGCCAAGCGCCACGCCCGTGGCCAGCGCACCGCGCGCGAGAACGTGGCGGACCTGTGCGATGCCGACAGCTTCGTCGAGTACGGCGCCTACGCGGTGGCGGCGCAGGCCAGCCGGCGCAGCGCCGAGGACCTGATCGCCAACACCCCTGCCGATGGCCTGATCACCGGCACGGGGCGCGTCAACGGCGCCCGCTTCGCACCCGAGGCAGCCCGCTGCGCGGTGCTGGCCTATGACGCCACCGTGCTGGCCGGCACGCAGGGCAAGCGCAACCACATCAAGACCGACCGCATCCTGCAAGTCGCCGCCGACCAGAAGCTGCCCACGGTGATCTTTGCCGAAGGCGGCGGCGGCCGGCCCGGCGACGTCGATTTCCCGACCGTGGCCGGCCTCTACCAGCCCTCGTTCGCGGCATTCGCCAGCCTGAGCGGCGAAGTGCCGGTGATCGGCATCGCGGCGGGCCGCTGCTTTGCCGGCAATGCCGCGCTGCTCGGCTGCTGCGACGTGATCATCGCCACGCGCGATGCCAACATCGGCATGGCGGGCCCGGCGATGATCGAGGGCGGCGGGCTGGGCGTGTACCGCCCCGAGGACATCGGCCCCGCTGCGGTGCAGTACCAGAACGGCGTAGTGGACCTGCTCGTCGACGACGAGGCCGCTGCCGTGCAGGCCGCCAAGCACTACCTGTCGATGTTCCAGGGCCGCACGCGCGACTGGCAGGCCCCGGGCCCGCTGCTGCTGCGCGGCGTGGTGCCGGAAAACCGCCTGCGCGTGTACGACACGCGCGCGGCCATGCAGGGCATTGCGGACGTGGACAGCCTGCTGGAACTACGCGCCGGGTACGGCACCGGCGTGCATACGGCGCTCGCGCGCATCGAGGGGCGCCCGGTCGGCATCGTCGCCAACAACCCGCGCCACCTCGGCGGCGCCATCGATGTGGACGCCGCCGACAAGGCCGCGCGCTTCATGCAACTGTGCGACACGCACGGGCTGCCCATCGTCTCCCTGATCGACACACCGGGCTTCATGGTCGGCCCCGAGATCGAGGCGCGCGCGCAGGTGCGGCACGTGTCCCGCCTGTTCGTGCTGGGCGCCAAGCTGCGCGTGCCGTTCATGGCCGTGGTGCTGCGCAAGGGCTACGGACTCGGCGCGATGGCGATGGCAGCCGGCGGCTTCCGCGCGCCGGCCTTCACGATCTCCTGGCCCACCGGCGAGTTCGGCGGCATGGGGATCGAGGGCGCCGTGCGGCTCGGCTTCCGCAAGGAACTCGAAGCGCTGCCCGAAGGCCCCGAGCGCGACGCGCTCTACCAACAGCTGGTGGCGCAGATGTATGAGCGCGGCCACGCGATCAACGCCGCCGCCGGGCTGGAGATCGACGCCGTGATCGATCCCGCCGAGACACGCCGCTGGCTGCTGGCGGGACTGGAGCCCGCCCCGCGCGACACCCCGCCGCGCCGCTACGTAGACGCCTGGTAACCCCCGGGGAAGCCCCCTTCCCCTGCGCTTGTTCGTCCAACGCCCCGGAGACACGATGGAAGAGACCGCCTTCTTTGCCGACCTGGACGCCCGCCACGCCCGCATCTGGCCGGCGGGCCTGCCCACCGCGCCGCACTACCCGCACGGCGAGATCGGCCTGGGTGACACCCTGCGCGCCTGGGCGCGCGTGCAGCCAGACCGCCCGGCGCTGGTCTACTACGGCACCACGCTCACCTATGCCGAACTCGACGACCTCAGCGAACGCTGCGCGGAGTTGCTGCGCGGCCACGGCGCGGGACCGGGCGAGCGCGTGGCCGTGCTGCTCGGCAACTGCCCGCAGTTCCATATCGTGTTCTACGCGATCCTCAAGATTGGCGCGGTGTACGTGCCGGTCAACCCGCTGTTCAAGGAACACGAGCTGGCCTACGAACTGAACGATGCCGGCGCCACCACCGTCATCGCCCTCGATTCGCTGGTGCCGATGCTGATGGCCGTGAAGGCGCAGACGCCCGTGGCCACGGTGTTCCGCACCGCGCCGGGCGAGTTCCTGCCGGCCGAGCCCACGCTGCCGGTGCCGGCCGGACTGGGCGCGCCGCCCGTCGAGCACGCCGGCACCATCGACCTGATGACCGCCGTGCGCCTGTGCACGGGCAACGTGCGCGACGCGCAGGTGGACCTGGACGCCCTGGCGGCGCTCAACTACACCGGCGGCACCACCGGCATGCCCAAAGGCTGCATGCATACGCAGCGGGACATGCTGTACACCGCCGCTGCCTCGCTGGCGGTGGCCAGCGGGCAGGCGGGCCGCGACCCGGCCCAGCCCTCACCGGACGTGATGCTGAATTTCCTGCCGATGTTCTGGATCGCCGGTGAGAACCTCGGCCTGATCTACCCGATCTTCAGCGGCGCCACGCTGGTGCTGCTGGCGCGCTGGGACCCCGCGGCGGTGATGGCCGCCGTGGAGCGCTACCGCGTGAACCGGACCTTCATGGTGGTGGACAGCATCGTCGAACTGCTCCAGCACCCGGACCTCCCCCGGCACGACCTGCGCACGCTGCAACACACGCGCGTGGCGTCGTTCATCCGCAAGCTCACGCCAGACCTGCGCCGCCAGTGGCTGGCGCTGACCGGCGGCATCCTGGCCGAAGGCGCCTGGGGCATGACCGAGACCCACACCAGCGACACCTTCACCACCGGCATGCAGACCGACGACATGGACCTGCACGGCCGCCCGATCTTCGTGGGCCTGCCCGTGCCCGGCACCCGCATCAAGATCTGCGATTTCGAGACCGGCGCAGTGCTGCCGGTGGGCGGGGAAGGCGAGATCGTGGTCAGCACGCCCTCGCTGTTCAAGGGCTACTGGGGCCGCCCGGAGGCCAACGCCGAGGTGTTCCGCAACGGCTGGTTCCATACCGGCGACATCGGCGCCTATGACGAGGCCGGCTATCTCCACTTCCTCGGCCGGCGCAAGGAGATGATCAAGGTGCGCGGCATGAGCGTGTTTCCGTCCGAGCTGGAAGTGCTGCTGGGCCGGCATCCGGCTGTGCTCGGCTCGGCCGTGGTGCCGCGCCCCGATCCGGAGCGCGGGCAGGTGCCAGTGGCATTCATCCGGCTGCGCCCCGAGCATGCCGCCGTCTCCGGCGACGACCTCCTTACCTGGTGCCGGGAGCATATGGCGAGCTACAAGGTGCCGGAGATCCGCGTGGTGGCGGAGCTGCCGATGACGGCCACCGGCAAGGTCCGCAAGGTGGAACTGCAGGCGCAGCTCGAACAGTAGGCCCGGAACAACAAGATCAAGAGGAGACACCCATGAACACGCCGCGACGCACCCTGCTCAAACTGTCCGCCGCCACGCTCGGCGGCCTGGCCCTCGGCCGCCCCGCCTGGGCGCAGCAGCCCGCCTCCACGGCGCCCAGCGGCCCGATCCGGATCGTGCTGCCCTACCCGCCCGGCGGCTCCACGGACGCCATCACGCGCTTTATCGCGGACAAGCTCGGCGCCTCGCTGAAGACCAGCGTGATCGTGGACAACCGCCCCGGCGCAGCCGGCATGATCGGCGCGGCAGCCGTGGCCTCGGCGGCGCCGGACGGGCGCACGCTGCTGTTCACCAACACCGCGCTGATCCAGAGCCCCCTGATCCAGCCGCAGCCGCTCTACAACCCGATGACCGATTTCGAGCCGCTGACGCTGGTGGCCGATGCCGCGCAGGTCTTCGTCGCCAGCGATGCCACGCCGGCCAAAACGCTGGCGGAGTACGTCGAGTACGCGCGCCAGAACCCCGGCTCGGCCTACGGCAGCCTCGGCGTGGGCTCCACCGGCCATCTGTACGGCGAACTGCTCAAACGCAAGGCCAACCTCAACATCGTGCACGCGGCGTACAAGGGCGACACCGCCGCCATCGCGGATCTGCTCGCCAAGCAGTTGCCCGCCGGCTTCGTCTCCACGGTGATGGCCAAGACCTATGGCGACGCCGGCCGGATCAAGGTGCTCGCCACGCTGGGACCGGCGCGCGTGCCGTCCATGCCGAACGTGCCGACCTTTACCGAAGCCGGCTTCACGGGCTTCGAGTCGATCGGCTGGATCGGCATGCTGGCCCCGGCCAAAACGCCCGCCCCGCTGGTGCAGCGGCTGTCCGCCGAGATCGCGACCATCGTCAAGTCCCCGGCCGGCGCCAGGATGCTGGCGGATAGCGGCATGCTGCCGCGCGGCACCACGGCGCCGGAGTTTGGCGCCCTGCTCAAGCGCGACCAGCAGGTGTGGCAAGCGCTGGTCAGCCAGTCGGGGATCAAGGTGGCTTCGTAAGGCCACGCTGTAAGCCCGCGTCTCCCGATATACTCCCCGGATCGTTTCGGGGAGAGCACGCGTGGATCGATTGCAGGCCATGAAGACCTTTGTCACCGTGGTGGAAAGCGGAGGCTTCACCGCGGCCGCGCGCAAGCTCGATATTTCGCTGTCGGTGGTCAGCCGCATCGTCACCGACCTCGAAGCCCACCTGGGCGTGCGGCTGCTCACGCGCACCACGCGGCTGGTGCGTCCCACGGACACCGGCGCCGCCTACTACGAGAACTGCCGGCGCATCCTGGCCGAGATCGACGAGGCCGAACTGGCCACCACGGGCGCACACCTGGCGCCGCGCGGGCAGTTGTCGATCACGGCGTCGGTGCTGTTCGGGCGCCGTTTCGTCACGCCGATCGTGGTCGAGTACCTGCGGCGCTACCCGGAGGTGGACGTCAACTGCCTGTTTATCGACCGCATCGTCAATTTCGTGGACGAGGGCATCGACGTCGGCATCCGCATTGGCGACCTGCCCGCCTCCTCGCTCCAGGCGGTGGCGGTCGGCCATGTGCGGCGCGTGGTCTGCGCGTCGCCCGCCTACCTGGCGCGGCAAGGCGTGCCGGCAAAGCCGGCGGACCTGGCGGCGCACACCGTGATCCAGACCACCGGCATCTCCACCCTGCCGGAATGGCGCTTCCTGACCGGCGGCGAGATCACGCCCACGCGGCTCTCCCCGCGCATGGCCACTACCACCAACGATTCCGCCATCGCGGCGGCCGTGGACGGCTTCGGGCTGGCGCGCGTGCTCTCGTACCAGATTGCCGATGAACTGCGCGACGGCCGCCTGCAGATCGTGATGGCGGACTTCGAGCCGGCGCCGCTGCCGATCAACGTGATCCATCGCGAGGGCCGCCACGCGATGCACAAGGTGCGCGCCTTCCTGGACCTCGCCATCGAGACCCTGCGCGCCGCGCCGTCCCTGCGCTAGGGCGGCTCGGCAGGCGGCAACCCGGCATTCTTCGCGTTGGCGCAAGAGTGCCTTCTGGCGGCGGCGGTTTTTCGTGCGCTGGAAGGCACCTATAGTCGGAAGCATCCCCAACCAGGATCCGACATGAAACTGTACGCCTACCCCCTCTCCGGCCACTCCCACCGCGTTCGGCTGTTCCTCGGCCTGATCGGCCAGCCGGTCGATCTCATCGACGTGGACCTGCGCGCCGGTGCGCACAAGACGCCCGAATTCCTGGCCCTGAACCCGTTCGGCCAGGTGCCGGTACTGGTGGACGGCGACACCGTGCTGCCGGACTCCAACGCAATCATGGTCTATCTGGCCAAGACGCTGGGCCGCACTGACTGGCTCCCTGAGACCCCCGCCGGCGCCGCCGCCGTGCAGCGCTGGCTGTCCGTGGCGGCGGGCGACCTCGCGGCCGGGCCGGCCTCGGCACGGCTGATTACCGTGTTCGGCGCGCCGCTGAACAGCGAGCAGGTCATTGCCCGGGCGCATCTGGTGCTGGGCCGCATGGACCGCGCGCTGGCCGGCCGCCAGTGGATTGCCGCCGATCAGCCGACGATTGCCGACGTGGCGCTGTACAGCTACACCGCCAGCGCGCCCGAAGGCTTTGTGGACTTGGCCGACTACGCCCACGTGCGGCAATGGCTGGCCCGCGTGGAAGCGCTGCCCGGATTCGTGCCGTTCCAGAAGACCGCCGTCGGGCTCGCCGCCTGATTGCTGCCCCCGCTGTCCACCCTACCGGAGCCCAACATGCCCCCCCACGCCGCCCTCCTCCCCGATCTGCCCTGGCACACCGGCGAACGCCTGCTCCAGGCGCGCGCCGGCGTGCAGGCGCGCATGGCCGAGATCGGCCCGCGCGTGGTGCGGGACTACATGCCTGACCAGCACCGCGACTTCTTCGCCCAGCTGCCGCTGGTCGTGCTCGGCGCGGTGGCGCCGGATGGGCGGGTCTGGGCCACGCTGCGCGCCGGGGCGCCCGGCTTCCTGCACTCGCCGGACCCGCGCGCGCTGAACGTGGCGGTGGCGCGCGAGCCCGCCGACCCGGCCGACGCCGGCATGGATGACGGCAACGCCCTCGGCCTGCTCGGCATCGACCCCATGACGCGGCGCCGCAACCGCATGAACGGCCGGGTGGAGCGCACCGGCCCGGACGGCTTCCGGCTGGCCGTGGGCCAGAGCTTCGGCAACTGCCCGCAGTACATCCAGCAGCGCGCGTTCGATTTCACGCGCGATCCCGGCGTGGCGGCCGACCAGCCGCCGCAGGTCCTGCCCGCCCTGGACGAGCGGGCGCGCGCGCTGATCGCCGGCGCGGATACCTTCTTCGTGGCGTCTTACGTGGATCTGGCCGATGGCAGCCGGCAGGTGGATGTGTCGCACCGGGGCGGGCCGCGCGGCTTCGTGCGGCTCGATGCGGACGGCGGGCTGACGATTCCTGACTTCTCGGGCAACCGCTTCTTCAATACGCTCGGGAACCTGGCCGCCAACCCGATCGCCGGGCTGGCCTTCGTGGACTACACCACGGGCAACCTGCTCCAGCTCTCGGGCCGGGCCGAGGTGCTGACCGACTCCCCGGAGATCGCCCTACACCCGGGTTGGGAAGGCGCCGAGCGCCTCTGGCGCGTGATACCGGACCGCGTGATCTGGCGCGAGGCGGCGCTGCCGCTGGTCTGGCACGCCCCGGACGCTTTGCCCCGGCCATAGCCCTGTGACACAATCGCGCGACGCCTGGCCCCGGAGTCCGCGATCATGTCCCTGGAAGCGCTGCAAAACATCAATCCGCAATCGCTGCTCGATACCGCGATCAGCCTCGCCGCCGCGTTCGTGCTCGGCGGCATGATCGGCTACGAGCGCCAGTACCGCCAGCGCACGGCCGGGCTGCGCACCAACGTGCTGGTGGCCGTGGGTGCGGCCATCTTCGTGGATATGGCCAACCACCTTGCCGGCCACGATGGGGCGGTGCGCGTGGTGGCCTACGTGGTGTCCGGCATCGGCTTCCTGGGCGCCGGCGTGATCATGCGCGAGGAAGGCAATGTGCGTGGCCTGAACACGGCGGCCACGCTGTGGGGGTCGGCGGCGGTCGGCGCGTGCGCCGGGGCGGACCTGATCATGGAGGCGGCTATCGGCGCGCTGTTCGTGCTGGCCGCCAACACGCTGCTGCGGCCCGTGGTGGACCGCATCAACCGCCAGCCCATCGACACGCCCGCCGTGGAAGTCACCCATACCGTGCACGTGATTACCGCGCGCGAGCACCAGAAACTCGCCATGCGGCTGCTGGAAGAAGCGCTGGAAGCGGCCGCCTACCCCACCCGCGACCTGGAGGTGCGGGCGTTCGGCGAACAGGATGTGGAGATCGAAGCGGTGCTGGCCGCTGCGTCGGTGGATGGCGACGCGCTCGACGCGATGGTCGCCAGGCTGGGCGCCACGAGCGTGGTCAGCCAGGCCTTCTGGAGCGCCAGCACTACCGAGTAGCGGTGCCGGCGCCGGGGTTCGGCTGGCTCGGCGGCTGGCTCGGCGGCCGGCTCAGCGGCTGGCCGGGGCCAGTGCCGCCACCGCAGGCAGGGCCATCTGGCCGAGCACCCGCAGCACGGTGATCTGGTCGCCCGTCCAGCTTTCCACGGCGGTCAGGTAGTTGAAGGTGCCGATCACCCGGCCACCCTCGCAGAGCGGCACGTTGACCACGCCATTCAGGCGCAGCCCACGGATCACGGCGATGTCGTCGAAGACGGCGGCCAGCGCCGCGTCGCCCTCGCCGACGAAGACCTCGCCGCGCACCAGCAGCTGGCGCGTCCACGCGGTGTCGCCCTTGACCTTCTTGCCGCCCACCGGGTAGGCGGCCGGGTCGGACGACCACAGCCGCCCGATTTCGCCGGTCTCGGCCTGCCACGTGTTGATCGTCAGCAGGCCGGGGCCGAGCAGGTCCAGCGTGGCCTGCCCCACCGCATCCAGCACGGCCACCGGCGTCGCCGCGTGGCGCAACTGGTCGCACAGCGTGTTAAGCCGCGCCAGATTGGCTAGATTGACCATCGCGACATTCGCAACCATCGACCCTTACTCCGCCTTGATGCCGAGCTCGCGGATCAGCTTGCCGTAGCGGTCAGCGTCGCGGCGCAGGATCTTGCCGAACGCCTGCGGCGTGGACGTGGTGGTTTCCACGCCGATGCTGTCCATCTTGGCCTTCACTTCGGGCAGCGTCATGATCCGGTTGATCTCGCTGTTCAGGCGCGTCACCAGCTCGGCCGGCATGTTCTTCGGGCCGAAGGCGCCGTACCACACGGACAGCTCATAGCCGGGCAGGGTCTCGCCCACCGTGGGTACGTCCGGCAGCAGCGGCGAGCGCTTGGCTTCGGTCACCGCCAGCAGGCGCAGCTTGCCGGCCTTCACGTGCGGCAGCGTCTGGGTGCCGGCGGAGAACAGCAGTTGCGTCTGGCCCGCCACCAGGTCCACCACGGCCGGGGCGCCGCCCTTGTAAGGCACGTGGAGCATGTCCACGCCGGCCATCTTGGCGAACAGCACCGCGCTCAGGTGGTTGGTGGAGCCGGAGCCGGCGCTGGCGTAGGCCAGCTTGCCCGGATTGGCCTTGGCGTAGGCAATCAGCTCCTTGACGTTCTTCGCCGGCACGGACGGATGCACCACCATGGTGTTCGTCACATAGGCCAGCAGCCCCAGCGGGGTGAAGTCCTCCACGCCCTTGAACGGCATGTTGGGCATCAGCGAGGGGTTCATCGCGTGGGTGCTCATCGAGCCGACCAGTAGCGTGTAGCCGTCCGGCTGGGCGCGCGCCACCGTGGCCGAGCCGATATTGCCCGAGGCGCCGGGGCGGTTGTCGACGATGACCGGCTGGCCGAGCGACTTGGTCAGGTGTTCGGACAGCACGCGCGCCAGGATGTCCGTGGAGCCGCCGGCGGCCCAGGGCACAATCAGCGTGATCGGCTTCGTCGGATAGGCATCGGCGGCACCAGCCCCCGAGATGGCGGCGAACGACAATGCCAGCGCGGCGGCACCGCGCAGCAGGTTCTTGACTACGGACCTCATGACTGCAACTCCCTCTGTCTTCGTGCGGACCGCCCCGTGCGGGCCGACTGTTTGTGCGATACCGCTTCCGCGATACTTCCCATGCCTGCCGCCCCGTCAGCGGCCCACGGCATAGCCTTGCATCCCACGCGCATTGGCGCCCGCGCGCAGCACCAGCCGGCCCTGGGCATCGCGCTCGCGCGAGCAGGCCGACATGCGGCCTTCGGACCAGTCGTCGCCCACGCGCACCTCGTGCCCGCGCGCGCGCAGCGCCTCCAGCGTGGCCGCCGGAAAGCGCGACTCGATGCTGATGCGGTTGAGCACGGTCTGGCGCGGCCAGAACGAACCCGGGAAATGATCGATATGCCAGGCCGGCGCGTCGATGGCCTCCTGGAGGTTCATGCCATGCACGGCATGACGCAGGAAGAATGCCAGGGACCACTGGTCCTGCTGGTCGCCGCCGGGCGTGCCGAAAACCATGTACGGCTCCCCGTCGCGCAGCGCCATCGACGGCGACAGCGTGGTGCACGGGCGCTTGCCCGGTGCCAGCGTGTTCGGCAGGCCCGGCTCGAGCCAGGTCATCTGCAGGCGGGTGTTCAGCGCGAAGCCGAGCGACGGAATCGTCGGGCTCGACGACAGCCAGCCGCCGGACGGCGTGGCCGCCACCATGTTGCCGTGGCGGTCGATCACGTCGATATGGCAGGTATCGCCCACGAACAGCTCGCGCTCGGCCCATTCGGTCACGGGCGGCAGCGCGGCGAAGGTGGGCTCGCCCACGCCGAAGCGCACGTCGGCGGTGGCCAGCGTGCGCGTGGCCACGTCGAGGTCCGGCATGCGCGGCGCCTGGCCGTTCAGCGTGCCCGCCGTCATGGTCAGCGCGGCCTGCTCGCCGATGCCCGCCGCGCGCGCGGCCAGGTAGTGCGGATCGAGCAGCGCGCAGAGCTGGCTTTCCGTAAAGCGCGGGTCGCCGTACCAGGCGGTGCGGTCGGCCATCGCCAGCTTGGCGGCCTCGGCAATCTTGTGGACGAATTCGGGGGACGTGGGCGCGTGGGCCTCCAGCCCGGCGTGGCGCAGCATGCCGAGCTGCTGCAGGAACATCGGCCCCTGACTCCAGATATCGCACTTGGCCACGGTGTAGCGGCCGAAGTCCAGCGTTACCGGGGCCTCCACCGTGGGCGCCCACTGGGCGAGGTCGTCGTAACGCAGCAGGCCGGTGTGCTTCTCGCCGGTGGTGTCGCGCACCGGGGTGTCGCGGCAGTAGGCGTCGATCGCCTCGGCCACGAAGCCGCGGTACCAGCAATCCATGGCGGCGTCGATCTGGCCCGTGCGGGAGTCGCTCCTGGACTGGGCGGTCTCGACGATACGCGTATAGGTATCGGCCAGTACCGGCAGCCGATGGAGCGCGCCGGGGCGCGGCACCTTGCCATCGGGCAGCCAGGTGTCGGCAGAGCTGTGCCATTCGTCGCGGAACAGCGCCTGCACGGCCAGGATGGCCTGCGAGATGCGCGGCACCAGCGGGAAGCCATCGCGCGCATAGCCGATGGCAGGCGCGAGCACGTCCGCCAGCGACCACGTGCCGTGGTCGCGCAGCATGGTCAGCCACGCGCCGAACGCGCCGGGCACGGTGGCGGGCATCAGGCCGATGCCGGGCATCAGTTCCATGCCCTGGGCGCGCAGCGCCTCGGGGTCCGCCAGCGCGGGCGCCGGGCCCTGGCCGCAGACTGACCGCATCGCGCGTGTCTTTTCATCCCAATAGAGGATCGGCACTTCGCCGCCCGGGCCGTTCAGGTGCGGTTCCACCACCTGGAGCACGAAGCCGCCGGCCACGGCTGCGTCGTAGGCATTGCCGCCGCGCTCGAGCACGCCCATCGCGGTCTGCGTGGCAAGCCAGTGGGTGGAAGCGGCAACGCCGAAGGTGCCAACGATTTCCGGACGGGTGGTGAACATGGCGTAATGACTGGTATCGAATGCATTTGAGTATAGGAGTCCGGAATAACTGCAAACGGCGAAAAAATTATTGTTGCATTACCATTTGGTTATATCGCTCCTTCGCCCATCATGCCGATTTCGTCCGACAAGCTGCTCCACAACGTCGTTTCGCGCCTGCGCCTGCGGCATCTGCCGCTGCTGCTGGCGCTCGAGCGCCAGCGTTCCGTCTCGCGCGTGGCCGCCGAACTCAATCTCTCCCAGCCGGCCGTGACCAAGGCGCTGCGCGAGATCGAGGACATCTTCCTGACACCGCTGTTCACCCGCACGCGCCAGGGCCTGGAGCCGACGCCCACCGGTGTGGCCGTGCTGGCCCACGCGCGCACGGCGCTGGCCGACGCGGAGGCGCTGGGGCGCGAGCTGACGGTGATCGAAGCCGGCCTGCGCGGGCGGCTGCGGATCGGCGTGATTCCCTACGTGGCGCGCGGCGTGCTCGATGCCGCGCTGGACTTCGGCCTGCGCCACACGCCGCGTATCTCGATGCTGGTGCGGGAAGGGACCACCGATGAACTGGTCAACGCGCTGCGCCAGCACGAACTCGATTGCGTGATCGCGCGCTCGTTCTACCTGGCCGGCGAGGACATCGCCCAGCAGCCGCTGTATCGGGAGGAGCCGGTGCTGGTAGTGCCGGCGGACGCCGCCGCGCGGCTCTCCCGTGCCGGACTGGACTGGAAGCGGCTGGCGGAACGGGACTGGATCCTGCCGCCCCCGCATACGCCGGTGCGCCGCACGATAAATACGATGTTCGCGGTGGCCGGCGTGGCCCCGCCGCTGCCCACGGTGGAGACCTACTCGATCAAGCCGATGGCCACCCTGCTGCGCCGCCAGCCGGACGCCATCACCATCGTGCCGCGCTCGGTGGCGGCCGAACTGGTGGAGCTGGGCGGCGCCGCTACCCTGCCCTTTGCGCTGAGCTGGGACTTGCCGCCCGTCGGCATCATGTGGCGGCGGGGGCTGGAAGACAACGAACTGATGACGTCGCTGGTGGAGGCACTGAGAGAAGCGGCCAAATAATCACTTAACTTGGAGTGCGTGCCCTCCGTGCGTGGGGACGACAATGTCTCATACATTCATGGACAATGAGCCTGTCGTGATTGACCCCTCGACATTTGTACCCGCACCCGCGACGGCTTCGTCGCGGGATTTTTTTTGGTCAAAGCACCTTTCGCATCAGGGCGTTTTCCAGCGTCACGCCCCGACAGACTGGAAAGTTTCGCTCGACCACATGAAAGCCGTGGCGCGCGAAAAAAGCTCGGCCGTCTTGCTGACGAACCGACGAATGTTCACGGAATCCTCTCAGGAAGACAGCGGCAAGCCGGCGTCCGTTGCGGCGTCCGTTGCGGCGTCCTTGGGCCCTTGGCGCCGTAGCACGACATGCGTGGCCTTCTCCGACGCTACGGATTGAACGCATGCGTATCCCAGCGCCCGCAAGTCGAGCCCTCCGAACAGCGATTCTCCCCGGCCGAGCAAGACCGGCGCGATGGCGATGTGCAGTTCGTCAACAAGGCCCTCGCGAAGATATTGCCGGATTGTGTCCGCCCCACCGCCGATCCGCACGTCCATTCCGCCAGCGGCCTCGCGTGCACGGCGGAGCGCCTCGTGAATGCCTCCGGTTACGAAATGGAACGTCGTGCCGCCCTCCATCTCGATGGAAGGACGAGGATGATGGGTCAAGACGAAGGCTGGAACGTGATACGGCGGATTATCTCCCCACCAGCCTTTCCAGTTTGCGTCCGGCCAGTCCCCGCGAATGGGCCCGAACATGTTCCGCCCAAGAATCCATGCCCCGACATTCTGAAAGCCGCGGGCAGCAAAATCGTCGTCCACCCCGGCCGTACCGCCGTCCTTGCCGAACAAGGTCTGCTGAAAGGTGCGTGTTGGGAATAGCCAGTGGTGCAGATCCGTCCCGCCAACGCCGAGCGGATTGTTGATGTCCTGATCCGGACCTGCTCCGTATCCATCGAGCGAGATAGTGAAGCCCTCAACGCGAACGCGTGCCATGGTTGTCCTCCGTGTAGACGCCTGACAGGTGAATGAAGGGTGGAGCATACGCCACTTTCTTGGGGTTCCCCATTTTCCGCTGCTAGGATAATTCGAGTTCACACCACGTCAAGGCGGAGACCGATGTCCAGCGCCCGTTGTCATTGGTTGACGCCCTTCGCCGCAGGACTCCTGTGGCTGGCACCCCTTGCCGCACATGGCCAGGAAGTGCTGCTGCTCGGCGGCTTCTACACCCACCCGCCAATCCAGGCCGACGACGACCGTAGCTACGCCTATGCCTACGTCTATCAGCAAAACCTGACGGAGCACTGGTACGCCAGCTATACCTACCTGAACGAGGGCCATATCACCGGCCATCACCGCGACGGGCACAGTGCCCAGCTCTGGTGGCGCTACCTCGCGCTGGACAGGCAGTTGGCGCTCTCGCTGGGCGCCGGCCCCTATCTCTATTTCGACACCACCAGCCACCAGCCCGATGGCAGCTACGAAAACCAGCACGGCGTCGGGGTGTTGGCCAGCGCGGCGGCCACCTGGTACGTCGGGGGCCCCTGGATGTTGCAGGTGCGCTTTAACCGGACGTGGCAGACCTCGGGCTTCCAGTCCAACACGCTCCTCCTTGGCGTGGGCTATCAGCTCGACCGCGACCACCTGCCAGGGCCCGTCGTGGGATCGGCTTCCCGCGGCAAAGACGCCACGCCCAACGAACTGACCGTCCTGCTGGGTGGCGTTGTCGTCAACGACTTCGATTCGGACATGGTCTTTGGCGGTGCGCTCGAATATCGGCGCCAGCTTTGGCGTTATGTGGAAGGGACGGTCAGCTACCTCGACGAAGGCAGCGCCAACGCCGTCCGGCGCCGGGGCGTGGCATCGCAGGCCTGGGTATCCGGGGCCTTCCTGGGAGACCGGCTGACGCTGGGTTTCGGTGCCGGGCCTTACTACGCGACCAGCCTGCAGGTCAGCGGCCCCGGCGCGGACCCCTCGCCGTCCCATTGGGCCGGCCTGTTGACGCTGTCCACGAGCTACCGGGTCGGTGATCACTGGCTGGCACGCCTGTCATGGAACCGAACCCTGACCGGATACAACCGCGATACGGACATGTTCCTCGCCGGGCTCGGCTACCGCTTCTGACGGCTTCTTATGGCTTCTGACTGTTCCTGACGGCGGCTGACGGCGGCTGACCGCCCCAACCATCATAGTGAACCCGCCACCTCGGCGACCAGGGTCCGCAGCCACATGTGCGCCGGGTCCTGCCGATAGCGCACGTGCCATGCCATGTGCAGCGGAAACGTTCCGAGGTCGACCGGCGCAGGCACTACTTTCAGGCGCGGGTCGTGGGCCAGGCGTCGGCAAATTAGTTGGGGGAGCGTAGCGCAGTAGTCGGTGGCCGCGACAATCTCGGAGATGGTCGCGAAGTGCGTGACCGACACCACCACTTCACGCTTGAGCCCCTGACGGTCCAGGGCCTGGAAGAGGCCGGCGCGCAGGCGGCCCGGGGGCAGCACGTTGACGTGCTTCAGTCGCTCGTACTGCGCCTTCGTGATCCGGCTGTCGATCGTCGGATGATCAGCGCGCACCACGCAGGCCAGGCCATCGTCCGCAATGTGTTGTACGACGAGATTGTCTGGCGCATCGCTGATCCGGCCCAGCACCATCGCGGTGGTGCCTGAGGTCACGCCCGTCTCGGCGAGGTCGGTGCCGAAGGGCAGCGTGCGCAGTTGAATGCCTGGCGCGAGCACGCTCAGCCGGGCGACCAGCGCGGGCACCAGCACAAACTCCACGTAGCTGTTCGGGGCGATCGTGACGACCTCATCGGCGCGCGACGGGTCGAAGTCCCGCTGCCCCAGCACCACCGTGTCCATCGCAGCCAGCGCCTGGGTCAGCGCGGGTGCGAGTTGCTCGGCCTTCGCGGTGGGCCGCATGCCATAGCGCTCACGGATGAACAGCGGGTCCTGCAGCACGATGCGCAGGCGCGACAGTGCGTTGGAAAGCGCCGCTTGCGTCATGCCCAGGCGGTCGGCGGCGCGGGTCACGCTGCGCTCCTCCATCAGCGCCACGAAGATCGGCAACAGGTTCAGGTCGTACCGCATCCGGACATATATCGTCGTCAATAAAACTGAATTATAGGAAATAAATTGGATGAATCACTGGCTACCGCCGATCATTCGCTCATACCACCACCGAAACGGAGAGCACCATGTCCCTCAAGAACCTCATCCCCGGCCACCTGGGCTTCGGCACCGCACCGCTGGGCAACATGTTCCGCGCCATTCCCGAAGCCGAGGCGCAGGCGACCGTCGATGCCGCCTGGCAGGACGGCATCCGCTTCTTCGACACCGCGCCGTTCTACGGCGCCGGCCTGGCGGAAGCGCGCCTGGGCGACGCGCTGGCCGGCCGCGACCGCGACAGCGTCGTGCTGGCCACCAAGGTCGGGCGCCTGGTCCTGGACGAGGTGGAGGACGTCACCGCCCGTGACCTGGGCGAGAAGGGCGACGTGTTCCGGCACGGCCGCGCCAACCGGATCGTCAACGACTACTCCGAGGCGGCGACGCTGCGCTCGATCGAGGACAGCCTGCAGCGCCTGAAGACCGACCGGCTCGACATCGTGTGGGTGCACGATGTTGCGCAGGACTTCTACGGTGACGAGTGGCTCGGCGTGTTCGAGACCGCACGCAAGGGGGCCTTCAAGGCGCTGGACCGGCTGCGTGACGAAGGCGTGATCCGCGCCTGGGGACTGGGCGTGAACCGGGTCGAGCCCATTGAGCTGCTGCTCGACCTGCAGGGCCCGCGGCCGGACGGCTTCCTGCTCGCCGGCCGCTACACGCTGCTGGACCATTCGCGGGCCCTGCAGCGGGTGATGCCGCAGGTGGCCGCCCGCGGCCTGGGCATCGTGGTCGGCGGACCCTACAGCTCCGGCGCGCTGGTCGGCGGCCCCAACTTCGAGTACGCCCCGGCGACGCCGGCGATCCTGGACCGGGTGCAGGCGATCAAGGCAATCGCCGATCGCCACGGCGTGACCATGAAGGCGGCCGGCCTGCAGTTCTCGCTGGCTCATCCGGCCGTGGCAGCCGTGATCCCCGGCGCCAGCCGGCCGGAACGCATCGCCGAAGACCGCGCCGCTTTGGCGGCCCAGGTGCCGGCCGACTTCTGGCGCGAACTGCGCCAGGCCGGACTGGTGCATCCGGATGCACCGCTGCCGCATGGCGTCTGACACCCTGTCTTGAACCACCGCCCGGGAGAACCGCCATGCACAACCAAGCCTACGAACCCCAGTGCAACTCGACGAAGACGCACTGCACCGACGCCCGCCAGATCAGCCGCAGGACCTTGACGCTGCTGGCACTGGCACTCGGCACCTTCTCGATCGGTACGTCCGAATTCGCCAGCATGGGCCTGCTCCAGCAGTTTGCCGCGGGCCTGGAACTCGACCTGACCACCGCCACGCACGCCATCGAGGCCTATGCCCTGGGCGTGGTGCTGGGCGGCCCCGCCGTCACGATCCTGGCCGCCAAGCTGAACCGCAAGCACCTGTTGCTGGCCTTGATGGGGGTCTTCGTGCTGGGCAATGTGCTGTCGTCGGTGGCAACCGGCCTGGTCAGCTTCACGCTGGCGCGCTTCCTGAGCGGCATTCCGCAAGGGGCCTACTTCGGCGCGGGCGCCGTGGTGGCCTCCTACATCGTCGGGCCGGGTCAGGGTGGGCGGGCCTTTGCGCTGGTGATGACGGGCCTGACCGTCGCCACCATCGTGGGGTCGCCGCTGGCCACGCTGATGGGCCAGACCCTTGGCTGGCGCAATGCCTATCTGGCCGTGTCGGCACTGGGCCTGTTGTCGCTGGTGGCGCTATGGGCCTGGGTGCCGCGCTCCAGCGCGCTGGACGGCGGGCCGGTGCTGCAGGAGCTTCGGGCCCTGAACCGCCCGGCCGTCTGGGCGATGGTGGCCGTGGCCGCCCTGGGCGTGGCCAGCATCTTCGCCGTCTACACCTTTATTGGCCCCTTCGTCACCGACGGCGCCCGGCTCGGCGAGCACTGGATTCCGATTGCGCTGGCCCTCTTCGGCGTCGGCATGACGCTGGGCAACGTCCTCGGTGGCTGGCTGGCCGACCGTCATCCCACGCGGGGCGTGGCAGCCGGCTTCGGCAGCGCGCTGGTCGCCATGGCGCTGCTGGCGATGGGCGGCCAGAACGCCGGTGTCCTGATGGCGGGCCTGTTTGCGGTGGGCGCAACGATGATGGTGGCGATCCCGACCATCCAGGTCCGGCTCACCCAGGCCGCTCCGGATGCGCCGACGCTGATGGGCGCAATGAACCTGGCGCGCTCAACGTGGCCAACGCCATTGGCGCGTGGACGGGCGGGCAGGCCATCGCGCAGGGCCACGGGCTGCTGTCAGCCGTGTGGGCCGGCTCTGCCCTGACGCTGGCCGGTCTTGTGTGGTTCCTGCGGATTTCCCGCAAGCAATCTCACCAAACGATTGACGCCACTACGCAGGCCGTATCGTAAAAATAAAATCCACTTCTATCGACGCGCCTTTTGGCAATTGCAGTACACCAACAGACGAGCGAGTGTGTATGCCGACGTCGCCCAGCACCGAATACAGGACGTCGGATGCGCCGTCGGCCACTTCGCTCTGCATCGTGAAGTCTGGCGCGCTGCGCACAAATACGGTGATGCGCGGCACCGCCTGGATGGCGTCGAGCGTTCCGCAGCTTTTTTTGATGAGGGACAGGGCACGCAGCGTCGAAGTCCCTGCTGCACGGCGCGCCTCGTCGAGCGAAATGGATTCGCCCACTACGCCAACGAAGCGCACCGTTTCTCCAACTCGCGGGATTTGGCCAGCAACGTAGGCTACGTTGCCATCAACCAAAACAGGTGTGTACTTTCCACCGATCTTGATTTCCTCGTCCGGATCAAATCCGAATTCCGCCGCGATCTGCCGCAGCTTGTCATCTCTTGTCATAGGCACCTTCACCGACGCTGTCGAAAGGGTAAAGCGTAATCGATTGCGCTGCGTTTGTCTGAGACGACGCTTGGTCCCCACCCCTCTCTGCAACGTGATAGACCGTCGGCTCTCCCGCCAGGTATGCCTCCAACCCGGCCATGAACGTCTGATGGTCTTCGCTCGGTTCGAAACCCAGCCGATGATCCTCGAGCGAGGACCATCGTACGATGAGGTTGAAGACTTCGGGCGTTTCAATGCCCTGTGCAAGCAGATGGCCGCCATAGCCCTTCGCCCGGGCGAGCAGCGGCGCGACCCTGGCGAACGCATCGGTAAACGTGTCGAGGTGTTCCTTGCGGACGGGCAGCAGGGCAATTTCGTAGATCATGCTGTTCCTTCAATGGCTCAGGCGTTTGCACGGTCGCGCTGCGCCAGCGGCCCAACCGCAATCGCGATCTTTCCCTGCAGGCCGTTGTCGGAACGCTCGAGTCGGGCGTGGGCGAGGGGGATGTCGGCGAGGGAATAGACAGCGCCGACGTGCGGCCGCAGTTGGCCGCGCTCGACCAATGCGCTCAGTTCATCGAGCTTGCCGCGGTTCTGTCGTGTGAACACGAAGTGGTAGCTCGCGTTCTTGCCCCATGCCTGTATCACGTTCTGCGGCTGCGCGGTATCGACGATCGAGACAACGCGGCCGAGCTGGGCGAGGGCGTCGGGGCTGCGGGACAGCGTGTTGCCGCCGACGGTGTCGAGCACGACATCGACGCCTTGGCCGCCTGTCTCGCGCAGGATCGCGTCGACGTAATCCTCTTTCCGATAGTCGATGACCACGTCGGCCCCCAGGCGTCTTGCGAACTCGAAGTTGGCATCGCGTACGGTCGTGAATACCCGGGCGCCCATCGCTTTCGCGACCTGGATCGCGATATGGCCGACGCCGCCCGCCCCGCCGTGGATCAGGATGCTTTCTCCCACGCGCAGCGCCGCACGCGCGCCCAGCGCTTCCCACACCGTTCCGCCAACGAGGCTCAGGCTTGCCGCTTCGAGGTGGCTCAGGGACGCAGGCTTCTTCCCGACGATGTTCTCGGATGCAACGTGGTATTCGGCATAGCTTCCGGGGCCGTCGAAGATCTGCGGGGTGTACCAGACTTCGTCGCCGGGGGTGAAGGCCGTCACGCCGGGGCCGATGGCTTCGACGACGCCAGAGACGTCGTGGCCGGTAATGGCGGGCAGCGGCACCAGGTCGGCGTAGTCACCGCGCCGGACCTGATAGTCCAGGGGATTGATCGAGGTGGCCTCGACCCGGACCAGGACTTGTCCCGCCTGAGGCGCGGGCTTGGGTACGTCCCAAAGTGCGAACGCGTCAGGGCCGCCGAATGTTTTCAGTACCAGTGCTTTCATTGCGTTTCTCCGGTGTGTTTCGATAAAAAGGGATATCGGGAAATATCGATATAAAGAGGCAAAAAACAGGCAGGCAAAAAATCAAAGCTCCTTCCCGATGAGCTGGGTGAGAGCGCTGATGGCTGCTTCGTTCCGCTTGTAGTAGGTCCACTGTCCGATGCGCCGGACCTCGACCAGGCCCGCGCGTTGCAGGGTGGCAAGGTAATCCGACACCGTTGATTGCGACAGCCCGACCCCTTCCTGGATGCTGCTCACGCAAACGCCCACCGTGTGAACATCGCCCTCATCCTGGGGCGGGAAGTGCTTCACGGGGTCTTTCAGGCCGCGCAGGATCTCGAGCCGAGTCCGGTTCGAGAGGGCTTTGAAAATTTCGAGCAGGTCCATGACGGCATTATATCGGCATTTCTCGATATGTCAATGAAGGGTGCAGCCGGTGCCTGCTTCACCGCATTCGTCGTGCTGGGGCGGCCCGCCCTCAGCCCTCAACTTGCTCGCCGTTCTCCTCCGCACCCTCCTCCGCACCCTCCCCAAACCCCAACCAAACCACATGCCCGCGCACGTCCTCGGGCCATCCGGCGATCAACTCCCCCAAGCGGCCCCGCTCATCCGCAAACAGCGCCCGTGCCGCCTCCTCAAAACCCGGGAGATCCCCGGCCATTGCCGACATGAAGTGATACGCCCGCTCCCGTGCCGCGCGGCGATTGTCGCCATGCGCATTCGCGCGGCGTGCCTCTTCCACGAGCTTTCGCAGCGCCACGGATGCCCCGCCCGGCTGCTGGGCCAGCCAGTCCCAATGACGCGGCAATAGCGTGACCTCGCGCGCCACGACGCCGAGTTTCGGGCGGCCCCTGCCGCGCGGCGTGTCCGGGGTGTCGTCCTGATCGGCGGCGGCATCCCCGCCCTCCGGCTGGAACCGGGCGACGATCTCCGCATCGCTGCCGCGTGTGTCGATGTCGATGGTGCGCCCGGTGGCGTTGTCGAAGACCAGCACCGGGCCGCTGGCTTTCCCTTCCATTGCGCGCCTGACCGCCAGTGCGACCACGCCGAGCGGGCCGGAGGCGAGGCGTCGATGGCCCTCGAAGGCGATATGGGACGGAAGGATTTCAGTTGGATTCATGGTTTGCCCCTTGGTGATGGCCGCAATTTATACCCGGATAAAATTAAAGTCAATATTACCCGGGTATAAATTTGCCGCACCCCGCCATGGAATAACCGCCGGGTGCCCTGCGTTTACCGGGCATGTGGCCTCGCGTGAGGCCGCCGCCCTTCGCGAGGAGCCCCGTGCCCAGTCTTCCACGATCACCAAGATCCACCCTCCGGTTTGTCCTGCCGCTATTGGCCGCCCTTGCGCTGCCCGCCGTCGCGGCGCCGCCCGCCGGCCCTGACGGCGCCGCGTTCCTGGCGGAGAGCGATGCCGCCATGACGAAGATGATGGACGACATGGCGGTCAAGCCCAGCGGCAACGTCGACGAGGATTTCGTCGCGATGATGATTCCCCACCATCAGGGCGCCATCGACATGGCCATGGCCGAACTGCGCCACGGCAAGAACGAGCAGCTCCGGCGCATCGCGCAGGAAATCATCGTCGACCAGTTGCAGGAGATTGCCGCGATGCGGCTGGCGCTGGGGCAGCCCCTCCCGCCTTCCACGCCGGCGCCTACCCGGCCCGATCCGGTCCAACCAACGACCCAACCGACGACCCAACCGGCGACCCAACCGACTCCCCCCAACCATTCCGCTCACGCGCACTGAATCGCCCCGACCATGACAAGACACGCCCTCAGGAACACCCTCTCCCTCATGCTGCTGCTCGGCGCGGCCGGCGCGGCCCTGGCCGGTCAGGCGCCTGGGTCTTCGGCGGCGCCAGACGTGCCTATCAGCCACCGGGACCGCCTCTACGCCGCGGAGCAGTTCTCGAATACGGTTTCCGTGACGGACCCGGCGGACAACCGGTTGCTGGGCGTCATCCGCCTGGGCGACCCCGCGCCCGGCAACTTCAGCCCGCTGTATCGCGGCCAGGTGCTGGTGCACGGCATGGGCTTCTCGCCGGATCACCGCACCCTGGCCGTTGTGTCGATCGGATCGAACTCGGTGTCGTTCATCGACACCGCCACCAATGCCGTCAAGCACGTCACCTATGTGGGACGGTCTCCGCACGAGGCGTTCTACACGCCGGACGGCAAGGAGGTCTGGGTCACCGTGCGCGGGGAGAACTACATCTCGGTGATCGACGCCGCCACGTTCCAGGAAAAGACCCGCATCACCGTGGCCGACGGCCCGGGCATGCAGATCTTCTCGCCCGATGGCAAGTACGGCTACATCTGCTCGTCGTTCAACCCGGAAACGGCGGTGGTCAGCGTGGCCGACCACCAGATCGTGGGGCGCGTGAAGCAGGAGAGCCCGTTCTGCCCGAACATCGCCGCCACGCCTGACGGCAGGCAGGTCTGGTTCACGCTCAAGGACATCGGCAAGGCCCAGGTGTTCGAGGCCCGCCCGCCCTTCCGCCTGATCAAGACGCTGGAGACGGGCCCGATCACCAACCACGTCAACTTCGCCCACACGGCGGCGGGCGACTTCGCCTATATCACGGTGGGCGGGCTGAATCAGGTCAAGGTGTTCCGGACTGACGACTTCTCCCAGGTGGCCACGATTCCGGTGGGGAGCCTGCCGCACGGCATCTGGCCCTCGGGCGACGGCACCCGCATCTACGTGGGGCTGGAGAACGCCGACCAGCTGACCGCCATCGACACCGCCACCAACCAGGTGGTGGCCAACGTGCCGGTCGGGCAGGCGCCGCAGGCCATCGCCTATGTGCCGAACGCCGTGCCCGAGGGCGACGGCACGCAGGGGCTCCAGCCGCTGGGGGTAGCCGGGCAGACCACGCAGCTGAAGCTGCATGGCGTCGTGAGCGGCAAGCCGGTGGCCACCGACCATGCGCCGACCAGCGTCACGCTGTTCGACCAGGGGCTGCTCCAGGTCCTGCAGGCATCGGCCACCGGGCTGCAACCGAAGCATGCCTATGTGCTGGCGCTCGCCAGCCGCGCGGACGGCGGCGGCCCGCTGGAGCCGCTCGCCGCCTTCATGACGAATCCGGCCGGCTCGGCCATCGTCAACGCGATTGGCCCGATCCGGCAGGTGGTGCGGGACGATGCCGGGGCCGGCGCGCGCCGCTATCTCGTGATCGCCCCGTCGGAAAATGGCAAACCCGGCGCGCCTGTGCAGGTGCAGGCACTGTAGGCGGACAGCGGGACAGAGAGGCAGGGAAGGCGCGGCACGGATGATACAAATGGCACGACATTTGCGTACTACCCAGCAAATGCGTAGTACCCATCCCGGCCGCGCCCCACACTCCCAGAACAATGCCCCTTTCCGCCTCAACCCTCGTCCTTCGGGCCAAGCAGCTCGAGATCGAGGCCGTTCGCCTGATGGCAAGCCGTGTGGAGCTGGCCGACCTGATCGGCCAGCTGATCCACGCCTTGCAGCGTGAACGGGGGGCCAGCAGCATCTTCCTGGCCTCGGGTGGGCAACGGCTGGCGCAGGAGCGCCAGACGGCGATGGGCGAAGCGGTCCACATCGCGTCCCGGCTGGACGAGCGCTTTGCCAACCAGCTGGAAGCGGGCCAGACAGGGCAGACAGGCACGGCGTCGATGGTGTCGTTGATGGCCTGGGTGCAGCTCGACCTGGCCACGCTGCCGGCGCTGCGCCACTCCATCGATCAATGCCAGACCACCGCGCACGACGCCGTGGCGGCATTCAGCCGCCTGATTGCCGCGCTGCTGGAGTTGATCTTCCATCTGGCCGATGTGGCCATGTACCCGGGCATCGCCCGGCCGCTGGTGGCCTTCGTCTACCTCGTGCAGGGCAAGGAAGCCGCCGGGCAGGAGCGGGCCGTCGGCGCGCAGATGTTCGCCTCCGGCACCTGCGCCGGCACCGCGCAGCAGCGCGTGCAGCAGTTGGTGGAAGCCCAGCAGCGCAGCTTCCAGATGTTCGAGCGCTTTGCCGATCCGACGCTGCTCGCGGCATGGCGGCAACGGCAGGCCAGCGCCGCGGTTGCCGCGCAGGACGGCATGCGCCGCACGCTGCTGACCACGCCGCCGGGCGCGGCGCTGGTTCACGATGACAGCGAGAAATGGTTCGAAGTGTGCAGCGAGGTCATCACCGGCATGTGGACGCTGGAGATGCAGGTGGTACAGGACCTGCGCAAGGCCTGCGAGGCGCAGATCCAGCGTTCCCAGGCCGATCTCCAGGATTCGGCCGGGCTGCTGCGCCAGCTGCTGGACAATCCGCCGCCCCATACCCATGCCGTCGAGCGCTTTTTCGATGTGGCCGAGCAGCCCGCCGCCGCCCCGGTGCTGCCGGGCATGCCCGATGCCGCGAACGGGCCTGCCGACGTGCACGCCACCACGGTCACGTCGCTGGAGCGCCTGCTGCGCCAGCAGTCGGCACGGCTGGCCCAGACCGAAGTGGAACTCGATGCGGCCCGGCGCGCGCTCAAGGAGCGCAAGGTGATCGAGCGCGCCAAGAATGCGCTGATGGCCCGTATGGGGCTCAGCGAGGACGCCGCCTTCCGGGCCCTGCAGAAGGCGTCGATGGACAACAATCGCCGGCTGGCGGACATCGCCGAAGCCACCCTGTCCCTCACCGGCCTCGCCCTGCCCCCACAGGACGACGATCGGCACCAGGATTGAACCCGGCCACCCACGCGCACCAAAAGCGGGCGGGCCATGCACTACCAACGCCCCCCGGGATCGTCACTCACCCCAACCCGGCCCCTTCCCGGCCCCTTCCCGGCCCCTTCCCGGCCCCACCCCGCGGCGGGCATGGAACCTGCGTTGCACTGACATCGGGCTGATGGCGGCCTGGAAGTACACCCCCCTGTAAAGCATCAAGGATGACGGCGTCCTGTCACGCGCCGGCCGTAGGCCGGGCGGACGGACGCCGTTTGTCATTTCCGAGCCAAACGAAGCAAACGAAGCAAACGAAGCAAACGGAGAGGAAATACACAATGGCCTATCTCGCCCCCACCGAGTTCGTCACCAAGATGGTCGATGCCGGAGAGTCCAAGCTGCTGATGTCCACGCGGGACACGCTGATCCGGTCCTATATGGCCGGCGCCATCCTGGCGCTGGCGGCGGCCTTCGCGGTGACCGTCACCGTCAACACCGGCAACGCGCTGGTTGGCGCACTGCTGTTCCCGGTCGGCTTCTGCATGCTGTACCTGATGGGCTTCGACCTGCTGACCGGCGTCTTCACGCTCGCGCCGCTGGCCGTGCTGGACCGCCGCCCGGGCGCCACCTGGGGCGGCGTCATGCGCAACTGGGGCCTGGTGTTCTGCGGCAACTTCGCCGGCGCCATCACCGTGGCGCTGTTCATGGCCATCATCTTCACCTTCGGGTTCTCCGAGGCCCCCAACGCCGTCGGCCAGAAGATCGGCCACATCGGCGAAGGCCGTACCGTGGGCTACGCCGCGCACGGCGCCGCCGGCATGCTGACGCTGTTCATCCGCGCCGTGATGTGCAACTGGATGGTCTCCACGGGCGTGGTGGCCGCCATGATGTCGACCTCGGTGTCCGGCAAGGTCATCGGCATGTGGATGCCCATCCTCGTGTTCTTCTACATGGGCTTCGAGCACTCCATCGTGAACATGTTCCTGTTCCCGTCGGGCCTGATGCTGGGCGGCAACTTCACGATCATGGACTACCTGATCTGGAATGAAATCCCCACCGTGCTGGGCAACCTGGTAGGCGGCCTGACCTTCGTGGGCGCCACGCTCTACAGCACGCACTACAAGACGGCCAGCAAGCGCGCGCTGGGCTGATCGTTATCCGGCATCGAGGCGACCACGCCATGTCCGGCGGGCTCCAGGTCAGCGTTGGCCAACATTCCGACGCTGGCCGGAAGGCGGTCAACCAGGACTTTCATGGCGTGGCCCACCCCGTCGGCCACCACCGCGTGACCAAGGGCGTCGCGCTGGCGCTGGCGGACGGCATCAGCAGCAGCGCGGTGAGCCAGATCGCCAGCGCTGCCGCCGTCCGCACCTTCCTCGAGGACTACTACTGCACGTCCGAAGCCTGGACCGTGCGGCGGGCGGCGCAGTGCGTGCTGGCCGCCGTCAACTCCTGGCTCCACGCCCAGAGCCGGCACAGCGAGGCCCGCTTCGACCGCGATCGCGGCTACGTCTGCACCTTCAGCGCGCTGATCTTCAAGGCGCGGGAGGCCCACCTGCTGCACGTGGGCGACGCGCGCGTCTATCGGCTGCATCGGCATACGCTGGAGCAGCTTACCGTCGATCACCGGATCTGCGTATCGGCCTCCGAGGCCTATCTGGGCCGGGCGCTGGGCGCGAGCCCGTCTGTCGAGATCGACTACCGCACGTGGGGCGTGGAGCCCGGCGAGGTCTACCTGCTGGCCACCGATGGCGCCTATGAATACCTGGAAGCCGCCGATATCCACCAGGCCCTGACCGCCAGCGGCGACGATCTGGACCGCGCCGCGCAGGCGCTCACGGCGCTGGCCCTGGCGCGCGGCAGCCAGGACAACGTCACGCTGCTGCTGGCCCGTGTCGACGCCCTGCCGGAACCCGGCGCCCGCAACGCGATGGCGCAGACCGGGCACCTGACCCTGCCGCCGCCGCTGGCGCCCCGCATGCAGTTCGAGGGCTACACCATCGTCCGGGCCCTGCACGGCAGCGCCCGCAGCCACGTACATCTGGCAGTCGACGACCACAGCGGGCAACACGTGGCGCTGAAAACGCCCGCCGTGGATCAACGCGACGACCCGGCCCATCTGGAGGGCTTCCTGCTCGAGGAATGGGTCGCCCGGCGCATCGACAACCAGCACGTCCTGCGTCCCCACGCGGCGGACCGGCCCCGCAAGCACCTGTTCGTGGCGATGGAGTACCTGGAGGGCCAGACGCTCGCGCAATGGATGATCGATCATCCCCTGCCCGACCTGGACGCCGTGCGCGGCATCATCGCCCAGCTGGCCACCGGGCTGCAGGCGTTCCACCGGCGCGAGATGCTGCACCAGGATCTCCGCCCCGAGAACGTCATGATCGACCGCTCGGGCACCGTCAAGATCATCGATTTCGGCTCGGTCCACGTGGCGGGGCTGGCCGAGGCCACACGCCCGCCCCACTCGGCCATGCCGGTCGGTACGCTGCAATACACCGCGCCGGAATACTTTGTCGGCGATGACGGCACGGCGGCGTCCGACCTGTTCTCGCTGGCCACCCTGGCCTACCAGATGCTGACCGGCAAGCTGCCCTACGGCCTGCACGTCACGCGCATCCGCGACCGCGCCGACGTCCGGCGCCTGCGCTACACCAGCCTGCGCGAGCAGCGCCCGGAACTCCCGGCCTGGGTCGACCACGCCCTGCGGCGCGCCCTGCACCCCAACGCCCTGAAGCGGCACGAAGCCCTGTCGGAGTTCGTCCAGGCATTGCGGGCGCCCAGCGAGCCGCTCTGGCAACGGGCAACGCCGCCACTGCTGGAACGGAACCCGCTGCGGTTCTGGCAAACGCTGGCGGCACTGCTGGGGGTGGCGGTGGTCGTTCTGCTGGGGCTGCGGGTAATAGGAATGTGATGTCGCATCGTAATTCTTGACTAAACGTTCCAGAATTACTACATTCCCTCCATGGCCCGACCCAAAGCATTCAACAAGGACGAAGCGCTCGATGCCGCGATTGGCGTGTTCCGCGAACACGGCTTTGCGGGGACGTCGGCCGGCATGCTGACGGACGCGATGAAAATCGGCCGGCAGAGCCTCTACGACACCTTCCACGACAAGTGGGACCTCTACCGCGCGGCGGTGCAGCGCTATGCCGAGACGGAAATCCACGCGCATCTCGCCACGCTGCGCAGCCAGCCCAAGGCGCGCGATGGCATCCAGCGCCTGATCGCGCGCGTGGTGGCTGACGCGCACACGCCGTGCCTGGGCGTTGGCTCGATCTGCGAGTTCGGGCACGGGCGCGCGGACCTGACGCAGATTCATCACGATGCCGCGCGCGTGCTGGAGGATGCCCTGACCGCCCGGATCAAGGAAGCCCAGGCCGACGGCGACATCGCCCCGGATCTGGATCCGAAACACGTGGCCGGGTTCGTGAGCGCGAACATTGCCGGTATCCGGATCGCGGCCCGTAGCGGGGCCAGCGCAGGCGATTTGCAGGCGCTGGGCAACCTCGCGCTGCGGGTGCTGGCGTGAGCCGTTTTTTTCTCCATTTTGGAACGATCGTTCAATAAATAAGGTAACGACATGAAAGCTGTACTGCTGCATCACCCCGATGGGCTCGCCTATGGCGACGTACCCACCCCCACGCCGGCCAAGGGCGAGGTGCTGGTCGAAGTTGCCGTGGCTGGCGTGAACTTCATGGACATTGGCGTCCGGCGCGGCCAATTCTGGCTGGAGATGCCTTACCCGAAGGGGATGGGCGTGGAAGGAGCCGGACGGGTCGTGGCCGTTGGCGAAGGCGTCGTGGACTTCCGGCCCGGCCAGCGCGTGGCCTGGGCCTATGGCCCCGGCAGCTATGCCGAGATGGTGGTCATGCCGGCCACCTCGCTGGTGCCGCTGCCCGACGCCATCGACGATCGCGCGGCCGCCTCCGTGATGATGGCGGGGCTCACCGCCAGCCACTTCGCCACCGAGTTCTATCCGGTGCAGCCGGGCGACATCGCCCTCGTGCACGCGGCCGCCGGCGGGGTTGGCCTGCTCTTGACGCAGATCATCAAGCTGCGGGGCGGCACGGTCATTGGCCGCGTCTCGTCGGAGAGCAAGGCGGAGATCGCCCGGCGTACCGGCGCCGACCATGTCATCGTGGACACCGCCGGGGAGTTTGCCGAAGCGGCCGTGCGGCTGTCGGGCGGCGAAGGCGTGCACGTGGTCTATGACGGCTCCGGCCCGGCCACCTTCCAGGGTTCGCTCGATGCGCTCCGGGTTGCCGGCACGTTCTGCTGGTACGGGCCGGTGCTCGGCGGCCCCGGCACGCTGGACATCATGAGCCTGCCGAAGAGCATCAAGCTGGGCTACGCGGTATTCGCCCATCACGTGCGCACGCCCGAATTGCTGCGCGCGCGGGCGGCCCGGCTGTTCCAGTGGATGATCGAGGGGAAATTGCACCCGAGTATCGGGCAGGTTTATCCGCTGGCGGAGGCTGCAACGGCCCTCGCCCAGATGGAGAGCCGGGCTTCGGCGGGAAAATTGCTGCTGATTCCGTAAAAAAACCCGCCAGGCCTTGCGGCCGGGCGGGAAATCGCTTCCACGGGAAGGACGGCGAAAGCATTAACGCACCGGTTAGCCCACGGGTTAGCGCACGGATTTGAATGCCGCGCGGAGTTCCTCGGCAAACAGTTGCGGCTGCTCCCAGGCGGCGAAATGCCCGCCCTTGGCGGTCTGGTGGTAGTACATCAGCGACGGGTAGGCCTGCTTGCTCCAGCTTTCCGGCGCGCGGTAAATCTCGTGCGGAAATACGCTGATCGCCACCGGCACCTTGATCTCGCGCGTCTTCTGCGCGTCGGCGCTGAAGTTGTTGTTATTGTTTTCCCAATAGAAACGCGAGGAAGACGCGCCCGTATTGGTCAGCCAGTACAGCGTGATGTCGTTCAGGATGGCGTCGCGGGACACCACGCGCTCGGGCACGCCGCCGCTGTCGCTCCATTGCGCGATTTTCTCGTAGGTCCAGGCGGCCAGGCCCAGCGGAGAATCCGAGAGCGCGTAGCCAATGGTCTGCGGCCGCGTCACCATCATCGCGCCGTAGGCGGCGTTGCGGCCGAAGAAGGTGCTCAGCGACTGGTAGGCATCGCGCTCCGGGGCGGTCAGTTCCGAAGGCGCCGGATCGCCGCTGAGAATCGACTTCATCAGCGGACCCGGCACGGTGGCGGGCATATTCAGATGGATGGCCAGCAAGCCTTTCGGCGCCTGCCGCGCGAGCGCGTCGGAAATCACCGAGCCATGGTCGCCACCCTGTGACACATAGTGCGTATAACCCAGCCGCTTCATCAGGACATCCCACGCGCGCGCGGTGCGGTCCGGCCCCCAGCCCAGTTCGGTGGGCTTGCCGGAAAAGCCATAGCCGGGAATCGACGGAATCACGACATCGAACGCGTCATCCGGCGAGCCGCCATAGGCCGTCGGGTCGGTCAGCGGGCCAATGGTCTTGGTGAACTCGAAAATCGAGCCCGGCCAGCCGTGCGTCAGGATGACCGGCAGCGCGTTGGGGTGGCGCGAGCGGACGTGGATGAAATGAATATCCACCCCGTCGATGGTCGTGACGAATTGGGGCAGCGCATTCAGCTCTTTCTCGGCCTTGCGCCAGTCATATTGGGATCCCCAATATTTGACGAGTTCCTGCACCCGCGCGGTCTGGATGCCCTGGGATTCGTCGCTCACGGTTTCCTTGTCAGGCCAGCGCGTGGCGGCAATCCGCTTGCGCAAATCGTCGAGCTGGCGCTGGGGCACATGCACCTTGAACGGACGAATACTCTCGTCGGTGCTCGCGCGCTGCGCGGCAGCCGCCTTCGGCGCCGGGTCGGCGGCAAATACGGGTTGCATGGCGCCGGCAAAACCAATGGCCGCGAGCATTGCCGCGCCTGAAATGGCCCGGCGGGCCAATGCGAATTGCCGAACGGATGGGGTAACGGATTGAGTGACAGATTGGGTAACGGCATGGGACATACAGATTCTCCTGGTTGATTCGCCCACTGCAACGAAACTTGCACGAACCCACGCAGTGTGGCGGCCAAGTAGCGGCTCAACGTGTCGCCAATGCACGGTTTTGGCTCGCCATGTATCCTCACGCGGCCAGATACATTGCGATACAGAGTCAGATGGATGGCGAGCCGGCCGGCTGCTATAACAGACCCGAAAATCGGCACCGGTTTTCCTTCGTCCCTCCTCCTCAAGATCAAGAAAAAAGTGATGAACTTCGAATCATTCGCTTCCCCCGCCTTTTTCGAGAATCCATACCCGCTGTACGACCAGATCCGCAACGCGGGCGCCCTGCTGCCGCTCGGGCCCAACATCTTTGTTACCGGCCAGTTCACGGTGATCGATGCCCTGCTGCGCGACCGCCGCATGGGCAAGACTTACCTCCAGAGCGTGCAGGCGCGCTACGGCGAAGCCGCCACGCAAGACCCGGTGTTCCAGGCGCTGAGCCGTACCTTCCTGATGATGAATCCGCCGGCGCATACCCGGCTGCGCGCGCTGCTCATGCAGGCGTTCAACCGCAAGCAGGTGGAGGGGCTGCGCGAGATTGTCGAAGCCACCACGCAGGGGCTGCTCGACCGCATCGGCGACAAACTCGGCGACAACCCCGAATTCGACCTGATTGCGGATTTCGCCTTGCCGTTGCCGGTGGAGATCATCTGCCGGCTGCTGAATATCCCGGCCGCTGACGGCGTGGCACTCGGCACGGCCGCCAGCCGGCTGGCCTCCGCGCTCGACCTCGCACCGCTCAACGCCACCCAACTCGCGGCGGCGAACGAGGCGGCGCTTGAGCTGGAGGCGTATTTCCAGCGCGTGGTGGCGCAGCGGCGCGCGCATCCCGGCGAGGATCTGATCTCCAGCCTGCTCGGCGCGGAGGACAACGGCGCCACCCTGAGCGAGGCCGAGATCATCTCCAACGTGATCCTGCTGTTCGTGGCCGGCCATGAAACCACCTCGAACATGATCGGCAACAGCATGATTGCGCTGTTCCGGGCGCCCGCCGAACTGGCGCGCCTGAAGGCGCAGTTGTCCGACACCGCAGCGGTCTCGCAAGCCGTGGCCGAATGCCTGCGCTATGACGGCGCGGTGCAGATGGTGGTGCGCACGGCGTTCGAGGAGGTCGCCGTGGCAGACGTGACCGTCCCGCGCGGCAGCATCGTCTTCATGCTGATTGGCGCCGCCAACCGCGATCCGGCCGTGTACAGCGACCCAGACCGCCTCGACCTCTCCCGCGACGCCGTGCCCTCGCTCGCCTTCGGCGGCGGCATTCACTACTGCCTCGGCACCCGGCTGGCCACGCTCGAACTCGAATCGGCCATTGCGGGCGTACTCACCCGCTTCCCGGCCTTGCATCCGGTTGACCTGGATCAACTCTCCTGGCACCGCCGCAATAACCTGCGCGGCGTGGAGACGCTGAAGGTTCGCGCGCGGTAAGCGAGGGGGCGGTCCCACAGGGCTGTGGGGTATCCTTGCGTGTTCCTTGCGCACCTATCCCCAGCCATCATGACCACGCCAAATACTCCCCCCGACATCCGCCTGACCAGCTTTTCCCACGGGGGCGGATGCGGCTGCAAGATCGCGCCGGGGGTGCTGTCCGAGATCCTGCGCAGCAGTGGCGGGCTGCCGATGCCGCCGGAGTTGCTGGTCGGCATCGAGACCGCCGATGACGCGGCGGTCTACCAGCTGAACGACGATCAGGCGCTGATCGCGACCACGGATTTCTTCATGCCGATTGTCGACGACCCGTTCGACTTCGGCCGCATTGCCGCCACCAATGCCATCAGCGACGTCTACGCCATGGGCGGACGGCCGATCATGGCGCTGGCGCTGGTGGCGATGCCGGTCAACCAGCTGCCGGTGGAGGTGATCGGCCAGGTGATGGCAGGCGGTCAGGCGGTGTGCCGCGCGGCTGGTATCCCGATTGCGGGCGGGCACACCATCGACTCGGTCGAGCCGATCTACGGGCTGGTGGTGATGGGCCTCGCGCATCCGTCGAAGATCCGCCGCAACCGCGACGCCCGCGCCGGCGACGTGCTCGTGCTCGGCAAGCCGCTCGGCGTGGGCGTGCTGTCCGCCGCGCTGAAGAAAGGCCAGCTTGCCGATGACGGCTACGCGCGGCTGATCGACACCACCACGCGCCTGAACACCCCCGGCATGGCCCTCGCGGCGCTGGACGGCGTGCATGCGCTGACCGATGTGACCGGCTTCGGCATCGCCGGCCACACGCTGGAGCTGGCGCGCGGCGCCGGCCTGCGCGCGGTGCTGGACTGGTCCGCCCTGCCCCTGCTGCCCGGCGTGGCCGCGCTGGCCGGGCAGGGCCATGTCACCGGGGCGTCGCGCCGGAACTGGGAGGGCTATGGCGGCGAGGTGCAGATCGATGCCGGCCTGCCCGCCATCGCCCAGGCGCTGCTGACCGACCCGCAGACCAGCGGCGGCCTGCTGGTCAGTTGCGCGCCACAGGCGGTCGATGCCGTCCTGCGCATCTTCCGGGAACAGGGTTTCGGCGAGGCCGCTGTGGTCGGCCGCATGGAAGCCGGCGCGCCCGGCCTGGCGGTGCGCGCATGAAGCCAGTCGTCCGCGTGGAGGATCGGCACGCCTTCGATACGCTGATCGATGCCCGTTCGCCCGCCGAGTTCGCCATCGATCACATTCCCGGGGCCGTGAACTGCCCGGTGCTGGACAACGAGGAGCGCCGCATCGTCGGCACGCTCTACAAGCAGGCTGGCGCCTTCGAGGCGCGGCGGGTGGGTGGCGCGATGGTGGCGGCCAACCTTGCCCGCCATCTGCGCGAATCCTTCGCAGACCGCCCGGCGGGCTGGAAGCCGCTGGTCTATTGCTGGCGCGGCGGGCTGCGCAGCGGGTCGATGACGACCTGGCTGCGCATGGTCGGCTGGGACGCCCAGCAACTGGCCGGCGGCTACAAGTCCTGGCGCCGGCATGTGATCGACACCCTGGCCGTGCAGGCCCCGCTGCTGCCGCTGGTAGTGGTGTGCGGCGCCACGGGCAGCGCCAAGACACGGCTGCTGCACGCGCTGGCCGCGCAGGGCGAGCAAACCCTGGATCTGGAGGGGCTGGCGCGGCACAAGGGATCGCTGCTCGGCGCCGTGCCGGATCACCCCCAGCCCTCGCAGACCGCCTTCGAAACCGCCCTCGCGGCGGGGGTCGAAGGGCTGGATTTTTCGCGCCCTCTATATATAGAGGGCGAAGGCCCGCGGATCGGCCAGCTGAACCTGCCGGTGCCGCTGGTCGCCCGCATGCGCGCCGCGCCCTGCGTGGAGATCCAGGCGGCGCTGCCAGCGCGGCTGGACTTCCTGCTGCGGGACTACGCCTACCTCGGCGAGCGGCCGCAGTGGCTGGCGGACCAGCTCGCGCACCTCAAGCCGCTGCACGGCAAGGACACCATCACCGCGTGGCAGGCCATGGCCCATGCCGGCAACCTGCCCCAACTCTTCGCCGAACTGGCGACGCGGCACTACGACCCCGCCTACGCGCGCTCCCAGCGCAAGCACTTCTACGCCTGGGACCAGCGCTCCGTGATCCCGGCGGACGACCTGTCCCCCGAAGGGATTACAGCCCTGGCACGGGAGATCGCGGCGACGGAAGGGGGAACAGAAGCGGCAAAGCGAGCAAAACAGGGCGGATAAGCCACCGCCAGCAAGCCGGGCGAACTTCCTTCACAATAGCGCCCTGACGCCACACCGGAGCACGCTGGCAGCCCCGATGCAGGACACAGATCCCGCCCGCCAGTGCGTGGTGATCCATAAATGCTTGCGATCTCTCTCCTTATGTCCGCGCCCTCCGGAAACTTCGACACCCTACCCGACCTCTCCTCAGACTCCTCCACCCCCCGCAACCGCTCGGCCGACCGCCGCGCGCTGCTGGCATTGGGCGTGGGCAGCTTCGGCATCGGCACCGGCGAATTCGTCATCATGGGCCTGCTGCCCGACGCCGCCCGCGACCTGGCCATCTCGATTCCCGAAGCCGGCCACCTGATCAGCGCCTACGCGCTGGGCGTGGTGGTCGGCGCGCCGCTGCTGGCCGTGCTCGGCGCGCGCTGGCCGCGCCGCAACCTGCTGATCGCGCTGATGGCGTTCTTCGCCGCCGGCAACTTCGCCAGCGCGCTGGCGCCGTCCTATGCGTCGATGATCGTCGCGCGGCTGGTGACCGGTTTCCCGCATGGCACCTACTTCGGCGTGGCCGCGCTGGTGGCCGCCGGGCTGGTCCCGCGCGAGAAACGGGCCCAGGCCGTGGGGTTGGTGATGCTGGGGCTGACCATCGCCACGCTGGTCGGGGTGCCGATTGCCGCCGCCATCGGTACATGGCTCGGCTGGCGCGCGGCCTTTGTGATCGTGGGCGCCATTGGCGTGCTGACGGTGTTGCTGGTGCTGGCCTGGGTGCCCTTCGTGCCGGCGGACCGCCACGCCAGCCCGTTGCGGGAGCTGGGCGCGCTGGCGCGCAAGCAGGTCTGGCTGACGCTCGGCATCGGCGCCATTGGCTTCGGCGGCCTGTTCGCCGTGTTCAGCTATATCAAGCCGACCATGCTCGAAGTGGCCCATCTGCCGGCCAGCGGCATCCCGGTGGTGCTGGCGCTGTTCGGCGTGGGCATGGTGGCGGGCAACCTCGCCGGTGCCAAGCTGGCGGACAAGGCGCTGATGCCGACCATCGGCGGCGTGCTGGTCTGGTCCGCGCTGGTGCTGGCGGCCTTTGTCTTCACCGCGCCACATCCGTGGCTCGCCTCGCTCAACGTGCTGCTGATCGGCACGGGCGTCGCGCTGGGGCCAGCCTTGCAGATCCGGCTGATGGATGTGGCGGGGGATGCACAAACCCTGGCCGCCGCGCTCAACCACTCCGCCTTCAACCTGGCCAACGCGCTGGGCGCCTGGCTCGGGGGCGTGACAATTGCCGCCGGGCTTGGCTGGACTTCCACCGGCTGGGTGGGCCTGCTGCTGGCGCTGGGCGGGCTGCTGGTCTTCGGGTGGTCGCTGCGCAGCGCGCCGCGCCGCGAGGTTACGGCCGCTGCATAGCGGCGTCTTCCACCACGCGGTGGACGAACTCCAGCTTGGCCACCACCTGCGGGGACAGCGTGAACGGGTAGCTGTCCGGCACGCCCAGGCTCCGGTTCAGGCTGTTCAGCGCGTAGGTGAGCGGGAACCAGCGGTTCATCAGGCTGCGGAAGGACGAATCCTCCACCGGCGTCTGATCGGTCAGCGTCGGCTCCTGCGCCCCCTCGGGCCGCAGCACCAGCCCGCAGGACACGGCGGTATCAAGCGTATCGACGATATGGAGGTAGTGGGCCCAGGTTTCCGCCCAGTCCTCCCACGGGTGCATGGTGGCGTAGGCGCTGATGAACGCGTCCTGCCAGTCTGGCGGCAGGTTGCCCTCGTAGTACTGCTGCAGGGCGGTGTTGTAGTCCACCCGCTCGTCGCCAAAGCGCGCGCGGAACGGCTCAAGCCAGCGCGTGCCGAGCACCAGCCGCGTGAAGTAGTAGTGCCCCACCTCGTGCCGGAAGTGGCCCAGCAGCGTGCGGTAGGGCTCGTGCATGGCAGTGCGGGTCAGCTCGCGGTGGGCGTCGTCGGCCTCGGCGATGTTGATCGTGATGCGCCCGTTGTCGTGGCCGGTGAGCACCCTGCTGTGATCGTCGGCGTCCTGGAGGAAGTCGAACTGCAGGCCGCCGTCAGGGTCATCGTCGCGCGAGTCGATCGGCAGGTTCAGGGCCAGCAGGGTATAGAGCAGGCGCCGCTTGGCCACCTCCAGCCGGTACCAGTAGAGCCGGTTGTCCGGGACGTCCAGGTTGGGGATGGTATCGGTCAGCACGCAGGACTGGCACAGCGTGTCCTCGCCGTCCGCCGGTACCATCCAGTTGCAGACCGCCTCCACGCGATAGTTATGGCAGCGCCGGTACAGCGTGCCGGCGGTGTCGGGCTGCAGGCTGCGCCAGCCGGCGTCGTCATCGCCTTCGAACGCGGCGATCTGGGAAATATCCGGCAGGAAGCCGAGCGTGGCGTTGCAGCGCTCGCAGGTAACGTTTTCAAAAAAGACGAGGTTGCCGCAGCGATTGCAGTGGAATGTCTTCATGGTCAGAGGGTGTTGGCCAGTCCGGACCGGCCTCGGGTCAGCATATCGCAAGAGCCATGCCGGAGCGGCATGATCGACGCAAGATGACCGAAAAAGCCGTGTGATCCATCCGCTTGCGTATAATCCGGGCTTCCGTGGCCAACGCGCCGCGGACTGGCCCCGGGCCATTCCATACCGGTCGGCGCGCCGCGCCGCCACCTTCGCGGAAGTGAATCGGCCCCCAGCGGCCGTCACTTCTTGTTGTTCCCCTTGTTGCTCCCCTTCGTGCCCCCGACATGCGCAAACTTCCCAGGCTCGCCCTCAGCCTTGTGCTGGTTGCTCTGATCCAGCTACTCCCTTTTTCGTACTCGTCAGCCTTCGCCGCCGAATCGGCTTCGGCCGCCGAGGCACCCGAAGCCGTCACCCTGACCCACGTCGAGGCGATGGCCGAACTGAAGCGCCTGCAGATTGCGCAGGACGAGATCAAGCAGCAGGCCTCCGGCAGCTCGAACAACCCCAAGCTCGATGGCCTGGACGACGCCCTGCGCCAGCTGGCCGCCGATGTGGACAAGCTGACCGCCACGCTGACCGCCCAGCGCGCCGCCCTGCAAGCCCAGCTCGATGTGCTGGGTCCGCCACCTGACGCGGGCACCGCCAAGGAAGCCCCCGCCGTGGCGCGGCAGCGCGCCGAACTGAACGCGCGCAAGGCGCAGCTGGACGAGGAACGCAAGCAGACCGCCGACAGCCAGGAAAACATCGCCAACCTGAAGGATCAGGTGGCCAAGCTGCACCGCAGCCAGTTGCGCGACCAGCTTGCGCTGCGCTCGGACAGCATCCTCAACCCGCAGTTCTGGGCGCCGCTGATCCATCGCACCGCCGAAGACCGCGAGCGGCTGGGCGCGCTGCGGGATGAGGTGGTGCCGCTGCTGGCGCTGGCGTGGCAGCCCGCGCAGCGGGTGGGCACGGTGCTGTGGCTGGTGTTCGCGCTGGCCGTGTGGTCGCTGGGCCGCCGGCTGCTGGAGCGCGGCGCCGCGTGGTTCTGCCTGACCCAACTGCCCGAGACCCGGCTGCGGCGCAGCGCGCTGGCGCTGGCCATGGCACTGACCACGGTGCTGACGACGGCCCTCGCGGCGCAGATCGTCTTCTCCACCTTCACGCGCGGCTATGAACTGACGCCGGAATTCCAGGAACTGATCGCCCAGCTGGGCAAGCTGATGATGACCAGCGCGCTGATCGCCGGCCTGGGCCGGGCGCTGCTGTGCACCAAGCATCCGTCCTGGCGCCTGCCGGCGCTGGCCGACCCCGTCGCGCTGGCCATGAAGCCCTTCCCGACCGTGCTGGCTGGCCTGTTGCTGCTGGCGGGCACGCTGGAACTGCTGAGCCGCCTGGCCGATACCAGCGTGCAGGTCACGCTGCTGGGCCGGGGGCTGGTCTCGCTGGTGGTGGTGCTGACCATCGGCGCCGCGCTGCTGCGTGCCAACCGCGTGCGCACGGAGCTGGCCGCCGCCGGGGAGCGCCCCGAGGCGCGCGCCACGCTGGCCGGGCTGATCCATGCCGCCGTGACGGTGGTGGTGATCGTGTCGATGGTGGCGCTGCTGATCGGCTATATCAGCGTGGCGCGCTTCCTGACCTACGAACTGGTCTGGTTCGACATCGTCCTGTGCACGCTCTACCTGCTCACCCAGCTCACGCGCGATGTCTGCGAGACGATGTTCTCATCGGCGCACCGCAGCGGGCGCGTGATCAAGCAGCTGTTCGGGGTGGACGACAGCCATCTGGACCAAGTATCGACGGTGCTCTCCGGCATCGGCGCCAGCCTGCTGTTGCTGATGGCCGTGCTGGCGCTGCTCACAGGTGGCTTTGGCAGCACACCGGCCGACCTGCTCAATACACTGCTGACCGTGCTCGGCGGCGAGAAGCTGCGCAGCCTGAACATCATGCCGGACCGCATCCTGAACGCGGTGATCGCGCTCGTGGTGGGGATCTGGCTGATGCGCGCCGTGCGCCGCTGGCTGGACCAGGAACTGCTGCCCAAGGTGTGCGGCGAGCCCGGCCTGCGCGCGTCGTTGATCACGCTGTTCAGCAACGTCGGCTATGTGCTGCTGGTGCTGCTCATGCTGTCGCTGCTGGGCGTGAAGTGGGAGAACCTGGCCTGGATCGTCAGCGCGCTGTCGGTGGGTATCGGCTTCGGCCTGCAGGAGATCGTGAAGAACTTCGTCTCGGGCCTGATCCTGCTGACGGAGCGGCCGGTGAAGGTAGGCGACATGGTCAGCCTGGCCGGCGTGGAGGGCGATATCCGCCGCATCAACGTGCGCGCCACCGAGATCCAGCTGGGCGACCGCTCGACTGTGATCGTGCCCAACTCGCAGCTGATCTCCCAGAACCTGCGCAACGTGACGATGAGCAACAGCACGCAGGGGGTGGCCACGCTCCAGCTGACCTTCCCGCTGAATATCGACCCGGAAGAGGTGCGTGACCTGCTGCTGGAGGCCTACCGCGAGAACGAGGCCATCCTCGACATTCCCGCCCCCTCGGTCACGTTCAGCCAGCTGGCGCCGAACGGCATCACGCTGAGCGTGACGGGCTACGTGAACAGCCCGCGCATCGCCGCCAATACCAAGAGCGACCTGCTGTTCGAGATCCTCAAGCGGCTGCGGGCCGCCGATATCGCCCTGTCGGTGCCGCAGACGCTGCGGCTGGAGAACACCGCCGCCGCGCTGGGCACCTAGCCCACGGTCCGGGTCGGACCCGGTGTAGAGTGCGGGAGGCCGCCGGCTGGCCGCCTCCCCCCTCACCCCGCCCCCTTCGACAAGGAACCGACATGACGCTGCACATCGACCGCCTCGACCATCTCGTCCTCAACGTGAAAGACGTGGAAGCCAGCGCCGCCTGGTACGAGCAGGTGCTCGGCATGCAGCGCGAGGATTTCGCGTCGCGCACGGGCACGCGGGTATCGGTGAAGTTCGGCCAGCAGAAGATCAACCTGCGCCCGGTGGGCGAAGACACCGTGGCGTGGTTCACCGGCGTGCACCCCACCGCCGGCAGCGACGACCTCTGCTTCATCACGCATATGCCGCCGGCCGAGGTCATGGCCCACTTCCTGGCCCACCGGGTGCCGGTGGAGGTGGGGCCGGTGCAGCGCACGGGCGCGCTCGGGCCGATGACCTCGGTCTATTGCCGCGACCCGGACGGCAATCTGGTGGAAGTGGCCAGCTATCCGGCTGCGACCTGATTGCGGCCTGACCGGCTTTTAAGTCTGTCTTAAGCTTCCGTACCTACAGTGGGGCCATCCCACCCACCACCACACAGGTGACGCGATGACCCCTCAAGATACCCAGGCGCTCGACAACTTCCTGACCCAGCTCACGCAGGCCCGCGCGCAGGGCAAGGACCCGCAGGCCGCTGCGATGATCGCCGACGCCGTGGCGCGGCAGCCCGACGCCGCCTACCTGCTGGTACAGCGCGCCATGCTGCTCGACCACGCGCTGGCCGACGCCCGCGCGCAGATCGCCGGGCTGCAACAACAACTCCAGCAACTCCAGCAGGGGCAGGCGGCCCAGGGCTACGGCGCGCGCGGCTTTGCCGATGGCGACGTGGCCTGGGGCAACAGCGTCGGGCGGGGCGTGGCCCCGGTCGCCCCGATGCAGCCCGCCCCCGCAGCCCCGATGCAGCCGGCCCCGCCCGCGCGTGGCGGTTTCCTCAGTGGCGGGTTCGGCAGCGCGCTGGGCAGCATCGCCACCACGGCGGCCGGCGTGGCCGGCGGCGCGTTCCTGTTCCAGGGAATCGAACACCTGTTTAACGGCGGCGGCGGCAACATGGGCGGAATGGGCGGAAACAGCGGCAACGGCTTCCTCGGGGGCCAGCCGTCGGAAACCATCGTCAACAACTACTTCGACGATGGGCAAACCCCCAGCAGCGGCTCGGCGGACAGCGGCTACCTCGATGCCGGGCTGGACGACTTCCTGGACGACGATTCGTCGCAGGTCTGAGCGGGGCTGACGGCGGCTGAGTTGGGCCGGCAGCGCTACACTGGCGCCACCGCCCACCTCCGCGAGCCCTCCCATGTCCGAACAGCGCCTGCTCTATCCCCCGATCGAACCCTACGCCACCGGCATGCTCGATGTGGGCGACGGGCACGTGGTGTATTACGAACGCGTGGGCACGCCCGGCGCCAAGCCGGCCGTGTTCCTCCATGGCGGCCCCGGCGGCGGGATCTCGCCCGACCATCGCCGCCTGTTCGACCCGGCGCGCTACGACGTGCTGCTGTTCGACCAGCGCGGCTGCGGGCGCTCCACCCCGCATGCCGGGCTGGACGCCAATACCACCTGGCACCTCGTGGCCGACATCGAACGGCTGCGCGCGCTGGCCGGCGTGGAGCGCTGGCTGGTGTTCGGCGGCTCGTGGGGTTCCTCGCTGGCGCTGGCCTATGCCGAGACGCATCCCGAACGGACCAGCGCGCTGGTGCTGCGCGGCGTGTACACGGTCTCGCAGGCGGAGCTGGACTGGTACTACCAGTACGGGGTTTCCGAGATGTTCCCGGACAAGTGGGCGCGCTTCCAGGCGCCCGTGCCGGAAGCCGAGCGCGGCAACATGATGGCCGCCTACCGCAAGCTGCTGACCGGTGCCGACGAGGCCAAGCAGCTGGAGGCCGCGCAGGCGTGGAGCGTCTGGGAAGGGGAAACCATCACGCTGCTGCCCAGCCCGGACAACAGCGCCAAGCACGCCGACGCGCATTTCGCGCTGGCCTTCGCCCGGCTCGAGAATCATTACTTCACGCACCGCTGCTGGTTCGAGGACGGCCAGCTGTTGCGCGATGCGCATCGGCTGGCCGGCATCCCCGGGGTGATCGTGCATGGCCGCTACGACATGCCGTGCCCGGTGCGCTACGCGTTCGCGCTGCACGCGGCGTGGCCCGAGGCGGAGTTCCATCTGGTCGAGGGTGCCGGGCATGCCTGGACCGAGCCCGGCATCATGCACCAGCTGATCGCCGCGACCGACCGGTTCGCCGTGCAGCCCTGACGACTGCCGGTTTCCGATGACTGCAAGGGCGTGTCCGCACGCCCGTGTTGGCTAGCTCACTAACGCCCCGCGCGCGTGCCCGGCGCAGGCTTTCGTCCCCCACGGCAGCAACCTATCCTGAACTCACGGGCGCTCGCTGGCACCACCCTGCACCGTGCACCATGCAGCGGCAGCCCGGATTCATCAAATGCGGGAGCGGTCATGACGCTGCGTAGCCTGTTGTTCATCGCCTCCATCGGACTCGCCTGGGCATCGCCCGCCCCGGCCGCCGGATGCCAGTACGACATGCAGTGCAAGGGGGAGCGGATCTGCCATATGGGGCAGTGCGTCTCCCCCGATGCCGAGGAGGCCGCCGAGCCCGCGCCCAAACCGCCCGCCGCCCGTGCCACCCCCACGCCCACCGCCGCCACGGCCCCGCGCCTGTGCTGCACCGTGGCCGGCAAGCTCAAGCTGGCCCCCGGCACCGACAACGGCCTCGCGGCCGGCGAGGCCTGCCAGGGCATGACCAGTTCGGGCAAGCCCGTGCCGGGGTCGGTCTGCTAGGCGGCGCCGCCGCCCTCCGGGAGGGGGCCGGCACGCGGCGCCCCGCCAAAGTGCCGAAAAAAGCCAATGAATACTTTGGCGCACCGATGTGACTGTTTTCGCGGCGGGTGACGCACTGGTTGTACCTGCCGGATCGCTGGTCTAGACTGCACTTGGCGGCCTGTCAGGAGACCACGATGCTGCCTACCCCCCTCTCGGAACGGATGCTCTCCCGCGGCATGCTCGACGTGCTGATCCGGGCCGGCCTGATCGCCGTGCTCTCGGTGTTCTGCTTCCGGATCTTCTACCCCTTCCTCGACCTCGTCCTGTGGTCGGTCATCCTCGCCATCACGATCTACCCCTTGCACGTCCGGCTGCGCGACCGCATCGGCAACCGCAGTGGTCGCGCGGCCACGCTCATCGTCCTGCTCTCGCTGGCGTTGATCATGGTGCCGGCCTATCTGCTCGGGATCGCGCTGCTCCAGTCGGCGGAGGAGGCCATGAACGCCGTGCGCGGCGGCAACATGCGCATTCCGCAGCCGCCGGATTTCGTGGCCAGCTGGCCGCTGATAGGCCAGCGCCTGCACGATGTGTGGATGCAGGCCGCCACCGACATGACCAGCCTGGTACAGAAGTTCCTGCCCCAGTTACGCGACATGAGCCTGCTGCTGCTGGGCAAGCTCGCCGGGCTGGGCGTGGCCATGCTGGTGTTCATCTTCGCGCTGATCATTGCCGGCGTGATCATGGCCTATGGCGAGAAAGGACACCGCAGCTCGGAGCAGATCGCCTCGCGCATCTTCGGGCTTGACCGCGGGCCGCGCATCGCCGCGCTGTGCACCGCCACCATCCGCGCCGTGGCGCAGGGCGTGGTGGGCATCGCCTTCATCCAGATGCTGCTGATCGGCATCGGCTTCGTGCTCAAGGGCGTGCCGGGCGCCGGCGTGCTGGCGCTGGTGGTACTGCTCCTGGGCATCATGCAGCTGCCGGCCACGCTGATCACCCTGCCCGTGATCGCCTACGTGCTCTACACGGAAGGGCCGAGCGTGGCGACCATTACGTTCGCGATCTATGAATTCATTGCCGGGCTGGCCGACAACGTGCTCAAGCCGCTGATGCTCGGGCGGGGCGTGGATGTGCCGATGCCCGTGGTGCTGATCGGCGCCCTGGGTGGCATGGTCACCGGAGGCGTCATCGGCCTGTTCATCGGCCCCGTGATGCTGTCCGTGGGCTATCGGCTGTTCTGGCTGTGGGTGGAAGAACCGCCCCTGGCCAGCGAGCCCGTGGCCATCGAGGTGGTGTCCGGCGAGCCCCTGCCCGGCGCACCCGGCGCAACCGCGGTGGCCCCCGTCGAGATCCCGCGGGCCTGACGCGGACATGCGCGTCCATGCCCATCCCGCTCCGCACCAGGCATCTGTTGTGGCTTGCCCTCTGCTGCCTGCACGGCTGCGCCCGGCTGGGCCCCGATATGGCGCCGCAGCGCGAGGACTGGACCGCAAGCTGGCGCAGCGAGGCCATCGACGCGGTGACGGAGGCGCGCGCACAGCCTGACCTCCGCGAGTGGTGGCAGGTCTTTGCCGACCCGGCGCTCGAGCGGCTGATGGCCGAGGCCGATGCCCACAACGCCGGGCTCCAGATCGCCGGCCTGCGCGTGCTGGAAGCGCGCGCCCAGCTCGGCATCGCCCAGAGCGGCCGCTTTCCGCAGGTGCAGCAGGTGGGCGCCGACGTGCTCTACACGGACCGGCGCCAGTCCGGGGGCCGCAATCCCGCCAACAGCCGCTTCTGGCAGTACAGCGCCAACTTCGATATCGGCTGGGAACTCGACTTCTGGGGGCGCTTCGCGCGGGCCATCGAGTCCGCCGATGCCGCCTACTTCGCGGCGCAGGCCAATCGTGACGATGTGCTGGTCCTGCTGCACGCGCAGATGGCCGAGACCTACTACGCGCTGCGCACCGCCGAAGCGCGCCTGCGCATCGCGCGCGACAACGCGGCGCTGCAGCATCGCAGCTTCGAGATCACCGAGCGGCTGTTCCGCAGCGGCCAGACCGACGAGCTGGATCTGCAGCAGGCGCGTACCCAGTACCTCGGCACCCTGAGCACCATCCCCGAGTTCGAAGGCCAGATCCTGCGCACGCGCAACGCGCTGGCCGTGCTGATCGGCCGCCCGCCGGGCACGCTGCCGAATCTGCCGGAGCTGGCCGCGCACGAAGGCGAGCTGCCGCTGATCGGCCGCGCCGTGCTGCAGGACGTACCCGCCAACCTGCTGCTGCGCCGGCCCGACGTGCGCGCCGCCGAATGGCAGATCGCCGCGCAGTCCGCGCTGATTGGCGTGGCGCTGGCGGACCTCTATCCGTCGCTGACGCTGATCGGCAGCATCGGCTGGTCCGCCAGCACGCTCGGCGGCACGCCCAACAACTTCACGCTGCTGGGCGGCCCGAGCCTGCGCTGGAATGTGTTCGACTACGGGCGCATCCGCAACAACGTGCGCATGCAGGACGCGCGGCTCCAGCAGTTGATCGTCGCCTATCAGGAGAGCGTGCGGCAGGCCGCGCGCGAGGCCGATGACGCGGCGAGCGGGCTGATCAAGGCGTTCGAGCGGGACGTCATCCTGCGCGATGCGGCCATCTCGGCGCGGCGCTCGCTGACGCTGGCCAACGCGCTGTACCGCGAGGGCTATTCCGATTTCCAGCGCGTGCTGGACGCGCAGCGCGCGCTGTCGGCGCAGCAGGACACCTATCTGGTCAACCGCGGCAGCGCCGTGTCGAACCTGATCGCGCTGTACAAGGCGCTCGGCGGCGGCTGGCACACCGACCAGATGCTCGTGGACGCCGCCACGCGCACCCAGATGCAGCAGCGCACCGACTGGGGCGTGCTGCTCGACGAACCGCGCCGTATACCCACCGGTGCCGCCCCATGACAGATACGACGCAGCCTGCCGCCGCCAAGTCGGAGTCGCCCCCCTCTTCCACGCCGCCGCCGCCCCCGCCGCCGCCCGCCGATCCGGCGCGCAAGGGCATCCGCTGGGTCGTGGTGCTGATCGTGATCAGCCTGGTCTGGTACCTGCTTGCCGACCGGCTCACCCCCTATACCCAGCAGGCGCGGATTCAGGCGTTCGTCGTGCCGGTGGCTTCCGAGGTATCCGGCCGGGTCACGCGCGTGCATGTGCGCAACAACCAGGACGTGCAGGCCGGCGCCATGCTGTTCGAGGTGGACCCGGGGCAATATCGGATTGCCGTGGACCGCGCCCGCGCGGACCTGGAGGCCACGCGCCGGCAGATCGGCGCGAGCACCGCCGGCATCGAATCGGCGCGCGCATCGCTGCGCGCCGCGCAGGCGCTGGAGGTCAAGGCGCGGCAGGACAGCGACCGGCTCGAGCGGCTGTATCGGGAGGATGCCGGCACCATCTCGCTGCGCCGTCTCGAAATCGCCCGGGCCGATCTGGAACAGGCGACCAGCAAGGTGGCGGCGTCCCGTGCCGAGGTGCAACGCGCGATTGAGCAGGAAGGCGGCAGCGCCGAAGACAACGCCAAGCTGCGCAGCGCGGCGGGCGCGGTGGAGAAGGCCGAACTCGACCTGTCCAACACCCAGGTGCGCGCGCGGTCCGCCGGGCTGGTGACGGACCTGCGCACCGATACCGGCCAGTTCGCGGCGGCTGGCAACCCGGTGATGACGCTGATCACGATCCACGACATCTGGGTCACGGCCGAGATGACCGAGAACAACCTCGGCCACGTGCAGCCCGGCACGCCGGTGGCGGTGGTGCTCGACGCGCTGCCGGGGCGCATCTTCGATGGCCGCGTGCGCAGCGTCGGGTATGGCGTCAGCGTCGGGCAACCCGCCCCGCCGGGTGCCCTGCCCACGGTGCAGAACAGCCGCGACTGGCTGCGCCCGGCGCAGCGCTTCCCGGTGGTCATCGAACTGGACACCGCCGAGCTGCGCGGGCTGACCGGCATCCGCGTCGGCGGCCAGGCCGAAGTGATGGCGTTTCCCAAGCAGGCCAATCCGCTCAATCCCTTGGGCCGTGCGTTCCTGTATGTGATGAGCTGGCTGTCCTACGTCTATTAATCGCCCACGCGCCGCCATGCCCATCGCCCGCCCACCCCGCCAGCAACGGCCACTCCGGCTGGCGGTGGGCACGGCCCTGTGCATGGCGGTCAGCTTCGGGCTGGCGCTGCCCGTGCCGATGCTCGCGCCTGTGCTGTGCGCCTTCCTGCTGGCGGTGGTCAACCAGCCCCTGTCGTGGAAGGCCGGCGCGGCGCTGACCGTGCTGGTCATGCTGACCACCGGCGTGGGCCTGCTGCTGATTCCCGTGTTGCAGTACGCGCCGTTCAGCGGCGTGCTGGTGGTCGGGCTGGGGCTGTTCGTCACCTTCCGCTATGGCCTGCGCGGCGGCAGCAACCTCGTGGCGACCTTCCTCGCCGTTGGCCTGACCATGATTCCCGCCGCCGGCGTGTTCGAGTTCAGCCTGGCGCTGGAGGTGGTCAGCGCGCTGGCCAAGGGCATGCTGATGGCGGTGGCGGTGCTGGCGCTCTGCCACTGGCTGTTTCCGGAGGCCGCCGGCGCGGCGGCGCCCACGCCCGCCGCGCTGCCCGCGCTGCAGGCCACGTGGATCGCCCTGCGCGCCGCGCTGGTGGTGATGCCCGCGTTCCTGCTGGCGCTGACCGACCCGGCCGGCTATACCCCGGTGCTGATGAAGGCGGTCAGCCTGGGCCGGCAGACCTGCACCACCACCGCCCGCGACGCGGGGCGCGAACTGCTCGGCTCCACGCTGCTGGGCGGCGTGCTGGCCATGCTGTTCTGGTGCGCGCTGAGCCTGTTCGTGCACCTGTGGATGCTGTTCCTGTGGATGTTGCTGTTCGCGCTGCTGCTGGCGCGCAAGCTCTACCGGCTCAGCCCCACGCGGCTGGCGCCGGGGTTCTGGCTGAACACCCTCGTGACGCTGATCATCCTGCTGGGCCAGTCGATTCAGGACAGTGCCGCTGGCAAGGACGTCTACACGGCCTTCGCCGTGCGGATGGCACTGTTCATCGGCATCACGCTCTATGCCTGGCTGATGGTCTACTGGCTGGAGGGCAGCCGCTGGGCGCAGGCCGAGGCGCCCCCTACCGCCCCTCCGCCACCCGGGTAAACACGGGCGATCTGGCACCCCGGACCCGCGAGCCATTTAGTTATACTCCATAACAATTTCGGCATCGCAGATAACGGCAGCCGGCGCAACACGCCGGGCACAAGGCCGGACAAAAGGCCGCGGAGGAGACCATGAAGACCCCGAAGATCGCCATCGCCGGCGGCGGCATTGGCGGGCTGACGCTCGCCCTGCTCTGCCACCGGCACGGCATGGATGTGGAAGTCTGGGAAGCCAGCGAGCAGATCCGCCCGCTTGGCGTCGGCATCAACCTGCTGCCCCATGCGGTGCGGGAACTCGCCGCGCTGGGGCTGCAGGACGCGCTGGCCGAGATCGCCATCGAGACATCCTCCCTCTCCTACTACAACAAGTTTGGCCAACAGATCTGGCACGAGCCGCGCGGCGTGGCCGCCGGCTACGCCTGGCCGCAGTTCTCGGTGCATCGCGGGCAGTTCCAGATGCTGCTGTACGAGACGGCAGTGCAGCGCCTGGGCGCGGACCGCGTTCATGCCGGCCATGCAATCGAATCCATCGCCTCGGTGGGCGGCGGCAGGGCGGGCGAGCCTGCGCGCTTCGTGCTGCGGCGCCGCAGCGACGGCGCCACCGTCGAGGCCGAAGCGGACGTGCTGGTGGGCGCCGACGGCATCCACTCGGCCGTGCGCCGGCATTTCTACCCCACCGGCGACGCGCCGCGCTTCTCCCGCCGCCTGCTCTGGCGCGCCACCACCGAGGCCGCGCCCTACCTCGACGGCCGTTCGATGTTCATGGCCGGCCATCAGGACCAGAAGTTCGTCGCCTATCCGATCTCCGCGCCGCTGCACCGGCAGGGCCGCTCGCTGATCAACTGGATTGCCGAGCTGCGCGTGCCGGACAGCTACCCGGACGAGCCGCCGCGCAGTGACTGGAACCGTGAGGTGGACAAATCCGTGTTCCGCGACGCCTTTGCCGGCTGGCGCTGGGACTGGATCGACATTCCCGCGCTGATCGACGGCGCGCCGGCCATCTACGAGTTCCCGATGGTGGACAAGGACTGCCTGCCGCGCTGGACCTTCGGCCGCGTGACGTTGCTGGGCGATGCGGCGCATCCGATGTACCCGATCGGCTCCAACGGCAGCGCGCAGGCGATTGTCGATGCCCGCTACCTGACCGACTGCCTGCTCGGCCACGCCGACCTGGACTACGCGCTGCGCGAGTACGAGGCGGAACGGCTGCCGCGCACCGCCGGCATCGTGCTGCGCAACCGGATGAACGGCCCCGAGCAGGTCATGCAGATGGCCGAGGAGCGCGCGCCGCAGGGCTTTGCCCAGATCGACGCGGTGATTCCGCGCGCCGAACTGGAGGCCATTGCCCAGCGATACAAGAACCTGGCCGGCTTCGGCCAGCAGCAACTCCAGGCCGACGCCCCGCGCGCCTGAACATCTCATAACAAGACCATAGGGAGACAACATGAAGCCGCAATCCATTCGACTCACCCTGCCGGCCCTGCTGCTGGCCGCCGGCCTCGCCCACGCCGAGGTGACCGTCGGCGTCAGCATTTCCTCCACCGGCCCGTCCGCCTCGCTCGGCATTCCGCAGAAGAACACCATGCCGTTCCTGCCCGAGACCATCGGCGGCGAGAAGATCCGCTACATCCTGATGGACGACGCCTCGGACCCCACGCAGGGCACCAAGGTGGCGCGGCGCTTTGTGACCGAGGACAAGGTCGACATCATCCTCGGCTCGTCGTCGGTGGCGCCGTCCATCGCCATCTCGGAAGTCGCGGACGAGAGCCAGACCGTGCAGCTGGCGTTCTCGCCCATCGAACTGAAGCCCGGGCGCGGCGCGTGGACCTATCGGCTGGCCCAGCCGGTGAAGCTGATGGCCGACGCGGTGGCCACCCGGGCACAGGCCAATGGCGTCAAGAGCATCGCCTTCATCGGCTTTGCCGACGCCTACGGCGAAACGTGGCTCAAGGAGTTCACCAGCGCCGCGTTGGCGAAGGGCATCCGCATTCTGGCCACCGAGCGCTACGCGCGCTCCGACACCAGCGTGACCGCCCAGGTGCTCAAGATGATGGCCGCCAAGCCCGATGCGATGCTGATTGCCGGCGCCGGCACCGGCGCCGCGCTGCCACACACCACGCTGCGCGAGCGCGGCTACACCGGCCCGGTCTACCACACGCACGGCGCGGCCACGCGCGACCTGATCCGCATCGGCGGCAAGGCGGTGAACGGGGCGATCCTGCCGGCGGGGCCGGTGATCGTGGCCGAGCAGTTGCCGGCGGACAGCGCGCCGCGCAAGCCGGGCCTCGACTACGTCACGCGCTACGAGAAACAGTACGGCCCGGAGACCCGCACGCAGTTTGGCGCCCATCCTTATGACGCGGGGCTGGTGCTGCAGCGCATCGTGCCGGTGGCGCTCAAGCGCGCCAAGCCGGGCACGCCCGAGTTCCGCAAGGCGCTGCGCGACGCCCTGGAAAGCGAGCGCGACATCGTCGTCTCCCACGGCGTACTGAACTACACGGCGCAGGACCATTTCGGCTTCGACAATCGCGGCCGGGTGATGCTGACCATCGACAACGGCAACTGGAAGCTGCTGAAATGACGCTCGCCCTGCCCACGCCGGCGCTGGAACGGGTGGCGGACTTCGAGATCGCCGTGGCACCCGCCACGGACCTCGGCGCGGGGCCGCTCGGCCAGCGCCGGGTGATCCCGATCCTCTCCGGCACGGCGTCCGGGCCGTTGCTCAATGGCCGCATCCTGCCCGGCGGCGCGGACTTCCAGCTGATCCGCCCCGGCAGTGGCGACGGCTGGAGCACGGCCGACATCGAAGCGCGCTATGTGCTGGAAACCGACGACGGCGCACTGATCTACATCGTCAACGCCGGCGTGCGCAGCGGCACGGAAGCCGATATCGCCCAGCTCAACGCGGGCGGCACGGTGGACCCGTCCCGCCTCTATTTCCGCACCGCACCACGCTTCGAGACCGCCGCGCCTGCCTACCTCTGGCTGATGCGCCACACCTTCGTGGCTACCGGGGCGCGCTACCCGGACCGGGTGGTGCTGCGCTATTTCGTGGTGCGCTGACGATGGCGGTCACACGTAACACGAGCAAAGCCCGCAAGACGCGCGAACCGCTGGCGCCGGACCCGGCCCTCGGCGAGGGCGGAGACGGCGGGGGGCACTTCAACCCGCATCTGCCCGATGTGGACTACGGCGTGCTGGACACACTGACCGGCTATGCCATCCGGCGCGCGCAGATCCGCATCTACGAGGATTTCGTCCGCTCGCTCGCCGCGTGGCAGATCACGCCGCCGCGCTTCTCTGCGCTGCAGATCATCGCGCGGAACCCCGGCGTGCGGCTGACGGACCTCGCGCGCATCCTCGGCATCGCCCGCTCCGGGGCGGTGATGCTGTTCGATGCGCTCGAAGCCATGCAACTGGTTGCGCGCGAGCCCTCGCCCACGGACCGGCGCGCCTATGCGCTGGCGCTGACGGCCACGGGGCGCCAGACGCTGGCCGCCGTGACCGAAGCGGTCTGCGACCACGACGCCCGCATCGGCGCGCAGCTCTCCGAAGCAGAGCGGCAGACGCTGCTGCGCCTGCTGGACAAGCTGGCGCCGGGAGAACCCTGGCAGTCTTAATTGGCCGCGATGGCCCCGACAGCCGCCGCCAGCATCAGCATCACCGCCGCCGCACGCTTGCGCGTGATGGCACCGGTGACCTGACCCTTGGCGCGCAGGCGGCGCAGCAGCCGCCCGTCGAGGTTGATCCGCGCCAGCAAGCGCGTGGCCAGGCGCAGGCCGACAGGCACCTCGCGCCGGCAGATCGCCACCTTGCGCACATACTGGTCCACCTCCCAGTACCACGTGGTATGCGCCGGAAAGTATCCAATCGAGCCGGCCCGCAGCGTGTGGGTGCGCCCATGGGCATCCGTCACGCGGGTCTCGCCTTCGAGGATGTAGACGATCTCGTCGAGCGCGTAGTGCCACTCGAAGGTCCCTTGTGTGCAGTCCCACACAGAGGTCCAGGCAAGTTCATCCGCCGCGGTCGAATGCTCGCTGTAGTGCGTCACGGGTTGGCCGCTGCGCACCCAGCCGGGCTGGATCTCGCAGGGTTTCATCGGGAGGGCACTGGCCTTGCTGAAGGCCCCGGTTTCGCGAATGGATGCAGGTGCCTGGTCAGCTCCGTGGGCCGCCATATGCTCGTCTTTCATCGGCAATCATTCCTGTTTGAGGTTGCTGACCGACGAAAGATAAGCCAGCGTGACACCTGCGCTCCGTGCGGGGCCGCACCATCGGTGACATTTGGAACAACAGTTTGGAACGGGGGTCCGAATCCGGCGAGCGCGGCGCCCGCCGCTGGCTTAAGGTATGCGGATGCGGACATCTTCCTCCCAGCAAAACCAACACGACCCGGCGCAGCGCGTAGGCACGCTCGACTGGGACGCCATCACGCACGACCTCGACGCGCAGGGCTGCGCGACGATCCCCGGCCTGCTCACACCCGCCGAGTGCGACGCGCTGGCCGCGCGCTACGGCGACGACGCCCTGTACCGGTCGCGCATCGTCATGGGCCAGCACGGCTTCGGGCGCGGCGAGTACAAGTACTTCCGCTATCCGCTCCCGGCGCTGGTCCAGGCGCTGCGCACGGCGCTCTATCCGCATCTGGTGCCCGTGGCCAACCGCTGGCATGCGGCCATGGGCATCGAACGACGGTTCCCGCCCGAGCACGCCAGCTTCCTTGACGAATGCCACCGCGCCGGCCAGCGCCGGCCCACGCCGCTACTGCTGGCCTATGGCGAGGGGGACTACAACTGCCTGCACCAGGACCTGTACGGCACACAGGTGTTTCCGCTCCAGGTGGCGATCCTGCTGTCGGCGCCCGGCGCCAGCTTCACCGGCGGCGAGTTCGTGATGACGGCGCAGCGCCCGCGCATGCAGTCGCGCGCGGAAGTGGTGGCCCTGGCGCAGGGCGACGCGGTGGTCTTCGCGGTCAGCCAGCGGCCGGTGCAGGGCACGCGTGGCCCCTACAGGGTGAACATGCGTCACGGCGTGAGCCGTCTGCGCTCGGGCACGCGCCACACGCTCGGCATCATCTTCCACGACGCCGAGTGACCGGCGCCGGCGCTACAATGCCGGCTTTCCCCGACCCAGACCGATCGCCGCCCATGCTTCCCGACGCCGAAGCCCTGCGCCTGCTCGTGACACGCACCATGCCGTTTGGCAAGCACAAGGGCACGCTGATTGCCGACCTGCCCGGCAACTACCTGAACTGGTTCGCGCGCGAGGGCTTCCCGCCCGGCGAGATCGGCCGCCTGCTGGCGCTGATGCACGAACTCGACCACAACGGGCTCGCGGACCTGCTCAAGCCGCTGCGGGAGGGCGCCGGGCGCACCCCCCTTCCCAAGAAAAACGGGCCGCGCTAAGGCGGCCCGCTCGGGTGGATCGCCCGTCCGGCGATCAGTCCAGATTCGTTAAATCAGTTGCCCGGCATCGAATCCGGCGGCAGCTGGTAGCTCCAGGTCTCGCTGAGCACCTTGTCGCCGGAGACCAGTGCCTCGCGCATCTCCACCACCTTCTTCGGGTCCTTGACCTTGATCCGCAGCGTCACCCGGTAGCCCTTGGTCACCGGGTTCGGCTGCAGGATGTTCTCGATGACCTCGGCGTTGTCGCTGACGCTGAACGACGCACGCACCGGCGCATTCGGCGGCAGCTTGGCCAGCGCGCCGCCCTCGAAGTCGATCACGAAGCCCAGGCTGCCGTCCAGGTGGCGGATCAGGTTGGCCTGCATGATCTCGCCCGCGCTGCGCAGCGTCTGCTTGACCCAGGCGAGGTTCTTGTCGACCATCGCGCGCTCGTCCATGGTCCAGTGCATGGTGTAGTCGGCCCTGATCGGCTGGCCCTTGGGCGGCAGCTGGTCGGGTGTCCAGAACGCGACGATGTTGTCGTTGGTCTCGTCCGGCGTGGGAATTTCCACCAGCTCGACCTTGCCGCGCCCCCAGTCGCCCTGCGGCTCGATCCACGCGCTCGGGCGCAGGTCGTAGCGGTCCTTGAGGTCCTCGTAGGCGGAGAACTCGCGGCCACGCTGCATCAGGCCAAACCCGCGCGGGTTGTTCACCTGGAAGGTGCTGATCGCCAGATGCCTGGGGTTGTTCAGCGGGCGCCACAGCCATTCGCCGTCGCCGGTGTGGATGGAGAGCCCGTTCGAGTCATGCAGCGCCGGGCGGAAGTTGTTGGCGTCGCGCTGCTGGTTCGGGCCGAACAGGAACATGCTGGTCAGCGGCGCAATGCCGAGCTTGGTCACCGCGCCACGCATGAACACGCGCGCCTGGACCTTCAGCGTCGCATCCGTGCCCGGCATCAGCTCGAAGCGGTAGGCGCCCGTGGCACGCTGGGAATCCATCAGCGCGAAGAACACCAGCGGCTTGCCCGGCGCCGTGGGGCGCTCGATCCAGAATTCCCGGAAGGCCGGGAACTCCTCGGCCACCGGCAGGCCGGTGTCGATAGCCAGCCCGCGCGCGGAGAGCCCGTAGACCTGGCCCTTGCCGATCACGCGGAAGTAGCTCGCGCCGAGGATGCTCATCACTTCGTCGAGCTTGTCCGGCCGGTTCACCGGGTACAGCACGCGGAAACCCGCGTAGCCGAGGTTGTTGGTGGCGGCCTTGTCGAGCTTGAGGTCGCCGAAGTCAAAACGGCTGGGCGAGTAGCGGATCTCCTGCACGTTCCTGCCGACGATCTCGTTGATCTTGACCGGCGTGCTGAAGTGCATGCCCTGGTGGTAGAAGCCCAGCCGGTACGGCGTGGGCTGGTCCTTCCACTCCACGGCATCCAGCTTCGGCTGGATCTTGATGTAGTCGGCAAACTGCATCTTCGAGAAGGCCGGCGGCAGGTTGCTGACCGGGGCCACATAGGGCTGGTCCGCCATCGATCTGGCGCGGGTGGTCACGTCGTCGAGCGAGAAGGCGGCGGCGGGCGCGCTGGCCGCGAACACGCCCGCGAGCGCGATGGCCGGCAAGGCAAGTTGCATCTTGTTACGTAATGACGCGGCAAAGACGGCAAGAACCACGAATCCCTCCAGAAAAATCGAATCGAAAACAGGCTGACAGCGCCCGGGAGGCAAAGTTGCCGCCCTATTTGGGTAAACTGCCGACGCAGTCCACAAAAATAACCGATTTCGCCCGACGTGCCGATCAGACGTTGGACGACAGCCGGCCGGCGCCACTTCCTGCACCCTTATGCACACTTTCAGGGCACTTTCGGGGCATGATTGCGGGCCTGGCTCATTGGGGAAGACTCACCACATGCGATTGCTTTCGACGCTGGCCCTGGCGGCCAGTCTGGTTTGTACGCCGGCGCTGGCCGGTCCCGCTCCGGCCGCCGCCGGCGACAAGAACGCGTTCATCGCCGACCTGATCGGCAAGATGACCCTGGAGGAGAAGATCGGCCAGCTGCGGCTCATCAGCATCGGCCAGGACATGCCGCAGCCGCAGTTGATCAAGGAAATCGCCGCCGGCCGCGTGGGCGGCACCTTCAACTCGGTGACCCGGGCCGACAACCGCCCGCTCCAGGACGCCGCCGCGCAGCAGAGCCGCCTGAAGATTCCCATTTTCTTCGCCTATGACGTGGTGCACGGCCATCGCACCGTGTTCCCGATCAGCCTCGGCCTGGCGTCGAGCTGGGACATGGCCGTGGTCGAGCAGGCCGCGCGCATCTCCGGCAAGGAAGCCAGCGCCGACGGCCTGGACGCCACCTTCGCGCCGATGGTCGATATCTCGCGCGATCCGCGCTGGGGGCGCACCTCCGAGGGCTTTGGCGAGGACCCGCACCTCGTCTCGCAGTGCGCGCGCGCCAGCGTGCGTGGCTTCCAGGGCGCCTCGCCGGCCAACCCGGACAGCGTGATGGCCTTCGTCAAGCACTTCGCCCTGTACGGCGCCGTGGAAGGCGGGCGCGACTACAACACCGTGGACATGAGCCCGCAGCGCATGTACCAGGACTACCTGCCGCCCTACCGCGCCGGACTGGATGCGGGGGCCGGCGGGGTGATGATCGCGCTGAACTCGGTGAACGGCGTGCCGGCCACATCGAACAAATGGCTGCTGCGCGACCTGCTCCGCAAGGAATGGGGCTTCAAGGGCGTGACGGTGAGCGACCACGGCGCCATCGACGAGCTGCTGCGCCACGGTGTGGCCGACAACGGCCGCCAGGCCGCCCGCCTCGCCATCGAGGCCGGTGTGGACATGAGCATGGCCGATTCGCGCTACCTGGAGCAGTTGCCGGATCTTGTGAAGTCGGGCGAGGTGCCGGTGCGGCTGATCGACGAGGCCGTGCGCGAGGTGCTGGGCGCCAAGTACGACATGGGCCTGTTCCAGGACCCGTATCGCCGCATCGGCACGGCGGCGCAGGACCCGGCCGATGTGAACGCCGAGAGCCGCCTGCACCGCGCCGAGGCCCGCGCCGCGGCGCGCAAGTCGCTCGTGCTGCTCGAAAATCGCAACCAGACGCTGCCGCTGAAGAAGGGCGGCACCGTGGCGGTGATCGGCCCGCTCGCTGACGCGCCCATCGACATCATGGGCAGCTGGTCGGCGGCGGGCAAGGCCACCCAGTCCGTGACGCTGCTGCAGGGCATGCGCGATGCGCTGGCCGGACGCGGCCAGGTGCGGTACGCGCGCGGCGCCAACATGACCGACGACGAACGCGTGGTCGGCTACCTGAACTTCCTGAACTGGGATAACCCCGAGGTGGTGCAGGACAAGCGCTCCCCCGGCGAGATGATTGCCGAGGCCGTGGAGACCGCGCGACAGGCCGATACCATCGTGGTAGCCGTGGGCGAGTCGCGCGGGATGTCGCACGAAGCCTCCAGCCGCACCACGCTGTCCCTGCCGGGCAGCCAGCAGACGCTGCTGCGGGCGCTGCGCACCACCGGCAAGCCGCTGGTGGTGGTGTTGATGAACGGCCGCCCGCTGACCATCAACTGGGAACGCGACAACGCCGACGCGCTGCTGGAAGCCTGGTACCCGGGCACCGAGGGCGGCCACGCCATCGCCGACGTGCTGTTTGGCGACGAAAACCCGTCCGGCAAGCTGCCGATCTCATTCCCGCGCTCGCTCGGCCAGATTCCCACGTATTACAACCACCTGCGCATTGGCCGGCCGTTCACGCCGGGCAAGCCGCCGAACTACACCTCCCAGTACTTCGAGGAGGAGTCCGGCCCGCTGTATCCGTTCGGCTATGGCCTGAGCTACACCACGTTCAGCCTGTCCGACGTGGCGCTCTCGGGCCAGACGCTGCCGCGCAACGGCCAGATCACCGCCAGCGTGACCGTGAAGAACACCGGCACGCGGGAGGGCGAAACCGTGGTGCAGCTCTATATCCAGGACGTGACCGCCTCGGTGGTGCGGCCGGTGAAGGAGCTGAAGGACTTCCGCAAGGTGATGCTCAAGCCGGGCGAGTCCCGCGTGGTGAGCTTCCCGATCGGCGAGGACAAGCTGCGCTTCTACAACGGCAAGCTGGAGTACGTGGCCGAGCCAGGCGACTTCAACGTGCAGGTCGGCCTGGATTCGGCCTCGGTGCGGCAGCAGCGGTTCACGCTGCAACCGTAGATGACTGCCAGGGGGTCAGCGGTTGCCGTCGAGCAGTTCGTTCAGCAGATCGTCGAAGCCGGCCTGTGCGTCTTCGAGCGCCTGGAGCGCGGCGTCGAAGGTCTGGAGCGCCATCTTCGACGGCTTGCCGCTGCCCTGCGGCGGATACTGGCTCTGCAATGCGGCAAACGCCACCTGCACCTGGCGCGTGGCGTTGACCACGCGCTCCATCGCCTCGGCTTCTTCCGCGCGCTTCTGTTCGTCGTTCATGCAAGGGTTCCTCAATGTTTGTGAGGCGTATCGTACAAGAACTCGGCAGCGCCTCTGGCGGTCGAACCCCCTCATCCATCAAAATCAGGTAGGTTCATCGCCACCCGCCGCCCTGCCCCGCCCCCATCCTCCATGCCTGACCTTGACGCCCCCCGCTTCACCACGCTGCTCCGCCGCTCGTTCGCCGCCTCGCTGCTGACTGCCGGTGGCTTTGTCTGCTACTGGACCTACCTGGCCGTGAACCAGGAAAAGCTGCTGTTCGATGCACGCCGGCGCCCGCCGCGCGACCTGCCGGAGGGCATCGTCGCCTATTCCCACACCGTGCCGGGCGGCCTGTTCCGGGGCTACGTCTACCACGCGGACCACGAGGGCGTGCGGGACCTGCTGTTCTACCTGCCGGGCCGGGGCGAGGACGTGCTGGAAACCCTGCAATACGTGAAGTGGCTGGCGCCGGGCATGGGCTTCGCCACATTCGACTATCGCGGCCTGGGCCATTCGGACGGCATGCCCTCCGAGGCCGCCGCCGTGGCCGATGCCAGCCAGTTCCTGCTCCATATCCGCCGCGCCTTTCCCGGCGTGCGCGTGCACGTGGTGGGGCGCTCGCTCGGTACCGGGGTGGCCATCCAGCTGGCCGATCTCCAGGATTTCGAGAGCCTGCAACTGATCACCCCCTACGACTCGCTGCTGGAAATCGTGCGCAAGCGCTTCCCGCTGGTGCCGCTGCGCCAGCTGATGCGCCACCATTTCGACTCGATTTCGCACTGCAAGAAGGTCGTGCAGAGCACCAAGGTGCTGCTGGCCGAGACGGACGACGTGGTCCCGCACGAGTGCTCGGAACGGCTGATGGCGGCCTGGCCGGGGCCGGTTTCGCTCCAGACCATTCCCGGCGTGGACCACTTCACCATCGTCGAACGGCCCGAGACCTGGCAGGCCCTGTGCGACTTTGCCCAACAAGTGCCGCATCATCCACCCGAACGGATCGCGGTCCATGGGGAGAAGACACCACCCACCGATCATTCGGATACCGGAGTGGCGTTGCCGCTACCTGCAGCACGGTAGAATGCGCGCCATGAAAAGATTTGCAGTCAAGGCTGCCGGCGTCACCGCGGCGCTGGCAGCGAGCGGCGTGTTGCTCGCCGGTTTTGCCGCGGTACTCAGCCTGCGCCAGCTCCCCGATGTCGATGCACTGCGCGACTATCGCCCCGACGTGCCGCTGCGCATCTACACCAGCGACGACGTGCTGATTGGCGAGTTCGGCACCGAGCACCGCGAGTTCATCCCGATCGAGCGCATGCCACAACGCATGTCCAATGCGCTGCTGGCCGCCGAGGACGACCAGTTCTTCCACCACGTGGGCGTGGACGTACCGGGCCTGTTCCGCGCCGCGCTGGCCAATCTGGGCGAAGGCTACGCGCAGGGCGCCTCCACCATCACCATGCAGGTGGCGCGCAATTTCTACCTCTCGCGCGAGAAAACGCTCTCCCGCAAGTGGTACGAGATCCTGCTGGCGTGGCAGATCGACCGCACGCTGCCCAAGGCGCGCATCCTCGAGCTGTATATGAACCAGGTCTACCTGGGCGAGCACGCCTACGGCTTCGGCAGTGCCGCACAGACCTACTTCGGCAAGCCGCTCGCGGCGCTGTCCCTGGCGGAGTCCGCGATGCTGGCCGGGCTGCCCAAGGCGCCCTCCACGATGAATCCGGTGGTCAACTTCCCGCGCGCCAAGCGGCGGCAGGAGTACGTGCTGGGCCGCATGCTGGCGCTCGGCATGATCCATCAGGACGAATACCGCGAGGCGCGCGCCGCCCGGCTGGTGGTGAGCAACGCCGGCAATGGCCGCTTCGCGGGCCATGCCGAGTACGTGGCCGAACTCGCCCGGCAACTGGCACATGACCGCTTTGGCGACGACGCCTATACGCGCGGGCTGAACGTGTACACCACGGTGTCGTCGATGCGGCAGACACTGGCCTACGACGCCGTGCAGGCCGGCCTGGAACGCTATGGCAAGCGCCACGGCGCCAAGCCTGCCGACGCCCCGAACGCAGGCCTGCCCCAGGCCGCGCTGGTCTCGCTGGACAGCCGCACCGGCGCCATCGAGGCCATGATCGGCGGCGCGGACTTCGCCACCAATCGCTTCAACCATGCCACGCAGGCCCAGCGCCAGCCCGGCTCGACGTTCAAGCCCTTTATCTATTCGGCGGCGCTGGAGCGCGGCATCTCGCCGGGCACGCTGATCAACGACGCGCCGCTGGACAACCCGCGCTGGCAGCCCTCGAACGACGACAACCGCTTCGTTGGCCCGATCACGGTGCGCCAGGCGCTGGCCGAGTCGCGCAACCTCCCGGCCATCCGCACCTTGCAGGCCGTGGGCGTGCCGTACGCCATCGAGCATGCCGGCAAGTTCGGCTTCGCCACCAAGCGGCTGCCGCCCTACCTGCCGCTGGCGCTGGGTACCGGCAGCACCTCCCCGCTGCGGCTGGCCGCCGCCTATGGCGTATTTGCCAACCATGGCCACCGCGTGGAGCCGTATCTGATCGACAGGATCACCGACGGCGAAGGCAACGTGCTGTTCACCGCGGGCACGGGCGATGGCGGCACGGAACCGCCGCAGGTGATTTCCGCGCGCAACGCCTTCGTGATGGACAGCCTGCTGCAAAGCGTGGTGGATGCCGGCACCGGCAACGGGGTGCGGCGCTACCTGCGGCGCGGCGACATCGCCGGCAAGACCGGCACGACCAACGATGCCGTGGACGGCTGGTTCGCCGGCTATGCGGCCGACGTGGTCACGGTGACGTGGATGGGCTTCGACGACAACCACAGCCTGGGCCGGCACGAATTCGGCGCCACCACGGCGCTGCCGATCTGGGCCGCCTATATGGAAGGCCGGCTGGCCGGCGTGCCCGAGACCGCGTTCCCGCCGCCAGCCGACCTCGCCAAGTTCAACGGCGACTGGGCCTATGCCGAGAATGCCGATGGTGCACACGGCATCGCCGCGCTGGGCTTCCCGCCCCCGCCGGCGGTGGCGGACCTGCCTGCCGACGCCGGTGTGCCCGTTAGTCCGGGGCCGGCCGGCCCCACGCCCGCCGCGACCCACGCGACCAACGCGACCAACGCGCCACCCTCTGGCCCGGCCAGCCCGGCCAGCCCGCCCGCCCCGCTCTGACCCGCCGACCCCTACCCTCCCATGCCCGTTGAACATGCTTCGATGATCTGGACGGTGGCCGCGGCGGCCACCGCCGGCGTGCTGCTGCGCCCGTTCCGCCTGCCCGAGGCGTTCTGGGCCATGGCGGGTGCGCTGCTGCTCTGCGTGGCGGGCCTGCTGCCCTGGCGCGAGGCGCTGGCCGCCGTGGCGCGCGGCAACGACGTCTACCTGTTCCTGGCCGGGATGATGCTGATCTCGGAACTGGCCCGCAAGACCGGCCTGTTCGACCATGTGGCCGCGCTGGCCGTACGCGGCGCGCGGGGCTCGGCGCGCCGGCTGTTCGTGTTGGTCTACGGCTTCGGCACGGCTGTCACCGTCTTCATGTCCAACGACGCCACCGCCGTGGTGCTGACGCCGGCGGTGCTGGCGGCCACGCGCGCCGCGCGGGTCAAGCATCCGCTGCCCCACCTCTACGCCTGCGCGTTCATCGCCAACGCGGCGAGCTTCGTCCTGCCGATCTCGAATCCGGCCAATCTGGTGCTGTTCGGCGAACGCATGCCGCCGCTGGCGGGCTGGCTGGCGCGCTTCACGCTGCCGTCCGTAGTCGCCATCGTCATGACCTTCGCGGTCCTGTACTGGACGCAGCGCCATGCGCTGGCCGAACGCATCGAGCCGGAGGTGCCCGTACCGCCGCTGACGCCGCAGGCGTGGCTAACCACGCTCGGCATCGTCGGCACCGGCGTGGCGCTGCTGGTGGCCTCGCTGCGCGGCCAGGACCTGGGCTGGCCGAGTTGCATCGGCGGGCTGGCCACGCTGGCCGCCGTCTGCGCCACGCGGCCCCGCCTGCTGGCGCCGGCGCTCAAGGAAGTCTCCTGGGGTGTGCTGCCGCTGGTGGCGGGGCTGTTCGTGCTGGTGGCGGGCCTCGAGCGCACCGGGCTGGTCGATACGCTGGCGCACTGGGTGCGCGATCTTTCCGCGATGTCCGCGCAGGGTGGCCCGGCCGGCCTGCTCGGCGCCGGGCTGGCCGGGGTGGTGGTGGGCGTGGTCAGCAATATCGTGAACAACCTGCCGGCGGGGCTGCTGTCGGCCTCGGCGCTGGCGGCTGGCCACGCCTCGGACACCGTGACGGCCGCCGTGCTGATCGGCGTGGACCTGGGCCCCAATCTCTCCGTCACCGGCTCGCTGGCCACGCTGCTGTGGCTGACCGCGCTGCGGCGCGAGGGCCATGCCGTGGGCGCCGGCACGTTCCTGAAGACCGGCGCGCTGGTCATGCCGCTGGCGCTGCTGCCGGCACTGGCCGTGCTGCGCTAGCCGGTTTGGCGGCGCAGGCGGGGCCGGTTGTGGCGCCCTGCCATCTGCCATATAGTGAGGCACCGCGCACCACTGCCCGCACCACTGCCAGCACCACTCATGCCACATAAGGATCATCCCGGGGAATCCCACCCCGCTCCCGCCGCCACCCCAGTCTCGGACCGCATCCGCGGGCGCCTGCAAGCCGCCGGCGAGCGGTTCCATGCCAACGACAACATCGCCCGTTTCATCGAGCACGGCGAGCTGGAGGCGTTGCAGGCCGAAGTCCAGGCGCGCATGGAAGAGGTGCTGCGCACGCTCGTCATCGACGTGGACCAGGACCACAACACGCGCGAAACCGCGCGCCGGGTGGCCAAGATGTACCTGAAGGAGATTTTCGCGGGCCGCTACGCCAAGGCGCCGGAGGTCACCGAGTTCCCCAACGTCGAGCAGCTCAATGAACTGATGATCGTGGGCCCGATCCGCGTGCGCAGCGCGTGCTCGCACCACCTGTGCCCGATCATCGGCAGTCTCTGGGTCGGCGTGATGCCGAACCGCCATTCCAACCTGATCGGCCTGTCCAAGTACGCGCGCATGGCCGAATGGATCATGTGCCGTCCGCAGATCCAGGAGGAAGCGGTGGCCCAGATCGCCGACCTGCTCCAGGAGAAGATGAACCCTGACGGGCTGGCCATCGTCATGGAGGCCGAGCACTTCTGCATGCACTGGCGCGGCGTGCGCGACACCGACGCCAAGATGACCAACAGCGTCATGCGCGGCTCGTTCCTCAAGGACGACAAGCTGCGCCGTGAATTCCTGACGCTGCTCAACCTGAATCGCCGCTGAGGATTTGCCGATGCTAGTTCGCCTGATCTACGCCAGCCGCGCCAGCGCGCCGATGGAACCGGCCATGCTGGACGATATTCTCGAAACCAGCCTCGCGCAGAACCCGTCCCACGGCATTACCGGCGTGCTCTGCCACGGCAATGGGGTGTTCCTGCAGGCGCTCGAAGGCGACCGCGAGGCCGTCTCGCGCCTGTACCTCAGCATCGGCCGGGACAAGCGCCACCGCGACGTGGTGCTGCTGCACTACGAGGAAATCGCCGAACGGGCGTTCGCGGGGTGGTCGATGGGCCGCGTCAACGCGAGCAAGATCAACGCCGCCACGCTGCTGCGCTACTCGGCGAAAGGCGAACTGGACCCCTGCCGGATGCCCGGCGCGTCCTCGCTGGCGCTGCTGAAGGAGTTGATCGCGGGCGCTGCCATCGTCGGCCGCGCGCCGGAACGCGGACGGCACACGCCCTAGCGTCGGTCAGGCCGCTGGCGTTCCGGCGCCCCTGGGTGCCTGATCCCGCACAGTTTGCGCTGTCAGACCGAGACCTGGCCGAACAGGCCGCATTCGAGATCACTCTCGAACTCCTCGACCCACGCGTTGCCGGGGCTGGCGTCATAGACGCTTTCGGCCCCGGTGCGCTGCCTTCGCACGGTGACCTGCCGGGCCGACGTGCCATTGACGTCTGAGATCTCGAACTCTTGTGATGCAAGACCGACTTGCCGGAACACGGCCTCGACGTCTTGCCGTTCATGGGCGGGAAACTCGGAGAATGGGCGGTTTGCCATGGCACACCTCACCGTGGAAGAGCGTCGCACCAGGATTGCGCGAGCGCCGCCACAGCATGCCACCAATCTGGCCAACACGTGACGGCGGGCCAATGACCCCAATGGCGGTAGATGTATTCCCGGCCGGCCCCAGCGCGCGGCGCGTCCTGCGCCAGCATCAGCCCAGCTCCATGCCACCCCTCGAACAGCATCGAGAAGAAATCGATGATGGCAATCAATTTTTCGCCAAATTACGATTCGCTTCGTATCGAATTTATTGCGAAAATATCTTATCTTTCCGAATCTGCAATCGCCGCCGCTGACGAGCGGTCCAAGCGGCGATCGTCGCTGCCATGACAGCGAATTGCAACAACACTGTTGCAATTGTCACGGACCTCGCAGATACGTCGTCGATCTCAGACTTGTCCTAATTCGTCGGAAATTCAAGATAGACATCATTGCTATCCAGCAAGCATTTTCCTAAGCATTGCGAAAGCACTACACTTCACGCAACGCGCCGTCATTTCACTGTTTTATTACCGAATGCGCTGCCAGTCAGCGAGAGGAAATCGAGGCATGTCCGGAAGAATCATTCGAGTTGCACTGGCCGATGATCACCCACTCGTGGTGGCAGCCCTGCGAGACTGCTTCCAGCGCACGCCTGGCTTTGTCATCGCGTGCGAATGCACGAACGGCAGCGAGCTGACCAGTGCCCTGAGCCAGACCCCGGCGGACGTGGCCGTGACCGATTTCAGCATGGGCCACGGCGACCGCTCGCTGGACGGCTTCAACCTGCTGCGCCGGCTGGTGCGCCTGCACCCGAAGACGCCGGTGGTCGTGATCAGCGCCCAGACCAATACCGGCGTCATCCATCGCTCGATGAAGCTCGGCGCGCGTGCCTTCGTGAGCAAGGAGGACGATCCGCACGAGGTGATCCGCGCGTGCATCCAGGTCACGTCCACCAGCGGCGAGTTCTTCTCCCCCTCCATCCGCGCCGTGCTGGAGGCCGCGAGCACCGCCGCGCCGTCCACCGAACTGACCGTGCGCGAACTCGAGATCGTGCGGCTCTATGCGCAGGGGCTGCAGCTCAACGAGATTGCCGGCAAGCTCGGTCGATCGGTCAGCACGGTCTCGAGCCAGAAGACCGTGGCCATGCGCAAGCTGAGCATACAGACCAACACCGACCTCATCCGGTATGCCTACGAGCACGGGTTGATCTGATCCTTCATGCAGCAGATTCTCGACCGTACCCAGGAATCCCTCGCCCAGGCCTTCGCCTCGCTCGCGCGCAATGCCCGGCGGCAGCAGCATCTTTACTACGCCACCATCGGCCTGCTGATTGCCATTGTCGTCGTCTCCGCCGTGCTGCTTGCCGTGCTGGCGGCGGCACGGGAGATTGACTACCGTCGCGGGCATGTGGCCCAGTATGTGGGTGCGATTTCGCTGCAGTTGCAGGGCGAGGCGACCTTCCTGCGGCGGACCGCCCTGACCGTGGTGAACGTGCAGCGCTACCGGCCGGCCCCCAACCCCGGGCATGCCGATGCCGACCTGCCCCGGACGCTGCTCCAGCAAGTCAACGCCAGCGGGATTGCCTCGCCGCCCGATGGCCGCTACACCCTGCTGGTTCCCCCGGATACCCGCGCCGCCTGGGGCGCGGCGCTGCCCGATCGTCTCTGGCAGCTTCAGCAGGTGGCCAATGCCGCCCTGACCACCCAGCAGGCGCTCGATCTTCATCACCCGGCCTATATCGTCGATGCGGACGCGGCCTACGCGATCGTCCTGTCGCCGGGCAGCACCTCGGCCACGGCTCTCGCGCTGCAACCGGGGCTTGTGTTGACCTTGCGCGACAGCTTTGCCCAGGCGCTGCGGGCGCTGCCCGCAGGCACGGCGCCGGGCACAAGGGGAGAGCCCCGCTGGACCGGCCCGGCCGTGGATCCGATGCTCCAGTTGCCGGCGATGACCGCCCTCATGTCCGTCCACGACGGCGAGCGGCCCATCGCCTTCGTTGCCGCGAGTGTCCAGGTAGATGCCTTCCTTGCCCAGTTGCAACGGCCCAGCGACCCCGCCACCGTGATGCTGGTGAACCAGGCGCAGGCGCAGATCGATGTATCGCCGCCATCCGAGCCTGCACCGCCAGCACTGGTCCAGCGCATCGTGACAGACGCCCGTCATCGCTCCCCGGACGCCTTTGGCTTCACGCGTGCCGGCATGGTGCTCGTCCAGCCGCTGGGTCACGGCTTCGGCGCGCTGGTCTATCTGCTCTCGTACGGCCTCCTGTTCAACGCGGTGGCGCAGGCACTGGGGCTGATCGGCCTCACCGGGGCGCTACTGATCGCCGCCATTGTCCTGACGGCGCGATACTGGGATGTCCACCTGCTACGCCGCAGCCACGCGGAAGCCACCCGCGCGCTCGAGAGCGAGACGATCAACCATATCCTGGTCAGCGCCACGCCGATCGGGCTGTGCATCGTCCGGCTCCAGGACGACGTGGTACTGACATCGAACCAGGTCGCCGATTCCCTCTTGAGCCTCGGCAAGCGCGGCAGGCTGCCCGCGCACGTCGTGCGGGCGCTGCGGCAAGACGCACGCCATGACACACCGGGCGATATCGTGTCGGTCGCGCAGGTGGTGGTGCCCGCGCGGGAGCCGCAGGATGACACCCAGCCGCACGACGAAGCGCAGAAATTTCTCCAGATCACGCATGCGCGCGCCCGCTATCAGGAGGAAGACGTGCTGTTCTGCGCGATCCAGGACGTGACGGCGCAGCAGCAGATCGAGCACGAATTGCGCGCCGCGCAGCGCGCCTCCGAGGCGATGATGCGCGCCCGTTCGAACTTCTTTGCGTCGATGAGCCACGAGATCCGCACGCCGCTGAATGCGCTGCTCGGCAACCTGGAGCTGCTGGCGCGCGACGAGGGCCTGGAGGCCCACGCGCCGCGCCTGCGCGCGCTGAACGCGGCGTCGGAGGGCTTGCGGCGCATCGTCAACGACATCCTGGATTTCTCCAAGATCGACGCCGGCGAGATGACGCTGGCCGCGGCGCCGTTCCGGCCCATAGACGAGCTGGAAAGCGTGGCGCTGGCCTTCGCGCCGCTGGCGGCGGACCGGCCGATCCGCTTCCATGCCAACCTGATGCCGTCGCTCGATACCCTGCTGGTGGGCGACCGGACCCGGCTGGCGCAGATCGTCAACAATCTGCTCAGCAACGCGTTCAAGTTCACCTCCTGCGGCAAGATCACGCTGGCCGCCGAGGTCAGCACCGATCCGCGCGGCAAGACCACGCTGGTGTGCCGCGTGCTGGATTCCGGCGTCGGCATGCCGCCCGAACTGGTCGCGCGGGTGTTCCAGCCGTTCGTGCAAGGAGACGCCGGGGCCACCAGCCGGCATGGGGGGACGGGCCTCGGGCTTTCCATCTGCGCCCGGCTTTGCGAACTGATGGGCGGCCGTATCACCGTGGAGAGCGTGGAGGGCGTTGGTACGGCGTTCACCGTGGCGATTCCGCTCGAACGGGCGGCCGGTTCGTCCGCTGCCCAGTCCCCGCCCGCACCGGGCGGCCGCGCCATGATCCTGTGCCAGGAAGCCGAGTCCGGCGAGGCCATCGACGCCTGGCTGCAATCGGCGGGATGGCAGACCCATGTCGTGCACACCCTGGGCGGCGCCCAGGCGTACCTCCGTGGCAACCGGCCCCATGTGATGGTGGCGACTGGCGACTATGGCCTGCCGGAAATCGCGTCCCTGCGCGAGATCCGCCCCGCTGGCGTGGCGTGGCTTACGCGCAACGGTCCCGATCGTCCCGCACGCCGCGCATCGGGCGTGCATGAGGCGATGGTTTACAGCCACGGCGCGATCTTCGCGGCCATCGAGGCGGCACTGGGCGATTCCGGCGAGGATGAGGATGAAAACATCGGCCATGCCGACGGCCCCGAGGACGAAGCCTCGGCCGCTCTCGCCAACGACGAGGACACCGCGCCGGGCCGTACGATCCTGGTCGTGGAGGACAACGCGCTGAACCAGACGCTGGTTGCCGAACAGCTGCAGACGCTGGGCTGGCATCCGGTGGTCGTCGGCGACGGGCGTCAGGCGCTGGCCATGCTGGAACAGATGCCCGCCGCGCCCAACCTCGTGCTGACCGACATCCACATGCCGGTGATGGATGGCTACGCGCTGCTCGAGGCCCTGCAACGCACCCGGCCCGACCTGCCCGTGCTCGCCTTCAGCGCCGTGACCCAGACCGCCCAGGCCGTGGATTGGGAAACGCTGGGCTTTGCCGGCCATATCGGCAAACCCGCCTCGCTGCGGGAGCTGGAACAGGTGCTGCGAACAGTGGCGGCGCCACCTGCCTCGACACCGGCAGCCCCCCCGGCACCGCCCGTGCTGCAGGCCGCCGACATCGCGCGCTACCAGTCGCTCCTGCGCGAACACCTGCAGACCGATCTGCCCGAACTCACCCGGACCATCGCCGCGCACGACCCGGCCGCCTTGCAGCACTGGGCGCACCGGTCGGCGGGCGCGTTCCAGATCGTCCAGGCCTACGATATCGTCAGCCTGTGCCGGGGTGTCGAACACCTGTGCGATGCCACTGCCGCGTGGACACCCGAGATGGCCGGCCTCGCCGACCAGCTCCATGCGGTGGTGCGGCACTATGCCGAAGGCGACACGGCGCCGCACGCCTGAGGCCACCTGCGCCTACCACAAAAGCGAGATTTGCGGGGACGGCGGCACCGGACGATAATGGCGCGGCCGCGCCGGTCCGGCTTCCACCGGAGCCGGGGTGCGGCAAGAATATGCCAGCTGCCCCCAGCCGCCCCCAGCCGTCCCCTTCCATGCCGCCCCATCAAGGTCTTCCCCAGCCCCAGCGCACCTGGGCCATCCTCACGGTTTTCTGCGGCCTGATCATGGCCGTGCTGGACGGCTCCATTGCCAATATCGCGCTGCCGTCCATCTCGCGGGCGCTCGACGCCGATCCCGCCCGGACCATCTGGGTCGTAAACGCCTACCAGCTCACGGTCACCGTCTGCCTGCTGCCGCTGTCGTCGCTGGGCGACATCCTCGGCTACAAGCGCGTGTACCGGGTCGGTCTGGCCACCTTCCTGGTCGGCTCGGTGCTCTGCGCGCTGGCGACCAACCTGCCGATGCTGGTGGCGGCGCGGGTGCTGCAGGGCATCGGCGGCGCCGGCATCATGAGCGTGAACACCGCGCTGGTGCGCTTCATCTACCCGCCGACCAAGCTCGGGCGCGGCATCGGGCTCAACGCGCTGGTCGTGGGGGTGACGATTGCGGTCGGGCCGTCGCTCGGCGCGCTGATCCTCGCCGTGGGTAGCTGGCCATGGCTGTTCGCCGTGAATATTCCCGTGGCGTTTGCCGCGCTGGCGATCTCGCGCACCGCGCTGCCGGAGACGCCCGCCCAACCGCGCGAGTTCGACTATCCCAGCGCCGTGCTGTCGGCCATCGTGTTCGGGTCGTTCGTGCTGGGTGTGGACGCACTCGGGCATGCCCCGCTGCGGCTGGCCGGCGCGGCGGGCCTGGTGGCGGCGATCGGGCTCGGCTGGCTCCTGGTGCGGCGCCAGCGCGGACGCGTCGCGCCGCTCGTGCCGGTAGACCTGTTCGCCAGCCGCGCCTTCACGCTGGCGGTGGGCACCTCGTTCTGCTCGTTCATGACCCAGATGCTGGCGTTCGTGTCGCTGCCCTTCTATCTGGAATACCAGCTTGCGCGCAGTCTCCAGGAGACCGGGCTGCTGATCACGCCCTGGCCGCTGATGGTGGCCGCAATGGCGCTGGTGTCGGGACGCCTCTCCGAGCGGTATCCGGCGTCCATCCTGGCCGGCGCGGGCCTGATCTGCCTGTCCGGCGGCCTGATCGGGCTGGCCCTGCTCGGCAAGGATGCCTCCAGCCTCGACATCGCCTGGCGCACGGCGCTCTGCGGCATCGGCTTCGGGTTCTTCCAGTCGCCAAACAATCGCGCGATGATCACCGCCACGCCGCCCGAGCGCAGCGGCGGCGCCAGCGGGGCGCAGGCCACGACACGCCTGCTGGGGCAGACCACCGGCACGGCCGTGGTGGCGCTGCTGTTCGGCCTCGACCCGACCGGCGCCGCGCGCGGCGCGCTGTGCGTGGCCGCGGCGGTGGCCGCCATCGGCGCGGCCATCAGCCTGAGCCGCCTGCGCAGCCAGGACGACGCGCGACCCGCGGTTGCCCGGCCGGAACCGCCGGAACCCGACGCGTAGGCGATAGCCTAGGGCCCCCGGCCGCCCTCACGATGGCGCGCCTGACCGTCAGGTTGATGGCGGGTCGGGCTGTCATCGTGCCGAAGGTCGGGCAGCATGATCTTGCCGTGCCCCCCGGCGTCGTGCACGCGGTTGTGGTCGCCACGGATGCAGATCATCGTGCAGCCGGAGAGCGCCAGGAGGCATGCCGCGCACGCCCACCAGCGCCATCCCCGCCATCCCACCCACCACCACCGCCGCCGTAGTCTTGCCATGGCGCCTCGCCCCCACATCGGGTAGCCCGAAACAAAAAACCGGGTGGGCGTCACCCTGCCGATGACCCGCCACCCGGAACCGCTACCGGGTCTTCACCCGGCCGTCTTCCCGGTCTGTCAGACCGGTCCCATGTCGTACCAGACCTTGGCGTCGCCCTCGGCATTGGTGGACGTCACGTCAGGGTCGCCCGGCTCCTGGTCGGGGCCCGCCCACCATTTGGCCTTGTACTGATGCAGCCCCTGGCCCTGGTAGTTATTGGTCACGATGGCATCGCCCGGATAGCCCTCGGGACGCCACGTGCCCTCGTCGCCGCTACTGCCGCCGGCCAGCACCAGGAGTTCCACGGTATCCGAGTCCCGGTCGCCGCTGCCGCCCGCGCCAGTCACCGTCACCGTCACCTGGATGGTGGTGTCGCGGTCGACGATCGGCGCGTTCCCGGTCACGGAGATCGTGTCGGCACCATCGAACGACAGGCCGTTCGCGTCCCACGCATACAGCAGCGGCGCGGGGCCGGTCGATTCCACGGCCGACAGCGAAATCGGCGCGCCCGCCTCCACCTGCAAGCGGCCCGTGATCTTGGCCACCACCCCGCCGGACGGCGTCTCGCCAGGCACCACGGAGAGGAAGATCGCGCTTTGGTCCGTCTGCGTGCCATCGTTCACGGTCAGCTTGACCCAGTAATCGGTCTGCTCGTCCACCGACGGCGCGGTACCTTCCACCAGTTCCTCGGTACTCCCGGAGAACGGCAGGCCCGGCGCGTCCCAGAGGTAGGTCAGCGGATCGTTGTCGGGATCGAACGACGCTTCCCCGGAGAGCGCGAAGGGCGTGCCGGCCTCGATCACCACCGAAATCCGCGATGTGGGCGGCGCCGCGGTGCGCGCCTTGACCTTCAGCGTCTGCGTCGCCGTGCTGGTCCGGTTGCTCCCGTCACGCACGGTCAGCGTGATGGTGTACGAACGGGCCACGGTGGGCAGCAGGCCACCCACCGTCGACGTGGTCTTGTCGTCGATGAAGGTCAGGCCCGGCGCGCTCCAGCTGTACGTCAGGTCAGAGCCCACCGAACGCAGCGCCGTGAATTCCACGTCGTCGCCCTCGAACGCCTCCGTGGGGCCGTCGATCACCGCTACCGGCGCGCGGCCGCCGTCCTGCACGTTGATACCGGAGAAGTAGAACGGGTCCATGTCGACGACGCGCGTCTGCACGGGTGCGCCCAGCCCCTCGCGCGCGGCGTTGACCAGCACGCCGCTGTCCATGTCGATGGTCCACGTGAACAGGCCGCCGAGGTTGTGCTTGCGCACATACTCGCCCTTGGCATACACCGAGCGCGGGGTATCGACGGACAGGAACAGGCCACTCTCGGGGCTGTACAGATAGTCCGCGTCGGCAACCTCGTCCGTATAGACGTTGAAGCCGTTGATGCCGGTCTGGTGCTCCAGGTCGAGGTAGTTGTAGATCAGGTCGAAGAATTCCGTGGTGCCAGACTCGAACGTGCCGGTGGTGGTGCCGGAGCCCGGGTCGTAGGTGCCCTGCAGCGGCGACCAGCTGTCAATCACGGCGTTGCGCCCGCTACGGCTGTAGGCGGCAAAGCCAATGTTGATATTGGTCGACGGCACGCCCTGTCCGAGCAGGTACTTCACGGCACGGTCAATGCTGTGACCTTCGGGGTCCGCCGGATCGACATCGAACAAGTTCGAGTGATGGGCGAGCTTGGGCGCCCACGGCGTGCCGAAGTAATCGTAGGTCATCAGGTTGATGCCTTCCACGCCCGACGCGATCATCCCCTTGATATCGGACGTCAGCAGCGTCGACATGGACGCGCCTGCGGCAATGCTGACCCGGATGCTGGGCAAGCGCTGCTTGAGTTCACGCACCAGCGCCTGGAAGTTGCCCGCGTCCTCGGGGCCGTGCGGGTTGCCGGCGCCCGCGTTGCCCGGATACTCCCAGTCCAGGTCGATCTCGGTGAACATCGGAAAACGCTGGACGATGAACGCCAGGCTGTCGATCAGCGTCTTGCGCTGGGTCGGGTTCGCCGCCACCGCGTGAAATGCCTCGCTCATCGTCCAGCCGCCCAGACTGAGCGACAACTTCAGGTTGGGGTTCTTGTCCTTCAGCTTCTTCAGGCCGCCGAGCACGCCCTGGGCCTTGCTCTGGATGAAGAGATCCTGGTAGTCATTGCTGACCCAACTGGTGAACCCCACGTTCAGGAACGAGGCCACATCGCCCCAGGGATCAACGAAGGTGGCTTCGTGCAGCTTCTTGCCGAAATCGACCGCAGCGTTGTCGATCACGTACTGCTTCTCGCCCTTGTCGCCGACGATTCCGGCGAAGCCGATGATGATCTTGTCGTAGGCGGCCGCGTTCACCAACATCATGTCCAGGCCGCGCCCGGCCGATGCATTGTTGAAGTTGCCCTCGAGGCGACCGTCGTACTGCGACCAGTCCGTGAAATACCCGAACACCTTCCTGCCTTGCGGCACGGCCCCGTAGGTGTTGTAGACGCGCTTGACCACGCGCGTCGCCGTGTACGAATAGTCCTCGGTCTCCGTGGCCGGATCGAACTTGTTCTGCTGGTAAGTGCGCTCCGTGGCACCTACCGATTGCGGCTTGGCGGGATCGCCAGCGTCGCCGTTGTACACCAGCGCACTGCCGGCGCGCCCGCCCTTCAATGCTTGCCTGCGGCCCTTGAAACGCGACAGTGGCGTTTTCGGCGGCGCCTGCTCATCGGGAGCCCCATTCCGATATCCCGTGGATGCGAATCCGGTCCGCCCTTGCTGGCCCGGGTTGCTGTTGTCCGATACTTTTGCCATGACTATCTGTCCTTGCAGAATTAGATGAATGCCGCCGGTTCCCATCGACTTTGACAAAACCATCGCCAGGCGGCCATGCCATCTTTCTCCCGGGCCAGATTTAATGACATGGAATGGAGATGGAATATCCTGTGTCACGATTAATCGCAGTTTCCTGAAAATAGATCCGAAGAAATCGTCATTCTGCGAGGTGAAGAATGGATGACGTGGATTTTCGTGAATCCACACTGTTATGTAACCGTGCCTTTGGGTACGCGGATGAGCAAGGAAGCCGGACCCGAATGGGTTATGATCGCCGCCACAAGCGGGATAGCACGATGTTAGATTGTTCGCGCGCGGCGCCGGGTTACGCCGCGCGGACAGCGTGAATTCCTGAACAGAATGGCGACAACCGTTGCGCACCCTGCCGCATTGTTTCAACCCCGTGTGATATTGCGGGTGCCACGTGCGACGGCGTCACCCGCTCGGGGCACATCGACACGAAAATATCTTCCATGGGAGCCGGCGAATCGCGCCCGTACGCTTGTCGTCCATCGCAGACGACATGAGGGTTGCGAAATGATCCGGAATGGCGATTCAGTATTTTTTGACTGGGACAATGACCGCGTGATTCGCGGCGGCGTGGAGACAACGATAACCGGCCAGCAAAAGCGCTTGCTGCGGTTATTGGTAGAGGAAAAACCAGCGGTTAAGCCGAAGGATTATTTACTGAATGGCGTCTGGGGCAAGCGTGCCGAACTGGTGGACGAGCTTTATCTCGTGCAACTGGTCTACCGGCTGCGCAAGGCACTAAGCCCCGTCGGCCTGGACGGCCACATCGTGACCGTGCCGCGCGAGGGCTACCGCTTCATCCCGGTGCCGAATGCGGTGCTGGCGCCCGATCCCGCCGGCCAGGCCCGTGCGGAACTCGAGCATGCGCGCGGCCTGGCGCATGTGCTGGCCCGGCTGGGCATGCCACCCGCCACCCAGCCCTTGCCGGCCACCGAGGACGACCTCCATGTCGATGAGACACAGGGCGTCATTTCCTACGGCGGGGTAGTCGCCAAGGTCACGCGCTTTGAGTTGCGGCTGCTGGCCGCGCTGATCGAGCACCGCGACACCGTGATGTCGCGGCAGCAGATTATCGAGGCGGTGTGGGGCGCCGACGCGATGGTCGATGAGAACTGCCTCACGCAACTGGTCTCGCGGTTGCGGCGGGCGTTGCACCCGCTCGGGCTGGACAACTGCGTGGCAGCGGTGCCCAAGGTGGGCTACCGCTTCCGCCAGCAGGGGTACGCCGGAGCGCGCCCGCCCGCCATGTAGGGCCTCACTCCGCCTTGGCGCCCGAGTCCTTCACCACCTTGGCCCATTTGGTGATTTCGCTACGCTGGTACGTGGCCAGCGCCTCGGGCGTGCCGAGCACGGGGTCGAGCCCCAGTGTCTTCAGCTTGGCCTGCACGTCGGGCAGCTTGAAGATGCGGTTCAGCTCGGTGTTGAGCTTGGCCACCACGTCCTTGGGCGTGTTGGCCGGCGCGAAGACGGCGAACCACGACTCGGCCTCGTAGCCGGGCAGGCCCTGCTCGGCAATGGTGGGGATGTCCGGCGCGGACGGCGAGCGCTTGGCGCTGGTCACGCCGAGCGCGCGCAGCTTGCCCTCCTTCACCACCGGCAGCGCCGAAGGCAGGTTGTCAAACATCATGGGAATGTGTCCGCCCAGCAGGTCCGGAATGGCCATCGCCCGGCCCTTGTACGGCACGTGGGTGATCTTGACCTGCGCCATGGTGTTGAACAACTCCCCGGCCACGTGCAGCGACGTGCCGACACCGGGCGTGCCGAACTGCAGCGCCCCGGGCTTGGACTTGGCCAGCGCAATCAGCTCCTGCACGTTCTTGGCCGGCACCGACGGATTGACCACCAGCACGTTGGGCGTGGAAGCCAGCAGGATCACCGGCGTGAAGTCCTTGACCATGTCGTACGGCATCTTGCTGTACAGCGCGCCGTTGATCGAGTGCGTGCCCACGGTGCCGAGCGCCAGCGTGTTGCCGTCCGGCGCCGCGTGGGCCACGGCCTCGCCGCCGATGTTGCCGCCCGCGCCGGGCTTGTTGTCCACCACCACGGGCTGGCCCCACGACGGAGAGATCTTCTCGGAGAAAATTCGCGCGAGGATGTCCGGCGCGCCGCCGCTCGGGAAGCCCACCACCATGCGGATCGGCTTGTTCGGATAGTTCTGGGCCTGGGCCAGGGCCGCTCCCGGCACTGCGGAGAATGCCGCCGTCACTGCCACGCCCGCCATCGTCGCCATCGCGGCCATGAAGCGGCGGCGCGGGTATACACGTACACGCATGAAATTGTCTCCTGATTGTCTTGTCTTTTTTTGGGTTGGGCGGCGATCTTCTGCCGCCTGTCATCTTATACGGCGATATTGCCGAATTCCTTAGACACCTGATCGTGCAGGCGGCGCATGCCACGCAGCCAGCGGTCGTAATCCTGGCCCTTGCGACGGTAGTACTCCAGCACCTCCGGGTGAGGCAGAATCAGGAAACTCTCATTGACAACGCCTTCGAGCGTCTTCTCGGCAACGTGCTCCGGCGTGACCGAGCCAGCCTGCAGGAAGCCCTTGCGCTCGCCGCTTTCGCCAAACAGCATCTTGGTCTGCACGCCCTGCGGGCAGATGCAGCTGACCCGGATGCCGCGCTCGCCATAGGTAATCGACAGCCATTCCGCGAACCCGATGGCCGCGTGCTTGGTCACCGCGTACGGCGCCGAGCCAATCTGCGACAGCAAACCTGCCGCCGACACCGTATTGATGAAGTAGCCCTCGCCGCGCTCGAGCATCTGCGGCAGCACCGCCTTGGCCGCGTGGATATGGGCCATGACGTTGATCTCCCAGATGCGCTGCCATTCGGCGTCACTGGCGTCCAGCCCCTTGCGCAGGATGATGCCGGCGTTCGAGCAGAAGATGTCGACCTGGCCAAAGCGCTCCGTGGCGGTATCGACGAGCCCTTGCACGGCAGCCTCGTCGGCCACGTCCACGCGCTGGGCGAAGATCTGGCAGTCGGGCGCCGTCGCAGCGGCCTCGGCAGCCACCTGCGCCGCGCCGGCCTGGTCGATGTCCGCCACGGCCACACCGCGCGCCCCGCCCTGCGCGAACGCCAGCACCAGCGCCCGGCCGATGCCCGTGCCGCCGCCCGTCACGATGACGGTCTTGTTACGAATCTCCATGCTTGTCTCCTCTTGTTGTGCGAGTGTTCGAGTGTTCGTTCGTCAGGCCGACTGCCAGAGCCGTGCGGCCAGCGTATCGGCCAGTTCGCGGATGCGCGGGCCGAGATTGGTCTCGAGAATTTCCGGGGAGAGGCGCGTGGACGCCCCGCCGATATTGATCGACAGCACCTCCGCGCCATCCTGCAGGCACACCGGCGCAGCCACGCCGCTGACCGTGCGGTCCCACTCGGCATGCGCCAGGCAGAAGCCGCGCCGCGCGTGGTCGCGCAAGGCGCGATCCAGTTTGGCACGCAGGCCTGGCCAGCGCGGGCCGTGGTGCCGCTCCAGTTCCGCCAGCACCGCCGTGCGGCGTGCCGGCGCCAGCCCGGCCAGCCACGCACGCCCGATGGCGGACGTGGCCATGGGCAGCCGCGAGCCCGGCGTCAGGCGCATGACCAGCGCGCCGCGCGGCTGGCAGACCTCCAGGTACAGCATGTCGTGGCGGTCCGGGGCTGCCAGCGCCACGGTGCAGTCGGTCGCGAAGGCCAGCGACTGCATCAGCGGCTGGGCGATGTCACGAATGCCGGCGCCAGACAGATAGCGTTGCCCGGGCAACAGGGCTCCCTGCCCGATGCGGTACTTCTCCTGTCCCTCTACATAGACCAGATAGCCGAGACTCGCCAGCGTGTAGGTCAGCCGTGACACCGTGGGACGCGGAATGCCGGTACGGCGCGACAGCTCCGCATTGCCGAGAAAATCGTCGTGCGGGCCAAACGCGCGCAGCAGTTCCAGCCCGCGCCCCAGCGCCGTCACGAAATTGCGATCCTCGCCGTCAGCGGGATGGGCCGCGCCGCCGGACAGGAGTCCGGCATCGGCCGGTTGCGGAATCGAGGTGGTGCGCTTCATGGCAGATTCATAACAGCTTCCGCCCGGCGGCATGCCCGCTATGTAGCGAAAACATGGTTCCCACAAACGGCGCTCATGGCCCACGCCTGTGGTGTCAAAGGCGCCCTCCGCCTCTCTTCAGCCTCTCATTCGAAATCCGACATCTCGTACAGCGGACGGATCTCGATCTCGCTGGGCCCCGGCATGGGATTCGGGCAGCGCTTCACCCAGGCGACCGCTTCATCCATGTCCTTGACTTCCCAGAGCCAGAAGCCAGCCACCAGCTCACGGGTCTGAGCGAACGGCCCGTCGATGACCGTACGGCCGGCACCATCGAACGCCACGCGCTTACCCGCCGACGAGGGCTTGAGGCCGTCCGCTGCACGCAGGATGCCGGCCTTCGCCAGCGCCTCGTTGAACTTGTGCATCGCCTCGAACAGTTCGGTCGTGGGGAGCATGCCCGTTTCGCTGTCTTCGGTGGCTTTCACTAACACCATGACACGCATCGTCTGTCTCCTTGTCTACGGCCATCGCCCCACGGTAGCACCGTTGGGATCGAAATTCCTGGCGAATCTCGGGGAAATGCCCGTACCGCGGCCTGCCTGACGACGTCCGGAAAGTTACATTCATTTGAAATTTCATTACTTTCAAACGCGTGATTCGTGTGGCATTGGTCACATCATTGACATATCAAGGAGACAGACTCCACGTCTCGCCCACCAGCACCCCACTTGAGTAGGGTGATCCTTGTCCGGCAAGACATTGGCAGACAACGGCGGCGGGGAATCCGTACGGAATTCGGGCGACTTCTGGCCCGGTCCGTGACCTGAACTTCTCTGACCTAGAACCATGACAACCACAAAACCTGTTCATTCGCGCATGTACAGGCCGGTGCTCGGTGCCGGCGCACTGTGTCTGGCCCTGCTGTTGAGCGCCTGCGGCGGCGACGACAACAATGCCCCCCCGCCCGCCACGGGCGGCGGCGACGGTGGCAACGGCGGCCCCGGCACCACGCCCGCCGCCTGCACCACGGCGCACTGCGCGCCGGCCCCCTGATCCGCGCCATCCGCACCGCCCCGCGCCCTCCCCATCCAACCGACACCGACCCGGCATGACATTCAACCCGTCCAAGCGCAAGTTCCTGCGCAACACGCTCGGCACCGCGGCAGCGGCTGCCACGCTCGCATCGTTCCCGCCCAGCATCCGCCGCGCCCTGGCCATCGAGGCGAACAACGCCACTGGCACGATCCAGGACGTCAAGCACGTGGTGCTGCTGATGCTCGAGAACCGCTCCTTCGACAGCTATTTCGGCACGTTCAAGGGCGTGCGCGGCTATGGCGACCGCTTCGCGATCCCCTTGGCGAACGGCAAGAACGCGTTCTTCCAGACCGACGCCACGAACAACACGATCACGCCCTATCGCCTGGACGCCACGCTGGGCAACGCGCAGCGCGCGGGTAGCACCCCACATACCTGGCCCGATGGCCAGGCCGCGTGGGACCACGGACGCATGAATCGCTGGCCCGTGGCCAAGAACCGGCTGTCGATGTCGTACTACGACACCGCCGAGGTGCCGTTCCAGCGCGCGCTGGCCGATGCCTTCACGCTGTGCGACGCCTATCACTGCTCGATGCACACCGGCACCATCCCGAACCGCCTGTTCTACTGGACCGGCACGAATGGCCCGAGCGGCGCCAACGTGGCAGCCATGGTCAACGAGTTCAACGGCGGCAATGACGTGGGGCCGTCCACCCAGGGCTGGACGTGGAAGACCTACGCCGACCGCCTGGTCGATGCCGGGGTGAGCTGGAAGGTGTATCAGAGCCTGGCCGACAACTACGGCTGCAACGAGATGATGAGCTTCCAGCACTGGCGCACGGCGATGGAATCGATGCCCGTGGCACGGCGCCCGGTGGCGCTGCCCGGCACCTCGCCCGCCTACGATCCATCGATCGACGACGCGCTGAGCCCGCTCGCCAAGGGCTTTGGCAACACCATGCCTGACGGCCTGCTGCAATCCTTCCGTGACGATGTGCAGAACGGCACGCTGCCGGAAATCTCGTGGATCATCCCGCCGTCGCTCTACAGCGAGCACCCGGGCCCGTCGAGCCCGGCGCAGGGCGGCTGGTATGTGCAGCAGGTGCTGGACGCGCTGACGGCCAACCCCGAGGTCTTCAGCAAGACCGTGCTGCTGATCAACTACGACGAGAACGACGGCTTCTTCGACCACCTGCCGCCGCCGTCGGCCCCGTCGCGCAATGCCGATGCCACGCTCGCCGGCGGCAGCACGCTCAGCGATGCCGACATGGCCTTCGAGTATCACAACTACACGCCCGCCACGGCGAATCAGTCGGCCATCGACGGCAAGCCGTACGGCCCGGGCCCGCGCGTGCCGATGTGTATCGTCTCGCCGTGGAGCCGCGGCGGCTTTGTCAATTCGCAGGTCTTCGACCACACCTCGACGCTGCTCTTCCTGGAAAAGCGCTTCGGCGTGAAGGAGCCGCAGATCGGTGCCTATCGCCGCGCCGTGTGCGGTGACCTGACCTCGGCCTTCAACTTCGTCAGCCCGAACAAGGACGCCCTGCCGACGCTGGCGGGCCGCAGCACCAAAGTCACGGTCGACAACCTCGCGCTGACGCAGAAGGCGTCGGCCGCGATTCCCGTGCCGGCCACGCCTGCCCTGCCGGCACAGGTGACCGGCACGCGCCCGTCGCGCGCGCTTCCGTACGAGCTGCACACCACGTCCCGCACCGATGCAGGCGCCAAGACCGTGACGCTGATGTTCTCGAACACCGGCACGGCGGGCGCGGTCTTCCACGTCTACGACAAGCTGCACCTCGACGCCATTCCGCGCCGCTACGTGGTGGAGGCGGGCAAGAGCCTGGACGGCCTGTGGAACGTGGCGGCCGACAACGGCAAATACGATCTGTGGGTGCTGGGCCCGAACGGCTATCACCGCGAGTACGTGGGCGATCTGAACGAGCAGTCGGCTGGCGGCGGCACGGAAATCCAGGTCTGCTACGCACCGTGCGATCCGCCGGTGCTGCAGGTCAAGCTGTACAACCGCAGCGACAAGGCCTGCACGTTCAGCGCAACCGCCAGGGCCTATCGCACGGACGGCCCGTGGGGCCAGAAGGTGGAGGCCGGCAAGGTGGGCGAGCTGACCTGGACGCTGGGTGACAGCGGCAACTGGTACGACTTCGAGATCAGCTGCGATCTGGCACCGTCGCTGCGCCGCCGTATCGCGGGCCGTATCGAGACCGGCAAGGATACGGTGAGCGATCCGGCGATGGGTCAGCTGTCGTAATCTGCCTTGCCCTGACCCGTCCGCCGTCTACGGCTGGCGGGTCGGGCGCCACGGCGGCCTGGGCCCCAGGGCGTTGCGCAGCATCTCGACGAACCGTTGCGTGCGCATGGACGACTGGCGCGACTGCGGCACCAGCGCCATCACGTCCGCATCGGGCAGCCGGTACGCCGGCAGCAGCGCCACCAGCCGCCCGGTGGCCAGTTCATCGGCCACATCCCACTCCGACCGCGCCATGATGCCCTTGCCGGTCAGGCACCAGTGATGGACCACGTCGCCATCATTGCTCTCCATCGTCGGCCGCACCCGCACCGTCAGCTCCCGTGACCGCGCAGGACGGAGGCTCCGGTCGGCGCTGTCATGACTGCCCTCGGCGAAGCGCCACAGCGTCACGTCCTCATCGTTCTCCCGGAGCACCAGGCAGGCGTGCCGTTCGAGGTCTGCGGGCGTCTCCAGCGGGGGCGCCTTGGCGAGATATTCGGGCGCCGCACACAGGATGCGGCGGTTCGGCGCGATACGGTGCGCAATCCAGCGCGAATCCGGGATCGTGCCGATGCTGACCAGCACGTCAAAGGCGTCCCGCCCATGCACGGGCTGGCGCGGCAGCATCAGGTTGTCCGACAGATACAACTGCACCTCGAGATTGGGATGGGTGCTGTGGAACTGCGCCAGTAGCGGACCCAGGTAGCGGCGCCCAAAGCCAAACGGGCCATGGACCTTGAGCTTGCCCGCCACGACCTGACTACGCTGCTGAAGCGCCTCCTCGATCACCTGCATCTGCTCCAGGACCCCGGTGGCGTGCTGCGCCAGAAGATGGCCTTCGTGCGTGAGTTGCAAGCGCCGGGTGGTGCGTTGGGCCAGCCGGATGCCGAGGCGGGCCTCCAGCTGCCCCAGCCGCTTGGTCACGGCCGGCGGCGTGACGTTCTCTTCCCGGGCCAAGGCCGCCAGGCTACCCAGGCGGTCCAGCGCCAGGATGAACCGCAGATCCTCGATGTCCAGCTTCATTCTTAACCTCCAGGTGAATTAATAAATTCTATGGCATTAACCACCTGAGGGCCTGGCTTCCCTACACTGGCGACTCGAAAAGCGACCTCGCATAACGGACTCCCATGAACTTGCAAGCACTCGAAACGCCGGTCCTTGTCCTGGACCGACTCAAGATGGAGCGCAATATCGCGCGGCTGCGCGACCGCCTTGCGCCTTCCGGCGTCACGCTGCGGCCGCACGCCAAGACCAACAAGTCCGCCGACGTCGCGTCCCGCATTGGCGCACCGGGTACGCCCATCACCGTATCCACCTTGAAGGAAGCCGGCTATTTCCTCGACCACGGCTGGCGTGACATCCTGTACGCGGTGGGCATCGTCCCGTCCAAGCTGCCTCATGTCGAAGACCTCGTGCGGCGCGGCGCGGCGCTCACCCTGCTGCTGGACAACGTCGAGGCCGCCCACGCGCTCGCCGCCTGGTGTCGCGAGCGCGCGCTCAACGTGCCGGTGCTGATCGAGATCGATACCGACGGCCACCGCTCGGGCGTCAAGCCGGCAGACCCGGCGCTGCTCGACATCGCCGCAGCACTGGGCAAGGGGGGAAAGGACGAGGGCACCGGCGCCTGGCTCGCGGGCGTGCTCACCCATGCGGGCGATTCCTACAATTGCCGTTCGGCCGAGGCCATCGAAGCCGTGGCCGAGCAGGAGCGCGCCGGCGTGGTCCAGGCAGCGGAACGCCTGCGCGCCGCCGGCTATCGTGCGCCGGTGGTGAGCATCGGCAGCACGCCCACCGCGCATTTCGCCCGCTCGCTCGAAGGCGTGACGGAGGTCCGGGCCGGCGTGTTCGTCTTCTTCGACCTGGTGATGCACGGCATCGGGGTCTGCAACACGGATGACATCGCGCTGTCGGTGCTGTGCACGGTGATCGGGCACCAGCGCGAGAAAGGCTGGCTGATCACGGACGCCGGATGGATGGCGATGTCGCGCGACCGTGGCACCGCGAAGCAGCCGGTCGACCAGGGCTACGGACTGGTGTGCGATATCGACGGCAAGCCGCTGCCGGAGCTGGTAATGGTCGACGCCAACCAGGAGCACGGCATCGTCAGCCACCGCACGGACCCGTCCGCCACGCCGATGTTCCCGGTCGGCACGCTGCTGCGCGTGCTGCCCAATCACGCGTGCGCCACTGGGGCGCAGCACGGCGCCTACACGGTCGTCGCGGGCAGCACTGCCGTGGAAGCGCAATGGCCTCGTTTTGGGGGATGGTGAGCGCGGTTTTGCGATAGGATGGCGCCGGTAACCAGGATCCGAAACAAAAGGAGACCCCGCGCTTGTCCGAAGCCCTTCCCTCCAGCACCGCCGGCGAGTTTCCCACCTTCGAGACCTCGGATTTTGCCGGCGACGGGTCGTTCTACTTCGACCTCGTGCGGCTGCAGGACCGCGACGACATCCCGCGCGGCTTCCTGCACCGGCACAACTACTATCACCTGCTCTGGATGACCCGGGCGAGCGGCACGCACATGCTCGACTTCGCGCATTTCGATGTGCGCGACCACTCGGTGTTCTTCCTCTCGCCGGGGCAGGTGCATGCCTGGACGTCATCGGTGAAGCCGCACGGCTACGTGCTGAACTTCAGCACCGACTTCTTCGCGCGGATGTTTCCGCGCGCCGACGATGCCGCGAAGTTCCCGTTCTATCACCCCACGGGCGCCCACAGTGCGCTCTATCTCACGCAGGACCAGCATGACGGCCTGCTGCCGCTGCTCGACGAGATGGAGCAGGAGGCGCGGGATCGCCAGCCCGGCTTCCCGGACGTAGTGCAGGCGTGCCTGCTGATCCTGCTCACGCGCCTGCGCCGACTGTGCCCCGAGAACGAGACAGCCGGTGGCATTGGCCCGCACCAGGCGCTCACGCGCCGCTTCACGATGCTGGTGGACACCCACTACCTGCGCTTCGGCACGATCGGCCAGTACGCCGAGGCGCTCTGCGTGAGCGAGCGCCAGCTCAACGACGCGGTCAAGCGAACCCTGGCGCGCACCGCCAGCCAGCTGGTACAGGAACGCGTGGTGCTGGAAGCCAAGCGCTGGCTCAGCAACACCGAAACCGGCATCGCCGAGATCGCGTTCCGGCTCAATATCGAGGATCCGGCCTACTTCGCGCGCTTCTTCAAGAAGCAGACCGGTCTCACGCCGGGCGACTTCCGCAGGAAGCATTGCCGTCCGCTGGACTGACCCGCGAAAAAGTCCAATACAACGTCTGATCCGTCCTAACGCCGCCGCCACGCGCCTGCGTAAAGTGTTCCTCATGGTGCATCCAGAAGACATCCAGAAGACATCCAGAAGACACCAGAAGCACAGGAGACAGACATGTACAAAGCCATCGCCCCGTTGCGGGGCCTTGCCGTGGCCACCATATTGGCCGTTATCCCCTTCAGCGCGATGGCGGAATACCCCGATCATCCCCTGCGCATCATCGTGCCGTTCGCGGCCGGCGGCGCCACCGACGTGATCGCACGCACCGTGGCGCAAGCCATGTCGGCCCGCCTCGGCCAGTCGGTCGTGGTGGAGAACAAGGCGGGCGCCAACGGCAACATCGGTGCTGTCTCGGCCGCCCGGGCGGACGCCGACGGCTACACGCTGCTGATGGCCACGTCGAGCCATGCCATCAACGCATCGCTCTACCAGAAGCTCAATTACAGTCTCACGCGTGATTTCGTGGGGCTGTCGAACCTCGCGTCCGTCCCCCTGCTGCTGGTGGTGAATCCGTCCGTGCCGGTCAATTCGGCCACGGAACTTGCCGCGTACGCCAAGGCCAACGCTGGCCGCGTCAATTACGCGTCGGGCGGTACGGGCACCGCTTCCCACCTCGCCGGCGAGCAGTTCAGCACGCTGGCTGGTACGAAGATGACGCACGTGGCCTACAAGGGCGGGGCGCAGGCGCTCAATGACGTGATGGGCGGCCAGGTGCAGGTCATGTTCGCCAACCTGCCCGAAGTGCTTGCGCAGGTGCAGAGCGGCAAGCTCAAGGCGCTGGCGGTCACGGGCAGCAAGCGCCACGCCGCGCTGCCCGATGTACCCGCCTTCTCGGAAACGCCGTTCCCGGGCATGACCGCGCGCTCGTGGTTCGGCCTGTTCGCACCGGCCGGCACGCCGAAGGCCGCCGTCGAGAAACTCTCGCAGGCCATCGTCCAGAGCGTGGCCGACCCCGCCGTCAAGGAGCGACTCAAAGGACTCGGTGCCGACCCGGTTGGCGACGACCAGCCCGCATTTCAGAAATACGTGAATCAGGAGGTGGCGCGCTGGGCCGTGCTTGTGAAGCAGTCCGGCGCCACCGTCGATTGACGCCACACATCGCCATCGCTAGAGGAAACCCCATGCTGTACGACGTTCGCACCTACACCTGCCGCCCCGGCACGATCAAGAAACACCTGGCGTTGTATGCCGAGCATGGCTACGAGACCCAGAGCCGCCATCTGGGCAAGCCGCTGGCCTACATGCAAACCGAGACCGGCAATGTGAACAGCTACATGCACATCTGGGTCTACGAGAGCGCAGCCGACCGCGAGGCCAGGCGCCAGGCGCTGCAGAAAGATCCGGCCTGGGGCGAGTACCTGAAGATGAGCGCCGAAGCCGCCTACCTGATCAGCCAGGAGAACCGGCTGATGACGCAGGTATCGTTCTTCAAGCCGTAGTCGGCACGGGCGGCCTATCGCGTATGCCCTATACCCTATAGCCGCCCGGCCCAGTACTCCCGGAACGCCCGCCGCGGGTCATCCTGCGCGCGCGTGCCGGCGGCCTCGCCATCGAACACCAGCGTGCTGCGCCGCGCCACCGAATACGCTGGCCATTGCGGGGTCCGGGCATTCGCAGGGTCGCCCGTCGCGGCAAAGCTCACCCAGGCGCTGGCCAGTTGGTCGGCCAGACGCAAATTGGCCTCGCTCGGCCCGTTCAGCCCCAAGCGAATGTCGTGCAGACTCGGCCCGATATCCACGCCATGCGGCGCACCGTAGCGGCCGCCATAGGCCGGGCTGGGTGTCTTCCACAAATATGTCCATACCGGCGCACCGTTGCCGCTGGCATGCGCAGCGGCCTTGCGCTCCGCCTGCAACTGCGCGATACGACGGAAGGTCATATCCGTATCGATCCGCGCCTGCAGCACGAACGGCGTGGCACGCGGATCCTCATCCCGATACATCGTCACAAGACGCGCCGCATCGTCACCCACGCGGGTCTGCGCGAAACGGAGCAAGCCCGCATCGTCAAGGTCGAAATTGATCTGACGGTAGGCGCGCTCGTCCAGCGTTGTGCTGATGATCATCGGCACCTGCGCCGAGATCGGCGGCGCATCCGGATCGAACGGATGGCGGGGAATCGCCACGCCGTCTATCGCCGGCGAGAAGGCGCGCGGTGCCTCGCCCTTCAAGCGATCTGCGGCTTCGAACCGCAATTGCGCCGCCAGCAGTTGCTCGAACGGCAGTGTATGCAGCCGGTCCAGCGAGCCCTTGCCGATTTGCAGCGCCGTCAGGTACTTGGCCGCAATCTCCGTGGACTGCGCCGCCGTCATGACCCGGATGCCCGAACCGCTCATGACCCCGGCGCGATGAAACAGGCCCTGCGCCGACGGCATGGCCATCAGCGTGCTGGTCTTCAGGCCGCCGCCCGACTGGCCAAACACCAGTACGCGCGACGGATCACCGCCGAACGACTCCACGTTCTCGCGCACCCAGCGCAGCGCCGCAACGATATCGAGCATGCCCACCGCGCCCGACTGCGCATAGCGCTCGCCGCCGGCCTCGGCCAGATTCAGATAGCCAAACGAGCCAAGCCGGTGATTGATGGTGATGAACACCACGTCGCCAAAGCGCGCCATCATCTCGCCGTCGAACTGCGGGGAATTGCCCGAGCCCGCGTAGAAGCCGCCCCCGTGCAGATGCACGAGCACCGGGCGCTTCGCGGCCTTCGCAGGCGAGGGCGTCCAGAGGTTCAGCACCAGGCAGTCTTCGCCCATGCCGCCGGGTTGCAGGTCATAGGCGATCAGGTCCGCATAGGCACGGCGACGGTCCGCCGGCATCTGCGGCGCGTAGTTACCGTAGGCGGTGGCATCGCGCACGCCGCTCCATTTCGCCACGGGCTGTGGCGGCATGAAGCGGTTGGCGCCGCCTGTGTCGGCGCCGTAGCGCAAGCCCTTGAACACATGCACGCCACCTGAGCGCAAGCCACGCACCTTGCCATCGGTGGTCTCGACCACCGAAAACACCGGATCTTCCGATATCGCGCGCACGCTTCCCGTGACCGCGCTGCCCGCCGTCAGCGCAGCGGCAGACTTCAGCCACTGTCGACGCGATACTCCCTTGTGCTCCATCGCCCCTCCCTTTTCTTCGTTCTCGTGATTGTCTGCCTGGTGAGGCGACGTTACTTGCCCGTAAAGGCAGGCTTGCGCTTCTCTTTCCACGCCAGCGCGCCTTCGCGGATGTCCTCCGATTGCGTCGCGCGCCGGATGTCCGCAGCCAGCGCAGCCGTGTCCAGGTCTCCACGCGCGATCGCATTCAGATGCCGCTTCATGCCCTGTACCGCAATCGGCGCCAGCCCGGCGACGGTCTCGGCCAGTTGCGCGGTGCGCTCGCGCAGGTGGTCGGCGGGCAGCAGTTCGGTCAGGAACCCGCACGCCAGCATCTCGGGCGCCTGGATCCGTTCGGCGGTCAGGAACAGGCGCTTGGCCGCGTTCAGGCCCAGCCGCGTCACGTAGCGGCGCATGCCGCGCTCATAGAAATGCAGGCCCAGGCGCGCGGCCGGCATGAACATCTCCACGGCGTCGGTGCCGAGCCGGAAGTCGCACGCCAACGACAGATCCGTGCCACCACCGTAGACGCCGCCCTGGATTTCGGCGATGGTGACTGCGCGACAATCCTCCATCGCATTGACCAGCGGCTCGAAACCTGCGCCACGCTGGCCGGCGGCGAGCTTGCCGATATCGAACCCGCTGCAGAAGTACTTGCCCGTGCTGCGCAGGACCAGCACGCGCACATCGCTGCCATTCACGGTTTCGATGTGCTGCAGCAACGCCTGCAGGTCGTCCGGACCAAGCCGGTTCGCCACATCGGGGCGCTGAAGTGTCAGCGTGGCCACGTGGGCGGCAATGTCGAGCGTGGGAAGCGAGCCTTCGGAAGCCATGCGTCAAATCTCCGGATCAATAAAGGGTAGTCAGGCGGCGGGTGCTTCCGTCGCCTCGCGAGTTGCCTGTCGCTCCCGCAGCGCGACGTCGAATCGTTCGATGCGCGCCTGCGCGAAGGCCGGACGCTGCTGCACGCGCTGCCACCAGTCGACCACCGCCGGCATACGAGCTTCCGCCATGGCCTCGGGCGCGAGCTCCGCAATCCGCGCGACAAACGGCATCGCGGCGATATCGGCCAGGGAATAGTGCGCGCCCATCAGCCAAGGCCCGCTGCCAAGCATCGATGCCATCTTCGGTATCAATGCCAGCAAGGCGTCCAGCGCCGCGCGCTTTTCGTCGTCCGAGTACGGCTTGCGGGCGATACGACGCCAGGCTTCACGCCGCTCTGGTGTCGGAATCCGTGCCAACTTCCCGGCCAGGTCTGCGTCGCTCCATTGCGACGCCACAGGCTGCAACGCGATGCTCCAGTTCAGGATCAGCAGGTTCGGCAGCAGCTTGTCATCAGTCCAGCGAACGAAGTTGCGCATCGTGGCCCGCGCATACGGATCGGCGGGGCGCAGCGGGGGATTCGGCAGGACGTCGTCGATGTACTCGCAGATCGTGGCGCTTTCATAGAGAAAGCGGCCATCGTCCAGCACCAGCGCCGGCACCACACCGTTCGGATTCATCGCCAGGAATGCTGGCGAGTGGTGCTCCTGCGCCGCGAGGTCGACAGGCACGCTGTCGTAGTCGATGCCCTTCTCCGCCAGACACAGCCGCACACGGCGCGACGCGCTGGACAACCAGCCATGGAACAGTCTCATAGGGCGATCTCCTGTCAGGGAATCAGGACGGTGGCGCCTGTCGTGGCACGGCCTTCGAGGCTGCGATGAGCCGCCCGGACGTCGGACAGGGCGAAGCGCTGCCCCACCTCCAGGCGCAGGTGCCCCGACTCCACCGCCGAGAACAGCGCCTGCGCCGCTCGACGCAATGACGCCGCATCGGCGATGAACGTGCGCAGCGTCGGCCGCGAAACGATCAGGGACTTCGCATGCAGCAGTTGCAGGTCGAACGCCTCCACGTCGCCAGACGCGGTGCCATAGTTGATGGCCATCCCGCAAGGCTTCAGGCATTGCAGCGACGACACGAAGACGTCCTTGCCGACCGCATCGTAGACCACCGAGACGCCCTTGCCTTCGGTCAGCGCCATGACTTCCCCGACAAAGTCCGCCTCGCGATAGCAGATCGCATGGTGGCAGCCATGATCCAGCGCTACGCGGCGCTTGGCTTCGCTGCCCACCGTACCAATCACCGTTGCGCCAAGCGAGCGCGCCCATTGCGACAGCAGCACGCCCATCCCGCCAGCCGCCGCATGCACCAGCACCCAATCGCCGGGCTGCACCACATATAGCCGCCGCAACAGGTACTCAGCCGTCAGTCCTCGCAACAGGGTGGCCCCGGCCACCTCCTCGGAAATCGTCTCCGGCAGCGGCACGACGCGATCGGCCGGCACGTTGCGCGTGACCTGATACGCGCCTGGATACATGGCGGCCACGCGCTGCCCGACGGCAATGCCCGACACCTCCCGCCCGACCGCCGTGACGATGCCCGCCCCGACCGATCCCAGCGTGATGGGGAACGGCGTCGGCGTGTGGGGGCCATGCGCACCATTGCGCTGGTAGATGTCGGCGAAGTTCAGGCCGATGGCCGATTGCCGGATCTGGACTTCGGTGGCATCAGGGGCCGCAACCTGCACTTCATCGAGTTCGAGCACGGCGGCGTCGCCATGCTTTCTTATACGGACTACGTTCGTATGCATACGTTCTGTTGTCTCCAAGCCGGCGCGATGACCCCTTGCCGTACCGCCGGAACCTGCGCTTTCAGGTGGTAGCGGGCCGGGGGAAGCGTAGCGCATGCGCGGACGCGCCGCATCATGGTAAATCCGTATACGTATATTTATGATGTCAATTCGTATACTTTACCGGCACCCACGAATGCACGAAGAGGACCGATGACTCACGACGCACCGCTGTCCGGCTACACCGTCCTGGATCTTTCCATTGCCCGCGCTGGCCCGGTTGCCGTTCGGCTGCTGGCGGACTGGGGGGCCGATGTCATCCGCATCGAACCGCCGCCACCGCGTGACCGCGGATCGGTCACCGGGCGGCGCCGGGGCTCGGATGAACAGAACCTGCATCGCAACAAGCGCAGCCTCTGCCTGGACCTGAAGACGCCCGAAGGCGCCGAAATCCTGGCCACGCTGGTGCGCCGCGCGGACGTGGTGGTGGAGAACTTCCGTTCCGTAGTGAAGGAGCGGCTGGGGCTCACGTATGACCGCCTGAGCGGCCTGAACCCACGCGTGATCCTTGCCAGCATCTCCGGGTTCGGGCAAGACGGCCCGTACTGCGAGCGCCCGGGACTCGACCAGATCGTGCAGGGCATGTGTGGACTGAGCTCCGTGACTGGCATGCCCGGCCACGGCCCGCTCCGCGTAGGCATCGCGATCTCGGACACCACAGCCGGCATGTTCCTGGGGCAAGGCATCCTGCTGGCGCTGCTGCAACGCGAGCGGACGGGACGCGGCCAATGGGTCCACACGTCGCTGATCGAGGCGATGCTGAACAAGCTCGACTTTCAGGGCGCGCGCTACACGGTGGAAGGCGTGGTGCCCACGCAGCAGGGCAATGCGCACCCCACGCTTGCACCGATGGGCACGTATCGGTGCCGGGATGGCGTCGTCAATATCGCCGCCAGCACGGATCGCATGTGGAGCCACTTCTGCCACGCACTCGGTGCGGATGCGCTGCTGGCCGATACCTCGCTGCACAGTGCGGCCGGGCGGAATGCGCAACGCGAGCGCCTCGATGCCGCGATCAACGCGTGCACGGCGGCGTTCACCGCAGCGGACCTGACGGAACGGCTCAACGCGGTCGGCGTGCCGTGCGGCCCGGTCTTCGATATCGGCCAGGCGTTCGAAGACCCGCAGGTCCAGCATCTGCGCATGACCCGCCCTGCCGACCATCCCGAACTAGGGCCGCTGGCTTTGCTGCGCTCTCCGATCAACCTGTCCGCCGCGCCGCACCCCGAGCGGTTCTTCAGCGCGGCGCCAGATCCCGGTGCCCATACCGACGCCATCCTGCGCGACCTGGGCTACGACGATGCCCGCATCGCCCAATTTCGCGATGCCAATATCGCGGCGTGACGGGCCGCAGCTGACAAGCCAAAAAAGAAACGGAGACAAATGATGATCCCTCGATGCCTGCGCGCCAGGCGCGTACTCGCGCGCGCACTCACGATGGCGGCCCTGGTGGTATCGTTCGTGCCGCCCGCGCTCGCGGCCGACGACTACCCCAATCGCCCCATTCGCGTGCTGGTGGGCTACACACCGGCCGGCGCGGCCGACTACGTGGCACGCATCTTCGGAGAAGCCTTGTCCAAACAGCTCGGCCAGACCATCGTGGTCGATAACAAGCCCGGCGCGGGCAGCACGCTCGCTTCCACTGCATTGGCCGGCGCCGCGCCGGATGGCTATACGCTGGCGCTGGCCACGGCCACGCTGTATGGCATCGACCAGCGGCTCTACAAGGCGCGTTACAAGGGGGAGGATTTCACCCCCATTACGCGCCTGACCGTCTCGCCGTTGATCCTGGCCGTGAACAGGAACCTGGGTGTGGCGGACGTCAGGGCGCTCGTGGCCAAGGCGAAGGCCAATGCGGGCGGGTTCAACTACTCGTCGTCCGGCATTGGCGGTTCGCCGCACGTGGCGGGGCTGCAGTTCGAGAAGGCTACCGGCGTGCGCATGACCCATGTGCCCTACAAGGGCGGCGCGCCAGCCTTGCAGGCCGTGGCAGCCGGCGAAGTGCAAATGTCATTCGGCACGGCTGCCTCGGTGTTGCCGATGGGCACGCAAGGTGTGGTGAAGATGATCGGCGTGACCACGCCGAAGCCGTCCGACGTGGCGCCCGGCCTGCCGTCGCTGGCCGAAACGGGGTTACCCGGATTCAACTTCACATTCTGGTTTGGGCTCTATGGCCCGGCGGGCCTGCCCGCGGAGATTCGGGACAAGATCTTCGCGGCCACGCGTAAGGTCATGGCCGACCCGCAGATCCGCGCCAAGCTGGCCGCCAATGGCAGCGAAGTATCGCTATCGGAATCGCCGGCGGAATTCGGCGCGTGGGCCTCGGCCGATGGGCGCAATGCGTTGGAACGTATCGTGCAGGCCGGCGTGAAGCTCGATTGATGAAGATCTGACGATGCGGCGCGGGGGCGCCGATCAGCGCCGCCCCCGCCCCCGCGCGGCGCCATCGCCGGGCATCGAGGCGATCATGTCCGCATAGACATCGCCGCCCGTGGCGATATGGCGCACCATGGCTGCGGCGGCGGCGTCCTCGCTGCCGCGCAGGATCGCTTCCAGCACCTCCTCGTGCTCCGCCAGTGATGCCCGAATGCGCGCGGGCTTTTCGAAGCGTAGATCGCGCATGCCGCGCATCCGTGCGCGCATGGTGAGGATCTGGCGCGACAGGATGTCGTTGCAGCTGGCTTCGTAGATCACGTGATGGAAGGCGTCGTTGGCCTTGCGGTACGCCACGCCATCGGCCTTCTCGGCCGCCGCCCGGCACGCCTCCAGTGCCGTCTGGATCGCCTTGCGCTGCGGCGCCGAAATGCGGCGCGCCGCCAGCCGCGCGGCCAGGGACTCCAGCTGCACCAGGATCTCGCTCATCGCCACGTACTCGCGCAGCGTGATCGACGCGACGATGGCGCCCTGGCGCGGCACCAGATCGACCAGCCCGGCGGATTCCAGCTGGATCAGCGCCTCGCGCACCGGAGTGCGCGACACCTTGAAGCGCGCGAGCAACTGCTGTTCCTCCAGCTGCGTGCCGCTGGGCAACTTCCCGCTCAGAATGTCTTGCTCGATCGCCGTACGGATGGTCTCGGACAAGCTCTTCTTTTCATCGGACATGGAACACTGCGAGCGCTAAGTGGGGATGGCGCGATTCTACTACCGCGCCCGCCCGCGTATGCGCAATTGCCTGCTATGTGCACAAATGCGACGCCGCTCAGTCCAGCGAGATCTTCCCCGCCTTGACGATTTCGGCATACCGCGCCGTGTCACGCTCGATCAGCTTGCGAAACGCCTCCGGCGTATCGCTGACCGGCACAAAACCGAGTTCGGTGAGCTTCTTCGACACTTCCGCACTGGTGGTGGCGGCGGCGATGGCCTTCGCCATGCGATCCACCACCGGCTGCGGCGTACCGGCCGGCGCCAGCAGGCCGGTCCATGAACTCATGACAAACCCGGGGAAGCCGGACTCCTCCATCGTCGGGATCTGCGGCTCGCCGGGCCAGCGCTTGGCCGAGGCCACGGCCAGCACATTGATCTTTCCGGACTTCACGTGCGGCATGGGCACCAGCAGCGGATCGAACGCAATGGACACCTCGCCGGACACCAGCGCCGGCAGGATCGGCGCGCTGCCGTTGTAGGGCACGTGCGTCATCTTGAGCTTCGATTCCATCGCCAGACGTTCGCCGGTCAGGTGCGCCGAGCTGCCAACGCCGCTCGAGCCGAAGGTCAGCGCATCCGGATTCTTGCGCCCATAGGCAACCAGTTCACCAACGGTCTTCACCGGCAGCCGCTTGCTGGCAAACAGGAACAGCGGCAGTTCCGCCATCTGGGCCACGGGCACCAGGTCCGACGGCTTGTAGCTCAGCTTAGAGTAGAGCGACATGTTGGCGCTGTAGGCGGCCAGCACGGAGACGAAGGTATAGCCGTCAGGCGCGGAGCGCGCCGCAACGCCCACGCCGAGCGTGCTGTTGGCGCCCGGCTTGTTCTCGATGATGATGGGCTGGCCAAGGCTCTGAGAAACCTTCTCGAACACTACGCGAGAAACGGTGTCCGTCGACCCGCCCGGCGTATAGGGAACAATGACCTTGATCGGCTTGGTCGGCCATTCTGCTGCGCTCGCCCCCTGGCCGATGGCCAGTCCCGCAATGAGGATGGCCGCCATGCGGGCGGCGCGCGTGGCGCGTGTCTTGATACTCAATTGCTGTCTCCAATTCTGTTTCTTTGATTTACCGACCAAGTCGGCGGCTCATTATGCGCGACGCAGCGGCCAATCCAACGGGCGCTACGCAAGTGGTGTTCGATATCCGGACATCGTCGGGGCAGCGCGCAGCATTCTTTACCAACGCACAAAACTGTTGATCCGCGATGTGCCTTCTTCGCTCGGCGCCGGGCAGCTAGATTGAGCCGTGCCCCCCCATCGATCGCAGACGGCTGCCGCAATGAATGAATCCGCCCCCTCCCTCCCTGCTCCCGCAACCCGGCACGCCACTGACAGCTACGTCGGCCGCAATGCCGCTTACTGGCAACGAAATCTCGCGGTTGCCGTCTTCGGCTCCTTCACCACGCTGGTCAGCCTGAGCATGCTGCTGCCGTTCCTGCCGTTGTACGTGGAGCAACTCGGCGTGACATCGCAGGACGAAGTGGTGCAGTGGTCAGGCGTGGCATTCGGCATCACGTTCCTTGCGACTGCCGTGACCGCGCCCCTGTGGGGCAAGCTCGCCGACCGCTTCGGGCGCAAGCCGATGCTGGTACGTGCGGCGGTTGGCATGGCCATCGTGATGTCGATGATCGGGCTTGCCCACAACGTCTATGAACTCGTTGCGCTGCGCTTCGCCGCGGGTCTGATCGGCGGCTATGCATCGGCGGCCACGGTGATGATCGGCACACAGGCGCCGCCCGAGCGGGCGGGATGGGCGCTCGGTGTCCTGTCCACCGGGGCGCTGACCGGCAATCTGATCGGCCCGCTCGTCGGGGGCCTGCTGCCGAACCTGATCGGCATTCGTGGCACGTTCTTCGCCGGCGGCGCCATGATCGGCGTGGCAGCGCTGCTGACGATCTTTGGCGTGCGCGAGGATTTCACGCGTCCGCCCAAGTCCGCCGGGCAACCGGTGCCCGCCGACGGCGCCGCCCGCAGCGCGCATCGCTTCGCGCTGCCGGCCCTGCTGATGACGGCCTCCATGGTGCTGCTGGCCAATATGTCGATCGAGCCGATCATCACCGTCTATATCCGGCAACTCGATGTACCGCACGACCGATTGGCCACGGTGGCCGGCATCGTGATGGCCTGTTCGGCGTTTGGCAGCGTGCTGACCGCCTCGCGGCTAGGCGCACTGACCGACCGCATCGGTGCCTGGAATGTCATCATTGGTTGCCTTGTGGCGACCGCCCTTGCCCTGATTCCGCAGGCGTTCGTGACGAACTGGTGGACGCTGGCCGCGCTGCGCGGCGTGATGGGGATGGCGCTCGCCGGGCTGCTCCCCGCCATCGGCAAGCTTGTGCGCCAGGCCGTCAAGGAGCACCAGTCCGGCAAGATGCTCGGCTACCTGCAATCCGCGCAGTTTTCCGGGCAGGTGATCGGGCCGCTGATCGGCGCGCAGATCAGCGTGCATCTGGGCATGCGTGCGGTGTTCTTTGTCACCAGCGCCCTGCTGCTCGCCTGTGCAGTCTTCGATCGCTGGGCCAGGAATCGCTGAACCCGGCAGGGCGGCCGGGAACGGGCGGAAGGGGTTGATGCGCATCCGCTATCCGCAGGCGACATCGGTGGTCTATGCTGGAAGACAGCATAGACCACAGGGACCATCCATGGCCTACCACCAAGATCCCCGTCCGGCCAACGCCCTGGGCAGCGCGTTGGCCGGATGCATCCTCGTTACCCTGCTTGGCCTGGCCGGTTGCGACACACCGCCCCGGGATACCTCGTCCACGCCCCCGCCCCCGCGCGAGCCCATCGCCGCCAGCGACGATGTGTACCCGCCGCCCTCCACGGTGCACGACACCCGCCCCAAACGCACGACCCCCTAGGGTGTTGATTCGGGGCAGGCAAATTTTGCCAAGTCAGATGACGTGGGTTGGGATGCGTGGATTCCCCTGCCGTGCTACTTCACCGGCGTCAGGATCGGCGCACCCTTGTTCTTGATCAGGAACACCACGAACTTCGCAGGCTGGGTATTGCTGGCGTTACGCCCGACCGTGTGGATATCGTTCTGGCCTTCGTAGAACGTATCGCCCGCCTTGAGCGTGACTTCCTTGCCGCCCTTCAGGCCCATGATGATGCTGCCCTCGAGCACATAGACGAAGGCGTGCGCGTCATGACGATGCACGGGATCCACGGCGCCCGGCGGATAGTCCACGACGATCATCTCGCCTTCCTTGCCCGGATATTCGGGCAACGGCTTCGTCATCAACTGCTTGACGCTCGCCTCCGGCGCGGCGGCTGCCGGCCCGGCCACCATCAGGCACGACACCAGCAGGCTTGCAGCAAGGGATACGACTGTCTTCATGGCATCACTCCAGGTTGGCTTTATCGAGTCCGAACGCCTTGTCCGATGAACCGGGCACCATCCGGAACGCCACGTTCAGGCGGTTCCAGGCATTGATGGCGCCGACCAGGAAGGTCAGGTCCGACAGTTCCTTTTCGCTGTACTGGGTGCGCACGCGCTCGTAGATGTCGTCGGCCACGCCACCGGCGGGAAGGTGAGTCAGCGCTTCCGTCCAGGCCAGCGCGGCGCGTTCGCGCGGCGAGAAGAGCGTCGATTCGCGCCAGATCGCCACGTGGTGCAGGCGCAATTCGCGTTCGCCGTGGATCTTCGCCATCTTGATGTGCATGTCGACACAGAACGCACAGCCGTTGAGCTGCGACGCACGAATCTCGACGAGCTCCTGGATGGGCGTCTCGATCGTGGTCTTCTGGAACAGGACCCCGAACTCGATGAGCTTCTTGGTCAGCTCGGGGGATTGCTGGAAGTAGTTCGTACGTTGGGTCATGACTTTTCTCCTGTGTCGACACCTGAAGCCATGGTAGGTGCGGCGCCGCCGCCACGCCAGACCGACTCCGCGCGCACAGTGTTTCCCGCCAGGCATCAATCCGGATGCCCACTCCAGCGCACTCGGGTCCCCGGCAACCCCCAGAAAATCAGGGATAACACCAAGACCACGAGCACTGGCGCGGGATGCGTATTTCGCACCGCGGAATACATCGTCCGATTGCTTGACGCTGGCCGAATCGCCATGCAAATTCGCTGAAAACGAACGACCGTGCTAGAACGCGATCCGCCTCCACCGCCCCGGTGCGGGAGACAGGATTCGCGGCAAGGACACGGCGTCACCGGACCCTCGGCTCTGCCGGGTTCCAGGAGAGTGGCGCGCCACCCGGCGCGGCAACGCAAGGAGACAACTCATGCAAGACAACCGACACGCGGCACCAGCGCCCAGCTGGCCGCGCTTGCCCGCCAACTCGACGGCCACCCCGCCACAACACTGATCCGCCGGAATCCGCGCCGGTCCAGCTGACTTGACGCTGATCCGGCCCGCGCTGCCGCCCCAACGGCAACGCACCTCCACGCGCCCCGGCCCCGTGCCGGCGCGCACCTTGTTTCGCGAACCGTACGAGGTAATCCCGTGGCATTGTTTTTCCAACAGTTTCTCAATGGCCTGACGCTGGGCGGCGTATACAGCCTGGTGGCGCTGGGGCTGACGCTGGTCTACGGCATCCTGCACGTGCCCAACTTCGCGCACGGCGCGCTGTACATGGCTGGCGCCTATGTGTCGTACTACGCCATGACCACGCTGGGCCTGAACTACTGGCTGGCAATGCTGGCCGCCGCGGCCGTGGTGGCCGTGCTGTCGATGCTGGCAGACCGCCTGGTGTTTCATCCCCTGCGCAACGCGCCCGAGATCCACGACATGATTGCCGCCATCGGCATCCTGCTGTTCCTGGAAGCCGGCGCGCAGGCGCTGTGGGGCGCGGACTTCCACCGCATGCCCACGCCGTACGGCCAGATGGTGGAGTTCCTCGGCCTCACGGCGCCGATGCAGCGCCTGCTGATCATCGTCGCCGCGTTCGGCCTGATGGTGCTGCTGCACCTGTTCCTGACGCGCACGATCACGGGCTCCACGATCATGGCGATGGCCCAGAACCGCGAGGGTGCCGCGCTGGTGGGCATCGACGCCACGCGCGTGACGCTGCTGGTATTCGCCATCTCGGGCGCACTCGCCGCCATCGCCGCCACGCTGTACGCGCCGATCAACCTCGTCTACCCGAGCATGGGCAACCTGGTCATCACCAAGGCGTTCGTGATCATCATCCTCGGCGGCATGGGCAGCATCCCGGGCGCGATCGTCGGCGGCCTGATCATCGGCATGGCCGAGAGCTTCGGCGGCTTCTATATCTCCACCGACTACAAGGACATCATCGCGTTCCTGCTGCTGGTGATCATCCTGTCCATCCGGCCACAGGGCCTGTTCGCGGCCAAGGCGGCCTGATTCCGCATAAGGAGCGACCCATGAAAGCAATGCAAGGAAAGACCGGCTGGGCCCTGCTGCTGGCGGCCGCCATCGCGTTTCCGCTGGTCGTGCCCAACAGCTATTTCCTGACCGTGATGACGCTGGCGTTCATCTACGCCATCGCCACGCTCGGCCTGAACCTGCTGACCGGCTATACGGGCCAGCTCAACCTGGCGCACGGCGGGTTCATGGCGATTGGCGCCTACACGGTGGGTATCCTGACCGTGGACCACCAGTTGCCGTTCTGGCTCGCCTTCGCGCTCTCCGGGGTGGTCTGCATGGCGTTTGGCTACGTGGTGGGCGTGGTGTCGCTGCGGCTCAAGGGTCATTACTTCTCGATCTTCACGATGTGCGTGGGCTACATCATCTACCTGCTGATCGAGAAGTGGGAAGGCCTCACCCACGGCACGGTCGGCCTGATCGGCATTCCGGTGCCGGCGGCCATTGGCCCGGTCACCTTCGACAGCGTGCCGGCACAGTACTACCTCGTGCTGACCTTCCTGGTGATCGGCATGTTCATCATGCATCGGATCGTCAGTTCGCTGCTGGGCCGCAGCTTCCTGGCGGTGCGCAACAGCGATGCACTGGCAGAAGCGCTGGGCATCAACCTGATGCGCACCAAGGTGCTGTCGTTCGTGCTGTCGGTGGGCTATGCCGGCTTCGCCGGGGCGCTCTACGCCGGGCAGGTGCGTTTCCTGGGCCCAGACATCGCCCGTACCGATGTCACGTTCGACATGGTCATGGCGATGCTGGTGGGCGGCACGGGCACGCTGCTCGGGCCGCTGCTCGGGGCAGTGCTGGTGCCCTGGGTTACCCAGACGCTGCAGTTCCTGCAGGACTACCGCATGCTCGTGTTCGGCCCGGTGCTGATCCTGCTGATCATCTTCTTCCCGGATGGCATCGTCGGCTCCTACCTGAAGAAGCAGGCCCGCCGCGCCGCCGCCGCACGCCGTGGCCAGCACGTCTCCGCGCGCCCCGGTAACGTGCAGCCGCCCGTCCCGACCACCCGCCCCGGAGCCGAGAATGCTTGAGATCCGCAACCTCACCAAGAAATTCGGCGGGCTGACCGCGGTACACGACGTGTCCGTGTCGTTCGAAGCCGGCCACATCAACGCGATCATCGGCCCCAATGGCGCCGGCAAGACCACCTTCTTCAACCTGATCGCCGGCACGCACGCGCCGAGTTCCGGCCAGATCCTGTTCAAGGGGCAGGACGTGGCCGGCCTGCGCGCGGACCAGATCGCCCGGCTCGGGGTGGCACGCACCTTCCAGGCCACGGCCCTGTTCGACCGCGCGACGGTGCTCGACAACCTGATCGTCGGCCACCGGCTGCGCACGTCGTCGGGGCTGGCCGATGTGCTGTTCAACTCCCGCCGTCTGCGCGAGGAAGAACGGCTGTGCCGCGAGAAGGCCGAAGCAGCGCTCGACTTCGTCGGCCTGACCCACCTGGCCCATGAGGTGGCGGCAGACATCACCCAGGAGGCCCGCAAGCGCGTGGCCTTCGCCCTGGCGCTGGCCACGGACCCCGAACTGCTGCTGCTCGACGAACCGGCCGGCGGCGTAAACCCCGAGGAAACCGTGGGGTTGGCCGAGCTGATCCGCAAGATGGTGCGGCATGGCAAGACCGTCTGCCTGATCGAACACAAGATGGACATGATCATGCGGCTGGCCGACAAGATCATGGTGCTCAACTACGGCGAGAAGATTGCCGAAGGCACGCCGGCGCAGGTCCAGCAGGACCCGCGCGTCATCGAAGCCTATCTGGGAGCCGACCATGTTGCAGCTTGAACGCGTTTCGCTGTCCTACGGCAGCTTCCGGGCGCTGGACAACGTCTCGCTGCACGCCAAGGCCGGAGAACTGGTGGTGCTGCTCGGCGCCAACGGGGCAGGCAAGAGCTCGATCTTCCTGGCGATGAGCGGCATCCATCGCACCAGCGGCGGCAGCATGCGCTTCGATGGCCGGGAACTGGCCGGCATGAAGCCGTCGCAGATCGTGCAGGCCGGGCTGGTGCACTGCCCCGAGGGCCGCAAGTTGTTCCCGGCGATGAGCGTGCAGAAGAACCTGACGCTGGGCGCCTACGTGCACCGCCGCGACAGCGCGGGCACCCGGGAGACGCTGGAGGAAGTCTTCGAGATGTTCCCGATCCTGCGCCAGAAAAAGGACGACCCCGCCGGCTCGCTGTCCGGCGGGCAGCAGCAGATGGTGGCGCTGGGCCGCGCGCTGATGGGCCGCCCGCGCGCACTGCTGCTGGACGAGCCGTCGCTGGGGCTGGCGCCGCTGGTGGTCAAGCAGATGTTCGAGGTGATCCAGCGCATCAACCGCGCCGGCACCACGGTGCTGCTGGCGGAGCAGAACGCCTACGCCGCCCTCGGCATCGCACACCGGGCATACGTGATCGAGAGCGGCCGGATCGTGATGGAAGGCGACCGCGAGTCGCTGCTCAGGGACGAAGGCATTCGCAAGGCGTATATCGGCGGATAGTCCGCCCCACACCAGACAAGCGCAGTACCAAATCCAAAAAGGAGACAGCAATGCAGCACAAGACGATGGGTCGTTTCTTCCCGCTGGCCGCATGCGCCGTGGCCGCGCTCTTCGCCGCCACGCCCGCGCTCGCGCAGGAAGTGGTCAAGATTGGCTACACCGGCCCGCTCTCCGGCGGCGCCGCGCTGTACGGCAAGAACGTGCTGTCCGGCATCCAGATGGCCGTGGACGAGATCAACGCGCAGGGCCTGGCCGTCAACGGCAAGAAGGTCAAGCTGGAAGTGGTGGCGCTGGACGACAAGTACGCGCCGGCCGAGGCCGCCATCAACGCCCGCCGCCTGGTGCAGCAGCACAAGACCCCGGCCGTCTTCGTGCCGCACTCGGGCGGCATCTTCGCGCTGCAGGCCTTCAACGAGCAGGAGAAATTCCTGGTCATGGCCTATTCGAGCGTGCCGCGCATCACCGACGCCGGCAACAAGCTGACCATCCGCATCCCGCCGGCCTATACCGGCTATATCGAACCGTTCATCAAGGCGCAGATGAAGCGCTACGGCAAGAACGTGGCGCTGGTGCCGGCGGACCATGACTACGCCAAGGCGTGGGTGCAGGCCTTCGTGCCGGCCTGGGAAGGCGCCGGCGGCAAGATCGTGGGCAACAACCCGATGTCGTACACCAAGGCGACCGATTTCTACACCGGCGTGTCGCGCGCCATCGCCGAGAAGCCGGACGTAATGTTCGTGGGCGGCCCCTCGGAGCCGACCGCGCTGGTGGTCAAGCAGGCCCGCGAACTGGGCTTCAAGGGCGGTTTCATCGTCATGGACCAGGCCAAGATGGACGAGATGGCCAAGGTCACCAACGGGCTCGCCATGCTTGAGGGCTCGATCGGCGTGATGCCGCTGGTCAACGACAACCGCCCGGCCGCGCAGGCCTACAACGCCAAGTACAAGAAGCTCCATGACGGCCGCGATGCCACCACGGAGATGTCCCTGAATTACACGATGACGTGGGCGCTGGCCAATGCGATGAAGCTGGCCGGCACCACCACCGACTCGGCGGCCATCCGCGCCAAGATTCCGGAGGCCGTCAAGGCCCTGCCGAAGGAGGTGAACCCGAACGAGGTGGAGGGCATCGACGCCAAGGGCGGCTCGGTGGCGGACACCGTGGTCGGCTGGGTCCAGAACGGCAAGATCGCACCGGTGCGGCTGTCGGAACTGGCCAAGTAGGCCAGGCGGCGCAGCAACAGGCTTCTACGGAGGGAGAAGGGGTAGCACGGCGGTACCAGCCGGCGGCACAGCCGGTGTGAAATGTGGAGAGAAAGCGAAGGGCGTCCGGTGGCTCCGGACGCCCTTTGTCTTTGCTGCGCGCCGCAGTCGATCAGCGTCGGTCGTCGTTGCGCGCCTGCATCGCCCCGCGGTTGCCGTGGCCGCCCCGGTCGCCCGGCTCATTCTGGCCGCGCTGCTGTTGCTGCTGTTGCTGCTGCTGGAACTGGCGCTGCCGTTCCTGCTGCTGTTGCTGTTGCTGCTGCGCCCGTTGCTGCTGCTCCTGGGCCTGCCGCTGCTGCTGGGCCTGACGCTGCTGCTCCATCTGCTGGCGTTGCTGGTCCTGCATGGCGCGCTGCTGCTCCTGCGCCTGCCGCTGCTGTTGCGCGGCCTGGCGCTGGTGCTCCATCTGCTGGCGCTGTTGCTCCTGCGCGGCCCGCTGGTGTTCCATCTGCTGGCGTTGCTGCTCCTGCTGCGCCCGCTGCTGCTCGAACTGCTGGCGCTGCTGCCGCTGCTGCTCCTGCTGCTGGCGCTGTTGCTCCTGCTGCGCCCGTTGCTGGTCGAACTGCTGGCGCTGCATCGCCTCGCGCTGCTGGTCCTGCTGCTGGCGCTGCTGCTCCTGCTGCGCCCGCTGCTGGTCGAACTGGCGGCGCTGGTTCGCCTCGCGCTGCTGGTCCTGAAGCTGGCGCTGCTGCTCCTGCGCCATGCGCTGCTGGTCATACTGCTGGCGCCGCTGAAGATCCTGGCCCTGGCGCTGCTGCTCCTGCAACTGCCGCTGCTGCTCCTGCCGCTGGTTCTGGAGCGCCTGCTGCTGGCGCTGCTGGAAATCGGCCGATTGGCGCTGCTGCTCGCTCAACTGCCGCTGTTGCTCGAACTGCTGGCGCTGCACGGCCTGCTGCTGGCGTTGCGCCTCGGGTGGCACGCCGCGCATCTGGTCTGGGCGCGTGGTCCAGTTCCTGCCGTTGTCACGCGAGTTGTCGTCGGGCCGCTGGGCGCCACCCTGCACCGGGTTCACGAAGCCGCGCGGCGCGCCGTCACGGCTCGGATCGCCGCCACGGTGGCGGGCAGCCAGTGCGGCCTCGGTCAGGCGCACGTCGGGCCGACCCTGGCCGCCTCGTTCACCCCGATCACCTCGGTCGCCCTGCCCCGCCTGCCCCGCCTGTTGCGACGGCGGGCGCCCCGGGCGCCGGTCGTCGAACGCCGGCCGGCCCGGCAGGTGCGTGGCGATGGCCTGCCGCTCGAACCCCTGCCGCGCCATCGGCGGCAGCGCACGCGTTGGCGCCCCGCCTATATAACTACGCTTGACCGGAGCCATTGGCGGGGCGCCCCGGCCCTCGCCCACCGGCAGGGTCCGCCACGCATCGTGGTGGGATCCACGCGGCACGGGCCGTCCTTCGACGAAATTGCGCGACGGCATGCCCGTGATGGCGCCCGGCACATTGCGATTGATCCAGCGTTCCCGGTCGCGGTCGCGGCCGTCCCCGCCCCGGCCATAGTGGTGGATTGGGGCGTAGTTGATCCGCGACACATAGTTCTGGCTGGCTCGATAGCCCGGACGGTAGACGTCGCGCGGCCCGAGCGGGTACCAGGCAACGCCGGGGCCGCCACCAATCCGGATGGTGGCCGCGCTGCCGCCGATAAAGCCGACCACGGCCGGCGCATAGCACGGGCGCACGCTGACCGGGCCGGGCACCCAGCCCCAGCGGTTGCCGAAATGGGCCCAGCGGCCATAGTGCGACGGGGCGAAGCCCCACGGCGCGTCATCGATCCAGGTCCAGCCCCACGGCGCCACCCAGGCCCAGTGCCCGGTGCTGTACGGCGCCCAGCCGGACGGCACCGCGCGCGGGAACCACACCGCGCCGTAGCCGGCGTCCTGCTGCCAGTCGCCATAGTCGTCCAGTGCGGCGTAGCCGGTCATCTCGCGCGGCACGTAACGCGCGGAGACGGACTGATCCTCGCGGGCGTCGCGCGCGGCGGTCCATTGGTCGAAGCCGTCGGGCGGCGGGTACGCGCCCGCGCCGGCATCGGCAAGGTCGGTGCCGGCAAAGCGCATGCGCTGGCCGCGTGACAGCTCGATCGAGCGCGAATCCCCATACAGGACCGCGCTGCCGTGGCGCATGCTGACCAGCGTGGTGCTGCCATCGGGCGAGACATCGATCCGATAATCGCCCGGTTCATTGGGCACGAAGGCGAGGTTCGGCGTATCGACTTCCACCCGCTGGCCCTGCGGCAGGGCGCGCACGCGCAGTTGCAGCGAGCCCTGGGTGAGCTTGACCTGTGTGGTGTCGTCGTCGAGATTGAGGATGCTGGCGGCGGTGGCGCCGCCCAGCCGCACCGTGGTGGTGCCGGCATGCACTTCGGCCCGGCCGCCCGGATCGACCCAGAGCCGGTCGCCGGTGGTCACGGGCCGGTTCAGGCCGATGGCCGCCCACTCGTCCGAGCCGGCCGGCGCGAAGCTGATGCCACCGGCCACGTCAGTCAGCGTGGCGATGCGGGACGACGGATCGGCATATTGCCCGTTCGGCGCCAGCGCGTCGGGGTTGCCCAGGACGGAGCCGTCGGCGGTGCCCTGCGCGTAGCCGGGCGGCGCGTAATCCTGGGCCTGCGCCATCAAGCCATGCGCCACCAGCGCGGCGGCCAGGCCAATCCCGGCAAGCGGCGCCAGCCGGCGCGGCCATGCAGAAACCGAAGCCGAAACCGGGCGATCAAAGGGTTGCATCGTGCGAGTCATCTCTGTTCCGGACGCCCACCGCGCTTGGGGGGCGTCGCCGTACTGTCACCGTATATCGGATAACGGCAGGGAACGCGACTTGCGGACCTGACTTTGTAAGCACATATTTCCCCGGCGCCGTCCGGAGGTCGGGCGGATATGCGCGGAAACAAGTCTTGCAGATGCTGACAGGGCGCCGGGGAGCGCAACTGGTTTGCTGCAACGCAGCATTGGCGGTCAGCGCGGCTGGCTGCGCAGGAAGTCGGTCAGCCGGTCAGGCGGCATCGGGCGGCCATAGAAATACCCCTGCGCCTCGATGCAGCGGTTGGCGAGGAGGAAATCGCGCTGCTCGGCGGTCTCCACCCCCTCCGCCACCACGCCAATGCGCAGGCTTTCGCCCACATTGATGACCGAGCGGACGATGGCGGCGTCCACGTCGTCCTGGGTGACATTGCGGATAAAGGACTGGTCGATCTTGAGCCGGTCCACGGGAAACGTCTTGAGGAAGCTCAGGGAGGCGTAGCCGGTGCCGAAATCGTCGCAGGTCAGCGTCACGCCGTCGCGCCGCAGGGCCTGGAGCTGGTCGGAGACGTCGTCGCCCTGCTGCAGGGCGATGGTCTCGGTGATTTCGATCTCCAGCAGCTTCGCCGGCAGCTCCAGCGCGCGCAGCACATGGCGCACCTCGGTCAGCAGCCGGCTTTCCGCCAACTGGGCGGCGAACAGGTTGATGGCCACGCGCGGCGGCTCGGCGAAGGTCAGCGACCACGCCCGCGCCTGGGCGCAGGCCGTATGCAGCAGCCACATGCCGACGTCCCCGGCCACGCTGCTGGCCGCCAGGGCGTCGATGAAGGCGGCTGGCGTCAGCAGGCCCAGGGTGGGATGGCGCCAGCGCATCAGGGCCTCGGCGCCCACCACGCGGCCATCGCGCAGGTCCACCTGGGGTTGATAGAGCAACTCGAACTGGCGTTGGGCATAGGCCTCGCGCAGCGCCTGCACCAGCGAGAGCCGCGTGGTCACGTCCGTGCGCATCTGCGGCTTGAAGAAGCGGATGGTCCGCCCGCCGTCGTGTTTGGCCCGGGCCAGCGCCAGGCTGGCCGCCGCCAGCACATCGGACGAATTCTCGCCCCCAGCCGGCATCACGCAGGCGCCGATACTGGCCAGCACATGGTGCCGGCGGCCGTTCATTTCATAGGGGGCGGACAGCATCGACAGGATGGCGGCACTCACATGGCGCACCAGCGTCGGGTCCGAGATGGATGTCAGGAGCACGCCGAACTCGTCGCCGCCCACGCGCCCGATGATGGCGTCGCGCGGGGAGGCGTCGGCCAGCCGCCGGGCCACGCCCTGGAGAATGGCGTCGCCCTCGGCATGCCCGTGCATGTCATTGAAGGCGCGGAAGTCGTCGATGCCCACCAGCAGCAAAGCAAAGCGTGGCGGCGCCTCGCTGCGCAGGCGCGCCTCCAGTCGCGTCAAGTATGCCTGGCGAGCGACCACGCCGGTCAGCGGATCGAGATCCGCCGGCGGCAAGGCGCCAGTCGCCTGTACCTCCGACCTGGCCACCATCCCTGCCCTATCAGTTGTGATGAACATAGTTCCCGCTCAAGCTATTTGGCAAGTGTGACGAAAACCATGGAAAAATCAAGCGGTACAGAAATGCGGCGCAACCGCGCAACGGCGCGGGCTGGCGGGCGTCCGTCCGGCGCCGGCCGACGTTGTCAGCGCCGGACGCATACAGTACCCTACGCCGCAAACGCCTGCCGCACCCGGGGCGCCATCCGCCTTCCGGCCGATAGCGCCCCGCCGCGAAACCTGCCAGCGGCCAATTCAAGAAGACCAACGCGGACCCGACCGTGAACAACTGGACCCTACGCTCGCGCATCCTGGCGAGTTTCAGCCTCATTCTCCTTGTCATGGCACTGATGGGCGTGGTCGCCTACAACCGCCTGTCCGCCATCGAGCATGAAAGCGATGTCATGCGCAACGATGCCCTGCCCGGCCTGAACTACAGCGCCGGCATGCGCGGCATCTGGGGCGAGTTCTACGTCCTGGCCTGGCAGATCGTCACCACCGAGGACGCCACCCAGCGCGGCCGCCTGCTGGCCCAGCACCAGGACGCCACCCAGCGCTTCCACCGTCTGGAACTGCTGTATGAAGCGTCCATCGTGCGCGCGGACGATCGCGCCCGTTTCACGGCGTTCAAGGAACTTCACACCCGATATGACCAATCGGCGCAGTTGTATCTCGATCCGACCAAATGGCGGGACACCGCCACCGCCGAAGCCGCGCTGCGCGGCCAGGCGCACGACGTCTGGCTCGACGGTCGCAAGGCACTGCAGGGGCTGGTCGATGACAACAACGCCATCGCCAGCGACGCCGCCAAGGACATCACCAACGCCGTGGAAGGCGCCAAGACGAGTATCGAGGTGGCGCTGGGGCTCGCGGTGGTCGTGGCCGCGGTCTGCGGCTACCTGCTGCTGCGCTCGATCACCGTGCCGATGGGCGGCATCGTCTCGCTGCTGACCGGCATGCGCGGCGGCGACCTGCGCCAGCGCATGGCGCTGGGGCGGCGCGACGAGTTCCTGGCCGTCGAGGAAGGCTTCAACCAGATGGCCGGCGAGCTGACCACGCTGGTCGGCCAGGCGCAGCGCTCGGCCATCCAGGTCACCACGTCGGTCAACGAGATCGCCGCCACCGCCCGCCAGCAGCAGGCCACGGCCACCGAGACCGCCGCCACCACGACCCAGATCGGCGCCACCTCGCGCGAGATCTCGGCCACCTCCCGCGACCTCGTGCGGACGATGGGCGAAGTCTCCCACGCCGCCGAACAGACCGCCGGGCTGGCGGGCACCGGGCAGGTCGGGCTGTCGCGCATGGAGGCCACCATGCACCATGTGATGGAGGCCGCCGGCTCGGTCAACGCCCGGCTGGCCACGCTCAACGAGCGCGCCGGCAATATCAATCAGGTGGTGACCACCATCGCCCGCGTGGCGGACCAGACCAACCTGCTGTCCCTGAACGCCGCCATCGAGGCCGAGAAGGCCGGCGAGTACGGGCGCGGCTTTTCCGTGGTGGCCACCGAGATCCGGCGCCTGGCGGACCAGACCGCCGTTGCCACCTACGATATCGAGCAGATGGTGCGCGAGATCCAGTCGGCCGTCTCCGCCGGCGTGATGGGCATGGACAAGTTCTCGGAGGAAGTCCGGCGCGGCATGTCAGAGGTCACCCAGGTGGGCGACCAGCTCTCCCAGATCATCGGCCAGGTGCAGTCGCTGGCACCGCGCGTGCAGATGGTGAACGAGGGCATGCAGGCGCAGGCCGGCGGCGCCGAACAAATCAACCAGGCGCTGATGCAGCTGTCCGAAGCCGCGCAGCAGACTGTGGAGTCGCTGCGCCAGTCGAGCCAGGCCATCGACGAACTGACCCTCGTCGCCAACGAACTGCGCAGCGGCGTCTCGCGCTTCAAGGTGTGAGCGCCGGCTCCACGACCCGCATGTCCCGCCATGGCCCTCTTCCTGCTGTTCCGCATCGGTCCTGACCACTACGCACTCGATACCGCCGAGGTAGCCGAGGTGCTGCCGCTGACCACGCTCAAGCAGATTCCGGGGGCGCCGGCATGGGTTGGCGGGCTGATGGTGCGGCACGGGCAGCCGGTACCCGTGATCGACATCCCCGCGCTGGCCACAGGTACGCCCGCCGTGGCGCGCAAGAGCACGCGGACCGTACTGGTGCACTACCGCCGCCCTACCCACGGCAGGCATGTCATCGACCAGCCCGCGCGCCTGCTCGGCCTGCGGCTCGAATACGCCACGGAAACCCTGCGCGCCGATGCTGCCGCCTTCGTCGACAGCGGCATCGACCCTGCCCCGGTGCGCTATCTCGGACCTGTGCTGCACGACACCCGCGGCCTCGTGCAATGGGTGCGCGTGGGGGCGCTGCTGCCCGATGCCGTGCATGACCTGCTGTTTCCCGATCCGGCCCCGGCATGACCGACGCCCCGCACCCGCTCACGCCCATCGAAGTGTTGCTGAAGGAACGCATCGGGCTCGATGCGGGCGCCGTCGGCACCGGCACGATCGCGCGTGCCGTGCTGGAGCGCCAGATCGCCGTGGGGGCCACCGACCTTGGCAACTACTGGAACGTGCTGCACGCGGTGCCGGACGAGTTGCAGGCGCTGATCGAAGCCGTGGTAGTGCCGGAGACCTGGTTTTTCCGCCATCGTGAAGCGCTGCTGGCCATGGCGAGCTTTGCCGCCCACCGCAGCTTTGGCGATGGCGTGCCGATGCTGCGCGTGCTGAGCGCACCCTGCTCCACCGGCGAGGAACCGTACTCCATCGTCATGGCGCTGCTGGACGCGGGCGTGCCGCCCGAGCGGTTTCGCGTGGATGCCGTGGATGTCAGCGCCCGGGCGCTGGAGCGCGCGCGCACCGGCCACTATGGCAACAACGCCTTCCGGGGCCGGCCGCTGGACTTCCGCGAGCGCTACTTCACGCCCGTGGCGGCGGGCTACCAGATTGCCGATAACGTCCGGGCGCAGGTCCGGCTGCTGCCGGGGAATCTCCTCGATCCGTCGCTGCTCGCTGCCGAGCCGCCCTACCACGTGGTGTTCTGCCGCAACCTGCTGATCTATTTCGACCCGGACACGCAGCGCCACGCGGCGCAGGCGCTGGTACGCCTGACGCGCCCGGACGGCCTGGTCTTCGTCGGCCCGGCAGAAGCCAGCCTGCTGACGCGTGAAGGGCTCGCCAGCGCCGGGGTGCCGCTCGCCTTCGCATTCCATCCCCATCCGGTGCGCCCGCCCGCACGGGAAGTGCCGGCGTCCCTGGCGCCGGCCTTGCCGCGCGCGCCGCTGCCACCCTCCCCCACTGTGCCGGCGCGCCGGCCCCAGCCTGCCCCCGCATTGCGCGCCACACCGCCCGCCGCCACGCGCGTGAATCCGCCCGCGCCGCAAGCCGGCAGCGATGCGCTCACCGCGATTTCCGCGCTTGCCGACCGTGGCGACCTGGCCGGCGCCACCGTCGCGTGCGAGCAATTCCTGGCGCAGCGCGGCCCATCCGCCAACGCCTACTGCCTGCTTGGCGTGCTGCACGACGCCGCCGGCCATGTAGCCAATGCGCATGCCGCCTACCGCAAGGCGGTGTACCTCGAACCCGGCCACGAGGAAGCGCTCTACCACCTTGCCGCCCTGCTCGACAGCGAGGGCGATGCCGGCGGCGCCGCCCGCCTGCGCGAGCGCGCCCAACGCCACGCCCGCATGAGCCATGGTTGAAACCTCCGCGACCCGGCTGCCGAACCTTGCGGCCATCGACGATTGCTGGCGACGCATCGGCGTGTCCGGCGACGCTTCCTGTCCGCTGCTGGTGACGCACGTCCACTGCCGCAACTGCCCGACCTACGCGCAGGCCGCCACGGCGCTGCTCGACGCGCTGGCCGTCGACGATCTCGTAGATGCCGCCACGCTGGATCAACCTGCCGGGGGCGCCTCCCACGTCGATCGCGCGGCGGGCCAGTCGTGCGTTGTCTTCCGCGTGGGCGACGAATGGCTCGCGCTGCCGACCGCCGTGCTCGGCGAAGTCACCGCGCCGGCGCCAATCCACTCGCTGCCGCACCGCCGTCACGCGGCGCTGGTCGGGGTGGCCTCAGTGCGCGGGGCGCTGCTGACCTGCGTGTCGCTGGCGCTGCTGTTCGGCGGCACGACGACCGATACCAGCCGCACGGGGCGGTTCCTGATGCTGGGCCAGGGGCGCAATGCCATTGCGCTGCCGGTGGCCGAGGTGGCGGGCGTGCAGCACGTGCCCCACACCGCACTGCTGCCGCTGCCGGCCACGCTGGCGCGCGCCTCCGCACACTACACGCGGGCATTGTTCGAGCATGAGGGCCACACAGTCGGCCTGCTCGACGCCGACCTGCTGCGGCAGGCCCTGTCGCGGAGCCTGTCATGAATCCCGAACAGCTCCGCGATGCCTCGATGCTCGAGCTGTTCGCGCTCGAGGCGGACGCGCAGGCGGAAATCCTGAACGCCGGCCTGCTGGCGCTCGAGCGCGAGCCCGCTGCGGCCGCGCACCTGGAATCGTGCATGCGCGCCGCCCATTCGCTCAAGGGCGCGGCGCGCATTGTCGGGCTGGATGGCGGCGTGCGCGTGGCGCATGTGATGGAAGACTGCCTCGTCGCCGCGCAGCGCGGCGGCCTGCTGCTGACGCCTTCCCACATCGACGCCCTGCTGCAGGGCACCGACCTGCTGCAACGGATCGGCCACCCCCCCGGCGGCGCCCTCGACTGGCCCGAGCGGGAAGGACTGGCGGAGATCGACGCGTGCGTCGCGCGCCTCAACGCGCTGCTCGACGGCACCGACCCGGAGCCTGCGCCCACGCGGATGCCGGCGGTATCCGTGGAAACGCCCGAGGCGCCTGTCGCCGAAGTCCCGCCCGCCGCTCAGAGCATTCCGGCCATTCCGGCCATGCCGGCCACTGCTGACACGCAGGAGCGCATGCTGCGCGTCAACGCGGACCGGCTGGACCGGCTGCTGGCCATGGCTGGCGAAGCGATGGTGGAGACGCACTGGCTGCGCCCGTTCGGCGGCGCCATGCAACAGGCGCGGCGCCAGCAGATGCGCGCGCTCCAGGCGCTGGACGGCCTGCAGGCCCTGCTGGCCAGTGCCGACGGTACCGTGCCACGGCTGCGGGCGGCGCTGGCCGAAGCGCGCCAGTTGCTTGAGGAGAGCCATGGCCAGCTTTCGCAGCGCGTGGAGGAAATCGACCAGTACGATCACCGTGCGAGCCGGCTGTCGCGCCAGCTTTACGACACCGCGCTGTCCTGCCGCATGCGGCCGCTCTCGGACGGCATCATGGGCTATTCGCGCATGGTGCGCGACCTCGGCCGCGCGCTCGGCAAGCCGGTGCACCTGACGCTGGCGGGCGAGCAGACCCAGGTGGACCGCGACATCCTCGAGCAGCTCGACGCCCCGCTGGCCCACCTGCTGCGCAACGCGGTGGATCATGGCATCGAGCCGCCCGAGGTACGCCGCGCCGCCGGCAAGCCAGAGGAAGGACGCGTCTCGTTGCATGCGCGCCATAACGCGGGGCGTCTCGTCATCGAGATCTTCGACGATGGTGCCGGCGTGGATTTCCACGCGCTGCGCGATGCCATTGTGCGCCGCAGCCTGGCCCAGCCCGAGACGGCGGCGCGGATGTCCGAGACCGAGCTGCTCGAATTCCTGCTGCTGCCCGGCTTCAGCCTGCGCGAGACGGTGTCTCATGTCTCGGGGCGCGGCGTCGGGCTGGACGCCGTGCAGGACATGGTGCGCGCCGTGCGCGGCAGCCTGCGGCTCTCGCAGCAGCCCGGCAGCGGGCTCCACTTCCATCTCGAACTGCCGCTCACGCTGTCCGTCGTGCGCACGCTGCTGGTGGAAGTAGCCGGCGAAGCCTATGCCTTCCCGCTCGGGCACGTCATGCGTGCCGTGGCGGTACGCCGGGACGAGATCGAGCAGGTGGAGCAGCACCAGCACTTCCGCCATGGCGGCCGGCCCGTCGGCCTCGTCAGCGCGGCGCAGTTGCTGCAGCGGCCCGAGACGGCCACGCAGGACGCCGACACCGTGCCCGTGGTCATCATCGGCGAGCAGGATCGTGTCTATGGCATTGCCGTGGACCGCCTGTTGGGCGAACGCATGCTGGTGGTGCAGCCGCTGGCGCAGGCGCTGGGCAAGATCAAGGACATCGCGGCGGGCAGCCTGACCGACGACGGCACGCCCGTCCTGATCTTCGATGTCGAGGACATGCTGCGCTCGGTCGAGAAACTGGTGTCCGATGGCCGGATCGAGCGCGTGCGCCAGGCTGGCGCCGGCGCCGCCGACGTCCGCCGCAAGCGCGTGCTCGTGGTCGACGATTCCCTGACCGTGCGCGAGCTGGAGCGCAAGCTGCTGGCCGGGCGCGGCTACGATGTGGCGGTGGCCGTGGACGGCATGGATGGCTGGAACGTCCTGCGCGCCGAGCCCTTCGACCTCGTCATCACGGACGTGGACATGCCGCGCATGGACGGCATCGAACTGGTCAGCCGCATCCGGGAGGAGCCGCGCCTGCGGCAGATGCCGGTGATGATCGTGTCGTACAAGGACCGCGAGCAGGACCGCGAACGCGGATTGCAGGCCGGCGCGGACTATTATCTGGCCAAAGGCAGTTTCCATGACACGGCGTTGCTGGACGCCGTGCTGGATCTCATCGGCGAGGCACGTGCATGAAGATCGGTATCGTCAATGATTCCCCTCTGGCCGTGGCGGCGCTGCGGCGCGCCATCGCGCTCGATGCCACGCACGAGATCATCTGGGTAGCTGGCGATGGCGAGCAGGCCATACGCATGGCCGCCACGCAAACGCCGGACCTGATCCTGATGGACCTGTTGATGCCGGTCATGGATGGCGTGGAAGCCACACGGCGCATCATGGCCGCCACGCCGTGCGCGATCGTCGTGGTGACGATGGATCTCGGGCGCAACGCGGACCAGGTGTTCGCGGCGATGGGTCATGGCGCGATCGATGCGGTGGACACGCCCACGCTGGCCGAGCCGGACACGCAACTCGCGGCAGGGCCGCTGCTGCGCAAGATCCGCAATATCGCCAGGCTGCTGAACGGCCGCGCGATCGCATCGCATTCCCTGACCGCGGCCACACCCGCGCCGGCCGCGCCACGCCTCGTGGCCATCGGCGCCTCGGCGGGCGGGCCGGCTGCACTGGCCACGCTGCTGGGCGCGCTGCCGGCTGACTTCGGCGCGGCGGTTGTCGCCGTGCAGCACGTGGACGAGGCGTTCGCGCCCGGCATGGCCGAGTGGCTCAACGCACAATGCGCGCTGCCGGTGGGCATCGCGCGCGCCGGCGAGAGGCCGCAGACCGGCACCGTCGTCCTGGCTGGCACGAACGATCATCTGCGGCTGGTGCATGCCGCGCGGATGGCCTACACCCCGGAGCCGGGCGATTACCTGTACCGGCCCTCCATCGACGTCTTCTTCGAATCGGTGGTGGAGCACTGGCGCGGCGAGGCGGTCGGCGTGCTGCTCACCGGCATGGGCCGCGACGGTGCCCGCGGCCTCAAGGCCATGCGTGACCGGGGCTACCTGACCATTGCGCAGGACCAGGCCACCAGCGCGGTGTACGGCATGCCCAAGGCGGCTGCGGCGCTCGACGCCGCTGCAGAGATCCTGCCATTACCCCGGATTGCCGCGCGGCTGGTCAAGGCGTGCGGCGGCGGTCAACAGAACAAGAACAAAGCACAGGATGCATGAAAATGCCAAGACCTAACCCACCGGCCGATGCGGCGGCCAATAGCGCAAAAGGCGCCAATAACGAGTACATGGCGATGGTGCTGCTGGTCGACGACCAGGCCATCATCGGCGAAGCGGTGCGCCGCGCGCTGGCCGGCGAGCCTGACATCGACTTCCACTACTGCGCGCAGCCGGACGAGGCCGTGGCCGTGGCGGAGCGCACGCAGCCGACCGTCATCCTGCAGGACCTGGTGATGCCGGGCACCGATGGCCTGACGCTCGTGCGGCGCTATCGGGAGAACCCCGGCACGCGCGACATCCCCATCATCGTGCTCTCCACCAAGGAAGAGGCCACGATGAAGAGCGCCGCGTTCGCGGCGGGCGCCAACGACTATCTCGTGAAGCTGCCGGACACCATTGAGCTCGTGGCGCGCATCCGCTATCACTCGCGCTCCTACCTGAACCTGCTGCAGCGCGACGAAGCGTATCGGGCACTCCGGCAGAGCCAGCAGCAATTGCTCGAAACCAACCTGGAACTGCAGCGACTGACCAACTCCGACGGCCTGACCGGGCTCTCGAACCGCCGCTATTTCGATGAATACCTGAGCGCCGAGTGGCGGCGCGCGCAGCGCGAGCAGACGCAGCTGGCACTGCTGATGATCGACGTGGATGCCTTCAAGGCCTACAACGACACCTACGGCCACGTAGCTGGCGACGAGGTGCTGCGCCGCGTGGCGGGCGTGATTCGCGACAACTGCGCGCGGCCGGCGGACCTGCCCGCGCGTTTCGGAGGCGAAGAGTTCTCGATGATCCTGCCGGCCACGTCGGCGGGCGGCGCAAGGCTGCTCGCGGAGAAGGTGCGGCGCGCGATCGAGTCTCTGCAGATTCCGCACAGCGGGTCGCCTACCAGCGACATGGTGACCATCAGCATCGGCGGCGCCGTGATCGTGCCCGATGAGAATGGCGATGCCAGCCGTCTCGTGCAGGCAGCGGATGCCGGCCTGTACCAGGCCAAGCGCAATGGCCGCAATCAGGTCGTGATGGTGTAAGTATTTCCACGCGCGCGGCACCGCGCCGCGCGCCACCCCTCCCGCCTCAAAGGCCGACAACGCCCGGCGCCGTGTAAGAACTACCCGCCCCCTTCGGCCCATGCTTCGCGCCTCGGCTTTGCGCGGCATTCGGCACGCCTGATGCACGCGGCACTACGTGTACTTGTATCAGCTTTGTAACCGAACTGTGGGAATTCTCCGACATTGATATCGGAGGTGCCCGGCTGTCCCGCACCTTCCCGCATGCCTATCGTTGCATCAGGCAAGCGCATTCACGCACGGCTGCCAGCAGAGCAACTAGCAACGATTGCCCGCGCGGCACGCCACCATCGCCATTCGAGAGAGCACCGGCGCATTGGGCTGGTGTGAGATCGTGTGCGTCCCGCGCGCCCCAATGATCCCAACGTAAAAGAGGTGAACAACTATGGCATTCAAGCGGAACATCATTCTGGGCCTGGCGCTCGCGACCACGGCAGTCCTCGCAGCCTGCGGTGGCGGCGATGACGGCATCGACGACCGCGTGGGCCTGAGCAAGCCCTCGGTACGCGTCATCCACGCCGTGACGGCCGGCCCCAACGTCGACGTGCTGCAGAACGGCGCGCAGACCTCGCTGACCAACATCCCCTACAAGACGGTCTCGGGCTATTTCAACGTCGAGGAAGGCAACAACCTGTTCGCGTTCAACCTCGCCGGTACGTCCACGCAGATCGGCTCGACCACTGTTTCGGCGCACACCGGCCACAAATACACCGTGGTGGCGCTGCCTGGCACGACGTCGGCCGACGTGCTGCAGATCGATGATCCGTACGGCAAGGGCCTGCTGGACACCTCAGCACGTATCCGCGGCCTGAATGCCTCGATCAATGCGCAGAACGTGGATATGTACCTGACCACGCCGGCGCAGGATATCGCGGCCGTGACGCCGACCATCGCCGCCATCGGCTACAAGAGCGCAGTGCCGGCCTCAGGCCAGGATTCAATCTATGTGGATGGTGGCACCTATCGCCTGCGCGTGACCACGGCCGGCACCAAGACCGTGATCTTCGACTCGGGCGCACTGACCGTGAACAAGAACGATGACTGGCTGATTACCACGATCCCGGCTGACGGCTTTGGCGCCGTGGTGCCGAACAAGATCAAGGTCCTGGTGGCACAGAGCAGCACCAGCAACGCCACGGCGCAGGAACTGGTCAGCCAGTAAGCCTCGCCACATGGCAAGAGCCCTCTCCTCGGGCCAAGGACGCCGCCGCTTCAGGCGGCGTCTTTCTTTTGCGCGTGGTTGCCGGCGCCCGGCAGGTCTGACTTGAGCACGTCGAGATGCGACAGGTAGGCATCCAGTTCGGCGCGGCCGCTGTCGGTGATGGTATAGACGCGACCGTTACCTTCCACCAGCTCCGCCGTGATCGAGCGGGCGATCATCAGGCTGCGCAGAATGGGCCGCAGTGCGCGGATGTTCTTGTCGATGCCGCGCTCGCGCAGCCGCTCCATCAGACTGAAGACGGTGGACGGGCTGGCTTGAACGAGCTTGAGGATATAGAGCCGGGAAACGACCCGGTCGAGCGAAGGCGTGATCATGGGCGCAGTCGCTTTGGAAAGTCCTTAAAAAAACGGGGTGCGCGAGGCACCCCGAAAGCTTGCGTTGTGTGCCCGGCAAAAGCCGGTGTTACTCAGGAGCGCGCCACGGAGCGCTATTCCTCCTGGAACGCTTCCTCGCGCTTGGCCTTGATCGACGGCAGTGCCACCACGGCCACCAGTGCGGCAGCGGCAATCAGCAGGCCCATCGACAGCGGGCGCGTCACGAACACGGTGAAGTCACCACGCGACAGCAGCAGCGAGCGGCGGAAGTTCTCTTCCATCATCGGCCCCAGCACGAAGCCGAGCAGCAGCGGTGCCGGTTCGCACTTGAGCTTCAGGAACAGATAGCCGATCACGCCGAAGCCGGCAGCCATGAAGACGTCGAACGTCTGGTTGTTGACCGAGTACACGCCAATGCCGCAGAACACGAGAATCGCGGGGTACAGGAAGCGATACGGCACGGTCAGCAGCTTCACCCAGATACCGATCATCGGCAGGTTCAGGATGATCAGCATCAGGTTGCCGATCCACATCGAGGCGATCAGGCCCCAGAACAGCGCCGGGTTGCTGGTCATCACCTGCGGACCGGGCTGGATGTTGTGGATGGTCATCGCGCCTACCATCAGCGCCATCACCGCGTTGGGCGGAATGCCCAGCGTCAGCAGCGGGATGAAGGAGGTCTGTGCCGCCGCGTTGTTGGCCGATTCCGGACCTGCCACGCCTTCGATGGCGCCCTTGCCGAATTCATGCGCGTACTTGGAGGTCTTCTTCTCGAGCGAGTAGGCCGCGAACGAAGCCAGTGCCGCACCGCCGCCCGGCAGGATACCCAGCGCGGAACCCAGGGCCGTGCCACGCAGCACCGCCGGAATCATGCGCTTGAAGTCTTCCTTGGTCGGAAACAGGTTGGTCACCTTGTTCGTGAACGTCTCCCGGGCTTCCTTCTGCTCCAGGTTCGCGATGATTTCCGCGAAGCCGAACATACCCATGGCCAGCGCGACGAAGTCGATACCGTCGGTCAGCTCAGGCACGTCGAACGAGAAGCGCGCCGCGCCCGAGTTCACGTCGGTGCCGATCAGGCCCAGCAGCAGACCCAGCACGATCATCGACACAGCCTTCGGCAGCGAGCCCGAAGCCAGCACCACGGCACCGATCAGGCCCAGCACCATCAGCGAGAAGTACTCGGCGGGGCCGAACTTGAACGCCAGTTCCGACAGCGGCGTTGCAAAGGCGGCCAGGATCAGCGTGGCCACGCAACCGGCGAAGAACGAGCCGAGACCGGCAGTGGCCAGCGCCACGCCGGCACGGCCACGCCGCGCCATCTGGTAGCCATCGATGGTGGTCACCACCGACGACGACTCACCCGGCAGGTTCACCAGAATTGCGGTCGTGGAACCGCCGTACTGGGCGCCGTAGTAGATACCAGCCAGCATGATCAGCGCAGCCACCGGGGGCAGCGTGTACGTGACCGGCAGCAGCATGGCGATGGTGGCGAGGGGGCCAAGGCCCGGCAGCACGCCAATCAGCGTCCCCAGCACGCAGCCGAGGAAGGCGTACGCGAGGTTCTGCAGGGACAATGCCGTGGAGAATCCCAGGGCAAGGTGATCGAACAATTCCATTTGGACGGGCTCCTTAGCCGGTAATGAAGGCAGGCCACACCGGCATCTGCAGGTTGATGCCGTACACGAACGCGCCCAGGCTGATCAGCACGAGGACCACACCGTTCAGGAGTGCGCCCTTCCAGCTGAACTCATGGCTCGCCATCGACGAGACCAGCACCAGCACGAAGACCGACAACACCATACCGAGGGGCTTGAGCAACAGACCGAACAGCACCACGGAACCGAGAATCCACAACAGTGTCTTGAGGTCCCAACGCGCGAGTTGGTCTTCTTCGCCCTTCGTCGAGAGCGAACCCAGCGTCACGATCGCGCCCAGCAGGGCGAGCACGAGTCCGAGCAGGAACGGAAAATATCCTGGCCCCATCTTCGCCGCCGTTCCCATGGAATAGCCGCGCGCGACGAAGGAAAAGCCCAGACCGACCAGGACAAACATCAGGCCGGAGGCAAAGTCCTTTTGGCTGCGTATGCGCAAAATGAATCTCCTCAAAGTGGTGAAAATCGGTACCGCGCGGCACGCCGGCTCTGGCGCCCGCACTGCGAATGCATGACAGGCAAGCATCCGATGCGACGGAGCGAACAGTAGAGACGCGATCTTTCAGGCGCCTTTCATTTGTCTGGCTTCAGGGTAATTCCTGATTCCCGCACCGTATGCGGGCCAAGGCCAATGAATCATGTCGTGATGCAATTCATCGAAGCGAATTGCAGCCCATGAAAGTCAATTGAAAGGCGAGGCGAAAGGCGAATGAAAGAAAAAACGCCGCATGACGCGGCGTCCTGGTGGTTGGGCGGAGTTTTGCTTTCGAACGCCTTACATTGCTGCACCGCGGCGCACGCGGCGACTCAAATGTCTCTCATGTGAAAGCGCATTCGCCTGTTACCCGATCACCGGGCGGGCGATGTCGCGGCATCGGCGTCTTCGCAAGGCGTGCCCATGCTGGTATCGGGTGCCTGGCCGACAGCCTCCGCATGAGGCTCGGCAGGCAGGATGTGGCTGCGCTTCCAGTTGCCGAAGCGGTAGTAGGCAAAGGCCAGCGCCACGGACACGACCGAGCCAACCGGGAAACTCCACCAGATCGACTCGGCGCCGATATGCGGCTCCAGCAGCCATGCGAACGGCAGCCGGATCCCCCACATCGACACGAACAGGATAACCAGGGGCGCCATGACCGCACCGGTGGCGCGCACCGTGCCAAACACAACAATCGTGAAGCCGAACAGGATGAACGACCACAGCACCACGCGGTTGATATGCTGGGCGATGCCAATCGCCGTGCTGTCCTCGCCAAGAAAAATGCCGAGCGAATGCCGGTTGAACAGGTAGATCAGCGCCACCAGCGCCCCGGTCATCACCACATTGAACAGCAGGCCCATGCGCGTAATGCGGGCGACGCGCGGCCACAGGCCGGCGCCCACATTCTGCGCGACCATCGACGACACGCTGGCGCCAACGGCCAGGGCCGGCATCTGCACGTAAGTCCATAACTGCGAGGCCACGCCGTAGGCTGCCGTGGTCTGCGAGCCATAGGTGTTGACCAGCGACATCATGACAATCGCCGACGATGAGATCACCACCATCTGCAGGCCCATTGGCAGGCCTTTCGCCACCAGCGCGCGGAGAATGGCCCGGTCGGGCCACAGCAACGCCAGTTGCTCCTTGTGCAGCAGCAGGAAATGGCGTCGCCGGTACAGCACCGCAATCATCGCCACGAGGCTCACCAACTGGGCGATCAGCGTCGCCAGCGCGGAGCCGGCGATGCCGAGCGCCGGCAACGGCCGGACACCAAAGATCAGCACCGGGTTCAGCACCACATCGAGCACCACCGACAGCAGCATGAAATAGAACGGCGTGCGCGAGTCCCCTGCGCCGCGCAGCGTCATCATCACGAAGTTGTAGAAATACATGAACGGCAGCGCCACGAAGATGATGCGCAGGTAGATCACCGCCAGTGGCGCCGCGTCGTCAGGCGTATGCATGGCCGCGAGGATGTGCGGCGTAAAGACGAAGCCAAGCACCGACGCCAGGATCGACAGGCCCACGAAGAACGTGGTGCCGGTGCCGACCACGCGGCGCGCTTCGTCGATATTCCGTGCGCCCACGGCCTGGCCAATCATGATCGTGTTGGCCATGCTGATGCCGAACACCACGCCAAGCAGGAAAAACAGGATGATATTGGCGTTGGACGTGGCCGTCAGCGCGGCCTCGCCGAGGTAGCGACCCACCCAGACCGAGTTGATCGAAGCGTTCAGCGACTGAAGGATGTTGCTGCCCAGCACCGGCAGCGAGAACAGCAACAGCGTGCGGCCGATCGGGCCCGTGGTCAGTCTGGCGTCTGGCTTCATGGCGGGCGTGCGGGACGATGTGCGGCATATCGGGTCCGCCAGTCTAGCGTGAATCCTCCCGGGGCAAGTGACCGATTATCGGCCATCACTACCCCGTGCGCGTTCCGGCCCGACGCGTTAAGCTTGCGGTTTCTCGACCCGACCGACTCAGGAGACACGCATGTACCAGGATCTCGCCCTCTATATCGATGGGGAATTCATCAAGGGAGGCGACCGGCGCGAACAGGATGTCATCAACCCGGCGACCCAGGAAGTCCTCGGCAAGCTGCCCCACGCCACCCGCGCCGACCTCGATCGCGCGCTGGCCGCGGCGCAACGCGCTTTCGAGACGTGGAAAAAGACCTCGCCGCTGGAGCGCTCCGCCATCCTGCGTCGCGTAGCAGAACTGACGCGCACGCGCGCCAAGGAGATTGGCCGCGATATCACGCTGGATCAGGGCAAGCCGCTGGCCGAGGCCGTGGGCGAAGTGATGATCTGCGCCGAGCACGCCGAATGGCACGCCGAGGAAGCGCGCCGCATCTACGGCCGCGTGATTCCCCCGCGCAACCCGGCCGTGCGCCAGATCGTGGTGCGCGAGCCGATTGGCGTCTGCGCCGCCTTCACGCCGTGGAATTTCCCGTTCAACCAGGCAATCCGCAAGATCGTCGCGGCGCTGGGCGCCGGTTGCACGCTGATCCTGAAGGGCCCGGAGGATTCACCGAGCGCCGTGGTGGCCCTGGCGCGCCTGTTCCATGACGCCGGCCTGCCCCCGGGAGTGCTGAACATCGTCTGGGGCGTGCCGAGCGAAGTATCGACCTACCTGATCGAATCCCCGATCGTGCGCAAGATCTCGTTCACGGGTTCCGTACCAGTGGGCAAGCAACTGGCCGCGCTGGCCGGCGCGCACATGAAGCGCGTGACGATGGAGCTGGGCGGTCATTCGCCGGTGCTGGTCTTCGACGATGCCGACATCGAGCCGGCCGCCGAAATGCTGGCGCGCTTCAAGCTGCGCAACGCCGGCCAGGTGTGCGTCTCCCCGACGCGCTTCTACGTCCAGGAAAAGGCTTACGACAAGTTCCTGGCGCGCTTCACCGAGGTGATCGGTTCGATCAAGGTCGGCAACGGCCTTGACGACGGCACGCAGATGGGCCCGCTCGCGCACGAGCGACGTATCGCATCGATGGAGCAGTTCCTTGACGATGCCAACCACCGCGGCGGCAAGATCGTGGCGGGCGGCGCACGCATCGGCGACAAGGGCTTCTTCTTCGCCCCGACCGTGGTGACGGACCTGCCTGACGACGCCAAGCTGATGGTGGACGAGCCGTTCGGCCCGGTAGCGCCGGTCACGCGCTTCAAGGATGCCGAGGAAGCCCTGCGCCGCGCCAACAGCCTGCCCTTCGGCCTGGCCTCGTACGTGTTCACCAACTCGCTGAAGACGGCCCACCTGGTCTCCAACGGCCTCGAAGCCGGCATGGTCAACATCAACCACTTCGGCATGGCCCTCTCCGAAACGCCGTTCGGCGGCATCAAGGACTCCGGCATCGGCAGCGAAGGCGGGATGGAGACATTCGACGGGTATCTGGTGACGAAGTTTATTACGCAGATCTGAGCGTAAAGGCGGGCGCACGTGGCCCGCTAGCTGAAGACAAAGGCCGGGGAAACCCGGCCTTTGTTTTGAATCCGCGCATCCACGAACCCTGGCTACTTGAAAAACACCCCCCGCGTCAGGAACGTGTAGTCCGCCTCTTCCGCCATCAGCCATACCAGCACCAGCAGGCACAGCGGCGGCAGCAGGATGGCGCAGATCAGGGCCATGCGCTCCCACGCCATGTGCATGAACACGGCGATGATCAATCCGGCTTTCAACGCCATGAAGATCAGGATCAGGGCCCAGCGCAGGAAGCCCTGCACGTGGAAGTAGTCCACCATGTACGACATCGTGGACAGGATGAACAGCAGGATCCAGACCTTCAGGTACAGGCCGATCGGGTGGGCCTGTCCGCCATGCGACGACGGTTCGGTGGCCAGATCGGGAGCGGTGGGAGTCGATGCCATGGCCAGCCTCACCAGAGATAGAACAGCGCGAAGATAAAGACCCAGACCAGGTCCACGAAGTGCCAGTACAGCCCGGAAATCTCCACAGGCTGGTAGTTGCCCGTGACGTCGTAGTGCCCGCGCTGCACCTTGTTGGCGATGACGAGCAGGTAGATCACACCACACGACACGTGGAAGCCGTGGAAGCCGGTAATCATGAAGAACGTGGAGCCGAACTGCGCCGCCCCCATCGGGTTGCCCCAGGGCCGCACGCCCTCGTGGATCAGCTTCGACCATTCGAACGCCTGCATGCCGACGAACGATGCCCCGAGGACCGCCGTGGCCAGCATCAGCATCGCGCATTCGCGGCGCTGGCGCCGGTAGGCGAAGTTGACGGCCATCGCCATGGTGCCGCTACTCGTGATCAGCACGAACGTCATGATGGCGATCAGGATCAGCGGCACCTGCCGGCCGGCGATCTCCAGCGCGAACACTTCGCTCGGATTGGGCCACGGCACGGTCGTCGACATCCGCACGGTCATGTAGCCGGTCAGGAAGCAACTGAATACGAACGTGTCGGACAGCAGGAAGATCCACATCATGGCCTTGCCCCACGACACCTTGAAGGCCATCTGGTCAGACGACCAGTCTGCGAGCAGGCCCTTCACGCCGGACGGCAAATGGTCTGCCATGCCGTGCGCCGGCGGCGTGGGCGATGTGGGCGACGAAACTGGCGAGGTCATCGGTATTCCCCTTCTCTGCTAGGCGGTGCCGCAGATGTAGCGGACGATCTCGGGCGTCAGCCAGCCCAGCGCACCCAGCAGCACGAGCCACAGCGCCAGCAGGAAGTGCCAGTACCGGGTACACAGGCCGATACGCGTCACTGTGCGCGTGCCGCTGCCGCGATCCATCGCCACATAGGCGAATGCGACCAGCCCGCCCACCACGTGCAGGCCATGCATGGCCGTGAGCAGGTAGAAGAAGCTGCCGGCGGGATTGTTGGCCGGCACCACATGCAGCGCGTACAGCGCCTGCCAGGCCCAGAGCTGCGACGCCACGAAGGCCGCAGCACCAAGACCGCCCAGGCGCAATGCCGTGCGCGCGCGCTCCATATGTCCCGCCCGCGCGGCACGCGTGGAAAGCTGCATCGCCACGCTGGCCGCAGCCAGCAGTCCGGTGGACAGCCATACCTGCCAGGGCAGCGCCACGCGATGCCAGTCCGGGCTGTCCATCCGCATTGCAAAGGCGACGAGAAACAGCGAGAACAGCGACGTGACGACGCCAATGAACGCCCACAGACCAATGCTGCCAGGCGCGCGCACCTCGCGGTCGTGTGTGGCGTCGCCCCCGCCGGGGCCGCCGCTCGGCCCCTCGCGTGAGACCCGGAACACGCCTGACGGCGATTGCGTGGCGATGGATTCGGCGTTCATGCCACGGCCCCCTTGCTTTCGTATGGCTCGGGCTCATGCCCGCCCGCCTCCGGCGGCGCATTCTGGGCGATGAAGTCCTCGGGCGCGCCCGGCACGCTGTACGCATAGGCCCAGCGATAGACCACCGGCTGGTGCGGCCCCCAATTTCCGTGTACGGGCGGCGTATCGGGTGTCTGCCATTCCAGCGACGCCGCGCGCCAGGGATTCGGCCCCGCAGGCCGCCCGTGTCGCACGCTCCATGCAAGGTTGTAGACAAACAGCAGCTGTGCGAAGGCCACCACGAACGCAGCAATCGAGATATACATGTTCATCACGTGCGCCGACTCGGGAATGAAGCTGTAGTTGTCGAACGCGTAGTAGCGGCGCGGCATGCCCAGCACGCCCAGGTAATGCATCGGGAAGAAGATGGCGTAAGTGCCGATGAAGGTGACCCAGAAGTGGATATGCCCCAGCGTGTCGTTGAGCATGCGCCCGGTCACCTTGGGATACCAGTGGTAGAGGCCACCAAACACCACCAGGATCGGCGACACGCCCATCACCATGTGGAAATGCGCGACAACGAAATAGGTGTTGGAGAGCGGAATGTCCACGCTGACATTGCCAAGGAACAAGCCGGTCAGCCCACCAATCACGAAGGTGCTGATGAAGGCAATCGCGAAGAGCATCGGCACGGAGAAATGGATATCGCCACGCCACAGCGTGATGACCCAGTTGTAGACTTTGATGGCCGTTGGCACCGCGATGATCAGCGTTGTCGTGGCGAAGAAGAAGCCGAAATACGGATTCATGCCGCTGACAAACATATGGTGCGCCCACACCACCACGGAGAGCAGCCCGATGGCGAGGATGGCCCACACCATCGTGCGATAGCCGAAGATGCTCTTGCGCGAGTGCACGCTGACGAGGTCCGAGACGATGCCGAACGCCGGCAGCGCCACGATATAGACCTCCGGATGCCCGAAGAACCAGAACAGGTGCTGGAACAGCAACGGGCTGCCACCCTTATAGTCGAGCTGCTGGCCCATCGACACCATTGCCGGCATGAAGAAGCTCGTGCCGAGCGTCTTGTCGAGCAGCATCATCACGCCCGAGACGAATAGCGCCGGAAACGCCAGCAGCGCCAGGATGGTCGCCATGAAGATGCCCCACACGGACAGCGGCATGCGCAGCAGCGTCATGCCCTCGGTGCGCGCCTGGAGCACGGTGGTCACGTAGTTCAGGCCGCCCATCGTGGCAGCCACGATGAAGATCACCAGCGACACCAGCATCAGGATGATGCCCCAGTCATAGCCCGGCGTGCCGGGCAGGATGGCCTGCGGCGGGTAGAGCGTCCAGCCTGCGCCCGTGGGCCCGCCCGGCACGAAGAAGCTCGCCAGCAGTACGATCACCGACAGGAAATAGACCCAGAAGCTGAGCATGTTGAGGAACGGGAACACCATGTCACGTGCGCCCACCATCAACGGGATCAGATAGTTGCCAAAGCCGCCCAGGAACAGCGCCGTCAGCAGGTAGATCACCATGATCATGCCGTGCATGGTGACGAACTGGTAATAGCGGTTGGCGTCGATGAAATCGAACTTGCCCGGGAAGCCCAGCTGCATCCGCATGAGGTTGGAGAGCGCAACGCCGATCAGCCCTACGATGATCGCGACAATGGTGTACTGCACCGCGATTACCTTGTGGTCCTGACTCCAGATGTAGCGCGCCCCGAAGGTCTGCGGGCCGTGGTGGGCATCATCGGCGTAAGCCATCTCATCCTCCTCCCGCGCGTTACTTGCCCGCCTGCGGCGTGGCGGCCGCGCCGCTGCCGAGCGAACGGATATAGGCCGTCAGCGCGGCGACTTCCGCGTCGGAGACCGGCATTGGCGGCATCAGCGGCCCGAAGCCCTTGATCAGCCGCGCGTGCGGATCGACGATCTCGGTCTTCAGGAACGCATCGTCCACCGGCGCGCTGCTGCCGTCGGCGAACGTCTGCGTGCTGCCGTACAGCCCCTTCCATGTCGGCCCCACGCCGGGCTTGCCGTCCACGCTGTGACAGGCCACGCAACCCTTGCTCTGGGCCAGCGCGCGGCCCTGCTCGACGAGGTCGGTGCCGGAGGCCACCGTGGTCTCGGGCGTGGGCGTTGCGGCCGTGCCCGGTGCCGCGGCCATCGGTGGTGCTGTCTTGGCCATCGTCATCGCGAAGGTCTGCTGCTTGGCAAGCCATGCATCGAACGAAGCCTGGTCCTCCACAACCATGTGGCCGCGCATGTTGTAGTGCCCCACGCCGCACAGCTGCGCGCAGAGGATGTCGAACTTGCCGGCCTGCGTGGGCGTGAACCAGAACGAGGTGACCATGCCCGGCACCATGTTCATGCGCGCGCGGATCGGCGGTACGTAGAAGTCGTGCAGCACGTCTTTCGAGCGCAGCAGCACCTTCACCGGCCGGTTCAGCGGCAGATGCACCTCGGGCCCCACCACGATGATGTTGTCCTGCCCGCGCGGATCGTCGGGATTGATCCCGAGCGGGTTCGTCGCCGTGACGAAGCGCGCATCGGATGTGCCGAGCTGCCCGCTCTTGCCGGGAAAGCGGAACGCCCATTGCCACTGCTGGCCCACCACCTCCACCACCATCGCATCGCGCGGCGGGCGCACGTAGTCGGCGTAGACGATCAGCCCCGGCGCCAGCATCGCGATGATGCCGATGGCAGTGAGGCCGATCAGCCATAGCTCCAGCTTGCGATTCTCCGGCTGATAGGCAGCGCGATGCCCCGCGCGATGGCGGTAGCGCCACACGACGTAGCCGATGAACAGGTTAATGACGATGAAGAAGAAGCCCGTGATGACCAGCGTAATGGTCAACGTATCGTCCATCTGTTTCCAGTTGGACGCGAGCGGCGTCGCCCACCACGGGCTCACGAAATGAAAGAGCACCGAAGCGACGACGATGACGACGAGTGCGATGGCTATCGCCATATCCACCCTCCTCCACGCGGAGGCAGTACCGCGAGGGATGCGCAGGTCACGCAGGTGGAATAAGACTAGTGCATGGTCTCAGGTCACTGCAAGGCGACATCGCCGCGCCGTCGTGCGGCGATGCACAAACTCGCCAGGGATCTAGTGCGATACGTCTCGGCTCTCCAGCTTCCAGTAGCAGAGCGCGATGGCCATGCCGAACACCAGGTGCCCGATCAGCGTGTGCCAGCCGCGCGCATCCACGAACCACGGAAACACGCGCGTCATGACATAGAAGTTGAACAGGTAGACCACCAGCCCGAACACGGCGCCGGCCAGCATCGACATGCCCACGCTCGAATCCAGCTGGAACGGCGCGATGAGCGCACAGAGCACCATGCCAAGTATCGCGCCCAGCACGAAATGGATGATCACGGCCACGGCCACGGTTCCGACGCTGAACAGCGAGGTCTGCAACACGTCCTGGCCCATCACGATGGCTGCGATCATGCGCGTGGTGCCCCATGGATGGACCCCCGATACCATCGTCGACCAGAACATCTCGAGCACGATCAGCAGCGCGCCGGCTGCGAGTCCCGATACGGCGGCCGCGGTCCAGTCTGGCAAGCGGCGCACGTAATGGTGCGATTGCATGTGAAGTTCCATGGCGTCCTCCTACGTCGAACATTGTTTCCGATCCAATGCGCAGCGCCCGGCGGCGCCGTGGCGCGCGCTGAGTCCAGCATAGGACACGCGCCCACGCGCGGCGGCGGCCCGTGCCGATTTGCGTACCTCGGCGCGGGTCATGTCTCGTGGGAGATACCTGGGGCGTTGCGTGCGCTGCACGCACGTTTCAAACGCTGCGGGAGAACCCTGAGTCCGGCGGCCTTGTATTCGCCACACAGGGCCTATACTGGAAACACAAAGAAGCAAGACAGGAGACCGCCATGATCCACCTACAGGCGCACGATCTTGTATTTCTGATCCCCATGGCGCTCGTCGGGCTACTGGCGATGGGCGCGATTCCGGTGGCCGCCAAGGCGTTACGCATCAGTTGCCGTTGCGCCGGCGCGATCATCGGCGTCTTGTTAGGCGTGCTGGTCCTGGAGGCGTTGCCGCTGCTGATCTAGGCAAGACCCGCAGCGAGGCGCCTCTGTAAGTGAGAGGAGAGGCGCGATGTCACTCACCCTGCTCGCCGCCCTGATGGCGGCGCTGCTCGCCGTGACTGTCGCGAGCGCGATCTGGCACTGCAGCCATCCGTACCGGATGCGCTACAGGCGCTGCGCGCGCGAGCGCAGGCGCCGCATGGGCATCTGCCGCCAGCCACCCCGCCACCACGGATGACGGGGGCCGATGACCGGCCCCCGCGCCCGGCCATCCCCATCATTGTCGAATCGAGAAATCGACCCGGTTCGGTCCGCCTTTGTCCTTGATCCCTTCAGCCGTCAGCTTCGGCGCGGTCAGGAATAGTTTCGCGTCTGGCACCTTGCCGTCGCGTTCCAGCGCCTGCTTGACGGCCAGCGCACGCTGGTCAGCCAGCGCCCGCAACTCGGTATCGGTCACGGGGGCGTGTTCCAGCAGCAGCTTTTCCATCTCCTGGGTAGACAACGACTTGTTCAGGCCGATGAAGTTGGTGGGCTTCCTGAACGACTCGCGCTTGTACACCGCTGCCACGTACTTTGGATACTCCTGCGGCGACACCGTCACCCGCGCGCCCTGCTCGCCGCCTTCGCCTTCCTCCGCCTGCGCGCCTGCCTGTGCACTGCGGCGCAGCTCGCGCTGCTTGGCTTCTGCCACGCGCTGGTCCAGCCAGACGCGGCGGGCGCCATCGGCATCGGTCGCCGGATCGATCCGCCCGCTGATCTCCAGACGCAACGAAGGCCGGTCGTTGAGTGCCTTGCCCACCGTAGTGATCTTGTCGCGCGCGGCATCTGTCAGCGTAGAGGAACCCGGCGCGAACTCGATATAGCCCAGCTCCTCGCCGCTGCCGCCAAACGCCGAGGCAATCAGCGAGAACGGCGACGTGATGGCCTTGGTAAGCAGGTTGACGATCACACGCACGATCACGCCGCCGATGCTGAACTCGGGGTCGGACAGCGACCCCGACACCGGCAGGTTCACATCGATCACCCCGTTGCGGTCCTTCAGCAACGACACGGCCAGCAGCACCGGCAGCTTCACCGCGTCCGGGCTGTCTACGCGCTCGCCGAAGGTCAGCTGATCCAGGTAGAGGTGGTTGCGGGCGTCGAGCTTGCCATTCTCGATCTTGTACCCCACGTCCACCGTGAGCTTGCCCTTGGTGATCGGGTAGCCGGCGTACTTGGCCGCGTAGGGGGTCAGGCGCGTCAACTCCACGCCGGCCGCCTTCGCGGCGATGTCGAGATACAACTGCTCGCCGAGCGGATTGATCTTGCCGCTGATGCTGACCGGCGCGTCGTCGTCGAGCCGGCCGTCGAGCACGAGATCTGCCGGCGTCGGGTCCGCCGACGATACCTTCGACACCGAGCCCTTCATGTCGGTCAGGTTCGCCGTGTAGTTCGGCTTGATGAAGAAGTCCGAGAAATTGATGTTGCCCTTCTGGATTGCCACGCCGCCGAGCCGGATCTGCGGACGCGGGCCAGCAGGTGCCGGCGCCGCGGCCGGTGCCTTGGCCTGCGGGGGCGGAGCCGCCGGCGCGGAGGCGGCGGGTGCCGAGGCAGGGTTCGCCTGCGTCAGACTGGTGGAGGGCGCCGCTTCGCCCTTCTCCGCGCCGCCCGCCATCACGTCCTGCAGGTTGAGCCGGCCATTGGCATTGAGAATCACGCGCGCATAGAAGTCGGACAGCGACACGCTGTTGATACCCAGCTGCAGCGGCCCCTTGGCCTCGTCCATGTTGAAGTCGACGCCGGTCACGGCCAGCGCGCGCCAGCGCAGGAAGTCCTCGCCACTGATGCGGTCCACCGTGCGGACGTTGCCGGCCAGCACGTTGCCGTTGAAGCGCGCCGCAATCGGCTTGCCGGCTGGCGCCACCACGCCGAGCTTGCCCTTCACCGACAGCAGGCCGCTGCGCAGCGCCGCGTTGAAGCGGTCCGCCATGTACGGCTGGAGCGACGTCATGTCGATGTCGCGCAGGTCCACCTGCAATTGCGCGGCCGGCAGCGTCGGCGTGACATCGCCGTCCAGGCTCATCACGCCCTTGCGGCCACTCTCCGCATGCAGCTTCAGCGGCATTGCGCCGGCCGCGAGCGGCCAGGTCACGGTGCCCGTGGTCAGGCCGATATTGCGGAACTGATGGATGACCGGCCGGCCGCGATTCGCCTCGGCCGGCGCATAGTCCGCCAGCCGTGCGGCGCCCCCTTCGACCGATACCTTGCCAAGCCGGACTTTCCATCCCGGCGGGGCAGCAGCGCCGTTGCGCCCATTCGGGGCGCTGGCGGCGGGCGCAGCCGGGGCGGGCTTGGCGGGCACCGCCTTCCGCTCGGCGGATTCCACCGCCCAGATGCGGGCCATTTCCAGCAGTTCGCCGTGATGGTCCCGGGTGGCAGCGATCTGCGGCTTCACGAGCGAGACCTGCCCGGCCTCGAAGCTCTGCCGCGCCAGGTCGAGGTTGATGTCCTCGAGCACAAGCTTGTCGGCCCTGACCAGCGGCAGCTTGTCGCCCTCCAGATCGGCGGCGCGGCGCGTGACGCGCAGCGCACGGCCCCTGCCGTTGCCCGTGTTGTTGCCCCGGGCAGCCGATTCGGCGCGTGCGGCTTGCCGTTCGGCTTGCCGTGCCGCTTGCCGTTCGGCATTGGCCGGGCGTTCGGCCGCAGCCGGGGTGGCCGGCAGGACGATCGGTTCGCGCGTGGCCACGTAGACCGGCGACAGTTCCAGCCGGGATTTCTCCAGCGTGAACTGGAACACCGGCTGGGACCACGCCATCTTGTAGTGGAGTTCGGCATTGATGCCGGTGTCGCCAAACTGACTGCGCAGTTCGCGCGGCCACCAGGCAGCGAAGCCCTGCGGCCGCAGCCCCGTGGATTCGAGCGTGCCGGCCAGCGTGCCCTGGGCCAGCGCCAGCTCCCCGGTGTGCCTGAGGGTCTGGCCGTCGGCGATGGTTATCGTCGCGTCGAGCTTCGCCGGCTTGTCGCCGGTGCTGGCCAGGCCAGCCACGTCCACGCTGACCGGGCCAAGATCGAGCTTGCCGGGGCCGGACGGCGCGAGTTCATCGACAAAGCCAATCCGCGCATTCTTGAGCGCCACGCGCTCCACGGCATAAGACCACGGCACCTCCTCGGCCTTCGGCGGCGCCTGCACGCCGGCAGCGGCCGGGGCGGAGGCGGGAGCGGCGGGCGCAGCCGGGGCGGCGGCAGGCGCCGGCGCCGGTGCCGGTGCTTTCGCGGCTTCCGGCAGAAAGGCCGTGGCGAGGTTCAGCGTGCCGTCGGCGCGCCGGGCGGCCTGCAAACCCAGACCCTCCAGCTCGATGCTGCGAATCTGCGCCTTGTGTGCGAGCGGCTCGAGCCGGCCCACGTCCACGGTCAGCTTGCCAGCCTTGAGCAGTTCCGCGCCTGCGTGCGTGCGCACATCGGCATCGCGCAGGGTCACCGTGCCGGTGACGAACAGGTCCTGCTTGTCCTTGTCCTGCCGGAACCCGATGTTCAGGCGCGTATCGACCAGCCCGCCCTTGACCTCGGCATCTTTCAGGCGCGGCGCGAACGCCATGTAGCGCGCCACCTCCAGGCCGTCCAGGTTGACGTTGAGATTGGTCTCGCGCGTGTCGGCAAATGGCTGCGTGGTGCCAGCCAGCGCCAGCGGCGTGCCGTTGATCTTCGCAAACAGCGTCGGCCGCGTGTTGATCGTGGCGTCGTGCGGCAGGTTCGAGAGGAAGGGCAGCGTCAGCGTGAAATTTTCCACGCGCTGCACCGTATCCAGCACCTTGTCCTCGTAGACGAAGCTGGAGTTGGACACCGCGATATTGCTGACGGAGAAACGCGCCGGCTTGCTGTCAGCCGGCTTGGGCGGCTGGGCGGCAAAGCGCTCCTGCACATCGGCGAAATTCATGCGCCCCTGTGCATTACGCGTCACACGAACGGCCAGCCTGTCGATATGGAGGAAGTCCACCACCGGCGCGAGGTGCCACACCGAGGCCGCCGAGGTATTGGCCTCGATCTGCCCCAGCGTCACCATCGGCGTCTTGCCGTCAGGCTCGAAAATGGTCAGGTCGTTCAGCGTCGCGGCCAGCTCGAACGGCCGCACGTGTGCCGCGCCGAGCGTGACCTTGCGGCCCAGCGCCTCGGTCGCATTCTTCTCGACCAGATATTTGATCAGCGGCGGTCCGCCAAAGTAGCCGGCGAGTCCGAAAATCGCCAGCGCGGCTACCGCACCGCCCGCCACGCGCAACGCCACCCGCCTGCGGGGCGTCGCCATGGCCGCCCCGGTGGCGGCCTGGATGGAATCCTTGAAAGCCATGTCACCCCAGAAGATTTGACCCCACACGCCAATGTCGTCGGCTTTTTTTATGGTTCGCCGATGGCGCTTTGTATCCCGGATTTCACTTCTTTTGGGCATTATTGTGACGGATTATGGCAGGCCGACGGGCGATTTTGAATCCGGCCGCGCCAAAATCAAATGGCGGGTGGGTCGTTCTGGTATCTTTACGCCTTTGCGAAGCGTCCCGTGGCGCCCCCGCCGGCCTACCCGCCGGCCACAGGCCCGCCCATTCCGCGCTGTCATCCGTTCGGCCGTCCCCTCCACGTCATCCGTGTTGCGCGCTTCGCATGTGAATTCACCATGCGAGTCATTTCATGCCTACCACCAGCAGTACTGTCGGGGCTCTGGGCGCGCAGGACGGCAAAGCCGCCCGCCCGCTGACCGGACAGGATTACAAGACGCTTGCCCTCGCCGCCCTGGGTGGCGCGCTCGAGTTCTACGACTTCATTATTTTCGTCTTCTTCGCCACCGTGATTGGCGAGCTGTTCTTCCCGCCTTCCGTGCCGGACTGGCTGCGCCAGCTTCAGACCTACGGTATTTTCGCCGCCGGTTACCTGGCACGCCCGCTGGGCGGGATCATCATGGCGCACTTCGGCGACCTGCTCGGCCGCAAGAAGATGTTCACGCTGTCCATCCTGCTGATGTCCGTGCCGACGATGCTGATGGGCCTGCTGCCCACCTATGCCGCGATTGGCCTGCTGGCGCCGATCGCGCTGCTGATCCTGCGCATCCTGCAGGGCGCGGCCGTCGGCGGTGAGGTGCCGGGCGCCTGGGTCTTCGTCTCGGAGCACGTGCCGCCTCACCGCATCGGCTACGCCTGCGGCACGCTCACGGCGGGCCTGACCGCCGGCATCCTGCTCGGCTCGCTCGTGGCCACCGGCATGAACACCGTGTTCACGCCGGCCGAGCTGCATGACTACGGCTGGCGCCTGCCGTTCCTGCTGGGCGGCGTGTTCGGCATCGGCTCGATGTACCTGCGCCGCTGGCTGCATGAGACGCCCGTGTTCGCCGAGCTCCAGCAGCGCAAGGCGCTCGCCGCCGAAATGCCGCTGAAGTCCGTCGTGCGCGACCATCGCGGCGCGGTGGTCGTGTCGATGCTGCTCACGTGGATGCTCTCCGCCGGCATCGTCGTGGTGATCCTGATGACGCAGGGCTTCCTGCAGAAGTCGTATCACTTCGACGGCCGCACCGCGCAGCTGGCCACCAGCATCGCCACGCTCTGCCTGTCGGTCGGCTGCATCGTGGCTGGCCTGCTGGCCGACCGTTTCGGTGCCCGGCTGACGCTGTCGGTGGGCGGCACGCTGCTCGCCATCAGCGCCTATGTGCTCTATACGACGATTGGCGCGCGCCCGGACCTGCTGATTCCGCTGTACGCGGTGGCCGGCTTCTTCGTTGGCTCGATCGGCGCCGTGCCGTACGTGCTGGTGCATGCCTTCCCGCCGCAGGTGCGGTTCTCGGGCCTGTCCTTCTCGTATAACGTGGCCTACGCCATCTTCGGCGGCCTGACGCCGGTGGTGGTGACGCTGATGCTCAAGAACGATCCGCTCGCCCCGGCGCACTACGTGGTGGCGGTATGCGTGATTGGCGTGGTGACGGCGCTGTTCGTGCGGAAGCGTTCGCACTGACGTCCCGATACTCGCCGCAAAGAAAAACGGGGAAGGCTGCTGGCCTTCCCCGTTTTTTTATGCCCCGCCGCGTCGGTGATCGCGGAAAAACTGCCACATCAGCTTGCTGGCGTCAGGGCCGGTATCGCTGTGGTAGCGCACCTTGCCGTCGCCGCCGCTCCAGGCGTGGCCCAGGCCGGCTACTTCCACGAGACGCACGAGATCGCGGTTCCAGCGGCCGAAGCGCGCGTCGCGGAAATCGCCATCCGGCACCGGCGGCGCGTCGTTGGCCGGCGCGGTGCCCAGGCGGTCGTCGAGGCGGTTATAGGCCAGGAACTGGCGCGCCAGCAGGCGGCCATTGACCGGATGCACCGCTTCGTCGGCCAGCCCATGCAGCACGATGGCCGGCATCACCGGGCCGCCCGGCACCGCACCGGCGGCGTCGAGCAGCCAGGCCGGCTCGGCCGCCGAGCCATGCTGCATCGCCCGGAGCCCGGCCCGGGGCGAATCGGCGGCGCCAATCACCACCCCTGAGTGCAGCCCCACGGCCGCCACCTTGCTCGGATAGCGCAGCGCAACCACCGCGGCCATCGCCGCGCCGGCGGAAAGCCCCGCCAGATAGATCTGGTCCGCGCGCACGTCGGGGCGGCTCGCCAGTTCGTCGATCAGCATCGCCACGGCCTGCGCCTCGCGGCCACCTTCGCCGGCGGCAAGGTCGAACCACTGCCAGCACCGATGCACCGAGCGCCGCAGCGGCTGCTGCGGATAGGCGACGATAAAGCCCTCGCGCTCGGCCAGCGCGTTCATGCGCGTGCCGGCTGCGAGATCTTCCGGGGTCTGCTGGCAGCCGTGAAGCATCATCACCACGGGCAGCGCGCCCTTGGCGCCGGATGGAATATAGAGACGGTACGAGAGCTGCGGCACCAGTTCGCCCGGCAATGGGGCGAGGCCGAGCTTCAAGGACTGCCACGTGCCGGGCAGGTCGCCCGGCGCGGTGTCACCCGGGGCCGGCGTGCGGCGGCGGGTTGCTGGAGACGCCAAGTCGAGGCGCCCCAGCCATGTTCGGATTTGCTTTGCGGTCCGGAATTGCGTGCGACCGATTTGTCGCAGTTGCGTCTCCCAGTCCGTCGACAGGCTTTTGGCCATATGAAGACTCCTGCTCATCTAGGAACGGGCCCCCTCCGCTATTGTGCGACGCAGCATACCATAGTCGGCCTGCTGGATTAGGGCCATTGTCTGCAAAGCACAACATGAGATTTCGAAACAGTTTTCCCCTTGCCGCGAGGGCGGCCGCCCCCCATGAGGCGCGGGAGAAAAGCTATGGCGTTTCAGCGAAAAAGAAAGAAAAAGGCGCAATGAAGGCGCCTGTTCTGACAACGATACAGCGGGATAGTGGAATCTACTGCTCTGCCACCTTTGTCCATCCCTCGGGCGAAAATGTGCGCAATGCGGCAGCCCGGCTGGCTGTGGAGGCGCCCAGGTCGCGCTCATAAAAGTGGCGCTCACTGTCCAGGATGAAGGTGTTGACGCCGCTGTCGCCATAGCGGGCCGGCCAGGCAACGATTGCGTATTGGGCGCTGCTGCCCTTCGGCGCGGCGATGATGCGGTAGCGGTAGCCGTAGAACGCCTCATTCGGGGGGGCGTCCGGGCCCATCGCCAGTGCATCGGGGCCGAGCGGACTGTCGTTCTCGGCCGAAGACGACGGCCAGTACAGCCCGTTGGTCTTGCCCGGGCTGCTGACGAGCTGGGTCGCGTAGCGGCCATTGCCGACCAGCTCGGCGTAGCGCTGCTGCGCGTCCGCCAGCTGGAGCAGGGTGTCCATCGTCACCAGTTCGTTGCGGCCGATGCGCCGCACATGCACCTCGCGCTGGCCGGCCGGCATGTCGAACTGCCAGCCCGCCTTGCGTTTGACGATGGGCACAGGGAAGGTCCAGCCGCTCTCCCCCACCGCCACGCGCGCCGTCTCTTCGCCCACGCGCTCCACCGCATGGTGGCGCGACCAGGCCGCCAGGAACTCGTAGATATCATCCTGATCGACGCCCTGCGGCGGCAGCAGCGTCCGGTAGTTCGGGCCGAGCACGCCCTTGAGCGCATCGTGGTCGCTGCGGGCGATGGCATCGCCCAGCGCGTCCGAGGCGGCCTCGGGCGAGGGATAGACCCGCTGCGCCAGCGCCGGCGCGGACACCGCCAGCAGCGGCACAGCCAGCAGCGCGGCGCCGAGGAACCGGCGCACGGTGCGTTTCATGGTGGCGGACATCGTCGCTCTCATCATGTCTTATCTCCGACCATGTCCAAAATGACCGCCACCGCCGCCGCCACCGCCTCCACCGAAGTGCGCGCCGCCCCCTCCGCCGCCGCCACGCTGCGGCATGGACCGCTGCGCCGGCTGGCTGGCGCGTTGCATGCCACCGGCATTCCCAGCGCGCTGGAAGCCGCCCGAACTCCCGCCGCGCTGCACCTGCTGGCGCATGCGGTCGCCGTTGCCGGCATCGCGGAAGGCGCTGTCACGATTGCTGTCCCGTGCGCGGTCGCGCGCGGCGGACTGGTCGGCCCGCTGGCGGTCGGCGCCGGCTGGCCGGGGGTTCTGCACGCCACCCGCGCCGGCGCGATTGACGTTCGGCCCGTGGCCGGCGATCGACTGGCCCGTGCGGCCCTGGAACGATTGCGCGGCGCGGTCACGCGCGGCATCGCGCGAGCCCGCCTGTGGCGTGGGCCGGCCGCCCGGGCCACCCTGCCCAAGCCGCTGCCCGCCCTGCCCCGCCTGCCCCACCTGCCGGTTGGCCAGCCCTTGCTGCCGCTGCGCGTCGAACCGGTTCGCCACATTCGAATTCTTGTACGGCACATTGCCGCGATTGGCCGGATTGTGCTGCCAGTTCACGTTGGAGCGGTTCACGTCGAGCCGCTGGTTCACATTGATATTGTTGTAGCGATTGACGTTGATGTTCACGTCGTGCGAGTTCCAGTTGAACCCGCCCCACAGTGAATTGACGGCGGCCACGCCAAGGCCAAAGCCCACGCCCGCCACCAGGGCGCTGGCGAAGACCGACCCGGGAGGCGGCGGATAGTAGGCCGGCGGATAGGCCGGATAGGGCCACGCGCCGTAGACCACGGTCGGGTTGTAGGTCGGCACGTAGACCACTTGCGGATTGGCAGGCTCGATCTGCACGATGGTCGTGCCGCCAGACTGCTGCGTCACCACCTTCTGCTGCTCGGTGGTCTTCAGCGTGCCGGCCTTCTGCGCCTGCACGCGCAGGCGCTGCACCGAGTCCATCACGTCATCGGGCTGGGCGAGAAAGGCATCGCCCACCGAGTTTACCCATTGCGGCTGGCGGCCCATCATGTCCATCACGGATGGGAACGCGACGAGCGACTGCACGCTAGGGTCCCACTGCTCGTTGGCCACCGCCTTGGTCGCCGCGTCGCCGGAGCGACTGGCGTTGGCCTTCGACCACTCCGCCGCCGCGGCCACATCGGCCGGGTAGGTCGACGCCATCAGCACCTGCGACAGCAGCGCATCGGGATAGAGCGCCACGGGTGCCAGCAACTGGTCGAGATGCGCATTGTCGAGCTTGGCCTGCGCCCAGGCGGCCCCGCCGCCGAGCAACAGCATCCATCCACAGCACCACGCCAGAATACGTCGCAACCGGTACATATTGGCTCCCACAATGACGGATGAGGGCGGACAAGGACAAACGAGGGGGACTACCTGGCCGACTGCGCGCACTCCTGGCGATAAGCCTCTTCCAGCCGCTTGCGATCAGGTGCGCGCTCCAGCGTGGAATAGGTGCGGCCATCGGCGGTAGTCACGGACGACTTGCCCTGTTCCCACTGCTGCGGCGCCTTGGACAGGCCGTTGAGCTGGTCCAGCAGCTGACGGCAGTGCTCGCGCTGCGAGACGCCCGGCGTGGGGCCCTCGCCGTTGAGCGTCGCCGTGGCCGGGTCGAGCATGCGTGGGGGCGGCGGCGCGATCATCGGCGTGCCCGGGTCCACCGGCGGCGTCTGCGCCCATGCCATGCCCGCTGTCATCACCAGCCCAATACCCACACCCCACGCTACGAAAAACGGCTTCACCAGGAAACTCCGGAAACTGCTGGCGAGGCACGCACGCATCGCCATGACGATAAACACCGGCCCGCACGCCCAGACAACGGCGACCCGCGCTACGCGCTAGCGGTCCTTGCCGTTGCCATCGCCATTGCGGCCGGTACGGTTGCGCAGCAGCTCGAGCTTGAGCAGTGCGTCCGCAAGCATACTCTTAAGTCGCGCGTTCTCCTGCTGCAACTGGCGCAGCCGGCGCCCGTCCGGCACATCGGATTCGCGTGCCGGGCCGTACTTCGCGCGCCATCCGTAGAACGACGCATCGCTGAAACCATAGCGCGCGCAGAGCTCCCGCACGGGCACCCCGCTGGCGGCCTCGGCCAGGTACATGCGGATCTGCTCCTCCGAATAGCGTCTGTTCATCCGAATGCCTCCGCTTGCCAAGCGCCCGCCCCGCGCAGGTACGCGGCCTGCCCACCCTGCCGGTAAGGTAGCCCAATGCCCGGGCAAAAGGAATTCAGTGTCTTTGCAGCGCGAGTTAAGCAAATTAACGACCCGGCCACGTGCCGCGCGTGGTCCGAGTCCGCGTCAGGCACGTCCGATGCTGACAGGAAAATGGCGCAAATTTCGGTATTCCAAATTGGACAAATTCATGCCATCACCCACTGCCGGACAGTCGCTTCAAACCCTTCAGGCACTGTGGGCGCATTCTCGCAAACACCGGTCGTGCAGAGTGGCCGCCGCCCTGCAAGCCGCGCCAGGCAGGGATTTCGCGTTGTCTGATTGTCCGGACATAAGGCTGGACATGCGTGCGCGAATTGTCAGGATTCGAACCGTGTTCCTAGTAGTTTGCTAAATGATGTATTAAGATTCCTCGGCACCAACTAAATTTCGAAACGCCTGCAAAGAGTGCCACAGCGCGCTTTTGGACAGGCGACTACCGGCGCGGATTTCATTGCCGCCGCCAACCGGCCTGAGGAAGAAGGGGACCACTGCTAACCGCCACGCGCCACGCAACGATCTGGAGTTGCGCGACGAACTCGTGGCATGCACTGCAGATTTCGGTAACCCGGGCGACTCTTGACCCTTTGCATTTTCCCGCCCTCTGGTAGTTCATGAGTCCTGGCAGTTTCGGCTTGGTCCGGCACGGGGGTGCCGACGCGCTTTTCAAGCCGCGACCACACAGGCAGGAAGTCGCAACTTCCGTAGTGCCCACAAAAAATAAAATCAACAATCTGGATCGGGAGAAGTCAGCATGCGGCACGTCAGCACCAAGCTTTTGCACGTCTTTGTCCTGTTGATGGAGTATCGGGACCTCAACGCGGTGGCGGCCTGCACCCAGGGCCGTGTCCCTACCGTAGCCTATAGCCTCGCCCGGTTGCGCGAGATCACCGGCGACGCGCTGTTCGTCAAGCGCAATGGCACGCTGGAGCCGACACCCCACGCGCTGCGGCTCGAGCATACTGCCAGGCAGATTCTGGCCAAGTGGAATCTGCTGGTGCGTCCGCTGGCCGAAAGCGCGCAACCTGGCCCCAGCGGACGTCGTATTTCCATTGGTTTTTCATCATCAATTGGCGATCCGGTCATCACCGAGATCCTCAGCACGCTGTGCGAGCAGTTTCCCCAGGACAGTTTCGTCACTCGGCCGGTCATCGCCGATGCCTCGCTGGCCGGCAACCTGGACACCGGTGAGCTCGATTGCGCCTTCGTGGTGGATGGCGCCACCGTGCCGGACGGTGTGATGCCGCACAGCATCCTTGCCACACCGCGCCGGCTGGTCAGCGCGGCGCGCGCCCATGGCCCCGACGACGCGGAGAGCGACTGGATCCTGCTGCAGGAAGACTGCGAGGCCGGCAGCCCGCTGCGTGCGTTCCTGGCCCGGCAGGCCAATACGCCGGGACATCGGGAGACCGTGGTGCCCTCCTGGCACACGCAGATCACGCTGTTGCACGCGGCCGGCGGCATCTGCCCGGTACTCGACTTCAACGTGCCGCTGGTCACGCGCGACCGCAAGACGCGCCTGCTGGCGCCGCCGGGCAGCTTCCCGGGCTGGGCCTCGCTCCAGTTCTGGACCGCCGAGCAAACCCCGGACCGCGTGGCGTTGCGCGACATCATGGACGTGGGTGCCGCCGTGCTGCGGGACCCCATCCGTGCCATCGAGAACCGCCGGCAGGGCCGGCCAGAGACACGCCGTCTGGCGGTGGCCTGACGCGCGCGCCCCCGGCGCCCCCGCGCCGGGACACCCACCCAGACACCCTCAGACCCCGCGCGGCAACCGCCGCGCGGGGTCTTTCCTTTCCGGCCATCCCTTTCCGCACAAGCGCAAGTCCCGGCTCACAGGAGCCTGCATTTTCCGAATCGTCTCAAATCATTTGCGCAGGAGTCCGCATTAATCTCAGCGGGCATTGTCGTGTGCCGGGTCGTATCCCGTTTGGCCCACGCGCACGCGTGCACGCAGCTACTGCGTGTTCGCGCCGCACGCCCTCCCGCGTGCGGCGCCTTTTTTCACGCCTGCCAAAGTCGTATCGGACCCATGTGCACAGGAGGCATTGGATGACATTGAGGATCTTGCTGGCCGACGACCATCCCGTCATCACGGCGGCAATCCGCGCGAGCTTGCAGACACAGACGGGTTGGGAAGTCTGCGGGGAAGTGGCAAGTGCGACAGAACTGCATCATCAGGTGGAAATACTGCAGCCCGACGTCGTGGTCACGGACTACCACATGCCCGGCCCCGCGGAACTGGACGGCGTACGGCTGATCACCAGCCTGCGGCGGCGCTACCCCGCGTTGTCGATCATCGTGCTGACGATGATCACCAATCCACTGGTCCTGCGCACGATCCTGGACGCGCACGTGCATGGCCTGCTGCTCAAGGATTGCCCATTGACCGAAATCGTTACCGCCATCGCCCGGGCGCAGCGCGGCTTCACCTACATCGGTAAATCCGCCCTGCGCGCGCTGGCGCCCACCGAGCTGCGCACCATGCTGCCGTGTGGGCGCAACGGCGTGCAGCGCCTGTCCGCGCGCGAAACCGAGGTCCTGCGGCTCTACCTGACCGGGCGCACGGTCACGGAGATCGCCGCCACGCTGTGCCGCAGCGTGAAGACCATCAGCCGGCAGAAGAACTGCGCGATGCACAAGCTTGGTGTCAGCAACGACCGCGAACTGTTCGAGTGCGCGGCGCTGCAGGGCGTGGTCCTACCCCTAGGACGGAACTGAGGCCAAATTGAAGAAAAACTGAAGAAGGACTGAAGCCATAGCCGTGGCAACCGCTCGCTATAATCGATTTCGTCGTATGACACCGTTGTCATGCGCCACCTACCCGACATGCCTGAACACCATCCCGCAACCACCACCCCACCGCCCGCCGGCACCCCCGGCCGCGCCGTACCCACCCTGCTCGTGGCCGCCCCGGCTTCCGGGCAAGGCAAGACCACCGTCACGGCCGCGCTGGCCCGGCTGCATGCCCGCCAGGGTCGCACCGTACGCGTATTCAAGACTGGCCCGGATTTCCTCGACCCAACGCTGCTGGCGGCGGCCAGCGGGGCGCCGGTGCATTCGATCGATCTCTGGATGACCGGCGAGGCCGACGCGCGCGCGCGGCTGGCCGAGGCGGCGGCAGTGGCCGACCTGATCCTCGTGGAAGGCGTGATGGGCCTGCACGACGGCACGCCGAGCAGCGCCGACGTGGCGCGGCGCTTCGGCCTGCCCGTGCTGGCCGTGATCCAGGCCGGCGCCATGGCCCAGACCTTCGGCGCGCTGGCCCACGGGCTGGCGCACTACGGCGCGCCGCTGCCGCCGATGCGGGTGCTGGCAAACGGGGTCGGCACGGCACGCCACGCCGACTTGCTGCGCGAAAGCCTGCCGGCGGACATCGGCTGGGCCGGCGCGCTGGCGCGCGACGCCGCGGCGAGCCTGCCCGAGCGCCATCTGGGCCTGTTCAGCGCCGACGAGCTGCCAGACCTGATCGACCGCCTCGACCGCATGGCGGACGCCCTCGAAGCCTTGCCGATCGGCCAGTTACCCCCAGCCGTGTCTTTCCCAGCCCCCGCGGCTCCGACCGCACCCGGCCCGCGCCCGCTGGCGCGCAAGACCGTGGCGATTGCCCGCGACGACGCGTTCCGCTTTATCTATCCCGCCAATGTGGACACGCTCTTCGCGCTGGGCGCCAATGTGGTGTGGTTCTCGCCGCTGCGCGACCGCACCCTGCCCGCCTGCGACGCGCTGTGGCTGCCCGGCGGCTATCCGGAGTTGCATGGCACCACGCTCGCGGCCAATGCCGACATGCGCGCAGCCCTGCGGCGCGCCCACGCGGACGGCTTGCCGATATTGGCCGAGTGCGGCGGCATGATGGCGCTGTTCGACACACTGGTGGACAAGGAGGGCGTCAGCCACCAGATGGCCGGCCTGCTGCCGGGCACGGTGACGATGCAACGGCGGCTCGCCGCCATCGGGCATCAGGCCGTGACGTTGCCGGGTCTGATGCCCGATGGCGACGAACCCCTGCGCGGCCATACCTTCCACTATTCGAAGACCGATTCGCCGCTGGAGCCGGTGGTGCGGGCGGTATCCCCGCGCGATGGCGCGCCCGGCGAGGCGGTCTACCAGACCGGCTCGCTCACGGCGTCATACGTGCATCTGTATTTTCCGACCAACCCGCTGGCCATTGCGGCGCTGCTGGGCGGGAAGGCGGGGTAGCGAAAGGGACGGGGGGCGGGCTCAGGCGGCGTCGCGCTCGGCCAGGGTGCGGGCCGCCGCATCGGCAATCCCCGCCTCGAGCTGCGCCAAACCCTTGGAGAGGTTGTGCATGGTCGTCTCGGACACATCGGCCAGCACGTCCTGAAGGAAGGCCGAGCGGCGCGGCAGGGCCTGATCGACGATATCGCGCCCGAGCGGGGTCAGCGTGACATTGGTCATGCGATTGTCGCGCTCGCTCGTGGTGCGCTCGATCCAGCCCAGCTCCTGCAACGCCTTCAACTGGCGTGTGAGGGCGCCGGGGTCCATGCCAACACGGTCCGCCAGCGGCTTTTGTGCGATGGGGCCATCGTGGCCATGCAGCGCGGACAAGATGCGCCAGCGCGGCAGCGGATGACCGATGCGCTGCTCGAACGCCGCCGCGTAAGCGCGGTAAGTGCGTCCAAACTGTTGCAATACGGCCAGGCTTTGTCGCTCCAGTTCCACTCCAAATCTCCTTTAGGCGGACGCTTGCATCCACGGGGGCGCCGTGATCTCAGGCGGATCAATCAGCTGCCATCGCGGGCTCCTGCACCCGCGTCAGCGTCACGGGCGGGACCCGGCGCACGCACCAGAGCCCCACCAGGGCCGCAATCGCCGCCACGAGCAGGCCAAGATGGATGGCCCCGACGAGCGATACGCGCGCCTGCTCGAGCAGCAGGGCTCCATTGTGCCCTGCCTCCTGGAGATTGGTCAGCAATTCTGCTTGCGCGGCCTTGTCGATCAGGATCTGGGGGTCGGTCATCCGCCCGGCCCAGTCCGACGCGCCGGCCGCCTGCAAGGCGCGCTCCACGCCGCCGGTATAGCTGCGCGTGACCATGGTGCCAACCAGCGCGGTACCGACCATGCCGCCCACCATCCGCAACGATTGCAACATCGCCGTTGCAATGCCGAGGTGCGCGCGGCCCGCCGTCTGCTGGGCGAACACGGTCAGGTTCGGCAGCACGAAGCCGAGCCCGAGACCGGCCAGCAGCATGGTACCGAGCAGCACCGTGTGATGCATGCCGCGCGTGGCCTGCGACAAACCGAGGCAAGCCAGCGCCAGCAGTGCGAATCCCGCATAAAGCATGCTGTTCGGCACCGGAATGCGCGTGATGATGCGGCCATTGAGAATGCTGCCGATGGTGATGCAGACCACCATCGGCGTCACCAGCAGCCCGGCTTCCTTCGGCGAATAGCCAAACCCGCCCTGGAACAGCAGCGGTGCGTAGAGCAGCAGCGCGAACATGGCAAAACCGCCCAGCACGCCAAGCACGAACAGCGAGGCCAGCGCCGGATTGCGGAACATGTCGAGCGGCAGCAGGGGGTCCGCCGCCCGGTGCGACCACTGCCAGAGGCCGACGAACGAGGCCACGGACAGCACGGCCAGGCCAATCGTCACGATGTCCAGCCCGCGCTCGGGCAGCCATTCCACCGAAAGCTGGAGGCAGCCGAGCCCCGCCGCAATCAGCAGCGCACCCAGCCAGTCCACCCGAATCGGCCCCTGCCCCTTGTGCGCCTGATGGCGCAGGTGCGGCAGGTATCGCCACGCGAACAACAGGCCGAGCAGGCCCACCGGCACGTTGATATAGAAGACGGCACGCCAGCCATACCATTCAGTCAGCACGCCGCCCATGGACGGGCCGATGGCGTTGGCAAGCCCGAACGCGGTGCTCATCATCACCTGCCAGCGCAGGCGCACGTGCGGGTCCGGGAACAGATCGGGAATACAGGCGAAAGCGGTGCCGACGAGCATGCCCCCGCCAATGCCCTGCAGCGCGCGTGCCGCCACGAGGAACGGCATGCTGGGCGCCATGCCGCACAGCACCGAGGCCACCAGGAAGACCACGATCGACACCAGCACGAATGGCTTGCGGCCGTAGTAGTCGCCCAGCCGGCCGAAGATCGGCACGGTGACGACCGAGGTCAGCAGGTAGGCCGTGGCCACCCAGGCGTAGTACTCGAAGCCCTGCAGTTCGGCGACCACCGTCGGCAGCGCGGTGGCCACCACGGTCTGGTCCAGCGCCACGAGCATCACCACGAAGGCGATGCCGATCATCGCCAGCAGCGATTCCCGGAACGGCAGGACTTGCCCGTTGCCGGACGAATGTGGAGCGCCCTGCCCTTCTTGTGACGCGGAAGTCATTCTATTGCCCGATCAATCGTTGTGTGGTCAATGATTATAGGTCGAAATTTCCTTAATTTGCAGGGCACATGTCGCCATGGAGCGGCGGCGGCACAACACCTAATATGAGTGGGAGCCGCAACCCCTGGAGTCTGTCATGCAGCCTGTCACGCTGATTGGCGCGCCCACCGATGTGGGCGCCAGCATTCGCGGCACCTCGATGGGGCCCGAGGCCTTGCGCGTGGCCGAGATTGCCGGGGCGCTGGCCCGCAACGGGCTGCAGGTGACCGACTTTGGCAACCTGAGCGGCCCGGGCAACCCCGGCCAGCTTCCCGTCGACGGCATGCGCCACCTGCAGGAAGTGCTGGCCTGGAACCGGCTGGTGTTCGACGCCGCCTATGGCTGCTTCGCCAGTGGCCGGATGCCGCTGCTGATGGGCGGCGACCACTGCCTGGCCATCGGCTCGATCAGCGCCGCCGCGCGCCACTGCCGCGAGACCGGCAAGCGGTTGCTGGTGCTATGGCTCGATGCCCACGCCGATGCCAACACCGGCAGCACCAGTCCCACGGGCAATATCCACGGCATGCCGGTGGCCTGCCTGTGCGGCGACGGCCCCGCGCCGCTGACCGCCCTGAGCGGCGTCACGCCGGCCATGTCGCCCCGGTCGATCCGCCAGGTGGGCATCCGCAGCGTGGATGCCGGGGAGAAGCTGCGCCTGCGCGAGCTGGGGCTGACGGTCTACGACATGCGCTATATCGACGAAAACGGCATGCGCCAGACGATGGAGCAGGCGCTCGCCGGCATCGACGCGAATACGCATCTGCATGTCAGCTTCGATGTGGATTTCCTGGATGCGCAGATCGCGCCGGGGGTGGGCACGCCGGTACGCGGCGGGCCGACGTATCGGGAGGCGCATCTGGCGCTGGAGATGATCGAGGATACCGGGGCGCTGGGGTCGCTCGATGTGCTGGAGCTGAACCCGGCCCGGGACGTCCACAACCAGACGGCCGAGCTGGTGGTAGACCTGCTGGAGAGCTTGTTCGGGAAGTCGACGCTGTAACGCCGGACCCCCCTCCCGCGGACGGGAGAGGGTTGTCCTGCGGGTCGGCTAGCTGCCGCTGGGGCGCGTGCCGGCGGCGCCGGCGTTATCCGCCGCCTGTGCCGTCACCTCGTTCCACCCACCGCCCAGCGCCTTGTACAGATTGACCTCGCTGGTCAGCTGGTTGAGGCGCGAGTCGATCAGCACCTGTTGCTGCGCGAACAGCTGCCGCTGCGCGTCGAGCAGCGTCAGGTAGTTGTCTACCCCGGTGCGATAGCGGCCCTCGGCGAGCTGGAAGTAGTCCCGGCTCGCCTCGACGAGGCGCACCTGCGCCTCAAGCTGCTCCGTGTACGTGCCGCGCGCCGCCAGCCCGTCCGCCACCTCGCGGAAGGCCGACTGCACGGTCTGTTCGTACGTCGCCACGTTGATGTCCTTCTGGATCCGCGCGTAGTCCAGGCTGGCGCTCAGGCTGCCCGCCGTGAAGATCGGCAGGTTGATCTGCGGCGAGAACAGCCACGTGCCGGAACCGGCATCGAACAGCCCCGACAGCTGGCGGCTCGCCGTGCCCGCCGAGGCGGTCAGCGAGATGCTCGGGAAGAACGCCGCGCGCGCCGCGCCGATATCGGCGTTGGCCGACAGCAGGCGGTGCTCGGCGGCCAGGATGTCCGGACGGTTCTGGAGCAGGTCCGAGGGCAAACCCGCCGGCACGTCCGCCACGAGCTTGCCGTCGAGCGGCAGCCCTTCGGGCAGGTCTGCCGGCAGGCTCGCACCGAGCAACAGCGTCAGCGCGTTGGTGTCCTGCGCCACCAGCCGCGTGTAGCGGGCGAGCGAGGCCCGCGCGTTCTCCACCTGGGTCTGCGACTGGCGCAGGTCCAGCCGCGAGGAAATGCCTTCCTCATAGCTGCGGCGCGTGAGGTTGTAGGTGCGCTCGTAGGTCGCCAGTGTCTCGCGCGTCAGCTTCAGCTGCGCCTCGTCGGCACGCAGCGTCAGGTAGGCGTTGGCCACGCTGGCCACCAGCGCGATGTGCGTGCTGCGGCGGGCTTCGTCGCTGGCGAAGTACTGCTCCAGCGCCGCCTGGCTCAGGCTGCGCAGCCGGCCGAACAGGTCGATCTCCCACACCGTGGTACCCAGCGACACGCCATACGAGCTGCTGATGACCCGCTGGCCCGTGCTGGAGAGGCCGGCCGGCACGCGCTGCCGCGTGCCCTCTGCCGCCACGCCCACCTGCGGGAACAGGTCCGCGCGCTGGATGCGGTACTGCGCGCGGTACGCCTCCATGTTCAGGGCCGCCACGCGCAGGTTGCGGTTGTTCTGCAGGGCGACTTCGATCAGCCGCTGCAGGCGCGGGTCGGCGAAGTAGTCGCGCCAGCCCAGTTCCGCAGCCGGCGGCACCTGGCCGGCGCCGTTGGCGGCCGGGTAGGCATCGCCCTGCGGATAGGCGGCCTCCACCGGCGCCGCCGGACGCTCGTAGGTCGGGATCAGGCTGCACCCCGCGAGCGCCGTGGTGGCGGCGACGGCCATGCTGATTAGCGTTTTTCTCATGCTTTGGCTCCCTTTTCCAGGGAGGAGGAATGGTGCTTCTCGCGGCGTTCCTTGAGCGCGTTCACCACCACGAAGAACAGCGGCACCCAGAAGATGGCCAGCACCGTGGCCGTGATCATGCCGCCGATCACGCCGGTACCGATGGCGTGCTGGCTGCCCGAGCCGGCGCCTTGCGACACCGCCAGCGGGAACACGCCGAGGATGAACGCCAGCGAGGTCATGATGATGGGCCGCAGGCGCATCCGGCACGCCTCCACGGCTGCATCGACCAGACTCTTGCCCTGCTCGTGCAACTCCTTGGCGAATTCCACGATCAGGATCGCGTTCTTGGCGGACAGGCCGATGGTCGTCAGCAGGCCCACCTGGAAGAACACGTCGTTGGACAAGCCCCGGCCAATCGTCGCCAGCAGCGCGCCGACCACGCCGAGCGGCACCACCAGCATCACCGAGAACGGAATCGCCCAGCTTTCATACAGCGCGGCCAGGCACAGGAACACCACCAGCAGGGACAGCGCGTAGAGCGCCGGCGCCTGCGAACCCGACAGCCGCTCTTCGTACGACAGGCCGGTCCACGAGTAGGCAATGCCCTGCGGCATCTGCTTCATGATGGCTTCCACCGCGGCCATGGCCTCGCCGGAACTCTTGCCCGCCGCCGGTTCGCCGAGGATTTCCACCGCCGGCACGCCGTTGTAGCGCTGGAGCTTGGGCGAGCCATAGCCCCACTTGCCGGTGGCGAAGGTCGAGAACGCCACCATGTCGCCCTTGTCGTTGCGCACGTACCATTTGTCCAGATCTTCCGGATTCATGCGCGCGTTGGGGCGGCCCTGCAGGTAGACGCGCTTCACGCGACCGCGGTCGATGAAGTCGTTCACGTAGCTGGAGCCCCAGGCGATGGAGATGGTGCTGTTGATGTCCGCCAGCGACACGCCTTGCGCGCGGGCGCGCTCGTCGTCGATCTCGAGCTGGTACTGCGGCTCGTCGTTCAGCCCGTTCGGACGCACGCGTTGCAGCGCCGGGTCCTTGGCGGCCAGCGCCAGGAACTTGTTGCGGGCCTCCATCAGCGCGTCATGCCCCAGGCCGGCCTGGTCCTGCATGTAGAAGTCGAAGCCGGTGGCGTTGCCCAGCTCCTGCACTGCCGGCGGCGCGAAGGCGAAAGCCAGCGAGTCACGGAAGGTGCTGAACTTCGCCTGGGCGCGCTTGGTCAGGTCGAACACGCTGGTGGCGTCGCCCTCGCGCTCCTTGAACGGCTTGAGCAGGATGAACGCCAGGCCCGAGCTCTGGCCGCGGCCGGCGAAGTTGAAGCCGTTCACGGTGAAAAGCGAGCTGACGATCTTGCCCTCGTCGTTGAGCAGGTAGTTCCGCATCTGGTCGAGCACCGCCTGCGTGCGCTCCGCCGTGGCGCCGGCCGGGGTCTGCACCTGGGCGTAGAGCACGCCCTGGTCTTCTTCCGGCAGGAACGAGGTGGGGATGCGCGTGAACAGGAAGGCCATGCCCGCCACGATCAGCACGTAGATGATCAGGTAGGGCACGCGCCGCTTCAGAATGCCGACCACGCTGCGCTCATAGCGCTGCGTGGAGCGGATGAAGCTGCGGTTGAACCAGCCGAAGAAGCCCTTCTTGTGCTCGCCGTGGTCGCCGCGCTCGATCGGCTTGAGCATGGTCGCGCACAGCGCCGGGGTCAAAATCAGCGCCACCAGCACCGAGAGCACCATCGCCGAGACGATCGTGATCGAGAACTGGCGGTAGATCACGCCCGTGGAGCCGCCGAAGAACGCCATCGGCAGGAACACGGCCGACAGCACCAGCGCGATACCGACCAGCGCGCCCTGGATCTGCCCCATCGACTTCCGGGCGGCCTCCTTCGGCCCCAGCCCCTCCTCGGACATCACCCGCTCGACGTTCTCCACCACCACGATGGCATCGTCCACCAGCAGGCCGATGGCGAGCACCATGCCGAACATCGTCAGAGTGTTGATCGAGTAGCCGAACGCGGCCAGCACGCCGAAGGTGCCCAGCAGCACCACCGGCACGGCGATCGTCGGGATCAGCGTGGCGCGGAAGTTCTGCAGGAACAGGTACATCACCAGGAACACGAGCACGATGGCTTCGAGCAGCGTCTTCACCACTTCGTGGATCGAATCGGCGATGACCGGGGTCGTGTCGTACGGGAACACCACCTGCATGCCCGCCGGGAACGACGGCTCGAGCTGGTTCAGCGTGGCGCGGATGGCCTTCACGGTATCCAGCGCGTTGGCGCCCGAGGCCAGCCGGATGGCGATACCCGAGGCCGGGCGGCCGTTGTACTGCGCGTTGATGTTGTAGTCCTGGCCGCCCAGGCCCACGTCGGCCACGTCCTTGAGGCGCACCTGCGAGCCGTCCGGGTTGACCTTCAGCAGGATGTTGCCGAACTGCTCGGCGGTCTGGAGACGGGTCTTGCCGATCACCGACGCGTTGAGCTGCTGCCCGCGCACGGCCGGCAGGCCGCCCAGCTGGCCGGAGGCCACCTGCACGTTCTGCGCCTTGATGGCGTTGCTCACGTCCAGCGGCGCCAGCTGGTAGCTGTTGAGCCGGGCCGGGTCCAGCCAGATGCGCATGGCGTACTGCGAGCCGAAGACCTGGAAGTCACCCACGCCAGCGGTCCGCGAGATCGGGTCCTGGAGGTTCGAGACGATGTAGTTGGACAGATCCTCCCGCGTCAGGCTCGGGTCGGTCGACACCAGGCCGACGATGACCAGGAAGTTCCGCACGGACTTGGTCACGCGGATACCCTGCTGCTGCACTTCCTGCGGCAGCAGCGGCGTGGCCAGCGCGAGCTTGTTCTGGACCTGCACCTGGGCGATGTCCGGGCTGGTGCCCTGCTCGAACGTCACGGTAATGGTCATGCTGCCGTCGGAGTTCGACTCCGACGAGATATAGCGCAGCTTGTCCAGCCCGTTCATCTGCTGTTCGATGACCTGCACCACCGTGTCCTGCACGGTCTGCGCGGACGCGCCGGGGTAGTTCACCGAAATGGCGATGGTCGGCGGCGCGATGGCCGGGTACTGGTTGATGGGCAGCGACCGGATGGCCAGCCCGCCAGCCAGCATGATGACCAGCGCGATCACCCAGGCAAAGATCGGCCGGTCGATGAAGAAATTAGACATGGCGATTCCTCATGCGTCGGTCCCGGTCAGGACTTGGCCGCGCCAGGCGCGGAAGCGGCGGCCGGGGCCGAGGCGGCATTGGCATTGGGGGCCGTAGCGGCGGTGGCGGTGGCGGGGGCTTCCGTGGCCTTGACCTTGGCGCCGGGGCGCACGAACTGGAGGCCTTCCACGATGACGCGGTCGCCGGCCTTCAGGCCGTCCGTGACCAGCCACTTGTCGCCAATCGTCCGGTCGGTCTTCAGCACGCGCTGCTCGACTTCATTGTTGGCATTGACCACCAGCGAGGTGGCCTGGCCCTTGAGGTCGCGCGTGACGCCGCGCTGTGGCGCCAGGATGGCCGAGGTCTTCACGCCTTCGGCCAGCCGCGCGTGCACGAACATGCCCGGGAGCAGTTCGTGGCGCGGGTTCGGGAACACGGCGCGCAGGGTGACGGAACCGGTGCTCGGGTCCACGGACACCTCGGAGAACTCCAGCCGGCCCGCCTCCGGGTAGGTGCTGCCATCCTCGAGCTTCAGCGTCACCCTGGCAGCATTGGTGCCGGCGGCCTGAAGCCGGCCGTCGGCCAGTTCGCGCCGCAGCCGCAGCAGCGTGGTGGACGGTTGCGTCACATCCACGTAGATGGGGTCCAACTGCTGCACGGTGGTCAGCGCGGTGGCCTGGCCGTTGGTGACCAGCGCTCCCTCGGTGACCACCGAGCGGCCGATGCGGCCCGAGATCGGGGACAGCACCTTGGTGTAGCGCAGGTCGATATGGGCGCGGTCCGCCGTCGACTGGGCCTGCAGGTAGGCAGCCTTGGCTTCATCGTGCTGCTGCTTGCTGACTGCTTCGTCGCCCACCAGCCGCCCATAGCGCTCCGCCAGCAGGCGCGCCGACGCCAGCGTGGCATCGGCGCTCTTGGCCGTGGCTTCATAGGTGGCGGGGTCGATCTGGTACAGCTGCTGGCCCTGCTTGACGTCGGAGCCTTCCACGAACAGCCGCTTCAGGATGATGCCGTCCACCTGCGGGCGGACTTCGGCGATACGGAAGGCGGTGGTCCGGCCCGGCAGCGACGAGTCGAGCGTCACGGTCTCGTCCTTCAGCGTGACCACCTTCACTTCGGGCGTCTGGGCTGCGGGCGGCTTGTTTTCCTTGCCACAGGCGGCAAGGACCGAGACGGCGATGGCCAGCATGCCCGGAATCAAAGCACGCCTGGCGCGCATTGCTTGCATAGCGATTTCCTCGAGGATGAAACGGAATGATGTGGCCTGGCCCCGTAGACCAGGCGGGCGCCACGGCGCAGCGCGTGGACGCAAGTGGCGTGCCGGGTCGCCGGCACGAAATTCGGTCGTCGGGTTCAGCGGATTGTCGCCATGGGCCCCTGCTTTCGCCATTTGCTGGCCTGGAGGAAAACACAAGACCGGCCGCGCCGCGCGCGCGTATCCGGCCGCAGGAGGTTCGTGGAACCGCCCTGCTCCCCGTATTCTGAAATGTCCTGCACGTTGCTTCGCTTGTCCGGATCACCGTGCTTCGCGCAAGCCCGTGCGCCGATCTGAACGTCGCGCTACGTCTTGCCGGCCGCCACAATAATCGGTTTTCCCGATGCCTGCTGGCGGCGCATTGCCACGGTAATGTCTGCACTGCACGGCGGCACCCGATGTATTAGGGTAAAGACAACCGTCTCCTCCAGGGAAGCCGTCGCCGTCGTGATGCAATGCAGCATTCGGCTCACGGGATTGCAACTAGTTCCATAGCCGAATGACGAGTTGCGCGTCATCGTACCAGCTTGAAGAAGAATCTGGATGACAGAACTTGTCGTGTAATGCACTGAAATACAGAGCAGGTAACTGAATCGCGCCCATTTGAGCGCATTATGCGTCACTTTTACAGCGCCGGAGACCGATCCCCTTGACCGGCAAGCGCACTGTCCGCAGCCATGTAGGACGCCGCCCAATGGAATGCTTCTTGCGCCTTGACGCACATCCAGAGCACATCCAGAGACTAGGAGACGTCATCATGAAAGTGCGCATGCTACCCGGCGTATTGATTGTCGCCGGCTCGCTGGCCGTCGTCACCGTGACGACACCGGTACTGGTGTCGGCGGCGGGTGCCGATGCCGACACACCGTCATCGACCGGCCGTACCGCCGCGCCGCGCGACACCGCCGCGGCCACGGACAACGCAATCACGTCGAACGTCAAGGCGCGGCTCGCCTCGGCCAAGGGGCTCGATGCCCAGCGGATCACCGTCAACACCGTGGACGGCGTGGTGCGGCTGGAAGGCACCGTCCGCAATGAATCCCAGCGCGCGCTGGCCTTGCAGGCCGCCAGGGAGGTGCGCGGGGTGACCGCCGTATCCGATGAGATGCGTGCGGCGACGACGGTACCCTGATCCGATCGACCAGATATTTGTGGCGTAGCTGCAATAAGAAACGCCCCCGTTTGACCGGGGGCGTTTCTTATTGTCGATCCGATCGACGATCAGGCGCCATCGAGATAGCGGTTGCGCTCGCCGAGGGGCCGGCCGAGGTTCGGCGTGGTCCAGCGCATGTCGCCCTGATAGGCGGCCGTGCCGTAACTGCGATTGCTCGTGGTCGCCGCGCCCGGCACAAGATCGTACTTTTGCGAAGGCATCTGCATCTGCTGCTGTTGCTGCGGGGCCAGATCCTGCCGCGTCGATTGCACGGCGCCCTGCGAATACGGATCGAACTTGTCCCCCGCACGCGCGCCGCTGGTCGAGGGATCGACCGGCGTGGCCGTTGCACCGCCCTGCGTGTACGGGTCGCGCGGGCCCGGCGTCATCTGCGCAAGGGCCGACACCGACATCAACGCCAGCGCTCCGGCGGCCAACACACTGCTGGCCCGCATCGTCTTCATCGTCTTCATGGCTTACCTCCACATGGCGAATCGATTGCGGCGCGAAGGAAATCGCCACCGCTCCCTTCATGACGTAGCGAAAGCCGTGCCGGTCGCTCACGTGCGGTGCCAGGCGCCCCGGAGGCCGCGTGCCGGCTGACCGGCGCACCGGAATTACAACCGCTGGGTAAGCCGTGCATTGGCGTCTTGTCGGCAACGTGCGTGTAACAAGACGTATCTTTCCCGCATATCACGGTATTTAAGTCTGTGTTCAGGTTTCGTCCTCAGTGACCACTTGTACGGCGCGGTCATTAATAAGAACGATTCGCATTTACTTTAGGATGGGCGCCTCGTTGAAAACGGTACATCCCCGCCAGGGGAACGCATGGCCCTTCCCATGGAGTTCACATGACAGTGATCGACGATCGCACGCCCCCTGCCCGCGCGGACACACCCCCTGCGCACGATGCGCCCGGCACGGTTCTCCACACCTTCATCGCCCAACGGCGCAGCCTGCTACACGTGGCCACCCGCATTCTGGGCTGCCCCTGTCAGGCCGAGGACGTGTTGCACGACGCGTTTCTCAAGCTCTGCCAGGACCCCTGCCCCGAAGCCTTGCGCTGCGAGGCCAGCTACATCAGCCGGGTGGTGCGCAATCTCGCGCTGGATAGCTACCGGCGCCAACAATTGGAGAAGCGGCTTTTCATCGGCGACGTTCCCGAGCAGGACGCACCGCTCGACACCAACTCGCCGGACTGCATCGCGATGGCGCAGGAGCAGGCCACCTGCCTGCGTGACGCGATGCGGCGCCTGCCCTCGCGCACGCGCGACGCCGTGGTGCAGTACTACTACGAGGACCAGACGCAGAAGCGCATTGCCGAGCGGCTGGGCATCTCGGCCACGATGGTCAACTTCATCCTCCAGGATGCGCGCAGCGCCCTCAGCGCGATGAATATCGCGCGCTGATGCGCGGCTGCGCGATGCACGTCGCGCGCTGCCCCTGCGGACGCGCGGCGGATGCCACGCGCGCCGCCCTCCATCCGTTTTCCTGAAACGCCACACGTGCACGCGTCATGCGTGCCTCGCGCGTGCCCGTGCACGCGTAGCACGGCTTTGATGACGCGAGCCCGCACAGCCCCGCATGTTTTAAGTGAATGACATGGCCGAACTAAACGAATTACGAGGCCATTCGTCTTGATGGATATCCCCCCTTCCACTGCGGAAGCCTTTCTGTTTTCGCGATCCACCAGGGCTAAACATGAGCAATGAAGATCCTTATGACTTTATCGGCGTCGGACTGGGCCCGTTCAATCTCGGCCTCGCGTGCCTGGCCGATCCGCTGCCCGGCGTACGCAGCCTGTTCCTCGAGAAGAAGGAAGCGTTCGGCTGGCACACGGGCATGCTCGTGGACGGCACGACGTTGCAGAACCCGTTCCTGGCCGACCTCGTGTCGATGGCAGACCCCACCAGCCGCTTCAGCTACCTGAACTACTGCAAGCAGCAGGGCCGCATCTACCACTACTACATCCGCGAGAACTTCTACCTGACGCGTCAGGAATACGACCGCTACTGCAAGTGGGCCGCCGGGCAGCTGCCCAACGTGCGCTATCGGCAGGACGTGCTCGACATCCGCCACGACCCGTCCCTGCCCGGCTATGTGGTGAGCGGCGTCGACACCCACACCGGCACGCCGTTCCGGCATCGCGCGCGGCGGCTCGTGCTCGGCATCGGCAGCACGCCGAACCTGCCCGCCTGCTGCGCGGGCGAGCATGCGCCGATCCACACCTCCGCCTATCTCGCCAACAAGCGCTGGCTCCAGCAGCGCCGCACCATCACCGTCATCGGCAGTGGCCAGAGCGGCGCCGAGGTCTATCACGACCTGCTCAAGGACTGCGACACCCACGGCTACACGCTGAACTGGGTGACCCGCTCGCCGCGCTTCTTCCAGATGGAAAACGCCAAGCTCACGCTGGAGCTGATCTCGCCCGCCTACAGCGACCACTTCTACGACCTGGGCGAGTCCGTGAAGACGCGCGTGCTGGAGGACCAGCGCAGCATCTACAACGGCATCAACAAGACGCTGATCGACCAGATCTACGACACGCTCGACGAAAAGCGCCACCGCGCCGGGGCCCGCACGCAACTGCTGACCAACCTCGCGCTGGACGGCATGCGCTTCGACCTCGCCGCGCGGCAGTACGAGATGACGTTCCGCCACATGGACCTGGGCGACGCCTACCGCCACGTGGCCGACGGTGTGGTCATGGCCACCGGCTACACGCATCGCGTGCCGGCCTTCATCGACGGCATTCGCGAACGCATCCGCTGGGACGCGGCTGGGCGCTACCAGCAGGCGCGCAACTTCGCGGTGGACGTGCATGGCGACGAGATTTTCGTGCAGAACGCGGGCTTCCACAGCCACGGCCTGACCAACCCGGACCTGGGCATGGCTTGCCATCGCAATGCGCGGCTGCTGTACGCGCTGACCGGCGTGGACCACTATCGCGCCGAGGCACGCACCACGTTCCAGGACTTCGCCCCGCGCGCCAACAGCGGCTTCGAGCGGATCGAGGCGGCGGAAGCCGCGGCAACCGTGCCGGCCCCCGGCAATGGCACGCCCCTGCCGGCCCATCCGCCGCAGCCGGCGCTGGCGCAATGGGTCACGGTGGCGGGATAGATCATGAGCCTGCGACTCACCATCGTCATCATGTCCGCGTTTGGCGTCATCAGCGACGCCATCCTGATCGCGTTCTACCCGCAGTTCTTCGAAGTGCGCTACGGCATCACCAGCCCGGTGCACGTGGGCGCCTACATCGCCGCCATCTCCATCGCCGTGATGTGCACGCTGCCGTTCTGGGCGCGCGTGGCGCGGCGTGTGGAGACCATGCACCTGCTGGTCTACACCCAGCTCGTGGCCGGCACCTTCGGCGCGCTGAGCGCGTGGGCGGAGACGGTCACCGCCTTCTGGGTGCTGACCATGCTGATGTTCATGACCAAGAGCAGCTACCTGCTGATGTTCCCGTACCTGATGCGGCTCGAGAAAGCCGAGGCGCACGGCGCCACCATCGGCCTGCTGTCGGTGGTGGTGCATATCGGCGGCATCTTCGGGGCGATGGCGGGCGGGATGGCACTCCAGCAGTTCGGCCCGCGCACCTGCCTGTGGATGATGGCCGCCGGCGACTTCGTACAGATGGCGCTGTGCATCTACCTGATCCGCACCGGCCGGGTGGTGCGCGTGCTGGGCACCGATGCGGCCCAGCCGGCGGCGGGCAGTCCTGCCAGCGCGGCGCGGCGCGGCACGCTGGGGCTGATCCTGCGCCTGAGCCTGTTGATGCTGCTGTTCGACTTCAGCGCCTACCTCGTCCGCCCGTTCTTCTCGGTGTACTGGGAGCAGATCTCCGGCATGCACAACCAGATGCTGACGGGACTGGTGTTCGCGATTCCGGGCGTAGTCGCACTGGTGGCGCTGATCGCCAACAAGCGGGCCACGCGGGACGGGCGCAAGCTGCTCGACCATACGCTCGGCAACCTGCTGCTTGGCACGGTGGGCCTGCTGTTGCAGGCGGCGCCGTCACCGGCGCTGGTGCTGATCGGGCGCTGCCTGTACGGGTGGTCGCTGTTCCAGGTCATCGTGAAGCTTGAGGTCACGCTGTTCAAGGTGAGCACACCGAACGCCTACGCCAAGGACTTCAGCATCGCCAACTTCTTCCAGAACCTGGGGGTGCTGTTGTCGTCGTTCGGCGCCGGGCTGATCGTGAGCCGCTTCGGCATCGAGGTCACCTTCGTGCTGGCCGCTGCCGGCATGCTGCTGACCGCCGCGCTGGACCGCTGGGCCTTCGGCGTGGATCGCCGCCACGCGGCGCCGGCCGCGCTGCCTGAGACCGATGCGGCGGACACCGCCGGACTTGCCGGAGCGCCCCATGCAAGCTGACCGCTGGGACATCACCCATGGCGGCGCGGAGCCGATTCCGGCCGCGCTGCGCCCGTCGCTCCATCCGGGCATGACGATCCGGGCGCTGTCGCTCGACCATGACATCGGCCTGCTCCATCGCTGGTTCACCATGGACTACGCGCGCTTCTGGAACATGCAGGACCTGACGCTGGACGAGACCCGCCGCTTCTACGCGGACCTGCTCGCGAGCGGCCACGGCGGCGCCTACATGGGTCTCTGCGAAGGGGCACCGGCCTTCCTGATCGAATGCTACGACCCTGCGCACGAGCCCGTGGGCGCGCACTTCGCGCCGCGCGCCAGCGACATCGGCATGCATTTCTTCGTCGGCCCGCCGGCCGCGCCGATCCGCCACTTCACGCGCGACGTGCTGCGCCACGTCATGGCGCACACCTTCTACGCGCTGGGCGCCCAGCGCGTAGTGGTGGAGCCCGACGCGCGCAACGACAAGGTCCATGCCCTGAACCGCGCTGTGGGCTTCGCCTACGACCGCCAGATCACCCTGCCGCCGAAGACCGCCTGGCTGGCCTTCTGCACCCGCCCCGATTTCGAACGATCCATCCGAGGAGATTTCACCGATGAACGCCCCGCTTGACGCCACCATCCACGCCACGCTGCAAGCCCAGACCACGCGCGAGCCGCGCCACGTGATCAGCCACCTCGAACCGGCCGTCTGGGCCAAGGTGAACCGCCTGCTCGTGCGCAAGGCCATCGCCGAATACGCGCACGAGGTGGTCATCACGCCGGCGGCGCAAGGCGCGGCCGATGCAGACGGCTGGACCCGCTACCGCATCGACGCCGACACGCCCAACTGCCACTACACCTTCGACGGCCAGCCGATGGCCCTGCGCCACTGGCGCATCGACCCGGCCAGCATCGAGCGCGTGCTCGACGGCGCCAACGCGCCGCTGGACGCGCTGACCTTCATCAACGACTTCAAGCACACGCTCGGCATTCCCGCCGACAAGCTGCCGATCTACCTGGACGAGATCAGCAGCACCCTGTTCGGCGCCGCCTACAAGCACAACCCGCAGGCGCCGAGCGCCGAGACCCTGCTCGACGCGGACTTCCAGACCTATGAGTGGGCGATGATCGAAGGCCATCCGGGCTTCGTGGCGAACAACGGCCGGCTGGGCTTCGATGCCGAGGACTACCGCGCCTTCGCCCCGGAAACCGGCTCGCGCTTCGCCGTGATCTGGCTGGCAGTGCATCGTGACAACGCCCACTTCGCCAGCATTCCCGGGCTGGACTACGAGGCCCACATGGCGAGCGAACTGGGCGAAGCCCGCCTGGCCGCGTTCCGCCAGGCGCTGGAGGCGGCCGACGTGGCGCCCGAGGATTACCTCTACATGCCGGCCCACCCGTGGCAGTGGTTCAACAAGCTCAGCATCGCGTTTGCCGCCGATGTGGCCAATCGCAAGATCATCCCACTCGGCTACAGCGACGACCTGTACACCGCCCAGCAGTCGGTGCGCACGTACTTCAACGCGTCCCGGCCGGACAAGTGCTATGTGAAGACCTCGCTGTCGGTACTGAACATGGGCTTCATGCGCGGGCTGTCGCCGTACTACATGGCTGGCACGCCCGCCATCAACGCCTTTCTGGACGGACTGATCAACGACGATGCCACGCTGCGCGGCTACGGCTTCAGCATCCTGCGCGAGGTGGCGTCCGTCGGCTATCGCAACCGCTACTACGAGGCTGCGCTCGAGATGGACAGCCCCTACAAGAAGATGCTGTCCGCGCTCTGGCGTGAAAGCCCGCTCGGCAAGCTCCGCGAGGGCGAGCGGCTGATGACGATGGCCGCGCTGCTCCACACCGACCCGCAGGGCGACGCCCTGCTGCCGGCGCTGATCCGCCGCTCGGGGCTCTCCGCGCGGACGTGGCTGCGCCAGTACCTGCGTGCCTATCTCGAACCGCTGATGCACTGCTTCTACGCGCACGACCTTGTGTTCATGCCGCACTGCGAGAACCTGATCCTGGTGCTGGAGGGCCACACCGTCACGCGCGTGTTCATGAAGGACATCGCGGAGGAGTCGGCCATCCTGAACAAGGACGCGGTGCTGCCCGAAGGCATCCAGCGGCTCGCCGTGGACGTGCCCGAGAACTACAAGCTGCTCGGTATCTTCATCGACGTATTCGACGGCGTGTTCCGGCACATGGCGCAGATCCTGGTGGAGGGCGGCAGCTGCTCCGAGGATGATTTCTGGCAGGTGGTGGCCGACAGCGCGCACGACTACCAGGCGGCGCATCCCGAGTTGCAGCACAAGTTTGCGCGCTACGACTTCTTCGCGCCGGACTTCCTGCACTCGTGCCTGAACCGGCTGCAGCTCAAGAACAATCTGCAGATGGTGAACCTGGCAGATCCGGCGTCGAGCCTGACCATGGCGGGGTCCCTGCCCAACCCGGTGGCCGGCCGCGCCCGCTCCGCCGACGTCAAGGCGGCTGCCTGATGCTCGCGCCCGCGCCGGACCGGCTCCACGCACTGTTGGCCACGGCGGCGCGCGTGGTGCCGGGACTCGACGGCACGATCGGCGAGATCGGCGACGGGCGCGCGTGGAGTGAGGCACGCGCCGGGGACATCGCACCGATGGTGCGGCACCTCGGCGCGCATCACCCCGAAGCCGGAGCCCACTATTGGTCACTTCGTGCGTGGGGATTGCATATCTGGCAGCCGGTGTACCTCGGCGTGGTCGGCGTGCATTGCTGTGCGTGCACGCCGGATCTCTCGGCGTTGTCCCAGCGTACCGAGGCGGGGGGCATCCACGGTTTCCGCGTCGCGCCGCATGCGCCGCGCGTCGATACGGAGGATGACGGGCTGCGGCGCGTCGCCCGCCAGATCGCGGAAGGCTGGACCCGGCTGCATGCGCAATGGCGGGAGGTCGGCCCGCTGCCGGTGAAGGCCGCCGGCAGATTGCTGGCCGATTGCGTACTCGGCGCCTTGCTGTGCGTGCAGCGCGAGCGCATCGACTGGGATACGCCGCGCATGCATGCGCTGGGACAACGCTGGCTCGAAGCCATCGGTCTCGGCGGCGAATGCGGCTTCCTCACCTTCCGCGACGGCGGCGGTACAGAACGGCTCGCGCTCGCCCGCAAGGGTTGCTGCCTCCACTATCGCCGCGCCGACGGCGAGATGTGTACCACCTGCCCGCGCCAGCGCGTGCCCGAGCGCCTGGCACGACTCGCTGCCCGCGACGGGCCCTAGCCCGCCCGCGTCCTACCTCTCGCTTTTTTCTGATTTTTCCTCGTATGCGTCCGCCATACGCGGCGGCGCTCATCCGTGCAAGGAGAACACCCATGTCCGATCTGAGTCAGTCCTCCCACTTCGAAGCGGAGGCCCTGCAATTATCGGTGGCAAGTTATTGCGATGACGATGTGTTTGCGATGGAAATGGAACGCATATTCCGGCGCAGCTCGACCTATATCGGCCACGACCGCATGGTCCCCGACCAGGGCGACTGGCGCGCGCTGGGCCATGAAGACAACGCGCGCGTCCTGGTGCGCACCGACCATGGCGTGGAATTGATCTCGAACGTCTGCCGGCATCGGCAGGCGCTCATGCTCGGCCAGTACGGACCCGGCGCGACTGCCGGCAACGGCCAGGGCAACCTGCGCGAGCGCGGCGGCAACATCGTCTGCCCGCTCCATGGCTGGACCTACGACAGCAGCGGCCAGTTGATCGGCGCACCGCAATTTCCTGAAAAACCATGCCGGAACCTGGAGCGCTTTCCGCTCCAGAACGTGAATGGCTTCCTGTTCGAGGGCCCGCGCAATGCCGCCCACGACCTGCGCGGCCTGTTCGACCGGCCGGAACTCGATTTTGGCGACTACGTACTCGACCACGTGGAAATGCACCGTTGCGACTGCAACTGGAAGACCTTCGTCGAGATCTACAACGACGACTATCATATCGGCCCCTTCCACCCAGGACTGGGCCGCTACGTGCATAGCGAGGGATTGAGCTGGGAATATGGAGACTGGTACAGCGTGCAGCGGATTGACGTGCACCCGACGCTGGAAATCGCGGGCACCGACACATATCGAACCTGGCATGAGCGACTGCTCGCTTACGGCGACGGCCGCGTACCTGACTTTGGCGCGATCTGGGCGACCTATTATCCGACCCATATGATCGAGGTCTTCCCGTACGCGCTGGTGTTGTCGACGCTATATCCCAAGGGCGTTCACGAGACGATGAACGTCATCGAGTTTTATTACCCGGAGGAGCTGGCCGCGTTCGACCGCGAACTGGTGGAAGCACATCGCGCCGCCTATATGGAAACAGCGATCGAGGACGACGAGATTGCCGAGCGCGTAGACGCCGGCCGGCGCGCGCTATATCGGCAAGGAAAGACCGATGCGGGTCCGTACCAGACCCCGCTGGAGGACGGCATGCGTCATTTCCACGGCTGGTATCGGAAGTTGATGGATACGCCGGTCGCAGCACCGATGCCGGTACGCGAACCAGCGGCCACGGCACGGCGAACGATTCCAATTGCACGTGCCGTGTGCTGAATTGGACGCCCAAAAAGCAAAACCCCCAGCCTTTTGGGGCTGGGGGTTTTGGGTATAAGAGCCTGGCGATGACCTACTTTCACACGGGTAGTCCGCACTATCATCGGCGCAAAGTCGTTTCACGGTCCTGTTCGGGATG